>Ga0207646_10000008_pt1 | contig 457143 bp, 453 predicted proteins | sample KBSK5502metaG_FD_184343 | JGI IMG/M metagenome (GOLD analysis project Ga0207646, IMG submission 184343) | Corn, switchgrass and miscanthus rhizosphere microbial communities from Kellogg Biological Station, Michigan, USA - KBS K5-50-2 metaG... | ecosystem: Host-associated > Plants > Roots >... | reverse complement strand
GCCGGATAATTTGGGCTTATTCCTACCCCCTCCTCGCGGCTCTGCATGCATACCGCGTCTTTCGTCTCTCGATCGCGTAACATCACAGGCAGCCTGAGATATATAGCCTCTTTCCCCGTAATCGGCCTGATGCTTCTGCGATGAAGATCCAACCCATCGATTAACCAATCGGCGCGAGCTGCTCGATCCCGATTGGCCAGAGTCACACGCCGTTCCCATCCCTGGAGCTGGTGCGCGCGAACTTCATCCATGCGGCACATTGGAAAGTCCGTATAGAACTTTGTTTCTCCTAGCCGTAAAAAGGGAAGGTCGGCGGGAAGCCAGTACAATAGCGGATGAATAAAGACGCGCATGATCACCATTTCAAGCCAATTACGAACGACATCGCCGCGAGGAGCTTCCGGCAAAGTCGCATACTCGGACTTAACCTTCTCAGCGATGGATAGTGACCCTGTCAGAATAATTCCTCCTGTGCCACACGTGAGATTCTTCCCGCGCCCCAAACTAAAAAAGGCGACATCCCCTAGCGTTCCGAGAAGACGTCCCTCCGACTGTCCTCCCATCGCCTGAGCCGCATCTTCGACTACCACGATTCCCTGCCCCTCACACAGTCGCTTCACCCGGTTTACATCCGCCGGACGACCAAAGAGATGGGTCGGCACGACAGAGAGGACGTCTTTGTCGATTAAGCCCTCAAGTTCTGCAAAATTGAAATCGAGTGTCTCCGGATCGACGTCACAAAGCACCACTTCTAAACCAGCTTTGACAATCGCGGACGGTACGGAGAAACAAGTATAGGCAGGAATGATCACTCGTCGTCTTCCGCTCGACGCCGCAAGCGCCTGGAGGATCACCGTCAAGGCCGCCTTGCCGGACGATACGAGGAACACCTCCTTGGCCGAAAATTTGGCTTTCAGTTCTTGTATCAAGCGCGCGCGATATGTGGCGCCACCCAAAAAGCTGCTTGCCGCGCGCATGAGATCCCGGAACGATATCGGCGCGGCAGTTGGAGAAAGAGTCCTTTGCGGCCTCATGGCAAATACTTCACAATATGCGGACCAATCAGATTGGTCACAGGCAAGGGCAGGTGTTGCCACACAGCAATGGCTGCCTTGAATTTGGGATTGTCCGGATTCAATTCCGGGATATTCTGCCCTCCGGCCAACCAATAATACCAGTACAGCTGGCGAGGATGAGCCCCCCATTGTTGTTTGAAACGGTAGGTGCCGCTGTCCACTGACGATCGGCCAAAATCGAATTCCTTGAATCCTTCGCGGCAGGCAAACTCCAACACCGCGCTATACAAAAGCATATTGGGGGCCAGTCGGCTGTATCGCTTGTCTGAGGCTGCCCATGGAATCTCCAGCGTGTTGCGGAAACCATACAAAAACCCGGAGGCAAGGGGAATGCCCCTCAGTGACACCACGCACAACCGCGCCTCTTTGGGAAAGGTCGCGACGATCGAATGAAAGAACTCCCTCTCATATACAGGCGTGCCCAAATCCCGCATGCATCGAGCAAACACACGATAATAATCTTCGAGCAACTCCTCGCCCCCGATGCGGACCTCCATCCCTTCTTTTTGCGCCCGCTTGATCTGGCTTCGCAACTTTGAAGGAAAGGCCTTCAGCAACGTCTCATAGTCCGGAGGGAGCGCGAGTCTCATCGAGACTTTTTTGGATCGAACCGGCCAGTTGGTTTCAATAACTTCAGCCTGTCTCAATTCGATATGGGCCGCTCCGACCTCCTTCGCCGTTTCCGCCGCCGCCGCCAGAAGAGCAAGACGAACATCCGCCCGATCGGCCAGTACTCCACCATAATTAAGAAACGCCATGGACGTGAGGAAACATCCGAACATCGGGCTTTTCGTCAATACGAGGGGAAGGACCCCTTGGACCAACCCTCCTTCGTCCCTCGCCAGCAGATAATATGTACGATGTCCGAATACTTTGCCGATGACTCCTCGCCAAGCCAACGTATGGTAGCCGGAGGCTTGTGGGTGACCCAGCACAAAATGATCCCATTCGGCTTCGTCATGGGGATCCTTCAGGAGTACGACATTCACAGTATCCTCATTACTCCACAATCCCGAAAAATCCTGGGGCTATCATCTCAACTGATATGCGCGTCCATTGCGAGAGGCCATCACAGACTGAATGGCTGTCTCCAACGACATGCCCATTGCAGGCCATGAATACTGATCTTGCACTCTGGCTAGTCCGTTGACGCCCAACTGCTCCGCAGCCTTCTGGTCCGTGAGCAACCGTACGACCTTTTCCGCAAAAGCCTGCGGTTGATCTGCCAACAACACCTCACGATTGTCCACCAGATCCAGCCCGTCGATACTCATCGAGGTGGCAACAGTCGCTTTCCGCATGGCCATGGCAGCCAAAATCTTGTTTTTTACGCCGGAGCCTACGCGCAATGGGCATACGAAGACCGTCGCACTCCGCACATATGGGCGAACGTCATCGACCTTCCCTGTGACATGGATCCCTGAAATGCGAGTCAGGTTTTTGATTCTCTCAGATGGCTCGCTCCCGACGATCCAAAACTGTACTTCAGGCCGCTTCGCTTTTACCAAAGGGAAAATATCTTCGACAAAATGCAATGCCGCATCTTCATTAGGGGCATAGCCCATGACACCCGTAAAGACGATCTTATCCGCTTCCAGCACAGTGGAGTCCGGCGCAAAATACTCCATATCCACCCCATTGGTAATGGTGAGGGTGTTCGACGTCGAGGAAAGTCCTTTAATGACCTGTTCGTCGACGGTGGAGTTGGTAATGATCAGGTCAAACGTTCTCCCCAACGTCCCTTCAAGTCGTTTCGCGCCAATCAGGCCCAGATAGGCAGAGAAGCGTTTACGCCATCCTCGTTCCGTATTCAGCATTCTCTGTGAAAGAAGGGTCATTGAATCGTGCAGATCGACGATAGCCGGAATGTTCATCTGCGGGTCGACGTACTGAACCATTGCAAGGAGATCCACGTGAATCAGATCGATACGCTCGTTGATGCTCAGGTCCCGAATCCGTTTACGCATCGACTGATAGTATCCGGCATGCCGATAGCGGGTCTCGAAATGGGCCGCGAGGTGCACCCGGTGCCATTGTTGCCCCCACCACCGTACAGATGGAGGATCAGGCAACACCTCGACCCGCTTAAACACATGCAATGTTGTTGGATCGTTCAGAAAAGCTTGGTACCGCTCTTGAGATGAACGGTGGGTGAGGAGGAAGAGTTCATGATGCCGGGAAAGCTCCCGGCACAAGTTGAAGAGGCGAGGGGATCCTGGCATTCGGGACGTCGCTGGAACATCTGGCGCCAACACAAGGATTTTCATCCGCTACATCCTGCCGTAAATCGAGCCATCCTTGTTCCATCACCAACAAATACCATCGTAAGAAGCTGTAAAATGTTCCCGCCCCTCGATCCTGGCCAGATCGATGATCAGTTGGTCGGCACGCATGCTCTTGAGAGCGGGCACAAATTCACCTGACGAATACCCTACAACAACCACTTGGGACGTATCCACGACATCCTCAGCCCGCTCGACGAGCAGCGATGAGAGGTGCGGGATATGCTCTTCGATAAATCTCTTGTTGGCTCCGATGAGGCGGCTGGTCGCGACATTCTTGTCATAGATTTTCACATGAAAGCCTTTTCCCATGAGCGTCTCGATTACTTCCACAAGAGGACTCTCGCGTAAATCATCCGTATCGGCCTTGAATGTCATTCCAAGAAATCCTACTTGCTTTTTACCCAACCCGATAATCCGCTGGATGACACCCTTGATGTGGGAAGCATTGCTCTGCAAGATGGCATTCAAGACCGGCACATCCACATCTGTCCGTTTCGCCTGGTATGACAATGCGCGAAGATCCTTGGGCAAACATGACCCTCCAAAGGCGAACCCCGGTTTGAGATATACCTTCGACAGGTTCAATTTTGTGTCTTGGCAGAAAATGTCCATCACCGCGTGACTGTCGATGCCGAGTCTCTTGCAGATGTTCCCGATCTCATTGGCAAACGTGACTTTGAGCGCATGGAATGCATTGTCCGAATACTTCACCATCTCGGCAGCCCTGATCGAAGTCCGAATTGTGGGCGCCTTGATACCGGCATAGATCTCTTCCACCACATCTCCCTCGCCGGCATTCCGCTCACCTATCACAATCTTCGGCGGCTGGTAATAGTCCTTTACCGAGGTCCCCTCACGGAGGAATTCCGGGTTATAGCAGACAAAGAGGCCATTCCCGATGGTTTTTCCGGCATGCTTCTCAAGAATTGGGATCGCGACATCTTCCGTCGTCCCCGGCAATGTCGTGCTTCGAAAGACGACTGTGTGTGGAGTGTTCTTATGCTGCAATGCGGCCCCAATGTCTTCACATACCCGCTTCATGTGCGTTAGATCGAGGCTTCCATTCGCCTGGCTTGGCGTTCCGACGCAAATGAAAGAGAAATCCGTGTTGAGGATCCCCTCTGCCGACGATACCGTGGCTTTCAACAAGCCCTGCTTCTGTGCCTTGGCAATGAAATCCGAGATGTCCGGCTCGACAATCGGAGCCGAACCTGAATTGATCGAGGCGACCTTGTCGGCATTCACATCGACGCCCCACACGGTATGGCCGCTGGCCGCGAGACACCCTGCCGAGACGGTTCCGACATATCCCAATCCGAACACACTGATTTTCATCGTGGTCACCCTCTTCCGCTCGTCTTAACCGATAACTTGGGAGACGTTCATTTGTTCACCCGGGATCACATCGTCAGATCACGTGTCTAAAACACCCGAAAGTCTTTATCAGCCCTCCCTAACTCAACTTACAGCTCCTGGCTTTACTCAGGTCACCGGTAGCCACACTATCGCTTCCTGCTAATTCCGCCATGATTTCAAATTCAGCCAGGTGGAATAGATCGTGATGCGCGTCGACTTGTCCCCGCTTATGGCGAGCAAGATCGGTTACTACAGCCTGCACCTTATAGATGCCTCGCTCTCGCACTGCACGACTGGAGAGCAAATCTGCCATAGGTTCATACAGCTCATGGGCGAACCACTCCTGTCCAGCCGTTGGAAAACCCATCTTGTCCGCCCTGGATCGAACTGATTCTGGAATGCGCCCCCGCATCGCCTCACGCAAGATAAATTTATTCCAAGGACCGTGCACCTTCCAATGGGCAGGAAGGCCAAACAATAAGGAGACAAGGCGATAGTCGAGAAAAGGCAATCGAGCCTCGATCGAATGCGCCATTGAATTCCGGTCTTCAATCCGAAGATATAACGGAAGAGGAGAAACGGTGACGGATTGCTTCAACACACCATTCAGTTGGTTGACGACTTGCGGGCGTTCTTCATTCGACAAATATGCGGTCAACTCTTCGGTAAACCACGGATGGCTTTGAATCTTCCTGATATGGCGAGCTTTCGACAGGAGACGATACATGGAAGTTCGGTGCAGCAAGGATACAAGCAGCCGCAACGCCGTGTCCTTTGAATGGCCAACCGACCGTCCACCATGTATCTCGACATGCGTTCGAATTTCCGCTATCGCACGCCTCCACTGTCCTCGATTCAAGAGCTCACGCCAGTAATCACAAAAGAAGCTGAAATAGCCGCCGATGGTTTCATCAGCGCCCTGCCCATTTAAGACCACACGAACTCCACTGGAAGCAACCAGACTCATCAAGTGATAGCCGACGGCAGCAGTCATGGTGTGTACCGGTTCATCCTGATACCAGAGCATACGAGGAAGACTATCCCACAGCTCCCTCGGATTCGTCTGCAGTGCCGTAAGCTCGGCCCGGGTCATGGCCAGTGTGTCAGAGATGTATCGGGATTCGTCGAACTCCTTCGCCATATAACAAAACGCCTGCAGGGGCTCCGATGCCGACTGGCTGCTTTCCGCCCGTTGCCTCGCCGCAGCGCAGATGATTGAGGTCGAATCCAACCCCCCTGACAGACAGACCCCAATGGGAACGTCGCTTCGCAAGCGGAGGCGCACAGCGTTCTCGAAGACCTCAGCAAACTCATGCGCTGGGTCCTGGACATCGGCGCAGTGAACCTGATTCAGATCCCAATACATCCAGGACTTCCACATACCCTTCAGGTCCAACTCAAATGCCGATCCGGCTGGAATCGATTCGATCCCTTCATAGAAGCTCTCGCTCGTATCGTCAAGACGCCCCTCGACGAGAAAACGGGAGGCTATTTTCCAATTCACACCTCCACGATACAAACCAGAGGCACGAATAGCTTTGATTTCCGAGGCAAAGAGGAATCGATCTCGATCCGAATAGACAAACAACGGCTTCACTCCGAACCGATCACGCGATCCGAACAGGATACGTCGGGTTCGGTCATACACGATGAACCCCCACATTCCATTTAATCTAGGCAGGCAGTCGGCTCCCCAATGACGATACGCATTCAACAATACTTCGCTGTCCCCCGTAGAGCGAAACCGATAGCCCGCATCAATCAACTCTTGGCGCAACTCTAGGTAGTTAAAAATTTCTCCGTTAAACACCAGGACAAATCGCCCATCCTCACTGATCATGGGCTGATGTCCAGCCGGCGAAAGGTCTAGGATCGCTAGACGACGGAAGCCGAACCCCACTGTCCCTTCGAGGTAGTGACCGCTATCGTCCGGTCCTCGATGGACGAGGCTCTGGGTCATCCGTTCGAGCGTCGCTGCCTCAGCCGGATTGCCAGTTATTCCGCAGATGACCGCAATACCACACATGCGTGCGTATCTCTCGTGATCTAGTGGCCCATCACAGCTGTTTGCGCACCAATCCGCCGCGAGGGATCACAATATTTCCACTTCACAGTTTTGATTGTCTTATTGTAGTGACGGATGTTGCGCATGAGCTTCTTCGCGAGGTCCTTGACGGAGGTGACGAGGTCTCGCGCGATCACAAGGATCTCTCGCCTACTCGCTTGGCTGACAACGAGGCCCGTCGGAAACGCGACGAACTCGCAAAACACCGTCACATGTTGTGGCGGGTGCAAACACAGCAGCGTATTCGTATTCCTCATGGTCACGGTTACAGACTATCAATGGGTGATGCCGTCCGCTAGACCACCTTCCTGAAATACTCGATCGTCTTTTGAAGGCCATCCTCCAACTCAACTTGCGGCTCCCATCCCAAAAGCATTTTGGCGCGTCGAATATCCGGCCGTCGCACCTTCGGATCGTCAGCGGGCAATCTTCGATATTCAATCTTGCTTTTCGATACTGTCAGTTTGAGGATGAGCTCTGCGATGTCTTTCACTGTCAGCTCACGCGGGTTACCAATATTGACTGGGTCATGAATGGTTTCGGGTAGCTGCTCGGCGGACGTGACGAGGAATGTCGATCGATCGGTCCGCTGATCGACTGTCTTATCAGAGTCCGCCAGCAACAGTGCTGTAATTCCGCGCACGAGATCGTCGGCATAACAAAAGCTTCGTGTTTGAACTCCGTCTCCAAAGACCGTGAGTGGCTTCCCTTGGAGGGCCTGCACGACAAAATTGGAGACGACTCGACCATCGTTCGGACGCATTCGTGGACCATAGGTGTTGAAGATGCGGACGATCCGTGTATCCAAGCCATGGTAGCGATGATAGGCCATCGTCATCGCTTCGGCAAAGCGTTTGGCTTCATCATAGACACCGCGCGGACTGATCGGATTGACGTTCCCCCAGTACGACTCAGGCTGCGGATTGACTAACGGATCACCGTAGACTTCCGATGTGCTCGCTAACAACAGTCGGGCCCCTTTTGCCTTTGCCAGGCCCAGCACCTTGTGAGTGCCCAGAGCCCCAACTTTCAGCGTAGCAATCGGCATCTCCAGATAGTCTTGCGGGCTCGCCGGAGAAGCAAAGTGCAGGATCGCGTCCAGTTGTCCGTCAATATGAATATAGTCACACACGTTGTACTTAATAAAACTGAACTTTGGATTTCCTATTAAATGCGCGACGTTCTCCACCCGACCCGTAATCAGGTTGTCCATCGCAACAACCTCGTACCCTTTCCCGATCAGCAAGTCGCTGAGGTGGCTGCCTAAGAATCCTGCTCCGCCTGTAATTAGAATGCGCATAGGTCCGTATTCCTTTTTCTGCACGTCTCTCTATCGGTTGACCGCAACCACGCGTTCACATGTAAGAATTGACGATCTCGTACACCAATTTACACGCACAGCATAACATGCACCACTGTATTCCTGTTTGATGCCCAATACAAAGGCAGAGGACAGGAAGATGCCTCTTCCAGCGCACTGCTTATAGAAACGGATTGACCAAGAGTTGGGTTGGAACTTTGGACAGGCTCTGGACCGCGCAGAAGACGCAACTAATCCAGCTCAAATTCTTTTTTCCAGTCGGAATCCCCCTCGAGCGGCTTCTGATCAGTCTTGTACAACACACAGTTCTCGAGCACGAGAACATCCATCTCGGTCCGCATAAAACAGCGATACGCATCTTCCGGAGTGCAGACAATCGGCTCCCCGCGCACATTGAAGGAGGTATTGACCAATACGGCATAGCCTGTTTGCTCTTCAAATGCCTTGAGCAACGCATGGTAACGAGGGTTCGTCTCTTTGTGGATCGTTTGCACTCTCGCCGAGTAGTCCAAGTGAGTGACCGAAGGAATGTCCGAACGTTGCACGTTCAAAAGGTCGATACCCCAAAGACCCTGTTGCGCTGCCGTCATGGGACGGCGGCGCTTCTCAAGCACCGGCGCCACGATCAACATGTAGGGGCTGTCAGAATTCAAATCGAAGTAATCCGACACTCGTTCCCGGAGAACCGATGGAGCAAACGGCCTGAACGACTCGCGATACTTGATCTTCAGGTTCATGATGGACTGCATTTTTGTGCTGCGCGCATCACCCAGAATGCTTCGCCCGCCGAGCGATCGTGGGCCAAATTCCATGCGGCCTTGCAACCATCCTACAACTTTTTCCTGGGCAAGGTCCTTGGCCACTTGTTCGACCAGGACTGTTTCCGCGAGTCTCACGTAGGGAGCACCCTTCGATTTGAGAAACGTTTCAATCTCTTCATTCGAGAAGGAAGGACCAAGATAGGCCCCCTTCATCTTGTCTTGCTTGCCGTTCGACATGCGAGGTTTGCCCTCGAACTGATGCCACACGGCCAATGCCGCACCAAGGGCCCCTCCAGCATCACCGGCTGCCGGCTGAATCCAGAGTCCCTTATGCGGCCCCTCCCGCAAGATTCGACCGTTGCCGACACAGTTGAGTGCCACCCCGCCGGCCAAGCATAGGTTTTCCACACCCGTTTCACGATGGAGGGTACGAGCCAAGCGAAGCATCACTTCTTCAGTGACCTCCTGTATCGATCGCGCCAAATCCATTTCGCGCTGGCCGAACTTCGATTCAGGCTTACGCGGTGGGCCGCCGAAGACCTCATCGAACTTCCGTCCCGTCATCGTAAGACCTGTGCAATAATTAAAGAACTCCATGTTCAATCGAAATGTTCCATCAGGCTTCACATCGATCAAATGCTCGTATATTGCCTTCGTATACTTCGGCTCGCCATACGGTGCGAGGCCCATGACTTTGTACTCGCCGGAATTAACTTTGAATCCCGTGTAATACGTGAATGCCGAGTAGAGGAGGCCGAGCGAATGAGGAAACGGGATTTCCCATAAAGGGGTGAGCTTATTGCCTTCTCCAAGCCAGGCAGAGGTGGTCGCCCACTCGCCGACTCCATCCATGCAGAGGACGACAGCCGAGTCGTAGGGCGACGGATAAAAAGTGGACGCGGCGTGCGCCTCGTGATGCTCGGAGAACAACAAAGACGGCAAGTCCTTCTTCGTCATTCCCTCTCCATGCTTGAGGAACTCGTCTCGCAGAAGGCTCTTCAAGAAAAGCTTCTCTTTCATCCATACAGGCATCGCCGCGAGAAACGACTCCAAGCCGGTTGGGGCAAACGCCAAGTAGGTTTCCAACAGACGCTCGAACTTCACAAGTGGTTTGTCATAAAACACCAGATAGCTGACGTCCCTGAGTCGAATCGCGCCGGCCTGCAGACAGTATTTTATGGCATGGTGAGGAAACCCCGGATCATGCTTCTTCCTCGTGAACCGTTCCTCCTGGGCCGCCGCGACAATTTCTCCATCACGAACGAGACAGGCTGCGCTATCGTGATAGTAGGCGGAAATACCCAAAATGGCTGTCATGAGATCTCCCAGTTGATTACGAGCCGACGCTCTGTGTCCTAGACTATATTCGGATGGTTAGTTTGTCCAAGAAGTTTCATGAACGTCGCTTCATACCGTGCCGCGGCAATTTCCCATTGGAAATGCTGCTTGACCGTTACATATCCGGCGCAGGCGAGCCTTTCAGCCAGTTCGCGGTCATTCCATAGAATTGCCATGGCGTCGGATAAGGCTTCTGGGTTCTCCGGTTCCACCAAGATACCATTCTTCCCGTCTTCAATGATTTCAGGAATTCCGCCGACTGCCGACGCCACGACAGGCTTTTTGCTGGCAAGCGCTTCCAGTATGGCGATGCCGAAGGGTTCAGCTCGAGAAGGCAGGACAACAAAGCGGCACTCACCAAGCAGCTTCTTCACACCTGGTCTGTCCTGGCAACCCAAAAACTTCACTTGTTCGGTCAAACCCAACTGACGCACCAAGTCTTCAAGTTGGCCCGTACCAGGCCCATCGCCGACCAACCACAATTCAACTCCGGTGTGGGTCTGGCTGAATATCTTAAAGGCTTTGATGAGCACATCGATCGCTTTGCGAGGATGGTGTAACGCTACGCATAGGATATGTTGCCCTCGCTGAAGCTCCTCTGAACCATCTGGCTCAAATTCTGTCATATCCACGGCGTTATGAATAGCCGAAGCTTTCGCTTGGAGCCCAGGAAATGCTTTCAGTGCGGCATCGAGCGTGCTCCGCGATGGAGCCACGAGCCAATCCGCAGAATTCATGAGCAGCTGGAGTGGTTTAGGGTACTGGTCCTGAGGTATTCCATTTGGAAATAGATCGGCCCCATGAACGGAAATGACCAGCTTAAATCGAAGTACCTTTTGGAGCAATGTGAAGTACAAGTCATTGCTGATTGGGTAATGAATGTTTACGATGTCGATATCGTGTCGCACCAGCATCTTGTATAACTGGTACAACGTATGAAAGAGGTAAACGGAAAAGCCTGTAACGGATTTCACAAGGCGCTCAGGGACATATACATTACGAAGATTCAGTTCATACCCGGGGAAGTTCCACTTCGTAGTCTTGACATGGAGAGAGTCAGATTCACCTAGATGAAGAAACCAAACCTGATGGCCACGCTTCTGCAATTGAATGGCAACATGGCCCACGACCGATGCCACGCCTCCGAACTCTTGGTCCCATGGAACCACAATAAGCACATTCATTGAGATACACCCTGATCGCACGTCTAAGAGATCGGCACTCTCGCCATCATGGCTTCCCACCATGGGCTCATCACGTCGAAGCTCGATTCTTTTTGTACGACTGCTTGCCTGCGCAAGGCGATTTCGTCCAACGCTGCTGGATTAGTCACAAGTTCAATCAGCGGATTTCTTAGGATGGCCTCCATCTCAAATCCATAGCCAACCCGTTCATGTTCCACCAATTTACCATATCAGGTATGAGTTCTAACAAAAGATTGAGGAGCCGGCGGGCATCCGCCGTGGTCGCTTGGCTTCGGAAAACGTCCAATGCCGATGGAGCATAGTACCGAATGGCGCTCATATCCATTGTAGCCTGGAGGTATCAAATCGTTCCTTGCTTTAGTCCTTCTGAATTCTGAAAAGGTTACAGAAAATCTCGGGCGCACACGATCTATCCAGCGTGGAGCGATTTGGAGGACGATTGAGTTTACTGGAAGGGCAAACTTTTTGAGAGCGGGCCTCGGAAATTCAGACGATGTAATCAGTAGTAGCCTCGTATAACTGACCTCCTGAACCGTCCTGGACGGGGCTAATCGCCGGATTTTGGCGCATAGGATCAGAAGGAGGCTGTTTGCGGAGAATGCTTGATCACGCTCCAGACTTCTCGCAGGTAACAATCGATCGTTCTCGCCCACACCCATTCTCGACGGACATATTCGATCGCCTGCCGGCCCAGACGATCCCCGCAATTCCTCGCATACACATGGGCAGTTTGCACTTTTGCCGTCATGGTTTCCCACGGTAATGTCATCATGGCGAAGCTAACTCCTTTTATGCGACTTTGCCCCTGGAAAGGCAATTTCGTTCAATGTTGCTGCTGGATTGGTCAGAAATTCAGCCATCGGTGTTTGCTCACTCACAGGTCATGGAAGGCCGTTTACTTTGACTTCATTCAACGATGCGAGTCTATGTTCTCGACTCCGTAAAGGTTCTGGTTGGCTTCGTTTCTCATGGCAGTATCCTCGGTCGGAAGGCTATCGTGGAGAAGGTCATGATACACTTTCTCGACACGATCTGTTACACGGTCCCATGTGAAGTTTGCCAACGTTTTGGCACGTCCTGCTTCTCCCATCCTTTGCCTTAATTCTCTATCATTCAGAAGTAAAATAATTGCTTCTGCGAGTTCTTCGGGTTTGCCTGGAGTCACAAGCAGACCGTCTTCTCCTTCTTTGATCACACACTTGCTGGAACCTATTCTTGCCCCTATCACAGGTTTCCGGCACATCCAAGCTTCGAGATAGGCGATGCCGAACGATTCCGCGACGGAAGGAAGCACGAAAACGTCGAGTGCATCGAAAATGGAGGCTTTTTCGGATTCCGGAAAATCATTGATCTGAACGACTCGCTTTCGTTCGACCATAGGCATGCCGTTGAGAAATTGAGCGACTGGTCCGTGAGGATCCAGGTGAGGACCGGCGAGAACAAGATGTACGGTTTCATTCCATTTCCACACCGATTTCATGGCTTCCAAGAGCATGACGGCACCTTTGGGAATGTCGGCTCGACCCACGAATCCGACTACAGGTAGATTCCTCAGAGCATATTTAGCCCGGATCTTGTTTCCGTCGGCGTCCTTAAACAATGATGGCCAAATACCGACCCCACCGACGGATATGTTTTTGGCGCCTGAACGTTTCGAAGATTCTGCTTCGTAGTCAGTATTCGCAATGATTACATCGCAGGCCGCAATCATCTTCCTGAGAACCTGATTGTCGGTCCAGCCCTGCTCAAGGTGAAACAGCGGGAAACCTACGAGTCGGAACCGCTTGAGCCTTCTTGCCAAATGCACATAATACGCTTGAGGAAACCACCAATTCATGGCAGCAACGATGTCGGCATTGGAACGAAGAATGTACGGGATCATTTGTATCGTCATTGGATATCGCAGTAGAAAGTCCAAATGTTCCTCGCCGCAAACCATCTTGAGAAGTCGATATCCCCCACGCAAATGATGAAGAAAATCAAGGCCTGTACCTAAGATGCCACCATCAGGATGCACTCGTACCACTCGTACTCCGTTGACCGTCTCGCGCGCGGGCAGCTGTCCGTAATTACCTCGGCAAAGGTCATGAACACGGCGAACATTCGTCGTCAGAACAGTCACGTCATGTCCGCGTCGAACGAGAGTTTCAGAAATCTCTTTCATGTGAAACTCCGCGCCACCCAATACCGGATGATAGCCGGGGTTGACGTGTAGGATTTTCATCCGAACCTCCTCGCCTGTGGATAAGTAAGGGGCAGCCCTTGCAGAACCATTCTCTCATCTTTAGGAACAAACCACGACCATTTTGCACAAAGAGTTGGCGCCGTTTACATCTTGATTTCCGGTAGCTGTTTTGCAGATCTCTTTGACTCCATAGACAATTGAGAAGCTTCATCATCAAGCTCGTTATTCTCTGCCGGCCCCCTCATCGCTTGAATGGTCTTATCAATGGCCTGGTCCCATGAAAACCAGGTGGCGGCAAGCTGCTGTGAGCCTCTGCAGAGTCGGTGATATAGCTCGTGGTCGGCAAGCAAGGAACAAATATTGTCAGCCAAAGCCTGCGCATTCTTCGGAGGACACAAAAGTATGTTATCTCTATGTCGAAAAGCAGCTTCAACACATTTCACCTTCGTGCTAACAACAGGCAATCCATGAGACACGGCTGCTGCCAGTGAGCTCCGGGAGAGTGTGACCCCTTGATCGAAAGGCAGCACGCAAACGTCTGCCGCGTGGAGGTATACCGATGCATCTTCACTATCCGAGGCATATCCGGGCAACCAAGTGACGGCATCTGCAATTCCCATCGCAGCAGGCAAGTTCTGCAGCTCCTTTTCATACTGCGCCACTTTCTCGGCTTCTTGTGTCATATTTTTATCTTTTGACCCTCGACCTCCTCCAATCATTATCAAATGTGTATTCACATATTTCTCACGAACCAGTCGAAGAGCCTCGAATAGTGTCTCTATCCCTTTGTTCCGATCCGCATATCCGTAAAAGGCGAGTACGAAATCGGTCGATTTGAACCCGAATATCTCACGGCCTTTTTGTTTAACAATACCGTTCTTAGATGTCACGATATTCAAGAGAGGAGGAGGCGGGATTACCATGGATCGGTTTCCAGTCGCCGGAATGTGCGGAGCGAAATTTTCAAGATGTTGGTGGCTTAGCGCAATGACTACATCGCTATCCCGAAGCAAAGTCCCAAATTCGTAATGCACCCCTGAACTTCCACACAAAAATGCAGCGAGTTTTCGAGTGAGCCGCTTGGACCACGTTGTCAGGTACGAAGGCTTATCGTTCTCCATTTGAGTTACAAAGACTAGTCCACGCACTACCCTCTTCAGCAGAGTGGGGGCGAAGGTAATCATGGGGTGATCGGCATACAACCAGCCGGTATACATAAGCAACACAGCATCAGGGGCCATCTTTCGCACGAACCAGCTTAATCGCACTGCGTCCCACCATGACCATGTATGCATGATAGGGTGAATCTTGAAAGGCACTGCTCCCTTTACGCTGCATCCCTTCGTTGTCACAACATGCACATCCAGACCACTGTCAGCGAGTTTCCAACAGAGCCGTAGCGCGTGTTCCGATTCACCCGCTCGCATCGGTGGAAAAGCGGGTGAGATAAACAGCAGTCTCATGTCTCGCTCTCCCGACTCATGTCGATGACACGGATCTGTTCCTGCAAAAATGCGATTTTCTTCATGCCTATTCCCTCGGGGACTGCAGCGCACCCAAATGCTCCCGCTTTGGTCCGTATTCTTATTCAGCTTGGTCAGGCCCTTACTGAGTGGCAAGCTGGCTTACCGAGAATATAGCTTACCGCACTCCAGCGATTCTCTCATTGCAAGGTTGATATAAACCTCGCAACAGCTCTAATGGCCCTGTAGACATCCTTCATCTCCTCAATGGCGAGCAGCGCCAAGATGGGACTATCGTCAAACCATCAGACACCTAGAAATGTTGCCAGACCTTTTAAGAAACCAGATGAAAATATCAAGGATTAAGGGGGTGCTGCTGGGCCTGCAGTCGCATATGCTCGATCAATCCCTGCATTGGTTCGTATGGCTTCAGGATCAGGGTGGCCTTCTCGAATGAAATCGTTGTACGAAGATCCTTCGCGTCCTTGATAGGACGCCATATTATTGATCACCGTGTTATATTCCGCCCGATGCAAATCAATGCCCACGGGGACGTTCTGAAGCAGATTGTTAGTGAGTGTAATCAGGCTGCTGTAGTCATCCAGATAAATGCCTGAAATAGGAAACTCTCCAGCCCACGGAGAGCGCACAATATCAAAAACGTAGTTCTCAGCGATGGTCGTGCCCGGCTGCCTTGACACGGTGTAGATTCCAGCTCCATCGGCTAACAGACTCATCACATTATGAATACGATTCTGCTTGATCAGGTTATCTTTCAGTGGTGTTTCTTCAAGTGTATGTCCCCAGCCAACGCTTATTCCTGTATATGGCATGTTCGCCAATTCATTATTTTCAATCACGAGCCCTTCGGTATAGCCCGCAAAAATTCCCACACTGCTATGATAGTCGCGCCCAACTTTCGTGATGAGATTGTTCTTGATCACATTATGCCGGCAGACCTGTGAAGAGTCTGGAGGATGTACTTCGAGATCCATCCCGATTGAGATCGCAGAAGCGCTGATATTTTGAAAGGTGTTGCCGATGAAAGCACTATCGTGAACACCTGACCAAAAAACGACAGCTGTGGCGCCGAGATTGCGAAATACATCACCCTCGAACCGTATGTGCTCGGCATTCTGGACGTGTATTGCGCCAGGGATCTGATAGTTCCGCTCGATTCCTTTGAAAACATTGTCCGCCTGGCCAGAAGCAAACCCTTCCTCGCTCGGCTCAAGCCAGGTCGAATGCTCAAAAATAATGCCGTGGAATTCTATGCTTTTTATGGGAGCGTCGGGAGTGCCTTGAAGTCGAATAAGCTGGACGAGCTTAGGTGCCACAGCGACGATGGTTGACCTATCCTCTCCGGCACGTGGCTTATAGAAGACCTCATTGCTTGCGACTCTCAAATACCACTCGCCCTCTGCATCCAAGAATTCAAAGGCATTCTCCAAATAGTAACTTTGGCCCTTCTTTCTAAGATAATTGTGACTGCTGAACGCCTTGGTCCGATCCGGTTCCAATGGTATGAGGTGGGCCTCTAAATCACTTAGATAAAAGGATCCAAGACGTAGGTTGTTTTGAGTCCATTCCTTGTGAATGACCATTTCGACACCGTGAACCTCTGAAAGATTCAGAATCTCCGAACTCGTCACAGCAATGGTTCGATCTGACTCCTCCCAATGGTGGAGCCTGTTAAAACTACCCTCATTCGGAGTCCTTGCCCGAGTTCCAGGTTGTCCGTTGACATACAGCTGCCGGAATTGAAGGCCATTGGTGTTGGCCTTATACAGGCCATTGCCGACAGGGATCCATTCGGATATCTGCTCCCCACCGGTAATGACAGGATTTTCCCCGGGATACGCCATGTAAATCACCCGATGGCCGTTCTGACCCGAATCATCGGCTCGGAAGACAAGCGGTTCCTCAAGCTCGTAAGTACCACCTCTCAAATATACAGTGGCATCGGCCGTCATATTTTGATTGATGTTGCGAACCGCCTGCTTTGCCCTCTCCAGGGTTAAGAATGGTTCGCTCATTGTCCCGGGATGACTATTGGAGCCACCTATGGAGGAGGGAGCGACATAAAAAGTTGTTTGAACACGACCTTCAGATTCTGCGGCCTGCTGAACAGGCGCATACCCTAATGTGAATAAAATACATAGAAAAGCGATTTTCGTCGTAGGCATTTCCCAGAACACTGGCATGGTCAACTCCCTTTATCTAGTTCCCCTCATCGTGGAAGAACTGGCCAGGAGTTGTCTCATCTATTCCGATCCCTCCAACTGGCTGATAAATGGAAAACGTTTTGCGGTTAGGCTTGCCTTTCTCTGCACCATTGATCAGCCGTAATATGCTACAAGCGATCCTCTGCCACTTCGTATACAGCCACGTTGTCACCCATCCAAGTTTTCGAGTAGGCTCTGCCCCCATCTATAATTTGATCGGGTCTTTCGTTTACGTCCACAACGACTATGCCACAGGGAACGAAGTTGCGCACCTCGCCATGCAAGGAAGCCCGGGCTGATTGATTACTCACGTGAACGTGCTCGATTCGCAATCCATCGATCTTTCTACCCTGCAGTAAAATCCATAAGGGGTATTCCCAATTATCTGCTTGTTGATTGCCCAACCACAATCCTACTTGGGAGCATTTCATGTCCTTAAGAAGAGTTGCGGCATCCGAGTATTGAGTAAGGAGGTCGGGGATGCTGTTCCGAAAGTATTGCTCCATTCTCGGCACTGCAAATATGCTTTGTGCCCCGATTAGAGGTCGCGTCAGGTTATAGAAAAGCACGTGCTGGGATGTAACTAGCAGGACAACAATAATATATGTTCTCGCTCGAGCGAAAACTGGTTCATTCAAAACTGTCGCAATAGTGGCAGACCATAGTACAAACAGAGGCAAATGAAGCCTCGTAATATAAATATTCCACTTAAGAACAAGGCACAGCGTAAGGTATCCAGCAAGAAGAGATAAAACATAAGAATTTGCAATCGAGAGACTTCCTCTCTTGAATTGTCCAATCATCACAGCCCCACAGAAACCGATCAGAAGAAGATGAATTGGGCTCCCAGCAAAGTCTTCATGATTAGGTCGCGCGACTTCATTCATCGGCTGTAAGCTAAACTCTCCGTTCCCGTTCAGGCGAAGCACTATTTCGACTCTCTCAACCACTACCTCTACTATTCGATTGCCGTAATAAGATGTCGTGGCCATCTCTAACGCGGTGTTTCTGATGAGACTGGAAGCGAACCCGGATATCACCGGGCTAAACTCTCCCTGAGTTATAGTTGTCCCAGTGGTCAATCCGGATATACGGGATGAGGGGCCCAGGGGGGCTCCGAATGATTCGAAGTTTCGGATATAGTGACCCAAGTTAATAGCCATCGCTATCATTGCAATGGCGAGCATGATCTGTAAGGATCTAGCCCCTAGTTTCCTTGTCAAAGCGACGGAGAGCCAGACCAAGAAAGGAAAGGCAAAAAGATAGGCCGTTCCCTTTGTCAGGAGTGCCAGTCCAAGGCTGGTTCCAGCCAAAATCGTTTGAGGCCAACATGACGATGTACTCTCCATAACTTGCAACATTCGAAGCACGTAGTGCGCCAAGCAAACCAGCCAAAACGTCACGACATAGTCATTTTGAGTGCTGGATGCCTGTAGGATTCCCATCGGAACGCACGCGGCGACGAGTGCGGCAAGTACTTGACAGTGCCTGTCTCCCCCTAGTTGCTTCGCGATTAGGGACACTCCAATGATACTGCCCAGCATGCTCAACCACTGAACGGCATTAGCCAGGCGGTCATCCCCGCTCAACACATACAAATGGGTTATGGCAAATTCCGCCCAAGGGGGCATGAATAATTGTCTATCGATGTTAGTTGGGTAAGGCCTCACATCGTGGTTTTGAATCCAATGCACAACTCGGCCCAGGTGATACGTCATAGAATCGTAATTATTCGGAGGCGCAACAAAGGCGATGAGCCCTGTCAGGAAGACAATGCAACCGATCGGCACTAAAAGTGAGAGTGGCAGACTGGCCACAGAAGGAACGCTATCTGAAATGACCCCTTTTCCCCCGAGAAATTGCCGGTAAAGAAACAAAAAGGCTGCACCACTCACAAGCCAGGACGCGAGAATCCAGGGGTAGGACAGCATGTGAAAAGCGGATAACATTTCCGTGATCACGGTCAGCAACAGCCCCCAGACGACGGCTGCCGTCAGCAATGACTCTCTCCAAGATGAACTAAGCTTGCGACTGATCAGGAGCAGGAAGAAGAATGAGATGAATGGGACAATGGCTGGCAGCAAATTCACGTTCCTAGCATCCCTTTAGCCATTTTATGCGTCCCTCAGGAAAGCAAGTCGTATCCTTGCTAGTCCCGGACAATCCCTCTTCAATGCTACGCATACTCGTGCACTCCACGAATCGCAATTCTTTTTATCCAGGCATTTGACAACATCACTTCCTCTCCATTCCAAGAATACCGAAGAAGCTAGGCAGTGTGGCCTGAAAGTCTAGTGCGGTCATTCAGCTATGCAAATACCCAAGGCATGGGCACTTGAGTGGGCTAGAAGACAGCCGGAGAGTTAGGTTTTCCTTGAGAGCGCCGCTGTGCGGAAGAGCGGTTTCCCAAAACGATTTTGGCGAGACACTGCGCGATCGCCTCATTACCCGTTCGTGAGTAGTGACCACCCTCTGGTCTCACAAATCGGTCAGGAGGATTCACTCTTTCCAGACATGAGGTAAAGTCAAAATAATCTATACCGGCCTCTGCCAATATGGGTGCGCCCACTCGATATGTGCGGATCTTTGGATCCACGTAATCTTCATAGAGAGGAAACAGCGAAATCAATGGAATTGATCCCGCAGATTTCACCTTATCGACAAAGGACCGAAAGATCTCGCGATGTATCGCCCGACGGGTTTCGGAGGAAGTTTCATCCCGCGGGATTTCCTGTCGAGGATACAGGGAGATGATCGAGCGAAACACATAAGACTGATAGAAAAACTTCCAATGGCTCTGCTCCCAATCGCAGTCGCAGTAATATTGGTCGTAGCGGATGAAGGGCAATTCCTGCACACTATTTACCGAGAAGATTCTTTCAGGAGGTACAGTTGGCACATTCAAGAGGGCGAGACCTTTCTCTTGAAACACGAAACGAGGCTTTGACCAGGGCAAGAGCCAATGAGGCCTTCCGATAAAGGGATAGACCATCATGCTTCTGGCAATATCGTCGTCTGGAAATCCAAGGATAACCACGTCTGGATTCCACCTACGCACGTCTTTCTCATACCTCAGATACATTTGATCTACACCATACCCGGGAACCCCAAAGTTCAGAACTTGAAATTCGGAGCCGAGGGCAATTTCAAGTTGATGGCCTAAGGAGTCTTCAAAAGGCACCTCCTCCCCAAACATGAAGGAGTCGCCGAGGAGAGCGATCCGATAGGTGGCAGACCGCTTGGCCATAGCTGTGCCAATTGCCCCACTTCGAACCCCTTCAACGCTGCTAAAATACAGACCATCTTGACTGCGACGGCTTGAACCGAGCGTCCAACCCAATGCATCATCATACACAAGGTACGTCGATTTCTTACTGGCTTCATCGATTACGCTGGTGTACTCCTCAGCAACGGTGGACCAGCTACGTGGATATAATAGGGTTCGCCCCAGCAGGGTCCCGCCTGGGCTCTGCACGGAAAGAACCCGAAGCGCCAGCTCTGCAGGAACTATCGTAAGAATTACGAACACAAGGTTCATCATTCCTATCTTGATAAACTGTTTGCCATTAGCTAATCGATGTCTCTGGAACTGATATAGGATGACGCCGGCTGACACAACAAACCCTAAGACTCCCACCACGCAAACGAGTCCAGGTCGACTCGATAGAAATGAGAGCGCATCGCGTTTCTTATTAAATTGATAAAGGCTCAGAACGACAAGAGCGATACACGCTTCGCCAAAATACATCGCGCCAAGCAGAAGAGTAATGGGCATAGGCTTCTTCACCCTCGTGAGGCTTTCCAGACACAACACCAACGATCTGTTCAGAAAGATGTTTAGAAAACGTCCTGTTGACACTTTTCAGCCGACACTAAAGAACTGCACTTCCCCAACGCACACGGAAGAGATTCGAATGAAGATTATCCTGCGCGCTGTCGCGAGCAAGAAAAAAGAGCGAGCAAGTCTTTCGCCTACACCTTACCGTGTACGTGCCCAATTCAGATCTCCCAAACTCGAAACGTACATCCTCTCCCGACGCAGGTCCAAATTGCTTACCCCCGATTCACGTTCTGCGGGTATTTGCTTCGGTCACATTTTCGCGTATGGAGGAAGCCAGGCATTCTGCCACTGCCACCTCTCCCTCCGCTGTATAATGTCCCCCGTTAGCCAAGAAACGTTTCCCAACATCGACTCGGTCAAGACATGGAGTGAGGTCGACGAAGTCCATTCCGTTCTTCCGAAGGACCTGCAGCACGGGAGACAGGGAACGCGGAGCTCGGTAATCATCCTTGTTAGGAAAATAGACCAGGAGAGGAATTGCTCCGTTTGCCCTGATGTCGTCTTGAATCTTTTTGAACAACGCGGTGTTCAATGTGTGTACCTCCTCTCCCGAGACTTCAGGCCTCGATTTAGGCCATATCGGGAAAAGGGTCACATACGCGCGGAATAGATAGGATCGAGACATCTGCTGCCAGCCCGGCATCTCCCACTCGTTCGGTGCATAGTTCCACGCATAGGGAAGATATGGCAGATCGCCTATCGACGAAGTTGCATAAATAGCATCCGGGTGAATCAGCGGAACATTTATGAGTTTGAGACGATTGTTTTCGAGAACATATCGTGGGATTGGCCACGGTATGTAGCCGCCGAACGTCAAACACCCATAGACTCCTAACGTCCGAAATACAACGGTATCCGTAAAGCCGACAATAACGATGTCGGGGTGAAGAGGCCGAACATCTTTGTCGTAGCGTAAATGCATTTGCCCAACACCATATCCCGGCACTCCAAAGTTAAGCACCTGACATCGGTTACCAAGGCCGCGCTCCAACTGATGTCCCCACGATTTTTCAAATTCGCTCTCCTCACTGAAGACAAATGAATCTCCAACCAAGGCGATACGGCACGCAGGATTATTATTCGCATACTCGATCCCGACCCGAGGGCTTCGGACACCTTCCGCACTACTCGCGTACCCGATCCCGCCCCGAGGGCTTCGAACGCGTTCCGCACTATTCTGAAAAAATTCGCTCTCACCAGTACTATTAGGCTTAACAGTCCAGCCGAGGATCGAATCAAACACAAAGAACTGCCCGCTCCGTTGCTCCTCCTCCGCTCTCTTGACAAAACGTTCCGCGATCTCCATCCATACGTAAGGCCGCAACTCCACTCCAGCGAGCACCGGTCCCCTCAGAGTCTCTGTGACAAACGCCCTGACACCAACTTCCCCCAGGACGAGTACTCCAACGAATGCGACCACATTGACTGCAACAGTCCTTCTACAACGTTCGAGGGCATGCATTCGAACCGTGCACATCTGATAAGTCGCACCACACAGGGAAATTACGGTTCCCGCCGCTAAACACAAGAACAAGATACCAGGACGACTCCATAAGAAGGATGCTATGTCGAGTTTTCCCGCGGCCCGATACAGCGTCGCGATGGCGGCGAGCGACAGGATCTCCGCGATGCACAAGCAGCCCAGGACCCCTAGATGGAACATTGAATGCGAGCGGCTGTTAACTTCGCTTTGCGACATAACTACATTTGTATTCCCAACGGAGCCCATATATCAGCGTACTGCTCATAATGCAAAATGATTAACGAGAGGGTTCTGGACTCGTGTTACCCAACTGGCTCACATGTTTGTCCAGCAAACGAATCAAACGAGCGACTTGTAAAGTTCAGAATAGCGGCGAACCTGCAGCTCGCGGGAGTACTCTTCGACCGCGATTCGACGACAGTGGTCACGCATGGTTGCCAGTCTCGATGGATCGCGCAGGAGATCACTGATGGCAACGCGCAACCCATCGACGTCGCACGGAGGAGCCAAAAGACCCGTGACCCCGACCCTGACCATATCGGGAATGCCTCCTACTGCAAACCCGATCACCGGTGTGCCGCAAGCCATCGATTCAAGCACGGTATTGGGAAAATTGTCCTGTAACGACGGAATCACGAACACATCCGCAGCACTATAGACCAGGGATAGCCATCGATCGTTGTTAACGTGGCCCATATGCAAACATGGGATTGGACCGGTTGCCGGCGGTTTCCCCTTACCGACTGAAACCAGGAAGAGATCGTGGGTCTGCATCAGCCCTGATAGAGCTTGCAAGAGCAAGGAGAAACCCTTCCGCCGGTTCGTAACATCGTCAGATACGAACATGACGACCTGTGCCCCTTGGGGAATGCCAAGCACCTCCCGCGCGAGACGCCGGTCGCGCGGAGCAAACTCCTCCAGGTCGACACCATTCGGAATGAGCGTCACAGGAAACCGAGATAACAAAGGACTGTCTTTGACTAATTTAAGCATCCAGCGACAGAGCGCGACGATGTGAAGCCGATTCGTCTCCAGTGCTCCAAACACCGCCTGCTTTCGCTTCCAGACCTGTCGTGAGAGGTCCTCCGGATCGGTCGATCCCAGTTGAGGGCACACTCCGCATCCATTAATAAGCCGACCGCAATCGTGATCATAGTGGCACCCGCCTGTGAAGGCATTCATATCAGCCAATCGCCAGACGATCGGTGTCCCGTGAGGCATAGCATTAAAAAACCCTTCGTAGTCGACAAAGTCTGCGATCCAGTGGAGATTGATTACGTCACAGGGAGGCAGCTGACTCAGAATCGTCCCCTTATGGCAACTTCGATCATCGCTGAACTGCTCATAACCGGCGGGGCGGGAAGCTCGATACTTGGCAAAGTCACGAGCGATCCGCCCTCGCCGCAAGCGGCGTCGCATACGATTGGCAAAATCAGTGGGTGGAGCAAAGGCCACCACTGTTGGATCGCCACTGCTGCGTGTAGCAACGAACATGGAGGATTCATGTCCCATTCGCTGCAAACCCCGGTGGAGGCGGTAGGCCGCTAATGCAGCTCCTCCGTTAATATCCTGCGTGCTGATATGGACAATTTTCATCGCTAAATGCATCCGAGCCAAAACGACCCTATTGGCGCTCGACTCGAACCTTGTGGAGAGAGCGGGACAGTTTCTCGATCCAAGGGAAGCGGCGTTTAATACTTGCGAATACTACAAACTTAAATTCTTCCCAGAGCGTCCGTCCTATAGTGCCATAATAGGCAGGGATCCACGGCATGCTGAGGGAGACGGCGGCCCATTGGAATGGAGAAAGACGAGTACGATACAAATCCTTCCACCTCCCATAGCAGATCTTCCAGAGCATCTCGACAATCAATCCTCGAAGCCCTCTCCACTGCCCTGGTTTACGCCTGGCATAGCCTCTCAATATATCGTCCGTATCTAGAAAGCGGATGAAATGTCTCGCCGCGTCGGTTAATTCTGGGTAGGAGCATGAATATCCGAGGCTCGTGGGATACTGGCGTTTTCTCACCGTCGAGCGCGTACTCACTCCTACGGAATGATCCAGCACCATCTTAATCAAGAGCGCATCCTCATCGCCGTTTCCTGTCGGAATCACAACAAACCCCCCGTAACGCCGCACTTCCGCCGTCTTCATCAAAACAGTAGAGAACGTCAGCCATCCGTAGGTCCCACAACACCAGGCTTTGATAAACTCTTCTCCCGAGAGAAGCTCCGGTACGCTGTCAAACGATGCTCGAAAGGTTCTTCCCTCTTCATCCATCTGCTCCTGCTTAGGAATCGCGACTGTGATGTCCGGATGTCGTTGAACAACGCCCACCAAATCCGAAATAAAATTCGGACTGACTTCGTCGTCGTCTCCTAGCAGAACGACGTAATCACCTGTGGCCTCATGCACGATCTGATTGTAATGCAGCGTGGCATTGATTGTTGAAGGGTTTTGTCTGAATCGGTACGGTCGCTTGTAATACTGTCCGACAAGCTCTGGAATCGCCGTCCCATTCACCCCGTTATCCGAGACGATCAACTCGATATTTTGATAGTCCTGGGCAGCCACTGACTGCACGGCTTCCCGGAGAAATCTCAGCCGCTTGTATACAGGAATTCCTACAGTGACTAGAGGCATCTTCACGAAGAACTCTCTTTCTCGGACCCCCCAGGGAAAACGTCGGACGACTCGTGACTGGGAATTGGGAAGCGTTGAGTCCCACCACGAGTTTGAATCTATGGATGTGAGGAATTACTGAGATGGAAGCATAGTAATTTCAACACTTGCATGGGGCGACGTTCCTCGAATCGCCTCGAAATAGCGCCGCTGTAGAGCCCCTAGAACCGGTCCTTTCTCTTCCAGCGGTTGTCCGTCGACGGACTGCACCAAGGTCAATTCCGCCAAGGTGCCGCAAATACCGATTTCATCTGCGACCAACAACTCTGTGCGGTCGATTGGCCGTCGAACAAAAGGAATGTTGAGAGACTGGGCCAGCGCTTCTGTGATATCGAGCGTAATGCTTTCAAGTGCTCCCTCTGTCGGAGGAGGAGTATAAACAGTCCCGTCGCGCACCATCAACACGCAGGCTCCCGTGGCTTCCGCCACCCGTCCCCATTGATTGAGGAGCACCATTTCCTGGCAACCTCGGGCCCGTCCCTCCATCCTGGCCAGTCGGGCAACCTGATAGTTTGTCCCGGTTTTGATCCGAGCGGGGAGCGATACGTCGCTGCTGCGTTGCCACGTACTGACTCCGAGGTGAATCGGCAGCGGGACTTGTGTTTCTTGGTGATAGGCCGTCACGACCAGATCGGATACTGTCCCTTCTCCCCAGTGCCCATCGATGGCAAACAGGGTCGTTCGCGCCCACATATCCTTGTCGGCCTTGAGCAGCGCTCCCATCAATCCAAAGATTGCGTCGCTGTACTGGTCAAAAGAGTGGTCGAACGGGATATGTAAAAGCCGAGCGGACCGGCATAGTCGTTTATAGTGGCATTTGAGCTGAAGAATGCCGAACTGTCCGTTCGGTTGCCAGTACCCCTTGACCCCTTCGAACACGTTCAAACCGCGATTCACGCCTTCGCAACCGACATGAAGAACTGCCTCTTCCCAACGGCGCAGCGCTCCGCCCATATAGACGAATTCAGGTTTTTGTAATTGAGCCACTCAAGCCTCCGATTAATGCCGCATCAAAAGAACAACATTGCCGTTACCTTGCTCATTGATTCAACGATACATCCGAAGCGCCTTTGCCAGATCTCCCGGGGTACCGATATCGATGTAGGTTCCAGTAGGGAACATCACGCCATCGACCAAGATTCCTTGGCGGATCGCAGCCTGAATCACTGCTCCGACCGGCAAGTCACCTTGTGGGTCGATCTTGTGCTCAGCCTGTCGCCGACAGTGATGGGCCTCATCGGACGATATGAACTCGTGTAAGAATTCCGTAAACGTCGGCGTCCACACAGCACAGATCCACGCATAGTGGAGGTCAGATTGCAATGGTTTCAAGACAAGTTCTGTTACCCGGCCACTGGGATCGACTCGGACCATATCCATGAGCCGGTGATCGTGGGCCGGAAAGAGGCCGAGGACGAGATCTGCATGCCCCGCACGTTGTTTCCGCAACAACTGGGTGAAGGCATCGTCCGGGGTAAAGAGAATATCGGGGAACCCAAAGGCGACGACTTTATCGCCGACAAAGCTGTATGCACGGTCGAGGGTGTCGGGCGGCCCACAGGAATCTGTGATGACAACATAGGCCAATTTCAGACCGACACTTTTCCCGTCTCGAAAATATGCCGGAATATCCCACTTTCCTTCACGAAGGATAATGATCGCTAGAGGTACCCCCGCATCCCGGAACTTGTCCAGGAGGTACTCGCTAACAACTTTGACCCGTGGCTCACCAGTTCGAAGATCCTGCTGCATCGCGACTGAGAACAGTTCCTTGCTGCAGGGCAATGGAGCAATGCGTTTCCCGCTTCCAGCAGCAGGAACCAGTCCGACAAGCTTGTCTCCTGAACTATCCATTCACCGAGCCAGTTACACCTTTTGCTGGTAGACCAAATCTCCACCCGCTTCAGTCCCGTCATCATACAACGCCACCAGTTGGTCGGGGAGATGGGTTAAGTCGGTACCCCGCAAGTAGTCCCGCATCGTGGTTCCGGTGCACTCTTCATCCACAATGGGAGCCCCCCGTTTTGCCTTGACGTCATCTTCATGAACCACTCTGAAATCGATACTGAATCGCGTCTTGCCCGACGTATTTGGTACGCTCGAATGCATTTGAGAACCTGAAAACAGAATGATGCCGCCAGCCGGTACGATCAATCGGATCTGGGGTTCAAGCTCCAAATGTTGGGTTGCCTTCGGAAGTGGGCGGGGATCCTCCTTCAGGTATTGCGCCACATGTCCCCCGCGGTTCTGCTGGTTCCACTGATAATAGTTGTAGCCTTTCGAGCTATTGCTGACGGCACGATTCCAATACTGTGGATGGAAGGCCATCGCATTGTCAGATTGAAAATCATAGATCGGAATCCACCAATTTATCTGACATGGAGGTGCAGAGTACCAGGTGTCACGATGTGGATGCCAGGCGTAGGCAATTCCCGTCGTCAGATACTTGTCACTCGTGGAGCTTCTCATCTTGGGAACATCGAAATAGGTCTTAGCGAGGTCGCAGCCAAAATCGCGCAGGACACTCTGGAGATGCCGCTTCGACTCGGGATGGTGGATAAACCCCGGCTTGAGTTCACCGAGAATCTTGGCATACTGCTCCACCGGCATCTGGTATTGTGCCAACTCTGGATCGTGGGGTGCGAAGGCATTCTTGATCATCGTACGAGCAAATTCGATGAATGCCAGAGTACTCGGCCGGGGTGAAAACACCAGCAACTGTCCCTCGAACAAGCGTTGACGCCTTTCGTCATCTGAAGAGGTTGGGTCATAGTACACGGTGTTATTCATGGCACCCTCCGTCTTGTGAGTGATCCCCGGTTTCCTTGCACTTAGCGAGCAGCCCGCATTCGACCAGTGCCGCCACGGCCGATTGCACTTCAGCGAAGGGCACATCGGCCCTCTCCGCGATATCAAGCAGCGAATGCTTGCCATCCGAAAGGTTCAATACCCACAGCAAAACCAACTCTCGCGACTGTTTGGCCTGATGGCCCGCTACGGCTCGATACATTCCTCGTTTTCCCAGCTGTGGTTCGCATTTTGGGTTCTGATTCATATACCTGCAATTGTGTTCCAGGACGTTAATGACCGCTAAGCAATGTCTCAGGGATCCGGCGAGTGATTGCGGTTTGATGAAATCCAGGCTGTCGGCAGATGTGTGGTATTCTGGATACTCTCCATGGGGCGTCCGCATCAAGCAGCCAACTGGAAGATTGAATCCTGGAGAGCAGTATTGCCGTTCGTCATAGCCATATGGAAAAAAATCGATAATCTTATAGGGCTCCCCCGCCTGTTTGAGAACCTGCGCCATCACGTGGTCGATCTCCGCATCGCCGCGGCGACTTCGCTTATACGTAAACGACCCCTCATCGCCGACACCCGTCAGCACGAATCCATGCTTGATCCTTGGAATGACCTGTTCATGCGTGGCAAGCCAGGTGATCGACCCGATGGTTCCGGGAATAAACAACAGGCGGTATGAATAGCGCCGATCTTGCTCGGCAAGATTCAATGCCAAGAAGGTCGCCACTGCAATCCCGGAGAGATTATCGTTGCACAGGCTGGGATGACAGACATGACAAGAGATCAGGACTTCGTCAGTTGAAGCTCCCGGCAAATAGCATTCTCCATAGGTCAGCGCTCCTTGTGTCAGACTTGAATCGATACAGACCTCGTACTCCTCATCCGCCATCTGTGACAACTGTTTTTGGCTCAAGCAGAACCCCCAGTTATCCTTATAATAAGATGTGCGATATGGAACCCATTCTGGATGCTCATGAAGCGTATGGAGGTGCGGTTTCAACTCCTCCAACTTCATCAATTTCCGAATAGGTTGACTGTAATTGACCACATGGAGGTTGGAGACCTTAAAATCAATCACGCGTTCGCCTCTCCGGTTCTTGACGTAGGCATCCCGAATGTTCCATTCAAGCGGAACTGTCCAATCGAACACCTGCGTCCCACTTGCCACTTCGTGAATATCGAGGGGAATCCGCTTCTGAACCAGGCGGAGAGTTTCACGAACTCCCTCGCCGGTAATGCTTCGACACAATGGATAGAGCTCCTCCACGAAATCGTACAGCGCTTTCCCAGAATCTTGACAACCACGCGTCTCGAGTAAATCGTCGACGCTCATGGGCGCGCTCCGCAATCAGGAAGAAATGCCGGCCAGGTTCGATCCCTCTCCGACATGACCGTGACGGCCTCGGGCCATTCAAGACGGAAGCATGCATCGTCCCATCGGAACCCACGCGCGCTTGACGGCGCATAGAGCTCAGACATGTGGTAGGACACTTCACTATGGTCTTCGAGTGTCAGGAACCCGTGGGCAAACTGTTCTGGAATGTAGAGCATCCGTCGATTCTCAGCCGACAGCATTACGCCGGCATGATGGCAATACGTCGGTGAGGCCGGTCGCAAATCGACGATCACATCGTAGATCGCACCCATTGTACATCGCACTAGTTTCACTTCTTCATGCGGGGCGACTTGGTAATGCATCCCCCGCAACGTACCTTTACGACTGTTCACTGAGATACTACTTTGGACCCAGGTGACCTTGAGACCCTGTGCCTCGAACTCGTTTTGGCACCAGGTCCTTGCAAACATCCCCCGCTCGTCTTTCACAAACTCTGGCTCGATCACGAACGCGCCCCTGAGAAGGGTTTCGGTGAAGATCATGGATACACTTTGACTTCCGGAATAGGAACCACGAACCTCCCCCCCCACTCCCTGATGAAGGCCATCTGCTGCATCACCTCATCTTGAAGATTCCATGGGAGAATGAGCAGATAATCCGGGCGTGTCTCACGGACCTTCTCCGGCACATAGATCGGAATGTGCACCCCGGGGAGAAAATGACCTTGCTTATGAGGGCTCCGGTCAACCGTATAGTCGATGAGATCCGTTCGAACGCCGCAATAATTGAGCAGCGTATTGCCCTTCGCCGGCGCTCCGTAGCCGACAACCCGTTTCCCTTCCTGCCTTGCAGAAATCAGGAATGACAGCAGTTTTCTCTTGGTGGCCTCGACTTCCTGGCCAAATGAGAGGTAGTGATTCAGTTGGTCAAACCCGGCAGCTTTTTCTCGCGATTTCAGCTCCCGCGCACGAGCCCCTAAGGGCTTCGATGCATCTTCCTCGTGACAGGCAAAGATCCGAAGCGACCCACCATGTGTCGATAACTCTTCCACATCAAACAGTTTCATTCCATGCCCGGCAAACACCTGTTCGACCGCAAGGAACGAGAAATACGAAAAATGTTCGTGGTAGATCGTATCAAATTGATTTTGCCCCATCAGCTGAAGGAGATGAGGGAATTCCATCGTGATGAGCCCCGTTGGTTTCAGCAACACCTTGAGGCCCTTCACGAAATCGTTTAAGTCCGGCACATGAGCCAATACATTGTTTCCGATGATCAAATCGGCCATCCATCCATCTTCTTGAAGATCGATGGCCGTTTTCTCGCCGAAAAAAGCTACTCGGGTGTTGACCCCTTTTTTCTTCGCCACCTCCGCCACGTTAGCCGCCGGCTCGACTCCGAGAACAGGAATTCCTCGCGTCACGAAGTTTTGCAGGAGATAGCCGTCATTGCTGGCAATCTCCACTACTTTCGAATTCTTGCCAAGAGCAAACCGCTCAGCAATCATGTCGACGTAGGCCTTCGCATGCGCCAGCCACGAATCTGAAAAGGAAGAAAAATACGCGTAGTCAGAAAAGATATCACCTGGAGTGGAAAACTGCTCCAGCTGGACGAGCAAACACTGCGCGCACACGTACACATGCAGTGGGTAGAACGGCTCCATACGATTGAGCTGCTCCGGCTTGATATAGGAGTTGGCCAACGGCGACATGCCGAGGTCAACAAATGTCCTCTTCAGCGGTGACTTACAGAACCGACAAACCCGGGTAGGCACCTTAGAGATCTGACTCTGATCCTGGCCAGTGTTTGCCATGGTGTTCGTCCTTCTTGTTAATCCCTTCCCACAATGTGAATCGGAACCGCTTCATCGCACTAGCGGACTCTCGCTGGAAACGTTCGCGACTTTCAGTGAATCCTCCTACGCAGAAGATGTGTCTGCCTTTCATCTAGTTCTGACTTCCTTACCCTTTAGCAACCGGTCTTGCGATGTCATTCCCATCGATATCTATGATTGCTGACTTCTGCAGGGAATCTGGAGCGTTATACAAGGGATGATCAAAATTGTGAAGGAAGTAAAACATCTCCGGCCAATACCAGCTAAATTCACGTGGGACAAAATACTTCAGGCCATAGATGGGAGAAAGTTTTCTCATAGAACGTGTATCGTTGAACTCGGAGATCGCCAGACGTTCGCCAGTGTAATCGCTGAAGCTCTTGCCCATGATACCTCGGAAAAAACAAGCGATTCTCGGCAATAAAATGTCATGCTTTCCATCAAACAGATTCAATGCCTCTTTGGTCGAGCTATAAAAATCTAGATCGAAGGCCGCAAAGGCGATGGGGGGCGGACACGATTGCAGAAAGGCCGGAACCGTGTCCTTTACTAATCCCAGTTTCAAGTGCGCACGGCGTAAGCGCTTGGCAAGCTCTTCCATGTCTCCGGGGTAGTATCCCTCGGACCACATTTGTGGGCAATCGCGATAATCCTCCGGCTTGGGCAGGCCTATTCCTGTGTCAAAACCATAGACGTTGATCTCTATGTTGATCATCTTTTCACAATGGCCGGCTACCTGTTCCAGCGAAATCAAACCAGCCCCCCCCGCCACGCCGAACTCCATCACTGAGACGTGTTGCATGCCCAGCACCTTACCAAGTGCAGCTCCTTGCAGGACACCCCATATATATTGGGGCCTTCTGGCACAGATCGGATCTCGCATTAATTCAAGAAAACTTGCGCCAAGCCACTCATATCTATTGTCAAATGATACAGGTGGAACTTCAGGAGAGGGAGGAGGGCTACCGCTCTCATCGAGCCATCGCTTCATTCCTTCTAGGAAAAACCTTAATGATCGCCTTACCCCCATATTCCTGTGCCTCCGTTCAGACTATGCGAGTGCATCCTCGAATTCCCATTGGTGCTGTTCAGAGAGAGAGCTGAAGCTTTCGATTATCTTCTTCCAACAACTCCCGGCAGATCTCGACGAGACGATCATTTTGGTTGTCGAGGTTGTGATATTCTTCCACATTCTTTCGCCCTTTTTGACCCATCCCCTGCCAGATCTCCGGATGTTTCAGGAGATGAGTTATACGGTCCGCGATACCGTCCACATCTCTTTCTTCTAGCAAGAATCCGCTTTCGCCATCGTGAACCATCTCCGGTATACCGGTATGTCGAGTGCTGATAACCGGCATTCCCGCTGCCATGGCCTCCAATACAACGACAGGGCCTGTTTCTACGTCCCCAGCCCACCCGGTGCCGCTTAATCCGTCACTTGTTACGCATGGAGCCAGAAATATATTGGCCTCGTCCAACAACCGTAGAACTTCCTCTCTAGTTTGAAAACCGCGCAGTCTAATATTGCTCGCGACACCAAGCTCCTCAATCAGTCGTTCAAGACTCGATCTCAGTGGACCATCCCCTGCGATTTCATACCGGACATTCGGAAAGCTTTGAAGAATCTTCGCCACCCCTTGAATAGAATATTTGAATCCTTTTTTCTCTACCAATCTACCCACCGAAAGCAACCGCACTTGCGCGTCAGCAACCAGCCTTGGCTTGGAAGCAATAATACGCCCTACCGGCACACCCAATTGATGAACAATCATTTTCTCTCCTCCCCAGCCGACTTGGTTGAAGAATCGCTTCGAATGCTCACTATTGGTCAGGAATAGATCGCCCTTCTTAAAGAGGTCTGGGAAAAGGTTCGCCTTCTTCCCGCTTTCGAAGAGATGCATATGATAGCTGTGAAACTGAGTCACTATCTTTCCCGTTATCGCACCGATATCCCTCATGCGCACCGCCAGTTGTCCGTTTTCCGGGAAATGGCAGTGAACGATGTCGTACCTGCCAGATTTGATAAGAAACGGACCCGTTTCATATAACGTGGCTAGCGAAGCCGCCGCTCTGCCGAGCCGAAATACGTTAAGGGAATTGAGGGTGCCTCGTGGATTTACTAACAGACCTTGGGCGAGCAGTGGGATTGCCTTCAATACACGGATGAGCCGATTATCGGACATTATGAATTTCTTGCTATCTCGATAAACTGTGCGCCCGAGTAAACCGTATCTCTCAATTTCTGCATGTACCTTGGCTTCGTCTTTCGGGGCTGTTGCAAAAATGTGTACGTCATGCCCCCGGTCGAGGAGACCGGTAATGTGGTCAAGAATGAACGTTTCGTTGAGCGCAGGAAACTCTAAAATGATAATGGCAATTCTCATTCATCGTTATCTCCGAAGGTTTGCATTTTAGATGCTCCCTCCTTGGGATAGCTGTTCGTAGCGCTAGTGCTTCAGGCTGTGGCCTGGTCAGAAAGCACGTAGAAGAGCGAGCGTATCTTCTTCAAGTTCGGTCACGGTATACCCATGTGTCTGCAAAATCGACTCAGCTTTTAATTTTTCATCGACCGAAAGATGGTAATGCTCATAAATTACGATTGAAGGTTTATATTTCTTGAAGTCGATCTGCGAGAGCACCTCATAGTCAAACCCCTCCGCGTCTATGTGAATAAGATCGATCTTCTTTACTCGATGCTTGTCGAGAATGTCTTGCAGGCGAACACACTTGACTTCCTGTTCGACAATATAGGGTTCAAGCCGGCTATTCCTGCCCGTGCAATGCTTAAGTAAGTGTGCTTTGTCAAATGAGCCAATCTGGTCGTACCATGAAGAAACGCTATCTCCTAACTCCTTAGCATTCTCCGAAACATAGTAGAACTTCCGCGTTTCTGTCGTGGATCCTATGGCTACATTCTCGAAGATAAACCTTTCAGAAAAATCATAGTTCTTCTGTAGACGTTGAAACATGAGGTCCACTGGTTCGACGAATATGCCAGTCCAGTTCTTATTGTTGACGATGAAGGGATGGAGGGGATCGTATCTAAGCCCGTCGTTTGAGCCAACCTGCAGGAAAAAGACCGGTGTTCTACGCCTGAATGCCTTTTTGATGTGCGTTTGTAGTTCTCTTACCCTAGTCTGTATGGGGTTTTCGGGAACAGGAACGGGGATGAAGAGTCTGTAGACACTCCGGGAGAGCTCAAATAGTTTCTCGGAGAGAGGAACAGGAAGGACAAATCTATAGATTTTTCTCAAGATCTCAAATGTGACAGGAAACTTTCTTAAGTTTTCTTTGAGTGCTATCATGACCAACCTCAAGCCGTTAGGCCACTTCCCAAGTAATTCATGCGGATAACATATTGGGCTAAAATGAATCGTCTCTGGAAGGATTGGGCGGTACCCCAGAGTACTATGGGGCCGGTTGGTGTTGTAGAGGTTCGGCCACTCTTCTATTAACACGCGCGCTTCGATGTGCGCGGGGCAACCTCAGACCAAGAACAACTCGCCAAGAACTTCCCCACCCATCTCGATTTGGGCTGTTCTAATGTGTTCGATAATCCCCTTCGCCGCATACCGTTTCCATGCCATCTCCGCTACCTTTCCCATCCCCGGCACTGAGCTTCTTCATGCACTAGTTTGGGTTACAGGGAGGGGCAAGTCAACGCCAGTCAGTTGCGTGCAGGCTCGATCCAATCCAGGTTGTCAGTCAAGTGTCCGCTCTCTCGAAGGCGTTTCAATGTGACCAGTCGCATGAACTCGGCGGTCCGGAAATCAGGATCCTGGAATTTCATCGCCAACAGCCCATCCCGAAGGTCCACCACCGCATTCTGGAGATCCACTGCGGGCAAGAATCCCTGTGCGAGCTTTGTGAACTTATCGAAATTCACCCGGTAGGAGCGCTTGTCAGGCTGAGCATCCTTATTGATCGAGATCTCCACGTTAGGCACGAGCCTCGATACCGCTGCCGCCAGATCCTTCACCTGATAATTCCATGTCTCGCTTCCCACATTCAGTGTCAAACAGGTCCCACCGTCACGATGGTCTCTCTGCACAGCCCAATCAATGGCTCTTGCCATATCCTTCACATGAATGAGAGGCCGCCAGGGAGTCCCATCGCTCAGGATATTTATCCGCCTGGACACCAGAGCACCGGCGACGAAGTCGTTCAACACGAGATCCAAGCGCAGACGATCACTCATCCCACAGGCGGTAGCAAACCGAAGGCATGTCACCGTAAAAGTCTCCGACGCGAGCTGGACCAGGTCTCGCTCCGTAAACACTTTGGACTTGGCATAGGCTGTCAATGGGTTGATCGCATCTTCTTCTCGGCGTGGACCGCCTTCCGCAAATCCGTATACGCTGCAGCTTGATGCAAACACGAACTTCTTGACACCAGCACGCCGTGCCTTCTTGGCGAGCTCGATGCTTGCTCGGTAGTTGATATTGAGAGTCACCTCTTCAAAGGCTGCGCCCATTGGATCGTTGGAAATGGCGCAGAGATGCACGACGGCATCGACTCCTCGCAATACTTCCTCAGGCACCTGCCGAATATCCCCGAAGTATTGCACATCAGCCCGGCTCTCCGGGAAACGCAACGCGCCCGTCAAACAGTGAGCAAAATAGCCCATGTCATAGCCAATGAGTTCTGCTTCAGGGTGGAACTCTCGCAAGCGACGCAGCACCATTGGCCCCACATAGCCCATGTTTCCAGTGATGAGGATCCTCATGTTTGCTCCCTCAGTTCAAGATGACTTGGATGCGCTCGCACACATACTCTGAAAAAGGAATCCCACAGGTGAATGCCGGAGAGACCGCATTCAATACATGCATCGAGTGCTTGTCGCCCTCCAAAACAAAATCCATTTCGAGTTTCCGCTTTGTAATATCGACAAGTTGTGCTCTGATTCCAGGTTTCCCCCAGTTCTGATAGTGCTCGGGTCTAATCCCTTCAGCCAATTCACTGGCTAGGGCAACCATCTTCGATTTTGAGTATTTCGCCATCTCCCGAACTGCGAGGGTCTTAAAGTCAAAATTGGCGTTGGCCAGTAAGCCCACCCCTCGCATAGCAACTTCGAGGAATTCGTTCCAGCGAAAATTCGCCATTCCACCATAATGCTCTCGCCACAATCCTGGAATGGCCGTGGGACCGATCTTGGCCTTCCCGCTGGCCGCCACCGTGAAGTGAACACCCAAGAACGGATTCTTCAAATCAGGCACAGGATAGATGTTCGTACGAATCGATCCGGCTGGTTCACTGGAATAGAGGTAGAGCCCCTTGAATGGGAGAATCCTATAGTGTTCGGAAAACCCATAGTCGCGGGCAATGCGGTCGGCATAGAGTCCAGCTGCATTCACGACATACCCGATCTCATGCGTGCCTTGGGTCGTCTTCACCTGACCCTTGGATGATCCGAGGTATCGGACTCCGCAAAGGAGCTGCACACCCTCATCGACCGCATCCTTCTTCATGGCCTGCATTACCAGTGAAGGATCAACGGTCGAAGTCGCCGGAGAAAACAACGCCCGCTCGCAGGTTTTGACCCGTGGCTCGATGGCTTTGGCATCTTTTTCCGAGATCTTTTCGATGGGTATCCCGTTCGCACGTCCCCTTTTCAAAAGTTCATCCAGTCCTGCATGATCGGCCTGATCTCTGGCGACGACCAACTTCCCGCATTTGTTCAGCGGGATCTTTTTCTCTTCACAGTATTCGGTCAAGAGGCGATTGCCCCTCCAGGTGAATTTGGCTTTGAGACTGTCGGGTGAATAATAGAACCCGGCGTGCAGGACACCGCTGTTACGGCCACTCGCGTGCAGGCCGCAATCAGCCTCTTTTTCGACGAGCTGCACCGAGGCGTCGGGAAACGTGCGGCGAAGTCCGCGGGCAATGTTCAGACCGATGACTCCACCACCGATGACGAGAAAATCCGATCGCACGGCGTCCTACCAGATCTTCCAGGGAGCCTTGCTGGATTGCCACAGCTCTTCCAAATAGTTCTTTTCTCGCAAGGTATCCATACAGGACCAGAAGCGGTCGTGCCGGTAACCCATGAGTTGGTGGTCATTAGTGAGCCGTTCAATGGGCTCGCGCTCCCAGATCGTTTCATCGCCGGCGATGTAATCGATCGCCTCGCGTTGCAGCACATAGAACCCTCCGTTGATCCAACCTTCTTCACCATGCGGCTTTTCCTTGAAGCCGGTAATCAGGTCTTGGTCATACTCCAAACGACCAAATCGGGCCGGCGGCAATACGGAGGTGACCGTGGCAAGCTTCCCATGGGAATGGTGGAACTTCATGAGTGCCTGGATGTCGATGTCTGCAACTCCATCACCGTATGTAAAGAGAAACGTCTCATCTTTTTCAAGCCACTTTTTCAGACGCCTCAAGCGGCCCCCGGTCTGGGTCTGCACGCCGGTATCCACGAGGTGCACCTTCCAGTCCTCATGTTGCTTACCGTCGTGGATCGTCGTTTTTCCACTTCCAAGATCAACCGAGATGTCTTTGTTGAAGGCATAGAAATTGAGGAAATACTCCTTGATCATTTCGCTCTTGTATCCAAGGGCAATGATAAATTCGTTGATGCCATGAGCCGCATAGATTTTCATGATGTGCCAAAGGATAGGCTTGCCCCCGATTTCCACCATCGGCTTCGGGCGTAGGTTGGTCTCTTCGCTCAACCTGGTCCCCATTCCGCCTGCGAGAATAACCGCTTTCATGGTACTGTGCCCTCCTAGCTGCGCGTGATGCCGACACTCTCCAGGCGAGGAACAAAGTGAGTGGTCCATTTCAGCATCGGCCTGATGGCTCCCCACATTTCTCCCATAAAGTCCCCGCGAGCCGAGTCGCCTTCATGACTATCGACAACTCGAAATCCGACAACCTCCTCGACTTTGATTATCTCACGGGGTGGGTCAATCGACACACAGAACGCGCTTACGAAGTGGACTCCCTCCGCGAGCAAGTTGCCTGGAATCCATGCCGACGAAATATATCTCCCGAGCGGACGCGGACGGCCCCGCCAGTCAGGATCGAGGTCGAATGCCTCAAAAAGGCATTGACCTGTTTCGGTAAAGAGACCGAGATTGGGGTTGAGCACCCAGCCCGATTGCAGTACCTCAATTTCCAGCTCAATCGCGAAGGATTGTCGTATATCGATCACGTCGAGAATTTGACCATCTACGGATTTCACGCGAACGGCGCAAAGCCGAGCGACGTCGTCGCCTGGAGCGGTCGACAAATCCGTCCACTCCTTGGAACCTCGAGAGGAGGCTCCAGCATGCATATATGTCCCCACCACGTGATGCGCGGGTCCGTCGGCGATCACCTTCCCCTTGTCCAGCAAGATTACTCTTTTACAAAGCCGAGTGACCGCATCCATGTTATGGGAGACAAACAACACCGTCCGACCGTGTTCCCCGATGTCATGCATTTTATCGAGACACTTCTTTTGGAATTGCGAGTCTCCGACGGCAAGAACCTCATCTACAATAAGGATTTCAGGTTCCAGATGCGCCCCAACCGCGAAGGCCAGTCGTACATACATGCCGCTGGAATATCGTTTTACAGGTGTATCGATGTATTTCTCTATTCCTGAGAAGGCGACGATCTCGTCGAACCGTTTATCGATCTCCTGTTTCTTCATGCCTAAAATAATGCCGCTGAGATAGATATTGTCCCGTCCGGTAAGTTCGGGATGAAATCCCGTCCCGACTTCAAGCAGGGTCCCAACCCGGCCGTACATTTCGGCTCGGCCGCTGGTGGGCTCTGTAATACGAGACAGGATCTTCAGCAACGTACTCTTCCCCGCTCCATTCCGGCCAATAATGCCAACAACTTCTCCCGCACGAATTTCAAACGAGACATCTTTCAGCGGCCACACTTCTTCCTTCACTAGACTCTGGGCACTAAACGGAGACCGGAGGGTGAGCAACTTCCTGGTCCCATCATTCAAACGCTCCGCCAATGACCCACCTTGAGCATCCCTGTTGACGGATATCATGTACTTCTTTGAGAGATTTTCAGCTCGAATGACGACAGTCTTCATGTCCCATCCCATCCACTTTCCTTGAAGTTGGTGCTACTTTGGACCTACCGATGACAGGGAAAAACCTAGCAGTTATTTCAGCAAAGTCAGATCACATCCGCAAACTGGCGTTCCATCCGATTGAAATACGACATGCCCAGGAGCAGGAGGACTACTACACACACAACCGTCACGGCCATTCCACCGAGAGCTGGGGGAGCCGTCTTCAGCAACGCCCATCGAAATCCCTCTATGACTCCCGCCATAGGATTGAGGTTATAAATCCATTGCCATTGTTCCGGCACCATGCTTACTGGATAGACGACAGGCGAGGCAAACATCCATATCTGCGTCACCAATGGCATCGCAGCCGCAATATCGCGGAATCGGACAAACAGAGCCGCCAGCCACAGGCTCACCGCAAGTGAGATCAGCATGATCAAGAGCAGAAACATGGGAACGAAAAGGGCCTCCCATGACGGCAAGACCCCGTAGAACGCCATCATCACCAGGAGAAGGAGAAAGGCGATCGCGAAATCGATCATCCCTACGAGCGTGGCAGAAATCGGGACGATGATGCGGGGAAAGTAGACTTTGGTAATGAGGTTCGACTCAGCGACCATACTAAAGCTGCTCTTATCGAGACTTCTCGAAAAATAACCCCACGGCAGAAGGGCCGCATAGACAAAGAGCGGATACGGCACCCCGTCTGATGGGAGTTTGGCAAAGTTGCTGAACACGAGTGTAAACAACAGCATCATCGCGACCGGCTGGATAATCGCCCAGGCAAACCCGATGGTGGTCTGTGCATACCGAGTCTTGAGATCGCGCCAGGCGAGAAACAGCAGCAATTCGCGATACTCCCAGATCCCGCGCAGATTGAGATAAAACAGCCGCTTGTTGGGCTCAATTACGGTACGATGCAAGGGGGGCTTCAGACTTTCCACCGCCACGTCTGGAGTTGCAATATTCATTTGCTGGATATTCTCCGCCACAATTGTTCAACCGATGCTTGACAACATCACTCTGCATCCTTAGTCAGAAAAGAATTCTGCTGAGCAAGCTACCGCCCTTTCGGATGCAGGATTCAGATCGAATAGTTGGGATTTCCGCTCGAACAGTGAGATTTGCACCAAACGTCAGACCAACTCGCGATGTAATTATCCCGCTTATGCACTCAGTATACTCGCAGTATTTTCGGTTACCCGAACGAATTCAGCAAACTCAACTGCGGCCGGACTTGGCCCAATCTGCTATGGGATTCTTTTTATGCTCCTCGCGCCATATCGACCCTAGGACTTCTGCAATCGAGCCAAACTGAAAATCTCCCATCAGCGCGGTCAAACGCTTCTCCATTTTATGCAGGTTCAGATAGTGCCGAAATCGTGACAGCCAAGGCCCGTCCATACGAGGCTGCTCGGGATCGATCTCCCAGGGATGGAGATACATCACAAGGTTAGCACCCTGTTTCTCAAGCATTTGCAAGAGTGTCTTGGATGTTGCATAGGGGAACAAACGAAAATACCCTCCACCAGCCACAGGAACTTGAAAACCCCACACACTCAGAGTGGAAGGAGATACTTCCCAGATGGTTCCCATAGCAGTATTTATTCGAACAATTCCCTTCCCCCCCTTGGTATTCTCGGATCGTTTAAACCGATCATACATACTGGAATCGTATCTGTAACCTTCTTCAATTAAGATCGATAGTGCCCACCGAGATTCAGCCGTGATGGAAAAGCTAGGGGCTCGATATCCTAGAACAGGACTCCCAATCAGGTCTTCCAAAATAGATTTCGCTCTTCTTACATCTTGACGAAATTGCTCTGGGGATTGAGTTGTCACCAATTCGTGGCCGTAACCATGCGAGGCAATTTCATGCCCCTCTTTCACTAGGGCCTTGACCAAACCTGGATATCGTTCAGCCACCCATCCAAGGATGAAGAATGTGGCTTTCGTGTCATGCGTGGCCAACAGTTCTACCAGCTTTCTGGTGTTATTCTCGACTCGGCTCTCATACTTGTCCCATTGTTGTCTTCTGGCTTCTGACCAGAATGCCGAAACTTGAAAATGCTCCTCCACATCGAATGAGAGACAATGGATGGGTCTTGCTTCGACAACGCTCATCGAGCGCCTTCACCGAGTAGAATCACTCGTATCGTTTCGAAAAAAATACGCATGTCCAACCGCACCGATAAATATTTCACATAGTACAGATCGTATTGGAGCTTTACATGCGCATCCTCTGCCGAAGCTCCATAACGAAATTGTGTTTGAGCCCAGCCGGTGATTCCTGGCCTGACAGCGTGTCGCAGATCGTAGAAAGGAATGATTCCTCTCAACTCCTGCACAAATACAGGACGCTCAGGTCGAGGACCGACCAGACTCATTTCCCCTTTGATCACATTAATAAGCTGAGGGATTTCATCAAGCCGCCATTTCCTCAAATACCAACCCACACGTGAAATCCGAGGATCTTTCTCGGAAGTCCACCTCGCTCCACCCTTCTCGGCATCAGTGAACATCGAGCGAACTTTCCAAATCATATACGGCTGGGCACGAAGTCCGACACGCACCTGCTTGTAGAAGACGGGCCCAGGCGAATCAAGCTTGATGAGAATCCCGATCACCGCCAGGAGAGGCAGAGCAAGAACAAGCCCTATGAGAGAGAGACAAAGATCCATGGAACGCTTGATCGTCCTCACAATAATCCCCTGCTTAAACTCTCTTGAAAATATGATCGCGCTTGGCTTCAAGTCATTGATGGGTAGACGTCCCGATTCTTCTTCGTATAGGTGGTGTCCATCCCAAATATCGATACCCATACCCTTCAAATCAAGTAAGGTTTGAACCGGCAATACCGCACGCCGGTCCTCCAAGCATACCGCAATGGTATCAATACGGTCTCGCTCGACAATGGAGAGAAGTTGATTAATGGTTCCTACAATCTTTGTTCCGACCAGCTCATCTCCCACTTGTTCATTGTCCTTGGCAATGAGGCCGACAAGATCTGTAAACATCTTGCTGCGCGAAAGAAGAACCTGAGATAGCCCCTGAGCCAGGGAGCCAACCCCCAAGATCAAGATGCGCCTTCGCGGGCCCGGAACGCGAAAGATCGCCTTGGGAGCATGATCTATCGTGAATGGTAATGTACTGATAGGTTCAGACCTATCGGAGTTGTTTATGGTGAGACTCATAAACCCTGTTGCTATAGGTATAGTACGAGTATGGAGCATCCTTCGCCTCAATACCATTGAGAACCACGGCTATGGCCCTTTCTTGCCCAATCATCTTGATTGCGCTGGCTACAGCATCACGGGGAGTGGAACGTGCCCGAACGACATGCACAACGACATCTGCCATGCGCACGATAAGCATGGCCTCTGCAACAGGCAACAATGGCGGAGCATCCAACACGATATATTCAAATCTCTCGCGAAGCCCCTCAATAAGTTCTGACAATCGATCCACATGTGCAAGCGCAGCGGTTCCGGATTGTTCAGTTCCGGCAGTAAGGATCCAGATGCCTAACTGTTCATGGAATTCAAGGCACTCGTCCAGAGCCTTGTGACCGAGCAAGACTTCAGTCAATCCCGCAGTTGACTCCATGCCAGCATAGGCGTGGACCATCGGTCTCTTCAAATCGCAATCTACGAGGACCGTTTTCCTATTGAGGTCCCGAGAGAGTACATACGCCATATTGAGGGCCGTGGATGTTTTCCCCTCACCCATCAGCGCACTGGCCATGCAGACAACAGTGCTTTTCTGTTTACCCGCAACCAGACCCAGTCTCGTGGCTGCCACCCGATACTGTTCCGCCACAGCAGATCTGGGATACCACATGGCAACCAATTCCGGGCACACAGCAAGCTGTGCCTCCGTTGGAACGAATGCGCCTTCCCTCTTTAACCCCGGCAGAGCCAACAGCCGCTCCTGGCGGCGAGACTGCTGTGCTGTCGTCTTGGCGACACCGGGCCAAGCCGACTCAAACTCCGAAATTGCCGCAAGCACCGGCAGTCCTAAGGTGATCTCTATTTCCTCTGCGGACACATACCCTCGACGCATTATTTCAATCCCGAATGCACTACCAAATCCGAGAGCGCAGCCAATCGCTAGTCCACCAAACATGATCATAAATACATTGGGCTTTTCCGGCAATTGCGGCACCCTCGCCGAATCGATGACGCGCATTTGCGTTCCTTGCCGCTTCTTATCCAAATTCCCTGCTATACCCACTGTGAGCTTCTTTTCCAAGAGCGCATGATAGTTCTTTTGAAGATCCTCGTAATCTCGTTGTACGGCCATCAATTCTTGTTGATGAATTGATGTCCCATCGATTCTTCCTTCATATTTCTTAACATCTGCAGCAATGCGGGCACCCCGGAGGTGAATCAACTCCAGTTCACGCATTACGTCCTCACGTTGCTTCAGCAATTCAGCCTTGTACGGATCAATGAGCTTGCGTCGTCCCTTCCGTCCACCCTCGCTGTCAGCCGGTTCTTGCTCTACATACAACGCGATATAATCTTCCGTCGTCATCGCCTGCAATTGTCTGAGCTCATTTCTGACCCTGGCTACATCGGGATATGTCTCTTTATACATCGATTGTAGCCCTGCCAAGGTTCGCGTCAGCTCTTTGATTTTCGACAATCTTGGGTCTTTCTCCGCCCTCTTTGTGCTGACTTCACTTGCTGGATCCTCATATTCCCTGATGGCTTTATCCACAGATTCCAGGCGAAGATTGAGCGACTTTTCTATCTCCTGTTGGGCTATCGCTTCGGCCTCCAACCTATCTAGTGCGTGCAGGTTCGATCCCATTTGCTCGGGCAACTGCCCAAGATGCGTCTGCTTGAATTCAGCAAGCGCGCGTTCTTTTGCTTCCAGCTGCCCTTTGAGGACATCCAACTCGTGTTGGAGAAATTCGGAAGAAGTTGTGCTGATGACCTCGCGATTCTGTGTGAACTCTTGGATGAAAAGATCGGCCAATCTCGCCGTCACAGCTTTTGCAACCGCTGGTTCAGGGTCAGCAAAAGAAACCCGGATGAAAGGAGCCTCTTTGGAATCAAATTGTACGAGTGACCTCATCCCAGCGGTTACGGAATCATCTTTGGCTGCAGTCGCATTTGCCTTTTCGTACCCATACAGATGAAATTCCTGTGCGACTTGCGTTAGAAGCTCCTTCTTATACAGAGTCTCTTTCATCAGAGTGATTCGAGACGACATGACAGCAGCTGGATTTTCCCTATCCTGCTCCCCACCGGACTCATTGATGCCTTTGACATACTGCACTTTTTGCACTTCAAAATTAAGCAAGGTACTTGCCCGATAGCTCTTTGGAAGCCATTGATATACTCCCCACGCGAGTCCGACGGACAGCACGATGGGCCAAATAATCAACCAGCGATGATTTTTTATTACCCTGAGAAAATCTTCAGGTGAATTGAACCCAGTAAACACTCCTCTTACTCCTTCCTCTATTTTCCAAGTCCGGTGTCGGAAGTACCGGTCCCAGGCTCACCACTTGAGAGACCGGACGCCCCCCCAGTATTGCTCGGTTGGCCTACAGAACCGAATCGATCCATTCGGAAGAAAGACTGGCTCGTAAACGCATAGGAAAGCGAAAATATTACCATCTTTTTTGAAAACGCATAGTCACTTTGGTTAACAGTTGATTGAGCGGTTGAACTCGAAAAATATAACCAATTGTAACTTAAGCTTGCCAATACTGGCCCGATAAGATAGCGGGCCCCAGCGGTTAGTCCAACAGTATCGAATGTCGATGCAGGTTCGCTTCTCGTGCCATGCGAGAAGTTCATTCCCACTTGACCTGTGAGCTTAGGCGTAATTCCCCCAGTTGCATTAAGGCCTAATATATGCGTCTTCATAGGCCCAGATCCGAATCCATAGCTGGGGAATATACTATAGGTATAAGTCATCGCCGCAGTATACCCTCCAGGTGCATTGACCCCCCCCGGAGCTAGGCTGCCAGCCAATGATGGCAGACTATCAAGCGGGCTCAGGGAGGAGCCTGCGGCTCTCAACCCTTCCGAGAAAGAACTGTACGTGATGCCGGCGGTTCCTGTGGGAGCAAACTGGGTCTTGACAGACTGTCCAGGGATTTCTGATCCTATGGGAAGGGTAACAATCCCACCACCACCTAGATTGGTGCTCAATTTCTGCGTCCAACGCCTACCCCAGTTCAACGTCTCTGCAATGGTCGTAAATGATCCTGTCCCGCCACCGTTGTTTTGACCTTGAATATAATGGGACATTGTTGCAGTAGCTCCCACTGTGTCCGTCGCTGTGAGTCTGGTTGCAAGGGTGGTCGTGGCTTGATGTCCTTCCGTACCAAACAACGGATTATTCACACCTCCCGATTGATTCCCGAACGAAATTTTCGAATAGTTATAGCTACTGGTTAGAGAAGTGGTTTGAGTCAGGGCATAACCTCCAGTAATACCTAAGTTGTAATTCTGCGTCGATACTCGATTCGTAACGAGCCCGGTATTCGTCGGTGCGGTTATGGTAGTCGCTCCAAAACCCGTTCCTAAGCCGCCCCCTGTTGTTGCCCCAAAACCGCTCGTCGAAGGGGTAAACTGATAAATGCCTCTAATGGACAATGCTGTGATGCGTTGCGAAAAACTACTGGCCCATCCGTTTAGGTCCATCTGGCCACCGGCATTAATTCCCGTATAGTCAAGACTGGGATTGTTCACATACTTTGAAATCACGGCTCCCCCAAAGAGACCACCACTCACAAGAGAGCCTGCGCGAGCTATATTGATTTGAGGTATCACCCTGGTAATGTAATCCTCTGGCTTGATATTTGAGGCCAAGAGAGACTTTGGGGTATAAAAAACATTTGAGTCATAGGTTTCAGACGCCGAGATACTCGGAACAATCAATGTTTGCGCGGAAACGAGGCTATTAACTACCCACTGAGCGATAAGGAGGGTGAATAGAACAACGGCGCCTTGTCTCACCAAAGTGACATCACGGTACCACAATGACGTCACCAGCCTTCAGGATAATATTGGCTTCCAGATTCTTTCCTTGCACAATGTCTTGATAGGGCACAGGAATCATCACTTGCTTCGTTTCTCCTTGCCCGTTCTTGACGTTGCGAAGTACATGGACATTATTACGGGAGGCGAAGGTGGTAAAACCGCCCGCGTAGGATATTCCTTGGAGCACACTGGTAAACGACTTGAGAACGATCTTCCCTGGCTTTCCGACTTCGCCGACTGCAAAAATGTGGTAACTATTGATCTCTTTGACTTGAACCGACACGGTCGGGGTGGCCATGAATTCGACTAGTCCATCAGCCACTTGTTTCGAAAGGGCCTGAGCTGTAAGACCCGCAGCCGTAATATCTCCCAGCAGAGGAAGCGAAATCTTTCCATCTGGCCTGACAATGACCTCCTTGGACAATTCCTGATTGCGCCAAACCGTAACTACCAAGACATCCTCTGGACCGATGAGAAACTCAGTGGGTGGGATTGCCATTCCACGGTACTGCAAATCCTGCTGAAGGCAGCCTCCTGCCCACCCTTGCACGGCCAGCAGGAATGCGACTACGAAGACCTTGCCTCCCAACTTACCTTTCTCTCCACTCATCGTCTTACCTCTCCAAAGCGTCTCAGCTCATCCCATAGCCCGCTGGGATCATTAACTCTTGGAATATTCGAACTTAAGTTTCGCTCTTGTTAGCGACTGGGTAATACCACCATCGTTTCAGACGGGACGACGATCTGATCCCCAGGCTTCAATTCTATGTTTTGGGTTGATCCGTCACGGACTACAATGTCGTCATAGCTTGCCTTGAGCTTCGTTAAACCTTCGCTATCTTTAGAAAAACGGAAGATTACGATCTTGTTTCTTGCTGCCATGGCCGTAAATCCACCAGCCACTGTGATGCCTTGCAAGAGAGTTGTTTTACTCTTTAAGGGATACTTCCCGGGTTTATTGACTTCCCCAAGTACATATATTTGATAGCTCTGAACCTCTTTCACCATGATAGATATTGTGGGATTTTCCATGTACGCTCTGAGCCCGGCCGATATCTCTTCCGTCAACTGTACTGGAGTTTTCGCAACCGCGGAGATATCTCCCAACAGCGGAAGAGAAATCCTCCCATCAGGCCTTACCTGTACCTGTTTGGAAAGATCCGCATTCTTCCATACCGTAATTTCCAAAATATCCTCAGGACCGATAATATAATCCGGCGTGACTGTCAAAAGGGCTTTGTCGGCTGCACCCGTAGTTGCTTTCGATGAAACTGAGGGAGCCCTCTTCGTATCTATATCCTGCGCTGTAGCTGATGCCAATGACATCAAAATACCTAACCACACTCCAAGAATCACAACCAAAGAGTTGATGAATTGCATGGTTTTTACTCCTGTAGCAGCTTGAGACGTGCAAGACGAGCTACCGCCCATTAGAGGCATACCTCTTTGACGACACCATGAAAATGAATTGCCCTATCAGCTTTATACGGCTTCTGAATACCGCTCGATATCAGCAGACTGTAACACTGCTCGGCTCTGGTAGGAAAGAGCCCGCAACAACACCACGACTCGTTCTTTCCCAGATAGAAAAGAATCGAACACCCCCTCCATACCAGCTAACGGTCCATGGTTAATGCGAACTACTTCTCCACGCGCTAACCGAGGTATAGGGATCATATCTTGCTGGTTCAACCTTCTACGTATATCATCAAGCAAGCCTGGCTCAACTTCTGCTGGAACTTGACCGAACGTAACGATCCTCCGAACACCTCTGCAATAGGATACTGTCCGATACTCCTTGTCATAGTCAAACCTCGCAAAGAAGTATCCCGGAAAGAGACTTGAACGACGCATGGATCGTCGCCCTTTGAGACTAAAGCATTCATTAACCTCAGGATAATAAGTCTCAATACCGGCTTGGTCTAAGAAAGAAGTAGAGATGTGTTCTTGCCGAGATTTCGCCATCACTGCATACCACTTTTGCATTTCCCATCTTTCCCTAGTTAGTCCATGGAACTAATACACGAAAAACGCACTCTTCATCTCTAGAACATGAACTTGAGTCCCACCAAATAAGGCCCTGATTCAGTCCCCTTACCAAAAGGGACGCGCCTTGCCCATCGAACTTCAGCCAGCGTGGGTGTTTCCGCAACGGTCACAGGAGTCGGTACATAAATCTTCAACACCTGATCAACATCAGGAGCCTGCTCCATGAGAACAAGCATGCCTCCACTGCTAATGTTCAGTGAAAGAGCCTTTCCTTCATAAGCTGACATCGTTGGCTCGTCTACCAACTTCGTCAATTCGTAAGCAATAGGCCGCAGTAATGCAACCCGATCCCTGTGACTCTCCTGACAATCTATCATCGGCCATTCCCACTCTGTCTGTGCCACATCGCGCCTCCTCTGTAAGTGATTATCTCTGTCCTCAGCCTCATGGTTTAGAATTTTCTGTCGGGATCGCATGCCATGTATTGGCTGGAAACACTAAAGTCCCAACAAACAAACCCATCCCTCAGTAATTTTCCCCCATGGCTGTTCAAATAATAGGCGGGGCGAAGAACAGGGACAATACCGACGATGTAGGCCTCGCCTCTCCAAAGGTGGGTGTTGACTCCCCCAAAAGGGTTAGGTACTATTTCCACTCTAAAAGTAACGTTCCGCATATCTGTGTGCTACCTTAACAGAAAACATTGGATTGTCTAGCATTGTTCTTGTAACTACGTCGAAAGTGTCCCTCCATCCATGAGTGATTCGTCGCCTCCCGTAGATCCTACAGAATCTCTCGCCGATCAGCGCGCGGGTTCAGGAATTGTCGTCCTTTCGGCTTCCATGCAACTCCTCCACATGAATCGCCAGGCCTCAGAACTGTCTAAGCAGATTAATGCGGCAGAACATGGAGGAGGGAGCCTCAAAACTGCACATGGTGTCCTACCCACAGCACTCACAGAACTCTGTGGGGAAATCATCAAGGCACTCCACGTTCGTACCGAAGCAAAAGACTGGGAACAGTTCGAGATTAAGCGCGTCGCAGGTAATCCTGAACAACCAATTCTGTTGCGTGGGTTCGGTCTACCAGATCGAGGTGGGGTCCAACATGCAAGACTCGTGGTCACATTGGAAGAATTAGCGCGGCGACAACAGCTCAATACCGATCAAGCTAAGGAAAAGTTTCAATTGACCAACCGCGAACAATCCGTTATTGAGCACCTGGCCAAGGGGTGGACGAACAAAGAGATCGCGAATGCCCTTCAGATTACTGAACAGACCGTGAAAGAACACATCAAGCACATCATGAGAAAAACTAATTCCACGACTAGGACAGGGATCCTCGTTCACATCTTCAATTCCTAACTTGCCACAGTATTCGTATCAAAAACACCATAGTGCGTTATCTGCAACACAGGAATCATTTTTTTATAGTAATTTTGTTATTTTGAATCAATGACTTGCATAACATAGCTTTGGCCTATTGATTGCACCACCGTTCAGTAAAACCGTAAGAATTGGGTGGGAATAAGCAGATCAGGCATAGCAATTTATTGAGATGACATGAACAACCTTCGCTTTATAATATCGGTGAGCATTCTGGTTTCATTGGCTGGGTGCCAGACTGGACAATCAGGAAAAACAGCTCTGATCGACAATGGAAGCTTTATGGGTCTTTGGAGGACCTACTCCGATTGCCACGCCTCAACCAATCTCGAGGAGTTGAGACAGAACGCATTGACCCTGACAAATGCGATCAATCGGTCTTTCACCCCAAACTCCTTTGTTCTCCCTCTCCCAGGCAAGCTTGAAAAGTTCGTGTCAACTCCTGCAGCCCGATTTGCGGTGGATGTGAATGCGATGGCGGCAGCCTGTTCCTTGCGTGCCAGCTATGCTGCTGTGGAAGCAGGAAAACTGGATATCGCAAAAGGTTTTCTCCAGACGATCCTCAGCTCCTATCCCCAATCCGAGTATGCCTACTACTCCCTACAGGCAAAAACTTTACTTTCAGAACTCGAGACAAAAGTCATTGAAGTTACGCTCAATCTCCCATAATCTGATAGTTTCGCTTCTCACAGTGCGGACCTTTTCCCTATTCGAAGTGCTCGCGAGCCATTATGACACTGGCCTATCTCCTCTGACTAAATGACACAAATAGCCGGTCATAGGCGTTCGCTGAACGAGCCCAAGAAACATCTGTATTCATCCCTGCCTCAACCAGTTGATCCCACATCGATTTATCCCGATATACCACTACAGCTCGGTGCAATACAGATAAAAGAGCATCTGCTGTGCCCTCTTCAACATGAAACCCGGTCGCCTGTTTCGACTGTGGGGCCCCTGCGGTCAGGGATACGACTGTATCTGCCAACCCACCGGTTTTTCTGACTATGGGAACTGTTCCATAGCGTAGACTATAGAGCTGACTCAAGCCACAGGGCTCATACCTAGACGGCATCACCAACATATCTGCTCCGCCTTCAATACGATGCGCGAGTCCTTCGTCGAATCCGATACGAAGTCCCATGCGATGTGGATGGCGTGCCTCTAGCGCCTTAAAATCGGCTTCAAGCCCCGGCTCTCCAGTTCCCAAGATCACTAACTGGAGATCCATGGCCATCAGTTGCGGAACAATGGTTGCTATAAGATCTAAGCCCTTCTGCGACGTCAGTCGTGCAATCACGCTCAAAAGCGGAACCGCTGTTTCGGGTAACTCAAACTCTCTTTGAAGCGCCTGTTTGCAGATCTGTTTCCCTGAACGATCAATCGCTGAGTAGTTGGCGGGGAGATACGGATCGGTTTCAGGATTCCACCGATCGATATCTATACCGTTCAGAATGCCCAGAAGTCGGTTGGGACGGTTGTGCAATACGCCCTCAAGTCCAAAACCAAATTCGGGCGTGAGGATCTCTCGCGCATAGGTGGGACTGACCGTCGTCACATAATCGGCGAACACGATTCCACCCTTGAGCACATTCACTGATCCATAGTACTCAAGCCCCGCAGGAGTAAACAGCGATGGAGGAAGACCTGTTTTCTCGAATTGGTCTCCAGGGAAGATACCTTGATACCCTATATTGTGCAGAGTCAACACGGTACGTATTCCCCGTACCTCACGTCGATCTCTATCAACGGTGTTGAGATAGACCGCACACAACGCCGTTTGCCAATCATGCAGATGGATGATATGGGTCTTCCATCGGCACGTGGTTTGGAGGTGGGCAATCACCTCAATCGTCGCGCGGCAGAAGAACGAAAACCTGTCTAGATTATCAGGATAGTCAACACCCTGGTCTTGATACAATCCAGGCCGGTCGAAGAAGGCCTCGTTCCGAATGGTCCACACCCGAACCTGGCGACCACTTTCGTCGACGGGAATAGTGTCTTCCTCGATCGCCGTATCGACAAGCCCTTGAGGAGTCGGAACCTGAACTCGACAGACGGAATGGAAGGATCGTCCTAACTCGCTCAGGCAACGATAGTGTGGAAGCAGGAGAATAACGTCATGACCGAGTTTCGCCAGCTCAAGAGGGAGCGCGCCTGCGACATCAGCAAGCCCCCCTGTCTTGGCATAGGGGACTGCTTCGGAGGAAACCATGAGCAGGTTCAGAGGATGCTGGGTCACGGAAGACCTACAAGACGCATCACATTATGGAGTGGTCGGTACTTCGAGTCTGGATCGGAACCTGTCTTCGTGTTGCCAACTGCGTCCCAACTCATGGAGCTGCAACGCGGTCAGCGCCTCGCGATAGACAAGCCGTTCCTCAAAAAACACCACCAGCCATCCGTGATCCGGGTAGGCAAGAAACAACCCATCGCCAGCCTCGATACGGACCTCCCACCCTCGCGGAGGTTCTCCGATCGCCAACCTCGACCTGGGAATAAGCGAGTCGTCCTTCATGCCAAAGAACTGCATGAACTCGGCATGTTGATACGTCGGCACCCCCCATGCCACGACAAACGCGCGTGGAGTCAACTGATTGAGCACCAACTCGTTCGCTCTGACGTAGCGCTCTTGTTCTTCCAACGACGGCATCCCGCTGCAACTGAGAGCAGACCCGATAGCGACCACGACGAACACACCGGCCCATCCCAAACGCCTCAGCAGATTCGTTCCCTGAACCTGTCGTGCATGACACCGGATCGATCTGAATATGCCCGAGAGTTTCCTCACAAGAGGCGTCGGCTCCTTGGTTCAACAGGCTTCACAGGCTGGCAGACATCACATTGACAGAGCCGCCGAAGAAGGGCATAGGAGTAAATTCCGGTATCGTGGCCGTCGCTCCAGGAGAATTGCAAGGCATAACGTCCGACCGGCTGCACATCCTGCAACATGATCAAGAGAGGCACATCGTCCGGCTGCAGACGCCGTGCGCCAGACCACTCATCCACACAGGCTGCGCAGGGGCATTGCTGGCGAAGATACCTCACTGGATAGACAGCCTTGTGTCCATCGCTCCACTCGATGCCCAACACACCCTTATCAATCCAGGCCATGTCTCTCGGTTCACACACGGTCTCTGGCATGTTCACGGATTCCCTTCCACGACTGACACACGGTTCATCCTCATGACGGATACGACAGAAAATTCACGGGAGGCAGTTGTCTCCCTGCCACAACGGTGACATACCCTTCAATCGCGTTTTCCACCTCATGCCGAACTTGCCCGGCGGCCTTCAAACGATCGACCACCGCGGGGGAGAGCATCAACGCCTGATGCAGAAACGCCAGACTCCCCCGCGAAAGAGGTAAACACCGGAAGGCCCGACGGGCAGCACAGACCACACAGACCAAGCCTCCGGACACAGGCGAGAACTGCGGCTCCCCCGTCAATCGACCCTTGCCACAGGCTGCACAGTGATCGGTCTGAGGGCGAAACCCGATAAGCCCCAGCAGTCGAATCTGAAACAACAGCGCCGTCAATGCCGGATCCTGGCTGGTGACTAATGCGCGTAAGCCCTGTTCGAGCGTTTCGAAGAGCTGCGGGTCCGGATCCCCGTCCGGCGTCACCGCACCCACCACATTAAGCATCCGCGCAGCAGCGGTCATTAACGTCAAGTCTTCGCGAAACTGCACGAATGGTTCCACGAGATCGACTTGAGAAACTCGATAGAGTGAATCGCCTGACTTCTCGAACAGATTCAGATGGCAGATGGTGAGCGGTTCGAGTGATGCGCCGAGTCGGCTCTTCATCCGACGAGCACCCCGCGCCACACCACGGACCTTCCCCATTTCCTTGGTATAGAAGGTCACGATACGATCCGCATCGCCCCACTTTCGACTTTTCAGCGTGATGGCCCTGGTCTTGATCAGCGGCATGGAGGAAATTCCACTTGAGACAGAAGACAGGCCTGGCTGCAAGACCGCAGGGTCTTTCCCATCAGCGAAGGTATTCCATGAATACGGTGGCCAGAGAGAGATAGATGGTAATGCCCGTGATGTCATTGGCCGTCGTCACAAAGGGGCCGGCCGCAACGGCAGGATCCACCCCCATTCGCTTCAGCAAGATCGGCATGAATGTCGCCATACTGGTCGAGACCATGAACGCAACAATCAACGACACCCCCACGACCATACCCAGAAACGCTTGATGCCAGATCCAACCGACGATCGTAAGAATCACGCCGCAGGCGAGCCCCATCAGTAGTCCGACCTTGATTTCCCTGAAAAACACGGTGCGCACATCCGTCAGTTCGATCAGCCCTGTCGCCAATCCGCGAATAATGAGGGTCGAGGACTGGAGACCCACATTTCCACCCATGGCGGCGATGACTGGAATAAAACTCACGATGGCCACCACTTCTTGAATCGTATACCGGAACTCCCACAAGATCGCGCCGGACAACAAACTTCCGACCAGATTCGTAAAGAGCCATGGGAGCCGGTGCTTCGCGGACGCCACGCTGGAGGACTTCGAGACGGAGTCCTCTTCAATCGCGCCGGCCATCTTCAGCATGTCTTCAGTCGCTTCCTCCCGGATCACGTCCACGACGTCATCAACCGTGATAATGCCGACCAATTTGTTGTCTTTGTCGATGACCGGAATCGCGAGCAAATTATAACTCGCCACCTGACGGGCAACTTCTTCCTGGTCCATGTCGACCGTCACGCTGATCACGTCGCGCGCGGCGATGTTTTTCAGCGGCGTCGTGGGAGGGACCGTCAGTAACTGCCGCAACGAGAGCACCCCAACCAAACGCTCATCCTTGTCGGTTACATAAATATAGAACACCATTTCCGCATCCGTCGCCAGCTGGAGACGTCGGATGGCATCTTGCGCCGTTGCATCTTCCGTAAGCGCAAAGAATTCCGTGGTCATGATGCCGCCGGCCGTATCCTTCGGATACTTCAGCAGGTCAGCGACTTCCGTGGAGTCCTCCGTCCGCATCAGCGAGAGAATGTCTTTGGCTCGCTCTTCCGGCAGAACTCCAAGGATGTAGGCCACGTCGTCAGGACCGAGGTCTTTGATCAGCCAGGCGATATCCGAATGCAGCAGGTCCGCAAGCACCTGGTTGATACTGTCGGTATCGAGCTCGCTCAACACCTGGCCGCGCTTCGACTCGCCTCGCACCAGTTCGAAGACTTCACGCTTTTCTTTGGGGGACGACAGATGAACAATGACTTTCGCCACGTCAGCCTGATGCATCCGGCCCAGCATCTTCGCGAGATTGGTGATCGCACCCCTCCGCAACAGTCGTTGCACCGACAATAGCACGATGTCGGACTTGGTCCGACCTCGATCAACATGGTCGCGCAACGCGTCGCGGAGGAGATCTTTGTCCCCGGGACGAGGGCGTGGATCCGCTGGATTCGATTCTGTCATATGGTCCGTAGGCTGCATCACCATCCCGCTAGTAACCCAACTCGGTGAGGGCGTGCTCATCTTCTCGCCACGCCTCTCGCACTTTCACCCACAACTGCAGAAACACTTTCATCCCAAAGATCTGTTCCATCTCACGTCGTGCATCCGTCCCGACCGCCTTGAGCCTCTCTCCGTGCTTTCCAATCAAGATCGCCTTATGAGACTCTCGCTCGACCAGCACCGTCGCGCTGATGCGTGCCAGCTTCCCCTCCTCGACAAATTCGTCGATCTCCACGGCAACCGAGTAAGGCACTTCCTCATAGGTCTGATGCAAAATCTTTTCTCGAATCATTTCGGCAGCCAAGGTCCGCATGGACTGATCGGTAACGGTCTCCGCATCATACGCCGCATCCCCTTCCTGAAGATGGGCCACGGTCACGGACAGCAATCGATCGACGTTATCGCCGGTTTCAGCCGACACCGGGACTACGTCCGTCCAACTGAATAATCTGGCATAGGTTTCCATCACTGGAAGCAACTTGAGCTTATTGACTAAATCCACCTTGTTCAGCACCAGAATCACCGGGCGCGGACGCTTCCTGATCGTCCCTTTCACATGATCAATGACCAAAAGATCACCGGGACCAGGCGAACTCGTCGTGTCCATCAACACGTACAAGATATCTGCCTCCTCCAGCGTGTCGACCGCGGTGCGGACCATACGGCGATTGAGCAGATGTTGCGGCTTGTGCAGCCCCGGCGTATCGAGCAAGGCAATCTGCGCGCCCGGTGCATGGACGACCCCCAAAATCCTCGTCCTCGTCGTTTGCGGCTTGTCCGAGACGATCGCAATCTTCTGCTCAAGCAACCGATTGAGCAATGTCGACTTGCCGACGTTCGGTCGTCCAATGATTGCCACCGTGCCAAACTTCATGGTGTTACGGGCGTGGCCGCTCCTGTGAGGGGGGATGGAACCAATTGATACACGGTTTCACCTTTGCGGACGTAACCGAGCTGCTCTCGGGCCAGCTGTTCGATCTTCGCGGGATCATGCTCAAGGCGATCGATGTCTCCTCGAAGCGTGCGGGTCACTCGTTGCAATTCCTGAAGGTCCAGATCAAGCTGTCGGGCATGCTCGCGCATGGAGAAGTAGCGCGGCAGCCCCATATCGCCAAACACCAAGGCTAGCAGCAGCAACAGGCATGCGCCAGCTCCAACACAGTGCGCACCTGTCATCATGCGACGCTGCCAATCGAGCCACTGCCGCCCCCGGTTCTGCTTAATGATCATCGTCGCTCGCTCGTCATCAATATCGCCCCGGCACCGCCTCACGACCCCGATAGACTGCGTTCGAACCCAGCTCTTCCTCGATCCGGAGCAACTGATTGTACTTGGCCACGCGATCCGTTCTGGACAGCGACCCGGTCTTGATGAGCCCGCTATTGGTTGCGACCGCAACGTCCGCAATCGTCGTATCCTCTGTTTCCCCTGATCGATGCGAGATGATTGCCGTGTAACCTGACCGTTTCGCCAACTCAATCGCCTCCAACGTTTCTGTCAACGTGCCAATCTGGTTGAGCTTGATCAGAATGGAGTTCGCGATCCCTTCCTTGATCCCTTTGGCGAAGATTTCCACATTGGTCACGAAGATATCGTCTCCGACCAGTTGAACCCGCTTGCCCAACTTTTCCGTCATCATCTTCCAGCCCTTCCAATCCAATTCGCTCAACCCATCTTCGATGGAGAGAATGGGGTATCGATCCATGAGCTTCCCATAGTAACGGATCATCTCCTCGGAGGAGCGCTGAGGATTCTTTTCGGCTTCAAGGAGGTACCGCCCCTTCTCATAGAGTTCGCTGGCAGCACAGTCCAATGCGAGGGCGATGTCGCGTCCCGGTTTGTAGCCGGCCCCCTCGATCGCCTGCATGATCAGGCTGAGGGCCTCTTCATTCGATTGGAGATCCGGCGCAAACCCGCCTTCGTCACCGACCGCCGTGTTCAACCCTTTTTTCTTCAGCAGCGCCTTGAGCGTATGAAACACCTCCGTCGCCATCCGGAACGCCTCGCTGAAACACGTCGCCCCCACCGGCATGATCATGAATTCTTGTAAGTCCAACCGATTATCGGCATGGGCTCCACCATTGATGATGTTCATGAGCGGCACCGGCAGCACTCGCGCATTCGTCCCGCCAAGATATCGGTAGAGCGGCTGGCCTGTTTCAGTCGCCGCCGCCTTCGCCACGGCCAACGACACACCGAGAATGGCGTTAGCACCGAGCTTGCCCTTCATCTTCGTGCCATCCAGATCGATCATCGTCTGGTCGATGCCGACTTGGTCGAACGCTTCCTTCCCTAACAGCTCTGGTGCGATCAGCTTGCTGATATTGGCAACGGCCTTTGAGACACCTTTCCCCATCCAACGCTTCTTGTCACCATCACGCAGTTCGATCGCTTCCTTCTCACCGGTCGAGGCCCCGGACGGCACCGCCGCCCGCCCACGCGCCCCACTCTCCAGCGTGACCTCCGCCTCGATCGTCGGATTCCCTCGTGAATCCAGAATCTGTCGGCCCTTGATCTCTCGAATCGCGCTCATGCTCTCATCTCCTACTTATACAAATCACGAATTTCACGTGCGACATGAATAAACTTGTATTCATATAATTTACGAGCCTTAGTAGTTCGAGGTGGTCGATGAATTATCTCGGTCATGAAGCGTCGCAAACATCCTTCTCGCATTCTCATTCTCTTGTAACGAGGCATTCGCCCGCTTCGCGCAATTTTTGTAATTTCTTTATATGTCATATTCTCCACCTTGGGCGTGGGTGGCGCCGACCTGGGAGCCCGTCCGCCCGCAGCGGGGTCCCTACACCGGGTGGGGTGCGAGGACGGACGGGCTGGTCGGCGACAGGACCCGCGCTCATCCCAACCTCTTCTTCAACAACTCATTCACCTTCCCCGGATTCGCCTTCCCGCTCGACGCCTTCATCACCTGCCCAACTAGAAATCCAAGCACTTGCTGCTTGCCCTCTTTAAACTGCCCCACCTGCGCCGGATTCTTCGCGAGCACGTCGTCGATGATCGTGTCGAGCGCTCCTTCGTCGGATACTTGAACGAGCCCCTTCTCTTGAACAATCTGTTCCGGAGCCTTCCCGCTGCTGTAGACTTCCGGGAAGATCTCGCGCGCGACTTTCAAACTAATCGTCCCTTGTTCGACCAACTGAAGAAGACTGACCAGCCGTTCAGGCGTAACCGGCGAGGCGCTCGCGTCGGTCCCTGAGTTATTCAGCTCTCTGGCGAGCTCGCCCATCACCCAATTGCTCACCGTCTTGGGCTGGTTGAACAGCTTCACACAGAATTCGAAGTAGTCGGCCACCGCCTTCGACGCAGTCAACACGCCAGCATCGTACTCAGACAGCGCAAACTCATCGACGAATCGTTTCATTCTGGCTGCCGGCAGTTCGGTCACGTGTTTGCGACAACCTTCAATCCATCCCTTCTCCAGTTTGAGTGGCACCAGATCTGGATCGGGAAAGTAACGATAGTCGTGCGCCTCCTCTTTCGATCGCATCACCGCCGTCTCGCCACGATCGAGATTCCAGAGCCGGGTCTCCTGATAGATTTTCCCGCCCTCGTTCAATACCTTCGTCTGGCGCTTGATCTCGTATTCGATGGCATCCTTGACGAACTTGAACGAATTGATGTTTTTGAGCTCGACCTTTGTCCCGAATTCCTTCTGACCCAGAGGACGGAGCGAGAGATTCGGTTCGCAGCGGAAACTTCCTTCATCCATATTGCCGTCGCAGACCTCGAGATACATGAGCACATCGCGGAGGCCTTTCAAATAGGCCACGACTTCATCAGCCGACCGTAAGTCCGGCTCCGTCACGATTTCCAGCAACGGTGTTCCCGCCCGATTCAAATCGACGCGGCTCCCGTTGGTACCGGCTACGTGGACACTCTTTCCCGCATCTTCTTCCAGATGAGCGCGACGGATACGGACGCGCCTTTTGCCTTCACTCGCCGCAATCTCAATCCAGCCATGTTCGCAGATCGGTGCCTCGTATTGTGAGATCTGATAGCCTTTCGGTAGATCCGGGTAGAAGTAGTTCTTGCGTGCAAAGAGATTGTTCGTTGCAATGGTGCAATTCAGAGCTAATCCCGCACGCACCGCCATCTCAACTGCCGCCAGATTGATCACCGGTAACGTGCCGGGAAGCCCCAGACAGAGGGGACAGGTCTGGCTATTAGCCATGAGCCCGAACATCGTTCCACAGCCGCAAAACAGCTTGGACTTCGTCCGCAGCTGCGCATGCACTTCCACTCCTATGACGACTTCATAGATCATGGCTTAGCTGTGATCCTCTGAACGCAACCGATCACGCTCGCGTCGCATCGCCTCCCGACCGGCTTCGAACGCTTCTCGCAGGACCGCCTTCTTCGAATCCGCAAATTCCTTCCCTTCTTCCACGAACTCTTCCAACGCTTCTCCCGCACGACCTGCCAGATCCCGCAAATTGCCTTCGGCGCGACGGGCATAGCGACGCAACTGCTCGCGTGACTCGTGTCCGGTCTGTGGAGCCAGCAGTAATGCCGCCACTGCGCCTAACGCTGCACCGCTTAAAAATGCGAGCAGGACCCCTGCCGATGACGATCCTCGATCATCCGCCATTATGATGTCCTCCTTCACCTCGAAACCGCTCCTTCATGACTTGAGTTGCCGCTTTGAGTCCGGCTACCACGCTCACCACATTGGTCAACATCGACCCACCCGATCCCCTCACGACATCATGCACGTGCTGAACCGATTCCCCCACTTCCCCGACCGCATGTAAGAGGATGGCAGCATGGTCCACCCCCATGCGGGCTTGCTCGGTCAAATCGTTCATATTTTGACTCATCGCCCGAAGCTCGCCGACTAACGGAGGCAAGTCGTTATTCATTTTGGCGAGAAGCTGTTCAGACTCCGCGATGGTCTTGCGAACTTGAATCAGCACCGGCACGAGATAGCCCACCAGCACAGCAAACGCGATCGCGACAAAAATCGCGGCCATTTCGACGATCGTCATAAGACCTCCACCGCACGTGAAACGTGAGGCGTGAAACGTAAAACGTGGAGGAGCCGGACCAGCTTCCGTCTCACGTTCTTACCTTTCACATTTTACCTTTCACCTTTCACGATTTTTACCGTATCACCGGCTTCTTCGCCCGCCATTGCGTATTCTGTTCATAGGCATAGGCCGCTCGCAAGAGCGTCTCCTCTTCGAAGGGCCGACCGATTATCTGCAACCCGATGGGAAGTCCGGCCTGACTGAATCCACAGGGTAACGCGATGGCCGGCACACCGGCGAGGTTTGCGGAAATGGTGAAAATGTCCGACAGGTACATCTGGAGCGGGTCGTCACCCTTCTCCCCGAACTTGAATGCGGGAGTGGGTGTCACGGGTGTCACAATGAGATCGACATCCTTGAACGCCGTCTCGAAGTCTTGGCGAATCAATGTTCGTACCGCCTGCGCCTTGCCGTAATAGGCGTCGTAATATCCAGCGCTGAGGACATAGGTCCCCAGCATGACCCGTCGTTTCACCTCAGGCCCAAACCCTTCCTGCCGCGTCTTCATATACAACTCGAGCAGGTCTTTAGTCTCTTTGGCACGAAGCCCGAACTTCACGCCATCATAGCGGGCCAGATTCGAACTGGCTTCGGCAGTGGCGATCACATAATAGGTTGCCACTGCCGCGTCCGTCCGCGGCAACTGGATTTCCTTGATCTCCCCGCCGAGTTCTTTCAGCTCCTGGATCGCCGCCCGCACGGCCTGTTCTACGTCAGGATCCAGCCCTTCAGCAAAAAACTCGACCGGCACACCGACCTTCAGCTTCTTGAGATCTTTCTTCTTGAGCGCCTTCAGATAGTCCGGCACCGGAACAGCAGCCGATGTCGAATCCAACGGATCGTGACCGGCAATCGCTCCGAGGAGAAACGCGGCATCCGTCACATCTTTTGTAATCGGCCCGATTTGATCGAGCGAGGAGGCAAAGGCGATCAACCCATAGCGAGAGACTCGTCCATAGGTCGGCTTGAGACCCACCATTCCACAGAACGCCGCAGGCTGCCGGATGGATCCCCCGGTATCAGACCCTAGCGCCGCGGCACATTCGTCGGCTGCCACAGCCGCGGCAGAGCCTCCGCTGGATCCCCCCGGCACGCACTGAAGATTCCATGGATTGCGGCTGGGACCAACGACGGAATTCTCGGTTGATGAACCCATGGCGAATTCATCGAGGTTCGTCTTCCCGAGAAGCAGATACCCCTGCGCGCGCAGCTTGGCAATCACGGTCGCATCATATGGCGGAACGAAGTTCCCGAGCATACGGGACGCGCAGGTGGTGAGCACCCCCTCGGTACAGATATTGTCTTTGATCGCCAGTGGCATGCCCATCATCGGCGATGTCTTGCGCCACCCTTTCAACGAGGCATCAAGCATGCCGGCCTGCGCAACCGCCGCGTCTTTTACCTGCGTGATGTAGGCCTTCACCTTGGACTCCACTTGGCCGATCCGCAATCCATAGGCACGAACGATTTCCGTGGCCGTGACTTCGCCGGCCGTGAATTTTTTATGGAGCTCGTAGAGCGAGAGCTTATGAATCGACATCAGCGCTTCGTCTTTCCGGCAACAATCCGGTTCTTCTCGTTGACTTGGATGATTTTGGGAGCATGCCGTTTGATTTCCTCATCTGAATAATACTCGTAACAGAAAATAATAATCTGATCGCGAACCGCGCCTTTCCGGGCGGTCGGCCCATTGAGGATGATCTCACCCGCGCCGCGTTTGCCCGCCATGGCATAGGTCATGAAGCGCTCGCCGTTATTCAGATTGGAACAGACGATCGCCTCATAGGGCAAAATCCCCGCAGCTTCCATCAGATCCTCGTCGATCGTCAAACTACCTTCGTAGTCGAGGCAGGACTCCGTCACCGTGGCCCGATGAATTTTTGACCGCAACATTTGCCTGAACATTCGGACCTCGTTTAAAGGGGTTGTCGATCTTCAATAATTTTTGGAACCACAAAGAACCCGTCAGTCGACTCCGGCGCATTGGCCACCGCACGCTCGACGGAGAGGGACGGCCGCGCGTCATCGGAACGGAACACATTGACTTGCCCCAGCACCGTCGCCGTCGGTTCGACGCCTGTGGTGTCGTACCGTTTCAACGTCTCCACATGCGTGAGGATCTGGCTCAACTGCTTTGCAAATGCCGCCTTCTCAATATCCGTCAACTCCAGCCGGGCCAGCTTCGCGACTTTCTCAACTTCTTGTGTCGTAATTTCCATGTTTCACTTTCCTTCCCTCTTTTCAAGGGTGCTCAAAATGGTCTTCCAGCAAGGCCGCAGGGAGTCCGGCGACTGAGGCGTACGTTTCTCACCCGCCCACCCCGAGCTGCCAAGACAGCTCTTACACCGATGGGTACGTCACAGGGAGACGACGACTGAGAACGCTGCTGGGAACCATTTTCAACATCCCTGCTTATTCGACTGTCACGCTCTTGGCTAGGTTCCGTGGCTGATCCACATCTGCTCCGCGCAACACCGCAATGTGATACGCCAAGAGCTGGAGTGGAATCGTAAACAAAATCGGCGAGAGCAGTGGATGTGTGTCGGGAATTGTAAACACCGCATCGGCGATCTTCCCCAATTCCCGCTCGCCTTCCGCGACCAAGGCAATGACCGGCGCGTGTCGGGCTTTCACTTCCATCAGATTGCTCACGGTCTTTTCATAGAGCCGGTCCTTCGGTGCCAAGACGACCACCGGCATGTCCTTATCGATGAGCGCGATCGGGCCATGTTTCATCTCTCCCGCGGCATAGCCTTCTGCATGAATATAGGACACCTCTTTCAGCTTCAGCGCTCCTTCAAGGGCGATCGGATAGTTGATGCCGCGACCGAGGAACAAGAAGTTCCGCTTCTTGCAATACCGCTTGGCAATCGCGACGATCTCCGCCTCGCGACCGAGCACTTGCTCAACCAGTACCGGAAGCCGAACGAGGCGATCGAGCCAGGCCTTGCCGTCCGCAACAGACAAGGTTCCACGCACGCGACCCAGATGCAGCGCCAGCATATAGAGCGCCGTGAGCTGCGCCGTGAAAGCTTTGGTCGATGCGACGCCGATTTCAGGCCCACAATGCGTGTAGAGCACGCCGTCCGATTCGCGGGCCAGGGTACTGCCTACCACGTTCACGATCGAGACGACACGCGCCCCTTTTTCCTTCGCTTCACGCGCGGCGGCCAGCGTGTCTGCCGTCTCGCCGGACTGCGAGATCGTGATGAAGAGATCGTCTTTACCGACCAGCGGATCGCGGTAACGGAACTCACTGCCGATATCGACCTGCACCGGCGTACGGACCATCTCTTCCAGCAGATACTTCCCCACCAGTCCCGAATGCCACGAGGTACCGCACGCCACGATCCAGATCCGTCCGACGGCGGCAAATTCTTTCGGCGTTAACCCAATATCCGGCAGGTCCGCTTCGCCGGTATCGTAGGAATAGCGCCCCCGCATCGTATCGAGAATTGTCTGCGGCTGTTCGTGAATCTCTTTCAACATGAAATGCGGGAATCCACCTTTTTCCGCCGCCGAGGCATCCCAGGTGATCTTCGTCAATTTCCGTTTGATGGGACGTCCCTCGAAATCGGTAAAATGGATGTCAGTCGCGGTCACGACCGCCATGTCGCCTTCTTCGAGATATGTGACGTCACGGGTATGCGCGAGCATGGCCATGACGTCGGACGCAATGAAGGACGCTTTAGCTGTTTTCCCCACGACCAGTGGGCATCCTGCGCGCGCCGCAATCATTGTCCCCGGCTCCCGTTCCGAAATGACGGCGAGGGCATAACTCCCTCGCACGTCCTTCGTGGCGGCTCGCACTGCATCAGCCAGTTTCGTGCCCTGTCGGAGATATTTATCGATCAGATGCGCCACCACTTCCGTGTCTGTTTCCGAATGAAACTTGTAGCCCTCTTTCTCCAATTGATGTTTCAAGGGCTGATAGTTTTCAATGATGCCGTTATGCACGAGCACACAGCCTTTCGAGCGGTGCGGGTGTGCGTTTTGTTCCGAAGGCTTCCCGTGCGTCGCCCATCGCGTATGGCCGATTCCCACGCTGCCCTTCAGTCCTTTCTCCTTGAGCGACTGTTGAAGATTAGCGAGCTTGCCGACACTCCGCCGAACTTCGATCTTCTCGCCTTGCAGCACGGCGACGCCGGCTGAGTCGTAGCCTCGATATTCCAGCTTCGCGAGGCCGCCGATCAGAATCGGCACCGCCTCGTGATCGCCCACGTATCCGACAATTCCGCACATAGGGTGGTCTACCCCCGCTTTTTCGATTGGCTCTTCGCAGGCTTCTTCGCCGGCTTGACCAACGACGCATGATCATTTTGGGCTTGCGTCGACAAGGCCCGACGGCGAGCCGCCCAACCTGGACGATTCACTTGAGGCACGCGTGAAATGGTTAATGCATCCGCAGGCACATCCTGTGTGACGGTGGTGCCGGCCGCGATATATGCACCGCGCCCCACTGTCACTGGCGCAACGAGTTGCGTGTCGCTCCCCACGGACACATTATCTTCGATCACCGTTTGATGCTTCTTCACTCCATCGTAATTGACGGTGATGGTCCCGGCTCCAATATTCACGCCTTTACCGATACGGGCATCGCCTAAATAGCTCAGGTGGTTCGCTTTCGACCCCTCGCCGAGTTCAGCCTTTTTCATTTCTACAAAATTCCCAACCTTGGCTTTCCTCCGAACGATGGCACCAGGACGAAGATGCACAAACGGTCCCACTACTGCAGTATCATCAATCTGCGACTCACGGAATACGCAGTGATCGAGAATCTCAACGCCATTGCCGACCATGCAATCCGTCAGTCGCGTGTAGGAACGCAGCACACAGTCTTCCCCAATGACTGTTGCCCCTTCAAGCGTCACGTTAGGATGCAGGACCGTGTCCTTCCCGATCGTGACCGCCGCATCAATCCACGTTGAAGCCGGATCGATCATCGTCACCCCGGCATCGAGCCATCTGTCCCGAATCTGCTGCCGCACGACTTGCTCCCCCTCAGCGAGCTGCCTGCGCGTATTCACTCCAAGCCCTTCGTCGGGATTGTCGAGGACGACAGCGGCCACGCGGCGCCCCTGCTCTGCCGCGAGATGGATGATATCCGTCAAATAATATTCCCCTTGGGCATTGCTGGGATCAAGTTTTTCCAAGGCACTGAAGAGGAACTCCCCGTCGACCACATAGGTGCCCACGTTGATTTCACGGATCGCTTGCTCCTTTGCATTGGCATCACGATCCTCGACGACACGAGAAACACTTCCCCCCCCCGAATGCGCACGCACGACCCGTCCGTATCCGTTTGCGTCATCGAGCATCGCGGTAAGAATAGTCACGGTCGCGCGTTCCGCATCATGAACACGAAGGAGTTCCCGCACGGTCGCTTCCTGCAGCAATGGCGTATCACCATTCAGAATCAGATAACCGGATGGGGCGCCCCGCTTGCCCACCGAAAATACCGGTCGGCTCTGCAAGACCGCATGGCCCGTGCCCAATTGCTTCCGTTGTTCGACAATCGCAACTGGAGGGCCGCCGCTCGTTCCCGACGTCGCGCGGTCGATCACCTTGCGAACCAGGTCAGCCTGATGTCCCACTACGACAGCCACTCGATCCCCGGCCACCCGCAGCCCGAGCCCAACCGAATAGAGCACCATCGCCTGGCCGGCCACCGCATGCAGGACCTTTGCCTGTTTTGAGCGCATGCGTTTCCCAAGCCCGGCAGCCATTACGACCACCGCAAGGCCGGCAATTTTCCCCTGCTGGCTGGAATTGACCGGCTTCTTCATTGTCGAGGCTTCAGTGGCTCGTGAACGACTCATCCGATCGGCACCCCCGTTTCAGGCTGTTTGACCGTACTCCACTTCGTCGCGGCAGTCACGGCCGATGCCAGGGACATGGACGGTGAGCAGAGCCCGCCAGATACGATGAGCTTCATCGCCTCTTCTACGCTCATATCAACGGAGGTGATTTCATGTTCCGGCACCAACAGGAAATAGCCCGACGTCGGATTCGGTGACGTCGGTACATACACATGAATCAGCGGCTCCTGCGCGAGATCTTGCATCTCGCCTTTAGTCACACCCGTCACGAAGGCAAAACAATAGTGACCATTCTTGGGAAACTGAATCAGCACGACGCGGTTGTATGACACATGATCGGAGAGCGGCAAAATATCCATCATGGATTTCAACGTCGAGTAGATCCCTCGCACAAGCGGCACACGATTCAACAACTCTTCCCACCACTTCACGATTTGCCGACCCATAAAATTAGTGGCGAACAGTCCGGCCACAAATACCAAGACGATCAACGCCAGAATCCCCAGCCCTGGCACATAGTGACTCGGCACTAACTGGACCAGGAGATCCCCGAGAATCCCATCGAGAGCCACAAAAAGTGTCTTCAAAATGAGGATGGTCCCCCAGATGGGGATAACCACGAGCAGGCCCGTCAGAAAGTAGCGTTTTAGCGAGGTTTTCAGCATACATATGCCCCCGACACAGGTCGATGACCATCATACAGAGGATTACGAGGGCCTCGCAAGCCTTTTCTTGCTATTTTCAACAACTTGGAATACCATCCCGTCCGTTTTCTTCACCGACGATGGTGCCCGAGCGATGGGGACAAAGAAGCAGCAGACTCGTGGCCTGTTCATTACCCTGGAGGGGGTCGAAGGCAGCGGGAAAAGCACACAGATTCGCCACCTCGCGGAGATGCTAACTCAGGCTGGGTACCGTGTCCTCCAAACCAGAGAACCGGGTGGTACCGCTACCGCAGAAGCGATCCGCCATATCCTCCTCACAGCGTCGTCACACGAACCAGTCACTCCTCAGACCGAGGCCCTGCTGATCCTCGCTGCGAGATGTCAGCATGTCATGCATCTCATCCTACCTGCATTGCGGCGTGGCACCGTGGTGTTATGCGACCGGTTTTCCGATTCCACATTGGCCTATCAAGGATTCGCGCGCGGCCTTGATCTTCAGTGGTTGCGGGCGGCCAACAAGGTGGCAACCGGCGGGCTGACACCAGATCTCACAGTCGTACTCGACCTTCCAGTTTCAGTTGGCTTGGCCAGGCGGCGAGCCGATCGTGGACAACAGAATCGGCTGGACCGTGAGACAGAACGCTTTCATCGAAAGGTGCGCCGGGGATTTCTAGCGCTCGCCGCTGAAGAACCTGGCCGCATGAAGATCGTGAATGCGAATCGACCAGCACAAGAAGTTCGGGACGAGCTCGCCGAGATCGTGGTAGGCTGGGTTGCTCGAACGCGTCTCTCTCCACGCCGCCGGAGTTAGCATGCCTTTTCGCGACTGTATCGGCCATCAACAATCCATCGCCCTCCTGCAAGCCGCCGTCACTCATGAGCGCCTGGCTCACGCCTATTTGTTCCACGGCGAGGACGCGATTGGGAAACGATTGACGGCCATTCGCCTCGCGCAAGCGCTCAACTGTGAACAGCCACCCAAAACGGAAGGTCTCGACAGTTGTGGTGCATGCCGGTCCTGCCAACAGATCGAAGCCCGCACGCATCCGGACTTTTTCGTCATCGAGCCGGACCCGGAACAGGCCACCCAGCAAATCAAGATTGAGCAAGTCCGCGAGATCGAGCACCAGATCATGTACCGTCCGCTCATCGGTGAGCGAAAAATCTGTCTGATCAACGACGCCGACCGCATGACGATCGGCGCGGCCAACGCGCTGCTAAAAACACTGGAAGAGCCACCCGCGCATAGTCTCTTCCTCGTGATCTCGAGTCGCCCCGCTGCCCTCCCTGCGACCATCCGGTCACGCTGTCAGGCCCTTCGCTTTACGACACCGGCCCGGACTCAGGTGGAAGCCGCGCTCATCCTGAAACGCGAAATCCCTCCCGCAGATGCGCGATTCCTCGCCATCATCAGCGAAGGCCGTATTGGAGAGGCCCTTACCGCCGATGTGAAAGACACTCGCGCGCGCCAACAGGAACTCGTGGACTTGGTCCGTCCCCAATCCTTGCAATCGATCGGGTCCATCCTGTCCTCGGCGGAAGCGATTGCGAAGGCCGACCGTGCACAGGACATGCTCGCGTGGCTGGCTCGTTGGATCCGCGACCTCATCTTGATTCAGGTCGGAGGAGACCGTGACCAGTTGCTCTACCTTGATGATCTCACGACGCTAGAAACCTACGCGCAACAGGCCAACACCGATTCGCTGCTGGACCTGCTCCGTGAGATCGAGATGACCGAGCAGCGCGCCACGCGACACCTCAATCTCCACATGGCCTTGGAAATGATTTTGCTCCGCTTGCGAGACGCGGTGACCCTGTCATCCGTCCCGCTGCCAGCCTAGCTTTCGCCGTTTGTTACCTGGTATCTTTTGTCACGCCCCATGAGTAGGCCCAATAGCTTCTACATCACGACGCCGATCTATTACGTGAACGACGTGCCGCATATCGGTCACGCTTATACCACCGTGGCTGCCGACGTGCTCGCTCGCTATTGGCGCCTGCGAGGACGTGACGTTTTCTTTCTCACAGGACTCGATGAACATGGACAAAAGGTTCAGCAGGCCGCGGCCAAAGCCGGCATCGACCCGCAAGCCCATTGCGACAAACTGGCGCCCCAGTTCCAAACCCTCTGGAAACGCCTGAACATCTCCAACGATGCTTTCATCAGAACGACGGATGCACCACACAAATCAGTCGTTCAACGATACCTTCAAGAGCTATTCGACAACCAACTGATTTATAAAGATGATTACACTGGATGGTACTGCACATTTGATGAACGGTTTTGGACGGAGAAAGACGTCATCGATGGCCTCTGTCCCGACTGCAAACGCCCGGTGGAACAGCTCAGCGAGCACAACTATTTCTTCAAGATGGGCCAGCATCAGGATCGCCTGATCGAACACATCAAGCAGCATCCGAACTTCATCCGCCCTGAGTCGCGCCGCAATGAGGTCCTGGGATTCTTGACCACACAGAAGCTGGGCGACTTGTCGATCTCCCGACCCAAATCAAGACTCTCATGGGGCATCGAGCTGCCGTTCGATAAAGATTACGTCACGTACGTCTGGTTCGACGCCTTGGTCAATTATGTCTCGGCATTGGATTATCTTCTCCCCGCTCCGTCGCAGAGTCGATACTGGCCCGCCTCAGTCCATTTGGTGGGGAAAGATATCCTCACCACCCACGCAGTCTATTGGTCCACGATGTTAATGGCGTTGAACCTCCCCCTACCGGAATCGATCTTTGCCCACGGCTGGTGGACGGTGAACGGCGAGAAGATGTCGAAGAGTCGCGGGAATGTCGTGGACCCCAACCGAATGATCGACGAATTCGGCGCCGACGCCTTCCGGTACTTCCTGCTTCGAGAAGTGCCGTTCGGCCAGGATGGAGATTTTTCCCAAGATGCGATGGTAACCCGGATTAACAGCGATCTGGCCAACGGGATCGGCAATCTCCTGAGTCGAACACTCACGATGATTGAAAAGTACTGCGACGGCAAGACACCCAAGAGAAACCAGCACCTGGACGAAGTTGGGAACGATCTTGAAAACCAGGTCCGCGAAGTATCCATCGCTATCCATGACGAGTTGTGCGGCTTGCAATTCCATCGTGCGCTGGATTGGATCTGGAGCACCATTCATCTCACAGACGAGTACATTGAGGACAAGAAACCTTGGGGACTTGCAAAGGACCCTGCCAATAGGGCTCTCCTTGAAGGAGTGCTATATAACGTCGCTGAAACTTTGAGGCATATCGGAATTCTTCTTTATCCATTTATGCCACAGAGCGCTGAATTGATTGCACAACAACTCGGGCTTTCCATTAACTTCAAAGAGCCGCTGTTGATGGATGCCCCCGCATGGGGCGGGCTTCAGGCTGGGATACCTGTTCAAAAGAGACATGCGCTCTTCCCACGCATTGAATCGAAGCCACAAGGAGCCAAGACCGTGAGCGACACACCGACTCCCTCGCAGCCGACCGCTGCGACACCTGCCCCAACCACTGCCACACCTCAGGTACCAACCCCGACAGCAGCAGGTCCGGCGCCAGCCGCGCCAGCTCAGATCACCATCGACGAGTTCATGAAGATTCAACTGAAGACCGCTAAGGTACTCGCCGCCGAACGTGTCCCCAAGTCGGAGAAGTTGCTCAAGCTGCAAGTTAGCCTTGGAGAAGGGGCGGAGCAGCGACAGATCGTCGCCGGCATCGGTAAGAAATACGAACCGGAGGCGCTGATCGGTAAAATGATCATTATTGTCGCCAACCTCAAGCCCGCGAAACTCATGGGCATCGAATCGCAAGGCATGGTCTTGGCCGCAGGGGACAGCGAAGTCCGCGGCTTGGCCACCATCTTCGAAGAAGTCGATCCTGGAACCAAAGTGAAATGAGCCTGACGGTTGCCACAGCCCGGCTGCTCCTTCTCTGTGGTGCTGTGCTGACACCTCTCCCCTGCCTCGCAATCCCGGCTGAAGACGAACCCCCTCCCGATCTCCACCTGAACGATCCGAAACCGACAACCATCTTAGTCCGCGTCGTGGGCCACGGCGCGATGGTCCTCGGTCGAGATGTCGGAAACGCCCGTGTCACAATCACCGACGTAGCCACGAAACAGATCCTTGCCACCGGCATTCAGCAGGGTGAAACCGGTGACCAAAATCAAATCATGCGGACACCCCGTCTCATGGAGGAGCCGCACTATAGCTCCCGGCCGGCCGCTGCGTTTACCGCGACATTCGACTTGCTCCATCCCACGCTGGTTGAAGTGACCGCCGAAGGACCACTCGCCTATCCTGCGTCGTCTCAGCGCGCCTCAACAACAGTGTGGCTTGTTCCTGGCCAGGACACCACCAACGACGGGATTGTCCTCCATCTCTATGGGTACATCGTCCAGATCGAACATCCACAATCAGGCGAGGCATTGATCGCCAAAGACGATGTGACCCTGCGCGCATCTGTCCGAACCCTGTCTGGAGCGTTGGTTCGTCCGCACGGGGACTGGGATTCCCGAAAGATCCATATCTACGGTGAGCTGATGATCGGAGAGCGGGTTCTCGAACGACTCCAGTTGTTTTACAACAACGACCAGGCGCGCTTCGAAGCACCGTTCTTCGTTCCTATCCCGAATGATGCACCGGACGGAATCACCCTGCGCGTCGTGGCAGCGGACCCGGCGGGAGGAAACTTTGGCATCGGCCAGGCGAAGTATCCCGTCCTCAGCGAACGGCTCAAGCCACAAACACGATGATGAGACATCTGCTATCCCTTTCTATTGCCTGCTGCTGCTTGCTGTCGATGACAGCCTTTGCCGCAGAAGAGCATCAGGACCATCGCCGGCCGGCTGACATCAAGGAATATCTTGAGCATCTCGATAGCGATGAACGAGACCAGCATCAGAAACCCAGACAGGTTATCGATGCCCTCAACCTGAAACCGGGCCTGACCGTGGCCGATCTCGGCTCAGGGTCCGGCTACTTCACTCGGCGATTCATCGAGGCAGTGACAGAGACAGGCAAAGTCTATGCAGTCGATGTAGAACCGGAGATGTTGAAGTACACCGAGGAGAGCATCGTCCATATGCATCGGCCCTATACGGCTGAATTCATCCTCGCGCGGCCTGACAGCCCGAAACTTCCCTATGAGTCAATCGATCTCCTCTTCGTCTGCAACACCTACCATCACCTCGAAGAACGTACGAAATACTTCTCCAATACCAAGTCATCATTGAAACCCGGTGGCCGCGTCGCCATTATCGACTTCTACCAGGATGAACGCTCAGGCGACCTCGGTTTTCCAAAAGATGATCTGGTCCCCCGAGAGACCGTAATTTCGGAATTGGACGCCGCCGGCTACCGACTCATCCGAGAACACACTTTCTTGCCGCGCCAGTACTTCCTGGAGTTCGTATCGATCCCCGCCCCCTAACAGGCGTCGTATTCAATCCTTTGTCCCGAGGAATGTGCTGATGCCGGCTATCGGCATGCTGTTCACGCTCCATCTACCCCGAAGGCTTGCCGTGATGCGAAGGCCGTGCGACACTATAACGAATGACGACCTTCGCCTCATACGAACATCTCCGATCCCGACTGTCTCTCGCCTTGGCACTGAACGCGGTGGTTATCGTCGCGGAATTCATCGGAGGATGGATCCTCAATAGCATGGGCCTCATGAGCGATGCGGGGCATAACCTCGTCGACCAGGGAGCACTCTTTCTGGCTCTCTATGCCCATCTCCTGACGGCCAGGCCTGCCACAGAAGCCAGAACATTCGGGTATCACCGAGCCGGCATCATTGCGGCTTTCTTGAATTCGTTCGTCCTGCTGCTCACGGCCCTCGGCATCACACTCATCGGACTTAAACGGCTACTGCAACCCATACCGGTGGACGGTGGCTGGGTCATGGCAATCGCCGCCTTGAGCTTCGCAGTCAATCTCAGCATCGCCCTCCTGTTGCAGCACGGAGCCAAGGACGACCTCAATATCCGCAGCGCCTTTTGGCACATGCTGGGTGATGCCTGGGTGTCCCTAGGCGTCGTGATCAGCGGGGGGGTCATATTATTGACTGGATGGACCGTTCTCGATCCGCTGATCAGCTTGCTGGTCGTCGTCGCAATTACTAAGGGAGCCTGGCCGCTGTTTAAGGAATCGCTGGACGTCTTACTGGAATCGACGCCGCCGAAGATCAGCGCCTCACAGGTGGCTGCGACCATCGAGGCGATCCCCGGCGTGAAAAACGTCCACGACCTCCATATCTGGGCGGTCGAACCCCGCTTGATTATGATGACCTGTCATATCCTCGTCGATGGAGACGATTCGGCCATGACCAATGACCTTCTGCATGCCATCCGCGCCAGGGTCAGCACAGATTTCGGCATCAAGCATATGACGATTCAAATGGGAACCGACTGTTGCCATCCGGACGAGATCCACTGCGATCTCACCACATTGGCGAAGCACCACCAGGATGATGGGTTCTCACATGTGCACCACTGATGTATTCAGTATCGTGCAGACGCATTCTTCCACTTTCCACCCCTCACACCCATTGAGACAATGATTACGACCCCGATCCCATTCTATGTCCTCTGCGGCTCTCTCGGCGCGGGTAAAACTACGCTCCTGATGCGGCTGCTCGAACATTGGAAGAGCCAGGGGAAGCGAGCCGGCGTGTTGATGAACGAAGCCGGGGAAGTGAGCATTGATGGTCCACGCGCGGGAACCATCGCACAACAAGTATTGAACCTCGCCGGCGGCTGCGTCTGCTGCGACACGAAAGAAGACTTGTCCTGGGGGATCGCACAACTGGTACGGGACTATCAGTCGGATGTGATCATCCTGGAATGCTCAGGCATGGCCGATCCAGCCGAAGTGATCGATGGCGTCACCGATCTCTATACCGCGCGTCTCACCCACTTAGAAAAAGTCATCGCCTTACTGCATCCGATCCCGGCAGACAGTGAAAGTATGAGGGGATTCGTCACCAGGCAAGCGATTCGATGCGCCGATGAGTTGATCCTTAACAAAAAAGACCTCTACGTCGCCGGCCATTGGGAACGATTCAAAGCGGCGACGGTCGAGCAGAATCCCTATGCCAGGATCTGGGAAACCAGCCATGCGCGGGTCGATCCATCATCCCTACTCGAACCAATCACTCGTCTGCCTCCAGCGCCAACGGTGAATGTGGAATTCGGAGCACCGCGATCATCCGCGACGAGCAAACGGGCGTCGTATCATCCAATTGCCACGACAGTTCAGCTGCCCGGTCCGTTGAACTTTGTCCGATTCCTCCACTGGATGAAGACCCTCCCCCCTGAACTAGAACGGGCGAAAGGCTTCTTCCGGTTCGCCAAGGGACCTGAGCTTCAAGAATTTCAATATGCCCCTCCAGGCAACGCAACCATTACGCCGATCACGTTGCTCGACGAACCGAGCCACGCGATCGTGTTGATTGGACGAGGTTACGACCAGGAGCGCTGCCAAGCAGAACTCCTATGCTGTCTTGAAAACCAAGTGCGCACGAGAAGCTAAACTGCGGGATTTTCCCTTGCAGCACGAACACACGAATAGCGCAGAAGCAACCAGGCGGCAGCGGCTCCGAGCAGTCCGCCGATCACCCAGCCTCCCAGCACGTCCGTGACATAGTGGGCCCCGATATACACACGCGACAGACCGATGAGTCCGACCAGTGGCCAACTCACCCAGCCTGAACGAGGATAGAGGACTTGCAAGAACGAGGCGGCGACCGCGGTATTGATGGCGTGGTTGGAGGGAAAGCTAAACACTTTTCCGCAAGCGGCTTCCACTTGCTGGATATCCAGCAGCGACATACAGGGACGAGGCCGCGCGATCAGGTCCTTCAGGCGGGCACCGAGAAAGTCGGCAATCCCAATCGTCGCAGCCAGGACCGGTGCCCTTAGTAGGACCACCCGCCAAGACAGCCACAACCAATAGCCCGTTAACACGATGCCAGGAATCCATAGCAGGCTTGATTTGGAAAGGTTGAGCGCCAATTGGTCTATCCAGGCCGACTGTCCGGCAAGACCGTTGACGGCGCGAAAGAGAGATTCGTCCCAACTCATCCACGCACCCAATGCGTCCTCATCTGCAGACCGGAAGTCGGCAACAGATATAGGGCGATGACATCCTATTCGCTCTGCTCGTCGCCCGTGGCCTCTCGCCTCTCACCTTCGCCTCATCCATCATCTACTACGAAAGTGAATGCGCACGGTGAGTTCCCCATCAACCGGCTCATCGCCTTTCAACTGGGGATCGAAAGTCCATTTGTTCAGCGCAGCCATGCCGGCGACGGTAAGTTCCCGATGTTTGGCCGGTTCCAACACCACGACGGTCACCGTCGCGCCTTTGGAGACCAGCATGCGCACTTTCATCCAATCGTCGAGTTCTTTCCCATCCAAGGCAGGAGGAATGGACGGCCAGGGCGTGGCTTTGGGAACCGGTCCAAGTTGTTGGTCCTTGTTGAGCGGCAGACCATGGACATGAACCTCGGGCAGCTCCAGCACATCTTCCTGATGGTCGTCCTCATGCGTAGCCTCGTCACCAGCCACCGCGTGACCGGAGGCTGGCCAGGCCAAAAACACTGCAAAAGAAATCGCGAGAAATGGTTTCATGACGTGCGTATCCTACCCTATCAACTGCCGGAGGCTCAAACTGACCATTAACAGCGCCCTCGGATTGACGACATCCTCCAGCTAAAAGAACCATTGGACACGGAAGAAGAACGACCTCGGCATCCCCGCATGAGCGGCGTGGTGCCGAACTGGCCGGCATCTCCCTGAAAGTGATTGAGCTTATTATAGTATGGGGTCACTTCAAGCGTGGCCTTCTGGGCGAGGGCATGGTAGCTCCCGACTTCAAAGTAGTGGGAACGCTCCGCTCTTGTCTTATTGTTGGTTAAGTTGTCGGGCTCCGCAGTTGTCCCGATCGTATTCAGCTTGGCAAAGGAGATCGCTTCCAGGTTGGGCGGGAGTGAACATTCTGCCGTAAAACGCATGGAAGACATTCACTTGATTCGCCTTGTACGTCACGCCGACTCGCGGACTCACCTGGCCTCCATTGTACTGGTACCGGATCGCGTTACCTCGAACACTGAGATTCAAGATCCATTGATCAGTCGGCGTCCACTGATTCTGCACCCAGAATTCCTGGCGCCACCCAATGACTCTGATACAGCACACTTAGAGAGGTGCAGAAACACATCAAACACATGCAATGGACCCATGAAAATCGCATGAATTCTCCCAACAATCACGTGTCATACATACGCCGCGGATTCCAAGCAGGAAGTCCGGCAACAACCGTCGCAGAATGGCGTGAGTCGAAATGATGTGACTAATTGCAGGGAGAAGCGCGGGAAGGACCGTGGGTGGGGAGTTCGAAGGATAGTAGAACGGAGTCGGCAGGACGTTCAAGAAGATCGAAGCGCGAAGAATCATTGAGGGCGAGCTAGCATCCACGGCTTGTCAAACAGCGGACTTAGACGCTTGTCCTGACATTTCCCATAGTCAAGAAGCGCCTCCAGTGGATATTTTAATCAATTCCCGCTATATATACACATTCGAGCGCGCATCGCCCTTCGAGCTATACGAATACCTATTGAATGAAGGCGACTTGCCAGGTGAAAAGGCGGGACCATGCAGCGACCACTCGATAATCAACACATCATCGAAATCAAGCCTCTACCCTCCCCGCGGACGATCAAGACCAAGTTGCCGATTCCCGACCAGGCCGCCGCACTGGTCGTTGAAACCAGAGACGCCATTCGCCGCATCCTGCATGGACAAGACCGCGAGCGTCTGCTCGTGATCGTCGGCCCCTGCTCAATCCATGATCCCGAGGCCGCCTACGAGTATGCCGACCGATTGAAACCGGTGGCGGATGCATTGCGCGAACGGTTACTCATCGTCATGCGCACCTACTTTGAAAAGCCCCGTACCACGGTTGGGTGGAAGGGGTTGATCAACGATCCACACTTGGACGGCACCTGCGATATCGCGACCGGGATGGAACTTGCGAGAACGATTCTTCTCAACATCAACAAACGCGGGATCCCCTGCGCAGCTGAAGCCTTAGACCCGGTGTCACCCCAGTACATCGCCGACCTATGGAGTTGGGTTGCGATCGGCGCCCGCACGACCGAGAGCCAGCCGCACCGGGAAATGGCCAGCGGGCTGTCGATGCCGGTCGGTTTCAAGAACGGCACAGAGGGCAATCTTCATGTGGCCTGGAACGCGATGGTCGCCGCAAAGCAGCCCCACCACTTTCTAGGCATCAACTCCGATGGGCTCACCTCGATCATCAAGACCACGGGCAACCCCGACCGTCATATCGTGTTGCGTGGCGGCGGTGGGAAAACCAACTATGAGGCCGAACATGTGGCCCGCGCTGAGGGCGTCGTGTCAGGTGAGGGCATCGTTCGTCCCATCATGATCGACTGTTCGCACGACAACTCCACCAAAGACCATCGGCGTCAAAGCCTCGTCGCGCGGGATGTCCTCAAGCAATTCCGCGAGGGCCGCCAGTCCATCATGGGACTCATGCTTGAAAGTAATCTCAACCCAGGCAAGCAGACCTGGAAACAAGGCATCTCCCTGGCCCACGGTGTCTCCATCACCGATGCATGTCTCGGCTGGAGCGAGACAGAATCCCTTCTCAGCGAACTGGCCGAAGCCATCATTCCACGTCCGGCATAACCTGCTCGGCTCTCTTCCAGGCTTCAATCAATGCATTTCACCATCTGAAAACAGGCACGATGTCGTGCCATTATTCACAGAACCCGGCCTCCCGATTCCTGTGCACAGGCAAATGTGCATCCTCTGACCCTTCCAAGAAGGAGACCCCTAGGTGCGGATTCCCCCGAACAACGTGAGCAGCATGGCAGTGATATACATAAGGCCGATCCCCACGAAAATTCCCAAGGCGACTTGCACGCGCCGAGAGGCCGTATAGGAGATCGCGGTGAGCGAGAGGATGACATAAAGAAGAGAACCAGCCGCCAGTGTATAGAAAGAGATGGATAGGTATGGTGAGAGGCCCTGCCCGCTTAACAGGGTTCCGAGGCACGTAGGACCGCCGGCCAGTAACCCGAGCAGAAACACGTCTATCCACCGCACCGGTGTTTTTCCCGCTGCGCCGACAATTCCGAACCCTTCCGTACCGTTATGTAAGGCAAAGCCCGTCACGAGCAGCATGCTGAGGGCCCATTCACCATTCGCATAGCTGGCGCCGATTGCCAAACCTTCTCCTAGATTGTGAAAACCCATTCCAACAGCGATCATGTAAGGGAGCGAAAGCCATCGGCTCGCTGCTCGACCTCCAAAAACCTGACTCGATTCCAGTGCGACAAGACCGACCAGGCTTGCACCCAGGCCACCGAGGAACCCTAGCCATGACAGCATGTCGCGCGCTCCGCTGAGCTCGACGGCTTCGTGCATCAGATCAAAAAACAAGTACACTAAGACCCCGGTCGCCACACCGATCAGCCCACCTTCCCAAGACCGTGGCAAAATCTTTCCAAGCAGCATGGCTGCACCAATTCCCAGATAGACAGGAATAACACCGGCAACAGCGCCTAACCCCAACAATTCAATCATAGGGCCTCGCAAAACAATTAGTATTTAAGTCGCCGAAACGGATGGATGGCTAGCTGCGGCCGATGCGCCATTCGCTTGAGCCAGCACATATGCAGGGCGGTGACGTACAACACCGGCTGCACGAGTCCAGTTATACACACAAGAATGCGGCCAGGCAATTCAAATGCCTCACCACTGTGAAGGGAAACCAGCCGGACAAGAAAGGGCTCACCACTCGTGAGCAGCCGCCAGTCACACGCTTCCAAGACTGCCTCACTTTATTGATCCAGCCAAACAATGCTTTCGCCGCTTGCGGGACGGACCTCTCCTGGTTGACGCAGGCCAATCTGAACGACATCGTCCTCATGTCACCAGCGGGAAGAATTTCCTTTGCGATCGCCACAACCCGATTGGCCTCACGCTGACGTCCGGGGACCGGATTATCAATAGCGCCCTGCCTAGATCAGGGTGGCGTTCCACCGATGGTCAAAGAATGAATGTGCGCGCGTAGGAGAGTTCGCCTTCGAAGGGCGGGAGCTCTGCACGGACGTCCATCATGCGGACTGCTATTCTGTGAGCGATATGGACCGCATGCTTTCTCAAAAGTTGAGGCCTATGCTAGTATCGGTTCACCATGCTCATTGATACCCATACGCACCTCGATGACGCCCGCTACGACGGCGATCGTGCGGCGGTGATCGCTCGCGCCAGGGAATCCGGTGTCGACGCCTTCGTCACCATCGGCTGCGATCTGGCGACCAGCCGGGCGGCGGTCGCACTGACGGGGCAACACCCGTCCGTCTATGCCTCCATCGGCGTCCATCCACATGAAGTGAAGCATATCCTCGATAGCTGGTACGATGAATTCCGTCGTCTGGCGCAGAACGAGAAAGTGGTCGCCTACGGCGAGATCGGCCTCGATTATCACTACAACCATTCATCGCCCAAGGAACAGCGCGAGCGGTTCCGCGAACAGATCCAACTCGCACACGAGCTGAAACTCCCGGTGATCATTCACACACGAGAGGCTCAAGACGATACGATCGCAATCTTGAAAGAAGAACGCGCGTCAGAAATCGGCGGGGTGTTTCACTGCTTCTCAGGGGATGCGTGGCTGGCGAAGGATGCGCTGGACTTAGGGTTCTACCTCTCGTTCTCCGGAATTCTCACGTTTCAGAACGCAACGATGCTCAGAGACATCGCGAAAACCGCTCCGTTGGATCGCGTCCTGATCGAAACCGATTGCCCGTACCTGACACCCATCCCACACCGGGGCACACGAAACGAACCGGCCTACGTGTCCTTCGTCGCGCAAAAACTGGCGGAGCTTCACGCCGATGCGCCAGGCATGTCGGTCGAGGCCATCGGACGCATCACGACTGATAACGCGAAACGTCTCTTCAAAATCGCTTGAGCTGCCGGCTGCGCTGCCGCTGCGCCTTAGGCAATTTCCTGGGATTTCCTCGTTTCTCCGGCCCTCGCTTTGGTCGGAGATCCTCTCCCGTGTCCAGTTCTTTGTGTGTCGATACGCCGGGCGAGTTAGACCCCTCGCGCAGTTTCTCGACAAACTCCTGAGCCTTCATCACAAAGGCACCCTGCTCCCTCGCAAAGTCGACAATCTCACGATCGGAACTCACCACCGCGCAGTCGGATCCGAACTCGGCAGCAAGACGTTGAATCACCTGATCGGCTTTTTCTCCCCGTCGAGAAAAGATGACCTCAAGACCGAGCCGATGCTCCCGCCGTTCCGTGCCCCAGCCCTGTTGCCACCCATCGAATACCACCGTGATCACATGGGATTTCCGTTGACGATAGGCCGACAGGTCACGCAAGAAGGACTCGCGCGCCATTTCGGAACGCAGGCTCGTCTCTCCACCGATTCGACTGATCTGAGCCAAGAGATTATAGCCATCGATAATCAGGTGTAGCGTCATGACCACAGACCCTACTGCTCACACCGGGGACTGTCAACCGACTTGAGCTTACCTTGTTGTCACAGTCAATCCTCTTGACAACGGCGCGAACATCTGGGAAATATTCTCTATCCCGTCAATGCAGCGAACACCCATGCGATCAGCCCTGTGGCGCATCTTTACTTTCGCCTTCCTGGTCGGACACTTCGATCTCCCTGGCCATGCCCTCGATCCGTTTCCCACCGCCCAGGCACATGCGGCAACGAGTGCATCCCGTCAGGAATCTCCCGCCAATCCCAAGCGTTCTCGCACCTCTCCTGTACGCCTGTCTCCCGTTGCGTCCGGCCTAACGACGATTCTGAATTTCCGGACAGCCGGCTCGTCGGGGTTAATGAGGCTCGTGCTCGATCTCGACGCAAAGGCTCGCCTCAGCAAACATCCCCTGCTCCAGGCCGAGGGGGTGACCATCGAAATTCCTAACGCCACTTTGAGCCCAGCTGCCAAGGCCAAACTTTCAGCCGGCAAGATTGCCAAGCCATTTGTCATCACGCAGAGATCTGAACGATCCGTTGAAGTCTCTCTCCCAACTGGCTCATTCGAAAGCTATAAGTTTCTTACGTTGACGAACCCTCATCGGCTCGTCATCGATGTGGTGACTCCCGGTGATCGCTTGCAAATTTCGCCTGCTGCACCACCATCAATCCTGACACTTCCATTCCCCACTCCTCCACAACCCGCTCAACCGCCAGCCAAATCATTTCAGACCATCGTGATCGATCCAGGACACGGAGGAAAGGATCCTGGTGCGCGCGGACAGCGCGGAACGGAGGAAAAAGACATTACGCTGAAGGTCGCGTTAAAATTGCGCGATCTCTTGAGTAAACAACCTGGAGTTCGTGTCCTCATGACACGTGAACGGGACCAGTTTGTCGAGTTGGGAGACCGGGCGAAGTTCGCCAATGGACAAGATGCGGATCTCTTCGTATCGATCCACGTAAATTCACACCCGCAACGTTCCGTGAAGGGCGTTGAAATCTATCACTTTGGAGAGGCCAAGGATCAACGGGCGTTGGAAGTGGCGGCCCGAGAAAATGGAACCCCCCTCAACAGCACCGGTGTGGGATGGGAATATCTCGTCGCCGATCTCCTGACGGCGAAGAAGATCGAAGCATCGCTTGAACTCGCCTGGACCGCCAAGGAAGCCATGGTTACCAATATGAACGACCACTATGCATTGGTAGACCATGGAGTCAAAACCGCGCCCTTCTATGTGCTCCGCTTCACGAGCATGCCCAGCATCCTTGCTGAAATTGCCTATATCTCAAACTCTTCTGAGGAGGACCTGCTCAGAACCGGCCTCTTCACAACGCGCGTGGCAGAAGCACTCATGGAAGGCATCAAAACCTTTCTTGCCACTGCAAAACTTGCCACGCGATGACCTCTGCACTTGTGCGTACCCCACGTCGATGCCTACGGTTAAGTTAGTCCTGGAATACGATGGGACCTGCTACGCCGGTTGGCAGCGCCAGCCCGATCACCCCACAATCCAGGCCGCTATCGAACAAGCCATCCAGCAAGTCAGCCAAACCACGGTATCCGTCATCGGCGCAGGCCGCACGGACTCCGGTGTCCATGCGCTCGGACAAGTGGCGAGCTTTCGTACGGACCGGGATTGGCCAGCCCCCAATTGGATGCGCGCGCTCAATGCCGTGTTGCCGGAAGATGTTGCCGTTCGCTCCTCCGCTCTCATGGGCGAACACTTTCATGCCCAACACGACGCACGAGGTAAACTCTACACCTATCGGATCCTCCACCGTCCGGCCCGTCCTACTGTCGATCGCGCATTCGTATGGCACATCTACAGACCTCTGAATGAAGTGGCCATGCAACAGGCGGCGACAATGCTGATCGGCTCGCAGGACTTTTCCTCATTCGAAGGAAGCCTCACGGACAATACCAATCCGGTCTGCCATTTACATCGGCTCACTGTCATCCGCTATGACGACCACATCCATATTGAAGCCTATGCCGACCGGTTTCTGAAACACATGGTCCGCGCGATGGTTGGAACGATTGTCGAAGTGGGGCTGGGCAAACGCACTCCTGACAGCCTCGTAGAGGTCTTACGAGCGCGAGACCGGTCTGTAGCAGGCCGGACCGCGCCACCTCAGGGACTCTGTCTCATGCGCGTGGACTATGACGAATAGGGTGATGAAAATCTGCCCAGCCTTCCATGCGTGCGACAGGCTAGGCATGTACTTCGCCGAAGCTCTGATTCAGCCGGTCGAACCGTTCCTGCTCATTTCGCCTGTCTCACACGCAATCCTGCTGCCGACGACGTCCCTGCTATCCAAAACCTGTGCCTGATGGATTTTCAGATGGACAATCGTGCGCTAATAACCATATAGGTAGGATGGCTAATATTTCTAGAGACACACCGGAGGAGATTTGCTATGCTGCGCCCGTCATTCTGTCCCCCACTCTCAATCAAAGGAGATGCATATGACGAAGACAGCCAGCATCGCGGTGGTATCCCTCCTTGTGTCTGGACTGTGCATTGCGCCGTGTGCCATGGCGGCACCGGCTCAGCAAAATAAAATGAAGGCATGCAACGAAGAAGCCACCGCAAAAGGATTGGGGGAAGGGAAGGGCGATGAGCGGAAGGCATTTATGAAAGAATGCCTCTCCGCAAAGCCGGCGAAGGCAGGAGGGACTCAGCAGAATAAGATGAAAACCTGCAACAAAGAGGCGGGAGAGCAGAACCTCAAGGGGGATGAGCGGAAGAAATTCATGAGCACCTGCTTGTCCAACTAGCTTGTTATCACCTCATCCGACGCGGTCCACATGGACCGCGTCCTCTTTCAGACTAGAACAGGCGGGGGGAATCCTGATTCTCCAGTTTTTTGCGAAGTTCGATCAGCTCCTGCTCGAGCGCCAATAACCGATCACTAATAGGGTCCGGCAAGTTGATGTGGTCCATCGTGGCATCGGGTAGCCGTTCGCCTAGGGTTTTAATCACGCGGGCCGGGACTCCAATGACAGTGGAGTTGGCGGCGACATTCTTGAGCACAACCGAATTGGCGCCGATCTTCACATTGTCGCCAATCGTGATTCCACCAAGAATCTTGGCTCCGGCCCCGACCACGACATGATTTCCCAACGTGGGATGCCGTTTGCCCCGCTCCTTGCCCGTTCCACCGAGCGTGACACCCTGAAACAATGTGACATAGTTCCCAATCTCCGCAGTCTCGCCGATGACCACACCCATCCCATGGTCAATGAAGAATCCTGTCCCAATTTTCGCCGATGGATGGATTTCGATTCCCGTCAGCCAACGAGCGACCTGAGAAATGGCACGAGGCAGGAACAGGACGTGATTGGACTTGAGCCAATGGGACACACGGTAGGCCAGCAAGGCATGGAAACCGGCATAGGTCAACACGACTTCAAGCCAGCTGGTCGCCGCTGGATCTCGATCGAACACGGCCTGGAGATCTTCTCTAATGGCTTTCAGAACCATGAGTCGTATCCTACGCTGTCGAAGGCCGTTCGATCAAACAGACTGCCTGGGCGGCGATACCTTCCTCCCGGCCGATCATTCCGATTCCTTCTCCGCTCTTCACTTTCACGTTGACGAGGTCCGGATCGACCCCGAGCACCTGCGCCATCTGCTTCTGCATGGCCGCCAAGTGCGAACTAAGCCGGGGAGCCTGCGCGATAATGACTGTGTCGACGTTTACGATCCGATAGCCCTTCCCCCGCATCTTCCCAACGACATCCTCCAACAACTTCAGGCTCGAAATATTTTTAAACCGCTGATCGGAACTGGGGTAGTGTCGGCCTAAATCTCCTTCGCCCATCGCCCCGAGAAGCGCATCACAGAGGGCATGGACCAAGGCATCGGAATCGGAATGGCCCAACAAACCTTTGCTGTGCGGCACCTCGATCCCGCCGAGAATCAGCTTCCGTCCTGCTCCCAACGGATGAATGTCATAGCCGCAGCCCACTCGCATCGTCATATGCCCTCCTCATGATTCGTCACCCGCCGACTTGTCAGCAGGGAGTGCGGGACTGCGCGAAATGAGAACGAGTCAGAACCGTGCCCCGTAGAATCTCGACACGATAGACAATGTGGTCACTTCTCTCTCATCCGGCTTTCTTTCATCCGCGATGCGAGAATAGCCTCACCGATCACCATGTCTTCAGGCCTGGTCACTTTGATGTTCTCCCCGCTCCCCTCAACCACCGCAACTGAATATCCCAGCCATTCCACCAAGAAGGCGTCATCGGTCGCCCGTACCCCTTCAGCCTGCGCTTTCCTGTGGGCAGTTTCGATCCAGTCTCGGCGAAAGGCCTGCGGAGTTTGAGCGAGCCATAAAGAGGTACGATCGACCGTTCGCTCAATGATCCCATCCGGACGTACCTGCTTTACAGTATCCCGCATTGGAAGCGCGATAATTGCTGCTCCATCTTTTCTTGCAGCAGTTACGACTTGATCGATCATCCGTTGCGTCACAAAAGGCCGTACGGCGTCCTGTATGAGCACGATGTCTGCGTACGGGGAAACCTGAGCGAGTGCGTGCCGCACAGAATCCTGGCGCTCTGCACCACCTGCCACCACCTTCGTCACTTTGGTGAATCGATGCCGCAAGACGATCTCGTTCTCACAATATTCGATGTCTGCAGCCGGAACGGCGAGAATGATATGATCGACTACCGAAGCGGTTTGCAGAGCCCTCAACGACTGAATGATGAGTGGCTCACCACCCAACGAAAGAAATTGTTTGGGGACGGAGCCGCCCATGCGAAGCCCGCGACCGGCTGCCGGCACGAGCGCCACCACCTGACTAAACACGCGCGACTTGCAACTCCTCTCGTTCGGTCTCTTCCTTTAGGCGGGTAAAGATCATACGCCCCGCGGTGGTTTGCAACACGCTGGTTACGACCACATCCACATTTCGCCCAATAGAGCGGCGGGCGTTATCGACGACGATCATCGTGCCATCGTCCAGATAGGCCACGCCCTGTCCGGCTTCCTTTCCTTCCTTCAACACGAACACCCTGATCGTTTCCCCCGGCAAAACTGCAGGACGGAGGGCATTGCAGAGTTCGTTAATGTTGAGGACGCGCACCCCTTGCAACTCTGCGACCTTATTCAAGTTCAAATCATTGGTGATAATCTTTGCGTTCATCTTCTTTGCCAGCACTACCAGTTTCGCATCGACTTCTTTCACATGCGGAAAATCCTCGTCGATGATCCGCACATCGACACCCGCCATCTTTTGAATCTTGTTCAGGATGTCGAGCCCGCGCCGGCCCCGGGCCCGCTTCAGCGAGTCGGATGAGTCGGCGATGTGCTGGAGTTCGTCCAGAATGAAATGCGGCACGAGAAACGTCCCTTCGAGAAACCCGGTCTCACAGAGGTCCGCCGCACGCCCATCGATAATCACGCTGGTATCCAGCACTTTGGGGCATACGGTCGAACCGGACAGCTCGAAAAACTTCTGTTCTGAGCTGGGAAACCTTTCCTTGCCGAACCTCGCTCCGAGGACCAGTCCGAGGTAGGGCAACCCAAGGAGAAACACCAGCCCGCCGATATGAAACAGGAAGGTCTGGACATCGAAAATCTCACCACCGACCCATTCAATCAACCCGGTGAGCAGTAGTCCCACCGCCAATCCGCCGGTTGCCCCCACGATAATACCGAATGAAAGGTTGCGCAGGGCATACTCCCCGGCGACGATCAGCCCCCCCGTTACGCCCCCGATGCCTGCCCCATATACCCAAAACAACGCGTTGGCTGGTTCAGCCTTGATAAACAAGGCCAATCCGGCCAACCCACTGAGAAGGACGAATATGGCTCGCGATACCATACCTTCACCTCCTCGCACATGACCTGTCTCTCACAAGACAGGGTGGAACGGTCCTTAGGGCCGAAGCGTGAGATAAATCGTTTGACCCTTCCGTTTGAGCAGCAAGAGGACCGCTTGATCCTTGGCAAGATCGGAAGCCGCCCGTTCATAGGACTTGAGCGAACCCACCGCCTTGCGATTGACTTCGAGAATAATATCGCCCTCGCGGACGCCCATTTCTTCTGCCGTGCTTCCGGGCTTGACCCTGACCACCACGACGCCACGCTCGGTAGCCTTCAATCCGTACCGAGTCGTCAGTTCCTCGTTTAATTCGCGGACATCAAGATCCGAGAGGACCCCTGTCGACACCGCTGACTCCCTACTCTCCTCTGCGCCGGGGTGTCCTGACGATTTTGGCTGTTCCACAATCGCGACCTCGAGCGTCTTGGGTTTCTTGTCTCGAATCAGCTTGACCGAGACCTTTTTCCCTATCGGAGTCTGTGCGACGGCATTCCGCAGATGCGTCGGCGAATTCATCGGCTTGCCGTCATATTCGACGATGACATCTGCGCGCTCAAATCCCGCCTTCCTCGCCGGACTATCATCCATGACATCGCTGACGAGCACGCCCTTCGTGTCGATGATCCCGAACTGTGTGGCCAACTCAGGAGTTAATTCTTGAATTGCCACACCGAGCCACCCACGAACGACCTTCCCCGACCGGACCAACTGATCCATGATGGCGCGCGACAAGTTGCTCGGCACAGCAAACCCAATACCCATGTTACCGCCGCTTTGACTGAAGATCGCCGTGTTGATCCCCACCAATTCTCCCCGCACGTTGACTAACGCGCCTCCGGAATTGCCTGGGTTGATCGCCGCATCGGTTTGGATAAAGTCTTCGTATTCGGCAATGCCCATGCTGGCTCGTCCGACTGCACTGACAATCCCCATCGTCACCGTCTGGGTCAGTCCGAAAGGACTCCCTACGGCCAACACGAACTCCCCGACCTCCAGTTGATCGGAATCGGCCCAAGAAATGGTTGGGAGCCCCGTCGCTTCGATTTTCACGACCGCGATATCCGTTTTCGCATCGGTTCCAATCAGCTTGCCCTTAAACTCCCGCTTGTCCGATAAAAAGACCCGAATCTCGTCGGCCTTGTTCACCACATGATTATTGGTGATGATCAAACCATTGGCTTCCACAATGACCCCAGACCCCTGGCCACGCTCTTTCGGCTCTCGCTGGGGCGCATCACGCTTGAAAAATTCGTCGCCGAAAAACTTGCGAAAAAACGGGTCGTCGAACGGCGAGCTTTGCGGACCTTCTCCAGATTTTCCGTTTCGCGTCGCCGCAATGTTCACGACGGCAGGCTTCACTGACTTTGCGATTTCTACGAAGTTTTTTCCGCTCCCTCCTGCCAAGGGCAGCTGGGGTGCGGTGGCCACGGGGCGAACGATAGGGTCGAGAGTGGGCTCAGGTCCTGCTGTGCCGGTCGGCAACCAACCCATATTGGAAGCCACCACAATCCCAATAATCATTCCAACGACGATCAAGGTAGACGGAACCAGCCACCCACGAACGAGTTTCATTGGTAGTCCTTGCTCTTCATCCCTCATGACCCTAACGATTCACACGCCGTCGATGTGCCCCAAAAACATTACTGTATCTCGCCGGAATAAATTCCCATGATAGCGTGTAGGAACTTTACCGCATCCGCTTTCGGGCGCTGGAACGAGTTCCGGCCAATAATGGAGCCAAACCCTCCTCCGTCACGAATGGCACGCGCTTCCTCAAACATATTCTTATCCTCGCTCTTGGCCCCCCCGGAGAAAATGACGATTCGGCGCCCATCGAACGAACTCTGCACCACATGCTTGACCCGCTCCGTCAATGTCGAGATCGGAACCTTGGCCGACTCGTACACTTTCTTCGCCGCGGCTTGCTCAAGATGCGCAGTGGGGAGCTTCACCTTAATGACATGAGCACCGAGCTGGGCTGCAATCTGAGCCGCATACGCCACGACGTCGATCGCTGTCTCCCCTTCCTTACTGAGTACCGACCCGCGTGGATACGACCACACGACGACGGCGAGGCCGCAGTCCTTGGCATCCTCTGCAATCTCGCGCAGCTGTTCATACATGGCGTTGCAATGCGAAGATCCCGGATAGATCGTGAACCCCACAGCCGCACAGCCTAATCGCAGCGCATCGCTCACGCTGCCCGTCACGGAAGGCATTGGATCTTTTTCGTCGTGCAGCACATCGTGATTATTGAGTTTCAGAATGAGCGGGATTTGCCCGGCATAGTGACTCGCCCCGGCTTCCAGAAATCCCAACGGCGCAGCGTAGGCATTGCAGCCGGCATCGATCGCCAATTGAAAATGATAGAGGGGGTTATACCCCGCAGGGTTCGACGCAAAACTCCTGGCCGGACCATGCTCGAATCCTTGGTCCACCGGTAGAATCACCAGTTTGCCAGTCCCCGCCAGTTTGCCATGGCGCAACAGACGAGCGATATTCGTTTTTGTCCCCGCATTGTCACTGCTGTACCAGCTCAAAATTTCCTGTACGCGATCTGCCATGTCTTTCCTCCCAAACGAATCTTGTGATTTTGCAGGATGCCGAAACAGTCGCTATTCTCACCCGCCAACCCCGGCGCCCCTAGACGCGCCTTTCCACGGGAGTCGCTCTCGCAACGCTCAGAGGCTCAACGTACCGAAGCGTACGCCTCGTCTCTCTCCTCGCTGCGGCCTTGCTGGACGGCCTCTTTGAGCCTCCTGCGTGGTGTGCTCCTATTATTATCCCAAGCGTGTATCTGCAGGCTGTTATGCCTGCCCTTGGATATGGCGCTCTGCATCGCGCACGTCCTCCGCACTCCCAATAATCAATGGTACGCGTTGATGAAGTCGCTTGGCTTCCACGTCAAGGATGCGCATGGTGCCGGTGCTGGCTCTGCCTCCTGCCTGCTCCACAACCCATGCCAACGGATTCGCTTCGTACAGCAACCGAAGCTTTCCCTCGGGCTTGTCTAGCTCACCGGGATAGAGATAGATACCTCCTCCCAGGAGGATCCGGTGTACGTCGGCCACCAGACAGCCGGAATAGCGTACACTATAGGGACGCCCCGTGGTTTTATCCGGCACCTTTAAGGATTCCACATACTTCTTCGTGCCCGTTGACCATTTATGATAGTTGCCTTCGTTCACGCCGTAGACCTTGCCTCGAGCAGGAATGCGGATTTGCTCGTGAGACAGGAGATATTCGCCGATGCCAGGTTCCAATGTAAACCCGTGGACTCCTTGTCCAACTGTATAGACCAGTATGGTGCTTGGCCCGTAGAGGAGATAGCCAGCAGCCACCTGTTCTGTCCCCTTGCGGACAAGGTCATCCTCGGTCGGCACCCGATCTTCTCGGTCGAACTTCAAAACGGAAAAAATCGCCCCAAGCGGCATGTTGCAATCAGTGTTCGATGAGCCATCGAGAGGATCGAAGAGCACCATGTATTTGGCCTGCGGCCAATTCTCCGAAAGCAAGACCGGCTTTTCCATCTCTTCCGATGCCAGAGCGCAGGCAAGTTTGCTATGTTGGAATGCCTTCAGGAAGGTCTCGTTCGCAATCTCGTCCAGTTTCTTGACTGTCTCTCCCTGTACATTAATCTCGCCGGTCGTTCCCAGGATATTGATGAGCCCGGCACGTTTGAGATCTTGCGCAATAAGTTTACCGACCAGGCCGATCTGAGCCAGAAGGCTGGAGAATTCTCCGCTGGCCCCCTGGCGTGCCGCCTGCCTCTGGATGATAAAGCTGCTTAAAGTAAGAGGAAACTGTCCCATGGTAGCGGCAAGTATAACTGTTTTGCACCGGGTGGGCAACGAAAGGCTGGTTCCCTCAGTGCGCTGGCGAAGAGGCCTGCAATCCTGTGACGAGATCGGCCACAATCGACCCGATAATGACTTTGGCCTTCATCCGAACTGGAATCCGCCGATCATCGTTAGTAAACCATACTCGAATGTTACCCTGGTTGAGGAAGATACCTTGGAACGGCATAATAACCAACACACGCGCCGTGTCGACCTTGCCCCATGAACTGGTGATGGTCTCAATTCCCTCAACACGCACTTCAAGTTTGCGGTTTTTTTTATCGTGATGGACGTTCATCGTCAGAAATGAACCGGGCTGTAATGACAACGTGCTACGGGCATAATAGAGACAGGAAATGACGTCTTGGGTGCCCGGAGGCATCTCCAATTTTTCAGTCGTCCCCCCCTTGACAACCGTGACCGTCCCCTCCTTCTGGTGGAATGTGTACTCAATGTCTTCTTTTTTTTTCCCTTCCCGCCGCTTAAAGAACAAATGTTCAGGAAGAAGCGTGGCGGGGTCCAGTATCGATTCCACTCGATTGTCCACGGGAAAGAACTTGGTGATGGCAGGCCTCGACTGCGCCGTGGTGATCAGTTTCATGAGTGGCTGTTCCCCGTCCGTGCCAGCAGCAGTTACTTCCATTACCGCTGTGCCTGCTACGATATTTAGCCAAGAGATCTCGTAGGTAAGTTGTTCTCCGACATGGAATGGTCGCGCTGAAGAAAACACGTCGCCAGGCTCAGCCCACGAGACCGTGCCACACATGGCACCTGGAATTAGACAGACCAGTATGAACCGTATGTTAGAAAAAAGAGAACGCAGTAATAGATTGCCTGGCTGATGGTGACGAAGCGTCTGCTGAAAAGTCATGTGAGATGGGTTGAGGGTGAGAACCGGTGCGTTGAAGAATTGAGCGACAAGCCTGCCGCCAAACGGTTTGTCGCCCCAGGGGATCTACGATTGTCGCGGAAGCGCTGCTGAACGATCTGGGCTAATAGCCAAGAGCGCGTTTGGCCCCAGCCAGTTCGCCTTCGATCACTGCGCGGATCATGGCCAATCGCTCAGGTGAAGTGGCTTCGAAACGCAATACGAGAGCTGGTTGCGTATTCGAGGCTCGGATCAAGCCCCACCCATCTTGGAAGATTGCACGCACCCCATCGATGGTGACGACATCCCGGACCACCAGCTTGGATGGACCAAGCTCCTCGCGTGTTTTCGTACAGGCTGCCAAGCGGTTCTGCATATAATGGACCAACTCGAATTTGATAGAGTCCGAGACATCTACCCGAATCTCCGGAGTGACGGACGTCTTCGGCAGGTCCGCCACCAACGCGGAGAGTGAACGGGTGGTCTTGGCCAGAATCTCCACCAGCCGGCACGAGGCATAAATCGCGTCGTCATACCCGAAATATCGATCGGCAAAGAACATGTGCCCGGACATTTCACCGGCCAAGACGGCATGCTCGCTTTTCATCTTCGCCTTGATCAAGGAGTGGCCGGTTTTCCACATGATCGGTCGACCCCCCTGCTTGGCAATGTCCTCATAGAGGCTTTGCGAGGATTTGACCTCTGAGATGATAGTACTCCCTGGCTTTGTCGCCAGAATATCGCGCGCATAGACCACCATCAGGCGATCGCCCCACAGTACATTCCCCTGCTCATCGATGGTCCCAATGCGATCGGCATCTCCATCGTAGCCGATTCCGACATCGGCTTTGTCCTGTTTGACGGCCTGAATCAGATCGTCGAGATTCTCCAAAACCGTGGGATCCGGATGATGGTTCGGGAATGTTCCATCGAGATCGCAATAGAGACCTGTGACGCTGCAGCCCAAGAGTTCCAAGGCCTCTTTGGCCACCAGGGCCGCCACACCATTCCCGCAGTCGATGACAACATGCAAGCGCTTGGCGTTGACGTGAGCGAAGCTCTTCTTGATATAGGCCAGATAGTCGGGAATGATGGCATGCTCTGTGAGCTGTCCCGTTCCCGACACGAAGGAGCCAGACTCCATCACCGCTCGAAGCGCCTGGATCTCCTCTCCATGAATCGCGTCTTTCCCGATGCAGACTTTAAATCCGTTGTATTCTGCAGCATTGTGGCTCCCGGTGATCATGATGCCGCCGTCAATCGGCAGTTGAAACAGAGAGAAATACACGAGTGGCGAGGGGCAAATACCGATGTCCAGCACGTTGAGTCCACCGGCGAGGAGCCCTCGTACAAGAGCCTTGTGCAGTGCGGGCGAGCTCAGTCGGCCGTCTCGCCCGACAGAGATCGTCTTCACCCCACGGTCTTTCACATAGGTGCAATAGGCTCGACCGACCTGCTCCGCTATCGAATCGGTCAGTTCCTGGCCCACGATGCCGCGCAAATCATATTCTCGAAATAGTCCCATAGATTTCCCTGTGAGGTGTGATTAGTGACGGGTGATGAGTATGAAGAAATGCGCGACTCTGGCTCTCCCGCATTACCGATCACGCATCACTCATCACTGTTTGACGTTTCTCCCATAGTCGTCCTGAAACCGGACAATATCGTCTTCCCCAAGATAAGGTCCGTTTTGAACTTCAATGATATGCAGGATCTCTTGACCGGGGTTTTCCAATCGGTGACGCGTTTCGACAGGAATTTCTGTACTATGGCCGACCTTGAGATCGAAGACCTCGTCACCCCTTGTCACTCGCGCCGTCCCTGTAATCACTACCCAATGTTCACTCCGTTGATGATGCATTTGTAACGAGAGCCGCCCTCCCGGCTTCACCGTCACGCGCTTCACCTTGTAACCAAACCCTTCTTCCAGGATGGTATAGGATCCCCAGGGCCGATGCACGGTGAGATGTTCAAGATGTTCCGGCGCTTTCTGCCGTTTAAGAATTTCGACCAACTGCTTCACGTCTTGCGCCCGGGACTTTGGACAGACTAATGTGGCGTCCGGCGTATCGACCACCACCATGTCGGTGAGCCCTATCGTCGCCACGAGACGGCGATCCCCGTAGATAATCGACCGACGGCTATCAAGGTCGACCACACGACCGACGACGACATTTCCGGCCTTATCCTTCGACGCCACTTCATCCAGGCTCCCCCAACTCCCGACGTCGGACCACTGAAAGGACACGGGCACGATCGCGGCTTTCTTCGACTTTTCCATGACACCCGTATCGATCGAGATCGGCGTGAGTGTTCGGTACGCATCGTCGATAGCCTGTCTGGTCGCCCCCGCCTGCATCAATTGGCCGATCCGGTCGATCCCACGATACAGTGCGGGTTGATGCCGTCGAATTTCATCAAGAATCGTCGCGGCGCGCCAAATAAACATGCCGCTGTTCCAGTAGTAGTCCCCGGCTTTAAGATATTGCGCAGCTTTGGCGGCATTGGGTTTTTCAACGAATCGACTGACTGGATGCCCCTTGAGCATGCCCTGTTTTTCCAGCGTCACTTTCCGGTTAGGTCTGATATAGCCGTAGCCAGTCTCTGGACGGATCGGCTGGATTCCAAACGTCACCAGATAGTCTTGCTTCGCCAACATTGCCGCCACCGCCACCGCCGCATTGAACGCCCGCTGGCCTTTGACGATATGATCAGCCGGAACCACCAACATAATCGCGTCAGGATCCCGACGGATCAGTGCTAAGGCCATGAGGGCAATCGCCGGAGCCGTATTGCGCCCTTCCGGTTCAAGGACGAAATTATCTGAAAGCGCGTCTTTCCATTCACTCAGCTGGACGCGAATGGATTCTGCTTGGGCTGAATTCGTAGAGATCATGACCCGGTTCGGAGCCGACGCACAGACCACCCGGCGCATGGTCTGCTGAATCAACGTTTCATCTCCCATAATCCGCAGCAGCTGTTTGGGAAACAACTGTCGACTAAGCGGCCAAAACCTCGTCCCGCTACCACCGGCCATGATTACGGGGTACAGATGGTGATGCAGTTCGAGGTGTGAGGATGGTCGTTTGAGAGAAGTCATAAACTGAATCTCCTACCCTATGAGTGTTTTCTAGAACTTGGGACTTCGATCGTCGAACCTTGGGCTTCGAGGATCATCTCAATGATTTCCCGAACCGCCCCCTCCCCGCCATTTTTCTGACAGATATAATCGACCACTGCAGCAACCGATGGCATCCCATCGGCCGGTGTCGCGGAAAATCCTACCGCCTTGAGCGTCTCAAGGTCGTTGATGTCATCCCCGATATAGGCTACCTGGCTCAATGTGAGCCCATAGCGTGCCGCCATTTCGCGAACAAGTGACAACTTATCCATCACCCCTTGATGCAGTTCAGGGATTGTGAGCTTCTCGGCACGCCTCGCCACCAGCTTGGTCCGCTCCTGCGTGACGATAGCGGTGATGATCCCTGCCTTCTGCAACAGTTTGATCCCCATGCCGTCGCGCGTATTAAACTTCTTCCACTCATCGCCGGACTCGGCATAGTACATCCCTGCATCTGTCAAAACACCGTCGACATCTGTGGCAAACAGACGGATCTGACTGAGTCGCTTCCGTGCCACCTTCCGGGATTGCGATCTTTTTCGGGATGAGGATCGATGAGCCATCGTGTAAGTTCTTGGTGTCACCTGCTGCCATCTTACTGACCTTGGCTTGCGCTGCACAACAAAAACCGAGATTAGGGAAGCCGATGGTCGGCGAGCAGGATCCGCATCCCCTTAACCTGGAGCGGACGCGAGGTGAGGGGCCGCTTTCACAAATCGGGCGAGAGCGTCCTGCCAATGAGGGAGGGGATTGCGCACAGTAGACAACCGCTCCTGCGCAAGGACGGAATAGGCTGGACGCCTCGCGAGACGCCCCATCTGCGCCGTCGTAATGGGACGGACCGGGATGGAGAGGTCCATGAGGCCGACGATGGCCTCTGCGAATTCATGCCAGGTGCAATCGCCGGCATTCGTCGCGTGACAGATTCCCCTCAGATCACTCGTTGCTAAATCTTTCAACGCCAGAGCCAAATCGTCCGCATTGGTCGGGCAGCCGCGCTGATCTCCCACCACCTCGAGGAATGGTTTCTCACCTGCCAGCCGTATAATCGTCTTCACGAAATTATTCCCGGCATGTCCATAAAGCCAGGCCGTTCGAACCACTAACGTGTTGGAGCAACCTTTCAACGCGGCGATTTCTCCCTCGCGCTTGGATCGCCCATACGCATTGATAGGATGGGGCTCGTCTTCTTCGAGGTAGGGAACCGACTTGGTTCCATCAAAAACATAGTCTGTTGACACATAGATCAGTCTCGCGTTGAGCGTTGCGGCGGCGCGGGCCACAAAAACGGTCCCTTGAGCATTCACCGCCATCGCACGATCTGGTTCACGCTCAGCCCCATCGACATTGGTATAGGCGCCGACATGGAGGATGACAGAGGGGCGGGCAGCCACAATATGGGATTCGCTGTCAGAGTGCGTGAGATCAAAATCTTGGAGGTCCGCAAGGATCAGGTCCTCTCCCGAGAGGGCCTGCTGGAGCGCATGGCCCAATTGCCCTTGCGCACCTGTGATCAGGATTCGCATACCGTGCTCTGGTTAAGACGTTGCCGATACTGCTGTTCATAGTATTGGCGAAATTCGCCGGACTTGATCGAGCGCCACCAGTGCTCATGCTCCTGATACCATTGGATGGTCGCGCGCAATCCATCTTCAAATGTCACGGCAGGACTCCACCCCAATCGACGCAGCTTGCTGCAATCCACCGCGTAGCGGCGATCATGTCCCGGTCGATCCTGCACCAATCGAATGAGGTCGCGAGATTTGCCTAGCTGGCCGACAATCTGTTCGGCCACGGTGATATTCTCCCGTTCATTGCCTCCGCCGACATTATAGATCTGCCCCGGCTCACCTCGCAGGAATACATGCTCGATCGCCGAGCAATGGTCCTGCACAGCCAGCCAATCGCGGCATTGACGTCCATCTCCATAGAGTGGGAGGGGCTGGTTGTCGATCGCATTGGTGACGAACAGCGGGACAAATTTCTCTGGATATTGATTCGGCCCATAGGTGTTGCTGCCTCGGGTCACCATCACGGGAAATTCATAGGTCGTCCAGTAACTGAGGGCTAAGAGGTCTCCACCGGCTTTGCTGGCTGAATAGGGACTTCGGGGGGCCAGACAATCGTGTTCAATCGACATCCCGATCTCGACACTTCCGTAGACTTCGTCCGTGCTGACTTGCAGGAATCGCTGCAGGCCGGCACGGCGGGCCTCTTCAAGCAGCACGCCGGTCCCCACCACATCGGTCCGCGCAAAGGCTCCCGGGTCAAGAATAGACCGATCGACGTGAGTCTCCGCCGCTGCATTGATCACCCCTTCAATTCGATGCTCACGGAGGAGACGTTCGATCAAAGGTTGATCTCCAATGTCCCCATGCACAAATGTATGCCGGGTATGCGTCTCGATCGCCTTGAGATTGGCAAGATTGCCGGAGTATTTCAGCGCATCGAGATTCACCACCTCATGGCCACTCTCAGCAACGAGGCGACGCACGAGATGCGACCCGATGAATCCGGCTCCTCCGGTCACAAGGATTCGCACAGCGAATCCTCCTGGATAAAGAGGTAGCGGGGTAGCGGAGTAGGGTGCGACACGGGGTAGAGGGATAAAAGGGGTAGCGGGGTGAAAGGACAGATGTAGCTGTGCAACATGCCCATGCTCGGATTACCTTTCGCTTTCACTTGTTCCTTTGACTCTGAGGGAGCGTATTAATGAATTCAACATTCGGCTAATTCTTTAGGTTTTTGCTTCGAACTGGTCGTAGTCTAATGATTCAAGATAGCTAAGATCCCTAGCCAGCAAGCTATGGTATCGAGTCTCCTCAAGACTGGCTCTTGCTGTGACCAAGAACTGAATGTACTCTTTCCTTGAGTACTGCGCATTTCCCTCGACGATATTTGCAGGTACAGAAGAAGCTGCTCTGCACAATTGACCGGTTAGTCGAAATTTCTCATAGTCCGGAAAAGAACTCGTAAGCCCGTAGACGTCCAAGACCATTTCATGTGACAGCTTCCAGACCTCAGGCTCCTTCCAATGCATCCTATTCCGACTCCGTTCCCCCTCTGCCCATTCTATCCCGTTACCCCGCTTACCCCCTTTATGTACAGCCCATCTTATTGGCGCCGGTTTTGGCCACTAGCTGATTGGCCAGATGGAGAGATTCGATCGTGCCCGCGTCGGTCCACCACCCTTCCAACACATCCCAGGTCAGTGTTCCATCTTGGATGTACGCATTATTGACGTCAGTAATTTCGAGCTCGCCACGGCCCGACGGCTTGAGCGTCTTGATGATGTCAAATACGCGCGCATCATAGAAATACATACCCGTGACCGCATACGACGATCGGGGATTCGCCGGCTTCTCCTCTATCTTCACGACGCGGTCCCCTTCAAGGACGGGCACTCCGAACCGTTGCGGGTCTTTGACATCCTTCAATAGGATTTTCGCCCCTTGCTTCTGTTTCCGAAACGCATCGGCCGCACGGACGATGTTGTTCTCGATGACATTGTCGCCCAAGATTACACATACAGGCTCACCGTCTACAAAGTGTTCAGCCAATCGCAGGGCGTCGGCGATGCCGCCCTCTCCTTCTTGATAGGTATAATTGAGCCGCTTCAGGCGGAAGTCTTTTCCATTGCCCAGCAATTTCAGGAAATCTCCCGCGCTGTTCCCTCCCGTGACCAGCATGATTTCTTGAATCCCGGCATTAGCCAATGCCTGGATGGGATAGTAAATCATGGGCCGATCGTAGATCGGGAGCAAATGCTTATTGGTGACTTTGGTGAGCGGAAGCAACCTGGTCCCTAATCCCCCGGCAAGCACGACCCCTCTCATCCCCTACACACTCCTCTCATATCGAGATTGCGAGATATGGTTTGCGATCGAACTGGATTGTACACTGATCGTACATACGTATAAATTGAAAACAATTCCGGGAACCAGGCGGGCAATGGTCTCTGAGCGATCTCATTCAATGGATGTGCTCAATGTTGTCCGACAGCGGAGTATAGGTTGGGACAGCTTCATTGAGTCGGCGAATCAGTTCATCGTCATCGCCATGACTGACTGCAGCTTCAAGGTGAGCGATCGCCCGATCGAGGCGATCCGACTGAACCGCTGAAGCACTGATAGCGCGCCGAATCTTTGCGTGCAACGTGGGCTCGACGTGTTCCGTCTCTTCAAAGAGTTCCTCGTACAGTTTTTCTCCTGGACGCAGGCCGCTGTAGGTAATCTGAATATCTTGGTTCGGTACAAGACCGGACAGCACAATCATATTCCTGGCCAGATCGACTACCTTCACCTGTTCACCCATGTCAAGCACGAACACCTCGCCGCCTTGCCCTAGAACGCTGGCCTGCAACACCAATTGCACCGCTTCAGGAATCGTCATGAAGAACCGCTTAATCTCTGGATGGGTCACCGTGAGCGGCCCGCCCCTGCGAATCTGTTCCGCAAACAACGGGACGACACTGCCGTTACTGCCCAACACGTTCCCAAACCTGACCACCGTAAACTTCGTCTGTCCCCTAAAACTCAGGCTCTGTATCAGGTCTTCGGCCACTCGTTTCGTGGCGCCCATGACACTGGTCGGATTGACCGCCTTATCGGTGGATATCAGCACAAAACGGTCGACGCCGCTCGCCAACGACGCCTCAGCCATAACCTTTGTTCCAAATACGTTATTGCGAACGGCCTCTCTCGGATTCAATTCCATCAGGGGCACATGCTTGTGGGCGGCGGCATGAAAAACAAAATCCGGGTCCGCCTGTTGCAGCACCTCCACCACTCGCTCACGAACCGTCACATCTCCCACCGCTGGAATGATCGTGATCTTTGGATATTGCGCCCGCAACTCCAGATCCAATGCAAAAAGCCCATTCTCATAACGCTCGAACAGAATCAATGTGGTCGGGTGGTATCGGGCAATCTGCCTGCACAGTTCAGACCCGATCGATCCCCCGGCCCCGGTCACCAGCACTCGTTTCCCTTTGAGTATCGGATGCAACTCCTGCCGATCTATCTGAATCGGTTCTCGCTGCAGTAGATCCTCCAGGCTCATCGGCCTGACCTGTCTTAGTGCCTCCGGGTTCGCCAGCAGCTGTTTCACGCTCGGCAAGATCTTGATGGGAACCTTGCATCCCTCGGATGCAGCGAGAATTCGCTGCTTCAAGGCCGTTGACGCCGATGGAATCGCCACAATGATCTCGTGCGCGACAAGTCCGCGCGTCAGTGCAGGAATATCCTTAAGCGCCCCCACGACCGGCACCCCGTGAATCCTCATCTTCCGTTTGATTGGGTCATCGTCCACCAACCCGACCGGTCGGTAGTGAGAGCTCCCGTCGCTCAGCATATTCCTGATCAGCAACTCACCCGCATTACCTGCTCCGACCACCAACACTCTTCGAGCCGTAGGACTCAGCACATGAAGCCATTCACGGAACCAGCGAACCACCAATCGGATGCCAGCCAGAAAGAGTCCGCTCAACACACCTGTGAGGATAATGACCGAGCGGGGATAGGCAACCCAACCAAGAAGACCATGCACCACACCATAGAACACCGCGGAACTGATGACGGACGCCCATAGGATACGGCCTAAATCGTGGAGACCAACGTATCGCCAGAGCCCACGCTGAATCCCAAATGCCGCAAGACCAATGCCGTAAATCGCCAATACGATGGGAAGGCCCCGGATGAACAATCGTGCATGGTCGGGGGGAACGTCCCCTTCGAACCGGAGAGCAAAGGCTGTCACATTCGCCACCGCAATAAGACCGAGCTGCGTGCAGGTAACGAGAACTGACCTATACCGCTGCGCTAATTGTCCATAGCGGCCGACGAGACGATGAAATAGTGAAATCACTACTTTTCGCATGGGCACTCGCTCAGCTTGATAACATGATCGTCAATTAAACTTCTGCTAAGGCTCCGGACCCAGGGCCTCGAATCTCCCCAGCGACTCGATTGTAGGACGGGTAACTCAAGACCGCCATAGCCAGGAGGGCCCAGAAGAGGACCGCCAAGGAGCCGACCAACATTTGATCGAACTGCAGACGGAACATTACCCCGATGACACTGACCACTGATCCCACGAGTACGGATTTTGAAAACCAATCGTGAGCCTGTCGGTATTCTTCTGATGTCCTCAGAACAACCCGACCAACGATCCACCCAAACAGCAACATCCCCGGAACCCCGACATGGAGAGCCAGATAGAGAAAGATATTATGTGCCCCTGAATGCGTGACGGCATGATGTCCAGGCATGACGACTTCTTGATCCTGGCCATAAAGCAAGAGATAGCTATGGCTCCCATATCCGATCCCTACGAACCAGTGTTTGGCGATCTCAGATAGAGTAAACCCCCAAATATCAAACCGGTGAAGCACAGATGAAATATCTTTTTTAACAGGAATCGAGCTGGTGAGATCGACGCCGGGTATAGGGATTGTATCCGCGGTGAATACCATCACGAGAGCAGCGATCACACAAACCGTCGCAAACGTGGCAACAATTTTTGCAGAAACCGAACGAATGAACCAGGCAATGGCCCACAGTTCCGCAACAAAGGCCACCAGGCCTGCGCGCGATTGAGTCACGATCAAGCAGACCGTCATCAGTCCAACAGCCAGCGCTCCGACAATTCGCATTTCTGGAGGCCCCCCCCCTAAGGCTACAGCCAATCCGAAAGGAATGACCATGACCAGGAATGTAGTCAGCCACACCTCAGCGGGAAGAAACGAGGCCACCGCTTGAGGATTTTCGAGGTTGAACTGTGAGAGTCCATATATAGCGACAACGATTGCCATGGTCCCGACCAGACCCAAGAGAAGATGTCGATGGAATAGCCCCTTGAAAAAATAGATCACCGCGTAGAACACCACCATGTGCTGAAGCAGCTTGCCATACTCCTTCACACTATAGGCCGGTGCCAAGGAAAATGGGATCGTGAGTCCAACCCAAGCAACAAAGGCCAGCAGGAGCATGTCGTACGGTGTTCGAGAGTAGAAGGAGCGCCGATTGATAACACACCACCCAAGAAGCAAGCCAAGCAGGAGAATAAATCCGTTTCGTTCGACCACAAGAAGCTGCTTGAAAGGGAGCACCGCGATATACATCATCAACACCGTCCGGACGAGGGTATCGTAATAGGGAACCCGCTCGGATGACGGCAAGACAATTGATGAAGTTCCTGGCACCCCTCTCCCTTCAAGAACCGACTGGTTGAGTCCGTTCCTCGACCCCTTTTACCGCAAGGGCGAGGGAAAGAAATACCATTCCCCAAGCCCCCAGAATGAGGAGCCTCCACTCTTCCGATGCATTCTGATACAAGAGCGCGAGGCCGCCGCATAGGGCCATCACACCATATTCCGCCAAGACGGTTCGCCGGTGACCCCACCCACTCAATACCAATCGCTGATAATAATGGTCCCGATGGGCTTCCCACACCTTCTTCTGACGAAATGCGCGCCGACCCAACGTCACAGTGGCATCGACAATAAAGGGTGAAAATGCGATAAGCGGAACCCATGGGTCAAAAACACCGTCTCGACACCCGAGCACAATGAGCGCCGCCGCAAGAAAGCCCGTGGACACACTCCCGACATCGCCCATAAAAATCTTCGCCGGAGGAAAATTGTAGACAAGGAATCCCGCCGCTGCAGCAGATTGGAAGGTTGCGAGAACAGAAATCACGGGATGATGTGCCTGCCAGGCGAAGTATCCGAGCAACCCACAACCCATTACCGTCATGCCCCCAGCAAATCCGTCCATTCCATCCATGAAGTTGTACAAATTGGCCATCCAGACGAGAAACACGACTGTGAAGGGAACGGCAATCCATCCCAGCTTGATGAACCCGAGTACGGGAACCGCAGTGGAAGGAAACACCAACCCAGCCCCGATCACCAGGAGAGTCGCTGCCAAGAGCTGAATCCCAAACCTCACTGCTACCGGAACCCCCCGTCGATCATCCATCAACGACACGATGCTGATCACACCTGTCATTATAAGGATCCACCATCCCGTTGAACCCAACACAGGCATTGACTCGTCCGGCGATGACCGGATCCAGCCGACTACTCCGAAAATCAGCACTCCCAGATACAGGGCTCCCATGGTGGCAACCCCACCCGTCCTCGGTGTTGGCATATGATGCAGCGACCGTTCGTTGGGATGATCCAGCGACACAATGGGGGAGCTTGTACTGGCAAGCCATCCTGTCAACCACCATGAAAAGAAACCAACAGTCGCAGCGAGATATAAAATCATTATCATCGTATCAAGCGAATTTCCTCGACCGGCCTACTGACGCGTCCCCTGTCAGGTCAATACGTTCTTGATAGAGATCAAGAAAGTGCCGTCCAATCTTCTCCTTCGAATGCTCACGTACAACAAATTCTCGCCCGGACACACCCATGGTTGCTCGCAGCTCGTGGTTGGCGAGAAGATCGGCGATTGCGTCAGCGAGCGCCACAGGGTCTCGCACTGGGATTAACAGGCCCGTTTTCTGATGCCGGACTACCTCACGACAACCAGGGACATCCGTCGCAATCAATGCCTTCCCACAAGCCGCCGCCTCCAATAATACTTTGGGAAGCCCTTCACGATAGGAGGGAAGGACCACCAGGGTTGCTGCCCCCAGAACAGTCGGCATATCCTCACGATGGCCCCACCATTCAATCCCATCATTCTGAGACCATTGGCTTAGCTGCTCCTCATCTATCGCAGTCGGATTCTCCTCGTCACGCCGTCCAACGAGAACGAATCGAGCAGGGATAGCCTTCTGCTTGAGAAGACGTGCCGCGTTTACGAACTCAGCCACCCCCTTATCCCACAACATCCGTCCGGCCAACATGACAATCGGCAATCCCTCTGGAGCCCGCGTCGGGATAAAGAGGTTTGTATCGACACCCGACCCTGCAATGATGCGGACCCGATCGGAAGACACAATACCTTTTTTGGTCAGCACATCCCGATCCTCGACATTTTGACAAACCACGACCGATCGGCTGAACCTGACGGCCACCCTCAATCCCATCTGCATCAACCACCGAAGCATCGACGCTCCTCGTGGCCGGTCGGTAAAGGCATAGCCAAGCCCCGCAAAGGTGTTAATCACAACAGAGACCCCCGTCATCCATGCGGCAAAAGACCCATACAGGATTGGTTTCATCGCCACCTGTTGCACAATCTGTGGTCGCTCCCGGCGGTAGAGTTGAACGAGTTCGATGAAGGCCATGAGGTCTCGGAACGGATTTCGACTTCGCCGCTGCAACCCGATTGGAATGAGGTGGAACCCCTCATTCCGAATGCGCTCTGCATGATCAGCGACCCGAGTCGCGATCACTACCTCATACCCTGCATCTCTTGCGGATCTGGCGAGGTCACGGCGAATCTCCCAGAAGGTCCAGTCTTCTGTAATGAGAAATAACAGGCGAGGAGGTGCCTGTGTCATTGTCGAAGCCACGCCTGAAACATCAAAACATTCCAGAGGGGATACTGCCAATTGCGTTGCCCGGAAAGATGCTCCGTCCACTTTTCCCGAATGGGTGCGGGATGGAAGTACCCTTCGCGGTGAAGTCGTGTCTCATCCAACAGGTCTTCCGCCCATTCGCGCAAGGGCCCACGAAGCCAGTAACCGATCGGAACTCCAAACCCCATTTTGGGCCGTTCGATGAGCTCCGATGGAACGTACCGGGAGAGGACCTGCCGCAGAAGCCACTTCCCTTCTCCCTCCTGTTTGATCTTCATCGACAAGGGAATCCGCCAGGCAAACTCCACGACGCGGTGATCGATAAGGGGCACTCGTGCCTCTAAGCTGACCGCCATACTGGCCCGATCCACTTTGACGAGAATATCATCCGTCAAATAGGTGACGAGATCCAGATACATCATCCGCTGCGTGAAATCAGGAAGAGCGGCCCAATTGGCTCGATCCGTGACAGGGGTCAGAGGTTCCACTCCCTGAACCACGATCTCTTTCGGGTCTTTCCATAGCGAAATCATACCCAGATACATCGTGTCTGGGTCCGGCAGCCCCAGCAGAGCAGCGAGCTTGTGCAACTTATCGCCGGGCTTCGCCACCGTAGGAAGAACCCGTTCAAACCGTTCAAAAAACCGAGCCCAGGTTGCAGGTGAAAGGGACGTGATCCCCCTGGCCAAACCGCTCCGGATAGACGGAGGCACCCGGTCCAGGTATCTCCACAATCGCCGTCCCCAGAAATACCGGTTGTACCCCGCGAACAATTCATCGCCTCCATCGCCAGACAAGGCGACAGTCACATGCCTGCGAGCCAACTCAGACACCAAAAATGTCGGAATTTGTGACGAATCAGCAAACGGTTCGTCATACATGGCCGGCAACCGTGGAATGACCGCTTGCGCCTGCTCGGAAGATACATAGAGCTCCGTATGATCCGTCCCTAAATGTTGTGCGACTTTTTTGGCATGAATCGCTTCATTGTAATCCGTCTCGTGAAATCCGATCGTAAACGTCCGAACCGGTCTGCTGCTCTGCGCCTGCATGAGCGCCACGACCAGCGATGAATCGATCCCACCGGACAGAAACGCACCTAGTGGAACATCGGCAATCATCCGTAATCCCACGGCCTCACGAAGCAGTCCGTCGAGACGCTCAGTCGCCTCTGCTTCTGAGCCCTTGAATGGGGCGGCACAGCCTGCCTCAGCGCTTTCCTTTGCAGACCAATAGCGGAGCGGTTTCCATGTCGCATAGCGGGAATCTGGGTCAGGCGAAAATCCCTCGGCTGCCGCGAGTTCCTTTTCCCCCATGATCAGCAAACAACCGGCCGACAGCTTATAGACATGTTTGTAAATCGAGAGCGGAGCCGGCACATAGCCTACCCTCATAAACGAGGTAACTGCCCCGCGATCAATCTCAGGGTGAAAGCCCTTGTACGCTCGGAGCGCCTTCAGCTCTGAGCCAAATAGGAAGGTCTTTCCAGCCCATCCGAAATAAAGTGGCTTGATCCCGATTCGGTCACGGACAAGGGAGAGCGTCTGCCGTTCCCGATCCCAAAGGGCAAAGGCAAACATCCCCACAAATCGTTGTACCGCTTTCTCAACACCCCACTCCTCAAAGGCAGCGAGCATGACCTCCGTATCAGAATGTCCGCGAAACTTGTGCCCGACAACCTCCAACTCAGACCGTAGCTCGGTGAAGTTGTACACTTCGCCGTTATAAGAGAGTACATAACGCCCGCTGAAGGACACCATCGGCTGATGCCCTTCAGGTGATAAATCCAAGATAGAGAGCCGTGCGTGACCGAGCCCAATCCCTACTCGTTCATCGCACCAGACACCTGAATCATCAGGGCCTCGATAGCGAATAGACGTCACCATGCTCCGAACACTCGACGATAATTCGTCGGTGGACTGACCCATGATTCCGGCGATTCCGCACATTCGTTGGTATCCCGACGCCTATCTAAGGATGAAAATGTTGAGGCGCACCGATACCCTCAACAGGCCGATGAATCGTTGAGACTGAGGTCCGAGTAGACCTCACTATATCGATGAACAATTCTTGCCAGGGAATAGTCTGTTTCAATCCGTGCCCGCGCTGCCCGTCCCAGATGTTCACGGGCGACAGGTCCTCGATCAATCAGGTCGATGATGGCATGCGCCAGTGAGGCTGGAGCACGTGCTGGGACGACTAAGCCGGTGTCGCCAACAATGCTGCGCGCATCGCCAACGTCTGTAGAGACACAGGGAATTCCACAGGCCATCGCCTCACCGAGCACATTGGGAAATCCCTCTCCGAATGCAGAACTGAGGCACAGCACATCCACACCAGGGAGCAAACATTCAATATCGCCCCGATATCCCAATATGCGAACTCGGTCGGTCAAACCTTTCGCTGCAACTGCAGGCGCCAACGTCTGTGTGCCCTTGCCGACTAGAAAAAAACACACGTTCTTTCTCGCGCTAGCCACCTGTTGAGCCGCCTCAAGAAAGGTGTCATGGTCCTTCATCGGATCAACACGTGCAACGAGTGCGATAATCACCACGTCCTCCGGTATGCGCCACTCCTTCCGAAGAGACAACCGCATATTGGAGTCTGGATGGAAATGCTGTGTATCGAACCCATTGGGAATGACCTCCCAACGCCGGGGACGATACCCTAACCGTTCATGTTGCTGCTTCCCGGCTTCGCTATTCACGATCACAGCAGTGGGGGTCGCAGACCACCACGCCAGCGCCCGTTGCACCCCTCGAGTGATGGGAGAATAACGCTTCAATTCCATATTTGAACAGCGCACGTTCCAAACCAGGATAGGCGCACCAGAAAATTTCACCGCCAGGGTGCTCAGGAGATCGGCGTGGTAGAGCCAACTCTGCACGATGGTCGGATTAAGCGTCTTAAATAAACGGATCAACCGAGGTGCCGCGAAAATATCAGGCCGACCCCGCTTCATCCCTAAAGTGTGAACTGCGACTCCAGACGATTCAATCAGTTCGCTTAGCTGACCTCGATCGGTCATGGAAATAACGGTGTTGGAAAATCGAGGGCGGTCCATTGCTCCCACCAGCTTGGCTAGCATCATTTCGGCACCGCCGGTGTCGAGATCGGAAATAACGTGGGCGATTCGGATCATTCAGGGGTGAGGATTCCCTGATTCTAAGGGTTTAATTGACCGTTCATTTTGCGCCTTTGACAACTGCGACGCCCAGGGAGGCCAAGCATCATCAAACAGAAATGCTCGAAGCCGCTGGTAAGCCTGAAGGCCTCCCCACAGCAGGCAGAACAGCAGCAGCGGGTACACGTGAGCCGTATGCCGAAATGGTTCGATGGCACGCACGCTAAAGAGATAGGCAGCATACCAGGTACCCCAAAGCGACAGAAACGGCACCCACCAATACTGGGGCCGCCTCCATAAGTCTGCCCAGCCCCACGCCGTAAGGAAAAGAGACACAACAAAGACAACAAACGTGACAGGATTCAGATGCCGCAATACCGCCGGGAAACCGCTGGCTTGATGCAAAAAGACAAGGCCCTTGAGGTTTGGCGTATGTGACACACTCATATAGACGGACGACTCAACCCAGCCTTTAATCTGGCCATACAGTAACGTGGGCATCGAGTGCATGCCAAACAAGTATTCTCCATAGGTAATACGAGGACCAGCGTAAGGATTCTTCCCAAATTCCTCCACCGAAGGGAACCCCACCATTCCAAGCCGATCCTGGAACTCCATATTCGCGTTCCAACGTGCATACCCGTATGACGGCCAGGAAGGATCCCCGTGAACTTTGTAAAGCCCATAGAGATGAGGACTAAACATCAACACCGCGACAAGAGAAGCAAGACCAAGGTGTGACCACAACCATTGGTGTGGGCGAAGCGGAGCCAGTCCATACCTTTCACACCACACATTCAATAGCCACCCAAGCCAAATAAGCGGTAAGACGATTCCTAAGGCCGGCGATTGGATCAATGCCATCAAGCCGGTCAATACACCAAGCAATACGGCACCACGCCATCCTCGCCCCCAGACCCAGGTACTAAGAACGGCCAGGAGCACCAAGCTCATACTTTCGAGACGGAGTCCTCGAACCGATTCATCAACCCATGCAGGACTGAGGGCAACAAACCACACGGCGAGCAGGCCGAAGAGCCATTGGCCCGTTAACCCCCAAAGGAATGCGCCACTCGCAACGACCAGCAGCGTGGACAAACAGACCGTGTACCACATGATCGCCGGAAACGTGTCTCCCCAGACCCGAAACCAGAGGTTCAATGCCGCCACATGAACCGGCTCTCGTTCCTGGAAATGTCCGGAATAAAATCCAAAGTCAGGCGTGAACCACTCAAGACTCCGCGCATAAGCCATGTACCCCACCACATCTGGCTCAGCCGGAAGTCCCCGAGCAATATCGAAGAGGGCCCAGCGGAACGCAAATCCCACAGACGCTGCTATTAGAATGCCGATGCAACCGAACCAGATACTCCAATTTTTGAAACAACCATAACGCCGATGAACCCACAATCCCGATCCAGCGCATCCCAACGTCATCGCGACTACAAAAGGGAAGAGAGATGGCAGTTGGCTTTCTGAAGGAAACCATGCCGATGCAAATCGATCAAGGATCAACTGTTCCTGGGACAGTTCGCTTGTTGCTGCAATTGTCAGATCGGTTGGCCCATGGACCAACATCTGAAGCACCCTTCCGTCAACATCGGGGAGAGGAATCTCTTGAGAATGTGCGCCATCCCTTACGGAAACTGAGAGATGACCCGGACTAAAAGCCCATACACGTAATTTGAGGACTCCCGGTTGTACGCCGGGAAGGGCCGCTCGAAAGGAGCCTTCCTCTTCAGCGGCAAGATACCAGCCATACCGTCCCCATCGCCCCCCCCTCTGGTCAACCAACCATCCCACTCGCTCTGATCTGACATCGCTTAAGCGCTCATCATAGCCATACGATTGAGTCTCACTAAGTACGCGACGCGTATCAGACATAAATGGGAACAGGACATACCCGGACAGCACGATACAGGCACACACAAGCCCCCATCCCATCCGCACAATCCAACGTGAAGCAGAGCTCACTTGCCCTTCTCCAACACCACAAGGACTCGAAATGCCAAGAAGCGATTAAGAAAACGAAAAACCCGTTCCAACGCTAGTACCGGCCGGACCAAGAACACCGGTAGCAGCGAGGGATGTTCGAAGCCCCCGCTGAGCGGATACGCAAAAAAGGCCATGCGGTGATAATGAAGCCTCTTATACTGAGGATAAAGGCGGCAAAACGTTCCAAAAGACCGCTCAAAAACAAGGGTTGCGATTGCTTGATTCGAATCAAACGGCTTGCGATCCTCCTTGGGCAACTGCAACTGGAGTGGGTCCTGCAGAAAACTCACTGGTTCCGGGTGCAGAAAGTGGTAGATCGGCCACGACAGCACAGATATATAGGGGTCTATAATCACTAACCGCCCGTCAGGCTGAAGCGTCCGTAATGCTTCATCGAAAAACAAACGAACATTCTCGATGTGATGGAGCGTGTCAAACATGACGATATTGGTCAGGCTGTTCGCCTCAAATGGAAGAAATTGAGCGTCCGCAACCGCGTCCAACCAGGGCAGACGGACCACGTCGGTGCACAGGACGCCGGGAAAGAATTCCTTGAGATTTCCGGTACCACCACCGACCTCCAGCGTCGTACCAGGCCGAAGCCATGAGACGATTTCGCGATACCATTCCGTATAGAGCAACCGCAGAATCGGTTTTCTCTGCCAGACAGCCTGATGCTGGAGCAGAATCTCATTAGACATCACACCGCCTTGAGCCGGAAGAACCCGTAGACGGTCATTTTCAGCAACAGCCATCCATGGGCGAATCGGTGGATGTTGGTCGTGCCATACGTTCGATCCTGGTATCGAATCGGCACCTCCAGGATTTTGAGATTCAACTTAGAGGCGCCGAATAAGAGATCGAAGTCGCCGAAGGGATCGAAGTCGCCGAAGTAGTCTCGGTTCGCCACGATACGAAGATAATCGTCCCGAAACAGCACTTTGGTTCCGCACAACGTATCCTTGATTCGCTGATTGAGCAGCCACGAGAATGCCATGCTAAAAAACTTGTTTCCCAATAGATTCAAAAACCGCATGGCTTCCTGTTCCATGGGGTAGACCAGACGGCTCCCGTTGATAAACTCTCCCTTATCGCTCGCAATCGCGTCATAAAACTTCGGCAGATCCTCGGGTGGCATGGTGAGATCTGCATCCAAAATCATGAGGATCTCTCCGGAAGCATGGGCGAAACCTTTCCGCACTGCATCACCCTTGCCCTTGCCGTCTTGGATGAGGAATTTGATGTCCTTCTCAGGGTAGGCTGCGATCACACGTTGAATTTCCTGCGGGGTTCCATCCGTGGAGTGTCCGTCCACGAAAAGAATCTCCTGATGGCTGCCAAACTTGGGAATTCGCTGAATGGCCGGCTCGATGTTCCCCCGCTCGTTGCGACAGGGGATCAGGATCGTGCTCGAGTACTCCTCAACAGACCGCGGCCCCCGCATCCGTGCAACGATGTAGTCGGACAGGCAGAGCCGGTTTAGGCCTGGCATAAAAGCCAGAAATCGATTCAGCACCGCTGAGATTACGGGGATTCCTTTAGGGAACAAGAGCCGCCGTTCGGTTTTTACCAGCTCATAGTCCGCTAACCGAAGCAGGTTGTGGATATCCGACGGCGAAAGCCAATTTTGCTGCTGCTGAGGCATTTTTAGGCGCAGCCATTCAGTCAGGCGCAGGAGTGGCTCCCAGAGAAAGTTGTAGTAGGTGATCACGATGCGGGTTTTCAGTGTGCAGCAGGCTCGCAACCTGCGCAAGGCCGCTTCGACATCAAGAAGATGACCCATGAGGTCTGCCAGGATGATGACGTCAAACGTCTCATCCAAATCCAGAGACTCGCAGTCCGCGACGCGGAATTCCAGCGAGGGATGTCGACGAGAGGCTTCCTTCACCATCATGTCACTCAGATCAACCCCCACGCCTCTTGAAGGTTTCACGGCCGCCAGCAGATCACCGAGACCGCAGCCGATTTCTAGGACCCGGAGCCCTTCGGGAATAAGAAAACGCATGTATCGCCGCTGATCCTCGTAGTAATAACTCCCCTTCTCCTGCCAATACTGTCTGTCTCCCGCTAGACGATCGAATCGCTCACGAATCGCCGCCTTCTTCTTGCTGTCACTGAATCCCATCACACTCATATTATCCGTTGTGCTCCCGTCTTGACTGCGGTTTCTAACACACGGGCGGTCTCTTCGATGAGCCGTTCCAGGCTGAAATGTTCAATGATACGTTCCCGAGCCATCTGACTTCGGCTCGCTTTCTCGACAGCTCCCACATCCAATGCCTCCTGCCAGGCCGAGACTAAGGCTGGAGGATTTCCAGGAGCCACAACATAACCTGTGTCACCAACGATTCGTTTGGCGTCTCCCACATCCGTCACTACGCAGGGTCTTCCACAGGCCATGGCTTCTCCAATCACATTGGAGAAGCCTTCACCATAGGAAGAACAGGACGTGACGAGATCGAGGGCATTGTAGACGGCTCCCACATCATCGCCGGCACTCACCCAGATCAGCCGACGGCCAAGACCCACCTCCTTACTCAGTGCCACCAACTTCTGTTTGAAGGTCTCCGGTCCATCTCCCACACAGATGTATCTGACATTGTCTCGCCCTCGACTAAGAAGGGCTGCCGCCTTGATGAAGGTGTCATGCCCTTTCATCGGATCAAGCCTGCCAACAAGGCCGATCAGCTGCTCATGGCCTGATATGCCCCAGGCCTGACGCATCCCGTCTCTCGACACAGAATCAGGATGAAATCGGTCGACATCAATGCCGTTCAGGATCACTACCATCTTCTCTTGAGGAAAACCTTTCCGAGCAGCAAAGTCGAACCCGGCATAGGAGTTAACCACAATCAAGTCCGCAAAACGGGAAAGCTTCCACTCGACCCACGACTGGATCTGATCGACACACCCATACCGTTCGAGTTCCATGTTAGATGCGCGCAGCCCCCAGACGATTTTTGCGGAAGGGTAGAATGGCTTAAGGAGAACCGTAAGAATGTTTGCCGTCGCAAGGTACCCATGTAAGACTGTTGGCTGAATCCGACGCACCAGTTTGAGTAATCGCCAGAAAAACCCCAGTACGTCCCATCTCGCATGTTTTGAAAGGGACTCCACGGAAACTCCACTCGACTCAAGTTCCTTCCTAAGAGATCCTCCCGGATAGAACGTAGCCACGGCGACAGACCCACCACGTTTCTGCAATCCTTTCGCTAAGGCCGTAAGCTGGCGTTCACTACCGCCATAGTTCAGGGAACGCGTAAGCAGCAACAGTCGAACGGGGTGAGGCAGCACTGTCGAGGTCATCTTCCATTACCACCAAGAAGATCCCTGAGACCGAGAGATCACGGCTGTCTATGTGACGTAACTGGCGGGCCAAGTGCGGTCGATATCTTTCAACATCCTCTATAGCTTGACCCCACCTCCAAAAACCTCGTCCATTTAGCGCCAAACTCGAAGCGCTCCCTACTCGCCCCTTCACTCAAGTGTACTTTTATTGCCAGGCTGACCTTATGATCACGCTTTTATCGCACGGCCTAAATCGCGAGAATCGAAAAATCACTACTCAGCTCATTCGCATCACTTATTTTATTTAGTGCCCGGCATTCAACCAGTGAAGGGATTCAAGCTTCTGGCTTTTTCTTAACTACCAATAAAACATTGTTGTAAAATGCCCCAGTGCGATCGATCTTGTCCATTAATAGTCCTAGAGAATTCACAACTAACGAAAACGGAATCCATATCGGCAGTATCAGTACTTTTAGAAACTGAGAGTTGTTTATCCAGTTCAGCAACAGGAGAGCAAGCGTTGAACCAATGCCACCCAGTTTTTCCAAGTGAACGATTTCAAAATCCTGAAACAATCGCGCTGCGCCATGCACGGTGAACCGCCTATAATCCCATGGCGTACCGTGTTCGTTATAGAGAAACGGAAACGACAGCACAGCACTCCCCCCCAGCTTGAGCACTCGCCTCATTTCCAACAGTGTGAACTCCAAATGCTCAACATGTTCGAGCACCTGACTAGAGAACAAAACGTCAAAATGTTCATCAAGCAACGGCCAGTGCTCATTCGGAGACACGACGACATCAGCACTCGATCCGCGAACCACATCCAAGCCAACATAGTCCGTGACTACGCCAAACCAACTACGGTAGGGTTTGCCGCCACACCCCACATCCAGAACTCGACCGCCGAAAGCCGGCAACAACTCCCTAAATCGATGATATAGACAGTAGGTAGCCAACCATTGGAAGTGCCACGGCCACAAATCAGGATGTTTTCCGCAGATACCTTCATAAATACGTCGATAAACGTAGCTCAAGCCTGTTTCACTTCTATCCGCGCAATCACTCATCAGTCATTTTCCCACAGTTAGAAGTTACTCCCAGCCAATTTTTGGTCATTCTGTATGGCCAGACCTCGCCACTCAAGCCGATATTTCCGAGATTCAATCTTACCCACATCTTAGCAATTGTCTTCTATTCAGAAGTGATTTCTGAACTGTGCTACCTGCTCAGCAAACCGCTGTGGCAACCGACACGATCCATCAGTTAATACAAGGCATTACCATATTTATTTTCTACGTTCCTGGTGATACCAACAACTCGCCAATGACATGGCAACTGATTCCGCGAACGATCATTCAAACACACCTGCTAATGGCATATATATAAGGTGAAAACGTTTTGCTGGTCGGGAGGTTGCCGATCATATTTTCGACTGACCAGATTGCAAGTGTAGCCGCAACCAGCACCCTGCTCATCTGCCACGACAGCCCTCTTCGCTCAGGGAAACAACTGGAAAGCACACCAAAATTAGTTGAACAGAGATACCCACCTGAAACCAGGTCCAAGCCAGCCTGCTGGTGTCCGAGCAAAAAAGAAAACCAGTCATGTGGATTATGTTTGTCGTACACCTTGCGATTCCAAATGCGCGTTAGTGCGCCCAAGACACCGGACATATTCGGAATGATCGTAAACAAAATCCCGTCATGTTTTAGATACCGTCTTTTCGCAGAAAGCACATGCCCAAGGTCGTCAAAATGCTCAACCACTCCAAAACTGATAGCGGTATCAAAAGTGCCATGCAATGGCGAGTGTTCTGCAAACATGTCTTCCTGAACGACTTCGACGTTCACACCCATCCTACGTGCACGCTCAGACAGAAGCGTGCAGCCGCTTTCTGAGTAGTCCACGCCCACGAACTGACTGGATGGAAACCTTTTAGCAAGGTAAGGCAGCCACGCAGAATCTCCCGCGCCTACCTCCAGTATTCGTTTATTCTCCATACCTACTTCAAGCAATCTATCTAGAATTAAACGATTCGAGTAATTTTTAAAACCGTCTATACTAAGTGGCGGTTGGCGTTTGCGACTGTTGTATGTGCCTTCCCAATACGTCCTGTCTGTCAGTTTTCCATCCTTGAGCATACTCAAATTCTTGTGCGTTTGATGAGAAAACATTTTCTCAAACGGTACGAGTCGTCTTCTGAAACACCCACCAGAAAAACAAAAAGTTAGTCACATACATAAGCGCGGTCGCAACGTTTATCCCACCGATCCCATATACTGGAATCAGAAGCGCATTGGCGAACAGCTTAAAACAGAGCCCAATTACACCCGACCAAAAGATCCAAACATATAGACCACTGCTCGACAGATAACTAACAAACACCAAGCCAGCAAAATAAAACGGTACCTGCGTCAACCCATAGCGGAAGACTTCTGTTACCACATCTGTGTCCTGAGCCGTGAATGCGCCGCGCTCAAATAGCAGATTCACAGCCCATGGCGCGAGCCACCAGCTAACAAGCATGGCAACCGCACCTAGCACAAACAAGAGGCGCACCCAATGGGTGGCAACATGGCGCAATTGCCTTCCCCCTTGCGCTTGAGCCTGGGAGAAAACCGGTAGCGTGGCCCGAGACACCGCCGTAGCGCCCATGCCGAGAATCAACGCCAGAATTCGGTTGGCGTAACTAAGCATGGCAATGGCTCCTGTGCCCAAATGCGCGGCAAAAAACTGATCTATGATACCTGTGAGGCTCATCAGCGCCTGGCCTGCCAGCATGATACCGAAACCCTGCCAGAAGGCAGGCCATTGGGGTGACAGGCGGGTAAAGCGCGGCGTTTCGATCTCGCTGCGCTGTGCCAGAGGGACGGCAAGGCTGGATAGGTGAAAGGCAAAGCCAGCCAAGGTACCCCATACCAACGGTTCCACTCCACCACTGGGGAAGGCTAGCAAGGCTACCAAAATCGCCAGGGCAGGCACGCTTTCCAGCAGGGTGTTGGCATGCCGGCCAGCAGCCATCATCCAAGCGGAAAACAGGCTGATGAGCAGGCCGAGGGGGAGTAACAGGACCAGTATCGGGACCATGCTCGTGGCAATGATCACGGTAGTGGCGGGAAGTCCAGTCCAGGACGAGCGCAACAACAACGGTAACCCCAGCCAACCTAGGAATGCCAAGGCCAGCCCAAGCAATACGGTGAAGCCGAGAAGCTCTGCCCGAAAGAGAGGAAGCTCTGCCGATGGGCCTTGCTGGATGCGGGCCGCCAGAGGCACCAGCACCACCGAGAGAACGCTGAACCATACACCGACCGGCCAGCTTACAAGGTTAAAAACAAAAAGATAGGCATCCACCTCTGCACCGACGCCATAGCGGTAAGCAATTGCCATTTCTCTGGCAGCGCGGGCGAATGATGCCAGCAAGACAAACAACGCCACCCAGGCCATGCCTTGAGCAATGGCGTGATGATCCGCCTGCGCGTTGCGCAAGCGGTCAACCCACGCACGAGCAAGGGTCATCGGGTAAGTCACTGCTTGCCGCATGATTACGAACGCCCAAACTTAAAAGCTACGCTTAAACTGGGGTTTGGCATGGCTATTGACTCATCTTGACGGTGCGGGGCAACCGAGTGATCCCGCCGACCTCGTATCTTTTGAAAGACTTGGCGCAACGGAGGATGTCGACTTGTCTCCACCGTCCACAAATGACGAGATGAACCAAATCCTGACGCAGCTCCGCCCTTTCACTTACAGATCCAACGCACACACACCACACACAATTTCAGTCACGCGGGGACGCGCCACGCCTTATATGCATAGGCCGAGTCTCAGAACCTTTTCTCGCGGCACGCCCGACTGTACCAACTGTTCTTCACACGCGGACGCATGCTCGAGATCCGTAATCAACACCCGATCAAATTGCCACCGCCCCACCTTCTCAGGTGTCACAACTGGACAAGCGAGAAACGACTCGCGCGGATTCCCATCAATGAATCCTACGCAGTCGATATTCATCTCTCGCAGCGACAGATAGGCCAATTCAGCTAATTCAGTCGTCCCATAGATCACCACCCGCTGGCCATGAAAAGCGTCGAACATCGATAGCATGTCTTTTAACCGAGTCCGCATGTCACGATAGTACGAGAGAGAATACTGCATGTACTGATAGGTCAGGCGTGATTTTTCAGTCAGCCCCTGCGGCATCAGGAGGTAACGAATTCGGTTGCGCGGGATGGTCGCGATCTTGATGGAGCCCTTGCGGGCCAGCCGTTTCAGATAAAGATTAGTCAGGCCAAGCGCCACGCCAAGTTTCGTTGAGAGTGATCGCTGCGTCACCCCAGCATCACGCTCGACTTCGGAGAGTAAAAGAAGATCCCGTTGACCTTGTAGGTTCACTCGCTCAACCCCAACGGAGCGCTACGTTCACCATATGAACGCGCAAGATATTGTGAGTCAAGGGAAATTATGGCGTGCGGTCCCATGAAGAGTCCTGGCTAAGAGTTGGACAACATTGACCGACTATTCAGATGAGACTGGGGGGCTAGGATAGAGGGACCGCGAGCCCGAAAAAGCTCGGTTAATCGGGTGAAGGGACGGGAACCAGCCGTAAATCAAATTACCGGTTCGCCAAAGCGCAGCTTGAACTCGATGAATTCGTTATTCTGCTTCTGGATCTCGAAGGCATCCTGTTTCAGCAGACATTTACCGTGTCCTTTCCGGATAAGAACGTGGATTAATACGGCCGATAATTTCGTCAGCGATGATTTTATTGGCTGTAGGAGAATAATGGGCGACATCCACATAATTACGACCCTCGCCATCGCGAAGCCTTTGACTGATATCTATCATCGGCAATTGTCCCGTAGCAATCGCCTCTCGGACAACCTTGTCCATATCCACGACATAATCATATCCGCGAGCGGTTCTCGCGGAATCGCCCACAAATGGATTGTTCGGATCCAGAAGCCCGATAGGCTGGTAAAAGGAATACGCGCGAAATCCAAAACCACGAGCGAGAGCCTGAATAAATTTTTGATTTTCGGATAGATTCTCGACAATCTGCTCTTTCAACAGATCTCTGTCTCGATCAGCAAACTCAACCCAATGATTGAACACAAACTCGGCTTCATAGAAGTCAAATCCTTGAGTAAAGCTGTCTCGTCCCTGATGAATGCTGTCGAGACTAACAGGGTCTCGTTGCGATATTGCCATCAGTCGATAGAGTGGAAGAGATTCGAGAAAGAGACGGAGGTGCTTCCGATCATCAATGCGATCTCCAGGAGTGAAGGCAATGTCTCCCCGGTTCGTCGCAAACCCATGATACACAAGCTTGTCCCGTGTACGCAGATTACTTCTAGCCATCCCCATGATATCGTTCCAGCCATCAAGAAGCACCACAATTTCAGGCCGATATCCCCCTCGCAAGAGATAGAGAAGTTTTTCAATCGCCTGGTGTTGGTCATACGCTTGCGAGCCAAAATTCATGACGGTAGCCCGACTCCCGTGCGAGTTATTCATGAAGTATGAAATCGTATGGTCTGCTCCTACCCCATGCCCCAACACCGTTGACCCTCCTAACAAAAAAATCACCCCTGTATCTTTTGTCAGGATATGCTTGACAAATTCATCATTCCAACCCGGCTCTAGGCGCACTCCCTCGGCTCCAATCACAAAGTGGTCATTCTTCACAGGAGCTGTAATAAAACTTAACGTCGGATGCATCGCAAAACCTGGAGACAGGTCGTGATACTTAATCACGTCGTCCCATCTCCCACTAAAAATCTTTGGGAGTAACTCTTGGCCTTTCCCCGTACGAGGCCATACGACTGCATCGAAAACTGTCCGAGGCATTGGCCTCACAAACTGGGGGAACGCATAATAAGCGAGGACATTTCCTAGAATAAAAATGATCGCTGATACTCCAACGATCACCAGCCCCGCTCGTGCCCCCCGTCCTACCATAGACAAAATGGCGTGGCCGTTACTCATATGATAGATAGCTTTCTCGTATTAAATCACGCTGACTAGGTGCGGCATTACGTGCGGCATTACTGACGAGAGGGGGAAGAAAAATTTCTCGTCAAAACATGTGGTCAAGAAATCCTTGGCAAACCGTGGTAGGCATCAAGCACGTCCTGGACAGGCCCTTCCCGAACAATTCTTCCGGATTGCAATAGAATTGCTTTGTTGCACATCGACTGAATCAGCGCGTCGGAATGCGAGGCCAGAATGAGAATACTGGATCGTGCGATCAAAGCATCCACTCGTTGCTTGGCCTGTTCGGCAAACTGGGCATCACCAGTTCCCAAGCCCTCGTCCAAGATCAGAATTTCAGGATCGATCGCGGTTGCGATAGAAAAACTGAGCCGGGTCAGCATACCGGATGAGTAGGTCCGCACCGGAAGGAAGAGATACTCCCCGAGTCCTGAAAATTCCGCAATATCAGGAGTTTTATGCACAATTTCACTCCGGGTCATGCCCATAAGCAAGGCACAGGTCATGATGTTCTCATAGCCCGTATCGTCAGGATCGAGACCCGGTGCCGCGTTAAACAAGGGAGAGATCTTGCCCTCGGAAAAAACTCGACCCTGCGTGGGCTCATACACTTGTGCACACACACGGAGCAAGGTCGACTTTCCCGCTCCATTGTGCCCGATAAGGCCAAGCCGGTCTCCATCTTTAAGAGTCAGCGATATATCATCGAGCGCACGAACCGTAACGCGTTTGGGTGTCCGCGCATCTCGTGTGATGAGGCCGCCTGTAGCAGCACGAAGTGCGCTTCGGAAGGTTTTCTGGGAATCGTAAATCGGAAAATCAATAGTGACGCGGTCGAGTATCAGTGCAGCCATCAATACACCTTCATAGCCAATAGGGAATGCGCCTGCGGAACCGACTTAACACGAAGACGGTCAGCACCCAACCGATAACCGTCACTCCCAGAACAACGTGGTAGGACAAGTCTTCGGGAACTTTCCCCAATAATGGGGCGCGCAGAATGTCCACGAAGTGATAGAGGACATTATAGTTTACAAATGCGTTCCGCCGTGACCCAAGCTGCTCAGGCGACCAAAAAATTGGCGTCACAAACATCGACACTTGCAAAATCGACGCAATGATCTGCTGAGTATCCCGAAATCTCGCGCAAATGGCGCCTAACAACAACCCGAGCCATACTCCGTTTATAGAAATCAGCAGCACCCCCGGGATCGCCAACAACGAATACCACGTGACTGAACTCCCTGTGTAGAGTATGACAATAACAAGAATGATGATGTTGTGGAATAAGACGAGGACATTTCTCCACACGACAGCACAGGACAATGTTGTATAGGAGATTTGCATGGAGGTAATAAGTGCGCTTGCCCCTGTAAACACCAGACAACCTTCGGTGACGATTGACTGAAAGAGTCCCCAAGCCAGCATTCCGGCAGTGAGAAACGGCAGATAGGCTTTGGGATCCTGCTTCCACAACTGTGCCCACACCAATCCCAGCGTAGCAACAAAAATTCCGAGAGACAGCGTTGTCCAAAAAGGGCCGATAGTTGTACGCCGATAGCGTCGCACTGTCTCCTGCCAGCCGAGGCGGCCCCACATTCTCCAGTCCAGGAGACCGTTCTTAATATCCGAAAAGACCTTTCCGTATTGAGCGTTCATGCTTTAACCTCAGCGTCAATCCGAACAACCATCTCCTGAAATTCCCGTTGAATGACATCGAGCGCATCATCTTCCCAAACCCATTTCTGGAATTCTGTTGCGAATGGGAGAGATTCGCCAGGCTCGAACCCCCTCGACCGGTTGAAGGCAATCGTCGTTTGCGGCATTGTAGGAGTGACCATCTTAAATGTCAGATATCGCGATTGGTCATTCAACCAACACAAGCCCATTGGCCCGTTATTCACGCCGAGGTTGAGCCACGCCCGTTGATACAGCGCCATCCGCAGAGACACGTTCCAAGAGGCTTCCGGCAGGATGCGGAACCCGGCAATGGCCGCGGGAATAGGATCGAGGGATCGTTCCGTATCAAGCACGAACACCGGCCACCATATGGCTGGATTCAACCCCCTGGCAAACGTGCTCCAGGCATTGAAGTCACTGTTTCGGTCCCTTCCATAGGCGTAATCTCGAATCGTAATCGTGATGAGCCGCCGGCCCTTTGAAAAGTTCGCAATGAACTGGTCCACATACCGCAAGCCCTGCGGCGTGGCCCGCAGGACTCCAATCGGTCGAATCCCTGTGCGAGCCGGGATGAGGCAATCGTTGGGATGATGTGCCGTCGGCATGGCTGATTCGTAGCCATATGGATAGTGCGCGCCTCCCGCGGCTGACAGGATGCCAGCAGCTTCCTTGCGGGAACCCGCCAGTGTGAACCCCGAGCAAGCTGGCAAAAGAGCTGTCGAGTTCACCAGAATGTTCAGAATTCTCCATCTCCGAGCATCCCGATCCACCACGGCTTCGTACGCCGGGTCTTCTTCACGAACGCCATCCTCAGGACCGGGAACAATCACTGCATGGACCTTCTCCAGACCGTTCACTCGTCTCGCTAGATCGGCTCCCGCCAGGAACCAAAGAAAATCGAACGTAATCGGCTCGACCTTGAGATCGTAAAACGCATAGAGCGTGTTGCTCGCAATCGGCGTCGCATCTATGAGCGTACGGCGGATGGTCCTTAGGGGGGAGAAACTCGCAGCTAGCATGCGTCGTAGTGACGCATGCACGATTTTACCAGGCTTCGTGGTTGGGAGCACAAATTCGGAACTGAGCCGGCGCCAGATCCATGTGAGACCTCCATGGCGGACCTTGAATATGAAGCGCGCAAATCCTTCTTCTGGCTCCACGCCAATTCCTTCAGGATCCATTGTGACATGAGCACTGACCTGCAGAGAAACAGAATGGAACAACAGATGAGGGCAACGAATCGCCCTAGGCTATTACCCCGGCAAGCTCAAGTGGCGGGGGCTTATGGCCGCCTAACAATGTGCCGTTCCAGTTCCTCAGGCGATTGATTTTGTTGTAATAGGTAAATTGGGGGGATCGGCGGATGAGCAGGCCCTCGCCTACCGCTTCGTCATACTCGTACTGAGCCCATCCGTTGCAACTATTACAGAACGGCACGGCATCCCACTGCCCGGTTTCGTGATAGTACCGCGCTTTGGCAAGCTCTTCACCATGCCAGATCGCCTTCACGCCATCCTTGAACACATTGCCCATGCTGGTTGCGCGAAAGCCGTCCAGACAGCACAGACGGGCAGACCCATCGTTATGGATGGGCAACGTTTTATAGATCGCGGGGCAGGGCTTCCGGTCAACCGGCTCCTGTACATCCTGAAATGTACCCTCGTGCGTGTCAAAGACCGGGCAGGTCCGCACAACATCCACGACGCCGACCCACCGCGCAATAAAACTGTCGAGCTCATGCCTATTATCGTCCTGAATCGTGAACGACACGCCAATACGAGGATATTCTCGCTCTCCGCGCATTTTCATGAGACGGAACACCGCACTCTCGATTTTGGCCAACCCATCCACACCGCGAACCTTTTTCAGAGTTTCAGGAGTCGTCGAATCCAGACTGAACATGACGGAGTCCACCGGAAGTTCCGCCCAAAACGTGGCAATTTTTTCGCTCATCGTGAGGCCGTTCGTATTGATCACAATCGGCAACCCGCGAGCTTTGAGGTCGGTGAAAGCTTCTTTCATATTGGGGATGAGCAAGGGCTCGCCATAGATACTCGGCGCAATCATCGGCTTGGCACTCATCACCTCGTCAAGAACTTTTCGTGCGGCCTGCAGATCCATCACCCCTTCAACCTGATCTATTTGACGTTCATCGTCAGAACCCCACACTGGACACATCGGACAACGCAGGTTGCAACGAGTTGCATAATCGACGAGCAGCCGCTCAGGAAATTCCGAAACGGGAAGCGGCTTCCAGTTAAACGAAGGATCAACCCACTCTGCCTTCGACCAATCACGCATAAATCTCTCCTACTTGGCTAACGCGGGCATGAGTATACGAGCGAGCGATTACAATTCGCAAGAGAAACATCTGCAAAACACTTTTAGCACGTTGCCAAACTCTATTGGCAAACAACGAGCCCATGATTCATAAACCGATCCGAGAGGAGCGCGCATGAAGAAAAAGCGCGAACGCATCGTAAGGTGTAATCTTGAGCGCACCCAGCATCGTGTCGCTATCGAATGCCTCAACGGCAGCTCCCTCGCCCAAGCGCAAGCGGCTCATGTCGGACACCGCCATTGGCACCACGTAGTATTTTCGATAGTAGCGGCCGCAGTTGAAGCCAGTAAGATCGAATTGGAATTCCGAAAAAAAGTTTTCCGTTCCTACCTCAACTGCAAGTTCCTCTCGCAGTTCCCTCCGAAGCGTTTCAACCGGATCCTCTCCGGACTCAACACTCCCACCAAAACATCCCCAATGTCCAGGGTACCAGATCGGCTCAATGTCGTCTCGCAATTGCAGTAGATACCGCCCATCATCAAGAACAATAATCGCGGCCGCCGCATCTCCAACTGAGAGTCGGCTTCGTGCACCCACAAAAATTGTAGAAGTCCCCTGAATATGCATCTTCTTACCTCGTCAGAATCTTCCTAGTGTCATCACGACTTAATTGCGCTGCTCGATAACCCAGGACATAACATGTCATGGCTGGCTCTCAAAATAAACGATAATCCATGGTTAAGCTCAGACAATGCTTCCCCATCACATGATTCGGATGTCGTCGCGACACCCAATTCCCGATTAATGAGAACGGCACTGCAAGAAGTGTGGTCCCAGCATAGCCAATGATTCCAGGAAGTCCATAACGGGTGCGGAGCTTCTCACCAAACGAATAGAGGGCGAGTGCCCATTGGGTCCACGCGGATCCACCGAAAATAATTTGGGATTGGCCTGCCGTCATGGTCGCATAGGCAATGATGTCGGCCTGACGGGAATGCAGATCCATATACTGCGTACTCATACAAAATATAATGATTCTTCCATGCGATGCCATCCATGATCGGAGAGAGGATAATTCACCCCCTAAAGCGAGCAGATCGATAACGCCTACCTCGCAGACACACAAATCGTATGACTCAGGCAACTGACATTCCAGACCGTCGTTCCGTATCAGCGCATTGCCATTAGAAATGAACTGCCCTCGCTCAGAGAATAGCTGCACAAACTTCGACAGTGGACCAGGCTGCGGTGCGATGAGCAGCACCTTCCGATTCGGCTTCGCGAGCTCGCTGGCAATCGCATCCATAGCGGGTTGAAGCACTGGATAATAGGGATGCGTTTGTTTTACATACGGGATCTTGCCGAATAGACTGACATGAACGTGCTCCAAGAGCTTTACAATTCCCCGCCTCAACGAGGCAGCTATTCCGTCGGTTTTTTTCAGGAGCGACACTGCAACGTATTGCCCTGGCGTCTCGTCCCGGAGACCCCCTTCTTCTACGAGTGGCTCTCCAAGGTGCCTTCTTAAAGCCCTAGCCTGAAAATACTCCTCCCGCCGCTGCTGCAATTTGTTGTAGTGATCCGTCCAGAACGGATGCCCAAGATATGGAACTGACTTGGGAGACAGCCTCCGAAACACGTCGCCAACAAAACTCTCGAGTTCTTCTTGAGCTGCGTTCAACGTCGCAGGAAGATCACGATCATGCAGGATCAACGTATATCGCCCATGATCACGCTGGTCCTTGGTTGCAAAACTCGAAAGATCATCTGCAATTTCCTGGAAAGAGGCCCACCCTAACTTGAACAGTTCGCGAAAAGTTCCGGCATCTCGCAGTTCCAGCATTAGAAACTGATCTGAATCACCAAGCACGCACGGCTTTGCAGTTGGACAGAACTCTGAAACCACGCCATAATCCCAAAATGTGTGCAACTCATTTACCACTCGCTCCGGCTTCATGCAGACCAGCGCAATCGGTAATTGACGCCCCAGCAACGTATTATCATCCACCTGCCAATAGAATTGATCATATCGGTGCATGCGAAAAAGACGTTGATTGACCGTCTTAGCACGGATTGTGTTGTGGCGATGATCAAGAATGAGTCTTGCCATCTCTCTCGATGTAATCGCAAGGACGCCTTCGCGTATGTTAGCGCGAGCACGAAGCATTGGCATCACTACATGCTTGTTCACGCAATAACTGGGGGCGTGAATCAGCCGTTCACCGTTCAGCATATACGCCGCCAGAGACCGATACGAGTTATCGGCTAAAATAAAATCAGCATTCAGGAACAGAAGATAGGTGTCTGTCATCTTCGGGCCAAGCTCTTCAAAGCCACGCAACAGAGCCAGCGTCAGTGATATGCCGTAATGATCTTTGTATGCAACGAGGTCATCAAGCGGGAGCAACTTGACTGCAGCGAACTTCTCAAGCCGTTGCCATACATTTGACGCCCTGACCAGATCGAACAGTCGTTCTTCCGTGACAAATACGACCGTACAGGAAAATATCTGCGCCAACACCGGTAAGTTGCCTGGCGCAAGAACTGCCGGGAAGGTAAAGGAAAGGACTTTACCAACATATTCTTCACCCCATGCAGTTATGATGAGACGAACAGGAGGCTTAGACATACTCTTTACTTCCGAAACTATCATGTATAAACAACGATGGTATGGCTTTTGGTCGCACGGGGATCCCGACAGCTAGGGCACTGCTCATTTCCTTCGCAATTGTATCCTTCGACCTCGCTACTAAACTCCATGGCGAAAGGTTCACGTCGTGATCATCCATACCGCACCTTAAAAAACAGGAGCATCCCCACTAGTATGGCAGTGAAGATATTCGCTTCGACCACTGCCCATGTGGGGAGGATTACCCCATACGTAATCCACAGCATTATGCTCAGAAGTGCAACCAAGAACCATGCGGCCGAGAGGTCCTTCGCCGACCGGGTCCTCCAAGTTTTCACCACCTGCGGAACCAAGGATATGGTAGCCAACGCTGCTGCGATGTTTCCAACCCAGCTCACGATCACCCCATCCATCTTAAACCTTGCTCCGCGTACGTCTAGGAACTCCGAACAAGAATAGCATCCGGCTTCCTGATTAGCGCAGAAAACACCGCGCGAAGAAGCGGTCGTAGCCCAACCACCATCCAGGGAGTGCCGTCAACCTCTCCTCTCAATAAGTGACCTTGGCTTGCCAAGACAGGCTCGAATTGAGGAAAGTTCCGATTTAGTCGGTAGTGACGACGCAGCCTGACCGTGACGGATTTTCCATGACGGTCTCGGCACTCATAGGTTTCAGCCTCATGTGGCGGTTTCAGATAAATATCCGGTGCGATCACCTCTTCGGCATGATGAATGGCCGTGACTCGTTCAAGCCCCACGCCAAGCATCAGGATATGCGCGTCATAATCTCTCATTAAACCGTACGGGCTGTTGGCAGACACTGGGGTATCGTCGATATGATGCCTCGCCAGCAACGTCGAGGCATCCGGCCCTACACCAGACACTGAATGGGTCGGATGCAAGCTTCGAGACGGCGCATACGAGACGCGGAAGATTTCAGCCATGACCCCGACGTGCGACTCAGTCTTGAGCTCATCAAAAAACGGATTCGATGGATTCACAGTCCGCCATGACATGGCCGGCATGAGGAGCGTGCCGCTCCCCAACTGATCGAGCAGCGCCTCGATGAAGCTCTCCGCCCGATACCCCTGCTGGCCGAGATTTCGAAACGCACCATGAACCACAAGCACCCCATCTCTCGAAAATGGTTTGCCTGAGAAAATCGCTTTGACCGCGGTCGTTTCCTTGCTCGCCACGCTGATCAGTTCTTGCCCCCTGCCGTCCTCCTGGCCTTGATCTCTTCAAGCAATTCCAAACAGCGCTCCACATCCCGATACGGCAACCCACTCAAGTCCTCCAAGTCGAGATCCCACCACTTCACGCGTATAAGGCGTTCAACGACGTTCTCAGAGAATCGCAACTTCTTGACGATGCCAGGAATGCCAACCACGATCGCAAAGGGCGGCACATCTTTCGTCACTACGGATCCCGCTCCAATGATAGCCCCATCCCCAATCGATACGCCCGGCATGACATTCACGTTATGGCCCATCCACACGTCGTGACCGATCGAGACCATTTCGAACATGTCGGGAGTTCTGACGAGACGCTCGATGCCATTATACTCTTCAACCCAATCGAACGACTTTGGATGATATTGAAATTCGTGGATGCTCAGCCAATCCGAGGGATGATTAAACGGATTGATCGACGTGCGCGCGCCGATCGAGCAGAAGTTACCGATCGTGGCCCTGGCGATGAAACAGCTTTCGTTCATGCCGAAATATTTTCCGATGATTGTGTCAGGGCCAACCTGGGTGTTCCTATTCAGATAGACAGGCCCGAGCAACCTCGACTTTACAATACGCGCACCGGGGTTCAGCTTGATGATCTTGTGAAGATAAACGGACTCGTTCGTGATATTTTCGTACTGCTCGATGTAAATCTCCTCGAACTTCATCTTCCGATTGGTCGTCATCTCGTTACGCGAGAGGCATCAGGCACGCCAACTTATTTCGAAGCCTTCACGTAATAGCGCTCCACTTTCAAGATGGCCTCGACGGCATCGTTGGCTTCACGTTCACCATATTTCTCATTCAGGTAGAGGTTGAATGAGCGGTCGCGGATCGATGTGGCATTCGGAGTATCAAACCCATCGGCAAGATGCGGCTTCAGATACGGCCATTCCTCCACGACGTACTGGTAGTGGGTATTGAGATCGATCCCCTCCCCACGAACAGCCTTGGCAAATTCGACTTTCGAACATGTAATTGCCGTCGGGTCTACGATGACCGGGAAGAAAAACGGCGAATCCGAGGGGTTCCAAGAATAGGGCCGACACACCTCGGACTGTTCAATCAATGCCGAGGCGAAATCCGAAACGAATGACTGCCGGCGAATAGTCGTGTCTGCCAGACGTCCGAGAGACGCGATCCCAATGGCACACGAGAGTTCGTCCGTATTGTGGTTGAGCGCCGGGAACAGATAGGTGTTCGGATTGCGATCATCGAAGTTGACTTTCCATCTCGGCTTGCCCCGATCTGCATGGGCCAGGGCCTGCCGAAAGAGGTCCAGATCGCGGGTATAGACGACCCCACCTGACCCACCAGTAATGTGAGCTTTTCGGTACATGGTCGAAAATGCGGCGATGTCGCCGAATGTGCCGACAGGACGGCCCATCAGCCTGGCCCCATGCGCCTGGCTGCAATCTTCCACCACTTTAATGCCCCGTGCCTTCGCTTCCGTCACAATTCGGTCGATCGAACAGGCTTGTCCCGCCGCATGAACGACAACAGCACCTGTAACGTTCGGACCGACACGGTCAACGAACTGTGTAACCCCTACGTTGTAGCTATCTGGCTGGCTGTCCATAAGGCGTGGCTTGAGGCCATTCAAGACAATCGCGCTCAATGTCCCAGGATCAGTGATCGGCGATACCAGCACTTCGCTGCCCTTGGGGAGATCGAGCGCGGCAATGGCGATATAGAGCGCGCTGGTGCCCGTGGCTACGGCATCGGCATAGCCACCATTCATCATCGCCACGAACCCGTCCGTGTACATCTTTTCAAACGGCCCCTGATAGCCTGGATCGGTCTTCTGTTCGCGGTAATACGCGAGACACTCCTGGATCATCTTCAATTCGGCTTCGCCGAGAGCCTGACGGGGTGGCATCGGCTCCTTACGGACCGGCTCACCTCCATGAATAGCCAGTCGCGGCTTTTCCTGGGTTTCAGGCATGATGAGCTTCTCGTTCATGACGCTTGCATCAGCAATAACGGTGAGGAGTATCCCATTACAGTCCCAATTGTTGGGAGATCTTTTCAACATCGAGCCCATGCGCTGCGAGCAGGTCGTCATGGCTCCCATAGTTGTGGATGAACTCATCCTGGAGCGTGAACGTTTTCAGATCACACTGAGCCTTGCTGTCCCAGGCAATTTGTTTAGCCTGCGCAGCCAAGCCGCCTTGGGGGGCATGCTCCTCGATCACAACAACCTGCTGGTGAGACTTGAGCGCTGCTTCGATGCCGGCTCGGTCCAGCGGTTTCATCGTGTGAACGGACACGATCGACACCGACTTTCCTTTTTGCTCAAGCCATTCAGCCAGTTCAACTGCCTTTTTCATGATGATCCCGTAGCTGAGAATGCAGACGTCGCGCCCCTGCTTGAGATAGCGGATCTTTCCGAACTGCCAGGGATCAACCGCCTTGTCCGTCAGCACCGGTTCACCTGCCTTGCCTAGACGGAGGTAGATCGGCCCCTTTTTTTGCTTGGCACAATAGATCGTGGCCTCACGTGCTTCGGCCGGGTCACAGGGCGCGATGATGGACATGTTTGGAATGGCCCCGGCGATAGCGACATCCTCCTGGCAGTGATGCGTACCGCCCAGTGTTGAGTACACAACACCTCCGCCGATTCCCACAACCGTGACCGGTAAGTTCTGATATCCCAGATCATCACGTACGAACTCAAAGGGCCGGTACAACGAAAACGTCGCGATCGTATAGGCAAACGGCTGTAACCCCTTGAGCGCCATGCCGGCGCAGATACCGATCATGCTTTGTTCGGCGACACCGACGTTGAGAAACCGCTCAGGAAATTCTTTGCGGAACTTCTCCATACTCCCCGCAGGCGAAATATCGGCAACAACAATGGCAACGCGCGGATCCTCTTTCCCACACTCGTAGAGCGTGTCGGCAAATTTATTTCTCATGCCGTCACCTCTGTCAACTCGTTGATCGCTTTCGCATACTCGTCCTTGTTGGGAGCCCGATAATGCCAGATAGGGACATTCTCCATATAGCTGACACCGCGCCCCTTGACCGTCTTGCAGATGACTGCCATAGGCGTCTTGCCTTCACGCGACATCACAGCCTCGTAGAGCCCGCCTGCATCATGCCCGTTCAGTTCAATCGTTTCCCACCCGAACGCGCGGAATTTATCGGTGAGCGGATAAAAGGTCGGGTGCGTCTCGCTGGTTCTGCCGAGGCTCTGGAAATCATTATTGTCAATGAACGCGACGAGGTTGTTGACTCCTAGCGTAGAGCCCATCATGAACGCTTCCCACGTGGAGCCTTCCTGAACCTCCCCGTCGCTAAGTACGACATAGACCGTGCCATCGGTTCTCTTAATTTTTTCGGCATAGGCCATACCAACCGCCATCGGCAAGCCGTGGCCGAGGGAACCGGTTGAAGCGGCAATGCCGGGCACACCGTAGTCTGGATGGGCGCCCAGCCGACCATTCGGCTTGCAATACTTCCCGAGATCCTCGGTACTCAGAATGCCAAGCGATTCGAGCACCACATACTGCGCCATGCACCCATGTCCCTTCGACATCAGAAACGTGTCCGGCGACTTTCCGTCGTTCCAACGCATGAGCCCATGATAGATAAGATCCACGGTTTCGATACAGGAAAACGCCGGCGCAATATGTAACGCGGGCACTGTCTGCGAAATGTCGAGGATCCGCCTACGAAACCTCACACAGCGTCGCCGCGCCGCCTCAATATCGAACGATTGTGACTTGTTTAGAGCGTTCATGGAAATCAACCTCCCTCACTCAACACACCTGCGCCTATGTTCTCCCGCTTCCCATCGGTGAACAATTGTTTCAAAAATTGCCCGCGCATTTTACGAACTTACTCAATGATCGTCCAATAGTAACCCCCCGTATACCCTGCCTCCTGAAACAGCTTGATCCAACCCGCTGGGTAATCGTGAAATTCGGCCGTCAACACCCAGCTTTCAAAGATCTCTTTCTGTTCCGGTGTGTGATAACTGTCCACCTGTACGAAGGCCTGTCCGCCTGAGACGCGCTGGATTTCCTGCATCACGCTGATAGCCCGCGGCCTGGGAAAATTGTGCACGGTGTTCAGGCTTAGCACGCAATCGAAACTCCTGTCTGGGAATGGCAGCTGTTCGGCAGTGCCTGAATGCAACCGCCCGACGACCTCCCGCTCACAGTTCATCAGGGCATAGAGCGAGATGTCGAGCCCGAAAGCCTCGAGGCCTGGGCAGACCTTCATCAAATCCTTCACCAGGAATCCTTTGCCGCATCCCACATCCAAGACACGATCGCCGGCTTTGAGATTAAAGTGCGTGACGATGTCTTCAGCAACGTGAACCCACCGACCGTCGTACCGGTATCCGCCGTATCCATAATCGCGCGGACCGTCGAAATACATCTGACCATATTGTTTCGATATGGCGATGACGGCCGGATCTTTTGTCGACGCGCGCTTCTGAATATTGCGCTTTGCCTTGGGTAATCGCGCGAGCAGGTTCACTTCAGCCATGTCAGGTCACCCCATTGACGCTTTCGTGAGCTATTAGGATTCAAATGGAGGCAATCCGAACTCGTTCCAGTCCTTCCGCGAGGGGCGTGTAATGGAAAGTCGGAAATGCCTTCAGACAGTTTGTGATGTCGAAGAATCGATGCAGTAGATGCGGCCTCGGACCCTGGCGCGTGTGGCTCGCCACTTTCACCCCGTATTGTTTCGCAATAACCTGAGCGATCTCGCTGAAGGAGGTGGACACCCCGGTAACCACATTAAGCGCGCCGGCGCTTCGGTGCTCCAGAACCAATGCCGTGATTTTTGCCACGTCATCCACCAGCACGTGATCACGCCGCTCTTCGCCTTCACCGAAGATCGCAACCGTCTCGCCCTTAGCGGCCTGGCGGCGAAATCGGTTCGGGCCATATCCGTTATGCGGATCGGTGGCCCCATAGATCAATGTGGGCCGCAGCATGGCCACCGGCGCCTTGGTGGAGCTGTTCAGCATCAGCTCACGCGTCGCATGCATCATGCCGTGAATGGTCGTTGGCGCACAGACCGACCGCTCCGTCACCGGGTTGGCATCATCAACATACACCGCGTCTGAACTGATATAGACCAGATGTGCGATCTCGACATCGGCCAGCGCCACGCACACAGTCTCGGCCATCTTCAGATTCTGCATCAGCATCGGCACGGTCTTAGCCGGCGCAACGGCCGACACCATCACAATGCTATCAGTTGGTCTCAGTAGATCTTTCAACTTCGCCGACGCCTCGTCCGCCAACAGATCCAGGTCCTTGCGGGCAAGCGGCAGCGTCTTTACGCCATCGGCTTCGAGTCGCCTTTGAATCGTGCCCCCGACAAATCCCCCGGCACCGATGATGACGACACGGGTTGGTTTCGTAGGTCTGACGTTCAGATGGTCAAGCATGAGCCGCCCTGCCTGACGCCCGTAACGGTGGTGCGCCGAGCGTAAAATAATCCAGCCCCGCCGCCACGACCCCCTTGCCATCCAGAACACGGTACGGGTCAATGAGGGTGCGGCCCGTCATCGCGCTCGCGAGTTGGTCGGTTTCGAGGTCGCGGAATGCCGTCCAAGGCGTCATGATCACCACCGCATCCACGCCCTGTGCAACTTCCAGCACCGTGGTGCAGCCTATCACCTCCGGATGCGCAACAGCCGAGGCCGGCACCACCGGATCGTGGACCCGTAGGCGCCACGGCTTGAGCTGCGCGATCAAGGCCAATGACGGTGAGTTCTTGGTCGAATGGGTGTTTTCCTTGTACGCCAGCCCGAGCACGCCGACCACGGCCTTGGGATTCGTGGCCAGCACTTCGGCGTGCAGCGTGCGGAGCACCCAGTCCCGGCGGTGTCGGCTGTTCCACACGAACGATTCGATGACCCCGACTTCGCTGCCCGTGTCCTCGGCAAATCGCAATACGGTCGCCAGGTCACGCTCGAGATTGCCTCCGGCCAGCCCCAGGCCCGGCGACAGGTAAGCATGAGGCCCGATACGCTTGTCGAGCTTGAGCGCCGGCGCGATCTCCGACCAGTCTGCGCCGATCCGTTCGCTCAGTTCGGCCAATGTATTGGCGACGGTCACGGACGCCACGAGACAGCAATTGATAGAAATCTTGGCCAACTCGGCGCTTTCATACCGCATGGGTAAGATCGGACAGCCGAAGACCGAGAGGAACGCATGGAAGACCTGTGGCAAAGGGCTGTCGGGCTCGGCGCAGCCCACGATGAACCGCTCCGGATACATGGCGCGCTCCACTGCCCGCCCAAAGATCAGCGTCTCGACCTGATAATAGAGTCGTTCTTTCGGTAGCGGGAGATTGCGGGTGAAACCAGGCGGCACCTGACTGAGAATCACCAGAATCGCGCCCCGCCCCAGCCCCGACGCGACGGTCTCAATCAGCGCTCGGATGCCCGAGAGGTCGCTCAGTCCCCGACCATCAGTTGGCACATCGGCTGCGATGTAGACCATACTGCACCGTTCCAAATCCTCCGCTTCGGCAGTGTACGTAACACGCGTCTTGTTCTGCTCCAGCAGTTCAGATAACCCGGGTTCTACGATCGGCAGTCTGCCTGACTTCAGTTCCGCGACGACCGCACCATCACCATCGAAGCAAACCACTTCCCACCCACGGCCTGCGGCAGCGGCGGCGGAATTGATACCAAGGTGAGACATACCGGCAAAGCCGATCACGGGCTTACTCATATCGAAGCATCCTTCTGCACATCCTGACCCAACCTTCGCAGAAGGCGGTTAAGCCAGAGATCGTTGCCCATGTCGGCCGTCACCCCTCCTTGGCACAGGGACTTGAAATGGTCGTATTCGAGCGCCCAAGTCGGATCGTCCTGCATGAGGGTTACAGATTCCTCGGGGGGGCGTCCGGACGGTAGGATGCGCATGCGGCAGGTGAAGGTGGTAGGACCCCACTTGCAGAGCGAGCGAATGTGGGCAGTGCCTTTTTCTGCCAACACATCGCAGGTGAAGTGGTTGCGCCAGGACAGGAGTGTCATTTCAAATTCCAGCTTGGGCTTCTTGGCTTTCGAGACCATGACGACATGGTCCGGTGCGCGGTTTTCAAAACAGTCGGCAGACACGATCTGAAAATCCTCGCCGAGATTGCCGAACCAGAACTTCGCCGTATCGAGCAGATGCGAGCCGAGATCCGGCAGGACACCCGCGCCCTGATCGCGCCAGGCCGAATCGCGCACGAGTCGCGCCGTGCCATTACCGTAAAACATGCGACAGCGATAGATCGTGCCTAATTGGCCGGAGGCAATGAGGTTGCGCATCCGGACATAATGCGGTTCGAAACGGTGGTTGTATGCGGTATAGCAGACCACGCCTTTGGCGCGTGCAAGTTGCTCAATCATGCTGATTTGTCGATCGTCCGCCGCCCAGAGCGGTTTCTCGACCAGCACATGCTTGCCGTTCTTCAACAGATAGCTCAGCACCTCGATTTTTGGCTCGTCGGGGATACACACGAGGGCTGCGTCATAGCTGGACAAGGGAACATCCTCGACGGTGCGGAACTCCGCTTCCTTATTGACCGGGTCAATCGATGCCACATAATCCGATCCAGCGAATTTTCGTCGCTTGTGCCCCTGGACTCCAAGACCAATGACAATGGCTTTCATATTTTCAGAGTGAACGTTCGAGATTGGAAGCTGCGATTTGAATTTCAGGTTCGAAGTGGAGCGATCGGGACCCTAGAATGTCGAAATTCAAACTCCGAACATCTTACTTCAGTGGTAGTTCGCCTGCCGTTCGACAGCGTCGATCTTGCCGCGCACATCGTCCGGCGTGACGGGAATATTGCCGTCGTACTCACACTCGCACGCCGCCGCCATAGAACCCAGAATGGTGGCCACGGCCTCGGACTTTGTCACTAACATAGACAAGGTGGCATAAGCCAGCAATGCATCTCCAGCGCCTACCGCGTCCGCCAACTGCTCGACAAAAGAATCTATGATCACGACAGAGTCGATCTCTTCATGATTGCTGTTCCGACAGGTCAGTACTCCTCGTTCGCCAAGTTTAAGCATCAGCGTTTTACATTGCGCTTGATCGTACAGATCAGAAGAAAGTGGTCGAATACCGGAGTCCTGATCAGCAAGTGCAAAACGGGCCTCACGCTCGTTCGGCGTGATGAGATCGAAGTTCTTGAAATCGGTGATGTTGCCCCAGCGACTGGCCACCTGGCTATCCGCAACTTTGTATGCCCGCGCGGGAATGGCGTCGATCAATCGTGGAATCGTACGGCGGTTGAAAATCCCGTGGCGGAAATCACTAAAAACGATGGCGTCACAGGATGCGTCGGAGATAGACGCAGCTAACTTCTCCACAATTTCGTCGGAGATCGAACGACTGTCGAGCGTATCCACCTTGAGCAACCGATAGCCGCCGGCAACGATCGCGTTCTTGTTGGAGGTCGGTCGGGTCGAATCGATAACGGGGCGGCACTGCACGCCGGAATTCTTCAGCCCGTTCAACACGAAGTCCTTTAGCATATCCTCCCCCAGCACCGTGGAAAAGATCACTTCCGCACCGGCTGCCCGCAGATGTTCAGCCACGACCGCTGCCCCTCCGATGTAGTCATCCCGGCGTTCGTACAACACGCTCATCGTCGGTGTCTTAGCCTGGCCGCCGATCATCGCTGTTTGAGTGTAACTGTCTACGATCGTGTCACCGACAACATGGACTTGCTTTCCTTTGAAGCGGTCGAGACAATCACGCAGCGAATCAAACGTGAGTTTCTCTGATTCCATGACCATTAGCAGCTTTTCGAGCTTGATGGTGGGTGGCGCCAGATCAATGAGTTTCGACGAGGAATACACAATGTCGCCAGGCGTGAAAATGATCTCACCGCCGTAGGCGTGCAGAGCATCCGCCTCCTCCTGTGTCTTCAAGGGCAGGCCGCCGGCCGTGTATTCATATCCCTTAGCAAAGAAATCCGGCCGGAGTTTACTGATGTTCTGAATCGGAGTTCCATTCATATCGATGACGACGTAATCAACAATTTCGTAGGCGGCCAGGTTGAGCGCTCTCAAGTCTTGTGGAATGTGAGGACGATAATGGCCCTTGTTGATATGCTTATCCGCCGTCAAGCTGGCAACGAGAATATCGGCCTTGTTTTTGGCATAAATCAGATGGCGCAAGTGACCCGGATGCACCACGTCGAAAACTCCGTGGCACATAATGACCCTTTTCTTGCGTGGATGCGGACCAAGAATGCGGCAGAGATCCTCCACAGACTTGATCTTGTGGGAGTACTGGTCCGTAAGCGAAGGTGTCGTGGTCTTCATCGGCTCCCTAAATATTGGAACCATGTCTTGGTGGCTTCGGAAATCGATTGGGGATCCCACAGAGGTGCCTCTCTCCAATACTCAATGTCTGCTAGGATCCGCGCGACGCCTTCATCGAACGAAACGACGGGGACCCAACCAAGATCCATTTTGATCTTGCTGACATCAGCCCATGTGCAGTCCGGCTCTCCCGGGCGTTTCTGAATGTACACCACTGCGCCTTCGAGCAATTCAACGAGCCGATTCACCGTCTGAGGGTTTCCCGCCCCGAGATTCCAAATCTCTCCGATTTTGTCCGTGTCGGCAGCCGCGAGAAATGCCCTTGCCACGTCTGTCACATAGAGAAAGTCGCGCTTCTGAGTCCCGTCTCCGACGACGGTAAACGGTTTTCCTGCGAGCTTTTGACGAAGAAACACCCCGAACACGGCACCATAGGCACCTGAGGTACGCGAGCGAGTTCCGTACGCATTAAAAATGCGGATGGAATTCACTGGAAGGCCGTATACTGTATTCCAGTGAATGACCGCCTGCTCTCCCAGGTATTTGCTCAGGGCGTAGGGATACTGCGGTGCGATCGGATGATCCTCTCGCGTGGGAACTGTGGCAAGTCCATAACACGACGACGATGCGGCATACACCACCTTGCGCACACCGGCATGCCGTGACGCTTCCAGGACATGTACCGTGCCCTGTACATTCGCCGACATGTACTCGGCAGGCTGTTCAATGGACGGGACGATATCCCCGATTCCGGCAAAGTGAAAGACATATTGCGCATCGGCGAATACCTTATCGTTGCAAGCCAATGCCCGGACATCCCGCTCATCCAACACCACATCGGGATTTGCCCGATGATGCACCAGATTGGCGTGTCGCCCACCGATGAGGCTGTCGATCACATGCACTCGGAATCCCCGATCAACCAAGAGGTCGACCGTGTGGCTGCCGATGAATCCGGCCCCACCAGTCACAATGGCAAGTGGACGACTGTTCATTAAATTGCCCGGATTTTCTTGAGAACTTTCACGTTATAGTATCGGTCGTCTGTCATGCTGTTGGGGAGCTTTCCCGCACAGAACGCTTGGCACAGATCTCGGACAGCATCCTCGATCGTCCGTTTCGGCCTGAATCCAAGTTTCGCGGCGATTTTGTCGGACGTAATGCGGTACGACCGGTTATCGTTCGACGGAGTCGTCACGATAGGAATCTCGCCTCTCTCCCCGAATTCTTTCTCGGTTACCTTTTTGACAATCGTGGCGATCTCCATGATGCTCTGATTTTGATACCCGGCATTGAAAGTTTCCCCGGCGATCTTTTCGTCAGGAAGGTCCAGCAACAGTTTATAGAGATCGCACATATCTTGAATATGCAAGTTGGGGCGCTGTTGTTCCCCGCCGAACACCGTGATCTTGTGGTTGTTGACGGCGTGGTTAGTCAGGATGTTCACCGACAGATCCAGACGCTGCCGCGGGCTATATCCACAGACAGTGGCCGGACGAATCGTGACACAGACGAAATCGTTAGACTGGTGTTTAAAGAGCAACGGCTCACACAGGCCTTTGAACTTGTTATAGAGCGTGAGGGGGACGAGTGGGTGCTCCTCCGTCACTCTTGGAGAGTCGGAGTAGCCATATACCGAGGACGATGAGGCATAAATAAACCGCTTGACCCCTTGCTCTTTCGCAGTCATCACCAACGGCTCGAAACACCTGTAGTTAATTTCTTCGCTGAGCTTCTCATCCAACTCGAAGCCGGCATCGTTAGAAATGCATGCCAGGTGAATCACCGCATCGACACCCCGGCACGCATCCCGCAATTTCGCGGTATCCCGAATATCCCCTTCGATGATCTTGAGGCACGGGTGTGGTGTCAATTCGCACCCGTAATACATGATATCGTACACCGTCACATGGTAGCCGGCAGCCAGTAACTGCGGGGCCAAGAGGGTGCCGACATAGCCGGCGCCTCCAGTAATGAGCACATTCTTGATCATCGGGACTCCTGAATAATTGTCTCAAGGCCGGTCATGGGATAACGATTTGGGGAATGCACGGGAATGGGAATGGTGTATCCGGCAGCCGAGGCATCGCGAAAAAACATCACCACCGTATCGAGGGAATAGGCGGCATGGTCCTTCCCCAGCAGAGAAAGCTTATTGAGGATATCGTTCGTTGCGGTAATAATATGGCAGCCGATTTCATCGGCCTGAATGATATTCAACAACTCCCGTGGGCTGGCCCAGATAAGTTCAGCCTTCGGCTTCGCTTGCATAATCCTGAGCGCCTCGCGCATCACCGGTACCGGATCAACACCAGTATCTGCAATCCGCCCGGCAAAAACCGAGATAATGGCCGGTGTGTTGGCCGAGAGTGCATCAGTGATGGCCTTCACTTGTTCCAGCGTCATCACCGCCGTGACATTGAGTCGGACTCCCGCCTCGGACAACCGGCGAATCAGCAGTCCGGAAAATTGACGTTTCGTGTTGGTGACGGGAATTTTGACGTTGACGTTTGATCCCCACGAGGCAATTTCCAACGCTTGTGCCTCCATTTCGTCAAACTCATCGGCAAACACTTCGAACGATACCGGCCGATCCGGCACTTCACGCAGCACTTCTGATGCGAAGGACTTATAATCGGCAACACCAACTTTGCGCATCAATGTGGGATTGGTGGTAAAGCCTTTAATCCAGGACTTGGCATACATTGCCCTAATCCCCTCAAGGTCGGCGCCATCGGCAAAAATCTTGATTTTCAGATCACTCAGTTTGGTCATCAAGCTCTCCTCTCTGTGGATTCGAGACTGGCATGGTGAAGAATAAAGGCTGATGCTTGCACGAGATCTGTACAGGTAACATCCGGCGCATCCCGCAACGTTTCTGCGTAGCCTCGATCAATAAAGATGGTGAAACAGCCAGCAGCCCGGCCACATCCGACATCGCGCCACCGATCCCCAACCATATAGCTTCGAGAGAGATCAATGTCGCGTTCCCGCGCAGCTTCTAACAGCATTCCCGGCTTGGGTTTATAGCACAGGCTGGTCGGACTCTCCACTTCGTAGCAGACCTTAATATCGTCGAGCGGAAGCTCTTTACGCAATCGAAGATGCATGGCTTCAACAATTTCACGGTGCTGAAGGCCTCGTGCCACATCAGGTTGGTTGGTCGCAACAATGAGTAAGAACTCAGCTTCATCGAGTTCGCGCAGAGCATCGAGGACGCCGGGCAAGATTTCGAACTCTGCCAACGTGGCAGGTGGGTACGGTTTCCCCTCACGCACCACTGCCCTGTTAATAACTCCATCGCGGTCAAGAAACACGGCGCGCTGCATGCCCCTCAAACCGAGGATGCCTTGACGGTGCTCTCCCATTTGGTGCCGACGACCTGCAGCTTGGGATGAGATACCAGGCAGTGCCACACGACTGCCTGAAAGGCTTCAGTGTGTGGTGTTACGTGAGCGGCATTGATGGTGGGGACAACAACCACCGCATCTCCCACTCGTTTGGTATACCCTCCCTGTCGGCCCACGACACCGAAGATTCTCAACCCTCGTCGCTTCGCTTCGTCGAGTGCGCAGACCAGATTTACGCTGATATTTTTTTCCGCATCGCCACCGCCCACGGAAAATATCAGTACGGCATCGTCCTTGTCTGCGCGGCTGACTTTCAACCAGCCTGCGAAAACCGTGTCCCACCCTTCATCATTGGTACGCGCAGTGAGCTCCGAGACATTGTCCACCGGGGTATACGCTTCAATGCCGCACAATTTTCGAAAGTCATTCACGGCATGGCTACAATTCGCAGCGCTCCCACCAACTCCCAGAAGAAACAGCCGGCCACCACGGTCACGCAGATCGGCAAGGCCTTCAGCGATCCGCTCGATCATTTCATAGTCAATCCGCTCAGTGATCTGAGCAGCCTCGGCGAGATACAGCCTGGCATGAGACATCGCGTGCTTCCTCCTAGACCTTTAGCAAAACGAGGGATCTTTTAAGCTTTAGCATAGTCCCGGGCCCCTATCAAGAAGCGTGCGGCTCAAATGGCTGCATTCTCTCAGGGGATGCATTCAATCAGCATACTTGATCATATCCACTACATATTCCGCAAAGGGAACAGACGAGGTAAAATCCGGGGACACGGCATTGAGGACGTGGGTGGACCGAGGCCCTGGCTCAATCACAAAATCGCTGAGCAGCTCGGCCGTTCTTGTGTCGACCAGCTGAGCACGAATTCCAGGCTTGTAGTAGACACCAGCATGGAGCACTCCACTATTCCGACCGCTCGCATGCCGGCCCGGCGATGGTTCCTTTTCGATCACCATTACCCTGGCCCGATGTCGTCGGCGCAATTCCCGCGCAATGGACACTCCAATTCACTCCGGCTCCGACCACTACAAAGTCTCACACTAGGTTGTTCCTAATTCTGCCAGGCCTATTAGTCGATTGCTAATCACCCGTGGTGAAAGGATAGGGTGGTGAGAAATGCGATCGTCTATCCCTCCTTTCACCAACATGTCTTCGGCATCCCCTCGCAGTATCTATCCCAAACACGACGAGTATGCAAAAGGCTAGATACCGGCTCAACATGTCCAGGAGACGCTCAATGGCTTGCTTCTTGAGAATTGCTCTTTGGCCGAGAGACGGCGAATGGGAAGCTGCGAGGGCACAGCGCGTGGGTTCATCATGACAAGACCGGATTTCGTGAAAGGAGAATACGATCTGGGAGGGGAGCAGACGCCTAGACCGGCACAACGTCCGCAATATCGATCTCCACGGCTGCGGCTTGCTGAATGAGGCGAACACCCAGCACCAAGCGGTGGCGCTTTTCTTTGCGCAAGAGAATCCCGTGCACTCCTTGTAGCGGACCTCGGACCACTTCCACTTGCATGCCTTCGTGCAGATAAGGATGTGGGTCATAGGACAGCACGCTCGTCATGAGGGTCTTCATCGCCAGAATCTCCTCGTCCGGAATCGGCTCAGGACGATGGCCACTACTGACAATATCGACTACTCCTATGGTCTTGAGCACCGGCAGCTTATGATCCGACGCGAAGCGAACGAAGCAGTATCCTGAGAAGAGCGGAACTTCAATTTCCTTCTTCCGATCCTTCCATTGACTGAGACGCTTGACCGTTGGCAATAACGGCTCAATGCCCTGATTCGCAAGCTGGTCACGCACGATCTTTTCGTGACGCGACCGCGTCCGAAGGGCATACCAATGAAGACCGTTTATTTGGTTTGTCTGGTTCATCTGGTCCATTGCGAGAATAGCGGGACGGGCGAGAGTGGCGAGAAGGGCGAGATTCGCATCAAGAATACGGAATGAGCGGGAATAGCGGGACGGGCGGGACGAGCGAGAAAAGCGCGAAACGCAAGACAGTCTAAATGGTGAGTGGGGCGTTTTCTCCTCTTACGCATCAGGTATTTCGCGCCAGTCCCGCCCATCTCGCCTTTCGCGCAATTCCCGCTCTTCTCGCTCATGTCACAGCCCACTCTTCAACGTTTTAATCAAGGCCCCCAATCATAGCACTGAGTTGCTGGACACTCTGCCTGAGTTCTATGGACTTCTCTCGGTCAAGGTATCCGACTTCTTCCGCGATGATCACTTGGGTCATGACCTCACCCGCTGATCCTTTTGCCACATACAAATACCAGATGAATTCCGAAACAGTTTCTCGCTCCTTGCCCTCTGCTATATTGGACGCGATTGAACCAGCAGCTCTTCTTATCTGGTCCCGTAAACCAAAATCCCTGCCGAACTCTCCGTCTTTCGAAATCCGGTAGAGCGTGACCGCTAATGCCTTTGCCTTCTGCCAGCACTCGAGTTCCTCAAATCGGATCACAGACATAGGATGAATACGAGATGAGCGGGAAAAGCGGGACGGGCTTGTCGCACGCCTCAGGTGTCTCTCTGAAGCTGTCCACCTTTCTCGCGAATCCCGCAAGTCGCGCTCGTCTCGCGCCTCGCAGACGCAGCTCCGCCCTTTCACTTACAGATCCAAATCGCACATACCACTCAAAATTCCAGTCACGCGCGGAAGCACCACGACTTATATGCGTAGGCCGAGAATCAGCACCTTTTCTCATGGCACTCCCGACTCTACCAACTGTCCACTACCTGTTACCGCTTGTTCGAGATCAGTAATCAACACCCGGTCAAATTGCCATCGACTCACCCTTTCAGGGGTAGAAACTGGACTAGCGAGAAACAACTCGTGCGGATTTCCATCAATGAATCCCACACAATCGACATTCATCTTCTCGAAGCGACAGATAGGCCAATTCATCTAACTCAGTCGTCCCGTATATTACAACCCGCTGGCCATGAGAAGCATCGGACGTCGACATTATGTCTTTTAACCGAGTATGAGAGGGAATACTGCGTATAGAGCTAGGTCAAGGTGACTTTTCCCTGAAGTCCTATGACGTCAGGAGATACCTGATTCGATTGCGCGGAATGGTCGTGATCTTGATGGAGCCCTTGCGGGCCAGGCGCTTGAGATAGAACTTGGCCAGACCAAGCGCGACACCAAGTTTGGTGGCACGCCTGCGCTGAGTGCCCCGCCATCTCGATTGAGTTCACTACGGGGGAAAAGGTCTCGTTGACCTTGTAAATCCATGAATTATACAGACAAATTAGATAACTAATCATGATATGAACAAGTGGATCTCCCCTGTCAAGCTGAAAATACGGCGTCAAACATTCATCATGAACATAGGTAGCTTGAGGCTGAGAGCATTCCCTGGAAAGAAGGGGTTACCTGGGAAAGCTGCGAGCAACAGTTTTAAGCTGAGAGTGAGGGGCTTCGATTAGTGTCTACGCGAGAGATCTCAGGATGCAGTTCGTGCCGTATAACATCAGAGTCGTCACGCCCCTAGCACCCTCCCGCCACCTATGCATCCTGCTTTCGTCTATCCACGAAAGCCAGGGGTGCGACCCGAACGAGTCTGGAATACGTGCGGAATTTCCAAGGATCCTGCTGCAGGGCTTGAATGAGCTTCACCCACCCCTTGCGTGGATGGCCATCCTTGGCATAGTGCATCCCCCAATCAGAGTAGCAATCGGCGAGCATGCGATCGATGAGTATGTTCTTAGCTCGATCTCCTACATAGAGCGTCCGCATTCGAATCAGGAAGCGCTCTCTGCTGCGAATGACTCCTAATCCACCCGCCCGAGTGAATCCTCCAGCATGAAGCCTGTAGGCCATCCCGGATTCATTCAATAAGACAAGTCGCCCCTGCTGTTTGAGCCTGGCGATGAGATCGAAATCCTCGAAACCGCGCAGCTCAGGATCGAATCCACCGACCCGTTGGAAGACATCGCGTCGGACCAACATCGCCGAAGGAAATACCAGTGCTTCTCCGATCAAACGGCCAAGCGGTGACGCCAGTGCCGATGCCTGCTCAGCCAGCGCCGCCCCCGTCACCAACGTTCGTCCGTCGCCGTCCATCCTATCGTAGTTACAGTGCACCAACGCAACATCGGGCTCCGCATTCAGTACAGCAACCTGCTGCGCAAGCTTGGACGGATACCATCGATCGTCCTGATCCAGAAAAGCCACGAACATCCCGGTCGCTTGTCTGACCCCCGCATTGCGCGCGGAACTTTGGCCTGCATTCGCTTGCTGAATCACTCTCACCCGCGCACCATAGTGCTTCAGCAACGCCCACGAGCCGTCTATAGACCCATCATCCACACACACGATTTCATAATCTTGAAAGGTTTGCGCAAATACGCTCTCCAGCGATTCTCTGAGAAATCGCTCGCCGTTGTACACCGGGATCACGACACTTACCAATGGCATCAAATACCCTTCAGCACAGAAGAATCCTCAGATGGGTTTGACCGCTTCCAGCTCGATGTCCATTTCTATACATGCATTCCATAGGTATCGGCGGAAACGTTTCTGGAAATAGGCAGGCATGAACTTAAACGGTTTTCGCATCTTGAAGTATGTGGAGCGAATTTTGAAGTTTGTCTTGAGACCGTAATAGTTCGGGTAATCGAAATACTCAAACGTGGCCTCCGTGATATAGCGCACATGTGTTGGGTCAACAAAGGCCTCGCGAGAGGCATAGTAGGGGGTTCGCACATAGACTTTTGCACCTGGCTCACAGATGCGAAACAGCTCTTCCATAAACGTGACAAGATCATCCATGTGCTCGACGATATTGTGGAGATATACAGCCGTTACATTACCATCCCGAAAGGGCAGACCCTGTTTAAAGTCACAGATGACGGCCACTCCTGGTAAGCTTCGTCGATCGACTCCCAGCGTGCCGGGATGCTTGTGCGCCCCACAACCGATATCAAGACTAAGCCCCATAAGTCACCTCTGAACAAACTACAGACTGGCCGCGCGTCAGGAATCTGAAGACCTGAATGAGACAGCACAGCCGGAATTCTCGACAGTGAGCAGCCGCTGGACGGCAGTAAACACCTCATGGACCGTGATCAGCCTCATACAATTCTCCTCGCTTCTCGTACAGGTCGGATGGAAGCAACTGCGGCAATCGAGTCCCTTATAGAGCACCTCCACAGGACCGCCACGAGGACCCCACTCGGCTGGATTCGACGGACCGAACAATGCCATCACGGAAGTACCCACTGCGGAGGCTATGTGCATGGCGCCGCTATCGCTTCCCACGAAGAGCATCGACTTTTTGGCGATGGCCGCGAACTGTTTGATGGTGGTACGGCCAGCAATGACTGCGGGCCTGCTCTTCGCCATCTGTCGAATATGTTGTGCGAGATCTCCCTCCTGGCTGTTGCCTCCGATCAATACCTGGCAATGATAATCAGTCGAAAGACGATCGGCCAGCTCCGCGAACCGCTCCGGAGGCCAGGCTTTAAACCAGTACCGGGCGCCGGGCTGCAGTATTACAATCGCCTGCGATCGCTGAACGCCGAGTTGATTTAACAGTTGATCCGCACCTTTCTCTTCTTCTGGTGTCAGCCAGAGTCGCGGATCCTTTGAGCCGGCAGGGATTTCCATAGGCTTGAGAGCTTCCAGGTCCCGGTCAATCCGGTGCCGCACACCTGGCACAGGTTGAACCACCTCCGTATAACATCGCCCTCGCCAACGATGCTCGTCGTTGAATCCAATCCGGACCGGTGCCCCGCTGACCCAACTCAGAAACGCAGACCGGTCGCCATCTGTCAAATCGATCACCGTGTCGAATCGCCGACGACGCAGCCCGACGATGAACCGCCATTGTGCCGCGAGAGATCCTTTGTCAAGAACCACGATCTCGTCCACATCCGGATTTCCGGACAACACGTCTTCAGTCCCGCGATTCACCATCATCGTGATCCGGACATCCGGTCGTGCTGCCTTGATCGCACGCAGGGTCGGTGTCGCCAACAAGACGTCACCGATGTAGCGGAGCTTGATGATCAGGAGGTTACGCACGACATACCCAATCAGGTCTATAACGATTCAGGAACACAACTCTCTATACAACGCGACGGTCTTAACCGCGGCCTGCTCCCAGGAGAACTTCTTGGCACGATCGAATCCTTTGACCTTCAAGGCGGCTCGAAGCGGCTCATCCTCAAGCACACGGATCATCGCCTCTCCGAGCGCCCGCGCGTCTTGAGGATCTGCCAGGACCGCCGCATCACCCACCACCTCCGCCAACGCGGTCGAATTGGACGTGAGCACCGGCGCCCCACAAGCCATCGCTTCCAATACAGGCATCCCAAACCCTTCATACAACGAGGGGAAGACGAACAGATCGGTGGAGGAATACAACAGCTGCAGATCGTTCGTGGATAACCGTCCTGGACAAAGCACCTTTTCCGCCAAGCTGCGCCTTCGAGCCGTCTCCTCATAGTTCCCGAACGGATGGATAGGCGAGCCGACCAGGACCAACATTCTCGATCCCAGTTTCTTCCTGACCATTTCCGCCGCTTCAAGAAATATCTGATGATTCTTGCGCGGGTCTGCCCCTCCAATAAACAAGACATAGCGCTTGGCCGTCAGACCGATCCGTTTCCGTAACTCCGCCATCGCCTGATCGTCCCGGCGTGGCACAAAATCCTCCGATACTCCGTTGGGAATCACCCTGATGTGCTCGCGTTTCAAACCATAGAGCTCCACGAGTTCTTTCGCGGAAAACTCGGACACCGTGATGGCTTTTCTGGCTCGTAGCGCGGTTTGTCGCGTCTTGAACGACGACGGCCATTGTCCCAACATCTTCTTCGAGTACTCGGGGTGGCGATCCAGCCAAAGATCGTGAATGGTTACGACCCCGCCATAGCGACCGACGGTTTGCATCCGGAAATTTGTCCCGTGGTAGAGATCCAACCGGTCGGACGAGCCCCGCTTCTGCATCCCCCATCGGCTCGACTTCATCCACTCTAGCCGCTCAACGCCCGGCCATGATCCCACGGAATCCGGCCGATCAGCGCCCGGCCTCGCATAGGCCATAAAGTCGATCTCCTCTTTCTTTGCCAACATCGTGCGGAGCAGGTGATAACTGTGCCAACCGACTCCACCCAGATCACCCACCATCGGATTGGCATCAAAACCGATTCTCATCCTCGTCCCTTCCAACAGGATGCTGAAAAAGTCCACCAGCATCGTTCTCGCATCGCTCAAAGGCTCAACGTACCGAAGCGTACGCCTCGCCTTTTCGCTCGCTGCGGCCTTGCTGGACGGCCTTTTTGAGCATCCTGTGCGCAGTTCTCCTATTGTCCAAGCCGTGTGAGCCAGTGAGATTCCGGCGGGCTACAGAATTTTCCCACAGCCGTCTAAGTTCTCAACACCTCACCATACAGCTGTTCCACCTGCGCGACGGACGCATCGAGGCTAAATCGTTCCTGCGCACGCACCCTCCCACAGCGGCCCATGTGTTCTCGCCGATCGTGGTCCTCCAGAAGGGACATTACGGCTGCGGCCAATGACTCGACATCTCCCGAAGGGACAAGCAAACCAGTCTCCCCCTGTGACACGACTTCGGGAAGCCCCCCTGTCGTAGTCGCAACCACGGCTTTCCCCATTGCCATCGCTTCGACCACCGCAATTCCGAATCCCTCCATGAGTGCCGGGTGCACATACAGATCGAGGCAAGCCAGGAACGGCTGAACCGGGTCCTGAAAGCCGACCATATGCATGCGATCCGCGATCTTCAATTCATGAGCGAGCCTCTTCAATCGATCGGCATAGGCGTGATCGTCACTGCCCACGATTATGTAGTGCACGGTGGGAACCGCACCGACTATAGCCGGGAGCGCCCGAAGCATGACCTCATAGCCTTTTCGTGGAAACAGGTTGGCAATGGTCCCGATCAAGACGGCTCCATTCGGAACCCCGATCATCTGGCGAATCGCCTGGTCATCGTGCGTGAGTTGTCTATCGGAAAGATCGATGCCACTGTAGACGGTACGGACCTTTCTCGCCGACACCCCGCCAGCAATCAGAGACTGTTCAATCTGCCGAGAGATCGCAATGACGGCCTCTACCCGATCAAGCTCATAGCGTCGCACCTTTGCCGGCTCGATTTCCTGCCTCACATGCGCCACGATCGGCACAGACTTAGAAACACAACGTACCGCCCTCACGGTATGGGGCACCCACCAGATATCGTTCACATGAATCATGGCTAGATCGAGTTGATCCACGAGAGCCCCCAGGCGCCGGACCGCCGATCGGCGCTGAAAGAATGAGCGAAGTTTTCTCCAGGGGGGGAGGCTGAGCGAGTGAGTGGGAACTGCGATCGCATGGAGTTGATCTCGAAATGGGCCTGTCCCTGGACAGACCACATGCGGCTCCCACTTGTGCCGATCGAGGGTCTTCAACAATGAAATCAGATCGCGTTCCGCCCCACCGATGGCTTCAATCCCATGCACGTACAGAATTCGCGTGCCCACTACCTGGCGTCCGGGTGAGAGGTCACCTGCCTGGTTGCATCCCACAGCTTGGCATATTTCACAAATGTATACATGCTGGCGAATACACAGACGATGAGTCCCCTCACTCCATCACGAAACCCCTGTTTCAATACATAGGTTTTGACCAAAACCACCAGGGGACGGAAGACCAGGTCAATCCCGCGAACCATCCGAACCGTCCTGGCCTTCTCCTGAGCCGCCAGCGTGGTATAGAGCCCGAACTTCTTGAAGTGATCTTGAATGCGCCGCTCCGTGAAATGATCAAGGTGCCCGACCAATGTCCCAATCTCTCCATCGACGATGAGATTTTCATGCACAGCAACATCGTTATACTGAGCGATCCCCCGTCGAAACAGGCGCACTTGATAATCGGGGTATACACCGCCTCCTCGCACCCAGGCTCCGTAAAAAAAGTTCCGTCTCGGAATCCGATAGGCCACGGGAGCGCCCGGCCTCCATCGATCGAGGCAGGTCCGCACTTCTCCACGAAGTTCCTCGGTCACTCGTTCGTCTGCATCGAGGATCAGAATCCAGTCGGACGACGCCTGTGCCATCCCGAAATTCTTCTGCAGGCCGAAGCCGGGCCAGGGACGCACAGAGACCTTCGCCCCGCAGGCACGGGCCAACGCCACGGTCCGATCACAGCTTTCCGCATCGACCACGATCAACTCATTGACCCACTGAACCGACTTCAGACAATCCTGGATATTGGTTTCTTCATTCTTGGTGATCACCACGCAGGCAAGGGAGGGCTTACCAGCAACAAGGGTCACGACTGGGATACTCCTGTACTTGGGTGGATCGCCCCTAGGGTCTGGAATTGCCGGCGGTGCAGTTCGACAATCCTTTCGGGGCTTACATAGAGCCAGCGCCACGCAAAAATACGGTTGAATTCTCTCACAAGCTTCTTGAGAGGCTTGCCGACATGTCGGCGAAGGATCTGCTGAAATGAACGCTCATCCGCGATGGACCGAAAATAATTGGGCTTATACCAGAGCTTCTCCTGCTCTTCAGCCGACCACTTCTCAGGGATGGAGAGTCGAGGATGGGTACAGGCGAACGGCTCCCGCTTTCCCTTCACTGTCGCTCGAATGAAATGGTGCACGTAGCATCCACCGAAGATCTTGCAGCGGCGGACGTCCCCGAGCTCGCCCTCGCGCTTGCGAAGCCTGTAGTAGAGGTCCCAATCAGCGGCCTGAACACGCTCGTCCAAAAGACCAATTTTGTTGAAGGTTGAACGTCTGACCATCACACAGGAGCCGTTGAGCCCATCGAACATGGTCGTTGAAAAACAGCGCTGCACCTCTTCGCAAAAACCTTCCCAATCTCCATACATCGCTCGGATCTTTGCTTGTAATTGGACAGCAGTTTTCCCCGAAGAAATCCGGCCTTGTCCAATTGTCGCCCATCGACCTTGTATCCAATCCGTCAACGCCGGTGTGGGCATCATTTCCAACCCAAGCGGCGTAATGGCATCCAAGTGAAAGCGTTCCATCGCCTCGATCAACCGGCCATTCCAATTTGGTCCTACATACAGATCGTTATTGATGTGACAGAGATACTCTCCCGTCGAATTCCGAGTCCCAAGGTTCATGGACTCCGGATAACAGAGATTGGCGGCGTTTCGAATGACACGACACCCTTGCGATTCAAAAAACTCTGCCGAACCATCGGTGGAATGATTATCGATCACGATGACTTCGTAGGGACCGGTCGTGTACCGACGAATCCCCTCTAAAAAGAGCATGTTGTGGCCGATCTGATTGTGCACCGCAACGATCACGCTCAACATCCTGCTCACTCTCCTTCTTTATTCCTCACCGCAAACTTAAACTGATCGATCCAGCGCAGGACGGTATAGTTGCATTCGCGCGGGAGCGCACGATGAATTCGGTTGAGGTCCCCTACGGACTGATAGATTCTCTTGATAAATTGCGCATGCCGACAGTCGCAAAACTCGTCAATCGTGTGGCGTGTCTTGGGTTCGAATATAAGAGTATCTCCTTCGCCTACGTATACAAACCAGCGATGGAATGACCATCCACGATCAGCGTGCGGGTAATTGTAACCCTGTTCGTAAAACGGGCTGGGCGTCTCTATGTATCCTGCACGTGCGATGCGCATCAGTTCTTTGCAGGCTGCCTCAGGGTCCTTGGTGTGCTCCAACACATGAGAGGCATAGACATAGTCAAAAGTCTTGTCCTTGAAAGGGAGAGATTCCACCGTAGCCAGAAGAAGGGGGAGCCCTACTCTTTGTATAGGCTTCCCGCGTTCAGAATCATCCTCGGGAAGGAGGTCGACCAGGTGGGTCGCGTCCTCATGCGGTCGATGGCCAGACCCAACATCCAAGACCCGTCTCTTCGAGGGTTTTCCAAATCGCCGGCGAAGGTAGAACTTACAACGACTCACTACACCGCTCAGTCCCATATGTCCAACTCCATGATTATAGAACGCCTAGGGCCTCGACCTATTAAGGTCGGTCTGACCATTACCCGCGGAAGCCTCGCTGGGAGATCGTTCGGTAGAATCTCCAATTGATTGTGCGCGGCGCCAATGATGGTCTGCATCCCCACTCCTCATCAATGAACCAAGAGAGAGTACTGGCCGTGCTTCTTAAACACCGCGCGCGACTGAGGGAACCGTTTCGCCAGACTCAATACCCGGCACGCGCGCAGGAGGTCATTGCAATTGGATAGGAGGGCTTTTCTCATGCCGGCGAATCGGCACGGTCGCCCATCCTGTCGGCAGTCCATCATCCGGTCACGCGCCTCGACCTGAAACGACGACTTCCAATAAAAGATGGTGCTCTTCGCCGTCCGGCGAAAACAATGCTGGGCCTCACGAAAATCGACCGCCGCATAAAACTCGCGGAGAAACTGACCATCCCGGCATGAGCAAAACCGAGCCACTTCCTCCACCGACTTGGGCTCGAACACCAGCTGGTTGTTGCCCAGCGAGAACACGAACCACCGATGAAACCAATGCGTTGGAGAAGACTCGTCTCCGATGGCAAGCCCCTGTTCAAGAAATGGCGATGGAGTTTCGATATACCCAGCCGCCTCCACACGCATGATTTCTCGGCAGGCCTGACCAGGATCCTCCACGTGCTCGAGCACGTGCGAGGCATAGACAAAATCGAACGCCCTCTTGGCAAAGGGTAAGACCGTAGCTTCGCCGACGATCAGCCTTGCAGACGTCGGAACCAACAATGCATTTCCGCCTCGCTCATGCCCGTCAGAGACATGTCGTTCCAGTAGATGTGTGACCCCGGCGAATGGATTGTGACCTGGGCCAATTTCCAGCAAGCGCTTGGATAAGTACGGCCTTCTCCACCATGGCAATCGCTTCATCGTATAACCTTTCTGACACACCTACCCCCGAAACCCGCGTCGAAGGACTTCCCGATAAAACTGGAGATTCAGCCAGCGATTACGGCGGGCGGCCCAGCGCCGAGAGGAGTGGAGACGATCCGCCATCACCGCTGGATGCGATCCGCCAAATTCCTTCAACATGGCATAGTCCTCAAACTGAAAGCTGTCGTGGGCAAGTTGCTTGGCCTCTACGACAGGAACATGACCTCCATGATAGACCGCCACTTGCTCCCGTTTTTTTTCCAACATCGTTTTAGGGTCCTTCACCCACCCATAGTGAAAGACGCGCCCGCCCGATGGGGCAATCCATTCCTTCGGTCCGCTCTGGAGATACTGCTGTGTCGTCTTGAGGTGGAACCCCACGGCATCGCCGCAGGATTCAACTTCACCGTTGTTTCGAATGATCCGCACGGCTTTGTGGTAGAACCAGGGATTCGTCGACCAATAGTCCGCGACAAAATGCAGATACCGGAACAGGAGCCCTTTCACCTCGGGATTGCCAAGATGACGGCGCATCGCCTCCTGGACGATCGGCAAATCGTCTTCGTGCACGACCTCGTCGGCTTGAATGTAGAACGCCCAATCACCGGTACAATGTGACAACGCAATGTTGGTCTGTTGAGCATAGATCAGTCCATCTTTTCGCAGCGTCTCGTCCCAGACCGACTCTACGATTCTGATCTTCGGGTCGCCGATCGAGCGAATCAGCCCAAGCGTGCCATCGTCGCACCGCCCGACATTCACGATGAACTCATCGACGACCGGCAAAATGGAACGAATCGACTCCACGACCGGATAGTCGTACTTCACCACATTCCGCACGAACGTAAATCCGCTGACCTTCATTGCGCCGTCCTCACGAACACCTGTCTCATCATGGTCTCACCGCCACATGCCGGTCTCGGGCCAATTCCCAGAATTTCGCATACTTCATGAACGTGTAATAGCCATAGAGTCCGGAGAGAATCAAGCCAGGCATGCCGTCGAGGAAGCCGGCCCGCTGCACATACATCTTCAGAAATGCCCCGAGCGGATGGGTGATCAGTTGATGGGAGGAGAACCGACTGCCCTGCTCCGCCATGCGACGGGCCATCAGGTCGGAGTAGCGATCCTGCTTCGCCACGTAGTGATCGATGTCTCGAAACGGATACTGGAGCGCGGGACTCTTGAGAAACCCGACCGGCCCATCACAATCAAAACTCTCATGGACAAGTTCTTCGCGATAACGAAACCGTCCCTTTCGAAACAACTGCGGTTGCCGATAATCGGGATACCAGCCGCAATGTTTGATCCACCGGCCTAAAAAATAGTTCTTTCGGGGAACAAAGTAGGCATTCGCGTCCGGTCCGCAGTCGAGCATCCGTCGAATCTCTTCCCGCAACTCGGGCGTCATCCTCTCATCGCTATCCAGACTGAAGACCCACTCATGGGTCGTGAGTGCGACTGCCTCGTTGCGCAATCGTCCGAATCCGTGAAAGTCGAGTTGGTGTACCTTATCGGTAAATTCCTGGCTGATCGCCGCGGTCCGATCGGTGCTGTGCGAGTCCACGACGATCAACTCATCGCCCCAGCCTGCCACAGACTCCAGGCAGGCCCGCATATTGGATTCATCATTGTAGGCGATGACATAGACGGAAAGTTTAGCAGGCTGCGGCATAACGATGCTGGTCCCCTAGGAATCCAATGGTCCGCATGTCTGGGACAACAGGACACGACCATGCAGGATGCTCAAAGGGTCCAGACGTCTCACCCGCCCAACCCCGGCAATTATTTCACCCTCCCACCCTGAGTCTGCCAAGACAGACTCTTCGCCCTGGGACGCGCCTTGTCCCAGGAAAGGCCACAGCGAATTATCTCTTACTACTAAGGGGTGGGTGGGATGATCCCAACTGCGCGCGTCCAACGAGGGCCTTCTGAGGCCGCGCGTTGCGCGAGCACGGGGATCGTCCCAGCCACCCCGCCCATTTTTCAGCATCCTGTTAGACATGGAGCACTCTCAACGGGGAGGGATCTCCGGCTACCTCAAGCACGTGCTGCGCAACCGTTTCCACTGTCAGCCGGTCGAGACAGTCCCAATAGGGACAGGCCTCGTAAATACACTTTTCGCAAGTCGGCACATTAGGACGCAGGACCAGTCCCTTGCCGAGCGGCTGCCAACGAGTCGGAAGATTGTTGCGCCGCGGATCGAATAGACCGACATTTGGAACGCCGCAGGCTGCGGCAATATGGGCCGGGCCTGTGGCTCCGGAGACCACCGCATGACTCGCCGCAATCACGGCCATCAACTCACGCACCGATAGCTGCCCCATAAGATTCAGAACCGAGACAGGAAGCGGCTCCTCACTGTTCACTTGCTGGTTGAACATGTCTGCTTCCGCCTGACTTCCGGTCAACACCACCCCTATTCCCTTCCGATGCAACTCACGCGCGAGTGAGTGATAGTGTTCAACGCGCCAGCGCCGAGACGCAAACCCGCCTGGATGGAGCGCGACCCTGGGTGTCGCCATCTCGCGCAACCGCTCTTGTCCCCGCGCTCGTTCTTCATCAGTCAACACGAGACTCGGTGGAGACACGATGCCAGGCTGCAATCCAAGCCCTGCGAGCATGCCGACGTTATACGCAGTTTCATGTTTGGAAAAATCTTTCCGATGTTCATAGACCCGGCGATTCGCTAGCACACTATACCAACGGTAGCCTGTCGCCACTCGAATCGGAACCCGCGCCAGGAACGCCGCCCACATCAAACGCTTGAACGGCTTGAGAAACACCACGGCATCGACGGCCCGGCGAAACAACGCCACCAGCTCGCGCAGGGATTCCCGGCCCGTGACCGTCCAGACCTCGTCGAGATCTGGATGGTGAGCCAAGACTGGGGCCGCATACTCGCTGGACAGGAAGGTGATCCGCGCCTCTGGCAGGAGCCGGCGCAGCGCGGAGGCGACCGGCAAACACAGAATTTCATCGCCGATCCCGTCAGGCCTGACTAAGAGGACATTCATCGGGGAACCATCCGCAGGGACCGCTGCGCTCGAGCCGCCGCCAGGACCTGTTCGGGCGACACCGTTCGTAAGCACTCCAAGAGCAGAGTATTGTGGCACGTCCGACTGAAACAGGGTCTGCAGGGTACGTTTCCCGTCAATACCTGATGACCCACCCCATAGGGACCGGTCCGCGCCGCACTCGTCGGCCCGAACAGGGCCACAACCGGCGTACCAACCGCCGCCGCGATATGCATCGGACCTGAATCGTTCGTAATCAGCAGCGACGCCTTGCTCAGGAGTGCCGGCAGCAACCTCACTATCGTGGCTCCGGCCAGATCGATGGCAGGGGTCTTCATCATCCCGCACACCGCAGCGACATCCGCTCGTTCGTCAGGACCGCCGATCATCACCACCGCACCACATCCTTCTTGCTGCAGCCGATCTGCGACCTCGGCGAACGACGCAGCCGGCCACCGCTTGGTCGGCCACCGGGCAGAGACATTCATCGCCACCCAACTCGTTCCAGGCGTCACACCGGATCGGCTCAACAGACGATCGACCTCATCATGGTCGGCTTGCGGAATGCGGAAACGAAACTCCGGCGTACCGGACTCCACAGCCCCCACGGCCTTAGCCACCAACAGGTAGCGATCGACCGCGTGCATCTCCAATTGTGGAACCGGCACGCGCCTCGAATAGAACCAGGGACTCCCCTCTCGCCCATCGGCAAATCCCACAAGCAGGGGAGATCCGCTGAGCCACCCGATGGCGGCGCTCCGAAAGAGACCTTGAAGATCCACCACAAGATCAAAGCGCTCTGCACGAAGAGGGGACACCTGGGAGAGCCACCCCTTGAGGGTCGGTTCCACCGACCACACCCGATCCACCCCGTCGATCCGCTCGACGAGACCAGCCCACTCGCGCTTGACCAGCCAGGTCAGTCGAGCCTTGGGATAGGCCCGGCGAATTGCCGCACAGGTCGGCATCGCGTGTACAATGTCGCCCATTGAGCTCGGCTTGATAAACAAGATGTGGCGATAGTCGGACATCATGCATGCCGTCAGCTATCGGCAAACAGCGGAAGGTGCGGGCATGAGGCACTGTGCGTGGAGGAGCCTGCGAGAAATGCGCGATCCGCGAATCTTCCGTGTCACGTCTGCCTTGTGGGTCCCGCTTTTCTCGCCTGTCTCGCCCATGACCTATGACTCCTTGCCCCTAGCTCCTGACCTCTCGCTTGTCACGGCCGCTAGCTGGGCGCTCTTCGCTGCATCATCCAAAATCCAGTCAACTGCCTCGGTCATAGACTTCGCCACGGCCTCCGGCATAGCGTGGGCCGCCCTCAGTGAATCCAGTGCCTGCGTGTCCACCAGTTCGGTCGTAATAAGAATAGGTTTGGCACCGACCCTGTTCGCCAATTGCATGTCGCGCGCGTGATCGCCGATCAAATAGGATCGCCGAAGATCCACGTGTAACTCTGACACAGCCCGCTCCACCATTCCGACTTCCGGCTTGCGACAGCGGCAGCCATCGTCAGGATGGTGCGGGCAGAAATAGATCGCATCGAGCGCGACATCTTCCCGTTCCAAAAGACCGTCCAATCTGGCATGGATGGCTTCCAGATCCTTGAGGGTCAAAATTCCTCGGCCGACTCCGGATTGGTTGGTCACGACGACTAACCTCGCTCCGGCTTCTTTCAAACGCGCCAAGGCCGGCCCGACGCCTGGCAACAGCTTCAGCTCAGCCGCGACTTTCAGATAGCCTGGATCGTAGTTCAAGGTTCCATCTCGATCCAGGAACACGGTGACCCCTTCGAGACTGTTCCTGTGTTTGGTTCGATTGGCCTCGTATGTCTGATGGGTGGGGTTCGAACCAGACCCAACGGCAGAACTGGACACATTCAATAAACCAGGTAACTGCTTCGTCGTCGCCTCCTGCACCTGATCAACAGTCACCCCTGTCATGCACCGGTGGTCGATGGGACAGTCACGCAACAGGCAGGGTGCGCAATCGACTGGCTGACGCACAATGGCATGGGCGCTCCCAAAGGGCGACGTCGTGCGCCAATCGGTCGGACCGAAAATCGCGACGACCGGTACCTGGAATGCAGAAGCGATGTGCATAGGACCTGTGTCATTCGTGAGGAGTACGGCGCACCGTTTCACCGACGCCATCAGTTCACGGATCGTCGTCGCCCCGGACAAGACCAGGGTTCTTGACGACAGACGCGTCGCAAGCTCCTGACCCAAACGCTCTTCTCCCTTGGCTCCAAAAATGACCACGCTGACTGATTGCTCACGGGACTCGCGAATCGTGCGGCAGAGTCGTTCCGTGACCTCTGCAAACCGTTCGGGCAACCAGCGTTTTGCCTTGCCGTACGTCGAACCAGGGTTAATCCCCACGATGACATCAGTGGCGGTCAATCCGCCCTGGGCGAAACGTTTAGCCATCGCTTGTTCTTCCTCAGGAAAAACGATGAGTTCCGGTGCAGACGGATCGCCCATGACGCCCAACGGCTTCAATAGATCCCAATAGTAGCGGACTTGATGGACGAGCGTGTGGCGGTCCGGCGCAGCGACCGGATCGGTCAACAGCAGACTCCGTCCGTCTGTCGCATACCCATAACGCCGAGGCACGCTCGCCAAAAAAGTCAGGAATGCCGCCTCGAACGCATTCTGAAACAAGACCGCCAGATCGAAGTGTTGCCGCCGCAACTGCCCCGCCAGCGCCCACTTGCCGAAGAGACCCGCATGACGCCCCTTCGTGTCGTAGGTCAGCACGCGCGTCAATGCCGGATGCCCCGCGAACAAATCGGCCACAGCCGGCTTGACCAACAGCGCGATTTGCGCGTCAGGGAACAGCCTCCGCAATCCACGGAGCGTGGGCTCGCACATCACCGCATCGCCAAGCCAGTTGGGTCCACGCACAAGAATTCTTTTGATCGTGTCTCTATCCACAGGCCTCCGACGGAGTGCAGCTCGAATGATTGAACACGAGTTGCTTGAGCCGATCTTCCCCGACCATGACGTGAGTGGCAAGTCGGACCGCCCACCAGCCCTCGGTGGGTTGGAGCAGCGCGGCTAACTTGCAGGCGTCTTTCTCCGTCGTCACGACCAGCTCGGCTTGGAGCTCAGTTGCTCGGGATCGCAGCTGCTCGACATCCTGGCTCGCATAGACATGGTGATCGACATAGACCACTTCATCCAGAATCCTGATCCCTATTCTCTCGACGAGGGAGCGAAATGACCCAGCATGTCCCACTCCGCTACAGAGCAGCGCTGTTTTTCCCTTGAACCAGGCGAGCGGCTGCGACGCGCCGGTCACCACAGAAACGAGACTCTCAGGACGAAAGACCACCTGGATGGGGTCCGTCATCGAACCGATCGCGAGCTGAAGTCTGTGACAGACCTCGGTCACGTGAGCCGACACATCCGCTCTCGTGACCACGATGGCGGTCGCGCGCGCCGCTGCCTGAAGCGGCTCCCGGAGTCGACCGGCTGGTACCAGGGCTCCAAGTCCCTCCGGATCCGTGGCATCGATGAGCAAGAGATTCACGTCGCGATAGAGCCCCAGGTGTTGAAATCCGTCATCGAGGATCAGGCAATCGACCGGAAAACGATCCAAGAGCCAGTCCCCGAGCTCATAGCGATCAGCGCCAACAGCAACGATTGCGCCAGGACAACGTTGCGCCATCAAGAATGGCTCATCGCCTGCCTCGTTCGGGCCGACCAGCAGGTGTTCGCCATTAGACACTAACAGATACGGATCCGTGCTTGTCCGTCGATAGCCCCGGCTGAGAATCGCTACTCGTTTCCCCTGTGCCAGGAGCCAGTCGGCAAGCAAAATCACGACCGGCGTTTTCCCCGTCCCACCCAGCGTGAGATTCCCGATACTCAGCACAGGCACCGGTAATCTCCGTTGAGCGAACCAGCCCCAGTAGTACAGGAGCACGCGCAATCGTGCAACGACCCCATAGGGGATTGCGGCCCATAGCAGCCACCACCTGACCCTTGTCCCAGGATTCAACAACTTTTTACTATCGTCCAGCCATGAGGGGAAGCGACCGGTCTGCGAGAGGAGACCCATTGGTACCTTGCTGCGACATCAGCAGTCTGCCGATGGCCTCCAGCGTCTGTTCCAAGGCTCCCTGATTCTGTTCGATCACTTGACGCGCCGCCTGGCCCATCCGCTCCCGTCCCTCGTCATCAGAAAAGAGGGCCAATACCTGGCGAGTGAGGTCCTCTGCATGGAGAACCCGACGGCCACCTCCCGCCTGGATCAAGAGGTCTGCAATCTCTGCGCAGTGGTCGGTATAGGGACCGAATAATACCGGCTTTGCCCACTGAGCCGGCTCCAGCAAATTGTGTCCCCCAATCGGAACGAGTGTGCCTCCGACGAACGCTACAACGGCTTCCCGGTAGATCGCAGCCAATTCTCCCCGCGAATCGAGCACCACCACCCGGGGACCGATAGATCGCAGCGTGCCAGCCTGCCCGATAGTACTGCGTCGCTGCACGGCAAGCCCGCGCGCCCGAATCATCGCCTCCACCGATTCCACTCGTTCGACGTGTCGAGGAGCCAACAGCAAGACCGCTGAGGGACACTGTGTCACGAGCGCTCGATAGCACTCAACGAGGGTCTCTTCTTCACCGGAATGGGTACTGCCTGCCACCAACAACTGTTCCGTATCCTGAAGTCCAAGATGAGCCCTCGTTGTCCGACCCTCCATGACGGCCGGTATCGGCTGATCGAACTTGATATTCCCTGTCCGCCTGACTCGGGAGGCCGCTGCTCCCAGCGCGATGATGCGTTCCACATCCCGGTCCGACTGCATCAGGCAAAGGCTGAGGGGCTGCAACATTGTCCGGTAGAATGCCCGCACGGGCGCCCACTGCTGCCGCGCAAACGATCTGGTCGAGAGCCGACCGTTCACGAGGGCAGTCGGCACTCCACGCCGGCGAAGATGCCACAAAAGATTCGGCCAGAGCTCGGTCTCGACGAAAAGATAGAGGCGTGGTTGCAGTCGTTCGATGAACCGGGAGACGACCCAGGGGAAATCGAGCGGCGCATAACAGTGATCGGCCACCACGGCCAACCGTTGCTCCACGGCTTCCCGTCCAGTCTCGGTCACCGTCGAGACCACCAGGCGGTACTCGGGATGACGGCGATGCAGCTCGTTGATGAGCGGTGTCACCGCCACCACTTCACCGAGAGAAACGGCATGGACCCAAATCACTGGTGCATCTGGTTTATTTAGTTTATTTGGTTGGTCTGGTTTGTCTTGTTCAAAGAAACCAAACAAACGAGATAAACCAGATGAACCTTCTTGTAATCCCAGCCGTTGGAGTAATCCGCGACGGCACCGTCGCTTAGCCAGCAGGATCGCCACGATGACCGGCGAAACGACCACCAACACAATGTTGTAGAAGAAACGCCACATGGCTTTGCGCGTTAGGTGTGAGACGTCAAACGTGAAACGACGAGCCTGGATCCCTTACCTCCAACGTCTGATAAGCTGCGGAAAAACCATTTCGGCGTAGCAGAATTTCTATAGTCTGCGCGTCTGAGGGAAGAGCAGAACGCCCACGCAGGATGCTCAAAATGGCTGTCCAGCAAGGCCGCAGCGAGCGAAGAGGCGAGGCGTACGCTTCGGTACGTTGAACCTCTGAGCGATGCGAGAACGCCGCTGGCAGACATTTTCAGCAATCCTGCTCACGTTTCACGTTTCACGGCCCCCTCCGCCTGATCCGTCAGTCGATTCAGGACCGTCTCAAGCTCCAGACGTGCCGCCTCCACCGCCTGTTCACTGGAATCCCGCGGAATCCAGATGGGGCCGCCCCACAGATAGAGGCCACGAGACCATGGGTATGGGACCATGAACCGGTCCCAACTCGCAAAGAGTTTTTTTTTGAGCAGCCAAAAGCCAGGGGCACGATCGGAAGCCCTGTCGATTTTGCCAATTGAACCACTCCGAGCTTGGCAACCCGGCGAGGCCCCTTGGGCCCGTCTGGAGTCACCACAAGATCAGCACCGGAACGCCCAAGCCGGATCAATTCTCGTAACGCAAGCGCCCCGCCCCTGGTGCTCGATCCACGAACCGCCCGATGCCCGAATCGAGAGATGATGCGTGCGATGATCTCGCCATCCTGATGCTGACTGATCAACACATTGGCCTCTGCACCACGATATCCTAGAGGAACCATGAGCTGCTGCGCATGCCAAAACGCGAGGATGATATGCCGGCCCTGGCGATACAATACATCCACCTGTTCATGGCCCTGCGAATCCATCCGCATCGACCGCCCCAGCCCTCGAATCACCGAAGCTCCGATCGGAGGGAGCACAGAGAGCTTCAGCCACTTCTCGACTTGCTTTATGGCGGGGTTACGCATCGGGCACATCCTGGAACTGCATCGCATGGAGACGCTGGTATTGTCCCCCGCGGCGAAGCAGCTCATCGTGTGTCCCCACTTCGACGATCGAGCCCCGGGCCAGAACCATGATCCGATCGGCTCGTTGAATGGTGGACAATCGATGGGCAATGACGATGGTCGTCCGATTTTCCATCAAATTGGCGAGCGCCAGCTGAACGACCCGTTCGGACTCGGTGTCCAACGCCGACGTCGCTTCATCGAGGATAAGCAAGGGAGGGTCGCGTAAAATCGCGCGGGCAATGGCCAAGCGCTGCCGCTCCCCGCCGGAAAGTTTCACCCCTTTCTCTCCCACGACCGTCTCATACCCCTGCGGAAGACGCTCGACAAAATCATGCGCATAGGCCAATCGCGCCGCCTGGATAATATCCTCGTCGGTCGCGTCCTCCCGTCCAAACGCAATGTTGTTGCGGATGCTGTCGTCGAACAACACCACGTCTTGCGACACCATACCCATCTGCGATCGGAGCGAGCGGAGGCTGTACGACTGAATATCGACCCCATCGATGAGAATACGACCGGCTGTCGGCTCGTAAAAGCGCGGGATCAGATTGACCATGGTCGTCTTTCCGCTTCCGCTGCTCCCCACAAGGGCCACCATTTCTCCGGCGCGAATCGTCAGGTTGATGTCGTCGAGAGCCGGCACCGCCTGGCTATCATAATGAAACGTCACATCGTCGAACGTCACCGACTGACCAATCCGCGGCAACTCCAACCGGCCCCGCTCCGCATCCTGCTCGGTCTTGAGGTCCAAGACGCTAAAGACCCGTTCCGCCGCAGCCAGGGCCTGTTGAATCGAATTATTGGAACCGGACAATCGGCGAATCGGCGTATAGGCCATGAACATCGCCGTCAGAAATGAGAAAAATTCCCCCGGCGTCATGGAGCCGTTGATCACAAGAAAGCCGCCATACCAAATAATCGCCGCAACCCCCACCACACCGATCACTTCCATATGCGACGACCCGAGGGAGGAAACCTGGATCGCCTTCATCGTCGTATTGAGAAACGCGCGGTTGCTCTGTTGAAATCGCGTCTCCTCTGCCTCTTCGCGCCCATAGGCCTTCACCATGCGAATGCCGGATAACGTTTCCTGGAGCGTGGAGGCCATATCCCCCATCCGCTCTTGACCGCTTGCCGCCAGCGCCCGCAACCGCTTTCCCATCCGCACCATCGTGAATACCGCCAGGGGAATGACAATCACCGAGAGGCCGGCCAGCCGCCAGTTCTGATAGAAAATCACGCCCATCATGGCCAGGAACGTGAGCCCCTGCTGAAAAATATCCTTCAGCACTCCCGCCACCGCGTTGGCCATCAGCGTGACGTCGTTCACCACACGGGATACCAAGCGCCCCGACGTATTCACATCGTGATAGGGAACGGGCAACCGAATGAGCTTGCCAAACAACTCCTGCCGAATATCGGTGATCACCTGGTTCCCGACATAGTTCATGAGATAGTTTTGCCCATAGTTGAAGGCACTCTTGAGCACCGACACGACAAAGAGCGCGAGCGGGAGAACGAGCAGGAGGCTTTCGTTCTTGTTGATGAAAATCTCGTCGAGGACCGGCTTGACGAGCCAGGCATAGGCGCCGGAGAACGCCGCAACCAACGCCGAGCAGACGAACGCCGCACCCAACCGAACCCGATAGGGCTTCAGGTAGCGGAACAATCGTATCAAGCGATCTAGCGTCGGCATTCAGATAACACCACCTGCGCAGCTCGGCGGGAGGCGCCGGGATCCCCTAATGATTGCCGAACCTGTCGCAGCCCTTCTTTCATATCATTATATGCCGACGAGTCGCGCAAGAGGTGGAGGACTTCCTGACACAACCGTTCAGCCGTCGCCTCATCCTGGATCAGTTCGGCCACGATCGATCGGCCTGCCACCAAATTGACGAGCCCGATCCATTTGACATTGATCAACCAACGCGCCAGTCGATACGTCAACGGCGACGTTTTGTACAGCAATACCATGGGAGTCCCCACCACCGCCGCCTGCAAGGTCGCGGTCCCGGACGCGATCAACAACACATCGGAAAGGGCCATCACCTCACTGGCCTGATCGTGCAGCACGCGGACCGGCACAGGACTGTGCTGCAGCAGGGCCTGGATCAGATTATCGTGAATTGAAGAGGCCTGCGCCAGGATAAACTGCGTTCCCGGTTGGGCCACAACGAGTTGGGCAGCCGCCTTGAGGAGCACCGGCAGGAGCATCTCGACTTCGCTCACCCGGCTTCCCGGCAACAATCCCACGACAGGAGCGGACTCGTTCAGACCAAACTCCCCGCGAAGCTTCGCACGATCATAATTCTGCGCCACCGCATCCAGTAGTGGATGGCCGACGAACGTGCAACGAACCCCTGCCTGGCGATAGAGTTCCGGCTCGAATGGGAGGATGACGACGACATGATCGACCCGGCGCTGAATCCACTTCATGCGCCCAGCCCGCCAAGCCCACACTTGTGGGGCAATGTAGTAGAGCACCCGTCGACCGGCGGCTTTGGCAACCCGGGCAAAATGAAAGTTCAGCCCTGGATTATCGATCAGCACGACGAGATCCCATGCCTCTGCCTTCAGCACCCGCCGGATAGCCAGTACGCGCCGGACCACGGCCCGGATAGCGGACAACCCGATCAATCCCATCACGTCCAGCTGCGGGATGCCAGGTACAAGTTTCACCCCAGCGGCATGCATCGCCGGGCCCCCAATGCCGACCAGCTCGGCCGTCGGGTCGAGTGTCATGATCGCTTTGGCTAAATGAGCCCCGTGGAGATCACCTGAGGCTTCGCCTGTTACGATCAAAATCCTCATAGATTCAACTAAGGGGGTATGGGGGGTAGAGGGATAACGGGGGAAAAACCTATACCTTCTATCCGGTTATCCCTCTATATCCCGCTACCCCTACTATCCCCTTATACCCCCGTTACCCCCGTATCCCCACTGCCCCCTTCTTCGTGGCGAGCCGCAAAAGCCGCAATAGCCTGCAAGACCTGATGCGCCACATCCACTGCCGCCGCGCCATCCTCACCGGACACGATCGGCCTCGTGCCTGTGCTGGCTGCATGAAGAAACGATTCAAGTTGGAGCTTCAAGGGTTCTTCGTCTCCACCTTGAAGCTGCTCGACCTCGACGGTCGGCCGCTCTCCGGCCTTGGTGTTACGTCGGCAAATCATGCCTTGTCGCGTCTGGAAATCGATCGACAGATAGTTGTCTCGTTGAAAAAGGCGCAGCCGGCGCATCTTATTCGTCGACACGCGGCTGGAGGTCAGGTTGGCCACGCAACCGCTCTGGAACTGAATGCGGGCGTTGGCGATATCGATCGAGGGGGACAACACCGCCACCCCCGCAGCGCGCACCTCTTCGATGGGACCAGGATTCAATGACAACACGAGATCCAAATCGTGGATCATCAGGTCCAAGACCGCATCCACGTCCGTCCCCCGTTCACTGAAGCTACTGAGACGGTGACATTCGATGAACACAGGCCGCCCGATGTGGGGCCGCATCAGCGCCATGACCGGATTGAACCGTTCGCTGTGGCCGACTTGTAGACAACAGCTTCGTTGTGTCGCCAGCTGTACTAATTCCTGCGCCTCTCCTGGCGTCACGGCGATCGGCTTTTCGACCAACACATGCTTGCCCGCCAGCAGACAGGCTTTTGCGACGGCATAGTGGCCTGACGTGGGCACTGCGACGCTCACGACATCGACGTGGGGCAACAAGTCATGCGCCGTACGAAAGGCGCGCACCCCATGCCGGGCTGCGATCGTCTGCGCACGCTCAAGCGACTGATCCATCACACCGACGAGTTGAGCGCCGGACAAGGAGGCATAGAGACGCGCATGATGCTGCCCGAGATGTCCGACGCCGATGACGCCTGCCCTCAACGCTGTCATACTGCGAGGCTCATTTTCCGTTTGGTTCGAGTTTCGTGATCCCCACAATGGCAATGCGGGCAGACCGGGCCTTGTCCAACATGATCTCGCGATCCAATAGGATGGTCCGACCGGCCTCGATCGCCAACACGGAAGCCTTGACCGATGCCATCACCTCGATGGTCCGAGGGCCCACGGCCGGGAGATCGAACCGCAGGTCCTGCTGTGGCTTCGATCGCTTGACCACCACCGCCCCCTCCTTCACCAAATCGCCGCCGCGCTTGATGGCCCCGTCGGTGCCTTCAACCGCCTCGACGGCGACAACCACACGATCTTTGATCACAACGCACTGCCCGATATCGAGGCGCCCAATTTCATGCGCCACTTCCCACCCGTAGCGAATGTCTTCCCATTCTTTTTCCGATGGAGCCCGCGCAGTCAACGTCCCTTCTTCCACGAGAATCCCCTCGAGTCCGAAGGTCGACTCACAGATAACAATCCCTTCCCGCTCCAACTCCTTCGCCAATTCACGCAGAATGTCGTCGTCTTTCCAGAGCGCCAACCGTGTCGCCAATGCCAAGGTGCGAAAATCAGGCCGCAGAGTGGTAAAGACATGGGTCTTCTTGATCCCCCCCAACATCACTGCTTGATGGACTTTGTCTTCCTTGAACGCTTTGATCAGCTTGTTGAGCTGGCCGATCTTGATCCAATGGATCCGATCGACATGGCCGGCCAACTCCGGTTCCGTCTCGCCTTCGTGCGCCACGGCCGACACGTGATAGCCGAGCTTCCTGGCATTATCCGCGAAGATGATCGGGAACCGGCCGTTGCCTGCGATCAGCCCAATCCGCTCGCCATCGATGACCTGAGGCAGTGATGCCACAATGCTTACTCCTCATCCTCTTGATCTTTGCCCACCGACCGGCAGATGCCACGCTTGGTCCCCTCCAGGAAATCAAGGACCGTCATGACGTCCGGTTGGTCTCCGAACTCGGTCTTGGCGAGCTTGGCCGCCTCAGCAGTTCGATGCCCCGATCGAAAGAGCATGTCGTATGCCCGTTTCAGCACCGAGATTCGATCGGCCGAAAACCCCTGTCGGCGCAACCCTACCGAATTCAGGCCATACATCCGCGCACGATACCCGCCAGCAGCCCGCATGAACGGTGGAAGGTCTTGCCCGAGCGCGCAACAACCCCCGACCATGGAATACGGTCCGATCCGCACATGTTGATGGATCCCTGTCAGTCCCCCGATGATGGCGTGGTCGCCGATCGTGATATGACCGGCTAAACTGGCAGCATTGGCCAGGATGAGATGGCTGCCGAGATGACAGTCGTGGGCGACATGCACATAGGCCATCAAGAAGTTTTTGGAGCCGATGGTGGTCGTCCCACCGCCTTGTACCGTCGCGCGGTTGACCGTGACATATTCCCGAAGAATGTTGTCATCACCGATCACCACCTTGGTCGGCTCGCCCTGATAGTTGAGATGTTGGGGCGGGGCGCCGATCGAGACAAAGGGATGCAGCTCGCACCGTGCACCGATCCCTGTCCAGCCATCGACTGCGACGTGAGACACAAGACGGGTCCCAGGCCCAATAGTGACGTGCTCGCCAATGACACAAAAGGGGCCTACGACGACGTCGGCGGCCAATTGTGCGTTGGGGTGGATGATCGCACTCGCATGAATCTGCACACACACCTCCAGTGGAAAAATACCAGTGGTCACTGGTCATAGGTCATTAGCAGCAACGCTCCGCCCGCAACCGTTTAGATGAAATGACCATTGACCGATGACTATTGACCGCCTTTTCATTTTTCCTCCGTCACCATGGCGGTCACTTCGGCTTCACACACAAGCTCTTCCTCGACAAAAGCTTTGCCCTGCATCTTCCAGAATGGTGCCCGCTTCTTGACGACATCGATCTCAAACCGCAATCGATCACCGGGCACGACCGGTTTTCGAAACTTCGCGCCATCGATCCCGGTCAGATACACCACCGGACGCGGCGCGTTCTTCATCGACTTAAACGCCAGAATCGCACCAACTTGGGCCATGGCTTCGAGAATCAGCACGCCTGGCATGACCGGGCGTCCAGGGAAATGCCCTTGAAAGAAGGGTTCATTGATCGTCACGTTTTTGAACCCCACGATCCGCCGGTCGATGTCCAGCTCCTGAACGCGATCGACCAGGAGAAACGGATACCGGTGAGGCAAGAGAGACTGAATTTCGGCTTGTTCCATCACGGACATCGGCGGAACCTCCTCATAATAGGCAAGACTTCAGTGGTGAGCATTCTGAAGTTATGGCGACACTCAGAATGCTCCCTCCAAGCTTGCTCGTCATCTCTCCAGGGATGGGGGCTGATTGATCTTCCACTGCGCGCGTCATCCCAATCCCACACTTTACTTTCGAGGGTAGCCTGGTTGGTCCTCGATTGCGCGCGTCGAACGAGCACATTCTTATCGTGCGCGTTCCGCGAGCAGGAGGACGACCAGGCTGCCCATCCCGCCCTCCTCTGCTACTTATTCTGTCGATCGAACTCTTTCACCACCTGATCGGTCAAATCCAATGCAGGTTGATAATACAGCACGATCTTGATCGCCGACTCGTTCCCCTTATCAATGATCGCGACGCACCCATTTTTCTCCCCCACAACCTGCGCAGCCGCTTGCACTTTCTTCGAGTATTCCGCCACCATTTCACGCTGCTTTTGCTGGATTTCACGATTGAAGTCAGCCAGACGGCGTTGATAGGCCTCCAGCTTGGCCTGGAACTGGTTTTGCTTTTCTTGTTTCGCACTGTCTGTCAGCTTCCCATCTTGAATCGTCTGCTCCAATTCCTTCAGTTCTTGATCGTCGGAATTGATGATTTTCTGCCTGGTCGTGGAGTAGGCCTTGAGCTCTTCCAATGCCCGTTTACCGGCCTTCGACTGTTCGATGACCACTTGTTGGTCCATCACCGCAATTTTGACGGCTTCAGCCGACAAACCAGGCGCCACCATCGCCAGCCACAATCCCATTGCACTGATTAGACAGGTCATTCCCGTTCGTCCCATCGAGTCCTCCTCTCTTCACCAACACCACATCCCACGCATATACCTATGCTGGATGCTGAACAGTCCCCTGGATTTCTGGAAGGTGACGGCTCAACTTCGACCTCAGTCTCCATCAGACGTTGCGGCCTTGCCTGACAGCGTTTTCGAGCCTCCCACGGAGGCGTGTCCTCGTCATGCCGAGATTCCAACTGCCGAATCTGAAGAGACGTAACCATTTCTCTGCCGCCTGCTAGGGATATTCACGATTAAATTCCTCTATGACTTGACCGGTAATATCGAGCCCCTGCTCGCTATATAGGGTGGGACCGCCTTTGCCCTTATCCATGACGACCTGTAACCCGAGGCGCTTGGACACCTTGCCTACGATGATTTCAACCTTCTCACGGAACCCTTCAAGCACATCCTTTTGCTTTTCCTGAACCTCCCGGTTCAATTCTCCCGCTTTCTGCTGATACTCCGCCATCCGGCGCCGAAACTGCTCTTCCCGTTCCCGTTTCGCCGTCGCGCTCAGCACGCTGGCCTGCCTCCCAAAATCCTCTTCCATACGGCGAAGCTCTTTCTCCTCTATTTCGATCAAGGCCTGGCGATTCTTGGAGAATGCGCTCAAGGAATCCTTGGCCTTCTTTCCCGCATTCGTCTCGCTCAGCACACGGGCCGGATCGACGACTCCCACCCTTCCCTCAACTTTTCCCCCGCCGGCAGCACAGCCGGCGAAAGCGAAGAGCACGAGGAACAGACATCCTGTATGGAACATCTTCCGTATGACGACATCAACCTGAATCACACCACTACCCCACACTCGTGTCTTATGCGTACCATCTTAAAACAGAGAACCGATCGTAAACTCGAAGACCCCTTTACGTTCTCCCTCCCGCGCATCCAAATTCAACCCATAGGCGGCGCGGAGGGGGCCGAAGGGCGAAATCCATCGTCCTTCGATACCGGCCGCTTTCCGCAAATGAAATGACAGCGGTTCGTTATCGTCGAACCCCTTCCCATAATCGAAGAAGATTACGCCGTTCAATTTCGCTTCCTCGGAAATCGTAAAGATGAAATCGTTGTTGAAAATCAGCTGTTTTGTTGCGCCCAGCAATGTATTGCTGGTAGTGACCGGGCCTGCCCGCCCGAACACGAAGCCGCGCATCGTGTTGATGCCGCCGACAAAATATCGTTCGGTCAATGGAATAGGTTTCCCCTCGATACCGACTGCGGCGCCATAGCGAACGCGGACCGCAACCCGCGTGTCGAACGGCAACGGCGTATATTTCATAATATCCACAGAGTATTTATAAAAGTCATTGGTCCCGCCCAGGTAGGGCGTCCCCAGATCAAATCCAACGGAGGTCCGCCAACCATTGCGGGGATTCAGGTAATAGTCCCTGGTGTCGCGGGCCAGCGAGGTCCGAAACCCGGTTGTCGTTTGACTTCCGAGCTGACGACAGACAAGAGGGAATTGATCGGGGCAGATCCCGGGTTGGGGATTGCTGAAATTCAACTGTTCCGCGAACAGGCTGACGCTGCCGCTCGCATACTCAGAGAGCCATCGACCCAACGTGACGCTGGCGCCTGATTTTTTCTCATAATAGGTAATGTAGTTGGTCAAACTCCGGTAGATGTCCAGCTGCATCGACGTTAAGGAATCGTTTAAATACGGGTTACGGAACGTGATCAACCCCAATGTCCGCTGCTGTCCCAATTGACCTCGGATGCGTCCCATCCAGCCGTTCCCACCGAGGTTTCCTTCCGTAATATCGGCGATCGCGACCAACTTGTCCAACGTGCTGAATCCGCCGCCGATGCTGAACTGGCCGGTCGGCTTTTCTTTCACGCGGACATTCAAATCGACCTTATCCACACCCACCTGCGCCGGAAGAATTTCCACCGTCTCAAAAAAGTTAAGGTTGTTGAGACGCTGAAAGCTCCGCTTCAGCGAGGGGGTATCGATCACATCCTGCTCATCGACGCGGACTTCACGACGAATCACATTGTCTTTGGTTTTGTCATTCCCATTGATATTGATCTGACGAATCCGCATCATCTCCCCTTCCTTGATCGTCAGGATGATGGTTGCGGTCCGATCCTCCATGTTCGGAGTCACACTGGGCGTGATCTCGGCAAAGGCATAGCCCTTACTTCCATATACATCGGTCAACCGGGTAATTTCGTCACGGATTTTCTGACGCTGAAAGATCTCCCCTTCCTTAATCTTCAGTCCCTGGCGAAGCTCCGGATCTTCGAACACCGTGTTCCCGCGGAACCCGACTTCGGCCACGGTGAACGGCTCCCCTTCTATCACCGCATAGGTGACGATGAACCATTTCTTATCGTCGCTGAGGTCCGCTGTCGGCAACCCGACCTGGATATTCAAGTACCCTTTGTTGAGCAAAATCTCTTTGATCCGCTCGACGTCGTTGTTCATTTCTTCCCGCTTTAAGACTCCGGCATCCGAGACAAGCGACGGCAACTTCAGCTGCGTGAACAGTCCGTACCAGGGAATCCATTCCCTGGTCGCCATTACTTTGAACATCTCGTCTTTCGTAGCCGCATGCAGGCCGTCAAAATTGACCGTTTTAATGCGCGCCTTATCCCCTTCTTTCACGAAAAACGTCAGACGCTTCCGGTCCTCGTCCAAGGTCTGCACGATCGGGATCACCCGGCAATTGAAATAGCCGTCTTCCTGGTAGGCGAGACGAATTTTCTCTGCGCTCTCTTTGGCTTGCGGCTGATCAAGAAAGGCTTGGCTTTTGATCGTAATCTTTTCTTTCAGCTTGTCGTCGCTGAGCTCTTGATTTCCATCGAACACAATTTCAGTTATAAAGGGTTTCTCGCGCACCAGAAACGCGAGAGCCACCCCCCCCGCTCCCAATTCCGTCTCTACCTGCACATCTTCAAAGTAGCCGGTTTCATACAAAATCTTAATTTGGCCCCGGACATTCTCAGGCGTGTAGGGATCTCCAGGCTTCAACGTCAATCGGCCGGCGATCGCGGGCAATTCAATCCGCTTATTTCCTCGAATCTCAATCGCCGTCACTTTGACCCCGGCCTGCTCCACCACGACTGCAAACGCCGGCACCACACCGCATACCAGGATGACGAGCACGATGAAGAGGAGCCAACGAGGCCCAGCTGAGCAGCACATTCCCCTCACTGGATCTGAGTCCCATAGGCAGAGGAACACGAAGACAACGACACCATCTTGCATAACCTTGTTTAACTGCAGCCGCGCACCATGCACCTCCGACCCGACCACACATGCCGCATTTCGAGGACCCTATGGTGGTGGCGGCAGACGAGGTTGTTGATGCGAGGGATCTATGCGCTCGTCGCGAACGCGTCCCTCACGGCAACACGTGCGCAAAACTTCTGGATTATATTGGGCAAGTATTTGAATGTAAAGCTGACTGCCCACATTATTCGCGAAGATGCATTGCAGGCTCTTTCTTCAAACATCGCAAGAGCCTGGAGGGACACGGCCAAGGGGGCAGACACGAATCCCCGGTCGCCCTTCCACCCGCACGGATAGAGACCTGATGATTCGCGCGGATCACGCTCCGGTTGCGCGATCGTCTCACGCCGCCTGCGAGCTGCTGCATTCCTTGACATCGCCTACCCCATCACATAGTATCGAATCATGTCACGCTTCGAAGTCCGCAAAGCCGTGATTCCTGCCGCAGGTCTCGGTACTCGCTTCCTTCCCGCGACAAAAGCGTCTCCCAAAGAAATGCTACCGCTCGTCGATAAGCCGCTGATCCAATATGCAGTGGAAGAAGCAGTCGCGTCCGGCATCGAAGACATTATCATCATCACTGGACGGGGCAAACGGGCGATTGAAGATCATTTCGATCGGTCGGTCGAGCTGGAAGAAAACCTCAAGGGCAGCGGCAAGGCGCAGCTTCTGAGTCAAATGCGACATATCTCCACGCTCGCGAATTTCTGTTATGTTCGTCAGCCGGAAGCCCTCGGACTCGGCCATGCGGTCCTCTGCGCCCAACGGCTGATCGGTGACGAACCCTTCGCGGTTATCCTCGGCGACGAAATCATCGATGCTCCCGTGCCTGGGCTTGCACAACTCATTCATGCCTACAAGAAGCGGCACGGTGCGGTCCTCGGGGTGCAGGAAGTGCCCCACCATGAAGTCAACCGTTATGGGATCGTGGCATCTCGAACCGTCTCAGCAGGGTTGCATCGGGTGCAGGGCGTCATTGAAAAACCTTCTCCAACCGAAGCCCCCTCCAATCTCGCAGTCATCGGTCGTTACGTCCTCCCGCCGGAGATTTTCTCAATCCTCCGAAAGACCACGCCGGGCAAGAATGGTGAGATTCAATTGACCGATGCACTCCGGGAGTTGGCAAAAAAATCCCCGATGTATGCGTTGGAGATACAGGGACAACGGTACGACGCCGGGGACAAGTTGGGATTTCTCATCGCCACCGTCGAGTTTGCGCTCAAAAATCCCTCCCTGGGACCGGACTTCGGCGAGTATCTGCAGAATCGTGTGCGGGCTTCCAGAGGACGCAGCACGACACGATCGCGAAAAGCCTAGTCGCGGCACGGAACGAAGGCACAACCTCATATTCTCATTCACCACTGAGCACAAGACTGAGACTACACCGATGAACGACTCGCTCGAACAAGACTTGCAGCCGCCTCAGAATGTCGAAATCCCGGATCAGCTTCCACTGTTGCCGGTCCGGGACATCGTCGTCTTCCCCTACATGGTCCTCCCGTTGTTTGTGGGGCGAGAGATGTCGATCAAGGCTATTGAAGCCGCATTGGCAGGGAACCGCATGATCTTCCTGGCTACGCAAAAGGCCTTGGACGTCGAGAATCCATCACCGGAGGATATCCATGCCATCGGTACGGTCGGCATCATCATGCGGATGCTGAAATTGCCCGATGAACGCATCAAAATTCTCGTGCAGGGTCTCTCGAAAGCCAAGATCGCGGGCTACATTCAGACTGAGCCCTACTACTCCGTGCGCATTGACAAACTCACCGAACACAAACCGGTGAGTGCCGCACTTGAAACCGAGGCCGCCATGCGGACGGTCAAGGAGCAGATCGAACGGATCGTCAGTCTCGGCAAAGTCTTGATCCCGGACGTGATGGTTGTCATCGAAAACCTCGAAGACCCTGGACGTCTTGCGGATATGGTGGCATCCAATCTTGGCTTGAAGGTCGAGATCACTCAGGCAGTCCTGGAAGTCATAGACCCGATCAAGCGCCTCCGCCATGTGAGCGAGATCCTCGCCAAGGAGGTGGAAGTCCTCTCCATGCAACAGAAGATTCAAGCGCAAGCCAAGGGGGAGATGGACAAGACCCAACGAGAATACTTTCTGCGCGAGCAACTCAAAGCCATCCAAAAAGAACTGGGCGAGCTCGACGAACGCGCAGAGGAAATCACCGAATTCCGCAAGCGGATCGCAGAATTGAAGATGCCGGAGAAAGTGCTGAAAGAAACTGAAAAGCAGCTCAAACGCCTGGAGAAAATGCATCCGGATACCGCCGAGTCCGCGACCGTCAGGACCTACATCGAATGGATCGTGGAACTGCCCTGGTCCAAGAAGTCCAAGGACAACCTCGACCTCAAGGCTGCCGCCAAAGTGCTCAACGAGGACCACTACGATCTGGAAAAGGTGAAGGAGCGGATTCTTGAGTATCTCGCCGTGCGGAAGCTCAAGGACAAAATGAAGGGGCCGATTCTCTGTTTCGTCGGCCCCCCAGGCGTCGGGAAAACCTCGCTCGGAAAATCGATTGCACGTGCGCTCGGTCGCGAGTTTGTCCGCATCAGCCTCGGTGGCGTCCGTGATGAAGCCGAGATCCGCGGTCATCGACGCACCTACGTCGGTGCCCTCCCCGGCCGCATCATTCAAGGGATGAAACAAGCCGGCACGAACAATCCGGTCTTCATGCTGGACGAAGTCGACAAGGTCGGGATGGATTTTCGCGGCGATCCCTCCGCAGCCTTGCTGGAAGTGCTCGACCCGGAACAGAACAATTCGTTCACGGACCACTACCTGGGCGTGCCCTTCGACCTGACCGACGTGATGTTCATTACGACCGCGAATCTGATCGACCCCATTTTGCCTGCATTACGCGACCGCATGGAAGTGATCGGGATCCCCGGTTATACCGAAGAAGAAAAATTAGGCATCGCCCAGAAATATCTGATCCCCCGGCAACTGAACGAACACGGTATCACCGAGAAACATGTCCGCATCGCTGAGCCGGCAGTGCGCCAAATCATCGCCCACTATACGCGTGAAGCCGGCGTCAGGAACCTCGAGCGCGAGATCGCCAACGTCATGCGCAAGGTGGCGAAGAAAGTGGCGGAAGGCAAAGGCGTGGGATTCCCCGTCAACCCTGCCAATCTGCACAAGTATCTCGGCGTGCCAAAATTCGTGCCCGAAGAAGAATTGAAGATGGACGAGGTCGGGGTAGCAACGGGGTTAGCCTGGACGGAGTCCGGCGGTGACGTGCTCTACATCGAGGCCACCGCAATGAAGGGCAAGGGGCAATTGACGCTCACTGGCCAGCTGGGTGATGTGATGAAAGAATCCGCACAAGCCGCCTTAAGCTATGTCAGGTCCCGAGAGCGCACCCTCGGCATCGATCCCGATGTGTTCACCACCCAAGACCTCCATATCCATGTACCAGCCGGGGCAATTCCGAAGGACGGGCCGTCGGCAGGCATTACCATGGCCATTGCCATTGCATCGACGTTGTCACAAATCCCGGTACGCCGCGATTTGGCGATGACAGGCGAAATTACGCTCCGCGGGCGTGTGCTCCCCATTGGAGGGTTGAAGGAAAAAATTCTGGCTGCCAAACGGGCCAAACTCACCACTGTGATCCTTCCGAAGCGTAACAGGAAGGATCTCGACGAGATCCCCAAGCACATTTTGAAAGGAATTCACCTCGTCTTTGCCGATACGATGGATGATGTGATGAAGGTAGCCCTCCGGCGGGACTCGAAATCTATACGTCCAATAGGAAAGTCCCACGCCCCGCAGCCGCAATCAAAAAAACAGGCCACGCGAGTGAAGACTGGACGAGCCGCTCGTTCCTTGCCGGTACATGCAGCCGTTACGACATCGCCTCCCTTGCAGCTTTACTAGCAGGATGCTGAAACAGTCGCTCGTCTCACCCGCCAGTACCCCTCCGAGCCGGCACGCGCCTTTCCCTGGATGGCGTCTTCGCTGCACTCAGGGGGTTGACGTACGGCACAACGCACGACCAAATTTTTCGCTCGACGTGACCTTGCTTGGGACAAGGAGATCCAAGGCGAGGGATCTCTCGTCACTGACTTGCGACGGAAGGGTGAAATAATCGCCGGAATTGTGCGAGCAAGAATGCTAGGAATTTTTGAGATCGTGTGGGCGCATTTCCTTGTCTTCCAAGGCATACCTGGTAGTTGATTTTCACATAACCCACAATGGTTTTTATGGGATCCCGTTAGCATGCCGTCCATGATCCGCAAGAAGGCTCATCCCACGATCCATGAATTCGAACTCATTCGAGTCCTCCACCGCCTTCATGGCTGCCGAACCCCCACGGTGATTCAAGGAATCGGCGACGATGCCGCGGTCATCACGGCACGAGCTGGCCAATGGACGGTGCTGACGACCGACCTCCTCACCGAAGGGGTCCACTTCGACCTTCGGACCGCCACGATGGCTGATATCGGCTTCCGCGCCGTCGCTGCGAATCTCAGCGACATCGCGGCGATGGGAGGCACTCCGCAGTATCTGCTCGTCGCCTTGGCCATACCCCGCACCGGCATGAAACACCATGTTCTTCATCTGTACAGAGGAATGATGGCCGCCTGTCGTCAACACAACGTAGGTCTCATCGGCGGAGATACGTCGGCCTCGAACGAAGGATGGTTTCTCAGCTTGACACTGATCGGAATGGTCCCTCCTCGCAAGGCCCTGTTTCGGACCGGGGCACGCATCGGAGATTTTCTTTACGTGACCGGCACAATCGGAGACGCATTGGCGGGCTTGAGACTCTTGAACGAACCGAAACATCACCGGCATACCGCAGCCCTCTCAACCAGGCACCGGCAGTTTCTGATCGGACGGCACCTGCGTCCAACGGCGCGAGTCGCGGAAGGACAGTGGCTGAGTACGCATCGCTTCGCAACCTCCGCGATTGATATCTCAGACGGGCTCTCCGGCGATCTCCGCCACATCTGCGAGGAAAGCCATGTCGGAGTCGATCTCGATCTAGGCGCACTCCCTTTATCGACAGCCTGCCGGGCCTTTGCAGCATCCCGAGATCTCAATCCGGTTGACCTCGCACTGACCGGAGGCGAGGATTACGAATTGCTCTTGACCGTATCACCACGACAGCGTCTACTGCTCGAACGGGGCGCCAGCGAGCGGGGATTCTTCCTGACCTGCATCGGGAAAATCCGCCCCTATCGATTCGGGAGACAAGCCGTTTCTCCTGGAGGCCAACGTCACCGCTTGGCAAACACCGGTTACGAACATTTCGCATAACCAGCATCATCCACAATCGCTATGGCCACGATCCCTTCAATTCGATCGCTGATGAAACAGCTCCTCCATCTGCGGGAATCGCCGCAACGAACAGCGCTGGCCTTCGCCATCGGGGTCTTCATTGCCTTTTCCCCGACCTACGGACTGCACACTGCCATGGTGCTCTTCTGCACTTGGGCGTTGGGTCTGAACTTTCTCGCACTCATGGTAGGAGCCTTCATCAACAATCCCTGGACCCTGGTTCCTATTCTTGGCGCCACCTATTGGGTCGGTGCGCTCTTGCTCGGTCGATCGGACAGCCCGTCCTTCGACTGGCATGATGTGAGTTTCAGTGCGATCTATGAACAAGTCATGCCCTACGCCGTACCCTTCTTTCTTGGCGGCTTTGTCTTGAGCCTCCTCGGAGCCGCTCTCGCCTACCCAGTCGCCTACTATTTCGTGACCAAACATCGGAAGTCCCACCCCACAGACCTAGCAGAGCCATTGCCGCCCCCTGAAGATGTAGGCTAAGATCGGTCGCCATGCCTGAATCCGGTCATCGATTCAATGCTCCGTATGATGGGTCGGCGCTGATCGCCGATCCGATCCACCATTATGTCTCCTTTACTGTCCCCTACTCCACGGCGGACCCGCACGAACGGACGGAAAAGGACCTGATCGACTCCTCCTGGGTCCAACGCTTGCGATACATCTATCAACTCCAGAGCGCCCGCTGGGTGTACCCTTCCGCGGAACACACCCGCTTCGTCCACTCGCTCGGAACTATGCACGTGGCAGGCCGCTTTGCACGACATCTCTACCCATTTCTCAAAAAAACGGTAAAGGACATCCCGTCAGCGAATTATGTCGAGGAATTTCTTCGCGTCACGGCGCTCGTGCACGACATCGGCCACGGGCCCTTTTGCCATTTCTTCGACGACAATTACCTGCACGCCTTCCACACCAGTCACGAAAAGCTCGGGCAGATCATCATCCGCGACCATCTCGGTCCGATCATCCGCAAAATCCGGCGCAGCCCGTCCGGCCCCTTTGCCAAAGGCGAGGAACTCAACCCCGACCAAATTGCCCATGTGATTCTCAAAGAAAAGAGTAAAGACAACTCCCGCATTCCGCGATGGCTCAATATGCTCCAGCCTGTGATTTCAGGCAGCTATACAGCGGACAACCTCGACTATGTCCTGCGCGACTCTTATATGTGCGGTGTCGCAGTCGGCCCGGTCGATTTAACCAGACTCATTCACTATACGATCATCACGGACAAGGGATTTACGATCCATAAGACGGGCCTCCCTGCCCTCCAGATGTTCCTCAATACCCGCATGTATCTCTATTCCAATGTCTACTATCACCGAACCACGCGGGCGATCGACATCCACCTCCGCGACATCTTCGGCGACACCATGCAGCTCCTGTTTCCTCACGATCCCCGCAAGAAGATGGACGAGTACCTGACCCTGACCGACTGGTCCTTGCTTGAACAGGTACGGGGATGGAAGACCTCACGCCATGCCACCGAGCGGCGCCTGGGTACAGAATGGCAGCGGATTCTTGGACGCGACGTGAAATGGAAAATGGCTTACAGCACCGTGCTCAAGGAAAAAGGCCAGGAACGCGGCATGGACTTCCCGAGCCATGCGCACTTTGAAGATCACATCAAAAACGAATTGCCGGCGCAGCTCAAAAAACTCGCATTCCGCGTCGACATGGCCCCCCTCGACCCCCGTCCGGACCCGAAGGACCGGCGCGGCAATCCGCTCTATGTCTATGATCCAGGGACAAAGGGCATTTCCACCGAGCCGCTTGAGGAGTTTCTCGACTTGCTTCCGACTCGCCTGATCCAGTTCAGGATCTATGCGCTCGATCACGAGCACGACGAGGCTCTTTCACGAGCCGCCGCCACGGTCCTCAACAAAACCCCCGGCAACTTCGAGACGAATCTCTAGAATGTACTGACGGATCTCCCCTGTACTGCAATAGAAGTGGTATTGGAGTACTCTGTGACACCACCCCCACCCGTAGGGAGTATCATCATGCGAACATTTGTAGGCGTTTTATCCCTCATGCTCTGCCTCGGACTTAGCAGCCTTGCTTTCACGCAGACTCCGATCGACGGTCAAGGTCAAACCGCCATCCTCAAAATGCTCGGCGAGCTGCCTCCTGACACCATGAAGAAAATTGAAGACTTGGGAAAGATTCTTCAACAGGATCTGAAAGAAGGGAAATTGACCGATACGCAACTGCACGAGGAATTGATGTCGGGAAATCTGGAACAGAAGCTGAGAGCACTCAACCCCGAGGCCGGTCCTCTACTCGACGATATTGGTCAGGCGATGAAAAACCATCCCAATGCCGACAGTCTGCCGAATTTACTGAATGGAATGGCAAAGGGAAGTCGTTAGCAGATAGGTCGGGGTGATGCGGCCCGATAGAAGTGGCAGGTTTGATCACATAGCCGTGCAGATCCTCGCGGCCAGTTAAGCGGACTGCTTCATGGGATGACCTTTGAGCAACTGCTCTTCCCTGCGCTTCATCAGGTCACGTTGCCCTTTCGAAGGGAAGTGTTTGCCTGTCTTGGTGGGGGGGAATCGAATTTCAAATTGCTCCGTCGCCGCAAGCGCTTCCATTCCTCTGCCAGCTTGGACCAACAAGTATGTCAGTCGAAGGTACGCTGGAACGAGAATCATCAGGTGTCGGATTTCTTTCGCATGCACGACAACGTATCCATAGTTTCCGATGGCCACATCCTGATTGATTTTTTCGTAGCTCATTGCCTCGAGCATGAAGATACTGAGTCGATCGGTCTCCGCGCTGACGCTTCGCTCCCACGATCCGCCGACCACCCCTCGGAGTTGCTCCGGGGAAAGCTGAACACTCCCATCCTTGGGATTGGCTCTTAAACGTTCCACGACTCCCCGGGCTTCCAGCCATCCTCCGTACAATCCTACAAGAACACCAGGGCAGGGCATAGAGCGCTGACACTGTCCATCCAGTGGGCTGAAATTCCTCCTGGCGACCTTTGAGGGCAAGTACACACGCCCATTGGCCTGGGCACAGATGTCACAGACATGGCTGTCATCGGGCGTTACGTAGAGATACATGCGAATTCCCGAACGGTCGAAAATATCGACGGCAAGAATCCTCCCAGTCATCACCTGCATCTTGTAATATTGCCAGATGACCAAGAGTCCGAGGATGGCAACAAGGTACAATGTGAGATCCGGAAACACGAAATTGTTCATCATTGCGGATCTCCGTCAGAAGCTAAGCTGGTTGTCCCTCATGTAAGACTACTGCGTAAGTATTTCACGACCAAGATATTTCTGTGTTTCTTTGAACAAGCAGGCAACGGCGGCGCGGCATAGTGCGCCAAAACGGCAGCACACAGAACTCCCCGGATTTACCTGCTATTCGTTGGCAGGGAGAACCTGAGAAGATCGCGTGGCTTCTGGAGGAAGGCTCGCGGCAGCATTGCTTGTCGTGACACCGTTTTTGAAGGGCAGATCGAGGAGGGCATAGGGATTCACGCGGGCACCATTGAGTTTGACCCCCCAATGGAGATGCGGGCCGGTGGCGCGGCCGGTCGCTCCCACCTTGCCGATGATTTGCCCGGCTGTGACCAAGTCTCCGTCTTTGACCAACACTTCTGAAAGGTGGAAATACATCGTATAGAACCCGAGGCCGTGATCGACATAGACGCCCCTGCCTGAAAAAATGTGATCCACGGTCAGTCGAACCACGCCATCATTGCTGGCTGCGACATCCGCCCCCATCGGCGCACCGATATCCTCCCCGTTATGCGGATTGCGAGGTTTACCGTTCATGATCCGCACGCTGCCGAAAATGCCGGTGCGCTTGCCATTCACCGGCTCCACAAAGTTGCTCTGCCATAATTTCAGACGGGAGTTCTCTGCGAGTACCTGCTGTACTAATTGTTGCTCGGCTTTCCAACGTGCCACGCTCTTCTCGTCCAGATCGACCTTCTCTTTTGGCAATTTCAGGTGCTCGACAGCAAACTTCTCTTTGACTACCAATACATTAAAACTCAACTGCTTGGCCTGTTCGCCCTGCCTTACTTCGACGGCGAGTTCGTAGGTCCCCGGATCGTCCTGCATATCGATCCCGAGCAGCCCGATGTAGCCGATTGGCTCCCCAGACCTGAACTCCCGGAAAAATGGGATCGTCCGGCTTAGAAATGTACCCTTCACCTCCGTCGTCTGTTCTTCGCCCTTGACCTTGACCACCAGCACCTGTCCCTGCTTGCCGCTGTACTGCCCATCGAGGCCCTTCGGCACAGGAGGAGTATTGGGAAACAACTCGACGGGAAAGACGCTGGACAGCAAGACGACGGCCGTGATCAGCGTTCGATCCAGCCGTGAGGTCCGCAGATGCGCCTGTTTGAGCGCGGTCATCATCATCGGTAAAACCGTAGCCCCGCCACCTGCGAGACCAACTCGTCCACACGCCGATTCACGGCGCTGAACGGGTCCATGCAGAGAATTGTTTCTTCCCAATAGCCATTGAGCTTCAGATAGGTCCAGTCAACCGTATAGGACCGATTTTTCGCCCGGGCAAACCGGATGAAATCGCCTCGCACCTTGGCCCTTGTGGTCTGTGGCGGAGTCGACATAGCCCGTTGCACCGCTTCCTCCTCCACCACCCGTTCGATCAGTCCCCGGGACTCCATAAGATAATATAACCCGCGCGTCCGTTTGACATCATGAAATTGGAGGTCGAGCAGGAACACCCGTGGATCGTCCCAGCCACAGCCTTTTTTGTCGACATACGACTGAATGAGATGTCGCTTCGTCACCCAATCGATTTCGCGCACGAGCTGCATCGGATCCTCTTCAAGTTTATCCAGCACCATGGCCCATCGTTCCCACACATCGTCGAGGATTGGATCGTGCTCTTGTTGGGCCAAGTATTCCTGGGCTCGATCCAGATAGACCCGCTGGACTTCCACCGCCGTCATCTGCCGACCATCGTCCAGTTTAATCTTACGCTTCAAGCTGGGGTCGCGTGAAACCTCACGGATGGCTTTCACGGGATCCTCGAACTCCATTCCTTGGACCGCGTAGCCTTCCTCGATCATGGACAACACCAATGTCGCCGTACCGACCTTCAAATAGGTCACGAACTCCGACATGTTGGAATCCCCGACGATGATATGGAGTCGCCGGTAGCGTTCCGCATCAGCGTGCGGTTCGTCCCTGGTATTGATGATGCTGCGCGAGGAGGTCGTCGAGGATGAGGTCTTCTCGTGAATGTGTTGTGCCCGTTGCGAGATAAAATACTGCGGTTTGCCGGAGACCTTCAGGACCTTCCCTGCTCCGCTATAGACCTGCCGCGTGACAAAGAAAGGGATCAGTTGCTCCGTCACTTTCCAGAAATCGACGTCGCGGCGCATGAGGAAGTTTTCATGGCACCCATAGGTGTTGCCGAGCGAATCCGTATTGTTCTTGAAAATGTAGATTTCCCCGGACAGACCCTCTTCCCGCAACCGTTCTTCAGCCGCAGGGAGACAGGCTTCAAGCAATCTCTCTCCGGCTTTATCATGGATGACGAGTTCAAGGATATTGTCGCATTCGGGGGTGGAATACTCAGGATGACAGCCGGTGTCTTGATAAAACCGGGCACCGTTCACCAGAAAGGCGTTGGAGGGCCAACTGTTCGGGATGAGACCTTCAAAAATATACCCCAGTACCTTCTCCATCGGCAGATAGACGCGTCCGTTCGGAGAAAAAATGAGACCGTACTCATTCTCTAAGCCGAAGATCCGTCGTCTCAGTGCGGTGGGTTGCAGCATGGTCGTATACACAGAATACACGCCGCCCCCCCCTTCTTCAACCGAAGGGCCCGATCCGCCGATGAGCGAGATTAGCAGGCTGTAGAAACAGTATTGCGGCGCGATGGAAATTCAATGGCCGCCCGTCTGAGGAATGGGGAAATAGCGGCAGGATGCTGACAGGGTTGGTACAGCACGGTGCAACGTGTGAAGGTCCCTGGGGAGGAGCCTCTGGGGCACGTTGAGGATCCGAACGATGCGAGCATACTGCCGGCGGGCTTTTTCAGCATCCTGCTAGGTTGCGAGGAGCTGTTTGGTATCGCCAGGTGAAAGGCGTCGGAATCTTCGGCCGTCGCGGGTACGGTCCAGAACCGCCACTTCCAGGCTTTCCAACAAGAGCTTCTGATTCCCGATTTGTTCGAGCGCGGTGATGCAGAGCGTGAGAGCAGCCTTCAGTTCCGGAAGCTGCGTCAATACTTTCTCCTTCAACAGGGCCTGGATGGCCTCAGACTTGCCTCCAATGACCGCAAACGCGCGCTCGTCGATGATGCTACCGTCGAAGGAAATACGGTACATCTCATTGGCCTGACCATTGTTCCCAACCTGCACCACCAGAATTTCTACCTCCAGAGGCTTCAGCTCCTGGCTGAAGATGGTACCGAGGCTTTGGGAATAGCCGTTCGCAAGAGAACGGGCCGTCACATCTTCCCGACTGTACGCGAACCCTTTGAGGTCTGCGTGCCTGATGCCGGCCTTCCTGAGATTTTCAAACTCACTATACTTCCCAGCCCCCGCGAAGGCGATGTTGTCATAGATCTCTGAGATTTTGTATAGCGACGCACTGGGGTTCTCCGCGACGAGAAGAATCCCATTCACATATTCGATGGCAATGATGGAGCGGCCTTTGGCGATGCCTTTCTTGGCATATTCCGCCTTGTCCTGCATCATCTGCTCAGGCGAAACGTAATAGGGCATCGGCATGCTTAGTTCTCCTTGGAGCGACGAGCGGCAATCAACCCGTCATAGATGCCACGGATCTGCTGCTCGGACACGTCGGTAATGCCGCTCGCATCCACAATTTTCGCCGTGGGATAAATGCCGCGCACGAGATCCGGCCCCCCAGTGCCGACATCGTCGTCTGCCGCATTGTACAGAGCCAGCAGGGCCAGCTTCAGCGCGTCAGGCTCAGCCAAGCCTTTGAGGAAATGCTCCCGCATCGTATTGCGCGCATCTTTCCCGCCCGACCCTATGGCATGGTAATCCGACTCTTCGTACCGGCCCCCCGCGAGATCGTACTTGAAGATGCGGCCTTCTGTCCGCTTCAGGTCGTAACCGACATAGAGCGGCATGACGACCAGCCCTTGGAAGACCATCGGCAGATTGGCCTTGACCATCTGTCCCAGCTTGTTGGCTTTCCCTTCACAGGACAGCTGCACACCTTCCAACTTTTCGTAATGCTCGAGCTCGACTTGGAACAGCTTGGCCATTTCGATGCAGGGGCCAGCCGCGCCGGCGATCGCCATCGCGGAATACTCGTCGATCTTGAACACTTTCTCGATCCGGCGTTCGGCGATTTGAAATCCTTCCGTCGCGCGACGGTCTCCGGCAATCACCACACCCTGTTGATACCTGATCGCCAGCACTGTGGTGGCGTGGGGAACGTGCATTGAGCCTGTCGCGCGCATCGGGTCAGCCGAAACCTGGGCCTGCAGGAAGCCACTGCGGCCGGTCGGAGTCAGCGCGGGATGGTGCTGGGTCAAAAAGTCAAAAAAGCTCGAGTCGTCATGGTTGGGGAGAAATGGTAGTTTCATAGTGTCAATTGAGATGGATCCTTGTTTATCAGGTCTTCAGCTTCGCCAGCAATGCGTCGACAGTCTCGACCTGATCGAGGAGGTCGCTCGTCAGAGAGGCCGTACCTCTGAGCGGATCCATCAACGGCACTCGTTTGACCTGATTGTTACCGACGTCGAACAACACCGAGGTCCAGCTGACGCCGTAGATCGACTTTGCAAACTTACTGACACATCGCCCGCGGAAATAGGCGCGCGTCCCCGGAGGCGGAGTGAACTCCGCGCGAGCGATCTCGACCTCCTGCACGATTCGTTCGATCAAGTGGCTGCGTTCGAGCGTAAAGTAGAGGCCCTTGTCAGGACGGATGTCGTGGTACTGAAGATCCATCAGACGCACCCGTGAATCGTCCCACCCACAGCCCTTTCGCTCCATATAGGATTCCATCATCTGACGCTTCGCCACCCAGTCCAACTCTCGCACCAAGAGCCGAGGATCTTGCTCCAACCGATCCAGCACGTCTTCCCAGCGGACGAGAGTATCTTTCGTGACTTGCGAGAGATCATGACAGGCATAATATCCCATGGCGGCCTTCAAATAGGCTCGTTGAATCGCCACCGCCGTCGTTGAGCGTCCCCCCGTAAGTTTGAGCGTCTCCTTCATGCCCAAATCGCGTGAAACCTGTTTGATGCTTCGGACCGGATCGTCCAATTCGATCTGCGGAAGATCTGCACCGGCGTCGAGGAGGTCCAGGACAATGGCCAATGTGCCGACCTTCAGGTAGGTCGAAAGTTCCGCCATGTTGGCATCTCCGACAATCACGTGCAACCGCCGATACTTGCCATGCTCCGCATGAGGCTCATCGCGTGAATTGATGATGGGTCGCCTGACCATCGTATTGAGATCGACGAGGCATTCGAAGAAGTCGGCGCGCTGCGAGATCTGATAGTCTGTCGGGGTGCTCTGATTCTCTGCGCCGACTTTTCCCGCCCCTGCGAAAATGAGCCGCGTCACAAAGAAGGGCGCTAAGACCTTCACGATGCGCTCGAAGGGCACCGCGCGAGACATCAAATAGCTTTCATGATAACCGTAGCTATTCCCTTTGCCATCCGAGTTGTTCTTGTACAGCACACAATGATCCCGTCCTGTGGCTCGCGCCATTTGTTCGAGGCATTGGGCAAGGATTCGTTCGCCGGCTCGTTCGAAGGCCACGATTTCTCGTGAGTTGAGGCATTCAGGCGTGGAGTATTCCGGATGGGCACCATCGACGTAGAGACGACCCCCGTTGGCCAGCACCTTATTCAGCTGACGATTGTACTCGGGGTTGGGCCGCTCCCGCTCTCCTTCAACCTCGAATCCCCGCGCGTCGAGCAACGGGTTCTCATTTTCATAATCCCACACGGCCAAAGGAGCCGGCAGGCCTGGATAGTGCCCGATGACCGCGATCGAATTTGAGACGGGGTCCGCCGCGGCTGGATCACGTGACGCAATGCCGAATTCCGTTTCTGTTCCCAGGACGCGGGGGGTCGTCAGCGAGGTAGGTTCCTGCATGGGTGTGGCGTCTTAAAGATAATGCCCCGTCGTGACGGTTTCGATCTGACGCGACTCGGTCGGGCCTCCGCTGATCGTCCGAAGATGTACGATCTTTTCGCCTTTTTTCCCGGAGACCTTCGCCCAGTCGTCAGGATTGGTCGTATTGGGCAGGTCTTCGTGCTCTTTGAACTCCTCCCGGATGGCGCGGATTAAATCCTCGGACCTAAGGCCATGGCCTTCCTTCGCAATCGCCCGCTTGACGGCATACTTCTTCGCACGCGATACGATACCTTCGATCAGGGCACCGCTCGCAAAATCCTTGAAGTAGAGCACTTCTTTTTCACCGTTCGCATAGGTGACTTCGATGAACTTATTCTCTTCGGAGGAGGCGTACATCGCCTCGACCGTAAGATCGACCATCTGTTCGACCAATGCCTTGGCCTCTCCGCCGTGACGTTTGAGGTCTCCCTCGGCAAATGGCAGGTCGACACTCAGATACTTCGAGAAAATATCCTTGGCTGCCACCGCATCGGGACGCCCCACCTTGACCTTCACATCCAACCGCCCCGCTCGGAGGACAGCCGGATCGATGAGGTCCTGCCGATTGCTGGCTCCGATCACGATTACGTTACGGAGTCGTTCCACGCCGTCGATTTCCGATAGAAACTGGGGAACGATCGTCGATTCGATATCGGAGGAGATCCCGGTGCCTCGCGTTCTAAAGAGCGCATCCATTTCGTCGAAGAACACGATGACGGGATTACCATCCGCCGCCCGCTCCTTCGCTTTCTTGAAGACTTCGCGGACTTGACGCTCGGATTCCCCGACATATTTATTGAGCAGCTCCGGACCCTTTACATGGAGGAAATAACTCCGCACTTCTTTGCCGGTCAAATGCCCTAGCTTCTTCGCGATCGAATTCGCGACTGCCTTGGCGATCAAGGTCTTTCCGCATCCAGGCGGTCCATAGAGCAATACACCCTTGGGCGCACTCAATTTGAACTCTGAAAACAGGGCCGGATGAAGAAACGGCAACTCCACCGCGTCCCGGACTTGCTCCAGCTCATGCTGCAGTCCGCCGATGTGTTCATAGTCGACATCGGGCACTTCCTCCAACACCAACTCTTCCGCCTCGGACTTCGGCAATTTCTCGATGACATAGCCGGAGCGAGGATCGTAGAGGAGATGATCGCCGACACTCAGACGTTCGACCAAGAGCGGGTCACCGAGTTCTGCCACCTTTTCTTCGTCAAAATGCAGCGTCACCAGGGCACGATTCCCTTCCAGTACGTCCTTGAGCCGCACAACTTCGCCCTGGATATCGAAACCCTTGACCTCGATAACGTTCAACGCTTCGTTCAGCACCACTTCCTGCCCTTTGCGCAACGCTGTTCCATTGATCGACGGGTGCACACTGACTTTCATCTTCCGTCCGGACACATAGACATTTCCTGTTCCATCGGCATTGAGACTGGAAAAGATGGCGTAGGCCGAGGGAGGCGCAGTCAGCTTCTCGACTTCTGCACGCAACGCTTCGATCTGCACCTTCGCTTCCTGGAGCGTAGTGACGAGTTTTTCGTTCTGTTTGGTGGCTTGGTCGAGCTGGTAGCGGGACTGGTAGAGCCGACGGATTTCTTCTTCCATCGACTGGATCTGCACGCGAAGTTTTTCAACCTCGCGAGTATGTTCGTCGTTGCGTTGTGCCACGTCCGTTTCTCCTTCAGTCAACCGCTTGGTGATATGCGTGACAGAATCTCGGAGAGACCGGAACCGACTCGGACTTTCTTTCTTGCCAGCCATGGCACCACTCGAAGAAAGCGAGGCCCTTGTTGAACCGAGAAGTCCTTGCCTGCGCGGATTCTATCACTCGTTCCGAGGGTGGTCAACCGGACGACGGCATCCTGTCGCGCGAAGGCCCTGCGTGAGGCCTATCACGAGAGCGTCACGGCATCGAATAACTCGTGTGTCGCCGACTCCACATCGGCCGCACCGAGAATCGCCGTGATCACCGCGACACCGAATGCCCCGGCATGTCGCATCTCACGCGCACGCAATGCCGTCACTCCTCCAATCCCAATAATCGGGATGTTCACCTGTCGACAAGCCTTCTCAAGGGTATGAATACCAAGCGGCGGACCGAACATCTGTTTCGACGGTGTCTCGAAGATCGGTCCCAGGACGACGTAGTCTGCGCCCTGCGACTCCGCCCGCACCGCCTCCTCTACTGCGTGCACAGAAACGCCCAGGAGGCGTTGGACTCCCATCAATTGCCGTGCGGTCGAAACAGGCAGGCTATTGCTGCGTAAGTGAACGCCGACTCCTTCCAGCGCCAACGCGACATCGATCCGATCATTGATGAAAAGATTGGATGTGCGTGAGGCGGTCAGGGCCTGTACTTCATACGCTAGCGTCAAGAGTTCTCTGGTTGAGAGATCGCGCTCACGGAGTTGAATCGCAGGTGCAGCGGCTGCAAGCACCCTCTGCAGAAGAGGAACTAACGATCGTCCATTGGTCTGATGGCGATCTGTGACCAGGAACAGCCGCGATTCGAGCTGTGGCATAACATAGCATTCGGCGAGCTATCACTGCTCAGAGCATACCCTCGATAGGACTGCTGGCCGTGGCATACAGTTTTCGCGGGATCCGCCCTGCTTTATACGCCAGCCGTCCGGCAAATACGGCATATTTCATCGCCTCCGCCATGGCCATGGGATCTTGGGCTCCGGCAATCGCCGTATTCATGAGCACGGCGTCCGCTCCTAATTCCATCGCAAGGGCGGCATCGGACGCGGTCCCGACACCGGCATCCACGATGATCGGCACCTTGACCATTTCCATGATGATTTTTAAGTTGTACGGATTGCGGATACCGAGTCCCGACCCAATCGGCGCAGCCAGCGGCATAACGGCGGGACACCCGATATCGACGAGCTTCTGGGCCACAATAGGATCGTCATTCGTATAGGGAAGCACGATAAAACCTTCTTTGATCAAGGTCTTCGCCGCTTCGATCAATCCGGCCGTATCGGGAAAGAGGGTCCTCTCGTCGCCGAGCACTTCCAGCTTGATCAAGTCGGACACGCCGGCAGCCCTGGCTAAGCGGGCATAGCGCACGGCATCTTCCACGTTGTAACAGCCGGCGGTGTTGGGAAGAATGGTGTACTTTTTCGGGTCGAGATAATCGAGGAGATTCTCTTTGGAGCGATCGGTGATGTTGACGCGCCGTACCGCCACCGTCACCACATCGGCTCCAGACGCATCAATAGCCTTCTTGGTTTCGGCAAAGTCCTTGTATTTCCCGGTCCCAACCCACAAGCGAGATGTAAACTCGCGACCGGCAATGATCAATGGATCACTCTGCATGAACGAACACCCTCCCCCTGTCTCGAACATCCACTGGCGCCCCGCCGCCTATGAAGCTCAAGACCTCCACTCGATCCCCTTGTTTTAGACTTCGGTGATCGAAGTCCTCGCGATCCAGGATTTCCAAATTCAGTTCCACCGCCACGCGATCGATCTTGATGGCAAGCTCACGCAGCAAATCTCCCACCGTGGCATCACCCCGACAATTTCGCTGTTCGCCGTTCACCTGAATCTGAATTGTCTCTGCCATGGTCCATCATCCTAGGGGACCAGAAATCTAGTTGTCAACAAACCCCGTCTTGTCTCCCCCCCCTTGCCTCCGCCTCCTTGTCCACGTCAGAATAACGTCACGACCCCCTATGATTTCTCCCCCTCAACACAATCAAGAAGTGGCAACCATCTTCCGATCGATGGCCGAGCGCCTAGCTTCCCAGCGGGCGAACCCGTATCGGGTCAGAGCCTATCGGAAGGCAGCGGATGCCCTTGAAGCCTTGGAAGAAGACATTGCAGACGTCGCCTCACGGCAGGCACTGGAAGACATTGATGGAATCGGTCGGGACCTATCGGACAAGATCAAGGAGTTTCTCAGAGCTGGGAAAATCCAGGCGTATGAAGCCCTCAGGACACCGCTTCCAGACATCGTGAAAGCCTGGGCACAGCTTCCCGGGCTGTCCGAATCACTCGTGGCCTACCTCTATACCCGCCTCTGCATCACCTCATTGACCGACCTGGAACAACTGGTGCGGTCGCACCTGCTGCGCACGGTACCCGGGTTCTCAGGATCGGAAGAGCGCCTGCTGGAGGCCATCACCACCGCACAACAGCCGCCCCTCATTAGGAAGCACGAGGAAGCTCCTTGAAGATCTTCCAGGTCTTCAGCATCTCGACTGCCTTTTGAAGCTGCACATCCTGCTCAAGCGAGGGATCACCCGAGGCATCCACCGGAGGAGGCTGAGGCATGGTTCCACTCTTCGACGCGCCCTCTTCTTGTCCCTTGCCATTCTGAGCCGGTTGATCCTTCCCCGACCCGACCATAGGCTTGGCCTGCTTCGCTTCCCCTTCCTTTTCGCCCGGCTTTACCTCTCCTGCCTTTGCAACGGTGGTCGGGGGTTGGGACTTCACAACAATATCAGGCGTAATGCCGGTTGATTGGATCGAGCGCCCTTTCGGCGTGTAGTACTTCGCCGTCGTGAGGCGTAGCCCGGACCCGTCCCCCAGGGGGAGAATTGTTTGCACCGATCCCTTGCCGAACGAGGTCGTGCCGACAATCACGGCTCGCCCGTAATCTTGCAATGCACCGGCCACGATCTCAGACGCGCTCGCCGATCCTTCATTGACCAGAATGATCATAGGCGAGTCGTCCATTTGATCTTTCCCCTTGGCGATCCACTCGTCCTTCTTGCTTTCACGTCCTTTCGTATAGACCACCAGTTTGCCGCCGGGAAGAAACTGCTCGGACACCTCAACGGCTGCGGTCAACAGTCCGCCGGGATTGTTGCGGAGGTCGAGGATCGTGGATTGGAGCTTTTGCTCTTTGAACTGTTTGAGCACCTTGCTCAAGTCCCGCCCGGTCGATTCCTGGAATTGCGTCAGCCGGACGTAGCCGATATTCTCCAACACCTTCGACTTTACGCTCTCGATCTTAATGGTATCGCGGACCAGGGTAAATTGGAGCGGATCGGGAGTCCCATCCCGCTGAATCGTCAAGTTGACTTTCGAGCCTTTGGGGCCCCGCATCTTCTGAACCGCATCCATCAATGTGAGGTCTTTGGTCGTCTCGTCGTTCACTTTGGTAATGAAATCACCTGACTTGATCCCGGCACGATAGGCTGGCGTGCCCTCGATGGGCGCGATCACCGCCAAACGGTTCTCCTTCACACCGATCTGGATGCCCACGCCCCCGAACTCACCCTTTGTTTCAACCTGCATTTCCTTATACATATCCGGCGTCATATAGGCCGAATGCGGGTCGAGGGTTGCAAGCATCCCACGAATGGCTCCCTGAACGAGATCCTTCACCTTCGTTTCATCGACATAGCTCTTCTGGACTTGGGTCAACACCTCGGAAAACGTCTTCAGCTCTTCGTAGGTTTCCGTGGCATGTCCGGTTCGCTCCCACCCCTTGCCGAGCAGCACGCCCAAGACCAATGCCACCATCAGCATGGGGCCTAACATCCAGAATCGTCGTCGAGGATACTGTTCCATAATATGATGTCCTTTCCTCTTCCCATTCCCTACCGCCTCGCCAACCATTGGAGAGGATCAAGCGGCTCCGCCCCCTCGCGCAATTCAAAGTATAAAGTATCTTCACCCGTCATGCCCGTATCGCCTGTTTCACCGATCGCCTGACCGGCTCCCACCTGTGCTCCCACCGCCGCCAGAATCTTCGAGGCATGGGCATACAGCGAAAAGAACCCATTGGCATGATCAAGGATTATAACGAGTCCATAGCCTTTCAACCAGTCCGCATAAACGACGGATCCCGGCATCACCGCGTGAATGGCGCTCCCTTCGGCCGTCTTGATTTCGATGCCCCTGCGCTGCACATAGGTGTTGAAGGTCGGGTGTTTCTGACGTCCGAAGAAGGAAATGATATTCCCGTCAGCCGGCCACGGCAGCGCGCCCTTCACCCCACGCGGGGCGCTCCCGGCTGGAGGTCGTAGCGCTGTCGCGCGGCGGCGCTGTTCCAACTCGCGCAAGAGGCTGTCGATGCGCGATGCAGAACGTTCTAATTCCTGGAGGGCATGTTCGTAGGACTCTTTTTCATGAGTGATCTTGGTGAGATAGGTCTTTTTTTCTTTCTTGACCGATTTCATTTCGGCGAGCTGTTTCTCGGTGCTTCGCTTGTACGTCAGCATTCCGACCCGTGCTTCTTCCCGCTGCCGTTCCGCCTGCTCCATACGGGTCATATCGGATCGGAACGTCTCTGTGAGAGCATAATCCCGCTCGGACACAGCCGAGAGATACTGGAGCCGACGCTGGAAATCCCCATACGAGTCCGAAGCGAGCAACATTTTCCAATACCCGAAACGGCCCTCCATATACTGAACCCGCAATCGGGCGAGAATGGCATCCTGACGTTCTTGCAGACTGATGCGCAAGCCCGCCAGCTGCGCATTGATAATGTCGATCTCCTGGTCTTTTTTCCGCAACTTTCGACTGATCTCCTGATGTGCCTGTCGGTAATGCACCACCCGTTCATCGAGAGTCTGAATCCCCTGCAAGAGGGACTCTCGTTTTTTCCCTGCTTCATCTGCCTGTTTGCGCTTCTCTTCGATTTGATCTTTGAGTTGTTCGAGGGCCTTGCGTTCTTTCTCAATCTTGTCGATGATCGGATCGGCAACCGCAATCATTGGGTACGAAAGACTTAGCAATCCCCAGATCACGACGCCGATCCTGAGTCCTGTCCAGCCCCTCATGCCTTAGCCTCACCGAAACGCCGTATAGATACGAAGCTGCCTGCAAACCCGAGTCCCATCCCTACTGCAATCAGGGCAAAACACACTGACGAGGGAAAAAATGCCATGAGGTTGTCAAGCCCTGAAAACCGTCCCGTCGTCCGCATCTGCTGCCGAAATAGTTCGTACATGAGCTTGAGCATGACCAGCGAAAGTGCGCTGCCCAATGCCCCGAGCACGGCCCCCTCCAACAGATATGGAATACGAATAAAGCTGGTCGTGGCTCCGATGAGACGTAAAATGGCTATCTCATCCCGCCGGGCAAACAGTGTGAGGCGAATGGTATTGGCAATAATGGTCACCGCGGCCCCCGAGAGAATCACGCCGATGCCGATGGCGACCAACTCTATCGATCGAATCACCGTCGCAAGGGCGTCGATCCAATCTTGATTGTAATCAACCTTGGAGACACCGGCGACCTGCCTCACCCGTTCCGCCCATCGCTTGACCGCGTCCGGCGAACGGAATGACGGGCTCAGCGCCACCACGAAGGAGGCCGGTAAGGGATTCTGGCCCAATCCCTCAAGCAAGTGGGATTCCGAGGGAAATTGCGCCTTGAACTCTCCCAGCGCCTGCTCTTTCGAGATAAACAGCAATGATGCGACTGCACGATCGCTTCGCAAATCTTGCTCCACGTCAGCGATCGAATCGGAGGCGAGCCGATCATCAAGATACACCATGATCCTGATATCGTCCTGCAGCCATCCGGCCGCTGCCCGTAAGTTGACATAGAGGAGCAAGAAAATGCCGACACAGGCCAGTGTAAACGCCGTGGTCAAGATGGCAACCATCGTCGTCGTCCGGTTAGTGCGCATATTGACCCAGGATTCTCTGAGGAGGTACGAGAGCGTCCTCACCCCATCACCCGCTGTTCAGGCAGTAACCGGCCTTGTGACAATATAAGCACCCTCCGATTTACCTGCGCCATGACGAGAGGATCATGCGTCGCCACCACGACTGTGGTACCTCGAGCGTTTATGAGTTTAAACAGCTCGATGATCTCGGCTGTCAGGGTAGGATCTAAATTGCCGGTCGGCTCATCCGCCAGCAAGACGACCGGACCATTCACAATCGCACGCGCGATGCACACCCGTTGCTGTTCTCCCGTCGAGAGGCCCGCAGGAAGCTGATCTCGCTTGTGCTCGACACCGACCGCCCGTAACGCCTCCGTGACCTTTCGACGTATGTCGGCAGAAGAAACTCCTTGCACCAGCAATGGTAGTGCCACATTGTCAAACACGGGCTTCTTCGGTAACAGCCGAAAGTCTTGAAACACCGTTCCCACCTTGCGGCGCAGATAGGGGATGTCAGACGGTTTGAGCGTCGTCACATTTTTCTGATGAACGAAGATTTGTCCCCCATCGGGGCGTTCGGCCCCGATCAGCATGCGCAACAGGGTCGACTTGCCCGCGCCACTCGGTCCCATGAGGAGGACAAATTCTCCCTTGCCGATTTCGAGAGTGACGTCCGACAGCGCCGGCCGCTGGTCGTATTGTTTCGAAACGTGAATCAATTGAATCATGTTCTCTCTACCAACGGAGATCTTCTCCGGATACTTCGAATGCGTTCTGAATATGTTCGATCTGGGGGGCACCGCTGGCCATGCCTTGCAACAAGACGACGTCGAATCTGCAGGGTCGATCCTTCACATGGTGGCGGGCCAAATATTGAGCCGCCAACCGGATCAACTTCTCCTGCTTCCGTTGATGGACGGCATGGATGGCTCCGCCGAACGCGTCGGTCCGACGCGCCTTCACCTCGACAAAGACCAGCACTTGGCCGTCTTCAGCCACTAAGTCCAGCTCCCCCACCGATGAACGCAGATTGCGCGCCACGATCCGATACCCCTTGTGCCGTAGATATTGTTCTGCCGCCGATTCCCCTTCTTGCCCAAAAAGCTTCCGGGGGTCAAGGACAGTCATTCAATCGTCCGTGAAGATTCGTTCAGACCGGTCCGCGAAAGGAGCCACCGACCTTCATGGCCATTCAAAAGCCGTGCAACCGGAGCAAACGTGCGGCGATGAATCGCGCAGGGACCATGTTCCCCAAGTCGCTGTAAGTGCTCTTCCGTTCCATATCCTTTATGAGAGAGAAAATTATAGTCAGGATAGACCCGATGATATGCCACCATCATGTGATCGCGCGTAACTTTGGCCACGATCGACGCGGCAGCGATCGAAATCGACAACATATCACCCTTAATGATAGCGCGTGAAGGAATGGCGAGATTGGACAATATTACGGCATCGATCAAGAGGCAGTCCGCGGGGGGAGTCAGCGATACAAGCGCGCGACGCATGGCCAGGCGAGTCGCCTCCAAAATATTGAGGCGGTCGATCTCCCGTTCTGTGGCGACCCCTACACCGACCGCACGTGCACGCTCTACTATAACCTTATAGAGCCGCGCTCGTTCGGACACGGAGACGTGTTTTGAATCGTCGACACCGACCAAGCGACAACGAGTGGGCAGGATGACCGCTGCCGCCACGACAGGCCCTGCCAGAGGGCCCCGTCCAGCTTCATCCAGACCGGCGATACAACGGTATCCACGCCGCCTGGCTTCTAGTTCAAATTCGTCGGTAGGTCCCACGATGTAGCCCCGCGATGCGTCCATTGAAAGGGCGGCTGATACTCGTGGTCGACGGAGCCAGGAAATGAGACTAGCGGGATGCGCAAACGATCTCCCAGCGGCGTTCTCGCATCGTTCAGACCCTCATCGTATCCTTGGGAGCACATATTCGGCCCTTCACTCGCTGCTGTGCGCTGAACCGCTTTTTCGAGTATGCTACGGGAGGGTGCTTCGATTGTGCCGCACAAGGGACCATTGAGTCCTCGAGTACTCACAGAGTTTTCCCGAACCTGTTAAGACTTGGAAGCCGAGGCGACTTCGGTCGGCTCTTCAGCCTTACGGGTGACCCCTGACTGTCCCTTCGCACTCGCGACAAACTCCCGATCTTCGACCTTGGCAAACTTGCCCTTCTTGCCCCGTAGATAATACAGCTTGGCCCGACGCACCTTGCCTTGGCGCATAACCTCGACCCGGGTAACGATCGGCGAATGGAGCGGGAAAATCCGTTCCACGCCGACACCGTAGGAGACTTTGCGCACCGTGAAGGTTTCGGTGTTCAGCAACCCTTTGCGGGCGATTACCGCACCTTCGAACACCTGAATGCGCTCTTTTTCCCCTTCAACCACTTTTACGTGCACGCGGACAGTGTCTCCAATTTCAAAACCGGGTACCGACTTCTTTGTGAAAGACGCTTGTATCCGTTCCAACCGATTCATGGGACTACCCCTCCTCCCCACATCGAACAGGCATGCCCGGCACGCCTTCACGAGTAAGTTCGTCTAGCAGTTGTTGATCTTCGAGACTCAAGACCCGATCCTGTAAAAGATCCGGCCGTCTCTGATAGGTGCTTCGCAGGGCCTCCTTGCGACGCCACAGACGAATGGCTTCGTGATGTCCTGAAAGCAACACCTCTGGCACGGGTATTCCTCGAACCTCTGCCGGTCTCGTATAGTGCGGATATTCGAGCAACCCATCCGTAAACGACTCTTCCACGATCGACTCCGGATCGCCCAACACGCCGGGCACCAAACGGGCTGCGGCATCAATGAGCACCAGCGCCGGCAACTCGCCCCCGGTCAATACATAATCCCCGACGGAAATCTCTTCCGGGTGCAAGGCGAGCCGCACCCGCTCATCGACCCCCTCGTAGTGGCCGCAGAGAATGACGAGGCGCCGTGAGTCAGCCGCCAAATTTTTCGCATAGGCCTGCGTGAACGGACGACCCTGCGGGGACGGAAAAAGCAACCGAATCTGTTCACCGGCCTGCACATAGTCGGCCTGAATCTGTTCCACCGCGCACAAGATGGGCTCCGCCTTCATCACCATCCCGGCCCCTCCGCCGTAGGGTACGTCGTCCGCCACCTTGTGGCGATCGAGGGTATAGTCGCGCAAGTTGCGCACGTGAACATGCAATAGACCTTTTTCCTGTGCTCGTTTGAGAATACTCTGGCCCAGCACCGGCGCCACCATGTCGGGAAAGAGGGTCAGGATGTCACACCGCATGGCGATCCTCAAACAAGTCGTCAATCCCGCGAACCTTCATCCGGTGGTGTGCGAGATCCACCCAGGTCACAAAGCTCTTCGCGGCCGGAATGAGGACTTCCTCCGTCCCCTTGCGAACGACGAAGACATGATTATCCGGTATCTCTAAAATCGTCTCCAGCACACCGACTTCATCGCCCCGCTCGTTCTCGACCGTCATTCCAATGAGGTCACATTCAAAATAGACGTCCGCAGGCAATGTCACCATAGGGTCACGTGGGACTTGGATCAATCCCCCTCGCAACATTCCGGCTTCCTCCGGCGTCGTCACACCCGCAAGACCCATGATGTAGGTCGAGCCGGCGCACCGAACATGCGTCACGGTCCTCTCGACCATCTGTCCCGTCGGCGTCAAGACCTGAATCTGCTTCAGGTGGTCCAATCGGCCAGGCACATCGCTCAACGATCGCACCTTGAACTCGCCCCGCACGCCAAAGTGGCGCTCGATCTTGCCGATCGTCACAAGATCTGCCTGAGCCGTTGTCACGTATTAGGCGCCCTTCTTCTTCGCCGCTTTCTCCGCTTCAAACTGTTTCCACACGCCACACCGACGGAGCAGCGTCCTGACCGTGACAGTCGGCTGGGCTCCCTGGCGCAACCAGCTCAACACCCGCTCCTGCTTCAACTCCGGCACAGCCGGTTCCTTCAAGGGATCAAAAATCCCGAGAATTTCCAGGAAGCGCCCGTCGCGCGGCTTCCGAGAGTCCGCTGCCACGACGCGATAGAGTGGTCGCTTGTGTCGTCCTGTCCTCGTCAATCTCAAATGAACAGCCACTAGTTTCCTCCTTCTATACGAAACACCCGTGATGATTGTTATCGACCCTTACATGGAGCGGAGAAGTTGCGCCAGCTGCCGGCGCCCTCCCGACCCTGCCATCGCCTTGGCGAGTTTTCTCGCCGAGAGAAACTGTTTGATCAACCGGTTGACCTCTTGCACGTTCGTCCCGCTTCCGCGGGCGATCCGCTTTTTCCTGCTTCCATTGATGAGCGTATGATCGCGCCGCTCGCGCATGGTCATCGAGTCGATCATCGCCGTGACTCGTTTCATCCCTCGCTCTGGCATCTGCCCTTCCATTGCCCCCTTGAGCTTTTGACCGCCCGGCAACATCCCTAAAATCTGATCCAGCGAACCGAGGCGATTGACCTGTCCCAACTGAGCACGGAAATCTTCCAGCGTGAACGTAGTACTGGTCAGTCGCTTCTGCGACTCCTCCGCCTGCTCGCGCGTAAATGTCTCTTGCGCCTTTTCAATCAGCGAGAGGACATCGCCCATTCCAAGGATGCGCGAGGCCATCCGATCGGGATGAAACAACTCAAGGGCATCCAGCTTCTCACCCACGCCCAAGAACTTGATCGGCTTCCCGGTCACCGCCCGGATAGACAGCACTGCCCCGCCACGAGCATCGCCTTCAACCTTGGTGAGAATGACTCCGGTCAGTCCGACACGTTGATCGAACTGGCTCGCCATCGTCACCGCGTCTTGGCCCGTCATCGCATCTGCCACTAAGAGAACTTCGTCTGGTTGCACGGCAGCTCTCACCGCCACCAGCTCCCCCATCAACTCATCGTCAATGTGGAGACGTCCGCCTGTGTCCAATACGACGAGGTCGTAGCCCTGGTCTCGTCCCCGCTCCACCCCAGACCGGCAGATGCGGATGACATCCCCTTGGGCGGCCTGAACCTGTTCGACTCGATGGACGTCGATCTCAAGATCGCGCCCCAGACTCGCTAACTGGTCGCCGGCTGCTGGACGACGAGGATCCGCTGCGACCAGGAGAACCCGTTTCCCCTGCGCCTTGAAATATCGCCCGAGTTTGCCGCAGGTCGTCGTCTTTCCAGCACCTTGTAGTCCCACCATCATAACGACAGTAGGAGGATTCGAAACCAGAGCCAGACCGGCTCGGTCGCGGCCCATCATCTCCCGCAGCTCGTCCCACACGACCTTGACGACCTGATGTCCAGGGGTCAAACTCTGGAGAACCTCCTGACCAACCGATTTTTCGCGAACCCGCTCGATGAATTCCTTGACGATCTTGAAATTGACGTCGGCCTCGAGCAGCGCGAGACGAACTTCCTTCAACGCTTCCGCGATGTTCTGTTCGGTGAGGACCCCGGAACCGCGTAGCTTCTTGAAAATTTTCTCGAATTTTTCGCTGAGAGAATCCAGCATAGCGCCACAAAGAAAAAGGCAATCGAAGCCTTAACCCCAGATCTCCGATCGCCTCGAAAATTCTAGCAAAAGAGCATCGGGGAGTCTAAAGGAGGAGGCAGGATGAAGTCAAGGGAGAGGGATGCCTGGTAGTGTGTCGGTGGTAATATCTTATGATTGCCTATGCTTGAGCATTCAGGCATAACGGCACTGTGTGGTGTCGCTATGAATAAGTTGAGCAAGCAGAAACGTTCTCCAAGCTCATGGCCTCTCTTGTCGAGGGCAACAGCGTCCGTGCGACCTGCCATACGACCGGCGCAGCTCTCTCTGAAGGCCTGTGCGCAAGTATCAGGATGAGCACTCGCGGAAACTGCCCTGCATGCATCCAGTGTGATAAGTTCTGGGGCTTCTATTATGCGAAGGAAAAGAATGTTTCTGAAGAACTGAAAGGAGCTCGGCTTTTTTTTGATGTGGGATCCGGACAGCCATTGTTGACGCGGACAGCAAGTTCATTGTGTCCTTCTGCTGGGGGGCATAGCACAGATATACGCAAGGAAGTTCATCGACGACTTCGTCAGCCGCCTCAGAGATTTCAGATTTGTTGGATACGGAATGATCGAACAACGGGGGGACGTTATGACGACGATTCAAGCTGCTGAATTAAGAGTGAAGTGGAAACTACGAATTGATCCGTCAAAATGTGAGCATCTTAACCTGGAATTGGAATGGAGTGACAACGGCTCAACGGGCAACTATAACTGCATTGTTTGCGGTGAAGCTGTTGCCAAAAGGCAAAAATGATCCCATCTACACTGACCCACTACCCACACTCCACATTTTGTTGACATGCCATAGACCTTTCGCTATGGTCCTGCCGTTATCTCCGTGAGACTACGCAGAGTTGTGAGGCGGTTGTCGTGAGAAAATCACCCTGGGTTCTGCTCATTTTCATTCTCATCGGTGGCCTATTGGGCGGAGTGCTGGGAGAAATCCTCCGTGTCATGGCTCCTCAGGGCACTATTCAGGCAGTCTTCGCCACGAATTTTACCCCCGGCATCAGCCCACCGTTGACCATCGATCTGGTCCTCCTCAAGCTCACCGTTGGTTTCGCGCTAAAAATCAATCTCCTTAGCCTTCTCGGGATGTTCCTGGGAATCTATTTGTATAAGAATGTCTAGCGGCCTGCTAAATCTCTGGTTTCAATTCTAATTCCTTCATCTTCAACGCTCGAATCCGGTTTCGTAGCGTAGCAGCGCGTTCAAACTCCAACTCCTTGGCGGCGGCCTTCATTTCCATTTCCAACCGCTTGATGATCTGCTCGGTCGCTTCCCCTGTTCCATAGACGGCCGGCGACTCCGCAGCTAAATCCAATTGTCCATCATCCAGTTCTGCCGAGGCATATTCAAGTGACAGGACATCCTTCTTGATGCTCATGGGCACGATGCCGTGCTTCACATTATAAGCAGCCTGAATCGTGCGCCGCCGACCGGTCTCGTCGACCGCCATTTGCATAGAATCCGTCACAACATCCCCGTACAGAATGACGTGGCCCCGCACGTTCCTCGCTGCCCGCCCAGCCGTCTGGATCAATGACCGATAGGACCGAAGATACCCTTCCTTATCCGCATCGAGAATCGCGACCAGGGTAACCTCTGGGAGATCCAGCCCTTCGCGCAGGAGATTGATCCCCACCAACACATCGAAGACCCCGCGCCGCAGATCGCGTATGATTTCAGCTCGCTCCAATGTCTTGATGTCAGAGTGCAGATACCGCACCTTGATGCCGAGGTCATGGTAGTACTCGCTTAAATCCTCCGCCATACGCTTCGTCAAGGTAGTAATCAGCACACGCCCCCCCTGTGCCACTTCAGTCCGCACTTCGCCGAGGAGATGATCCACCTGCCCTTTGGCCGGTCGCACTTCGATGACCGGATCCATCAGACCGGTTGGGCGAAGGATCTGCTCGACAACCTCGCCAACTGCATGCCCCAGCTCATAGGGACCTGGCGTAGCGGAAACATATACCGCCTGCGTGAGGCAGCGCTCAAACTCGGCAAACGTGAGTGGCCGGTTATCGATCGCCGACGGTAACCGGAATCCGTACTCGACCAATGTACGCTTCCGCGAATAGTCGCCCTCGTACATTCCCCCCACTTGAGGAATGGTCGCATGGGATTCATCGACGATCAGCAGAAAGTCTTTGGGGAAATAGTCGATGAGCGTCGGAGGCTGCTCCCCGGCCGCACGGCCACTGAGGTGTCGAGAGTAGTTCTCGATACCATGGCAGTACCCCATCGCCCGAATCATTTCAAGATCGAACTTCGTGCGTTGCGCAATCCGCTGGGCTTCCACAAGCTGATTCTGCTTCTTGAAATAGGCGACGCGTTCATCCAATTCTTCCTCGATGCCTGTGATCGCCCGTTCATACCGGTCTGGCGCAATGAGATAATGCGTGTTCGGATAGACCGCGATTTTCGGGAGCTTCCTGATCGACTTCCCCGTGAGTGGGTCAATTTCGTGAATGGCATCGACCACATCGCCGAACAACTCGATCCGCACGGATACCGCTTCGTTCGAAGCTGGAAAAATCTCGATGACGTCGCCGCGGGCACGGAAGGTTCCACGGTGAAAATCCATGTCGTTGCGGGCATATTGGATCTCGACCAGTTTAGCCAGGATCTTCTCTCGCCGAATCTCCATTCCCTCTTCGATGAACACCACCATCTCGTGATAGACCTCCGGCGATCCCAGGCCGTAGATACAGGAGACCGACGAGACGATCAGCACGTCGTTCCGTTGGAGCAGCGCGGCCGTCGCCGCATGCCGCATCTGATCGATCGCATCATTGACGGATGCGTCCTTGGCAATATACGTGTTGCTCTGGGGAATATAGGCTTCCGGCTGGTAGTAATCGTAGTAGCTGACGAAGTACTCCACCGCGTTGTGGGGGAAAAATTGTTTGAACTCTTGGTAGAGCTGACCGGCCAGCGTCTTGTTATGGACCAGCACCAACGTGGGCTTCTGCACCTGCGCAACCACATTGGCCATGGTGAAGGTCTTGCCGGACCCAGTGACACCGAGCAGTGCTTGGTGCTTCCGGCCGGCCGTGATCCCGGCGACCAACTTGTCGATGGCCTGGCCTTGATCTCCGCAGGGCTTGAATGGGGCTTCGAGTTGAAATGGCGGCATGGGACGACCTTTCGGCCGTTATCTTACCATCGAAAACGACACTGCGCACAATGGCAGGCGAGACGGACAGCGACAGATTCACAAGACACCACCGGCCCCTTCTGGGGGCCGGTGGTGTAACGGTTTCGTCAGTATCGTGGATGCCTGGGTCCACCGACCGAAGTTCCTTGCCTGTGAATCGGCCCCCGACTCTCACCTTCGCGGAATCGTCTGCCGGATGGTTCGGCACTTCGGCGAAGACGATGGCGCGGAGGCTGCTGCTCACTGACCGGCATAGGGGCCGGAGATGGGAGAGCAGCGAGCACAGGCAGCGTGAGTTTCTTCGTCTCGATTCTTAATTGTCTCACCATGCGAAGATATTCTCGCTCCTCTGACTGGGACAGAATCAAGAAGGTCGCCCCTTCCTTCTCCGCTCGACCCGTTCGCCCTGTCCGATGGACGTACGAATTGGGATTGGTGGGCAATTCATAATGAATCACCTGAGCTACATCCTGAATATCGAGACCTCTGGCTGCCACATCGGTCGCCACGAGCGAGCGGAGGCGGCCGGCCCGAAAGGCACCGAGCGTCCGCTCCCGTTGCGCTTGGCTGTGATTGCCGGTCAACGAGCCAACCGATGCCGGCTCTCCACCCAGATGGGCCGCCAAGCGTCGCACCTTGTACTTTTGATCACAGAACACCATCGACCGCTCCCCACCCTTCACGGTCTGGAGCAACGTATGCACGAGTTGCGTGCGCATCTGATCTCCCGGTACGACATAGTAGGCATGCAAGATCGTAGTCGGACTACTGATCCCCGGGTCGACAGAGATGCGAGCGGGATCGCGCTGCATGCTCTGTGCGAGTGTTTGAATATCTCCCGAAAACGTCGCGGAGAAGAGCAGCGTCTGGCGCTCGGACGGTAGGAGACGAATGATCCGTTGAATGTCTCGTAGAAACCCGCGATCCAACATCTGATCGGCCTCATCCATCACGAGAAACGTCACGGCACCCAGCTTCAAGTGACCGGAACCGGCCAAATCGAGCAACCGACCTGGCGTGCCGACCACCACCATCGGCGGTCGTTGCAGTGCACGGTACTGGCGCTCGATCGGCGTCCCGCCGTACACCGACAATGAGGTGACGGACATCGGGGCATACTTGCGTAGCTCCGTCTCGATCTGGAGCGCGAGTTCCCGCGTGGGCGCCAACACCAAAAACTTTGGTCCGGAAGCGTGGCTAGGGCCAGACTTGGCATAAGGCCCGGACGCGGGCGCAGAGCCCTCCCGCCGCATGACCTGTTCGATAATCGGCAGCAAAAAAGCCAGTGTTTTTCCGCTCCCAGTTTTGGCTTGCGCCATGATATCCCGGCCTTCGAGCGCCAATGGAATGGCCGCCTGCTGTACCGGGGTAGGGGTCGTCAGCCCCGCCTGGATCAGGCGCTGGGCAAGGGAATGGGATAGATTCATATCAGCAAACGTCGACATAAGACTCCTTGTAGGGAACAAACTTCCTTGGACTGCACGGTCCGGCCCGGTCAGAGGGCCGAGAAGCGCATCGAAATGATGGGCAATTCTAGGAAGGCAATAGCGGGGCTGCCGATAGGCAGCCCCGACGTGTGAAATACTCGTTACGGCTTAGTACCGGTCACCACCGGACCCGCCACGGCCGCCACCGCCACCAGAACGTGGCTCTTGGGGACGCGCTTCATTGACGGTCAACGTGCGGCCACCCAACTCGGTGCCGTTCAACGCGGTGATTGCCGCCTTCGCTTCCGAATCCGAGGACATCTCCACGAATCCAAACCCGCGGGACTGGCCGGTAAACTTATCTGTGATAATCCGGGATGATGTGACCGCCCCATGGACAGCAAACAGATCGCTCAGCTGCTGCTCTGTTGTGGAATACGGCAAACCCCCGACATAGATCTTCGAACCCATTGGGCTCCTCCTTTGAGAATATGTGTTGTCTTGGACTCGAGAACAAAGTGAGGTAGGAATGGGCCGAAGACGCAAACACCATGGCGGCTCAAGGCTGGCTTCCGATCAAATTCCCGGAGAGAACCAAAACAACATCTGTCTTAGGCCTTGTCACTCTTTGGGTACCACCAGGCCTTTCGCGATGATACACGAGTGGTACTCTACTCCTCACGCCCCTACAAATGCAAGTGAAGATACATCCCGCGTGAAGCAACGCGTCCGTCTACTAATAGGCTGCGGGGGACGAAAGCGGACGCTGCGAAAAAAGCGGAACGGCGTGGAAGCTATCAAAATCCAGTGCTGTTTGCCCGCGAACCAGGAGTCCAACTTGACCGATCGCCAGCGATTGATCTTCAACCGTCACCGCGGGCTGACTGTCAAAGAAGGTTTCGATAAAGTCTTTGCTGATGATGGTATTCCGCTGGATTCGCAGCGTATGCCAGGGAACCGCCTTCGGCGAAATCGGCGATCGCCCCAGCCTCGTCTCCTTTCCATCCACCACCCGACTCACTTCCAGGGTCTTCGAAGCAAGATCGACCACCACTGCGTAGAAGTGCGTGGCATCCTTCACCCCAAACACCACTCCGCCCACTCCCGTCAGAGCATCGCCGGGGAATCGCATCCGAACCGACACATCTGGATATTCATATTGCAATCCGTTGGCGACAATCAAACGATAACAGGTCACGGCCTGACATGATGAATTCACGACCAGGATATTGGACCCCGAAGGGGCCTCTGTGTCCGCCTTAATCGTCCAGTCCGCAGCCCCCCCCTCGCCAAACCCTAGCATCGAAAACCCGGCAGGAGCCTCACCAGTCTTCTGCTGGTCAAAGGTCCACCGATTAAACAGCCCCCCCTGGATCTGACCTTTCAAGTTGGCTTCTTTTTCCGTCTGGCTCTCTTCCTGAATCGCGTGGGACCGCTCGACACAGAAGCTCCATTCACCGGAGACCACAGCCCACGCGAGTACAATGGAGACCACGCTCATGCGCTGAAATTTCACGTGTATACCCCAATTTCTCACATCTATCCTCTCAATTTTCCAGTTACTCCGACGGACGCTTCTTGATATCGAGAATATCCTGTTGGAACCGGTCGCGCGCCGCTAAGATTGCCTTTCGCCTTTGCCACCGATCCCAAGTCCACCATCGAAGGCGATCCCGAAATGTGACGACCGGTGGGGGAGCACTTCCGCCAGGCGCATGTTGAAACTCATAGCCCTGGTGCGACTCGCGATTCTCGAAGAATCGGCGGTAGAGGTGATCGTACAATCCTTTGCCTGAGTCGCCTAAGGCCACGGCACCCTCCTACAATAACTGGTCTAACTGGTGGCTCTCCGTCACTGGAGGCGAACAGGTCTGCCGTTGACAGACATATGCGGTTGGCAGTCCGTTCACACGCGTCTTCCCTTCGGCCAGCGGGAAGTCTGAGTCCCCTGCACGGCGTGAGGCGTCGACCACCAGCACCGCACGATTCGGCAGATAGCGCCGGTGGACCGTTGAAAGCAATGCCTCGGTCATCGCATCCCCCCTCGTCCCGACAACAACAATCTCTTGGGGCCTCGTCAAATACCACTCCAACGCACAGAGCATGGCCGATGAGCCATAGGCATTGCGTTCCATCACGCTCCGGAACACCCGAAACAGGTGCTGGGCCCGGTCATGATACCTCTGCTCTCTAGTGAAAGAGAAGAGCCTCAACAAAACCAGGGCGACAACGGCATTGCCTGATGGAATTGCACTATCGGTACCGGACTTCATGCGATGAAGGAGGGCTTCGTGGTCGGCGCTTGTATAAAAACACCCGCCTGCCGCCTCATCCCAATATCGCTCCAGTAGATGGTCCGTCATCTCGCGGGCCTGATTCAGATACCACCGGTGCGACGTCGCCTCAAATGCATCCAGCAATGCGGCGGCGAGACAGGCTGCATCGTCCAGATAGCCGTTCAATCGCCCCTTCCCCGCCGTGACCGTGCGATAGACTCGTCCGTTCTCGACTGCATAGTCCAGCAGGAATGTGAGCGCCCGTTCCGCTGTCGACAAGTAGGCGGGAACCCCGAATGCGTGATACGCGTCGACATAGGCGGACACCATCATCGCGTTCCAACTCGTAAGAATGTTGTCATCTCGCTGCGGCTTCATCCGTTGCTCTCGTGCTGCAAGCAACTTCCTCCTGGCAGGCTGCAGCAAATGCTGCGCTTCGGGCTCGAGCTGAACCCCACCAAGCCGATTTAACACGTTCTTGCCTTCAAAATTGCCGTTCTCCGTCACCCCATAGTATCGGCAGAACCCCTCAGCCATTTCGGCGCCCAGCACCGCGGCAATCTCTCCAGGCTCCCAGACGAAGTAGGCTCCCTCATGCCCCTCGCTGTCGGCATCCTGCGCAGCAAAGAACGCGCCGTCCGGATGCGTGAGTTCTCGACGAACGTACTCCAACGTCTCTTCTACCACCTCACGAAACCGATGCTCTTTCGTGAGGCGCCATCCATCGAGGTAGATCCGCACCAGTTGCGCGTTGTCGTAGAGCATCTTCTCGAAATGTGGAATCAACCACCGGCCGTCTACCGAGTAACGGTGGAACCCGCCGCCAAGATGATCATAGATCCCCCCGGCTGCCATGGTTCTCAGCTGTAAGAACACCTGTTCTTGATAGGAGATGTCTTTCGTCCGGGCGGCCTGACGCAGCAACAAGTTGAGCGGGGGAACCGTCGGAAATTTCGGCCCTTCGCCGAATCCGCCGGAGACCGGGTCGAAAAACTGCCCTAAGTTCTTGGCCGCCTCATCGAGCAAACGATCCGTCAACGGCCCGGCTGACGGCTGCGGCGTTCCGACTCGCAGCAGTCCGGCTTTCACCTTCTCAACATTTTTACGGACATCGTCCCGATGATTTCGATAGGCGTCTAGGACGCCGCGCAAGACCTCGGGAAACCCCGGCAAGTTGTCGCGAGGCGCCGGCGGGAAATATGTCCCCCCGTAAAACGGTTCTTGATCGGGTGTCAGAAACATCGTCAGGGGCCAACCGCCACCCCGTCCCAGAAACACCTGTGCGGACTTTTGATAGATATCATCAAGGTCCGGACGTTCTTCCCGATCGACCTTCACATTGATGAAGTGCTCGTTCATGAGCCCGGCAATCTCGACATTTTCGAAACACTCATGTGCCATGACATGGCACCAATGGCAGGCCGAGTAGCCGATCGACAACAGAACCGGTTTGTCCTCTGCCTTCGCCCGTGACAAAGCCTCCTCGCCCCAGGGATACCACTCCACAGGATTCTCCGCATGCTGCCGAAGATAGGGGCTGGCTTCAGTAATGAGCCGGTTCGGGGAACGGTCCATTTGTGTAGTTGGGTGTGTCATCGCCTCTTTATCCATCTTCACACTCAGCCATAGTACCTTGGCCCGAAGCCGCTCCGCAACGGACCTGTCAGGCTATGGTATAGTTCGGCGGCAGATTGAAAGGCGCATTTCATGAATTGCCCGACGCGCAGCTTCTCTCCCTCTCTCGTTGTCGTCACTCTCCTGGGAATTGTCCTCCTCGTTCTATGGCCACCTGGAATCCAGGTCTTCGCGCAATCAGAAGAAAACCAACTTGCAGTGGTTCGTTCGCTCGACAGCCTGTCAAGCGAACGCATGCTCGCCGACGTGCGCACGTTAAGCGATCCGTCGCTGAATGGACGGCAGGCCGGATCCAAAGACGATCTTGGATCGGCTTATTGGATGGCCGACCAATTTCGCTCGTCACGACTCGGTCTTGCCTTCGTTCCATTGGATAGATTGAATGTTGCGATTGGCCCTGGCAAAGGCTCCGGGCCACCTACCGGCTTCATGTCGAAGCCATACCAAGCCATCGTCATTGCCCCCGAACCAACGCTGCACATCTCTACGGCCAGTATCCCCGACAATCAGCACCTCGGAACGGATTTTCTTCCGGTGCTTGACTCACCATCTGCGCATGCCCGCGCTCCAATCGTGTTCGCCGGCTATGGGATTGTTGATACCGCTGCGAACATGAATGACTATGCCGGAATCGACGTGAACAATTGCATCGTGCTTTTCCTAAGAGGAAAACCTGACCACTTTAAAGGAACAATTACCCACGCGGACAAAGTCCGGATCGCCCGCCAGAAAGGGGCAGTGGGATATCTCACCACGACTGGGCCCGTCCTTAGTTCCTATGAGTTGCGCCGCGGCGTGACAGGACAACCCAGCGCCTTCTACGGCCTTGCTTCAGCACCAGACAACCTTCCCGGCGCATGGATCAGCACCTCGCGAGCGGAGCAAATCATTGCTGGCGCCGACCATTCCGATCAAGGACACCTTCGAAGCCTGCAGGAACAGCTCAACCGAACCTCCGAATCTCGGTCGTTTAGCACGGAGTACTTCGGAAACCTCGAATGGGAATCGCGGCAAGAGCAGAGCCCCCTGATCAACGTAATCGCTGTGCTCCCAGGCTCAGATCCGCAATTGACGCAGGAAGTCATCGTAATCGGAGCGCATCGAGACCATTTCGGCCGCCAAGCAGGACTGTTGTTTCCTGGAGCCGATGACAACGCTTCGGGGACGGCCGTGATGCTGGAAGTCGCCCGTGCTCTGACCAAGGTCGGTATCCACCGGAAACGTACCATTCTCTTTGTCTCCTTCAGCGGCGAAGAGCAGGGTCTGGTGGGGTCTCGGCTATACGTCGAGCGCCCGGTAGTGCCGCTCGTCTTGACCAGAAGCATGATCAACATCGATCACGCCGGCGTTGGAAATGGACGGCTTACAGTCGGCGTGACAGGATTGGGCAAGAATGTCGTATTAGAGGCGGGACAGACGGCAGGCCTCACCGACAAGCTGGACGTGTACGGATTTTTCCCCGGCGGCGATCACGTGCCTTTCAACGAGGCAGGTGTTCCGACCATCACCATCGTCAGCGGCGGAGTCCACCCGCACTTCCATCAACCCACCGACACCGCCGACACGATTAATCCGGAGATTCTGCAATCCGTCGCCCAGTATGTCCTTGCCCTCGCCTGCCAGCTGGCGAATGCTCCCTAGCAGGACGCCATTAAACTATTGAAAGGATAGGAATCGATAACCATCCCGTCAGAAATTAGGAAGGAAAGCCATCAGGATGCTCAAAAAGTCCATGCAGAGAGGCCGTAGCGAGCGACGGGCGAGGAGGTACAGACCGCATTTCGTGTGGGCCGTTCGCTTCTAGAATGGAACTTGGCGAACGAACCTCCCCTTCAGGCTTTCCGACCTCTGAGTATCTTCTTCGGTACGTTGAGGTCTGAATGATGCGAGAACGCCGTTGGCAGACTCTCTCAGCATCCTCTTAGGGGATTTCGTCAAGAATGTTTGATTGGATCGATGGCAAAGGCGGGGTTTGGCGGGGAGGACCGGGAAGGACAAGTGGGGAACCGCTCTGGTTAGCGCCTTGGATCAGTCCGATTGAAAGTTGCGGTCCGAGCGTGGTCACTGCCCCGCTCCATGCCTGTCCGGTCGTGGGGTTCCGGAAACTGAACGATTCGAAATTGTTCCCGGGGGTATACAGAAATCCTTGCGTGCCCTGATTGTCGATATAGAGATTCCCTATACCAGGCAGATTGAACAACGGCGCGATCCCTCCATCGAATGAACGAACACTATTGATCGATTGGCCCCACACTTGCGAATCCAACGATGAGAGCGCGAACAGGAGCACGGCTAGCACGGAGACCGGCAGAATGGTGAGCGTCACCCTATGTCCCTGAAATCTCATTGCACTTAGTCCATGACAGGCCCGCATAGAAACATTATAGTATGAAAAAATATTCCTTGTCGATCAAAAAGGGAGGGAGTGTTATGGACCACGGTACCGGAACACATGGATGGTGGCGCACATTTGGCTATGCCGTCGGCGTCAGCCTGGTCCTTTCACCGGGGCTCAGTTGGGGGCTGGACGTGGGTATGACCCAGCCCACAGAGCGACGGGAGACTATCTCTCTAGCCAATGCAGCACTGCAAGCCTTGCAGCACAACCTGGATATCAACATCAGCCGCCAGACGAAGGACAGTCGACAAGCCGATATCACGGTTGAACAAGCCAAGTTCGACCCGACGCTGAGCGTCAACGGTCAGTACAATCGAGCCGTGAGCCCACTCAACCGACCAGTATTCGGCGGAACCATCGGCAACTTGAACCAAATTACGGCCTTCGACCAGCGAACCGAATCCGTCACGTTCGATGCAATGACGAACTTGCCCAGCGGCGGGAACGTCGACCTGAACTATAGTCCCACTCGAACCAATGTCAATCAAAACGTCGCCACGGGCTTTCTATTCAACCCCTCCTATACAGGCGGCCTCGCATTGACCCTGACCCAGCCCTTGCTCCGCAACGCCGGCTTCGACGTCACGAAGACGTTCATCAGCATTGCGCAGAACAATGCCACCGTTGAGGAACATGTCTTTCGCGACCGCGTGCTCACCGTCCTGGCCACGGTGGAACAAACCTATTGGGAGGTCGTTTTCGCCAATGAGAATCTGAAAGTGGCAGAAGCCGCCTTGAAAGCGGCTCAGGAGCTCTTGGCCGGCAACCGCGCAAAGGCGAAAGCCGGCGTCATGTCGATCGTCGATGTCTTGCAAGCCGAAGCGGCCGTCGCGACGCGGGTCGAGCAAGTGCTGGTCGCGGATAAAACGATTCGAGACCAGGAAGATCAGCTCCGCCGATTCCTCAATCCTGCGGAAGAGGATCTGCGCCAAGACCTGCGCTTGACCCTCCTCGACCACCCGGTCGTGACCCTCGAACCCATCAGCCTGCAGGAAGCCATCGACACGGCCATCGAGCAGCGGCCGGAAATCGTTCAAGCGAAAAAGAATATGGAGACGAGCGATCTCAACACAAAGTTCGCTAAGAATCAGCTCCTCCCGACTCTGTCGCTTCAAGGCACCATGGGGCTGGCGGGATTGGGAAAAGACTACTCCGACTCGGTCAACAATAACTTCAACGGCAATTTCTATAATTATGGAGCGGGCCTCGTCCTAAGCTATCCGCTCGGCAACCGCTCAGCCTGGAGCACCTATACCAAGCGGCAGTTGGAGGCCAAGAATGCCGAAGCGACACTTGCGAGTGTGCGGCAGCAAATCATCGTGGGAGTCCGCGAAGCAGTCCGACGAGTCCAGACGGATTTCAAGCGAATCGAAACGACTAGATCGGCCAGAATCATGGCTGAGAAGCAGTTGCAGGCGGAGCAAGAGCGCCTGAAAGTCGGACTCAGCATCACTCGCTTTGTCCTCGAATTCCAACGCGATCTCGCGACGGCTCAAGGGAACGAGTTACGCGCCACGATCGACTACAATAAATCGCTCTCCAACCTCGCGCGGCACAAAGCCACCACACTCGACCGCTATAATCTCCAACTGAACTGACGACCTCCATGATGGCGCCTGAGCCTGGTCCACAGGCGACACCGACTCAGGCCGAAGAACGGGGAGCAGCCCTCGCGCTGCTCCCCATCGCCGCAACCCTCGACTTCTATGCCCTTCCAGACTCGCTTCAAGCACAGACATTCGTCCAGTTCACGCCACAGATCATCGCCTATCTTGCTTTCGGTTTCTGGGCCACACATAACCAGGCCATTGTCGCTCGAATGGGGCTGAAGCCTTGCGGACTCCGAGCCGGGCTGCATTGGGGAGTGCTCACAGGACTGCTGCTCGGCAGTTTCAATAGCCTGATCATACTCAACATCGTCCCGTACCTCGGCTATGACATCAGCTTCCTGAAGGCCACGCCTCACGCCCAGCTGCCGGTCTTCCTCATGGTCCCCTGGTTCATTTGCAGCATTGCGCTCTTTGTCGAAGTCAACTTTCGCGGTTTTATATTAGGGCGGCTGCTTGCATGGGGAAGCCAACTGTTCGGCCCAAAGTTATCATTCCTGGCAGGAACTACTGCCGTAGGGATCAGTGCTGGCACATTTGCATTCGACCCCTTCATGGTGAATACGTTCCAGCACCTGCATTGGATCGCTCTATGGGACGGGCTCATCTGGGGAAGCATCTACCTGCGCACACGTAATCTCTACATCCCGATCGTCGCGCATTCGGTCGAAGTCATCGTGATGTACAGCGCGATGAGACTCGCACTGATGTCGTAGGAAGAATCGATCTCTCTCAACAAGGAGCAACGAATGAGTGAACTCGGCAAGTACGTACTGTATTTCCTTCTCGGTGGGACGATTGTCAGTGTCTCTACCTATCTCGGGTCTCAAGGCAAATCGTTCCTGGCGGCTTTTGCCAGCACCTTCCCCGCCATTACCGGCGCCACGTTCGTGCTGATCTATTTGAACGGAGGCAACGATGCGATCGTCGGCTACGCGAAAAACTTGCTGTGGTTTGTCCCGCCCTGGATGGTGTACGTCGTGTCCATGATAACGGGCGTCCCCCGCTTCGGCTTCTGGCCAGCAATGGTCGGCTCACTCGTTCTCTATATGGGCTGCGTGGGTCTGGTGAAACTGACCATTAGATAGACCGGCGGGTTCGTATCGTACGATGGCCCACTAGGCGAGATGACTGAAGTGTAGACGATTCATTTCGCTCATCGCCGACACCAGCCGGTCGATAGCAGCAGTGACGCACTGACTCGCTTCGTGCGAGGGCCCTTTACCACCGGCCCAAATATTGGGAGGGTGCTCCATCTCACATACATTCCGGCAAAACTGAGTAATGGACTGTTTCCAATAGGTCGGGCCGGCGGCTTCGTCGAGAAAGTGCTCCCGATCCTTCGTAAAGGGCGCATCGAACTGCCTGGCTCGCATCTGCCACATCTGCTCCATCGCATTCTGCCGTTCCTGGCTGAATTGAAGGCCGGTGGCTTTCTCGTTCAACGCGGCAAACAGTCCCCCGATCACCCGTTCGACATGGGACTCTGGGAATGCGCCGACACAGGCTTGCACGATGAGGTATTTGTGAAAAATAAAGACCTCGGCACTGATGCGGGCCTCGTTGGCCGAGGGATCGTAGGCCCGGGCCAGTTCTTTCATCGCATCGGCTGAGGCCCCTTCGAGACTCGCGCCCAGCAGTCCTGCGAGTTGACGCCCGAGTCCCAAGTAATCTACTGGAGGTGCAGCTTGTGTCATGATGATTGTCTCTTCCTCTGTGCAACGCCCACGCCGAGCGTAATCGAGGTGAGAGGAAATTGCCAGGAAATATTCAGACGGCTCCGGGGAAACGCCTCTTCTGTAGGCCTTGCCCGTTCGATCCATCCTTGAACCCCTGGAGCTGGATTGTTACGATGTCTTTTTCCTCCTTTCCTCGCAGCCAATCTATGGCAAATATACGACAATCTCCTGTTCCTTCCAGTGACCTGATCGTCGAAGGAGCAAGGCAACACAACCTCAAGAACATCTCGCTACGCATCCCCCACAATCAGGTCACGGCCATCACAGGCGTATCAGGATCGGGAAAATCCTCTCTCGCGTTCGACACGCTGTTCGCCGAAGGCCAATGGCGCTATGTGGAATCGCTCTCGACCTATGCCCGCATGTTTCTCGACAAGGTCAATCGGCCCGATGTCGACCGATTGATCAACGTCCGCCCCGCCATTGCGATCGAGCAGAAAAACCCCATCCGCACAGCTCGCTCGACGGTCGGGACCACGACGGAGATTGCCGACCTCTTGCGACTCTTGTTCGCTAAAGTGGGCCATCCTTTCTGCCCTGATTGCTTCATTGCTTCGCGCAGCTTTCACCCTGGCAGCGTCGCCGACGACCTCATGAACCATTGCGCCGACGCGCGAGCGATGATCCTTTTCCCTGTCAACACACCGGCACCGAAACAGGACCAGGCATTTCTCCAGTCGCTCTTGCTGCGCGGGTTCACCAGAGTGCGGTGCGGCGAGGAGATTCTCGATCTCCTCGAGGCCCACACACTTCCTAGGCCCAGACCGGACCATCTACATGTGATCCTCGATCGGTTGGTCATCCGGGAGGACAACCGATCCCGCCTCGTCGAAGCGATCGAAACCGCGTTTCGCGAAGGCGAGGGCCTCTGCCGCGTGGAGGTCATCGACCAGGGTCCCAGAACCTACAGCACGGACTTTCGCTGCCAACAATGTGGGCGAACATTCGAGCCGATACGTCCGGTCCTCTTTTCTTTCAACCATCCGCTCGGAGCCTGTCCTGAATGCAAAGGGTTCGGCAATATTCTCCGGTACGATCCCGACCTCGTCATTCCCGACCACAACAAGTCGCTGGCCCAAGGCGCGATCGAACCCTGGAGCAAACCCAGCGGCGATTGGTGGCAGAAGCAAATGTTGCTTTCCATGAAACGGCGAGGGGTCGACCTCACCATCCCCTATAAGGACTTGCCACAGAATATCCAGGAGCTGCTCTGGCAAGGAGAAGGCAAGCTGGAGGGCGTGCAACAGTTTTTCGAATACTTGGAAGGGAAACGCTACAAGTTACATGTCCGCGTGATGCTCAGCCGCTACCGGACGCCTGTCCCCTGCCCGATCTGTGAGGGATCTCGTCTCCGACCGGATGCACGCTATGTGAAAATCGCAGGCACGGATATTCATGAGCTTTCTGCGCTGACGATCGAAGAGGCAGCCGCCTGGATCACAGCCCTCACCCTCTCTCCCTACGAAGAACAGATTGCCCGCGACATCCTCCGACAACTGACGGCTAAGTTGGGCTTTCTCCTTCGCGTAGGGCTCAGCTACCTGACCCTCTCCCGTCAAACCCGCACGCTCTCGGGAGGAGAGGCCCAGCGCGCAGCCTTAGCCAATCAACTCGGTGCACGCCTGGTCGGCACGCTCTACGTCCTCGACGAACCAACCATCGGCCTTCACCCGCGTGACACCGCCACGCTCGCCGGCATCCTGAGAGAGCTGGCAGTCCAGGGCAACACAGTGATCGTCGTCGAACACGATCGCCAGATGATGCTGGCAGCCGACTTTCTTATCGAGCTCGGCCCCTGGTCCGGCGAGAAGGGCGGCGAGGTGATCTGCGCGGCACCACGACAGGAATTCATTGCAGACCGACGGTCAATCACGGCACGCTATCTGCGTGGGGAAGACGGGATTGCGACGCCACGATCTCGGCGAAGAGGAAATGGGAAATTTCTGGTTATCGCAGGTGCGTGCGAGCACAACCTCAAAGACCTATTCATGAGAATTCCGCTGGGCATGTTGATCGGTGTCACAGGCGTTTCCGGGTCCGGCAAGAGTACATTGGTTGAAGACACGCTCTATCGGGCTGTGGCGCGCGCCTTTCGTGTCGAGTCACTGCCCATGGGCAAGTTTCGCGCGATCAAAGGGATTGAACATCTAACCGGCATCCGGCTCATCAACCAGGAACCGATAGGCCGAACGCCGCGCTCAAATCCGATCACGTACCTGAAAGCATTTGATGAGGTTCGCGCCCTCTTTGCCTCTGAGCGCGATGCGCTCAGGAGCGGGCTCGCACCAGGCCATTTCTCCTTCAACACCAAGGGGGGACGGTGCGACCGATGTGAAGGAAGCGGCGTCGAGAAACTCGAAATGTATTTCTTTGAAGATATCTATGCCACCTGCGAAGCCTGCGACGGAAAGCGGTTCAAACCAAACGTCCTTTCTATTCGCTATCGCGGGAAAACGATTCATGACGTGTTGCAGATGACCGTCGACGAGGCCCTGGGGTTTTTCAGCGGCTCGCCCAAGATCACGGAAAAACTCCGCCTGCTCACATCCATCGGACTCGGCTATCTCCGGCTCGGCCAATCAGCAACGACGCTCTCGGGCGGCGAGGCCCAGCGATTGAAAATCGCCGCCGAACTCAAAGACTCCTCCGCGAAGAACGTGCTCTACATCATGGACGAACCGACTACTGGACTGCACGTCGAAGATATCAAGAAACTCCTGGCCATGATGCAGAAGCTGGTGGACAGCGGCAATACCGTGGTGGTGGTGGAACACAACCTCGACGTGATCAAGTCAGCGGATTGGATTATCGACTTAGGGCCTGACGGCGGAACGGCGGGTGGACACATCGTGGCGGAAGGACGACCGGAACAGGTGGCGAAGGTGACGGCTTCTCACACGGGAAAATTTCTCGCCCCCTACTTGCATGAACAGAATATTCAGCCCCTATAGTCCCGGCCGCTTCTCAGCCATCAGGGATATTTCCAGGGGTTGATCAATGCGACGGACATCTAACCGAAGGATTTGACCTGCCTCAACCTGGCAAAGTCGCTTCGCTTCCCGCTCTGACGATACGCTGGATAATACCGCGCCGTTACAGGCAACGACTTTATCACCAACCTTGAGACCGGCTTTGTCAGCAGGACGGCCTCCACGAAGTTCTCTCACGAGGTAGTATCGAACGCCCGCCAATTCCTGTAGCTCCCAATTGACACCGATCTGTCCTGAGCCGAGCAACCCGGTTTGCGACCCGAACCGGGCGAGAATGCGATGCGCAATGACGCGGGCCAAGCCCTCGGGATCATCGGCCGTGGCATCGGAGCCATGTCCTTCCCCGTTGAATAACACCAAACCGCTCTCGACATCGATCATCCGTAGCGCCAGCGACACGCGGCTGATCTGCTCTCCCTCTGTGCGCTCCCATTGCTGCACTTCCCCCACCACAATGGCGTGCGCACCGACGAGTTTCCCGACCTTCAGCACCTCGGCATCGTCAGCATGCTTCAATTGAATGACCTGTTCCGTGAACACTTCGTCGAGCTTGGCTCGCTCGACCATATTGACATCCAAGTCCAGCAACAAGGTCGTGACAATCCCCGCGACGCGCGAGCCGGATCCCTGGGCGGCTGCCGCATCGACGAACGGCATCACTGCCATCGTACGATAATGATCGATCGTGTCCCGGTTGATCGGGCCGATGCCGGTGACGACCGGCTCAGGACGTCCGAGCATCCCGCCGGATCCTAAGGCGGCAATGCCGAACGAGGCACAGGTTCGACGCCGTTGCAGAATGGCTGAAGGCGAGCCCCAGGCACAGAGTTCGTCGTTGACCAATACGATGTGGTAGGGATATTCGCGTTGATGTTCCGCGGCAATGTTGGTGAAGGGATAAAAGATACAGCCACCGACCCAGATCGAGATCGGGCAGAGGGCCAACTCGTACAGCCACTGTTTACGGGCAGTGAGAGAATATTCCCAGACTAATAAGCGGCCATCGTCGCGCAAGACCCGGTCCGGCCGACCGACCTGCTCAATCACCTCGGCCTTTGTCATCGGCACTGCTAGCCGATCCAGCTTGGATTCCGACTTCACCACGGTGTACAGCACGCCACATCCGGAACAGGCATCGACGAGAAGGGCGAGACCCATCCACCAGCCAATCTGTCTAACCATATTGTTGGTGCGACTCCAGAGAGGCCTACCGTACGGGAAGCAAGGTACCACCCTGCACGAGAAGGCTGCAATGATACGAGGCTTGAAATAACCCGAGACTAACGGGTTATTGAAAAACCGCTAGGCACTCGCTGAATTCCGACCGCGAACGACTCCCGGAGGTGAAGTTCCCCGCAGGATGCTCAAAAAATCTGTCCAGCATGGCCGCAGCCGATGAAAGCATCGGAGGCGTAGCATTCCTCACCCCCCATCCCGGGCTGCCAAGACAGCTCGTTTTCCAAGTGGACTATGTTGAGGAGGCTTTCGAGGCAAGAACGACGCATGGGAAAAGGCGCGTCTCGTCGCGCCGGGGTCGGGCGGGTAAGAAGAGCGACTTTTTGAGCATCCTGCTAATTTAGCGAGGGGTCGAAGGGCATATCTGCATAGTGACGATAATCGTCACCGAGGGCGCTCACGATGTCCGGCCAGATACGTATGGGATCCTTGTCGAACACTACACTGGGATCTGCGGGAAGGATAATCCATGAACCTGTCTGCATTTCGGATTCCAGTTGACCAGGGCCCCAGCCGGAATACCCGATATAGGCACGAAATGCTTCGCGCCCCTCATTCGTCGTCAAAATACGATCAACGAGGTCTATATCGCCGCCGAGACAGATCCCGTCGAAGACATGATGAGAGTTCTCAGGCAATTGATCCAAGCGATAGAGCATCATGACCTGGTTCGTTTGCACAGGCCCTCCGGAAAAGAGAACGTGCCGTTGACCTTCGAGGATTGGTACTTGAGGTAACGCCTCCGAGACCGACATCGCCGTCGGGCGATTGACGACGACGCCCAGCGCGCCTTCGGCCCCGTGCTCGCAGAGCAACACGACAGTCTGCCGAAAGTTCGGATCGCGCAACGACGGTGCTGCGATCAGGAAAATACCTTTCCCGAGTGGAGCTTTCATAGTTATGATCCTACCGCGCTGATCTGTGGGGCACAAGCGGCACGACGAACTGAGCCCTGCAGGTAGGCTCCTGCAGGATGCTCAAACAGGCCGGACTTCTCACCCGCCCAACCCCGGCGCGTCGAGGCGTGCTTTGTCCCAGGCAAGGCCGCAGCGAGCGAGGGGGCGACGCGTACAGTTTTTGGTACGTGGAGTCTCATCGTGCAGCGAGAACGATGCTGGCGGCCTGTTTCAGCATCCTGCTATCGATAGAGGGATTCGCGTCGATCGCGGAGTAGGTCATTGTAGGGCGTGAGGGCTTTGTTCCGTGCCTCGGCAGGATCGATCTCGACGATACAGAGTTCTTCTCGATCCCGTGACGCGCGATGCAGAATGGCTCCGCGTGGAGCGACGATCTCGCTATTGCCGATAAATGTCAATGGATCTTTCCCGCCTCGCGTCTCGGTCCCTGTGCGATTACAGGTTATGGCAAACACTCGATTTTCCAGGCATCGAACCGGCATGGAGTCCGGGCAATTGGGCAGCACGAGGTTTGAGGGATGGCAGATGATCTCTGCACCATTAAGCGCCAAGGTGCGAGCAGCCTCCGGATAATACCAATCGAAACAAATCATCACGCCGATCTTGGCCGGTCCGATATCCCACACCTGAAAGCCTGTATCGCCGGGCGTAAAGAACAGCGTTTCCTCAAAAAACAGGTGTGTTTTACGATAACACCCGACAAACCCCGATGGACCGACGACGATGGCGGAGTTATAACAGGCAGCCCCGGCCAGCTCCGGGAGACCGGCGATAATCACTATCCGGCGCCGCTTCGCAAGATCCATCAAACGGCGCGTCGTGGGGCCGTCCGGCACCGGCTCGGCTAATTGCATGACTTCGTCCTGAGAGACGAACTGGTAGCCGGACGCGAACAGCTCTGGTAAAACGATCAGGTCGGCCTCCACCTGTTCCAGGGCAGCAATGACCCTATCGAGATTCTTGGCGACTTCGCCGAACTGCGGGGTATATTGATAGAACCCGACTCGCATACGTCCTTCCAAAACAGCAACGGGCAGGGAGAACTCCCTGCCCGTTGCACTCTCCGCTTGCCGTTTGGGCTTACTTCACTTCGGATAGATGCATCACTGCACTTTCAGCGGCCTTGGTCGCTACATCCGCATGTCCGGCCTTGCCATGCTCCACTGCATCCTTCAAGCTCTTCACTCCTTCATCAAGATGCGGGTTCTTCATATCCTTCTGAGCCGCCTCGGCATGCTTGAGCGCACCTTCCGCATGCTTCACCAAGACATCGGCATGCCCCTGTTTACCATGCGCGACCGCTTCCTTGGCATGTTCCACAGCTTCGCTCACATGCTTGTTATCGGCAAGGGCAAGCCCAGTGAACAATGGGAAACCAACAAGCGCGGCAACCGCCGCAACGACCAGCACTCCACGATGGACTCTCATCTTCATGGGCTCCTCCTCAAAGGTTAAGATTTATTCGAGGGGCACAGAGGTATTCAGAATCTCCTCGAATCCCATCACCTTACATAGCCATTTTTTTACTGTCAAGACGGCCGCATCTCGGGATCAACCTTCAGAATCTGCTGCAATCCCTTAGCATCTTTTTCCACCGGGCAGGCAAAATCCCGACTCCACTCCCACCAGGACCCCGGATAGTTGCGGACCTTCCGATACCCGGCGAGTTTGAGCACAAAATACAGCCAGGCTGAGCGGACGCCGCCAGTGCAATAGCAAATGACCTCCTGATCGTGCGTGAGACTTTTTTCGTCAAGACCCGTTGTGATCGCCTGCAGGTCTTTCATCGTGGCATTTGATTGAAGAAATCCGTTCCAAGCCAGATGAATTGCCGAGGGGATGTGACCGGCTCGCGGTATTCCCGATACCTCTTTCCCAAGATATTCTTCGAGGCTGCGTGCATCGACGATCACGGTGCCCGGATGCGGTTGCTTCACGAGGTGTTTCAGTTCATCCTTCGCCGCAATCACGCCGGCCACCGGCTTGACGGTGAAGGTGCCCGGCAGGGGCTTCACGCACCCATGCTCGAACGGCCGCTTTTCCTGCACCCACTTGACCCACCCGCCATCAAGGATACGCAGGCGCGTGTGTCCGAGATATTCCAACATCCAGAACATGCGACCTTCGTCTCCCCAATTGTCGAACGGATTGGAATAGATGACCACATCGCTGTCCTGGCTGATACCCAAAGCACGAATCTTCTGTTCCAGACGCCCGTGATCGGGATCAAGCAATCCCTTCGGCACGGCTTTGGGGTCGCTGTAATCATGCCAGGTCGAATGCACAGCCCCTGGGATATGGCCGCCGAATTCGTAGCTTGCCTTGCCACGCACGTCGATAATCACCAGGCCCGGCTGGCCCAAGCTCTGTTGCAGGGTATCACTGTCAATAAGCAACGGGTGTGTCATGTCGTTCCTTTTGTAATGAGCCACTCTGTACGCGCGTCCATACTTTCAATCCATCTGCCCGAGTCGGAAGTCGACAGATACACTGATGTCCCGACTGGACAATGGCAACAGGCGGCTATCATACAACTCGACGATAGCCGGCTGCCATATCCCCGCTCTTCAGACCATCCGGGACTTTTTGAACTGAACTCGCATGGGCGTAATCGGACCTGAACCCGAAATCAAGACCGGTTTGATTTCGGTGTACTCCATAGATGGGCACGCCGCCAAGACACAGCCAAGGGAAACATTGATCAAGGACTTTACGCGGCTAACAACGCCTGGATATGGCGATCGACCGAGGCAGCCAACGCCGTCAGATGATACCCACCTTCGAGCGACGAGAGGATGCGCCCGCCGGCATGGCGCGTGGCGATTCCAGCCACGATGCCTGTGAGGTCCGCATAGCCTTCTTCCGTCAAGCCCATGCTCGCGAGCGGATCGTCCTTATGCGCATCGAACCCGGCTGAGACGATCACGAATTCAGGTTTGAACGCATCGGCCGCCGGCACCAACGATTGCTGAAAGATGGCGCGATACTCCTCATCGCCCCCACCCGCTTCCATCGGCACATCGATCGTGAACCCTTCCCCTGCTCCTCTGCCTCGCTCCGTGGCGCTGCCCGTGCCAGGATAGTGCGGATACTGGTGCGTGCTGAAGAACAGCACGGAAGAATCATCTTCAAAGCTGTGCTGCGTGCCGTTTCCGTGATGCACATCCCAATCGACGATGAGCACCCGTTGAAGCCCGTATCGCTTCTGCACATAACGCGCGGCAATCGCCACATTATTGAAAAGGCAAAAGCCCATTGCGCGCGCCGCTTCGGCATGATGCCCCGGCGGCCTCACCGCACAAAACACATGGTCCACTTGCTTACTCATGATTGCGTCGACAGCGGCCAACGCCCCACCAGCGGCCAGATAGGCGGCGGTCAATGAGCCGGGAGACATTGAGGTATCGGGATCGAGCGAGACCCGTCCGCTAGTCGGGGCGTGAGTCTTCAGCATCGTCAGATACGAAGGCGTATGGATCTGCGTAATCCATTCATCTTCAGCCTCCCGCGGGTCAATCCTGGCCAACTGAGTCGCCGTACCACTCTGTTTCAGTTGCTGCACGATGGCACGCAACCGATTGGGCGACTCAGGATGCCCGGCTCCCATGTCATGATCGAGATAGCGTGGATCGTAGACGAGCCCGGTATTTCCCATGATGCAACCCAGTGATCGGTGACGAGTGATGGGTGATCAGTAGTGATGAATGAGAGCTCCCGCCCCCCACTCATCACTCTTCACGCATCACTCATCACATTACATTTATGAATCGTAACACGCAGGAAACAGCATAGACAATGAGCGGAAACGCATGCTACGGTCGTCGAAGCGACCATTCACCGAGGAGAGAGTAATGCCGAATCCCCGCATTGAACCGCTCAAGAAAGTCCTGACGATTGATCCAAACGACGAGGTTGCCTGGTTTGGTCTCGGAAAAGCCTACATGGAAGATGCGAACTACGAAGAAGCGGCCAAAGCCCTTCAACAATGCGTCACAGTCAAGCCTACTTATTCTGCCGCCTATTTTGCCCTGGCCCAATCACTGCACAAGCTGGGTCGAACCGACGAATGCCGAACCGTCTGCGCCACCGGCATCGACGTGTCCACGAAAAACGGCGATGCGATGGTGACAAAGAACTTCGAACTACTCAAAGGCTCGCTGCCTGCCTAAAAATTGACATATCGCTCGGCCTCTTACTTCACGAAATCCGCAGGAGTACCTCTTCCTACCCTTCTCTCACGGATACCGCCTTGACAAGGTTCTGAATCAGCAGCCGGATGCGGGGCTCGCCTGTGCCTGTGCCTGGGAGCCCCGTTCTCGATAGCATGATTCAAACGGGCTCCGCGCCTTCGTCGTCGTCATCATTGGATGAAAGCCCAAGGGCTTCCGGTTGGCGCTTGGCAATTTCTTCGTACACTTCATCGAGCCAGCGGCTGGCGCAACCTAGGATCTCCCTGACTAACGGTTCCGATTGTCCAGTGCGTTTGATCGTCCAATGGCAGACATATTCCAACAGCACGTCCCGTTCGAACCGCTCCGAGGATTGCGTGGCCAGCGACGTCATTTCGCTCAGTCCCGTTGTGAGAATCTCGGCCACCGTGTCGCGACCATAGGACGTGCTCGCGGTGACATATTGGACAGCCCGATTGATTTCTTGGTCGTTCATGAAGTCTCCTGTCACTCTTGTCGCATCATACCGAGAATGCCACTGCAGATGGAAGATTCCCCCCAGGCCTTAGCCCGGACTATTCATGAACACCTGCTATGTCGTCCGATCCTCTCGCCCGGCGTGGCTTTTCTCATTCGGCCTCCTCGACGGACTACCTGTAGGCCTACGTCGGCCTTACTTGCGAGAAACCCCGGCGGGCTTCGGCCTCGAACGCCTTGCGACGGCATTCATGAATAATCCGGGCTAGGCGAGAGAAAATTTCTCCGACCGCAACGACGGGAATGGTATGATCCTGACCGAACAAGCCCCCTACCTGAGGCCTAACAGGTTGCGGGAAAACAGGGTTTTTGTGCAATGCCCAGGTGCGATTTACGAATGGAACTAATGCCAGAATAGCCGGCAGGATGCTCAAAAAGGCCGTCCGGCAAAGCCGCAGCGAACGAAGAGGCAAGGCGTACGATTCGGTACGTTGAGCCCCTGAGGGACGCGAGAACGCCGCTGACGGACTGTTTCAGCATCCTGCTAAAGGCGAGATGAAGGAGATGCGACATATGCCCCTGAAGACCGGCAGGAAAACCTCGACCTCGCGCAACATCGTTTCCCCAAAACGGCAGAGCCGCACATATTCCGAGCGTTGGGAACTCTCACACTTGGCAAAAGACCCGGTTCAGCGCCTCGAGACCCTGCTGGGAGAGGTCGAGTCCAAGGTGGCGCAATTCGAATCTGCACGTCCCCAACTCAGTCCGACCATGACGACATCGATCTTCCACCCGTTGCTGACTCTGAGCGAAGACATCGCGGCTGCGTCGTCCCGGATCAGTGCCTATGCCTACCTCTGGTTCTCCGAAAATACGCAACACCTTGCCGCACGTTCGTTTAAGAACAAGGTCGAAGAGCGGCTCACGGCACTCCAGAATCGACTGGTGTTTTTCGACCTATGGTGGCAGGGCGTCGATGAGGACAATGCGCGCCGGCTCATGACCGGAACTGGCACGCTCCGCTATCATCTCGAAACCATTCGCCGGTTCCAGCCTCATACGCTATCTGAACCGGAAGAGAAGATCGTCAACATCAAAAACATCACGGGTCGCAGCGCAGTCCATTCGTTGTATGACGTCGTGACGAACGGTTTCACATTCACGCTCACCGTCAAAGGCAAGCGGAAGACGATGACGCGCGAGGAACTGACCTCGTATCTCCGCCATGCGCAGGGACGACTGCGTGAAGCCGCCTACCGGGAGTTGTATCGTATCTATGCTGATCAGCACGATCTGCTGGGTGAAATCTATAAGACGTTGGTCAACGATTGGAAAGCCGAGAATCTCCAACTGCGCCGGTTTGCCTCCCCGATTGCTACCCGCAACCTCGGTAACGACATTCCAGATGAAGCCGTGGCATCCCTTTTGAGGGTCTGTCAGAAAAACGCAGGCATCTTCCAGCACTACTTTCGCCTCAAGGCGCGCCTATGCAAGATCGAGCCAATGAGTCGCTACCACATCTATGCGCCGCATCGCACGGAGCAGAAATCCTACCGCTATCAGGATGCCGTTCGAATGGTGCTGGACGCCTATCGAGGATTCTCTCCACAATTAGCTGAGTTGGCGGAACAGGTGGTTCACGAACGCCATATCGATGCGCGTACGAGGCCGGGGAAAATCGGGGGCGCCTATTGTTACAGCGTCGTCCCGGGCATGACCCCTTACGTGCTACTCAACTTCACTGGCGAGGCACGCGATATCGCAACGATGGCCCATGAGCTCGGCCATGCCGTCCACGGCATGCTGGCGGCGCAGCATTCCATATTTACGTTCCATTCCACCCTCCCACTGGCTGAAACAGCGTCGGTGTTCGGGGAACGCATCCTGTCCGATGCCCTCATGAACCAGGAACGGGACAAGAAGGTGAGACAGGGGCTCCTGCTCAATCAACTTGATGACATCTACGCCACGGTCCTCCGGCAAGCCTATTTCGTCCAATTTGAGAATCAGGCTCATGAAATGATCGCCCAGGGCGCCACCGTAAAGGATTTGGCCAAGACCTATCTAGCCGAGTTGCGGCAGCAGTTTGGGAAAAGCATCAAGGTCCCGGACGAGTTTCAATGGGAATGGCTGACCATCCCACATATCTTTGCCAGCCCCTTCTACTGCTATGCTTATAGCTTCGGCAACTTATTGGTCCTTGCCCTCTACCGGATGTATCAGAAAGAAGGGGCAGCGTTCGTGCCAAAATATTTAGATCTTCTGAGTACCGGGGGGACCGAGCCGCCGCAAACAATTCTCGCAAAAGTCGGAGTCGATATGGCTTCTGAGGATTTTTGGCAATCGGGATTCGATACGATCCGCGAGATGGTCGATCAGCTGGAACACACCCTGTAAAAGCGCCCCGCCTTCCCAAGATAACTGACAGTCCCACCCTCCCTCATCCTGCCGTCCAATAGGGGTGACCACGTCAAGATGGCAGGGCATCCATATCAAACGCAGGCAAGGACGTGCATCGGGCAAGATCGCCCGATTCCTCGCAGGACACATTTTCCCGCGGAATAATGCTCCTCTTGACACATGGAGGGGAGCGAGGTATGATTAGACATTGATAACGGTTATCATAATCGTTACCGCGGCATGAGAACCCTGCTAGACGATAAAGGAGTACAGACCCATGTACCTCTGCCTCTGCAAGGGAATCACTGATACGGACGTGCGTGAGGCAGGACGACAAGGTCTCGTCATGCCCTGTCAACTCAAAGCGAAGTTCGGATTGACAGAGGCAGGTTGCTGCGGTCGTTGCTCAAAGAATATTCATGAACTTGTAGAGATCGCGACGAGTGCGCACCACACGACTTCCCGCAATGGTGTGCGAAGCTAAGGCTTCTCCCCCGCCTGCTCCCTACAAACCGGCTGCACCAACGATCCACTCACCATCGACGAAGACAATCTCGTTTCCTCACGCGCGTAGAGCGACACCGACTATATTGATTTAGAAAATGGCAAGAGAAGAAGCACACTTGCAGGAACGGACACAGCCTGCTAGTGAGAAGAGCCTCGCTGCATCTTCACAGCAACTTCGGCCACACGCCGGCCCAATTCCTTAGCATCGGCCATCTCCTTGTTGTCGATGCCAGGACTGTCTCCTTCCGTGGTCGCAGATGCGCCGAAGGCGCCGCCCCCGCTGACGACGATCATCTGGTTCCCCAGCATCGCGGCCAGGATCGTCAACATCGTCACTTCCTTCCCACTCGACACCTGCCCACCGGTGGCAAAGGCCGCGCCGATCTTGTTTTTCATCTTGAATTCGGGGAACACACCGAATTTAAACTGCCAGTTATCGAAGAAAGTCTTCACCTCTCCCGACATGTTCGACCAATAGACCGGCGATCCGACCACGACTGCATCGGCAGAGAATAAATCATCTGCCGTCACCTGGCCGACTCGTTTCAACAGCGCCTCGGTGCCGGGGATACTCTTGACACCATCGACTACTGCTTCGGCCATGCGTTCGGTATTGCCTGAGCGCGAATGGTAGGTCACGAGTACCCTAACCAGCGGTGCCGGCTCGTCGGCGAATGTCTCGCCAGAGCCAATGGCCAGCATCAGAAGGAGAGCACACGGGAACAGGGGACAAAGTGGGGGGCGTCGGAGAATCGAGGTAAGGGACGGAAGCATCGACCCACAGAGAGAAGTAAATGGTGCGCAGACTCGGCGCCGGTTCAACGACGGACGATTTCCTCTTCCATCCGTTCTTCAACGGAGACTTCAGTCAACGTTCCGCGATGGTCACACTTGTGACAGCGGACGCGCCATTCCTCGATCCACTTCTCCTGCACATACGATTGCCGACACTTTGGGCAAACAAACACGCCTTTGACGTAATGCACTTTCCGCGTCTCTTTCATACGCCCCTCCTTTGCTTATGCTGGCCGAGGATCGCATAGGCGACCGCGCGATTGCAAGACACGCTTAGCCCGCATCATTCATGAGCGCTTCTGCAGTAATCGATGATCCGCTGCCTGCTACGACAAGCCTTCGGCCAGCGGGCTTGCCCCTCGGACCCTCCATGTACTGCACGAGTACGCATCGGGTCCTCACGGCTCAGCGATTTCGCGACGAACCGTCATGGATAATGCGGACTCGCCAGAATTGCCAACGGTCTCATGCCTGCGCATAGAGTCACCGGCTTGACTCATCGCCGGCAGGCCGATAGGATGCCGTCGTGCAACGACGCCGATCACTTGTGTGTTCCTTCATCCTCTTCCTGTCGTTCCCCTGCTATACCCTGGCGGGAAGCGATCCAACCCCGCACGGGCTGATACCGGTTACCCTCCCAGGGGGGGCGATTATCTATGCAGAGTTGGCCGACACGCCCAAAAAACGTGCAGAAGGATTGATGTACCGAGAGCAATTAGGCGCCGATCGCGGCATGCTCTTTACGTTTTCACAGGCGCAGGCCTGGGTATTTTGGATGAAGAACACGAAGATCCCGCTCGATCTCATCTGGATGAATGAAAAAAAGCAGATCATCCATATAGAACAGAATGTCCCGATCTGCACGAGAACGGACGACACCTGCCCCCAGTATCAGCCGAATGACGAGGCCCTCTATGTTCTGGAACTCGCGGGGGGCCGAGCCGAGAGTTTGAAATTGCAGCGAGGGTCGAAACTTCAGTTCCGGGTACCGTAGCTGCTTACGTTCCCACCGGATGCTCAAAAAGGCCAGACTTCTCACCCGCCCAACCCCGACGCGCCAAGACGCGCCGTTCCACAGGCAAGGCCGCAGCGAGTGACCAAAGATGGCCCTTCCAAGCTTGCTTGTTTACCCCGTCCTCTGATGGCCCGGAGAGTCCCCCACTGCGCGCAGTGTTCTCACCCGCCCACCCACTGGCAGATATTTTTCACCCGCCCTACCCTCTGATTGCTTCGCAATCGATTTCCCGAGACGTGCCATACGCCCCGCGAGGGCCTTCTGACTTCCCACTTCGCCCTCAGGGGAACAGCCAGACTGTCCTTCACTGCGCGCATCGGACGAGCACCGTTTTATCGTGCGCGTTCTGCGAGCACAAAGGATGGTCTGGCTGCTCCCCTCACTCCTTCTGAGACCGCGCGTTGCGCGAGCACAGGGGACTCACCGGGCTATCCCACCCCCTGCTGGCGGACTTTTTCAGCATCCTACAAGCTAAGAGCGTTCCTGCCAGGCCCTCAGCCGTCTAGCCGTAATCACCCCATCCACACGCTCGACGGCTTTCAGCACCTGATCGAGATGCTGGGTGCCTGAAACTTCCACGACAAAATCCAGCACAGCTTTCCGGTCCTCCCGCGTCGTAATCTCGGCGCGGCTAATGTTGGCGTGACATGCCGCAATCGCGGAGGACACATTCGCCAGCACGCCGGTCTTATCGACTGCCACGACGGACACTTTAACCGAGTGCGTGCCGGGCGTGGCAGAATCCCACTCCACTTCCACCAACCGCTCCTTATCATAATCCAAGGCCACAAGATTCGGACAGTCGACAGCATGGATCGTCAACCCACGCCCGCGAGTGATATACCCGAGAATGCGATCGCCTGGCACGGGATGACAACAGCGCGACAACTGCATCAGGAGATCCCGAGACCCTTTGACCTGTACGCCGGTGCCGTCGCTCTTCCCTCCTATCGTTTTGCGCGGCGCGGGACGTTCCTGAACCGGCGCCTGCGCGCCGGGCGACGGCGCCGTCAGTTTTCCGATAACCTGCGACGTCGCCATGCGGCCGAACCCTACGGCTGCGGTCAACTCCTCGGTACTATCGAATCCCGATTGACGAGCGGCTTCCAAGAGTTCTGCCGATTTGAACATCCGGGCCGGCGCCATTCCCTGCCGGCGGAATTCCGACTCCAGCAAGCGACGGCCGATCTCGATGCTCCGTTTTTGTTCTTCGAGCTTGATCCAATGCTTGATCTTGGTCTTCGCGCGCGACGTGCGGACGAACTTCAGCCAGTCCTTGTGCGGCGTTTGCGTGGGTGAAGTAAGGATTTCGACCGTATCTCCGCTGGCCAGTTGATGCTTGAGCGGCACGATCTTCCCGTCCACCTTGGCGCCGACACAATGGTCCCCGACCTCGGTATGAATCGCAAAGGCAAAATCGACGGGTGTCGATCCTTTCGGCAACTCTTTCACAATCCCTTTGGGCGTGAACACATACACCACATCGTGGAAGAGATCGAGCTTCACCGAGTCCATGAACTGCCGGTTATCCGTCAGATCTTCATGCCATTCGACGAACTGGTGGAGCCAGCCAAAGGCCTTGTTGTCCCGATCTGCGACGTGTCCTTGTTCTTTATACTTCCAATGGGCGGCGATGCCGTGCTCCGCGATTCGATGCATATCCTCCGTTCGGATCTGGAACTCGACGTGCTCCCCCTTCGGGCCCACCACGGTCGTATGCAGGGACTGATAGAGATTGGACTTTGGAATCGCGATGTAGTCTTTGAAGCGCCCCGGAACCGGCCGCCAGAGGGAGTGAATGACCCCGAGCAAGGCATAGCAGTTCATCTTGGTATCGGTCACGATCCGCAGTGCAGTCAGGTCGTAGACCTCCTCGAACGTAATCGACTGCTTGTTCATCTTTTGGTAAATGCCGTAGAGATGCTTGGGGCGACCATTAACATGTCCAGCCAACCCGTTCTCTTGCATGGCCTTCTGCACGAGCCCCATCACTTCGTCGATGTACTGCTGCCGGTCCTCGTCCCGTTTCGCCACGCGGACACGCAACAGCTCATAGACCTCCGGCTTGAGATGCTTGAGACACAGGTCTTCCAGCTCATTCTTGATCCACCCGATCCCAAGGCGGTTCGCCAACGGCGCATAGATCTCCAGCGTTTCCTGGGCGATCTCCTGCCGCTTTGGCGCGCTAAGATGTTCCAAGGTGCGCATATTGTGTAGCCGGTCGGCGAGCTTGATGAGGACGACCCGGATGTCGTCAGCCATCGAAAGCACCATCTTGCGGAAATTCTCTGCCTGTTTTTCCTCATAGCTCCGAAACGTGATCTTGCCGATCTTGGTCACTCCGTCGACCAGATGCACCACGTCCTTCCCGAACTCCCTTTCGAGTTCGTCAGGCGTCGCGACGGTATCTTCCAGGGTATCGTGCAACAGTGCCGCGACGATGGCGGTCACATCGGTTTTGAGCGAGGTGAGGACTCCGGCGACGGCGATGGGATGTTGAAGGTAGGGTTCTCCGGAGCGACGCAGTTGCCCTTTATGCGCGTTCGCAGAAAACTCGTAGGCCTTGCGGACTAAGCCGAGGTCGGCATCAGCATAATAGCTCTTGAGCCGATACAGCAGCTGGTCGAGGTCCGTGACGGTTTCGTATACCATGGTTCACTCACTCAATCACACTCGGTCGGACATCGCGAATGCGGAGCTGAATCCGGTCATGGCCATTCCAGTGATTCAGTTCAGGCATGAAAGCCAGATCGACCGGAGCGCGGGAAGGGATACCCCGTTCCAGCAGCGACTTCATGCCGAATCCGATGCTATCGAACGGCAGCGACGCCCCTTGCCGCACGGTCATTTTCAGGTGTTTCTCACCGACGGTGCGTGAATCCATCACTTCGAGCCGGGTCACCGCAAACGTGGGCTCTGGATTGCCCGCGCCGAAGGGATGCAGCGAACAGATTTCTTGGATCAACCGCAGATTCACTTCGTCCAGGCGCACCTCGGCATCAACATTCAATGTCGGAACCTTGGCGCCGTCGTGGGTCCACCCGGCCACCACATCGGAGAATCGGGCACGAAACTCGTCGATTCGAGGCTCGCGAATCGTGACACCTGCGGCACTGGGATGTCCGCCAAAGGCCTCCAACATCTCCCGACAGGCGGCTAATCCCTGATAGAGGTCGAACCCGCCGGTCGTCCGCGCCGAGCCTTTGGCAATGCCCTGCTCGTTGATGGACATGACAATTGCCGGGCGCTGATACCGATCGACCAGGCGCGCCGCGACAATGCCGACAACCCCGAGATGCCAGTGCCGGGAGGCCAGTACGAGTGCGTGCGGCAATTCTTGATCCTTCAACGAGGCCAGCGCCTCCGCCATGATATCCACCTCGATGCGCTGCCGTTCCCGATTCAGCTGCTCAAGCCGATCGGCCAACTGCTGCGCCTCGGCCGGATTGTCGGTCGTCAACAACCGCACGCCCAACATGGCATCATCCAATCGTCCTGCCGCATTGATGCGCGGCGCCAGCTTGAAGGCGATCGTTTCCGCCGTGCAATCCCGCGTCACCCCCGCCACCTGCTTCAATGCCCGAATGCCGCAGCGCGCGCCACGCGACAACTGGACCAGTCCTTCACGCACAAAGTTTCGATTCTCATCGTGCAACGGTACGACGTCGGCGACGGTCGCCAACGCCACGAGATCGAGCAACGACTCCAACGGCACCCCTGCAACCCCGTAGCGCAGCTGATAGGCCTGCGCCACTTTATAGGCCAACGCCGCAGAACAGAGACCACGAAATGGATAGAGGGCGCCGGCTCGATGGGGGTTGAGCACCGCCACAGCAGGCGGCATCTGCTCGTCGGTCTGATGATGATCCGTCACCACCACATCCATGCCGAGCCGGGCCGCGAAGGCGATCTCTTTGTGCGAGGTCGTGCCGCAATCGGACGTCACCAGCAGCGCGATACCTTCGTCATGCAAGCGTTGAACGGCACCGAGGTTGAGTCCGTAGCCTTCGCGCAAACGGTGCGGAACATAGGCACGGACCTGTGCGCCCAACCCGCCAAAGAACGACAGGTACACGCTGGTCGCCGTAATCCCGTCGACATCGTAGTCGCCGTAAAAACAGATCGGCTCGCGAGTCGTGACCGCACGGTGCAACCGTTCGACCGCCTGCTCCATGTCAGGAATCAAAAATGGATCATGCGGCGATTGCAGCAACATCCATGACGTGGCTTCATCAGGCGTGGTGACGCCACGAGCCAGGAACAATGATGCGGTGGCGTGAGAAATCGAGAGGGCCTGGGCTAACGAAGCCCGTTGAGATAGATTGATATCACGGAAGACCCAGAGCTTGGACTTCATGCGGACCTCTTGAAACGATTCCCGAGTCTCGACTGAAGCTAACTATCTGAGAATTAAAGGGATACTAGCCTCTCAGCCTTGCGTTGTCAAACAGGAGAACGTGGCGTCGTGCTGGTAAGGGACGGAAGTCGGACCTTGAACACCGGAGCGTAATGAGGAGGAAGGTAAAGGGAGGGAGTCGGTCCACCAGGCTGCTGGTGTTACTCCCCCCCTTTTTGCACGTAGTTCTTGACGAATTCTTCTGCGTTCGTTTCAAGCACGTCGTCGATTTCATCGACCAGCTTATCGATATCTTCTTTCATCTTCTTGCCTGCTTCGACGACCTTCGGATTGGCCTTGACCTCTTCCTTCCCCTGAGGCTCTCGCCTGGGTTCCTGCTTGCGCTCTTGTTTCTCCATCCGAGCACCTCCCGTGGTTCTGGGAAACTCTCGTGGATCAGCCACTAGCGTGATCCCTTAGGATCACCTTACTCTAGGGTCGTTTCAGCCGTCAAGCCAAGGTAGGAACTCTGAGGCGTCACTCGTCGTTCGTATCTCGCAGACCTCGCTGCACGAAAAACGCACGTTGAGCCTCTGCGCGCAGCGAGAACGATGCCCGGAGAAAGGCGCGTCTTGGCGCGCCGGGGTCGGGCGGATGAGAAGGGCGACTTTTTCAGCATCCTGCTAGACGATCAGCGAGACAATCAAGAGCGCCACAATGTTGATGACCTTAATCATCGGATTGATCGCCGGACCAGCAGTATCCTTGTAGGGATCGCCGACCGTGTCGCCCGTGACCGCCGCCTTGTGCGTGTCCGTCCCCTTCTTGCCCTGCTCTTCAATATACTTCTTGGCATTGTCCCAGGCACCGCCGCCACTGGTCATTGAAATGGCCACGAACAGACCGGTGACGATACTGCCGACGAGCATGCCGCCTAGTGCCTGCGGTCCCAGGATCACACCGACCAGAATCGGGGAAATGACCGGAATCAATCCCGGCACCATCATCTTCTTGATCGCCGCCTGCGTCACGATATCCACGCAAGTCCCGTATTCCGGCTTGCCGGTTCCCTCCATGATCCCTTTGATCGTCCGGAACTGCCTGCGCACCTCTTCCACCACGAGACCGGCTGCCTCCCCCACGGCTTTCATGCAGAGAGCCCCGAAGATGAAGGGCAGCATCCCGCCCAAGAAGAGCCCGACCAAAACGGAAGGATTGGAAAGGTCGAACGTGCTCGCCCCACTTCCTTTTGCCACCTCACGTGCATACTCGGCAAACAACACTACCGCCGCGAGACCAGCCGATCCGATCGCATAGCCCTTGGTCACGGCTTTCGTCGTGTTGCCGACCGCGTCCAATGGATCGGTGATGTTTCGCACATCTTTGCCGAGGTGAGCCATCTCGGCGATACCGCCTGCGTTGTCTGTGATCGGACCGAACGCATCGATCGCCACCACGATACCGGCCATCGACAACATCGACACCGCCGCAGTGGCCACGCCGTACAAACCGCCCGATGCCGCGCCGCCGCAGATCCAGTAGCTTGAAAGAATCGCGCCCCCGATCACCACCACCGGCAAGGCTGTAGACTCCATCCCGACCGCCAACCCGGCGATGATGTTGGTCGCATGGCCCGTCTCACTGGCCTTGGCAATGGCCTTCACCGGCGCATAACTCTTGGAGGTGTAGTAATCGGTGATGAAGACGAGTGCGAGCGTCACGGCCAAGCCGATCAATGACGCGAGGTAGTAGCTCACCCCGCTCACGCCGCCCACGCCCTCCATGATCGTCGTCGTGACGGGATAGAACGCCACCGCTGCAATACCCCCCGCCACAAACAAACCCTTATAGAGCGCCGGCATGATCTCGCCGCCCTGGCTCACCTTCACAAAGAAAATACCGATGATCGTCGCAAAGATCGTGACGCCCCCGAGAGCGAGAGGATACAGAACCGGGGCGCTGACTCCCTTGAACAGCGTGAAGGCCAAGACCATCGCCGCCACCGTCGTCACCGCGTAGGTCTCGAAGAGGTCCGCCGCCATACCGGCGCAATCGCCGACATTGTCGCCCACGTTGTCCGCAATGACTGCCGGGTTGCGAGGGTCGTCCTCCGGAATCCCCGCTTCGACTTTCCCGACGAGGTCGGCGCCGACGTCCGCCGCTTTCGTATAGATACCACCGCCCACACGGGCAAACACCGAAATCAAACTCCCGCCGAACCCGAGACTCAGCAACGCATGGATCGCTTTCTCCTGCCCCGCAATCTGCGAGGCCACCGTATAGAAGGTGGTGATGGCCAGCAAGCCCAGGCCGATCAACAAGAGCCCCGTCACCGCGCCTCCACGGAACGCCACGGTCAGCGCTGCATTCATCCCCTTGTGCGCAGCCTGGGCCGTCCGGACGTTCGCCCGCACCGCGATGACCATGCCCACATACCCGGCCAGCGACGACGCGCCGGCGCCGATCAAAAATCCGACCGCCGTCAGTAAGCCGAACTTATCGGAGATAGCCCCCGCTCCCCACAACATGGCGAATAACACTGCGGCGACGACGCCGACAGTCCGGTACTGGCGGTTCAGGTAGGCACTCGCGCCTTCCTGGATAGCCTTCGCAATTTCCTGCATCTTCGGGTTGCCGGCGTCGAGTTTGAACACCCACATGGCCAGGTACAGACCATAGGCAATACCGGTCACCGCCGCTACCAATGCAAACGTAATAATCGCTGAGTCGCTCACAGTGCTCTCCTCCCGTTATCAGGATGGTAAAAAAGGCTTCCAGCTTTGTTCTCGCGTCGCTCAGAGGCTCAACGTACGGGACTAATTACGCCTCACCTCTTCGCTCGCTGCGGCCGCGCTGGAGAGCCATTTTGACCATCCTGCAAATGCGCTCATCTGAACCCTGCGCGAAACCGCCGATCGGACGATGTATGTCACACAGCTCCCCGTGGCTTCAACCCATCCAAAGTACATAAGCCAGAAAAGACAACCTGCGGGGTGGTACAGACTCGATCTGTGCAGCTAACTGGTCGAAAAACTGGGCCATTCTATATAGGTGGGGTGATGGGATCAAGATGAAAAAAGACGGGGGATGGAGGCTGATGATCTTCTGTGCTCGTGCAACGCGCGGTCGCAGACTCCCCTCGTTGAACACGCGCAGTGGAAGATCAATCAGCCCCCATCCCTGAAGAGATAACGAGCAAGCTTGGAAGGATCATTCAGATAGATGACGGTCGCTCGATGCGCGCAGTGAAGGACGGTTGCCTGCTCCCTATGGGGAAAGTAAAGAGTTGGAAGGGACACCCACGTTGGTCCTGTGCTCCAGGAACAGAGGGGACGGGGACTGTTGATTTCATGTTCTCGTGCAACGCGCAGTGGGAGACCATTCAGCCCGCCCTCAGGGAGACGAGTGAAGAGCGGTGGGCATTGCGGCGGGAAGAGACTCCCGAACCCTTTTCTTTGCCCCCTTGTGAAAGCCAGCCCTTACTTGTTGTCGTTGGAGGCCGTACGTAGCGAGTTGGCCAGGCCGAAGAGGGAGAGCGTGAAGATCAGCCATTTCGACGGATCGAAGTTGTACCAGCGTGGGCCATTGCGGTAATCGCTTTGATAGCTATGGTGATAGTTATGGTAGCCTTCGCCAAAAGTCAGGAGCGAGACCAACCAGCTATCCCGGCTTGAATCAGCCTGACCATGTGGCTGGCGTCCCCAGAGATGGCAGACCGAATTAATGCAAAACGTGGAATTGAGTACGGCAAAGGTTCGTCCGACGCCGGCCAGCAGGAAACACCCCAGCCCCCCGATCCAGCCGTTGTAAAGAAATCCCACCACGAACGGGAGTGCCAAACCTGAGAGGACGATGGGCAGGTAGTAGCGGTGCTGCCACATCACGAGGGGGTCTTGTCGCAACCGCGACGCGTATTTGTCATCCGCATGGATATCCTTGATGAACAGCCATCCGCAGTGGCTGTACCAGAATCCCCGCTGGGCGTTGTATGGATCGGTCTCTTGATCGCAGTTCGCATGGTGACGGATATGGTCCGCGGCCCACTTCAGCGCCGAGTTTTCGAGCGCCCATCCACCGGCGATGAGAAATCCTGCCTTCACCCACTGAAGGCAATCGAAGCTGCGGTGCGCCAGCAGACGGTGGTAGCCAACGGTAATGCCCAAACCGGTCACGACGTACAGCACGGCGAACATGGTCCAGTCCAGCCATGTGAACCCATACGTGTAGGCAAAGACCGGGACTCCAATCAGCGCGCCACAAGCCACGAGACCAAACAGGACCGTGGTCAGATAATTAGTGGTGGCCTTTTTACGCGGCGATGCTGGCTGCTGGGACTGTGGCATGGGCGTGATCCTCTGGGTGAAGGCGGGGCGCCTCGGATGAGACGCCCCGCTCGTTGCGTAGCCTCGTGCTTAGAACCGGCTGCGATTGCCGAAATCGTTGCCGCCACGTCCGTTGCCGTTACGTCCGCCGCCACCACCGCCGGTGCGGGGTTCTTGTGGCTTGGCTTCGTTCACAGTCAACGGGCGTCCGTCCATCTGCGTGCCGTTCAAGGCGGTAATCGCCGCCTTACCTTCTTCCTGCGTGGCCATTTCGACGAAGCCGAAGCCTCGCGACTGTCCCGTAAACTTGTCGGTGATCACACGCGCGGACTCGACAGTCCCGTGTGCTGCGAACAAGCTGGTTAACTGCGATTCAGTTGCCGCATAGGGCAACCCGCCAACATAGAGTTTTGAACCCATGGGGGTCCTCCTTCTGAAAATTGATATTGTGGGGAACGCGAGAACAGCTTTACGAGGGAAGGAGATAGCCGAAGACGCAAGCAAAAAGGCGACTTAGGTCAGACTTCCGATCAGATTCTCGGTAACAACAACATCCGAAATGGGCCGTTCAATTTGACGTTTCACGCGAGGCCCGCCGCCATGAAACACCTGCACTCTAGCATGCCCCCCACAGGAATAGCCACTCATAGTAATTGGGGACAGGTTGAGGTCAGTCCCCGATCTTGAGCCAGACATAGGGCGTCAGATAAAAGGCCGCCAGGGGGATAGCAGCAGGCCGAGCACTGCCCCAGAAGAATCTCAGGATGCTCAAAAAGGCCAGACTTCTCACCCGCCCAACCCCGGCGCGCCAAGACGCGCCGTTCCGCGGGCAAGGCCGCAGCGAGTGAGGACCGGAGGCTTACCCTCCGGGGCGCACGGTGCGACGAATAAGGAGCACCAAGTCTGTGCGCGCCGCCGAGTGGTGAGGCGGCCGGGTCCCCGTTGAGGATCTGAACGATGCGAGAACGCCGCTGGCGGATTTTTTCAGCATCCTGATAGAGCCCGGCAAACGGGAAGAGTGGGACGATCAGGATCATCAGAATCGCGAGGAACCGATGGCGCTCATAGAAGATCTGGCGCTGCTCACTGGTGAGCGAATCGACAAAGGACAGATCGGAAGGAGGCGGCATAGGCGCAGTATAGTCCACGCAACGAGTGGAGAACAGCGCAAGCCACCGGCGAGCGCTGCCGTAAAGATAGAAGGTCCGCGATGTATTTCTCTTGTGCTCGCACGAAGTGACACTTTACGAGACAGGGCAAACCAGGTACGTTACCCCCGCCTGCGTATCTTTCTGACACACGACACCCATGGCCGATTCGCCCATATCGACGGCACAGCACTTCCGGCTCCTGCCACTCGGCGATGCGGCCATCACGGTTGAATTCGGAAACGACATCGATCCGGCGTTGAACGCGCGGGTCATTGCATTTGCCGAGACCCTGCACGCCGAAATGTGGGAGGGCGTGGTAGACATCGTCCCCACCTATCGCTCGGTAACGATTCATGTCGATCCGCTCTGCATGGACGTGACGACGTTGTCGGACCGTCTGCTTCAACTCTCTCATGCCGTGACCCGGCACACCACGTCTTCCGGTACGCAGCACACAATCCCTGTGTTGTACGGAGGGGAGTGGGGTCCGGACCTGGAAGATGTCGCCGCATTTGCCAAGATGTCAGCCGCCGACGTCATCCGATTACACAGCTCAGTCCTGTACAGGGTGTACATGCTGGGCTTCAGTCCCGGGTTCCCCTATCTCGGGTCGGTGCCGGAGCCATTGGCCATGCCTCGTCTGGCCACACCGCGCACCAGGGTGCCGGCCGGCTCCGTCGGGATTGCTGGAAAGCAAACGGGTATCTACCCGACCTCGACGCCCGGCGGCTGGCGCCTGATCGGACGCACACCGGTCGCCCTCTATCGCCCAAACTCCTCCAAACCGTTCCTCCTCAATCCCGGCGACGTGATCCGGTTCGAGCCGATAGAACCACAAGAATTCGATCGCCTACGACACAAACAGCATGATAATGCGCATTGATTTGAACAGTGACATGGGAGAACGGGATACGCCGGAGGGGCTGGCCATCGACGCCGGAATCATGCCGCTCATCACGTCGGTGAACATCGCCTGCGGAGGGCATGCGGGAACACCGGACCTCATGCGACGGACCGCGCAACTCGCGGCGCAGTCGGGAGTCGCGATCGGGGCCCATCCAGGATTTCGTGATCCCGAACACTTCGGCCGAATGGAACGGACCCTGTCCTCCCGGGAAATCGAAGTCCTGGTGGTCCGTCAGATTGAAACGCTGGCTAACGTGTTGTCACAGGACCGCCTCACGCTCACGCATGCGAAGCCCCATGGGGCGCTGTACAACATGGCCGGCAAAAATCCAGAAGTCGCCCAGGCCATCGTGAAAGCCGTGCAAGCAATCGATCGCACATTAATCCTGTATGCGCCGGCAGGCTCGGAACTCGCCAAGGCGGCTCATGCAGCGGGCCTCCCGGTCGCCCATGAAGCCTTTGCAGATCGAGCGTACCGGGCCGATGGTAGTCTGGTCCCTCGTTCAGAAAAAGGGGCCGTGCTGCAGACCGAAGAGGATGTGCGACGTCAGCTCCGTCAGCTCATGATGGGCTATGTCACCAGCGTCGAGGGGTCGTCGGTGCCGATCCAAGCCGACAGCCTCTGTCTCCACACCGATACGCCTCATGCCGTCCTTCTCGCACGGATGATCCGGCATGAGCTCGAATCCGCCGGCATTCATGTCGCGGCTGTGCGCAATGAACGCGTCTGATCCGGCCCATATCACGGTGGTGAAGCCGGGATGGTTCACCACGGTACAAGACCTGGGACGATACGGGTATCAGCAGTATGGCGTACCCGTCAGCGGCGCGATGGACCGACGCTCCTACACCCTCGCCAATCGACTGGTCGGCAATCGAGATCACGACGCAGCGCTCGAAATCACGCTCAAAGGTCCGGAACTCCTCTTTGAGAACGAATCGGTCATTGCCGTCACCGGAGCCGATCTCGCGCCGTCCGTGAACGGCATCGGCATTCCGCTCTGGAGCAGCGTGCTGGTGGAAGCCGGCAGCAGACTCACATTCGGAGCCAGGCGCGCGGGTACTCACTGCTACCTGGCCATCGCCGGCGGGGTTGACGTGCCGGTCGTATTGCGAAGCCGGTCGACCCATATCTACAGTCAAACCGGCGGAGTGAAAGGCCGGGCGTTGGCACAAGGCGACGTCCTTGTTGGCGGAGTTCCATTCCCCCACACGAGCGCGACGATCGAGCGCTGTGTGCCGGAGAGGCTGCGGCCCATCTACTCGACTGTCACCACGCTTCGTATCCTGCCAGGCCCTCAACTCTCCTCATTCTCGGAACAGGCACTCGAGGTGCTCACCACCAGTCCCTACCACCTCACCAGCCAATCGGATCGCATGGGGTACCGCTTAGAGGGACCCAAGCTGGCACACGCGGGAGCGGGACAGTGGATCTCTGACGGGACAGCGATGGGTGCCTTGCAGGTCCCTCCGGATGAACAGCCGATCCTCCTGATGGCCGATCGGCAAACGACCGGCGGGTATCCAAAGATCGCGGTCGTGATCTCAGCGGATCTTCACCTGGCAGGACAATTGATGCCTGGCGATACGGTCGCATTCAGGACGACCACCCTCCCCGAGGCCCACACCCTCATCAAGGCGCAAGGTAAAGAGTTAGACGAGGCCCTTCCACCATACCGCACGCCTTCTGTGTAGCCTGAAAAGAGCGCGACGGCGTGAAAGCCCTTCTTCGGCCCCCCGACATCCACACCGACCACGACCGGAGCACGAGGAGTTCGGCTCATGGTCGGTTACCCGAACGCTAGGCTGACAATAACTTTGAACTCGGGCTGGGTGATTGTTGGCATTGCGACCCGTATAACCTGTCTGAAGAAAAGACTCCCGGTACATTTTCCTTATCTTTGGCAGATGGATACCCACCTCTTCCTCCAGGTAACGCAGCACCCCTGGAGAATGCGCACGGGCCGTCATGTTATTCCGCGGCGTTTCCACCGCCTGCTTGATAAGCTGGTGATGAGATTCACGAATCAGCGGCAATATACCGGTTGCCTTGCTAGCCGGAAAATTACAACTTGAAGAACTTTTCACGGATTTGTACACGGGGGTCTTAGAGCCGATATGAACATCGGGGATAGTACCCAAATCTCTCGGCTTTGTATCACGATCGAATACGACATGAATGCGGTCATGTTCGAAAGTCATCACCTCAATGTGACCCACATTCAGCCGAACCAAATCTTTTTGGAGTGTGAGCCCCCAACTGCCTGGAGCAAGTTGATGCGCCAGTTGAATTGAATCGCAAAGAAAGCGGAGACACGACTTGCGAGCGCCCGCATCCGGCAACAATCTTTCCAGTACCTCGCGAGCAATCTTCGGGTCTTTTCTGGTTTCGTTGTTAATTGGCATTGGGTTTCTATGCGGTCAGAACATGGTGCAACGTAGCTTCGAGGAGGCGGCGGCTTTCGGTTTGGGTGGTAGTGAGCTGCGCTTCAAGCCGGTCGCACAGGGCCATCAGTTCATCCACCTTGGCGGCGATGCGCTGTTGTTCGGCGAGAGGTGGGATGGGAATGGGTAATGAGAAAAGATCGGCGGTCAATAGCTTGCAGGTGCCATGCGTCGAACGCAAGACAAGCTGCAGCACCTCTGGTTTCAGACCTTTTGTCAGCAACAGCAGCATTCGGATCAAGTCAGGCCGGAACGGCAGGATGGCCTTCATGTCCTGGTTGATGGTCAGGGGAACGGCGGATATCGCCGTTGGGAATGAATGGGCGAGAATCATGCCCCGCACCACTATTAAGAGAGACCCGGTCGGGATGAGCCGCGTGGAAGAATTTTTGACAGCCGATTCCGAAATGTGGTCTAGAGAATCCTTGATGACATCAACTTTCATATCCTTGGGGCTAACCCAAGGAATCGTCCCGTTCCAATACTTGGGATCTGCCTTGCTCGGAGTTCCGCCACCGAGTGTTTCACCAATCAAGTCCAAGGAAGACCAAGCCCAACCCGATGGCAATTCCCATGGCTCGTTTTCCGCATCCGGAAAGAGTTCATGCGTGCCAAGCATCTTCGCCGCCGGTTCGTCGTGGGGGTCTTGGGGTACGAGCTTGCCACGGACGGCGAGGTTGAGGATGGTCTGGCGGAGTTGCTGAATGTGCTCCGGGCGCGTGGTCAGGCGCGGGAGGTTGTTGAAATAGAAGCGGGCGTGGTCGCGGAAGGCGTCTGTGTCCGCCCCATTGTTCAGGCGCTGCAGGGAAGCGGACGTCAACCGATCGCGCCCACTCTCCCGCTCAGCCTGCGCTACCTCCAACCGATCACAGAGCGCCATCAATTCATCCACCTTGGCGACGATGCGCTGTTGTTCGACGAGGGGTGGGAGGGCCACTGGGATACGATCCATCTTGTTTTTAGGAAGTCCGCCCCTCCCAGCGCCCGTTTGTTCATCGAAAATGAACGATTGAAAGTAAGGTGACAAAGTTAGCCGATGCAGAAAGTCCTGCATACCTAGGACCGCCACTCGTATAATCGCGACGTGTTGACTTACATTTGCCTCAATGAAGTCGTCTGGCACACGACAGCATCGACCCATGGAACCGCCCGTAATATTCAGAAGCAGGTCGGCTGGCCTGACTACCGTTCCGCCCATCCTGTGGTGAGTCTGTCTGTCAATGTACACAACGTCATCTAGTCGTAGGCCTTCATCATAGATGTTTTGCGAACGAAGGAACGGCACACCGCGGTCTTGATAGGCAGATTGCCCGCCGCGCGGCGTGCTGCCCGATCCAGTCTTGGAGCAGATTTCGCCGAGTCGGGTCCAGGCCCAATTAGCTGGAAGTTTGAATGGCGTTTCATCCGAGCCTAACAGCTCAACGTCCTGTTTCCTGATCTCCCCCTCCTTCACCAGCCGTGTCTTCTCTGCTTCAATGCGCTTGAGCAATTCGGACGCGGGTTCGTCCCTCGGATCTTGTTCGACCAGCTTCCCGCGTACAGCTAGGTTGAGGATGAAGCGGCGCAGGCGCGAGATGGCATCGGGTGCTTCGCTGATGCGGTCGAAATGGCTGAGGAACTGCGCGGGGTTCATCGCAGGAGAGCTTTCTCCAGAATGGCCTTGAGCTGATCCCGCAGACTGGAAGTTTCCTTTTCGTCAGCGTCGAGTTTTTGCAGCAGTTCCTCTGGGTCACCGTGATCGTCGACGACGGTGTGCGGGTTCTTGATATCGAGGTTGTAGCCATGAGCTTTGACTTCGTCGGCAGTCACCTTCCATGCAACTTCAGTTTGCTTGCGGCCTTTGCGTTTTGCTCCGCCCCACCAGTCGATGCAAGGCTTCAGATGCTCGACACGGATTGGCTTCGTCATCGAGTAGGCCTTCTGCCCATCGGGGATGCGGTGTTCGTAGAACCAGATGTCCTTGGTAGGCTCTCCCTTCTCGAAGAACAAGAGATTCGTGCCAATGGAGGCATAGGGTTTGAATACGCTGTTAGGTAGCCGGACAATGGTGTGGAGGTTGCACTCCTCCATCAGGTGTTCCTTGAGTCGCGTCTTGACCCCTTCGCCGAACAGCGAGCCGTCGGGCAGGACGACGGCGGCGCGACCGCCAGGCTTGAGCAGCCGCACGATGAGGGCCAGAAAGAGATCCGCTGTCTCGCGCGTTTGGAAGTGTTTGGGAAAGTTGCTTTCGATCCCATCCTCTTCCTTGCCGCCGAACGGAGGATTGGTGAGGACGATGTCTACGCGGTCGGACTGGCCGTAGCTGATATAGGGCCGGGCCAGGGTGTTGTCGTGGCGGACGAAGGAGGGGTCATCGACGCCGTGTAACAGCATGTTCGTCACGCAGAGCATGTGCGGGAGCTGCTTTTTCTCGCAGGCGCGCAGGGCCGACTGCATTTTCTTTTCATCGGCTGGTTTCTTCACGTAGTGCTCGCGCATGTGACGGATGGCGCAAGTGAGGAAGCCGCCGGTGCCACAGGCCGGGTCGAAGAAAATCTCGCCGGGGTGTGGATCGATACGATCAGCCATGAAAGCGGTGACGGCGCGGGGCGTATAGTACTCGCCCGCATTCCCGGCACTCTGAAGATCGGTCAAGATCTGTTCGTAGATATCGCCGAAATGCTGGCGCTCGGTGAGGTTGTTAAAGTCGATGCCGTTAATCTTGTTGATCACCTGGCGCATGAGCTGACCGGACTTCATGTAGTTGTAGGCGTCCTCAAAGACATCACGTACGACGCGGCGTCGGCCGTCCTTGGCCGTGCCGGTTAGCTCTTTGAGAGAGGGAAAGAGCTCATCGTTGACGAAATCCATGAGCGGCTCGCCGGTGATGCCTTCGGGATCGGCAGCCCAGGTGCGCCACTGGAACTTCTTCGGGATGGGCGACCGGTAGTGCTTCTGCATCGCTTCGAGTTCCAGGTCCTGGTCGTCAATTATCTTGAGAAAGAACATCCAGCAGAGCTGGGAGATGCGCTGGGCATCCCCATCGACGCCGCGGTCCTGGCGCATGATGTCTTGAATGGATTTAACAGTGTTGCGGACGGACATGAGTTATGCAGCTCCTTGATACAGCGCGTTTTGGAGTTCGTACACGGCCTTTTCAAAGCCGGGCCGTCCGCCGAATGTTTTCAGCAGTTCGATGGGAGTACCCATGGCATCAAACGGCGAAATCTTGAGGATCTGCGGATCGTCCAGACTGGTGACGCCTTCGTCCTGGTATTTCTGGAGCAGGGCCTCCAGTACGGCGCGGGCTTGCTTGCCGTACTTGGTGAAGACATCCCGCTTGCGGACATTCTCCACGCGCTCGCGTCTTGTGAGCGGCGGCTGGTCGAACGCCACGTGGCAGATGAGGTCGAAGGGGTCTAGGTCCTTCCCCACTTCATCGGCCAACGGTTCGAGCAAGAGGCCTTCACTTTCCAGTTCCTCGATGATGGCCTGCTTGCGCTCAGTGTCGTTCCACCGCTTGAGAAACGCATCGAGGCTGGCATAACGAGTCCGCAGGGTCTTCTTGGAGTAGTCGCGGAGGCTTTCGGTCACGAGCTTGCCGTATTCATCGAGATACTCGATACGCTCGGCAATCACGCTAACCTCGTCGCCATGAATGTAGTATTTGCGCGGTTGAGTCCCGCCGGGTGGGATTGTGATGTCCGGCTTGGCGGGATCAACGACGACTCGTTCATCTTCGCCTGGTTTTGGCGGGATCGGGTCTTCCGCATCAGCCGATGGAGGCACATCGTCTGGCGGTACCACCGGATCGTTCTCCCCCGGTTCGTAGATCTGCACCGGTTCGCCGTCGAAGTCTGGGTCGGCGAAATGGTTGGTGGCCTTGCGGAAGTCGATGAGCGTGAAATAGTACTTCTTGGTGTCCTCATGCACGCGAGTCCCACGACCGACGATCTGTTTGAACTCGGTCATCGAGCCAACCTCGCGGTCGAGCACGATCAGGCGGCAGGTTTGGGCATCGACCCCGGTTGAAAGCAGCCGTGAAGTCGTCACGATCACGGGGTATTTCGCCTCCGGGTCAATGAAGTTGCCAAGCTGGGCGCAGCCTTCGGCATCATCACCGGTGATCCGCATGACATAGCGCTCGTTCTGCTGTGCAAGATCTGAATTCTCGTTAATCAGAGCCTGGCGCATGCGTGCGGCGTGCTCAACGTCCACACAGAAGACAATGGTCTTTTGATAGCGGTCGCCGCTGTCTTTCAAGAATTCACTGACCCTGAGGGCGACGCGCTTGGTGCGCTCGTCGATGACCAGATTCCGATCGTAATCCTTCTGGTTATAGATCCGATCTTCGATCTCCTGGCCATATTTGTCGGTCTCTCCCTTGGTCGGACGGTAGCCTTCCACATCCACATCAAGATGAACTTTCACGACTTTATAGGGAGCCAGAAAACCGTCGCGGATGCCTTCCTTCAGCGAGTAGGTATACACGGGTTTGCCAAAGTAGTGGATGTTCGAAACGTATTCGGTTTCTTTCGGCGTGGCGGTGAGACCGATCTGGGTGGCGCTGGAGAAGTAGTCGAGAATCTCCCGCCAGGCGGAATCCTCCGCCGCGCTGCCGCGGTGACATTCGTCGATCACGATGAGGTCGAAGAAGTCGGGCGAGAGTTCGCGGAAGAGCTTTTGGGATTCCTCCGGGCCGGTGATGGCCTGATAAAGTCCGAGATAGATCTCGTAGGAGGTGTCGATACGCCGATACTTCTTGTCCACAGCGGTCGGCAGATCAACCACGTTGCCGTCCTCGCGTTCGATGGTCTTGGAGCCCGTGCTGAGCTTGGCCATCGTCTTCCCAAAGGGGCGGAAGTCGTTGACCATGGTCTGATCGATTAGGACATTACGGTCAGCCAGGTAGAGGATGCGTTTCTTGCGCTTGGCTTTCCACAAGCGCCAGGTGATTTGAAAGGCCGTGTAAGTCTTACCGGTGCCAGTCGCCATGACGAGGAGGATACGATCCTGGCCTTTGGCGATGGCTTCGATAGTCTTGTTGATCGCGATGCGCTGGTAGTAGCGCGGCTCTTTGCCGCTCGCGTCGTCGTGGTAATTCTGGAGGACGATTTCTTCCTGTGCAGGCGCCAGGCCCTTCCAGGTGCGGTACTGCTGCCAAAGTTTTTCCGGGGCCGGAAAGGCGTCGAGGGATAAGTCGGTTTCCAACTTGCCGCTCTGGCCGGTTCGGTCGTGGAACACAAACCCGTCGCCGTTGGATGAGAAGACGAAGGGGATGTCGAGGGTCGCGGCATACTCCAGAGCTTGCTGCATTCCCCCGCCGACGGCGTAGCTGTTGTCCTTTGCCTCGATCAGAGCGAGGGGGATGTTCGGCTTGTAGTAGAGAATGTAGTCCGCGCGCTTGGCTTTACCGCGAGTGACGAGCTTGCCGCGAACGATGATTCGCCCTTTTGTGAAGTAGACCTCTTCGCGAATCTGTGACATCTCGTCCCATCCCGCCTGCTTGACGGCGGGCGTAATGAACTTGGTGCAGATGTCACGTTCGCTGAGCGACTTCTTATCGAGTCCCGGCATTTACAAAAATCCCGCACGCTAAAGACTTTCGCGCCGAAGAATACCCCTTTCTCCGCGGGAAATCACGCTCCTCCACAGGGATGCCTTCGGGCTTCGCGAACATGACCGGAGGGGCGAGGTATCCGCCGAAAAGGCTGAACCTATGTCTCTAGGACGGGGTATCCGAGATCTCCTTTTACCCTCCATCAGATGACCGAGTGCGTTCCGCGACCTTCGCCGTAACGGCGGGGCCTCACCCGGCGTCCTGAGGAGGAAGGCTGGAACTGACCGAGGCCTCACGGGAGGCACAACCGTGACCGAGGAAATTCCAGAAGGTTTCCGCTTAGACCGCCGTGGATGGGTGTCGCGAGAGGCGACGGAGCGAGGCGCACTCGGTCACCCCTCCCCTGCTCCGGGAGGTTTGGGAACGAGGCACGAAGGCATCCCACTTCTCTTCCTTTGCCCATAGGAAATCACCCCGCTTTTCAGGGGACATGGGGACGTGAAACGTGAGGGGTGAGGGCGAAGACGGTTGGTCTCGTTGTTTTAACTACAAAAACCAAACAAACCAAAACGACCGGAGAAACCAGATAGACGAACGACAGGGAATGTGACTCGTGAGTCTTAGCGACTACCGGCCTTGATTTCGTATGTCGGGATCGGCGTTCCTGTCACACGGGCATAGAGGACAGCGGGATCGAGGTCGGCTCCGTTCGGCCAATAGATGGTGCCCAGGTCCGGATGCACGCGAAGCTCCCGGAAACGATTGAGGTCTTTGAGGGGGACAAAGACGCCCTCGAACCGCATGCCGGCTGAGAGATCAAGTTCGCCCACCACGCCATCTTCAAATCGGAGACGGACGCGATAGCCTTCCAGCGCAGTGGCTTCAACGATATCTTTTAGCATGAGACTTACTCCAACGGCTTGATCTTCTTGAGCGGTGCTCGTTGCTCAGCAAGTGTCCAGTTGTCTCTCAACTCGTCCTGATGCAGTGCGCCCCACTCGGCGACCAACCCCCAATGCCCGTGGCGGCAAGTGGCCATCCAATAGCATCAGTGAATCAATGGTCATTATAGCCTTGTGCTCACCATAGCGCACATGAAAATGCGGCGGGCGTGATCATCATAAAACATGGTGATGATGATACCAAAGAAGCGGCAGAGTTCAGGTATTCCTCATCTCTCCGAACCGTTCATTACCGCCGAAGGATACCCCTTTCCCTCAGAGAAATCATCTCGGTTTCCAGGGCGACATTTACTGACTCAGCAAAGAAAATGCGCGCGCTGGTTTGCGGTTCAAGAATGGACTTTGTTATAGTGCGCGGCGGAGGAAATGCACGTGGGCGAGGCGCCGAAGTATATTTTGATCGAGGGACAGACGTTCAGCAAAGCGCAGCTGTCGCTCGACAACCACGTCTACAAGAACTGCGCGATCGATGACTGCGACATCTATTTCAGTGGTGGACAATACGAGTTGCTCGACACCCACGTGACCAATTCCCGCCTCATCCTCAATCACCCGGCCAAGAGCATGTTCTCCGCCATTCAGATCTTTAAGATGAAGTCGCCGGGCTCCAGCATCATCTCCGACTAGCGGGTGTTGAAAAAACCTGCCAGCAGGGGGAGGGATGGCCCGGTGACTCCCCTGTGCTCGCGCAACGCGCGGTCTCAGAAGACCCTCGTTGGACGCGCGCAGTGGGGAACTCATCCGGGCCATCAGAGGACAGGGTAAACAAGCACGCTTGGAAGGACCATCTTTGGTCACTCGCTGCGGCCTTGCTGGACAGGCTTTTTGAACACCCTTCGTGAAGCGTCGTTCGCAAACGTCTGCCGCTCAGAAACACACTCTCTTACGCTCCCTTGACAGCACGTACGTGATCGCGTACCGTAACCGACACGTACTAACGGCCAGATAAGGAGCGGGCAATATGACAACCCTGAAAGCGAGTGCGGCACGATCGAAATTGTACCGTCTCATTGATGAAGCGGCTTCATCTCATGAACCAATCCTGATTGCGGGGAAGCGCTCCAGCGCGGTGCTTGTTTCCGAGGATGATTGGCGAGCCATCCAGGAAACGGTTTATCTGCTTTCCATCCCACGCATGAGACAATCCATTCGCAAAGGCCTCGCCACCCCCGTTGGGAAATGCGCGAAAGAACTCCCCTGGTGAAATGGGAGCTGGTCTTTACCAAACAGGCACAGAAGGACTCGAAGAAAAACGCGGCGGCAGGCTTACGAGAAAAAACCGAATGTCTGCTCGAAGTGTTACGCAAGAATCCGTTCCAAACCCCTCCACCCTATGAAAAGCTGGTCGGCGATTTAGCCGGGGCCTATTCTCGAAGAATTACGATCCAGCATAGGCTCGTCTACCAAGTCCTCGAACAAGAGAAAATCGTCAAAGTCCTGCGTCTGTGGACCCATTACGACTAGCCCGCGCCTATCTTTTTGCAGATGACCAGCGGCAGGTCAGCCTCCTCAACCACCCGGCCAAGTGCGTATACAACGCCATTCAGATCTTTAAGATGAAGTCGCCTGTCTCCAGCATCATCTCCGATTAACAACCGTGGCTAAAGGCGAACGGCTAGGGGCAAGGGGAAACCTGTCTCCCGACCTTCGGCCTCTTGCCACTTGCCTCTCGCCAGGATGCCTATTTAACCGGGATATTCTCAGCGTACTTGACGATCTCAATCGACTGGAAGACCGGGTCTTGCGAGCCCTTGGAGGATTCCGCTTCGACACGCTGCAGGAATGGGGCGGGGCCGGTGATCGGCGCGTAGTTGAGGACCACCTCAACGTCGAACGTCTTGGTGTCTTTCGGCGTGGGGAACGTAAAGGTCTCGACGCGCGTTTCTTCCGGCTTCAAGACCGTATCTTCAAGGACCTTGACCGCCTCGAAGTCGAAGCTCGTTTTCTGGCCCTTGGCATCCTGATAGACCCGGCCATAGATGCGCTTGTCGGTAAAGACGGTTTTCAGATTCTTCCCTTTGATTTCCAGATCCAGCACCACGGTTGCCCAGGCAGGATGGGTGGTCGGCAGATTGTGCGGAACGAGGCTCTGCACCTTCACCGTGACCGTGGTCTTGTCGCCCTCGATTTTCGTTTGGATCTCCAGCTTTGCCGCTTCCTGGCGGAGTTTTCCAATCCGCCCTGGGAACGTATGGTTCGCCACCTTGCGTTTCTTCTCCCCGTTCGCCGACTCGCCGATTTGCTCCGGCATGTGACAAGTCTGGCACTCTTTGCCGGACTTAATTGCCTTGCTCTGATCCCAGTTGCCCAGCAGATCGTTGGTCTTGCCCAGGCTGGCAGCCGAGGGGACCGACTGGTGGCAATTGAGGCAGAGATCGGACTTTTGAAACAGCCCCAGCTCCATCGACTGGTGGGCGCGGTTCTGCACAAAATCCTTATAGGGGCCATAAAGCGTCTTGCTGCCGAGTTCGTACTTGGGCTCCGGCGGTTGCTTCGTCCGATCGACCTGCTTGATCAAGTGACATTGCGCGCAGGCCACCCCGTCCAGGGAAGGGTCCCCGGCCTTCGCCTGATCGATGAAGAGCTGGGCCTGTTCGGGGAATTCGCGCACGTGCGGCGCATGGCAGCGAAAGCACAGGGCTTTGTCTTTTCCTGCCGGGGAGGCCAGGAACGCATCGAGCGAGGCACGGAAGGCCGGCGAATGGATCGAGCGGGAGAGCGGAGAGGTTTCCCACTCTTCAAACACGCGCTCATGGCACCGTTTGCACTTACTGGAACTCGGATAGGCCTTTTCGATGGTGCTCTGGGATTTGGCCGCTTCTTGCGCGAACGTACCGCTGTCGAACCAGTGCGAGAGGCATAACAACGCCACCACCACAGCCACCGCCCCTATTCCACTCTTCACACTGGTCGAGTATCGCCCCATCATGATGCTGGTCCTTCTGCGTTAACTGCTCAGAGTGTTTTAACCCGGTAGGTCAGGAGGCGGGGCTGCGTATACTCATCGAAAATCTTCTTCGCGCTCTCCCGCTCTTTGTCGGTCGCCAAGGTGGCGAGATACTTCTCCTTGAGCGCCGGTTCGGGCGTCGGAATCAACGCATAGTTCAACACCGCTTCAATCGACGCGGCAGTCGATCCGGCCGGGATCGAAAGGGAGAAGGGCACTTTTCTCGTATTCCCTCCCTTGATGAAGGGATCAGGGATCGGGCCGCGAAGAATTTTGTCGTAGGGCAACCCAAACTGCTTGGTCTCTTCCTTCAATACCTTGCCCTCCGCATCCTTGGCGGTAATGATCAAATAGAATTGCTTGAGCACCGGGTCGCCGTCGGGAAAGCTGTGCGGGAGACTCCCGATTTTCACCAACGCCGTTCCCTCCACCGCAGAGGCAGACTTGGTGGCCTCAAGATCCACACGGGGCATCCATTCGGCCTGCAGGTTACGATTCTTGAGGAGGGTACCGGGGATGACGACCCCACGGAACCAGTGCCGCCCGATTGCGCGCGTCATGGCGCCGCGCTTGGAGGTGGAACTGCCGGTCGAAGGTTCCATATGACAATCCTGGCAAATCGTTCCCTGCAAAATCTCACCGGGCAGATCCTTCTGCGTCACATCCTTGACCTTATCGAAGTGGCAGGAGGCGCAATAGTTTGCCCCGCGGAACAGCTCGGATTGCGTCGCCGAATGGACGAGATTTTCCTCCGGGTCTGCATAGGGCCCGTAGATCATCTTCCCCGGATCGATCTTGAACGACGGCGGAGAGTTCGGTGTCTGCTCGACCTGCTTGATGAGATGGCAGGACGTGCAACCGATGCCTTCCACTTGCGGTTTGCCGGACAACACTTGCGACACAATCTTTTCGACATGTTGCGGGAATACGGTGGTCGAAGGCACGTGACAGGAGAGGCAACGGCGGCGCTCATCGGTCGTCGGATTGGTCTGCAGCCAGACGCCCAATACCGTGCGGAACACCGGTGACTCCAGCGCTGTGCCGTGCAGGAGCGCCGCATCGACCCGGCCGAACGTCTTGAGGTCCGGCGTCTGTTCGCGCACGCCTTTCCACTCTTCGTAGTGTCGATCGTGACATTGCTTGCAGTCTTCCGATCGAATGAAAATCTTTTCAATTTCTTCCACCCAGTCGGCTGGAGCCTGACCTGCTGCCTTCTGTGCAACGGCGCGGCCTTGATACAGACCGATGAAGCCCACGATGAACACGAGGAAGAGTCCTGCGGCGATTCGTTGTGCGTACCGTCTGCGTCGCGACATCATCAATCCCGTCTGCATCCGACGAAATGGAAGTTCACGCCCCACCCGACCGGATCGCCCGGATCGGCCGGCTCATAGGTGCCGAGAGTGAAATTACACTCTTTCATCCCGCGTTTGATGGCTTTCCCAAAATCAATCATGTTTCTGATCTCGGTCTTGTCGATTTCCTTGATGACGGATCGGACCTTGATGCCGGCATAGTCGGCACGCGAGTTCCCGATCACTTCGAACACCGCGACGCCCTGCGCCCGTTCGAGTTTCAATTCCTTTTTGATGTCCTCGTCCACGTCTCCGACGATCACGCCGAACTCTTCGCCTAGCCTCGCGGCTTCATCCGCGGTCATCGACTCCTGATCCGCCGCATTCACCGGCGCCGGCGCGAGACCGCCCAGGGTTCCCATGCACAGGCTGACACACAAGAAAAAGGCCCTTCCACTCTGAAGGGCCTTTGTGTGAGCACTGACTGAACTGATTCGAGCATCCTCCAATGTCCGTGCCTCTCGTCGTACTGCCAGCTCACCAAGGAACTTAGCAGGATGCGGAAAAACCATTTTAACACGCTAGAACTTCGATGGTCCGCGTGTGTGGCACAACGGAAGAACACTCCCGCAGGATGCTCAAAAAGGCCAGACTTCTCACCCGCCCAACCCCGGCGCGCCAAGACGCGCCGTTCCACAGGCAAGGCCGCAGCCAACGAAAGCACCGGAAGCGTCGCGTTCCTCACCCGCCCATCCCGAGCTGCCAAGACAGCTCGTTCCCCAGGTGGACTACGTTGCCGATGCTTTCGAGGCGAAAACGAAGCCAGCGGACGTTTTCAGCATCCTGCTAGAGCTTCACAACCGGGTCTATCACGAGCTGAAACCAGGGCGCGACGGCTTTCTGACCATTCCGTTCTTTGTTCTCACCGTTCCACACGGCAAACGACACGGTTTGCACTCGGCCTGGAATCAGCTTGGCTTCGTTCTCCTGTTCTTCGCTCACCAACGGTCTGCGCATGACGACATGCCACACCCCATCTTTCCATACCGCCTTCCCCTGGACTCGGCCCTGCTTCTCTTTGGTCGTCAGGGTGCTAAAGCCCCCGCCGATGAGGTCCTCGACAGAAGAGACCCGGCGCGGGATCACTTCAAACGTCCGCACGCCCTCGCGAGCCTTCTCGGAAGTCTTGGCGGCCCGGCGATCGATGTCGCTCTGCCAATCGGCCTTCCAATGCCAGATATTGATGTAGTGATCGAGTTGGCCCATGCAGAAGAACGCGGGAGCATCGCCAAGCGGTAGTCCGATCGCGACACCGTCGCGAAAGGTCCCCGGCGTCAGACGGTCGTTCTTCGTGTTGTCCTGCCATTCAAGCAGAAACGCGATGTCGGTGCCGTTATGGAGCGCCCGCACCGTTAAGGCACGCGCTGTCGGCTCAGGCCATACCGGCCTGGTAATGACCTGACCGCTCAACGGAAGGGTCATCGGCGAAACCTTGGCCCAGGCGGCATCCTGGGGGCCCGTCGGCAATTCCCCCTCGACTAAGCGCGCGCGAATAATCATCCCCTCGGAACTCACGAGGGGTACGCCGAAGCCCACTAAGACGCCGGCCACGACCAAAATGAAGAGGAACAGCAGAAGTAACAGGCGGGAAGACATCTTCGTCGTTGTACGCACCATGCAAGGTCCTCGAGTGACCGGCGCGAGCACATCGTGATGGACTCAGAATACCACACAGCCCTGGCGAGACAAATCCGACTGCGTCCGGATTTCTACCAGAGTTTCACGCGGCGAATTTTATTTTCACCCCGTTCGCAGATGTAGAGATAACCCTGGGAATCCAGTGAGAGCCCGACTGGAGAATTGACGACGGCCTCTACTCCGAGGAGTCCATCTCCATGCTTCACGGTCCCTGCCGATTCCTTTGCCACGAAGCGCGCCGCGCCGCAGCCGCCCATATTCTTGTCTTCGTAGCCGCTGTCGCCGTTTCCCGCGACGGTCGTGATCAATCCAGTCGCGGCGTCGACCTTGCGCACGCGATGGTTCATCGTGTCGGAGACGTAGAGATTATCCTGCTGGTCGACCACTACGGCTTCCGGCGCATGAAGCATCGCCCTGATCGCCGGCTTGTCGTCACCGTCGTAACCGTACCGGCACACGCCGGCCACTGTCGAGATGATGCCGCTACGGTGATCGATGCTGCGTACGCGATTGCTGCCCTTGTCGACGAAAATGATATCGCCCTTCCCGTTCACCGTGAGACCCACGACATCGTAGAGGCGGGCCTCAAGCGCGGGTTTCCCATCGTCGAGATACATGGACATATCCAGCCCGTCTGAACAGACCGGCATGAGCCAGCCATGATCGTCGCTGAAATCGATGCCGATGGCATCGCCGGAGAGCACGACCAGGTTCCGAGCAACGAGCGGCTGCTCGCGGGCTTCGTCCTCGGCTGTCCAGGTCCCGGCCACGGTCGTCACCATGCCCGTCCTCGGATCGTAGCGACGGATCCGGTGCGCTTGCGTGTCGGCAATATACATCACGTCGTTGGGGTCGAATGCGATTGCGGCCGGCCAAGTAAGATTGACCTCAAGGGCCGGACCATCTCCGTTGAACCCATGCTGCCCGGTACCGATGATCGTCGTGATGATACCGGTCTCACGATCCACCTTCCGGACGCGGTTACTGCCGGAATCGCAGATGTAGAGGTCGTTGCGGGAGTCAAATGCGACGTCGAGCGGCAAATAGAGCCCGGCTTCGCCACAGAGGCCTTCATCGCCGCTATAGCAGGTTTCGCCGATGCCGGCAAAATTATGGAGCGTGCCTTCTCGAAGATTGACTCGCCGGATACGATCGGACCCGGACTCGGCAAAGTAGAACCAGGTCTCCTCCTTGTCGAGCGCGGCATGATGCGGTAGTGGGATGCCGGACTTGACCGCTCGTTTGCCATCGCCGGTGCTCCGGGCCTTGCCGTTGCCTGCGAAGGTTTCGATATAGCCGGTCGCGAGCTGAAGTTCGGTTTCCATATACCTGTGGCCCTATCCCGGCTGGTTAGCCGCGTGAAACTGATTGAACCGTCTCCGCTGGCTGTTGCACGGGAGCCTGTGCCTGCACCGTGGATTCTGGAATCGCTTGCTGCGGAGCGGCTGCCGCCTGCTGCTGGGCCGCTTGCGCTTCGGCCTCAATCATGTCCGCCTCATGCACAGACTTCTTGAAGCCCTTGATCGCCTTGCCAATCCCCTCTCCCAGCTGCGGCAATTTGCCGGCGCCGAAGATGATCAGCACGATGAAGAGGATCAGGATCAACTCTGTAAAACCAAGACTCCCAAACATGGTGTGTTCCTCCCTACGAATGGGTCAATCAGGATGCGCTGTCCTCTTTAGCCCGTTTGGAAAATCGTTCCTTCAACCGCTTCCGTGCCTGCTCGGCCTGTTCAAACATCTTCGCCTTGTCGTACACGCTGATCAAATTGTAGTAGGCCAGCGGCTCGTCGGAATTCTGTTCCACGGCATCTTCCATGACTTTGATGGCAAGATCGATCTTCTTATGATTCATCGCCAGCTCCATCAACTTGAAACTCCCTTCCAGGTGCTTCGGGTCCAATTCGAGCGTGCGCATGTAACATTGAATGGCCATATCGATGGTGTTGTAGTCCGAGACCTGGGGGTTATCGAGTTCGACGTAGACCCCTGCGAGATTATACCAAGCCATGGGATCGTCCGGGGTGATCTCCACGAGACGCTCATAGTAATCCTTGGCTTCCATAAATTTCTTCTTGTCGGCATAGACGCGACCAAGATTGAAGAGCGCCAGGACATCGTGAGGAAACACGTCGAGCGCATGCTTGAACTCGGTTTCCGCTTCGTCCGTCATGGTCTTCGTCGCGTAGATGGTGCCTAAATTCGAATAGTACATCGCGAGCGACCGATTCATCTCGGCACGCAGCCCCTCTGCCATCTCAATCGACTTCTTGACCTCCACGAGCGCATCGTCCATCCGGCCTTTGCTGAAATACAACTCGCCCAATCGGCAGCGGGCCTGGAAATCGTCGGGCTCGGCCGCCAAGAGCTTTTCAATCTCAGCGATTTCTTCGTCCGGGTTCAGCGGCTGATCTCCGGGATCGACGATGGTCTGGCTTTGGTCAGGAACGGAAACAGTTGGTTCGTTCATACGGTTTCCTATAGTAAAAAGGTCTGTTAGATATGTCCGCCCGCCAATGAATCCGGCGTGTTGATCATGGAAGCATTCGTTGCCGGTGCCGAATCCGTCGCGTCACGCCGATACCGGTCCATGGTCAAGAGCATGACGCCGAGCACCACCATCAGCGTCAGGTTTGAATACAGGAGCGCATACCCCGCAATAAACATCAACCCAAGACCATATCCGGCAATTCGCCCCATAGTGAGTAGCCTAATGACGGTGTACGACCAGCACAGCAAGCCTGCCATGTAGAGCGCAAACGGGAGGAAAAACGTGTAGCCCATGCCGAACTGAAAAATCCACCCGATGCCGTCCGCCGCCTTGCGAATGTTATTGGCCATCCCAGGGTCATACCGATTGAGCAGATAATCCAAGAACAGCATCACGGTAAACACGGACCCGGCGGTCGCCCAAAACCAGATGGCGCGGCGGCGTTGCCGCTGATTGCGCGTCCGGAACGAGACGCCTCTGCCATAGGCCCAAAACACCAGGATACTGGACAAGACCATGAGCCCTTCACCCCCGCGATGGGCCTCATACACGAAGGGAGGTGCCGCCACGGTTCCAATAAAACTATACGTGGTGGACACGATCTGATAGTACAGCCAGCCCCCGATCCCCAGGAGATAGGTAATGCCCATAGCACGATGCGACCATTCAGTATGAGTGGAGAGGTACTCCGTCATCAGACAGATCAATGCGACCAATGCCACGAAGTTATAAATGGCAGATCCCAGGAAAGCGGGCGGGATCAACAAAAATCCTACCGTGAGGAGCAACAGGAGCACCACGCAAGGAACGACGATCATGTTCGATCCCACAAACCCACGACCGGCCATCCGATTGATGACCCCCACACCCAAAGCGAGGAATAACAAAATCGCCACGACATTGAGCAGCCATTGCCCGACCTCCGTCAGTGCCGTGAAGGTTGGGATAATCCACTCATGCGTTTGCGCCAACTTGCTGAGATGCATCCCCAACCGCGACACGAGCCGGTACAAAATCAATTCCGAGAAGGAGACGAGCAGAACGAGCTTGATCGTATACTGGAACAGAAGGGATTGATCGTTGATCTTTCCCGTAATCCGTTCGATTGTAGGACTGGTAGCAATCACTCTGTACATCCTTGGGGGAGAGACGAATTATACCGACCGAGAAAAGACAGGGTCAACGTCGTGAGGGACTGACCCATCACAAGCCCGCAGGCAGCGGCACGCCCACGTCCTGGGTCTTCGCCCGTGCGATATACAGCAATCCATCGGCCATCGAGTAGTTGAACGGCAACTCGCACACGACTTCGCTCACCTTTTCGTAGACATGCTGATATAAACGTTCCGCTTCGTCCGGCGTCATACCTTCCGATACTTCATAGAAGAAGCCAAGACTCAAGTCCTCTGCCGACGGACGCATAATGCGCCGAATCCCATAGCCGCCCGGGTCGCTCATGATCGGCGCTTCTTTTTCCAGATCGAAGAGGCACGGCTGACATGAGAACCCGTACGATCCGTTAAGCCGCGTGTTCTCCACGATGAAATTCATCGTCTCCCGGGCTTCTTCTTCCTTCTCAGTCGGGAACCCCACGATGATGTAGCAATGCACCGCGATCCCCAGATCGACGCAATCATCGGCAATGCGCCGCACCCACTCCTGTTTGATCCCTTTCTTCATGAAATCCATCACACGCTGATTGAAGGACTCCAATCCGAACACGATCTTCAGGCATCCGGCATCCCGCATGGATGCCAGCAGTTCACGGCTTAGATGCTTCTCGAATCGCATTTCACAGGTCCATTTGATATCCAGCTTCTTGTCGATGATCTGCTGGCACAATCGTTTGGTCGGCGATAAGGCAAAGCACTCGTCGGTAAAGAAAAAACGTTGAGCTCCGTAGCGGTGCTTGAGCCATTCCAATTCCTCAACGGTTCGCCCCGGCTCTTTCTGCCGAAAGTTCTGGTGATCCAGCGTGAGGGCACAGAACGCACAATCCTTGTAGTAGCACCCTCGTGAAAATTGCACGGGCAGCACCGGCTCCGGCGACAGATACAGTCCGAGCGGAAAACCATCGTAATTGGGAGCAGGCAGCTGATTGATATTTTCAGAGTAAAACGGCTGATTGACCGTGATCTTCCCGTTCTGACGATAGATCAGGTTCGGGACTTTGCTGTAATCCTTTTTCCCTGCCAATTGATTGACGAGTTCAAGCAACGCCGTTTCGCCCTCGAATACGATGATATCGTCAGTCAGATCGAATAGGCTTGGACAGCGCCGCAAATTGTCGACCAGCCTCGTGAAGATGCTTCCACCGATAGTCAAATGGATGTTGGGAGCGGCCTCTTTGATCAAGCGACAAAGGGTGAGACCGGGGATAATCTGCGAAGTGGCCGTAATGGAGACGCCAATCAAATCTGGCTGATCTGCGACGATCGACTGAACGAAGCGCTCACGGAACAGCTTGATATAGGGATTCTGGGCCTCATCCCTGATAATCTTCATCAGGTCTTTGGATGAATAGATGGAATAGCTGCTGAACTGATTGTCGACGACCGTCAATCGGGTCGGAAAATAGAGTGTGGAGATGACCTCCAGCCATTTGTCGATCAGAAAGAGACTCTCGCGGTAGGATTCGATATCGTAAAAGCCTTCCCCTCTGAGGGTCTCCTTAGCTGGTTCAATGCGGTCAATGAGGTAAGGAAAACGGTCCAGCGACTCAAGAACTCTCGCCAAGTGCTCGGCACTTCCCGGTCCAGTTTCACCGGTTCGTTCCTGTTCAAGGGCCCGCTGTTTATCGACCAATTCCTGATAGAGATTTATCCCGTAGGAGTGGGTGACAACTCCGTCTAGGAGTTCGATCCCAAGATCGCGCTGAGAAACGTTCGATACACCACCCTGAGCCAAAAATCCTGTCAGTGAGGGAAGACTCAGGTAGGGCTGTGAAGGATGCCACGTTGGAGGAAAGAGCAGTGAAACCTTCATGCTATATCACCAACTAGGGGGAAAAATAAGATAATTTCTCAATAAATATCGACTCTGTTTTATACACTCCGGCATCTGGCAAATGCAACCCTTGGTGATCCTACGCTCCTACCCATGATCGACTATACCGAGCGATGAGTGAGTGGGGTTGTTGGCGGCCAAATAAAATGAGAAACCCCAGCCCGGCCTGACGCCGGACTGGGGTTTTTTCGTTACGCTATGCTCCTACCCCTAGCGGTAAGAGCTGGTCTCTCCTGAGGCCAGGTCCTTTACTGAAGCTTCAGGGTAAACCAGGTGGAGAGTGCCTTCATGCCGTTACGTTCGACGTTGTTTCCATCCCACACCGCAAACGCGATCGGCACAGACATTCCCGCCTTGAACTGGGTATCGTTGGCATCACCGGTTTCCAATGGACGCTTCACGACCACACGCCATGTTGGGCCGGAGTATCCACCACCCTTCATGGAACCAGCCGGTTCCCACACGCCATTTCCGATGACATCTTGATGCGCTTGCGTCGTGAGGGTGCTGAAACCATTGGCGTTCAGATCCTCAACTGAGCTCACCCGCAATGTCGGGTCAGACATGATGTTTCCTGACCAGATGCCGGGATTGAAGGGCCCGAGGCTCCGGCCGATCCGATCCGGATAGGTCACGCCGCCCGCCGGCTCTTCGAAATAGTAATCCCAGAAAATGCCAGGGTATTGGTCGTCCACATCCCACATACCCGCGCTGTCCTTCCCGAGGTCCTTCTGCCATTCAGCATTCCACCGCCAGATGTTGGTGGTGCCGCCTGACTGACCCATGCACTGGAAGGGTGGCGCCCCAGAGGTGCTGACTGGGAACATGATCGCCGCTTGATCCCGGAAGTCCTGGGGACCAATGGTTGTATCGTTCTTGGTCTGGTCGCTCCACTCTATACGCAGACCGAGCTCTTTCCCGTTGGTCATAGCTTTCACGAACACCGATTTCACCGAAATATTCGGATGCATCGGCGTGGTGATCAGCTGTCCGCTCAAGGGAACAATCACCCCAGGAACGCTCTCCCATACCGGGTTTGCGCCATCCATCGGGATCGATCCCTTGACTGCCTTCGCCGGTATCGTAACCGGCTGGCTAACAGCCAACGGAACCTGGCCGATCGTCAGCATGACGCCAACGATCAACGCAGAGAGAAGAATGCCAAACACCACACGCTTGCTGTGTGTCTGCACTACTCTCATATGACTACTCCTCCTCTCGATTAAAAGATTAAGAACAGTGGTCCAAAATAACTGCCAAGAAAACAAAAGATAAACACCCCGATGAATACGGAAAACGTTAGGCGGTTCCGACCGGCCCCCCCTCCTCCTTGTCTTTTCCCTGATCATTCTTGTCCAAAAATGATTCGGCTCCGACTTCGTTCAGCAACAGACTCAGCTCATTTCCTTGATCTTGCGCACCACACTCATACGTCTGACCTTCCGGTGAATTGAATGTCGCCGGCCGGTAATCGGCTTCGGAGTAAGGTTGCGCAACGACGCCCAGGAATGCGGCTTCGAAATCCATCCAATCCGCCATCAAGTCCGCTACATGTTTATACAAACCAGAATCAGCTTTCTTGACTAACATCCGGCAAAACAGTGGGACCCACCGGCCGATATGATTCTTGACAAATTTTCTCTGTGCATCCAGAACAATCTGGGTCTTGTCTGCTCCATCGTGACAGCGGGAATAGGATTCTTTATAGGCCAGGAAATGCATGAATTCGAACTCGACGCTCAAATGATCCAGTCGCTCATGGATATCCTTGGATAACTCAACCCCGAATGCACGATAAAACCCGGCGATATCACCCATGACTTGGGATTGTGCAAACACGTGATCGTTTCCGAACAGCGTTTCGTAGGGAGGGCAGTCGAGGGTGATGACGTTACTGAATACTCGGCGATGCTCGGCCTGCAGATCGTTGAGTTGCCAGTTGACACATTCCGAGGCGACCACTTTCTCGATCTGATCAAATTGTTTCCGAAGCACCACCAGCTTTTGCTTGGCCCGCTCGCCGCCGATGTTGTCGAGTGCCACGTCCAAGGCGTCGATCGCCGCTCGCCCATCCTCGACGAACTCTCCGCATTGGACATAATCAAGAAACTCGTCGTCTTCTGGATAGAGCAGGCTCCACGACACAAGGAGATAGAGCTTACTGCGATTGAGGGCGCGTTCGACTGCGGGTGAATCTTTGATGGCTGGCGTGGTCGGAATGACCGCGGCTACGGATGGAGAATTCGTTTGCACCGGCTGTTTACTCGTCATGAGAATCAGCTCCTCGGTTTACCCTGTTGCACATATAAATTTCCCGGGCATTCGAGGCCAAACCTTTGGCACAGGTTCGCGTATAATAGGTAAAGGCCCAGGGGTTGTCAAGCGCGATCTCGCCCTTTGCAAGGGATAACTTAAGCCCGTGATTTCTCAAATTATTCTCCCATGTGGTGTGATAACTCTTCTCTCCATCTTCTCTTTTGCTTTCAAGTATGTCCTCTGTCTCACGGACGCGACTGCGCCAATAATCTAAACGGTGTGACTCGAATGGCCACACGATCATTCACTGTTCGACACACTTGTTCGCACAACCCACATCCAACGCAACGCTCGGTCGTCACAACAAGACGCTGCGCGTCAAAGTCCATGGATAGCGCGTCCGTGGGACATTTAGATGCGCAAGCATGACACCCTTGCCCTGCCGTGCACACTCGGTGCGATACAACGGCGCGGCCCATTCGTATTTGCTCACCTTCTTGGATAGGCAGCAACGCCTCGGTGGCACAGGCCGCAATGCAGGGCATGTCCTCGCAGAGATAGCACGGCACCTGATCCGCAAAAATCACCGGTGTCCCGTTCTGCTGATGGAACGTAATAGATCCGTACGGGCAGGCCTTGGCGCAGTCGCCGCACTTCGTACATCGCTCCAAAAACAGCGCCTCGCCAGCGGCCCCGGGAGGACGTAACCAATCCGTCCGCATCGGTGGCGGCGCAGGCTGTGCCGCCACGATCTCTTGGTGTTTGGAAAATTCTTGCGCCGCTTTAGCAACGGACACGACGGAATCCTTGAGGAAGTCGCGCCGGCCGTATGTCGAATCGGTAGCCACAGTGATGCACCGTTATTACATGACGCCGTCGGCACGCAACTTGTAGACCTCGACGCAACGATCGCACGCCCCGAATTCAATATCCCAGCCAGGATGATTCTCGCGGATGAAATCGAGTACGTAGGTCTCGAGTTTATCGCCCATGTCCTCGACCCACGAATAGGTGGGGAACCGGCACAAAGGACAGGGAAAGCCCGGCATTAACATGACCTTGTTTTCCGTCTCCGGAACTTCGCCCCCCTCCACATCCACAGCGCGGTCCATCACGCGCAAGGTATCCGACGCCATTTCGATCAATTCCGAGTGGGTGAAAAAACTCGTCTGCCACAACCCTTCGAAGACCGATTTCAATTGCGGCGCCGGAATCTTGCGATACCAGGAGCGAAATTCTTTGAACCGGTCTTCCTTCCTGAGCATCGGTTCTTTACCGGCGGCCGTCAGGCGACTGTCCACGGTAAGACTCCACAAGATGCGATAGCGATGGAGGATGAGGGTTTCTTCGCCTGGGTTTTGGCCGACCTTGGTATCCGGATCGTACCCAAAGACCGGATCCAGCATGTCCGAGATATGCATCAACTCATGACGGCAATAGCGCGTGAGCGCAGGATCGTAGAATCGACGTGGGATGAGTTTAATCCCGACGCCCTTCAGCCCTTTTTCTTCAAATACCCGAGCCATCTCGTGTTCGACAGAACCCCATTTCCTGAGGATATCGACGCCTTCCTGATCTTCCTTGAGGACTCCCTTGACGAGCACGATCCCGACTCGTTCCTTCAACAAGGGATATTCGTTGAAGGCATCGCGGATGATATCGGAAAACCCCCAGGTACCGAACATGTACTGGTAGAGCTTCTTGAACTCGCTCTCACGATCATCGAGTGTAAACTTCTCATAGATCGGGTCGGCGAGTTCGTGAAACTCTTTGTAATAGGTGGGGTCGCCTTCCCGTTCCGTCTTTTCGACGAACGAGTCTATGACCTCTTGCAGCAATGCGGGCTGAAAACGAAGTTCCATAATAATATCCTTGATCGTTTAATCCAGTCTGGCGTCTGCATACCCTGATGGGGGCGCGTACCAGCTCTCAAGGCCTGCTTGACTTGATGACAGGGCTTCTCTTACGATCACCCCAAGCCGACACGAATTATACTGGCCCGAATCGCCGATTTGCAATCAAGCCTGTCGTCGTGGGCCGATCAACTTTGCTCCCGGTATGAGGATATGAACATGGCTGATCAAATTTCTTCCCAACTTGCTCCTCCTCCCACCCCGCTCACGCCATCGTCGGGAACAAGCGTCACACCAGTCGATTTCCTCGAATACTGGAAGACAGGAGCACGGGAGCTCAATACCTATCGCGGCCATTCGCATGGAGTCTGGTCGGTCGCCTTCGCGCCGGACGGACTGACCCTCGCCAGTGGAGGAGTCGATCGTCTCGTCCGGATTTGGGACATTGAAACCGGGCGCCTCCTGCGCTCACTCAGGGGACACACGGCGGACATCCGATCCGTCGTCTTCACGCCGGACGGCCAGACGTTGGCTACTGCCAGCGAGGATCGCACGATCCGGCTGTGGAACCCGAACACCGGTGAATCGAAGAAGCTCCTCTTCACACGCTATGACCACAATGTTGTCAGCCTTTCCCTTTCCCCTGACGGCCTCATGTTGGCGCGCGGCAGCCACAACAAAGACATCAAAATCTGGGAAGTCACCACCGGTACCGAGCTCATGACCCTTCTCGGCAAGGACCAGTACGACCACCATTGGTCGGTCTGCGTCGTCTTTTCGCCGGACGGTATGCACCTCGCCAGTGGAACGGATATCGGCAAGATCAAGCTGTGGGAAGTGTTACCCAGCGGAGAGGAAAAAGTCCTGCACAACGGGCACTGGAAGGAGCATGAAGACGATACCAGTGAAACGCGCGGGTACTTTATCGAAGACGACGGTGGCTTTCAAAAGCCGATGGACTACTGGATCGGCGCAATGGCCTTTACGCCTGATGCCAAACTGCTCATCACCGGGAGCCGCGACCAGACGATCAAGTTATTCGACATGCCCCACATGACTGAACAGCGGACGCTGAAGGGCCATACCGGCTGGGTGCGCACGCTTATCGTCACGCCGGACAGCAAGGTTCTGATCAGTGCCGGCGATGACGCGACGATTCGGTTTTGGGATTTGTCGAACGGCCGTTGCTTCAGAACGCTGAAAGCCCACACGGCAGGTATTCGTGGAATCACCCTGTCACCGGATGGGATGAACATGGCTAGTGCGTCATGGGATCGCACGGTGAAACTGTGGGCCGGGGGCGTGGAACCCACCGAGTAGTCCCTGCCGGGAGCTGAAAAAACCCGCCGGCCTCGTCCTCGGCGCGCAGGGTTGTGCGGGTGAGAAATCTGGCCTTCTTGAGCATCCTACATGGCATGCTCCGTTATCCCGAACTTGCGGACCAGTGAAGTCCCAGCGTTTCCACATGGTGTTCCACAGCCTGCTATGTTTCCTCCGGCTCATCTTTGGCCGAAGGAATACCATAACGCTTGCATTTCTCCCAGAGCGCTTTACGTGAGAGACCGAGAATTTTCGAGGCCGTGGTTCGACTGCCCTCTACCCTCCCGAGGACCGAGACAATGTATTCACGCTCGAACTGTTCCCGCGCCGTCGCCAGCGAGGTCAGCGGACGCTCTTCGCGCTTTTGTCCCGTCAGCCCTTCGCTACAGAATCCACACGATTCCTGCGGTATCCCGCCTGTAAACGGACAGGACTGGAACCCACACAGATCGGACGGTTGGACCGCATCGCGATCCCGCCCCAGCGCCACCGCACGCTCCACCATGTTTTCGAGCTCCCGCACATTCCCGGGAAATGAATAGCGCAAGAAGAGCTCACGCGCCACGGAAGAAAACCCTTTCAGCGTTTTATTCATCTTGCCGGCGCAGGTCTTCAGCATATGTTCTGCAATGATCATGATGTCTTCCTGCCGTTGACGCAACGGAGGAATCACCACATGCACGACATTCAGCCGATAGAAAAGATCCTCTCGAAACCGTCCCTGAGAGACTTCCTTCCGCAGGTCTTTCTGAGTGGCACAGACCAGGCGCACATCGACATCGATCTTGTCGTTTCCTCCGACCCGCTCAAACTGCCGCTCCTGGAGCACACGCAACAATTTCACTTGAACAACCGGCGAGATTTCCCCGATTTCATCGAGAAACAACGTGCCTCGATGTGCCAATTCAAACCGACCACGCCGCTGCCGCAGCGCTCCCGTGAATGCCCCCTTCTCATGACCGAAGAGTTCCGCTTCCAATAAGGTTTCCGGAAGCGCCGCACAACTGACTTTGATCAAGGGATAGTGGCTTCGGGCGCTGTTCTGATGAATGGCATTAGCCACCAGCTCCTTGCCGGTTCCGCTCTCTCCAAGAATCAGCGTCGTCGAATCCGTTCCTGCCACCAACTTGATCTTCTCGAGCACAGCTCGCATTTGGGTGTTCGCTCCGAGAATGCCCCCGAAACTGAACTTATCTTCCAGCACCGCCTTGAGATCCTGATTTTCGCGCCGCAAGGTCACGATGCGGCCCACCCGCTCGACGATCAGCAATAATTCATCCATTTGGAACGGTTTCGTGATGTAGTCGAAGGCTCCGAGCTTCATCGCGCCGACCGCCGTTTCGACCGATCCGTGTGCCGTAATCACCACGACCTCCGTGTGGGACGAATGCTCTTTGGTCGCTTTGAGCACCGTGAGCCCGTCCGCACCGGGCAGCCGTAGATCGGTGATCACCAGATCGAATGGCCGTTGGCGGATGGCTTCAATACCTTCCGTCCCGGATGCGGCTGCTCCGACGTCATGGCCAATCGCCTCCAATGCATCGACCATCGAAAGCCGCATGAGCGGCTCGTCATCCACGAGCAGGATACTCAGCCCCCTCATGACACCCTTTCCATCAATGAACGTTCCCGGGTGACGGGAAGACAGAGGGTAACGGTCGTGCCCTTCCCGACCTCGCTGTCCACCAAAATCTTTCCTCCGTGGCGCTCGACGATACCCAGACTGACCGACAGGCCGAGGCCGGTTCCTTCCCCTTCGCTCTTGGTCGTAAAGAAGGGATCGAAGATCCTCTGCAGGACCGCCGGCGGAATGCCCGATCCGGTATCACGAACCTCAACCAGGCAGACCCCTTCGACCACGGATGTTCGAATCGTCAGCACCCCTCCGTCTTTCATCGCTTGCACTGCATTTAATACCAGGTTCATCAGCACCTGCTCAATCATATGCCGATCGACCATGACATTCGGCAATCCATGGCCGAGCACTGTTTCTAACACAATTCGGTTCGGAGCAAAGAGGTGCGTCGTCAAGACCAATACCCGATCGACGACGTGATTGATGTCAGTCAGTGTGAACTCCGGCTCATGCTGCTGGGAGAAGTCGAGGAGTTGGCGAACAATCTTTTGTACACGGCGTACGCCATCTTCCATCGACACTCGATATTCTTCCTGCCGGCTCGATGATAGCGTCCCTTTTCTCAAGTTGTAGAGACAGTTGAGGATGCCCCCAAGGGGATTGTTGATTTCATGCGCCACTCCTGCGGCGAGCCTTCCGACCGAAGCCAGTTTCTCCGAATTCCTGATCTGCTGCTCCAGTTTCTTGGTTTCGGTCATATCGCGGGCGATGCCCAGCACCCCCAGGATCCCCCCCTCGACCGCGTGCAACGGGGAAACACTGACCATCACCGCTCTCGGCTCTCCTGTGCGAGTCACGACTTCAACCTCATAGACCTGCTTGGCGCCGATATCCAACGTACTCTTAAGACGTCTCCCTCGATGGCGCTTAGAGAGAAGGGCGAGGTACGGGCGCCCGAGCAGATCGTCTTTCCGGTAACCCCATGCTTCGATCTTGCTGTTCACATAGGTAAATCGTTGTTCGGTGTCGAGCGTGTAAATGACATCATTGGCGTTCTCGAGCAGATTTTCCAGGTACTGCTTGGTCTCTTCAATTTCCCGCGTGCGCTCTCGGACCTTTTCCTCCAACTCTTCCCGGTATGTCTCCAACTGTCGTTCGAGACGCTTCCGGTCGGTTATGTCTCGCAACTGCACCATCACCAATAGTTGATCAGCCACTCCGACGCGGATCAAGTCCATTTCAGCAGGGGTTTCCCGTCCATCGGCATGGCGCACCATGATCTCCTGAGTGGACACTTTCCGCTGCCCCGTAATGATGTCGCTCAGCCACCCGCGCAACGCATCGTGATGGCCGAAGAGGACGACTTCGAACAGACTACGGCCAACCACGTTCGCCTCTGCGTATCCCAGCGCTTGCTCCTCACGTTTGTTGACAGCGACGATCATGCCGCTCGAATCCACCATGAACACCGAGTCCGCCACCAAGTCGAACAGCGCCTTGTACCGCGCTTGCGAGGCCACGAGCTGTTGGGTCCGCTCCGAGACGGCCTGTTCAAGCTTCGTCGTGTATTCTTGTAGTTGGTGCTCAAGCCGATGTCGTTCGGTCACGTCGCGCACAAACGCGCGCGAGTGCACCAGCCCGCCCCGCTCTTGGTCGATCAACGCCGTGGCATGAATCTCCACGTCAATCGGGTGACCGTCTTTCGCCAGAAACACCGTCTCGATCGAACTGCGCCCTTGTGCCACCAATCGTTCCAGATATTGCAATACGAGTGGCTCCTGGCCCCGCGGCACCAAGTCCCAGAGCCGCATCGACAGCATCTCATCGAGAGTATATTTCAGCTTTTCGAGGCCCGTCTTGTTCACATGGACAAACTGGCCGCTCCGGTTCAATTGATAGATCATCTCTGGAGAATGCTCGATCAAATCACGGTATTTCTCTTCAAGGTGGCGCACATCCACCACGCGTTGTTCGATCTGTGCAAAGGATCGTTGTAGATTCGTCGCCATTTGGTTGAACGCATCGGCCAGCCCTTCAATTTCATCGCCGGTTTTCAGCTCCAGCCTCCGGTCCAACCGTCCGCTTCCGATTTCACGCACGCCGTCGTGCAACAACTGAATGGGATGCGCGATCCGGCGTGCAACGATCACCCCAGTCCCCCAGAGCACCGCAAGCACGAGCAAACCATAGAGCAGCACTTTCGCCACGAGTTCGGCGAGCGGCGCATAGGTCTCTTGAGGATCCTGCCGTACCACGGTGATCCACTGTTTTCCTCCGAGGCTCCCCGGGGCCAAACTCTCGCCGAGTCGGACAGGAGCGAACCCGACCAAGGCGTCCCGGCTCCCATGCGAATCGTCCGCCACAATGGCCCAACCAGCTTTCAGTCCACCGAGAGCACTGACCAACTCAGGCCTCACCGTATGTTCTTCCGGTGTCAGGACCGGACAGATGACAGGAACACCATCGGAACTGAACAGCATCGCGTGACCGGTCGCCCCGATGGTCACTTCGGCAATGGCATGGAAGATCGTATCTCGACGCAGGAGGATTGTGACCGCTCCAATCACCGTCCCCTTCGTTTCGTCCACAATGGGCGCCGCCACCACAACCACGTGAGTCCCGAAACCGGGGTCGAAGGCGATCTCGCTCACATAGCTCCTTGGACTGCCGCCTTTCACCACCGCCTGCCACCACGATGTCTTCCCATAAAAATACTCTACTTGCGGAATGGAACTGATCACCAGCGCCCCTTCTAGGTCAGTCACCAGAATTCCCACATAGTCCGACTTCCGGATGTCATGCCACCGGATAAGGTAATTGGTGACGATGCGATTGATGAAGAGGGGAAACTCGCTTCGTTTATCCCTCTGGCGCCATCGCTGTTGCCAATCCTTGATCATGCCCTGGATGCTTTGCACATCCTTCCCTTCATACGTGCGGTTGGCTTCGGTGACGGCGGTGCGGAGAAAAGGCGTCGTGGCAAGCTGCTGGGCCTCGTTCATCCCGCGGCTCACCTGCATTTCGATGCGTCGCGCAGCTTCTACGGCGACTTCTTTGAAGTTGGCGCCGGTCATTTCGCGAAGCGCGCGTCGCTCCTCGACGTAGGTGAGCGCTAGGAGAAGGGTGAGGGGCAGAAGTCCGACCATCACGATCGCCGTGATGATCTTGTGCTGGAGACTGTGAGACCGACTCCAGAGTGTCATGGGTATGCCAGCGAACAGCTGATTCATCCTGACGGCCCGGCCGCGGAGACGCGCCCGATGGAAGGCTAGCTCCGCTTCAACAGCCGCCCGGACGTTCCAGGCCAGAGCAATAGCAACGGACTCGCGACGAAGATCGACGAAAAGGTTCCGATGATCACGCCCCCCAAGAGGGCGAGAGAGAAGTCGTGCAAGACTTCTCCTCCGGCCAACGTCAGAGGAATCAGCACCAACACGACGGTCAAACTGGTGACGATCGTGCGGCTCAAGACTTGGTTGATCGCATTGTTGATGATGGTCTCTTCGCTGTCCCGCCGCCGCAACCGGAGATTTTCTCTGATACGGTCGAATACGACGACCGTGTCCGTCATCGAATAGCCCGCTAACGTCAGCAATGCCGTCACCACGAGCAAGGTAATTTCCTTATCCAGAACATAGAAGGTACCCAGCACCGCCAACACGTCATGGAAGGTCGCCAACGCCGCGGCAATGCCGAATCGCAGCTCGAATCGCGCCGCCACGTAGAGGATGATCCCGGCAAAGGAAATGAGCACTGCGATGAGAGCGTCCTGCTGAAGCTTCTGCCCGATAGCCGGCCCGATTTCCGTGCTGGAATCGACCACGAAATGGTTCGCGGGGAACTCTTTCGTAAAGACCGCCACGACCCGTTCGGCAACCTTCTCCTCAAGAGTCGTCGAGGTCTTCAGGCGGATCAGGAGTTTGTTCTCCTGACCGAACTCTTGCAGCTCGGCGTTGGCCAGGCCGTTCTCCTCCAAAATCTTTCTCGCTTCGTCGATCCTGATCGCTTGGTCGAACTTCAGCTGGACCGCCGTGCCACCGGCGAAATCGATGCCGAGGTTTGCAGCCCCCCGGGAAATCTGAATGACCGCTATAAGCCCCAGCACCACCATGATGCCCGAAAAGAGAAAAGAAAAGCGGCGCTTTCCCATAAAATCGATATTGGTTTTCCCGAGAATCTCCAACATGCAGGCTCCTCCGAACTAGATGCTTAACTGTTCTACTTTGTGTCGTTGATTCAGGAGGTCGAAGATGACCTTGGTACCGATCAATGCCGTAAACAGATTGATCCCGATTCCGAGACAAAGGGTCACGGCAAATCCTTTGATCGGCCCTGTGCCGAAGAGGAACAACGCTACTCCTGTAATCAGCGTGGTCACGTGGGAGTCGACAATCGTCAACAGCGCCTTGTCATATCCTCCGTCCACCGCCAGCCGAACCGCTTTCCCCAGTCGGAGCTCTTCACGAATACGTTCAAAGATCAGGACGTTCGAATCCACGCCCATCCCGATCGTCAAGACGATCCCGGCGATTCCCGGCAAGGTGAGGGTTGCGTTCAGCGCAGAGAGGGCGCCGATTAAACAGACCAGGTTCAGTACCAGCGCAAAGTCCGCAATCACCCCGGACATCCGGTAATATACGATCATAAACACCACGACCATGGCGCCGGCAAACAGCGTGGCCTGCACCCCTTTCTCGATCGAATCCTTCCCCAGAGACGGTCCGACCGTGAGGTCCTGAATGATTTTGAGCGGAGCCGGCAAGGCGCCGGCCCGGAGCACAATGGCCAAGTCGTTCGCCTCTTGGGTTGAAAACGTCCCGGTAATTTGCGCCCGTCCCCCGGTGATGCGCTCCTGAATCACCGGGGCCGAGTAGATCGTGTTGTCCAGTACCACGGCCATTCGCTTTTTGACGTTGTCGCCCGTTATTCGTTCGAACTCCCGACCGCCCTTGGCATCAAAGGTGATCGACACGTAGGGATCGTTGAATTGACCGATCGAGACCCTTGCATCGCTCAATACATCGCCGGTCAACATAACCCGTTTTTTCACGAGATAGGGAATCCGGTATTCGCGGCCAGTGTCCTTCTCGACTGCCCGTTCAAAGAGGATTTGGTCGCCGATAGGCAGCTTCGCCTCGGCCTGTTTCAGAATCTCCGCTTCTTTGTCTTTTGGAATACGGGCGGGTAGGTCGAGCTTCAGCTGGTTGTCCTCGTCGAGCATCTTGAATTCGAGCAACGCCGTCTCTTTGATCAGATCCTTGGCCCGCTTGGGCTCCTTGACGCCGGGCAACTGCACGACGATCTGCTTCAACCCCTGCCGCTGCACCATCGGTTCCGCCACGCCGAATTGGTCAATGCGGTTTCGGATTGTTTCCAATGCCTGGTTGATCGCGGAATCCTTGATCCGCTTGACCTCTGCCTCCCGCAGCTCCCACACCAGCCTGTTGGCCGACCCGGCGGACTCCGTCTCGCTGAAGGTCGGAAAATCATCGATCATCTTCTGGATCTGCGCTTTGAGTTCGGCGTTTTGGAATTGGATCGTGACCTGGGTCGGTCCCGTCCGCGTTATAGACTCGACGGGGATTTTTTTATCGACCAACAAATCTTGCAGCGCCACGACCGATCGATCGACAGCGATCTCGACCGCGCGGTCTTCGTCCACCTCCATGACAAGGTGAATTCCGCCTTGGAGATCCAAGCCGAGCGTAACGCCTTTGCTCGGCATCACCTTCTTCAGCCAGTCAGGCAATGCCTGATAGAACGGTTGATAGGACGGGACGAAGAAGATGACCGACACCACCACCACTAACACCAACAATGTTAACCGCCCACCCACTTTTTTCATGTCGTCTCTAACCCCTTTGTCACTCTTGGCCTATGAGTCCTTATCCTTGTCCTCGTCGTCGCGGCGTAATCGGGCAATATGTTCCCGTTGTATCCGGATCTTCGCACTATCGGCGATCTGTAGCGTCACCGTCTCCTTCCCGAGATTCGTCACGGTACCCCAGATACCAGACCCCGTAATCACCTTGTCGCCCTTCTTCAGGGCCTCCAGCAACGCCTTCTGCTGTTTCTGACGTTTTTGTTGCGGCAAAATGAGCAGGAAATAGAAAATGACGAAGATCAGCACGAAGGGAATGAGAGACATGAGCGTCCCGGAACTCGAACTCCCTCCACCAATCCCTTGAGCCCACGCGACCGATTGCATTACCATAGAAACAGTTTCCTCCTCGACAGGGTTAATCCCATCTCGCATCCCGTTGCGCATCCACTTCAGCCACGCCTGTGGTGAAGGCGTCCGATACAGCCCTGTCGCGGGGTCGGTAAAACTCATCCCGGAATGACCCTAACCTTCCCTGCGCGATCGCTGACCGGACCTGGCCCATCAGATCGGCGAAATACCAGAGATTGTGTATCGTATTCAATCTCGACGACAGCATCTCTTTCACTTGGAAGAGGTGATGCAGATAGGCACGGGAGTATCGCGCGCAGACCGGACATCCGCAGGCCGAATCGATAGGCTGTTCATCGCGAGCATACTGCGCTTGCTTGATCACCACCCGCCCAAAACTCGTAAAGAGCGAGCCGGTCCGCCCATGCCGCGAAGGCACCACGCAGTCGAAAAGATCGATGCCGCGCGCCGCCCCTTCGATCAAATCCTCCGGCATCCCCACACCCATCAAATACCGTGGCTTCGAAGCAGGCAACTCCGGCACGGTCGTATCCAGCATGGCGTACATCTCTGCCTTCGATTCTCCCACCGAGAGCCCCCCGACCGCATAGCCCTCGAAGCCGAGCCCGACGAGTTCACGCGCCGAGGTCACGCGGAGGCTTGCATCCAAACCGCCTTGCACGATTCCAAAGAGGGCTTGATCGGCGCGACGCCGACTGGCCTGACAGCGTTGTGCCCACAGGGTGGTCCGTCGCACGGCATCGTGTACGACCTCCTTCTCAGCCGGCAAGGCCACGCAGTGATCGAAGGCCATCATGATATCGGCCCCCAATGCTTCTTGGATCTCAATGGCCGTTTCCGGCGTAATGAAATGCGTTGACCCATCGAGATGCGATTGAAAGCTTACGCCTTCGTCCGTCACCTTGCATAATTTGGCGAGGCTGAAAATCTGAAACCCCCCGCTGTCCGTCAAGATGGCTCTGGACCACCCGGTGAACCGATGCAACCCGCCCATCTCAGCCACGATCTTATGACCGGGCCGCAGATAGAGGTGGTAGGCGTTGTTCAGCATGAGGCGAAAACCGAGCTGCTCTAAGTCAAACGGATCAATCCCCTTCACCGGCCCCAGCGTACCAACCGGCATGAAGGCCGGCGTATCGATCTGGCCATGTGCCGTGTTGAGTCTTCCCAACCGTGCGCTCGTCGAGTGATCCGTCTGCTGAACCGAAAAGTCCACAGTCCCTCTTGCTGGCTACATCTGGTCCGGTGCGGAAATCCCAAGCACCCCGAGTCCATTTTTCAAGACTTGCTGGATTCCCAGCATCAGCGCCAATCTTGCTGCAGTCCGCTCAGGGGTCGGCACTTCCTTCTGCAGCCCCTCGCCTGGGGCCAACCCCTCCGGCATAACCCCCAGTAGCTCACGATCCGCAGCGGGAGGGAGAATCCGGTGCTTGTTGTAAAACGTATGCAGCAGCCCGGCCAATTGCTGGAGGTAATAGGTCATCCGGTGAGGCTCGTGGGCCATCGCACTGCCCTGCAAGACCGCGGGATAGGCAGAGAGCTTTCGAATCAGCCCCAATTCGTCCGGGTCCGTCAATACCGTCAAATCCGTCTGGCTGGGCAGGGGACAGGGGATGCCCCTCGCGGCCGCAACGCGCCAGAGACTGGCGATCCTGGCATGGGCATATTGCACGTAGTACACGGGATTATCGGATGACCGCTGCTTGGCCAGTTCCAAATCAAAGTCGAGATGAGAGTTGGAGTCGCGCATCAAAAAAAAGAATTTGGCCGCATCAGCTCCGACTTCATCGATGACTTCCCGCATGGTGATGAATTCACCGGCCCGCTTCGACATTTCCACTTTTTTTCCGCCGCGCAACAGATTCACCATCTGGACCAGTACGACCTGCAGGCGATCTTTCGGATAGCCGTAGGCCTGCACCACCGCTTGCATGCGAGGAATGTAGCCATGGTGATCCGCGCCCCAGACATCAATGAGCAGATCATATCCACGCCGCAACTTATCCTGATGGTAAGCGATATCCGAAGCCAGGTAGGTGTACTCGCCGTCCTGTTTCCTGACGACGCGATCCTTTTCGTCACCGAATGCCGACGATCGGAACCACCAGGCGCCTTCCTGCTCAAACAGGAACTGTTGCGATTTCAATTCATCCAAGACCCGTTGGACGGCCCCTGAGTTCACGAGAGAAGCCTCACTGAACCACGACTCGAATCCGACTCCAAAGGATTTCAGATCCTCGCGAATCAGGGTCAGCAGTTCCTGATAAGCAAACGATCGACAGCGCTCCTCCACCTCTGTGGCCGGACGTCCGGTCAACTCAGGTCCGAGCTGTTGCTTCACTCGCTCGGCCACGGCCGTGATGTAGGCCCCGTGATAACCCTCGGACGGAAACTCTACCGGCCGGTTCGACAACTCCTCGTATCGTGCATAAACGGAGGCCCCTAACAGTTTCATCTGCCGACCAACGTCATTGATGTAGTACTCACTCACCACGTCATACCCGACCGCCTTCAGCATGTTCGCGACGGCCTGCCCGACCGCGGCGCCACGCCCATGTCCCACATGCAAGGGGCCGGTGGGATTCGCACTCACATACTCCACCAAGACGCGGCGTCGCTGCCCCAGCTCGGCGCGCCCATAGTCTGGTCCTTGTGTTTCGATTTCTCTCAGCACTTCCTGCCAGACGACAGGCTTGACCGTGAGGTTGAGAAACCCAGGCCTGACGATCTCGATTCGGTCGAAGAGTTGTTCGCGCTGAGAAAGATTGTCGATGATAATTTGAGCAATGTCGTGAGGCGCTCGTTGCTCGGACGCTGCGAGAGACATGGCGACCGTCGAGGCTAAGTCTCCCCACTCAGGGCGCTTGGGAGCATCGAGACTCAGTTGAGGCCACGATTCCGTCTTCAGTTGGCCCTTCTTTTTGGCGCCATTGAGCGCTCCGAGAAGCGCACTAGTGACCTTTTCCTGAACGACCCCACTGGACAAGAAAAAAACTCCTAAGTCCTTACCATTGAAAGGAAAAACGAACTTGCCACTTTAGCATACGGGATAGTCAGTGACAAGGCGCTGGAGGGGATTCTCTATCGGACAGCTCCTTCCTTAAGCTGTGCAAGACAGAGTGTTACCAAATGGTCCTGTCGTATATCGAGACAAGGTTTTTTTTCGCACCGGCTCACCTCATCCCATGATTGGCAGAGGCAGGGTGAGCCCTGCACCACGGTGACATGGACACCGCGGGGAGCCCAGCGAGCGGGATCAGTCGGCCCAAACAGCGCAACTGTCCGCACTCCCATCAGCCCTGCCATATGCGTGACTCCAGAGTCCTGCCCGATAAAGAGACGCGCCTGGGTAAGCACCCCTGCAACGGTGAGAATATCAAGGCCCTTCAGGACGATCGGTGGGCTCACGCATGACTGGAGGAGATGTTCGACCGGTTCCTGATCTGCCGGCCCTTCTAGAATCACCGGAGTTGCCCCGGAAGCCTGAATCGCAATAATTAGAGATGAAAGTATCCCAGGTGCCACACACTTATGGGCACTCCCACTCCCCGGATGGATGACGACAAGAGACTGTCCGATCGAAAGGCCAGCTGCTTCAAGACAAGTTTGTCCGACACGGAGGAGCGGTTCCGTTACCGCCAGCAGGATATCCCCTTCACCCGAGGACGGTGCCTCATGGATCGCTTCAAGAAAACGATCCCGTTGGAGTGTCGCGTGGATCGTGGGGGAGAAGGGAGACCGCACGATAACCTCTCGTACGCCGAGGGCCTTGAATGTCCCGTTCAACTTACCATCAAGATCCTCCAGCCAGCCAATGGCGAGATCGCAGGCCTGCAACCATGTCTGAAGCTGACCCGTGACCGACTCAGCCCCGGCGAATAAGTCCGTGCAGGTTCGCCCCTGCATAGAGATATGCTCATCAATGATGCGGCACGCGAGTAGGAGCTTCGCGACCTGATCCTCCGCACAGAGCACGAGCCGATGCTTAGAGAAGCGGGTGCGCAAGCGAGTCATGGCTGGAACAGCTAAAAGCACATCGCCAAGACCACCGGGATGAACCATCACGATCGTCCTTGTCACGATGAGTCCTGGCATGTTCCTGAAAATCTATTGTGAGCCATTTGGGAGGCAACGATCAGCATGTTTAAGATAAGAAGGAAACGGGCAGAATGGCTAGTCGAATGACAAGCAAGTTCGGCGAAGCGAGACGGGAATCCACGCTGTCCATATCGCACCTTTCTGACACCACGGCTTGTGGCCGCTGACCGATTTTCCCAACATCCCATTACCGTTGTCCTGTAGGAGGAACCCGATTCAACAGGGACCGTGCCACCTCAAGATCCGCTGGTGTATTTACGTTTTGGAAGGAACGCCCTGATGGATCGATAGTGAACAGATCCGCCTCGGTGATATATCGTACCCGAAGGGACTCGTGCGACACCATCTCTTGAATCTTGAGCTGTCGTGCCTGAATCATCTGTTCAACGACCGGCAGGCATTGTTTACCATACAATGCATGCATCGGATGTAACCGAGCTGCGAGTTTCGCCATCACAATATCTGCGGTGACTCTCCCACTCGTGAACCGGCTAATGACGGTCGGGTCGAGAAACGGCATGTCGCATGCGACCACGAATGTGTAGGGCGTTGTTGCCTGCATGAGCCCGGTGTATAACCCTCCAAGACTGCCGCAACCTGGCACCAAGTCTCGCACAACTCTGGCGTCGACATCGAGCGGAGGGCTGTCCTGCGCAATGACGACCAATACCTCCTGAAAGATTGAGCGAAGCACACTCAGCCCACGTTCAAGGAGTGTCTGCTCCCCGACGACGAGATACCGTTTGTCTTCACCCATTCTCCGGCTCTTGCCTCCGGCGAGAAGGACGCCGGTCACATTGATGTGCATCATGCCCTCAATTCAGACGGCCTCAAAAAAGAAGGAGGGGGTGGGTCACCCCACCCCCTCCTGATTCTTCAGACTTCCCCGGTTCAGGTGAACGTTAGAGGGTCTTTCCCTTCCGCTTGTTCGATCGTCTGGTGAGAACCCAACCTTCCAGAAGGACCACACCAAGGGCGATCACGACAGGATAAATGTAAGCTTCGCGAGGCGTCGGCGGCTCCAGGAAAGTATAGTAGAAGGCCGAAACGGCCATCTTCCGTCCTGCATCACCATTGTGACCGTCCCAGGCAAAGAACACTGTGGGAATGTATTGTCCCATTTCGAAGAAGGTATCTTCGTCATAGTCCTGATCCTTTTTATTCCCCAATGGCCGCTGAACCATGACCGTCCATCGGCCATTCTTCCACTCCGAATGCAGAATCTTGATATTCTCTTCGTAGTTGTCCCGCTCTTCAAAGTCCTTATCCCATCCGGTGCCTTTGAAAGCACGGAGCGAACCGTCAGCCTCCCACTTCACAATGTCGACTGGGTATTGCTCATTGCTGCCGAACAGATACCGCGGCTTAATCGGTGCGGGAAGGTCTTTCCATTTCACGGCAGTTTCCATGGCAATCGCATCGTTGTAGACCGTGTAGTTATTCTGATGCGAGGCGATAGAACCCTCTTCGCCGGTCTTCGGATCCTGCTCCTTGACATCGACATTGACCGACGTGGGAGCCCAAGGCAACTTCCCTTCGGCTGCGCTCTTCGTCCGGTCATCCCACTGAAACATGAACACGATGGACGTATCGTTGTAGAGCGACTTCACCCAGATATCGTCTATCCGGTTCACGAAGTTTCTCGGCTTGTGGGTGATCTGACCACCCATCGCGACATACCGCCTGGCCCGATTCTTCCACAGTTCGTGCTCTGGATCTGCTGGAATCTCTCCTTCCACCACACCTGAGGACACCACAAAATTGATCTTCGGCTTGTCCGTCAATGGATCGATCGAGAGAGGCTTCCCATCTGCCTCACGCTCACACAACGAGTTCACCCAGTTGGCAATGTGCCAACGTTCTTCGACCGTGGTGTTGTCAGCGAACGAGGGCATGGGAGTGCCGTTGACTCCGGTCGAGAACGTCCGGAAGATGTTCTTGACGTTATAGGGATCTTGCCGGCTGCCCCGGAAGTTCCAGCACTTATGCCAATCTGCCGGCTGGATCGAAAAACCCCAGTCATCCTTCAGATTGAAGGCATTGCCGTCACCACGGCCGTCAGTGCCGTGACACTCGACACACTTCTTCTCGACAATGAGCTCCGCTCCCTTTTTTAGACTCTCCTCCGTCGCGGCAATCGGCTTCAGGTCGTCCATCTGCAACACGGTCTGGCTCTCAGATTGCTTGTCGGTAAATTTTCGGTCTTTTACCAGCTGCGTGGTGACGAAAGACAATACTTGAAGCCGTTGCTCTTCCGTCAGAATACCTTCCCATGATGGCATGGCGGAACCTGGCAGACCGTGCGTGACAGTCTCAAACAGGTCGTTCTGGCCGGGAATGGGTTTCTTGGCATCGAACAACGGCAACTCACCGCTGGCGGTGTGCCGAATCTTGAATGTCCCCTGGTTGAAATTGCGGGGACGCGGCCAGAGACGATCGGCACCGGGCCCATCGCCCGCGCCATCGACCCCGTGACACCAGACACATTTGGTGAAGTAGACCCGCTTTCCTGCTTCGATCATGTCAGCAGGCGCCTCAGGTGCTAATTCGCTCTTTTTGAAGCCCTCAGGAAGGGCATCTTGGGCAAAGGTCAATCCCCCGGTGCTTCCCGAGACCAGGATAATTCCAAAGGCGGTCGCGAGGAGCGTACTCGCCTTTAGACTAAACGAATTCTTCATGGTTTCCCTCATGTCGTAAATCCAGGTTGGCTATAAATTCCCGTGAACGACTAGTCCCAGGTCCGGGGGTAATACCCCGTGTGCCAATACTCGAACAAAATAACTTTCCAGATTTCGTCCACGGTCAGATGCTGTTCCCACGGCGGCATCACAGAAGCCCAGGGGAATCCTTCGTTCGGCAACCCGATTCCCCCCTTGGATACGCGCCAGAAGATGAACGTTTCCTGTAATTGTGCAATCGTTCCCGGGTCTGTAAAATTCGCCGGGATCGGATTGAATGCAAAGGCATGGAGACCGCGGCCGTTCAGGTTATCGCCATGGCAGAAGTGGCAGTTTTGGAAGAAGATCTCTCCGCCCTCACGCACATACTTGAGGTAGCCTTGAGCATCCTTGTCCCAGGGATTGGCATTCGGCTTCATCAACCGGCCCATGCCCTGTTCCACAATATTCGCGTTGGTATACTCCTGATCGTACTTTCCTTCAGGATTGACACGATAGGGGTTCTGGGACGTTTGAAGTGTATAAGTTTTTCCATGCACCTTGGTGCTGGCCGGCGGCGCAGGATGCACCGTCCGCAACTCGATCGGTTCCTCTGATCTCGGGACCATCGCGTTGTATGAGAACCCGCCGATCAGAATTGGCAACACGATCAGATATGCATAGCGTAGTAGCTTGTTCGCCCCGGTCTGGGCATCCAGAATGTTCATGATCGGCTGCTTGAATTTCTTCCAATCTTCCTCGTTCGCAGAGACCCACATAAAAACGGCTATGAGTGAGACGGTCCCATACATGGCACGAACGCTGAATGGAATCGGTGGATACACGCGGTATTTCAAGTACAGGAGAATGAACACCCAATAAAGAGTCCCCTGCCAGAACCGCGGGAACGCCATTCCCATGGACGCCATTAAGTAGCTAAGCCCTGCGAAACCCGCCACAAACAGCGCGAGTTCCACGAGCATTTGAAACGGCATGTAACCTTCGACCAGGCGCACAGTGTTTGACGGAACGATGTCCAAGATCATTCCGACAAGAAGGAGTAGTCCTACTACCCCTATGAGTGCCCCGACTGACATTAATGCTTTCATCGGTGAACTCCCTTTGCTCGACAAAAGAGATAGATAGCCACGATTATGAAATCTTCGGTGGCGGGGAACCCGCTTTCACCTGCGACAGATAATCGACGATCTTCTTGATGGCGCCTGCGCTCAATTTCTGGCCGAATACCTTCGGCATCAGATTGTCAGGAAATCCTTTTACAACATACGTACTGGGTGACACCACGGACTCCATGATGTAATCCGAAGTACTACGCGCGGTTCCCTTGTATGCTGGATCCTTGATTCGGTTCGGTGCGTTGGTTCCCTCTTCTAGCTTAGGACCTTGGGTGCCAACCGCACCGGGGATGCCTGGAATGGTATGGCAAACCACGCACTGCGCTTTTGCGAAAATCTGATCGACTGGTTCAGATCCGTCAGCCAAGAGCGCGCTTGCCGCACCTGCTGGCTTATCTTCCTGCTGTTTGGGCCGGTCAGCTTCAGGAACAAACTTCTCATACGATTTGATGATCTCTTCATATGTGGGAGCGTCGCGTCCTTCGCGGACCCACAACCAGGTATCTACGGCCGCCAATTCTGGCAGTGAGAGCGATATCGGTGGCTTGTGGATCTTAGGCATTGGGCTTTCCTTGTCGTTGGTACCCTTTACACCGTACCCTGAGACCACATAGCAGCTTGGACAGGCATGCGACTCGGCAATGTACTCTTGCCCGGTTGTCGCAGTACCACAACCTGGGCATGCCTCCTTCTCGGCATATTCACGCTTGGCCGGTTCCCCCTTATGATACTTGGGATCTTCAAGTCGTTCTTTCCCTGCCCGCTCAGGAAGCCCGTCGAGGTTCGGTGCACGCTCGCCCAACATCCCCTTATGGAAGGCATGACAGAGCGGACACTGTCCTTTTCCTATTGCTCCCTGAACCTTGTTTTGCCCGATGCCGCCGAAAATGATCTTTTCACCTTCATCGGCCAGCTGTTGAGGCGTCATGGCGTCGAAAACCAACTTCACGTCTGGGGGAGGAAATCCGCCTTCCACCTGCGGCAACCAATTCCCATACCCTGACAAAGCAGCGGCAACAAGGAACATGAAGCCACCAATTTTAAAGAGTGCCGCTTGGTTTTTGAAATAGATCCCCATCATGAAGGCCAATGCAGTGATGATAACTAAGGAGACAGGAAGCATCCGGTTCGCTGCATAGAAACTCGTCTTGTAGTTGGCGATGGCCACCAACAACATGACGGCGGCAATCATGCCGATAAAGAGCTTGAATGTCGCACGTTTCTTTGCGACGGGATCACTGATCGATACCTGAAAATACACAAGGAGAACGGCGAGAAGCGCTAGTAACGGCCATCCTATTGATAGAGCTTCGTTTATCAAATCGCCCACGGTTATAACCTCCTGAGGTTTGGGTAGGAGTGGCGGCACATTCTTCGTGCCTCCACCCCCCCAATCAAAATCCTAAAGATGATTAGTGGCCCACAGCCGGCTGCGCTGCGCCGCCTGGAACCCCTGCCTTTGCCTCGACAGGCACCTTTTTCATCCCGAGGCTTCCCAGCCAGAAGACGAAAAGGATGCTGACCCAGAAGAACAGCACATTGAATGAAATCATGTTCGCCGCAAAACCCACCGTGTGAGTATAAGCCCAAGGTGAGTTATCACGCATGATCTCATTCACATGCCAGAACAACCGGACCGAGGAGCGGATGTATCCCATCAACCCCATCATCCAGGTGAAGGCGGTCGCGAGCATAATCAGCGCATATTGTGAACGAACAGAGATCTTCCCCCACTCAATTGCTCCCATCTGCTTTGCGCCCTTCATCATCACTCCGTTGAGCGCAAACATGAAGAAGAGGCAGGACAGCGTCGTGGCGACTTGAGGAACAGACAGACCTACCCGCACGTTAGCGGGGATGTAATATCCGTAGATCGCCAGCCAGATGATATTCACATAGGCGCATCCGAAGAAGACCCCCATGAAGATATTCCCGAACTTCGACCAGGACACCGTCGATACCTTGTTCCCTCGCATGTACCAGACAAAGCTCAGAACGGTGGTGGTGATGATGACGTTAATCCCACCGTTCTTGGCCGACATGACGCCATAGTTTCCCAGCACCGGGTGCTGTTGACCACCCATAGCTTTGAGCTCCGCAGGAGTCATGACTATCGTGTGGGGGGTAATGAAAACCAGGAAGCCGACCACGAGAAGGAATACGAGATACTTGATATAGCGTTGATATTTTTCAGCGCCCCGCATCCGACCAAGCGCCTGCCAGAGATAATAGTTGGAGCTCAAGAAGAGGATGCCGATCATGGTGGCTTGAATGATGAAAAGCCAAGCGAGGAGACCCCCCATAAGCGTAATCCCCATTTGCTGACGGTAGGCATACACCTCGCGCATCAGCCAGTAACCGGCGAACGGCAGGGGAATCAAGAACGCCACGCCAAGCGCCATGGCGATGTAGCCCATCCAGTCGTAGTGAGCACGATCTTCATCTGTCTTGGAGGCCAAGAACTTATAGGCCGCGTAAGCCGCCACCACACCGCCGCCAAACGCCATGTTGCCGAGAATACGGTGGACATTGAGCGGGTTCCAGAGGGCAGTATGGATAACATGCCAAATATTCCCCAAATACCGGCCCTGCTCATCGACTCCGGCTGGCGACATCATGAAGCCAATCCAGGAATTGGCCAGGAACATCAGCAACGTGCCGATCACGTTCAGGATCACCGACATACTCAAGTGAATCCACTTGAGGAACCCTTCCTTCATCTTGTCCCAGCCGTAGTAATAGATATACAGGGTTCCGCTCTCCGCCACGAACATCAGCGCATAGATGTGCATGACCGGGCGGAAGATACCGGAGAGATAGCCGAAAAATGCAGGATAGAGGGTCAGGAAGGTGAAGATCAGGATACCGCCAAGAATCGCGGTGATCGAATAGGCCGTCAAGCTGATCTTAATGAAATCATAGGCGAGCTGATCATACCGCTTCGCCATCGCCTTATCCTTCGTCACCACCCCCATGAACTCAATAACCATACAGAAAATTGGAATCGCGAGCACGAAACTTCCGTAATAGAGGTGCTGTTGGTTTGCAAACCAGAGCAGCACGCGGCTCTCAAAGTTGTACCGAGGGTAATCCCGAGGACCATCGACAGTCTTCGGAGCAGGGGCACCGACGACAAGGCCCTCCGTCTTATAGTAGACATCTCGCCCCTTCTCAACCTTCGCCGCGCCTTCCTTTTTCACCTCATCACCAGGTGCATCCGCACCAATAGCCAGTGACGGAAGCGCAACGACGACGGGGAGCAGGAGAAGGCCAACCATCGCGCAAAGCGCCATGATTGAGAACAGCTTCTTCCCAGCTATACGACCCATGACATACCTCCTTGATGCATTTCGAAAAAGACTCGTATGATTTGCCCACATGCCCGAATCAGAGCAGAACGACTACCGGGGTCTACTTTCTGAATAGGTACCAGTAATCCAGGCCCTGCGAATCCATCAGAAAGTGATTGACTGCAGTAAAATACGCGATGCAGATAACTAAAGACACAAGCACGTAAACGATTGTCTGACCCATCGCATCCCCTCCCTCAGACCTTGCGAACGTTCAAAAGATCCCAGCGCTGCAGCGGCCCTGCTTAACAGGGGCACTGAATTCCAGCGAACCAATAAAAAAACCACAAGCCCATCGCACACGTGATGTAAAAAATCATCTTGCCGATTTTGATCTTTATCTCGCTATCTGGTGTTGCTGTTGCCGTTGCCATCGCGTCTCCTTCTCCTGATGGGAAATAAAATAAGTGCCTAATCAGATCAGATCAGCGAACTTCTTGACACACAGTTACCGGTATGTTATTCAAAATTCCTTGCCGCATACGAAAAATCAGGGGAAATTCGATGAAAAAACACTCAAAAGCGTTCGATATTATAGTTTTGGCCGGTATGGTTGTCAATATAATTTTGGCCGTGTTCCTCATTCTCTACTACTTTGATTTCCTATAGGTTTCTCTACGTTTTCTCCTTCAATTCTTCTCTAATTTCGTACCGGAAACTGCACAGCGAAACCCGATCGTTTCATCGCGAAAGTCTGGAACCATTTTGCTCCGACTGGTGATACGGATATCGGCCCCCGTCGTCGCGTACCCCCCTCCTCGAAGTACTCGAAACGTGCCAGGCTCCTGGCTCTGTGGATTTCGTTCTGGAGCCTCTCTAAAATAGTTCTCCGCATACCAGTCGGCTACCCACTCCATCACATTTCCTGCCCCATCCATGATGCCATACGGGCTCTTATCAGTTGGAACAGTGCCGACAGATGCAGTGACATCATGGCCATCCTGTACCCTTGCCCAATTCGCTCCGTTAGGCTGCTCCACATTACCCCAGGGCCAAAGACGGCCATCCGTTCCTCGCATCGCTTTCTCCCACTCCGCTTCAGTTGGAAGCCGCTTCCCTTTCCAATGACAATAGGCCTCCGCATCCTCCCATGACACGTAGACCACGGGCTGGTTGATGCCGCGCATCTTACTCATATTCTTGGCGTAGCGGGAAGGAGGACCAGACTTACGATGCCCCGTTGCGTCGACAAATTGCTGGTAGTGGAAGTTAGTCACTTCATACCGATCAATGGCAAAAGCATCCAGCACCAGTGTGCGCTGCGGACGTTCATCGAACCCGCCCTGCTCGGTCCCGCGGATGAAGGGTCCTGCCGGGATCGAGACCATTTCTTCCCCGACTGGCGCTTCACCAGACACCTGAGAAGGATCGATCGGTTCTGTTGGCGGAACTGCATCCTGGGAAGTCCCGGGAGATTCTTCAAACGGGGTCAGCGTAGTGCCACGGATGATTCCCATGATGGGAAGCGCAGCAAACGCAAGGACGGCAAGAAGAAACGCGACCTTGAATTTGGTTTCGAGCATGGCTGTTATGGTCCCGAATGGCTATCTCCAGCCTCCATATCATCGCTCGCACAGCGAAACCCGATCGTAATATCCGTTCGCCAGAATTTCGCCGTAAATCGCTTGGATAACCGAGCGTTATGCTCAGTCTCCCGCCACGACCCTCCGCGCACGACTTTCAAATCTCCTGTTTCTGGCCCTTTCGGGTCACGATACGGCGCTTTCTGGTAGTAGTGTTCATCATACGAATCCGCAACCCATTCCGCAACATTCCCGGTCATGTCATAGATTCCGTAAGGGCTTCGCCCGGTCTCGAACGATCCGGGAGACGCGAGATACCGATACCCATCTTCACTCCCATCCACATTGGCATTGGGGCGACCGTTCATGAAGGTATCTCCCCACGCATACTTCCGCTTTCCCTCACCACGACCGGCTTTTTCCCATTCCGCTTCCGTGGGAAGGCGCTTTCCTGCCCATTTGCAGTAGGCCCCCGCCTCTTCCCAAGATATGCTCATCGCCGCAAACTCGGGCTTCAGCAGCTTGGCTTGATCATCCTCAAACACTTCGATCTTTGGCAGCGGTCGCTTGGTCATTTTCGCGAACCGAGCATATTCTTCCTGTGACACCTCTTTCTTGTCGATAAAGAATGCTTTCAGAAACACTTGACGTTCTGGCACCTCATCCGGGTCGCCCTCTTTGCTGCCCATGATGAACGGGCCTTCGGGAACCTGCACCATTTCTCGCCCTTCATCGCCCATCTTTGTTTTATACATGGAATAATCCTGCGAGAGTGCACTGCTCGGTTCAGGGCGAGTCTCGGACTTGATCGACAGGGTAAGTTCTTTCATCTTTTTTGTCTTGTACGACTCATAGACCAGCAAGCTAATCATCAGAACAAACGACGCAAAGACAAAAACGATCGAACCGATGAGTACTCCCCTATTTTCCATCGCGTCTCATACTCCTTCGATTGTGCGTGACTCGGAGGAGTCAGCCGGCGCAGATGCGGCTTTCTTTGCCGCGCGCATATCGAGCAACATCGAAATCTGCACACCAAGAAATCCACCCATGGCAGCGCCAGCCCCCGCTCCCACTGAAACTCTCTCCGGACCTGCAATGAACCAGGCAAGCGCCCCGCCCAATAGGGTTCCCACCAAGATACTCACCAGAAAACGTCGTCCGCCCATAAACCCGACGACTCCGCCGAGCACCAGCCCTGCCGCACTCGCAACCAGCATGATGCCGCCGCCCGCAACGATCCCGATCAGCGTCCCGACGGTTCCCATCACGGCCACGCCGAACAGGATATCAACTACCTTCAACCGCGCATCTTGTTTCGTGCCAGGCTCGGTTATGCTCACAACGGTCCATTTTCTAGCGCCCTGCGCTCGCGACCATCGCACCAAAGTCTATTTCCACACCAGGGCCGGCTATGATCGAAATCCCCCAGGCCTTGGCAGCTGGTTCATGCTGGTGAATCCGTTTGAAATCTTCGTAGACGTTCACACGTTCCTCAAACCACTGCCCGACATCCTTCGCGCCGCTTTGCACGACAATCTCGGAGCCGCTGAACATGCCCCCTTCGGTCAGCGTGCCCTCAGGCTTGGCGGCACTCCAGATATACTTTGTAAACACAGGAATGAACATCAGGTCGGTATCCAATGAGGCATAGATTGCGGCGATGGGTTCAGCTTCCCCCGTGGCTTTCTGCAGACGCCAACGCCATGTGAGAATGGGAAAGGCTTTCGGGTCCCAATCGATCTTCTTTTTCTTGATCCGCTGCCCCGCGTCTTTCGCCGCAAGAAAATTCACGCCGTTCTCTACCTGAATCTTATACGCATCCCGCCCCTTGGAATGGCTTCGTTGATTCTCATGATCCCAATTCGATGGAAATCCGTCAGTTTCTTTCGCCTGAAAATCCTCTAAGACCAATGATTGGCTTTGGGATAAAACCGCATCCGGAGTTATGAAACTTCCGCTCACAAGCACTCCGACTGCGAGATATCTTTGGATAATCCCCTCTCGTCTCATACCACAACCCTTTCGGTTTTTTATGCCTCTTGCGACGACGACGGCGCCAGTACCGTCGCGTTCCCCTCGACCATCTCTTCTCCCATCACGGGCAACTGATCACGCTGACACATCCAGAATAGGGCGAACACCGTGCTCCAGAACACCACCATGTTGAGCGTCACCATCTTCGCAGCGAACGCTAAGTCCGGTGTGAAGGCCCAGGGAGAGACATCGGCCATCAACTCAGTCACATGCCACGCTAACCGTCCGGAGGAACGGATATAGCCCATGAGACCCATGACCCACGAGAATGCAGCAGCCAATCCAAACAGTCCAACCATGCCTCTGACGGGAATCCTGCCCCATTGGACCGGCCCGTGGACAAGCGCTCCCTTGAGCATCATGCGATTGATCACCACACTGACCACAAGGACCGTCAACGTGGTCACAGCCTGCGGCGACGACAGCCCGACTCGGAGCTTCGCCGGCAAATAGAACCCATACACTGAGAGCCAGATAATGTTGAGCGATCCCAGGAGGAACAGCGCGCCGATGAGGATGTTCCCCTTTTTGACCCAGGAGACGACCATCGTTCGATTGGCCCGACGATAGTACATGAAACTCAGGGTGGTCACGAGAATCAAGATGTTGACCGCGCCGTTCTTCGCCGACATCACTCCGTAGTTCCCGACCACAGGATGTTGCGCACCGCCCATCGCCTTCACTTCACCGCCCGACATCAGAACGGTGTGCGGCGTCAGCCAGATAAACAGGGCGAACATGAGCACCGCGAGCAACACTTGGTAGTAAGGCTGATATCGTTCCCCTCCGCGAAGGCGTGCCATACTCTGCCACAAGTAATAGTTCACGCCGAGGAAGAGGGCGCCGATCAAGAGGGCCTGCACCACGAAGAGCCAGGTGAGCAACCCACCCATCATCGTCATGCCCATGCTCTGGCTATACGCGTAGACCGATTTCATCAACCAGAAGCCGGCAAAGGGCATCGGTAACAGAGCACAGACCGTAACGAACAGAAAGATGTATCCCACCCAGTCGAAATAGGCGCGCTCCTCTTCAGTCTTGCTCCTGAAGAAGCGATAGCAGGCATAGGCCAAGACCACCGCGCCGCCGGACATGATGTCCGCCAGGAAACGATGAACATTCAATGGATTCCATAGGGCCGAATGGAGCAAATGCCATCCGTTCCCCAGAAACCGCCCTTGCGCGTCAACACCGGACGGAGCCATCATGAAGGCCGACCAGGAGTTTGCCAGGAGCAGAAATGCCGCTCCGAACAGATTGGTCAACAGGCCGATCGATGTGTGAATCCATTTCAACGCCGGTTCCGCCATCCGGTTCCAACTGTAGTAATAGACGATGAGCAACAGCGATTCTCCGACAAACACCATCGCATAGACCGGCATAAAGGCCTTGAACGTCCCGCCCATGTACTTCATGAAGCTGGGATAGAAAGAGATAAACATCCCCAGCATGAGGCTCCCGACCACGGCCGTCACCGACAGGGCGAGGAGGGCGACTTTTGCCAAATCCTGTGCGAGGCCATCATAGCGAAGTGCCAACGCGGGCTTTCTGCTGCTGAGCCCCAGGAATTCCAGTAAGACACAAAAGATCGGCAACGCGAGAACAAACCCTCCGAAGTAGGTGTGTTGTTGTGTGACGAACCACACGAGCAATCGACTATCGGACGACCCGATGCGCGAGTAGACAGTCTCCTGGGGAGAAGGAGCCGGCGGCCCCTGGGGGGTTCCTGGTGTCTTGAAATATATATCGGTTGTACCTTCGGCAAAGGATTGGTCATGAAGGCCCCAGCCAATCCCCGAGGCCACAAGCACAACCAACAGCAGGACAGAATACCCGACCGCTCTGAACGCTTTCTTCTTCATGACCATACGCTTAGACCTTCGAGGCAGAGCCGGCCGGCAGTGAAGGGCCTGACCCCGTTGATTTCCCAAGGATCCCCATGACGAAGGGACATCGGAGCAAGGCACTCGATATCGTGTGTCCCTGTTGCTCTTCCACCTGCCTGCGAAACCCGAGATAGTAACAATACAGCGCCATCATGCCCGTCACGAATCCACCGGCAGCCATGGCGTAGGAAGTGGGAATACCAGGCCGACTCAAGAGAAAAATTACACATCCCGCCGCCACCAGATAGTACGTCGCGGCAAAGGCGAGTCCAGGCCACCACCAATATTTCAGCAACTCGCTTGCCTTCGTCTGGAACAGCCCCTGAATCCAAGACGCCTGTGGACGTAGCCCGCCGAAGTAGGCACAGAGCGCAACCCCGCCTCCCAGCACTGCCACAGCGGACAACTGAACCAGGGCCGCTCCCTGATGCGCCTCGACAAGGTGCCCCAGCGACGCGCCAAATGCACCGACCACGAGACCAACTGCGACCCAGGGACCGACCTCCATCGCACGATCGCCCACCATTGTGCGGAGGGCCACTCCATCGGGAAACGTTGGAAATGGACGGCCCATGAGGGCCACGTTGCGCACATGACCAATCTCGAAGGCGTCGCGCGCAACTGCCGTACAGGAAATGATGATAGCCATCATGGCCGGTCCGTCCGGGTGTTCAAGATAGTCATATCCGACGAGCCAGAGCAGTGCCAAGACCAGCAGAGACAACTGAACCCCATACACAAACCCAATCCAGCCGCCAATCCAGATCAACAGACGGCTCCCATCCGCTCGGAAGATCGCACCCCACCCGGCGGCGCGACCGACGCGATAGGCTAACAGCGCCGTCACCAGCGAGACGAGACCGCTGACCATCAACAACACGATCGGCTCCGCAAGCGGCAACAGCAGCTTGGTCAGCCGATAAACCGCGAACGCCACCAATCCTGGCACAAACATCACGATCCGCTTCTGCTTGCGCACAGAGTCTTCCGTGACGACCAGACTGAGGCTCGGCAATACTCGCAACGCCATTCGATGCAACATTACAACTCCAGTGATGGGTGATCGGTGAAGCGTGAACAGTAACGGGGAACATGCGATCCTCTTCGCTCATCACTCATCACCGATCACCCATCACTCTTCCGAGCGCCCATCCCGAAATAGCGCGCCTTCACTTCTTCCATCAGCGCGACGGTGATGCGCGTCCCGCCTCGGTCGGCCGCTGTCCGTTCCAGTTCAATACGGGCCATGGCACGCACCGGCGCCGGCACCCGATCCAAGCGATGTTCCGCTTCAGGCTCCCACTCGATGCGCTCGCCGGTCCTCGGACGAAGCAAGGTATCGTAGGTGACGACCCGTTCTCCTCTCACCCGCATGTCTTGATCGACCTCACCGCGCACCAGCGGAGCAAGATAGGGAGGCATGCGATCCAAGCGGTGCAGCGCGTCATCCGTCCACATCACCCGATCGACGAGCCCGCCGGTTTGTCCGGCAGGGACATCGACCCCTACTTTTAGCCCACAGCCGCGACATTCCGTCCGAATGAACCATTGGGGCGTCCCATCATCATACGAGCGTTCTTCAATCCCCTCGGTATGCATCCAGCGACCACAGCCACAGGTCAGCATGGCAAATCCTCAGTTCTGTGTGCTGAGTCCTGAGTTTGGAGTTGCCGCATCGCGTACCCTTCTATCAATCAATTCAGCACTCAGCACTTGTTCGGGTTACCCGATCTTCCCTGGATACAGGATATAGAGCATCGTGTATGTGGTGCTGCCCGTCACGAACAGGATACAGTAGATGATCATCGTAAAGCGCCCGAGTGTTCGATGGCGTTGCCCGCCGTCCGGCCACACACGCTGGATCGCCATTTCCACGGCAAATACAATCGCGATAAGGGCGAGCAGTCCGACCCAGACAACCAGCCGTCCCATCCGAAAACGATCTGCGGCCACCAGATACAGTAGGTAGACCGCCACCAGCGCGCAGAGGACACCGAAGATCATGCCGATCTTCCCCCAAGTCGTCTGAAGGATACGACCGCTCAAGATCCGGCGGCCTTGCTCGATCACCTGGGCACGAAACCCCAGCACAATCATGTAGACCGCCATGACCAATCCAATGACCACAAGGATGATATGAAAGGTGAGGAGAGGGATGAACACATTGTGGTAGAGGGCTTCAGATCCACCGAACCCCTCTTTTCCTTCAAAAGCCAGCACACCCAATTGCCGGAAGAGATAGTAACTGACGAAGAACCCCAGCATGGCGATCATCCCACCCAGCATCATCCAATGATGGGCATCCGCCCGACGTCTCCGGGCCTGGATCCAGCCGATCACGAAAAGCCCCGTAAAGAACGTCGCCATGAACTGGCTCATGTCCGCCCCGACCGTAGCGTGCGTTCCAAAAAACCCCGGCAGTTTCAGCCATTCAAGCATATTGCTCCTTCTCGCACATCCATCACTCAGGCCTGCCCAGACTTTGTACCCTGCACGACCGCTGTCGGTTCCAGCTCCGTTACAGTTGGAAAGCCTGCTTCCTTCATCCACTGGATCGCATCTGCCGTCTTGTAGCAGCCGCCTCGTTCCGTATTCACCAGAATATGCACGGCAAACGCGGTGGTCCAGGCCGGGCCGGTTCCTGATTCATTTAAAAATCGATCCTTGATGACCAACCGGCCGCCGGGCGCCAAATGGGCCCAGACTCTCTTCACCAATGCCGCGTTCGTCGAGAAGTCCTGATAGTGCAGGATGTCGGACATTAGGGCGACATCGTAGGGTCCGCCGAGTCCATCCTGGTTAAAATCGCCGGGAAGCAACGTAACCCTCGATTCCAAGCCTGCCTCTTTCACCGTTCGTTCCGTAAGTCGGAGCGTCGCAGGCAAATCGAACACTGTCGCAGTCAGTTCTGGATAGGCCTGGCAAAAGGCGATCGCGTTCGTCCCGGCTCCACCTCCTAAATCCAGAAATCGAACCGGCCCGCTCAGCTGGAGCCGCTTGGCGAAATCCGGCCCACTCTGCTGTCCAATCCGATGGAGCACCGCCAATACGTTGCTGCCCAAATCAGGGTCGGTCTCAAAGACGTGCCTGTCGACAGACCGCTGTCCCGTGCGAATCGTCTGCTCCAGTTTGCCCCAGTTGTCCCATTCTGCGTCGTGGAGCAGGAGGAGATGCCCGATATATTGGGTTGAACTGCGGACCAGATGCGTAGCCGCGGCCGTCGAATTCCCGAAAGAATTCCCGTCCTTATCCAACAAGCGGATCGCAACAAGAGCATTCAACAGCAATCCCAGCGTCTGCTCATGGACGCTGAGACGACCGGCCACTTCCTGGAGCGTTTTCCACTTCCCATCCAAGGCAGAAAACACATCCAGCCTGACAGCTGTGAGCAGGATTTTAGTCTCCCAGTAGTATCCAAGCTGGAAGATTTCTGCGAGCGAGAGTTCTCGTGGCACACCAATCCTTTTCAGCCAAATGGCCTTAAAATTCTGGCATCTTACCTAGATCGGAAACTGAAAGGCAAGGTAAGGAAAGGGCCGTGGCATCGCTAAAAACACGAAGGGCAGCGGAATACTCCGCTGCCCTTCGATTGCGGGATACCCCCGCCCATACGAAACGTTGGCTTACTTGATTTCAGCCTTGAGGTTGGCAGTCCCGCCCTCGGGCACATCCACTTCGAACTCGATCTTCTTGCCTTTTGCGGCAAACGGATGCCAGGCCACAACCTTGTGCTTACCGGCCGGCACGTCCTTGAGTTCGAACGATCCATCTTCCTTCACCACCGCGAAGTGAGGATTCGCCACCGGCAGGAAGAAGCCCTGCATAAACTCATGCTGGTCACACTGTAAACGGTAGAAACCATCTTTCTCTGCACCACCACGGAACACCACCGGCTTATCGAGCTTGTCACCCTTCTTGGCCAAACCGATGTTGAAGCCCGTTGCCGAGCTTGAACCCTTCACCACAAAGCTATGTGGATTGTGCAGCACACCTTGGACCGACTTCGGGTCATCCGGATCAGCGTCATGGTTCTCAACCTTGAAGGACTTGTTGTTCACAACCACACCGGCGAACGGCAGGAACTCGCAGAACTCCGCAACCACTTCGGTGCCCGTGTACCCATCGACAAACGCCTTGTCCTCGATGTCGACTACTGCAACGACGGCATTCTTTAAACCGCCATCCTTGCCGACTTCAACGGTCTTCAGAAATCGCTTGTCCCCATCCATCAACGACTTGTTGGGATTCTTCGGGCAGAATTTGGGGTTTGGAAACTTCGCGAAGGAGAACTCCTTCTGCTCCGACTTTCCCGCATAGGTCACTTTGCCGGAAATGGTTCCACCTGCAAACGAGGTGAGAGGCGCCGCGACAAACGCGACGGCTGCCACGCCCAATACGACTGATAACGCACTCTTCATGGGACTGCCTCCTTGTGATAAACAAAAAAATCGCTGAGTTAATTCGCTCGTTCCCTTGTCTCTTATCCAGCAGCTCCACCAGCCATGAGGGGAAACGGGAACGTATTCCGCCCTGGTGACTCGATCGCAATTGAGATTCGCGTTGGCGAGGCTAGGCTCAGACCGAACCTGTATACAAAACTCTACCCCACCCTGTCAATCTGAAGCAAGGGGTGTCAATACAGAAATAGCGGTCTCTTTCTTCTGTTGAAGAAGGTGAAGCAACGCCCCTGCCGCTGTGGCTCGAACGGCATCGTTCGCGTCGTGGAGGGCCTCCTTCATGAGGGAAACCATTTCACGGCCCCCAATATGCCCGAGGGATCGAATCGCCACAATCTTTGGACCGGGAAGTGGATCAGCCGTCAGGCTGGTCAAAAGAGAGACCGCACCGGCGACATTGGCCTTGGTCGCCTTCCCAAGGGCATAGGCAGCAGAGGCACGCATGGCGGTATCGTTCTGTTGGGCCAGTGACTGCGCGGTGGCACCCACCGTCGAGTAGGGCTGACCAAGCTGAAGCAACGCGGCAATCGCTGAAGCACGGACGGTATAGTTGCCGTTACTGAGCGCCTGCGTGAGTGCAGGCACCGATTCCGTTCCTCCCAACTCTGCCAATCCTCCCGCCGCAGCTTCGCGAACGGCAGGCACCGGATCTTTCAATAGCTGCTCAATCTGTCCCCTCGCTTCTTTTCGTCCGAGGTGCCCCAACCCCCTGGCCGCGGCCCCACGAACAGAGGGCTGCTTATACGTTAATGCCTCCATCATAATGGGGGAGCCACGCTGGTCTTTCAATTCGGCTAGCGTGCGGATCGCCTCGGCTCGATCCTCAGGATTCGGCACCTCTGCCGCCTGTTGCAATTGGGCCCAGGCCTCCTTCTTGCCGAGCCTGATCAAGGCCCCATATGCCGCGATACGAACCGTGGGAAGTTCGTCCTTGGTAGCCGATTCGACTAACGAAAGGACTCCTGGGTCTCCTGTTCGGCCGAGCACTTTCACGACGCGCGCTTTCACTAATCCCGCTTGATCCGCGATCGCTGCCCGTAATTTAGTTGATTTACGCCCCGCCTCGGATCGACCGAGCCCCTCGACAGCAAGAACACGGACCGGCCCTGATCCGTCGCTCAAGCCATCCTCGAAATAGGGAACGATGTCGTCCGAATCTACTTCTTTTAGCGCGGTATACGCAGCCCCGCGCATCTGTTCGCGCATGTCCTTCACCATGACGAGGATAAACCCCAGCGCCACCTCCCGAAGGAGGGGGACTTCATCTTCCTTGAGCGCCAGTTCCAGCTTGTCATATTCTCCAAGTGCATCCTTGGGATTACCGAGCTTGAGAAAGGAGCGGATCTTGAGACGAAGGACGTCTGGAGTGGCACCCTGTTCCTTTTCCAGTTTGGCCGACCGCTCAAGCACCTGTTCGTACTGTTTCTTATCGAAGGCCTCTTGCACGTCTCTGGGGACCGACCCGCCTCTGGAAGCTAATAACGACTGATCCGCTCCACTCCACAAATTGAAGCAGGCGATCGCAATTGCGACGAGCAGATGCCGACGACATGAACCCCTGCGTACAATCAGTGCACTCATGGTCGTCCTACCTCTCTCCTTGAGGCGCGGTCGCCGACATGCGTTTTTTGTATCCTGGTGGTTCTTCAAAGTAATAGGCTGGCTGAGGCGATAGTCTGAACCGTTCATATTCAAACGACCACTCTCGGTCCCGGCTGACAAGCTTCAAGACCACTCCTGTGTCCAGATCCACCCATTCATAGAACCGCTCGACTCGACCATGATGGTCTGTCTGAACTTCGAAAAGCTGGGTCGCACGACCAGCAGCCGTCGCGTCACCCACCAGGATTCGTTCTCGCTCCCCCGGTAATGCGGGGCGAATCGGGAGCAGATCTTCAGAGTCCAGGCCTGTCACCAGTAGTTCCTTCTGTTGCGCCAGCAAAAACCAGGTCTCCGATTTATCCAACCTGATGATCTCGATGGCAGCATACCCGCGTTCGGTTCGAATGGCATATTTGTACTCCAGCCGCAAACGATCCCCCTTCGCAAATACTTGCGCATGGTATTGCCGCCCTTTGACGGTCTTGACCAGCGAACCGGAAAACTCCGCCGGGGGAATGGCTGCGTCATCCGCCGACGCATAACCAGGCATCCCCTCCTGCCCTGCCCACAGAACAAACCCGAGGCAGAGCCCCCAGCTTCGAGCCTTTTTACCCAAGGCAATGGACATGGACTTTAGCATGCTGAGGAAAACTCTGTGGACACGCTGGAACTTTGCTGGTCCGCACATGTGGCCCATGAGAAGAATATTCTCACAGGATGCTCAAAAAGGACGTCCAGCAAGGCCGCAGTGAGTGAAGACTGGAGGCGTACCCTCTGGGGTACGTTGAAGATCTGAACGATGCGAGAACGCCGCTGGCGGACTTTTTCAGCATCCTGTTAGTGCTGATGCTCTACGAGTGGCTGAATGTCGACCGAGTACCCCAGTGTATCTGGGCCGAAGCGAGGATTGTCCATCACCTTGAAGGCGGAACGGTTCCCCTTCGGAGCGAGGAGGGAGAGGCGTTCGACCAGCTTGCCGTCGGATTGGATTGTAACCGTCTTGATGACGCCAGGGCCGGTCTGAGGATGCCACACCACCAACTGGTAGGTGCCGGGCGGGATATTCTCGATCGTGAAAGCCCCATTCCCATCGGTCAGCGTATAGTAGGGATTGTTGACGGCCATCGCCCAACTTTCCATGTAAGCGTGGAAGCCACATTGCATATAGAATGTCCGCCGCCCTCGATTCAAATACAACGGTCCCACCAAGGATTTACCCGGCGCATGATTGTGCATCGCATGGATGTCGCCGCGGTGGTGCTGATGATTCATGACCAAGGGCGTATTGAACAGCACTCGCGCCCCGGCTTCGATCGAGGTCTCATACCCCTGGATATCGTGCATCACCGGATCCATATTGACGACCTCCACCGCATGACCGTTACGAACGATGGTCATGAAGGGGGCGAACTGGCAATCCCTGGCTTCGATCAGAGGGACGGATAGTTCGAACGGTTTGCCGGCTTCAACGCCTTCCAGCAATACAATGGCGTCTTTCAACCCGCCGTGTTGATTCACCACAAAATCATGAAGCAACCGCCAGCCTCGACCATTGGAAATACGTCCACAGTAGGCCGGATCCGGAAACGTAATGAGGTTAAACCCTTTCGGCTCCGGCACTGCGCCTTCGAGCGTGATCGTTCCTTCAATCGTCCCTCCGTGCTGGACATCCATCACATCGTAAGCCCATGCCGGCACAACCATCGAGACGCTCGCAATGAGCGTGAGGGCCGCGAGCGCATAGCCTGTCAATCGAAGGACCCTTGTCGCCATAAAATGGCCTCCTGCCACGGCACGAACCGTTAAGGCACTTGTAGCTCTAGGGTGGGCTTAATATCGATGGATTTTCCCAATGAGCCCAGTCCAAAATGAGGGTTCTCTTCGATCTCATGGGCAGAACGCCGTCCCTTGGGGGACTCGAACACAAAGTCGGCTTTGACCATCTGCTTAGCCGGAACGGTGACTTTCTTTTCCGTCATCATACCCACGCCAGGATGCCACGCCACCAATGTATAGTCCCCCGGCGGTACGTCAGGCAGCGAAAAGGTTCCATCCGCCCGCGTGATGGCAAAATACGGATTATCGACCGCCAACCCCCAGCTTTCCATATAGGCATGGAATCCGCATTGCATGACAAAAATCCGGCGGTCTTTCGTCATACGAATGACTTCCGTCATCGGCTGGCCAGCCAGATGCTCATGGGTGTTGGCCCCGACGTTGCGTTGGTGGTGCGGGTTCATGGGCAACGGCGTGTTAAACAATACCCGGGGACCGAGTTGAGAGGTTTCATACGCCTGGATATCATGAAACACGGGATCCATGTTCACGACATTCACCTCCGCTCGATTCTTGACCACGTTGACAAACGGAAGAAACCGACAGTCCCTGGCTTCAATCGTCGGTGGTTCGAATGTAAACGGCTTCCCTTTGGTCGCATCTGTCAGCAGCACCACGGCATCTTGTAACCCGTCATCCTGCGCGACGTGAAACTCTTGCAGGATTCGCCAGCCCGTTCCCGTTGAAATCCTCCCGCAGTAGACGGGGTCGGGAAACGTGATCAGGTTGAATCCCTTGGGCGTGGGCTTTGCTCCCAGCATCGTCACCTTCCCGGAGATCGTCCCACCCTCGGTGACCTGAATTTCCTCATAGGCCTCCACAAACGAGGTCCCCATCATCAGCACTGCACAGAACAGGAAACACAACACTCTCATGAGTCCTCCAACAGGCACCATGAACATGACGAGAGAAATATTGCTTGCTATCGTACCAAAGGATGCCTCAAAGAAAAAGGGGGAAGCCGACGGCCTCCCCCTTCTCCTGATTCTGCACGTCCTGCCAACAGCGGGACGCGCGGGCTTACCTCTCTGCGACCGGAATGACCTGCACCGGCTGTTCAGCCGACGCACTCTTCATCCCAGCACCCGCTCCCTGCAGCGGCAGCAACCGCGTATCGCCAGCCGACAACACACGGACATAGCCCCACTGACCGGACTGGGAGTATGGCAACCGCTGGTTGCTGTACACATAGTCGCCCGGCAGGCGGTACGGGCCACCGGCCGAAGGCACGAACGCATCGAGCACTTCCGAACCAGAGAACTCGACGACGCTGATCAAGTCCGCGCCGCGCATGAAGGGTTCGATCGGCCACTCATGCTTTTCAATGCTGAACATCCCGTTCTGCTCATTGCTTGCCCCGATCACATGGATGCGCACCGGATCCCCCGTATGCGCTTCAATGAGTGGAGTGGCTGGATCCTCTGGCTTGTCAGCCTTGCAAGGCTGGAACATCTTCCCCAGCGAGCAACCCTGCTCCTCACGATATTTGTATGGTTCCGATCGATAATTAACACCGGTCAGGCCGGCAACATTCTGCACATACGGCATGAAGCTCGTGCCAATGATGTTGTCTTCATCCTGGAAAAAGAGCGCCACGTCACGATAGTTCGGACGGGTCTCGTTCCCTGGCACCGAACGATCAATGATCACATCGGCGGCCCAAGAGTTCTTGTTGGTGAGATCAGCCCCGGTCTTTGGATCCCGGTACTTGGAACCCTTCGGGCCAACCACGACCGCTCCGAACAACCCGTTGCGCGGGTTGGTCATCACGTTGCCCCAATCCCACACCAACGACGTGGTTTCACCGGTGAACGGATCCGCGTAGTAGGTATAGGTCCGTTCGGCACCAGCAGCGATTGTCTGATCGCCCGGGTTGTTGCCGATGTTCGCGCCCATCGAATCCTTCGGATCGAAGGCCAAACCAATCGCGGAGAAGGAGGCCTTGCTCTCCTTCATCTTGTTCTTCAGATTGACTTTTACACAGTCTCCAACATTCACACGAAGCGTGAGCGGCATGGGATGCATACCACTCGCCACCTTCGCGGCATCTTCCTCCAAGGCAAAAATCTTGGCCTCGGGGTTGCTGATTTGGATCTTCCGCTCGAAGTCCACTTCGATGGACTCAGGCGCCTTCGCGTTGAACTTCATCGACGGATAATCCAAGGCCACGACATTGAAGTTCTTCACCGGGGCGTCAGCTGGACAAACCGGTACCGCCTTGGGAATCTCGCCCTTGGTGGAGAACCCTGACGGCAACTTCTTCAGGTCCGCCTGTTCTTTATCATAGACACGGATGATGCCCCAGCCGCCCTCGGAGAACTTCGAGGACCGGCCGTTGAAGTGGATATAGTCACCCGCTTGCAAGCGCGGTCCACCAGCCTGCGGCACCACGAGGTCGTAGCGCTCCGCAATCCCGATGTGCATCGAATTCTTCCGGTTCGCATCGCCGGCATACCGTTCACTCAGGAACGTATGACCGGAGATGGTCCAGGTCATCGTCTCGTTCATGAGGGTGTGGAGGAGACGGAACACCATCGTGTCTCCCGCATAGGCCCTCAGGAGCGGCGTGTACGGATCGCCATGGATCTGGCTGTTGAACGCCTGCGAGACATCAGGATTGGTGGCCAACCGCTGAGCGATCGGACCAGCCCTGAAGTTCAACCCGCTCCCGGTGGTATGGGTTCCCCCGTTCAGGAACGGCATCGGCGTCATATACAGCTTATCCGGCATCATGAACGACACGGTCTTACCCGCTTCGAGTGCCACTTCAATCGGCTGCCCTGGCGGATTGCCCGCGGTCACGATGTTGACGGTGTGCGGCACGGTATCGTGCACTTGCACCATCAATTCACGGAAGCTGTTGTTCACCCCGTGACCGACCGGCTCGACCGTGCGAATGTCCGCGATCGGACCGCTCCGGATCGCCTTCCCCGTCTTCGGGTCATGATAGGTGGATCCAACCGGTTCAGCGATGAACGTCCCGAAGCCGCCATGCGGCCACGTGGTCGCACCGAATGCATGATCGTGCCAGAACACGGTTCCCACGTCCGCATCGACCCAGAACCGCTGCCGAACGAATTCCACCGTCACGATATCGTTCGCCGGGTGATCGTTCTTGAGACCGTTCGCCAAGGTAATCGTGCCGCCCTTGATCGCTTTGATCCTGGCGACTTCGTTGCCCTTCACGTTATCGGCACCGACGAGAATCAGCGTGCCGACGTGGTACTGGCCTGCATTCTTCACCGTGATCGAAGCGGCACCCTTTTTCACCGGCGCAGTCAGCACCGTGTTCATCGGAGCCGGCAACCCCTTCTTGTTCTTCTTCTCCAGCATGGTGAACGGACGCACCGACTGCTCATAGGAGAAACCGGTGATCACGCCGTCCGACGCCTGGTTATCGAATTGGAGGAAATGCCAGTGCGTGTTGATCTTCGACGACTGGAAGTTCGTGTAGTCGTCGTCGTCCCACTCGCTCGTCAACATCCAGTCCACGCAATCGTAGATGTTGCCGCGGACGACCAACGGATACTTCAGGTCGTCGTTGGCACGAATCGCTGCTTCTTCTTCATGAAGCACATAGATCAATCCGTTCGGATCGATCACCGGTGGTTCTTTGCCCTGCGCCTTTGCGATCTTGATCGGTAATTTAATGAAGTGCACATTGAAGTTCTTGCGTCCGGCATTCTCCGGACAAAGGCTCCAGACGCCATTCTCTCCCGGCTTGGAATTATCTACGCTCTCTTCGCCATTGGCTTCCCGGCGGATCATCTCCAACCAGGGCGCGCCCACGTGGTTCGGAGAAAACATGACACGACGCCCGAAGTGCGGCGTCAGGTGAGGCCAGGCTACTTTCCCGGTCATGGCCTCAAACATAATCGGATGCCGCTTACCCGGATGAGTCGACTTGTACTTGGGATTGTCGATCGTGTTCTCGCGCTCGCTCATCGCACGATTACCGTCCCAGGCCCAATCCAATACCGTCGCGTCATACGAGATCGTCTGGCCCTTCTCATCGTCCTTGTGGCCAGGCTTGCCCATCGTAGGCATCTGCATGACGACCCAATCCTTGACCGTGATGGTGGCAGGGTTGGTGGTCCAGTTGCTCTTGCCCTTGTCAGTAATCGTGAATTGCTTGCCGAACCAATCGAGGGTCTGACCGATCAACTTGTCCGATGAGACAGGAGTCTTGATCCGGCCCTTGCGATCCGGCAACTCACGGAGATCTGGCATCACGTCGTTCCGAAGATCTCCCTGCTGGATCGAGTTATAGACGCGCCAGTAGCCCCACATCCCTGCGACATAGTGGTGCGCCACGTGGCAGTGGAAGAGGAAGTCGCCCGCCAACTGCTGGCAGAGGCCGGAACCGCACTCCGTCTCGAGATCGAGTGCTTCGGATGGTCCGATGACTTCCACGTCGACACGGTCAGTTTTCGCACGGATCACGGGATACTTCACCGGGCCGTTGACCGCAGTCGCCCAGAGGTTCATGTCGTCGATCGCCCGTGGACTGCGTGGCCAACGGATGGTCCCGCCATGCGGATGGTGCGAGTGGAAGACTTCCGATCCACCGTGTACGAGCCGGAACTTGGCCGGATCACCCATATAGGAACGGGGAATCGTCGGAGAGGGATCGCCGAACGTGTAGGAGCTGTATCCCATCGACTCGTCTTCGAACCCGAAATATTCGTGCTGCACATGCATGTTGTTGATACCGAACGGCTCGCTGCGATAGTTGATCGCGCGGCCACCCGGACGATAGGCGTCGGTCAGCGGATCGCGCTGCGGCAGGAAGTCGCCCTTCTTATTGAGGGGGCGAAACGCTTCATCGCCGACTTCGTGATAGATCAGTACAAACTCGCGGAAGTCCGGACCTGTACCGTTCTTAATGATCGTCTGCCAGCCACTGGAGGCCGGCGTGGGATCCCCCGCACCGAGCGGCTCCAGGTAGGTCGAGCCGCGCGGCTCGACGACAAACGCACCGAACAATCCCATGACCGTCAGCTCGCGGTCTTGGCTGTAGGTATGGAACTGGCGGACACCTTCCTGGGTATTCGGGTGGATGTACCACTCGAAATCGCCGGCCTTCTTTTCTTCGACGATGGAATCAGAATTGGTCGTCGTCGCCGCGGCACCGGTGGCGCTCACCACCATGCTCGACCCATGGATATGCAGACTGACCGGTCCGCCACCCTCTTCCAGCTTGTTCGAGAGCTTGATCTTGACGCAGTCACCCTGGTTGGCACGGAAGACGAGAGGCTGGATCCACTGGGCCTGCACCCCAGGAAGCACGGCGCCTGGATCGAACCCTTCCTTATCACGCGCTTCCTTGTTCTTGGTTTCTTCGGCACGCACCTTGTCGAGATTCTCATCCAACACATACATGTAGCCCGGATAGAAATCGAGCCACTGGTTGAGCGTAATCTCGACGTTGATCGTGGAGATATTGTATTGCTTTACCGGGGCCGTGGCCGGACATTTTCCCCCGCCTGTCATTGCCACCGGTTCGACGCGAGGATCGGACACGAGGAGCATGTCCGTCCCACCCGCTCCATACTGGTGCATCATGGAGGAGGTGTTGTACATCCCTGTGTTAACACCCTGCATCTGGGGATCCTGGGCCATATGATCCATAATCCGCTGATGCTGCTGCTCAACCATCGGAGCACGTTCACTCTTTCCTTCTATGGTGTCCTCAATGATCGTCTGACCCTTGAGTTTCTCCGCCCAACCAGGCAGCTGATGATTCATCGCGATGTGCTGCGACGACGTCTGCTTTGCCTGTGAGGCATCCTCAGCGGATGCGAGCGGAGCCCCGAGCAGGGCCACAGCTGCCATCGCGCCGAGTATGCGGGTCGGCACACAGACTCGTAGATTGTGAAAGAACATGGGACTGGCCTCCTTGAAATGGTGAGAAAAACAACCACATAACTCGTGCAAAACCTACATGTCGAAAAAATGATTCACGATCAATCCCGTTCCCCGGCACGAAGGTGTGGCCATCTTGAATAAGAAGGCGAACGATACTGAACTTCACACAGGCTGTCAACCCCTCCAGGGTCCCTTGCGACGGCTGAAATAACTCGCTCTTCCTCCCGAGCGCGGTGCTACGCCACACGGATGTGCAAGGCTTTTGGTCCCTGACATTCTAGGGCATCTTCTCCAATGCGTCTGTCTCCACTTATGTGCGATAATTATATTATGCTCCTGAAACGTTGGCTGGTCGGCGATCCACTCAAAACCGCTCAGGCCGCACACGAACGACTGTCGAAAACCCTCGCTCTCGCGATCTTTTCTTCGAACGCGATTTCGTCCGTGGCCTATGCCACGGAAGAAATTCTGCTCGTGTTGGTCCTTGCGGGAACCGCCGCCATCGCCTGGTCCATTCCCGTCAGCTTTGCGATTCTGTTTCTGGTCGTGGTCCTGACCATTTCTTATCGCCAGATCATTTACGAATACCCGGAGGGGGGCGGGGCCTACATTGTCGCCCGCAACAACTTGGGAGAACTACCGGCGCTGATTGCCGCGGCGGCGTTGATGATCGACTACGTCCTTACGGTTGCCGTCAGCGTCGCAGCAGGCATTGCGGCCCTGACCTCGGCCGTGCCCAGTTTGTTTGCGCATCGCGCAGTCCTCGGACTCGTCGCGAGTCTCTTCATTGTCGTCATGAATCTCCGCGGCGTGCGGGAGTCGGGAAAGTTCTTCGCGGTTCCCACCTACTTTGCCATCGGCGCCCTCGGAGTGATGGTGGTGATCGGGAGCATCCAGGCCCTCTTTGGCCAAGGAGCTTCGGTCCCGCCGGAACACCAAGCAGCGGTCGAAGAACTGACGCTGTTCTTGATCCTTCGCTCGTTTGCAGCAGGCTGTTCGGCCGTGACCGGAATGGAAGTGATTTCGAACGGCGTGAAAGCGTTTCGCCGGCCGGAATCAAAAAACGCCGCAACCACCATGATTCATATGTCACTGATTCTGGCCGCTCTGTTTTTGGGCATCAGCTTCATGGCTTCCCACTATGGAGTCCTGCCCAAAATGGATGAAACCGTCATCTCTCAACTGGCACACCTGACCTTCGGCACCGGAGCGATGTATTACGCGCTCCAGATTGGGACGATGCTGCTGTTAGTCCTGGCCGCCAACAGCGCCTATGCCGGCTTCCCCCATCTCTCTTCCATCCTGGCGCGCGACGGCTATATGCCCCATCAGATGCAAACATTCGGCGACCGCCTGGTGTTCTCAAACGGGATCTTCATTTTGGGGTTCTTCGCCTGCTTCCTTTTGATCCTCTTTCACGGTGACACCCACGCCTTGATTCCGCTCTATGCCGTCGGTGTCTTTATCTCCTTCACGCTTTCCCAGGCCGGCATGGTGCGACGATGGCTGACTAAAAGAGGCCCTCATTGGCGGAAGAAGCTGATCGTGAACGGCGTAGGCGCCATCACGACCGGCATTGCCACCATCATTATCGCCAGCACTAAGTTTACGCATGGCGCTTGGATCGTCTTCCTCCTCATTCTCATCCTGGTCTGGATGTTCCGCTCAATCCACTCTCATTACAAAGCCGTCTCGGAACAGGTGGCGCTGACGCGTGATCATCGGCCGCCGCTTCCACGACGCAATATCGTCATCATTCCAATCAGTGGCGTCAATCAAGCCGTCATTCGAGCCGTCGATTACGCCCGCAGTCGTGCTGGAGAGATTCGGGCCGTGCTGGTAGATGTGAATCCGGAATCCACGGCACGCATACAAATTCAATGGGCCCAGTGGGGTTGTGGCGTGCAATTGACGGTCGTACCCTGCCCCTACCGTTCTGTCCTGCGATCTCTTCTGGACTATGTCGAGGAACTGCTGCAAAAGAACCAGGACTATTGGGTCACCGTCGTCATCCCCGAGATTCTCCCGGCCCGATGGTGGCAAAACATCCTGCATAACCAGCGAGCCCTTTTGCTCAAGGCCGCGCTCCTGTTCAAGGATCGTGTCATCCTGACTGATGTACCATTCCATCTCAAGAGGTGACCATGAAGGGTGAAACATCGAACGTGAAACCTAGGGCATACCTCTACAGCGTTTTACTGCTCACGCTGTCCTGGTCGGTCGGCATGCCCATATCGTCGACCTACGCATTTAAAATCATCGAACCGGCGGAAGGGGCAACGCTGACATCAGGAAAAACCGTCACCGCCCGCGTGGATCTCGGCAAAGATTCCGGCATCGTCAAGGTCCGCTACTATTGGTATGGCGAACAGGATGAAACCCTCGTGGAACAGGAGGATGCAACGGCCACGGGGTCGATCATCGCCCCAGTTGCCCTGATCGGACTCGCCGACCAGGATCCGGCTTTTGGAGGCACGTTGCGCGTGCCGAAGGACGGCATCGGACCTATGCGCCTGCTGGCGGTCGCTGAAATTTCACGAGGACGATTAGGGACAAGATCCGTCTTCGATGAAATCCTGGTTCATGTAGAGCCTGCGGCGTCCCTCACCTCTATCGATTTCGAAACGGACAAACCCTTACAACTTGGACGGTCAGGGCAATCCTCCGCATTCGGTCACGTCGATTCAATGGGGAAGGTCTTCGAATTGCCCGTGGTGGGTGAGTTCACCGATGGAGTTATCCGACGGATCAGCACCGTGGGCAGCGGCACGAGTTACCAGTCTTCGAACCCGAAGATCATTCAGGTGCTGTCCAGCGGTCTGCTGCAGATTGTCGGCAACGGGAAAACGACCATCACCGTCACTAACCGCGGCAAACAGGCCGCGCTCGACGTCACAGTCGAAGTAAATGAGGAACCGAACGAGCCTCCGGTCGCGGATGCCGGTTCGAATCAGACCGTCAAAGCGGGCACGAAAGTGAAGCTGAGCGGGTTGAAGAGTCGAGATCCGGAAGGTGAAGCACTCTACTATGCGTGGAGCCAGGTACGCGGCAGCAAGATCGCGCTGCTGGACGTGAACAACGCCGAAGCGTCGTTCCTCGCGCCGACCGTGTCAGAGAAACGGACTTACCGCTTCAAGCTGCGGGTGACGGATAAGAAGGGAGCGGATTCTGTGCCGGCGTTTGTAGATGTGGTTGTTGAGCCGTGAGAAACGGGAGTGACGGGGATGCTCTCCGTGCTCGCGCAACGCGCGGCCTCAGAAGGATGAGAGGGAGCGGCCAAGTGCCCTTCTTGCTCGCAGAACGCGCACGGTGAGACGGTGCTCGTTCGATGCGCGCAGTAAAGGGCGGCCTCGGCCACTCCCTTCAAGAGAGGCATAAGGAATCGGAAGGCCTTCGTTGGACGCGCGTAGTTGAAAGCATTCCGGTCGCTCGCACTATACAATCCAAAACGGACACCGACGCACTGCATCTCCGGCACACGATTTTAAGAGATGGAAGAGCTGAACAAAAACGGCTTCTCTGTAATCCATAATGTTTTCCCAAGCTCGGAGTGCATGCGTATCCTGGACCATCTATCAAATTGGAAGGTCGGACGGAGCCGTGCAGGAACCCGTCATCTTATGTCATGCCCAGCTATCTCTTCTTTGGCAAACGATAAGCGGTTGATTGCGTTGGCTTCGACCGCTCTTTCGGAGCCTGCAATTCCTTACCGCGCAACGTTGTTTGAGGAATCGCCAAAATCAAATTGGCTGGTCGTATGGCATCAGGATACCTCGCTTCCACTCAGCAGGAAGCTTGATGGATCAGAATGGGGACCATGGTCTTGCAAAGCGGGCGTAACGTATGCACGCGCGCCATCATGGGCGCTGGAGAGAGTTGTTACATTACGAGTGCACTTAGACCACTGTGCGTCAGAGAATGGACCACTACGGGTGATCCCGGGAAGCCATAACAAGGGTGTCCTAACTGAGAATGAGATTGGCGCCATTACAAAAACGCAGGCCTCTGCGGAATGCGTGGTGCCTGCGGGGGGAGTGCTGCTGATGAAGCCCCTTATTATCCATGCCTCATCGAAGAGTAAAAGCAAAACACCTCGGCGAATTCTTCACATTGAATATGCGCCTCAGACTGGTATCGGCACTGGCATCCACCTAGCCGTTGCATAGAATACATTATCCACTAGCTAAGCCTTGCTTAACCGCACCGGCCCCTAGGTCATGCGCGCCCTCTTCAGTTCGGCGACATAGCGGCGGGTTAGCTTTAAGGGTTTGCCCTCACGAGTCTTTTTCCCTATATTGTCCCCATTACGAGTCACAGCATCCTTACGCAAAGGAGCCGATCATGGCAACGCTCACGATATCCCTCTCAGATGAAGAAATGCGGCGGCTGGAAGCGCTCGGCAAGCGCGAGGGGCTGACCGTCGAACAGATGGTGCGTCTTGGCATTCACTACTTCATCGGCCAGCCCGACGACGCGTTCCGTGCCGCTGCCGAGCGGGTGATGGAGAAGAACGCCGAGCTCTACCACCGCCTCTCGTAACTCACTCCCAGGCTTTTGTTCAACCACCCTCGCCGGACGGCTGGACAATCCACTTGCCGACCTGGCGAAAGTCGTCGTCAAACGCGAAGGCAGCTTGAATCCCAAGACGCTGCATCACTGCAAAACTGGTGCAATCAACGAAGCTCAATCGCTTGTCACGGTATCGTTGAAAGATCTTCCAGGCCTGTCGTTCATCGTCCGGCGTCACATGGACAACAGGAAAGGCGGTTTCGACCAACAGCCGACGCCCAAAGAGCACAGCTGGTTCATAGCCCAACCGCATCCTGACCAGCGTGATGGTTTCATGTACGATAACGTTGCTGGTAAAGAGGGATGTCGCTACATCCTCAACGTACTTGCGAGCAGCTGCATGATTCCGGTCGGTCTGGTCCGCAAGCGCAAAGAACGCTGAGGTATCGACGAAGACTGCAGAACGAAAAGAAGGAGGGGCTTGCCTCAAGGCTTCTCGTACAGATAGGTGTCGTGCGCGGCACTGATGTCGGTAAAGCCACTCGCGCCAATCCCTGCCAGAGACAGGAGCACTTTTTTCTGGCGCGCAACCAGCTTCTGGATGCTTGGCTGTTGGGTACGCACGCGCTTCCTACGAGACTTCTGTTGTTTACTACGAAGTGTCATAGTTGCCCTCGATGTCGCTCGATAGCAGCCCGTCTCAAGCGCTCGACCACGCGGGCCGCACGGCGTCGAGCTATCCGGCGTCGTTCAGACTCGATGAGCAGCACATTGCCCTGCCGCTGGACAGAAACAAGTCCAGTCAACCCTTTCAACAGGGAAGAGGGAATCAATAATCCTTCTTTGGTCTGCCGCAGCTTACTCAAGACTATTGCCTCCAAGCGTGCCCTTAAGAATAGCCGAGTCTCCCGCTGAACACAACCTGCTCGACTCTCTTAGACCTTCTCCAGTCTCACAGGCCCGTAGGTTTGGCGGGCTTGCAGGAGTTCTTTCATATGACGGCGGAGGGAAGGGCCGAACGTGGATGCAAGAACGGCATTACGATGGGGCGCGATGTTGTGCTCGACTTGCTCGATCGTTTTTGCCAACTGCTTGACGAGCCGCTGACCTGAGCCGGTGAGCCATTTGAGATGCCAGTCGGCGTACTCCAAATCCTGGATCGAGTAGCGGACGGATTCCACTTCCTCAAGACAGCGAAACCTGGCTCGCTGCAGATCGCGCGAGGTCAGTCCTGCTCGTTTCCATCGAGGCAATCCACCCCGCCCAGACGCCCACGTTGATAGTCGTTCAAAGAGCATCGCTCCCATAGTAAACGTAAAGGCCGCATGGAGAATGCCTCTGAGCGGACGGAGGCTGCGGCGCCAGGGGGAATAAAAAATTTGCTGGTTATGGTCACCGTGATACATGACATATTTCCGAAGCAAGAGATTCAAATGGTGATGGCTGTTCTCGTGGATCAAATCGTCGATCAGATCGAGGTTGTCCCGGTCGAAGCAGTTAATAAAGGATAGTCCTGGCCGGTGGCGGTAGCTGAAACTGACGACACCCTTTGCCTTGAGCGGAAGAATCCGAGCGGTCAAGAGCGAGAAGACCTCCTGTCCTTCCGGCCACGCCTCTGTAATGATTGTCCACGCCTGCCTGATTCTCGCAACCTGATCAGCTGAGGTGGGGGCCACCGAACGAGGTTGACGGTCCTTCCCATAGACGAGCGTCGGCCCGACCGTGACGGTTCCTGATCGAGTCTTCCTTATCACGGCTGATGGCTGGTACGACCAACTCCACTCTAACCGATTACGTCTCATCGTGCACAAAGGCGTCACGGTTCGTTCGACCTTCAGGGCCAGCTCTTGCGCCCGGACCAGAATGGTGGCCTGACCGGATGATTGTTTGAGGGCTCTCTTCATCGAGGGAGGAGCCTCGTAGGCACCCCCTTCTAACCCAACAGTCATCGTTCCAGCGGGTTCTGCCCGTTCGACGTTGTCGCCGAGATGTACCTCTACTGTCCAGGACGGGATCTTGCGAGATGTGCACCACACCATCGGAAGTCCCGGCACGAGACAGAGTGATTCCTGTGTCAGTTCCTGCGTGAGACGAGCACAGAGTTGGGTAAGCCGTCGTTCGAGTCCAACGGCCTGGGAGATCCCTCGAGGAAACAGATCGGTCAGATAACTGTTTTCGAAGAACTTCTGTTCGCACTCGGCAAACAACTGCGCCGCGAAGTCACCAAGATCCTGTTCCTCTTCGATTTGTTGCAGCAGATCGATGAAATAGACCAGGTCATTCAACGCTTCGATCCACCCGACTACCTTCCAGTGGACATACATACCCGGTTCGAGTGCCTGTCCAAGGAACCGGAAGTATGCCACGGGCAACGCCAACGACTTCGCAACGTCTGCATATTGGCTTTCCAAATCCAGGCAGAGATCGCCTAGGAGTCGTTTCATCGACAGGCGAAATTCTTCCTGAAGACGAGCCAGCAGTGGCGCATCGAGCAACGGCATGGAGAACACACGCTCCGAAATTGAGGAATCGGACTGTACAGGAGGAGGTGAGGCACTGCAAGAAGGACTAGGAGATTCTCTTTGGGAGGTAGCCGAGTTCATCGAGATGTAGTTCTTTGACATGCTGCATCACGTGATGGGCAAGATCAGTCTGCACAGATGCTTCCACCTGCAGTGTGAAACCTTTTCCCAAGGTGAATGGAAGTTCATCCTTCCAGAGCAGATGGCCGTCACGATCCACGAGGTACAGATAGAGGCGTCGTGAGCCCTCTGCCTTACACCCCCAGTCGCTCGCATGAGAAGGTGAACCCGCAACACGACTGACGAGAACAGTATCGACTCCCAGGTCCTGCGTAACTGCTTTGGCCAGGGCACTGAGATCTGCATCATCCGCTGTTGCCGAACGCGGATCGGCTGCAGTGATAGCAGCTTCGACGATTGATGGCGACTCGACGCGCAACATGGTTTCCTGTTGCAATACGGTGGCAAGCCGCGCGCTCATCTCCGGATCGCCCTCAACCGGAAGAACTGCGACGCTCGTCACTTTCGAATTGTGGACGACATCGCTCGATTGGTCCTGCCGCGCCACCCATGATTGCTCGAACGGCCCAAAGGTAATTTGAGTGCTCCTGGTCGAGTCGAGTGCCACCAGCGCCACCGAGGCCCCTGCAAAGCAACCTTGCAACAGAAAGGACCCGGTCACAACCAGACTGAGGGTCATGACACGCACCCAATCAGTTCGGCGTCCGGCTTGGGCCGTAGCCGGATCGAAAGGTTCTGGCAGCGAGTTGAATTTCATGAAGAGCTGTTGAGCAAAAGAAGTGCCTTGCTAGAGCGAACCTCACACGTCACCTCCAAGCCATAGAGTTAATTACTGTTATCGACGAGCCAACGTAAATACTCCTCGTCAATCTCCTCTGAATAGAGGGCCTAAACCTACGGTTTGATGGACAAGATTGAACGCCAATAGCTAAGAAGTAGAAAGCGACGGGCACCAGCAGACCGGGAGAAGAGTCGAACTCATGTTGAACGATTCTTGATCTCGCCACAACGCATCGGCGCTTGTTCGTATCGATGCCTCGCCGAATTCTGCCCCCATTGTTAGGCAGTGACCTTAAGTGAGATGACGCAATGCGGTACTTCTACTTCTTATCCGAGCAAGCGCGACGTTCCCACCTGTTGAATTATCCGACGCCGCTGAATAATCAGGTCAATGATGTTCCCGCAGGACAGACATCGCCAACCCTTCATCCCCATCGAAATACTGCTCTCCTGCATATCCATCAAGTCATCACGTACCATGAGACCGTCACATCTGGTGCATTCCATATAACCCTTTTGCCTAGATGGAAAACTTCAACCCTATACCTTGAACGTTCATCCCCCGTACAATTACCTGTCAGCACTGCGTCATTATGAAAATGAGCAACCGTGATGCCACAACACAATTCTGCGGGCTCGCGCACAATTACGCTCAATCGATCGGTGCATCCATACTTAGATTCTGCCAAAATGCCGTTGCCGTGGCGGGAAAATACATGTACGAGGGAAGAGAGAATTGGCCTAGAACACTCTAGACTTAATCGTGAGGAACGGCTTCTCTCATCTGGAAGACTTGACACATTGGATGCCCTGCACGAGAGAAGGCTGAAATGGACAGATTGTGGCGCTCACGGTAACAGAGCTTGCTGCCGTTATCGAAGAGATCACGCCGATCCTGGCGGGCGGCTGGATTCAAAAAATTTACCAGCCGACAGATCGAATACTGGTGCTGGAGATTCGTGCGCCAGGACGGACGCACCGACTCCTCATTTCATCCCACCCCGAAACTGCTCGTCTCCACTTCACCACCGCAGCCTTTCAGAATCCACCGACGCCTCCACGCTTCTGTCAATTTCTCCGCGCGCACCTGCTAGGGGGACGAATCGACCAGATCGAACAGATTCGAGGTGACCGGATCATTCAGATTGCTCTGACGACCAAGGAAGGTGCCGGTTGGTTAGTTGCAGAGTTGACGGGGAAAACATCGAATCTCCTCGTGCTCGACGACGCAGGTCGTATCCGACGAGACTTGAACGGAGTGAAAAATCCTGTGGGACAGCTGTACGTTCCTCCTGCCCACCAGCAACGAGAACGAAATGCCGCTGACCACGCGCGATTCAGCCAGGGCATCCCAGAATCACCATTTCCTGTGTCGGCTGCTGTCGAAGCTCATTACCACGCAGCAGAAGCCGCTTCAATCGTCGAGACCGTGCGAAACGCTCGGGCAGGGATACTCAGAAAATCCATCATGAAGTTCCGCCGCCGCATCGAAACATGGCGCGGAGACCTTGCCAAGGCCGAGAAGTACAAGACCTACGCCCGTTATGGCGAACTCATCAAGGCGAACCTCGGGATCATCCGCAAAGGCCAGGCCGACGCCACCGTGGTGGATTATTTCGATGAGGCCTTGCCAAATCTCACGATCCTCCTCGACCAGACTAAGACTCCTAAGGGCAACATGGACGATTACTTCCGAAAATACCGGAAGCACCTGACTGCAGAACGAGAACTGCGCCCCCGCATTGAGGAAGGGCAGAAGGAATTGGGGACTCTGCGCCAAGAATTGGACGCCATCGAGCAGGGAACCTGGCAGCCACCCGACAAACCACATCCGGTAATGCGCGCACGAACCCTCTCGCGGACTGGCGGGGGAAAGGGCCGTCAAGAACCACGTCAAGGCCCGTTCCGCCGCTTCATCTCATCAGACGGTTTGTCAATGTATGTCGGAAGAAACGCACACGAGAACGAGGCGCTAACGTTCGGGGTGGCCAAGAGCGATGATTTGTGGCTCCATGCTCGGGGCACTCCCGGTTCACATGTGGTGGTGCGCCTCGAAAAAGGAGCGGACGTACCCCCTGAAACCTTGCGCGATGCAGCAACGTTGGCGCTGCTATACAGTGACCTCAAGAAAAGCGGAAAAGGCGATATCATCTATACCCGTCGCAAGTGGGTGAAGAAAGCGAAGGGGCAGGCACAGGGCGCCGTGACGGTGTCTCAGGAGAAATCAGTGTTTGTGGCACTCGATAAGACGCGACTCGCCAGATTGAAGGAGAGATCGGAAGCGGTGTGAGCTCTTCAGCAAATCAACCCACCCTTCTTGGTTACTGCGTCGTTCCTCAGAATGCGGACGGGCAGGCCCGAGCGCCATTGAGCTTTTGCTGGCGCAATAGCAGGGGTGGGACTATTCTGGTGACTATATCGTGTGCTCCAGATGAGCCAGGAGCTTTGCCATGTCCAACCTAGACGTCGCGTCATCGCAACCGGAGAATCTGACCATCCTGGTGGTCGACGACGAGACGGCCGTCGTCCAACTCTGTGCTGCGATCCTCGAGCGAGCAGGCTTTTCCCCCCTGCCTGCGACAAACAGCTCGGAAGCCTTGAAGATCTGCAAAAATCACCCAGGCCCCATTCATCTCCTACTGACTGATCTGGTCTTGCCTCCATCTGATTTTTCGTTTGCGTCCGGCGACAACGAATTCCCCAACGTCCATGGCCATGAACTGGCCGTCCGTGCGCTCCGCTTGCGGATGGACCTGCGAGTCATCCTCATGTCCGGCAATATCGACCAGGAATTGGCAGGGTACGGCATACGCCGTGGAAATCTCCCATTCCTCCCCAAACCGTTTGAGCATCAAGTCCTCGTGACACTCGTGCGACAGACTTTGCAAACGCCTCCGCCTTCGGTCGATAGTCTAGTAGCGCGCCCGCCAGAAAATCCAAAAGCCGGGGACCAATGGGTTGATTAGATGACGGCCCACACAGCTCCGGACATGACGAAAACCTCCCGCCCCAGGGCAATACGCGAACGGGGGCTCCCATCTTGACGATAGCAGCCCCCGTTCATATTGCGATTGAGGATTACCAGCGATCGCGCTTACCGCCGCCGCCACCGCTCCGACCACCTCCGCCCCCACCAAATCCACCGCCACCGCCGGTGCGGGGTTCCTGGGGACGCGCTTCATTGACGGTTAGGGTCCGACCTCCCATTTCCGCACCATTGAGAGCCGTAATGGCCGCCTGCGCTTCCGAGTCAGAAGACATCTCGACGAAGCCGAAGCCGCGTGACTGTCCCGTGAACTTGTCCGTAATGATCCTCGCTGAAGCAACGGCGCCATGTCGCCCGAACAGATCGCTTAACTCCTGCTCAGTCGCCGAGTAGGGCAACCCACCGACATAAATCTTTGAACCCATCTGGGGTTCCTCCTTATGAGTATGATGATATTGTCTTGTACGCGAGGGACGGAGGAAGGAGCGGGCCGAAGACGCAAAGGACGTGGCGACTTAGGTCTGACTTCCGACGAGATTCTCGAGCAAGGCAACATCGATGCTGCAGACCTGTATGTTTCGTTCCACCTCACCGCCAGGCCCCTGCGATAAAGCAAGCATAGGCTATCATAGCCCTCTTGAAAATGGCAATCCGAGTCCCGTTACCCCCTGTTGACTTCACTCCCCGATACGCACGAGCAATCCCCGATTCCGGCAAAGCTCGAACGTCCAGCGAAAGGCAGCAATGACCACACCGAAAAATAACAGGTTGAGGCCGGTCGCCCACGCAAGATGGGTCATTGGCCCGGCAGAAGTGTTGAGCACGGCGCGCATCCCTTCAAACACATGGGCAGCCGGGTTTGCCCACGCAATGGCCTGCAGCCATCTTGGGAGCACATCCATTGGATAAAACACGCAGGAGATGGGCTGGAACAGGAACACCATACTCCAAGCCAGCACTTCCGCTTCCTGGCCAAATCGCATGATGAGTGCCGTGGTCAATACCCCGATACTCCATCCTGTCATCACGAGATTCAAGACGAACGGAACCAGCCACATCCCGATCACAAAGATATTATAGGAATAGAACAGGCCTGCACAGACGACCATGACCACAGAGACGGCCATTACTTTTAAGACACTCATGACCATCGTCGCGGCGAGAAACTCGCTCGGTTTGAGTGGACTGGCAAACAAATTCATGAGATTTCTCGCCCAGATCTCCTCCAGGAACGAAATCGTAATCCCCTGCTGAGCCCGGAATAGAATATCCCACAGGATCAACGCTCCCAAGAAAAACGTGACTGCCCCCGGAATCTGCCCCTGAAATTTCATGAGATAGACCGTAATGAATCCCCAGATGACGAGATCCAAAAACGGCCAATAGAAGATTTCCATCATCCGCGGCAAGCTGCGCCGATAGAGGTAGAGATGTCTCGCCACCAACGCATAAATTCGATGGATCTTCATTCTTCTTCCTTCCCCCACTCCCAGGTTTGGCGGCCTCGGAGGTGAAGGGGAGAGTCTCTCCTGCGCGCGTCCAACGAGGGCCTTCTGAGGCCGCGCGTTGCGCGAGCACGGAGACTCTCCCCTTTGCCTCCTATTTCTCTCGCGCCAACTTCACAAATACTTCTTCCAAATCCGCCTGCCCAAAGCGAGCCACAATCTCCTGCGCCGTCCCTTCCGCCACAATCTTCCCCCGCTGGAGGAAGATGATCCGATCCGACATCTCTTCCATCTCGTGCATGTTGTGCGACGTATAGAGCACGCTCAGCCCAGACGATCGTCGCTCCTCTTTGAGAAAGCTCCGAATCTTTTGTGCGACATCGGGATCCAGACTCGCGGTGGGCTCATCGAGGAATAGAATCTTCGGCTCGGTCAAGAACGCCTTGGCCAGTCCAAGTCGAGTACTTTGACCGGAGGATAGTTTGCGCGTGATCTTGCGCCGGAATTCCTCCATCTCAAGCCGCTTTACGATGTGATCGACCCGCTGCTGGATGTCAGACATCCCATATAAACGGGCAATCACCCAGAGGTTCTCCTCGACCGTGAGCGCTTGAGGCAGCGAGACATAGGTCGAGGAAAAATTCACTTGTTGCAAAATGGCCTCACGATGTGTCGCCAGATCGAGCCCGAACATCTGAATGGAGCCGGCGGTCGGCGTCACCACCCCCAGCAGCATCTGAATGGTGGTGGTTTTTCCCGCCCCATTCGGACCCAGTAATCCAAGAATTTCTCCCGGTCTGATGTCGAACGAAATATCGTTGACGGCGACGAACGCATCGAACCGTTTCACCAGATGTTGGACGTGCAGGACTGGTGTAGTCATAAGTGATCAGCGACTTAGCAAGGATACTGAAAAACTATTGTGGCCCGCTAGAGCTTCTATGGTCCGCACGTGTGCCTGCGACGAGCTCAGTCGAGCGGCACAACAGGAGAACACGCCCGCAGGATGCTCAAACAGGCCGTCCAGCAAGGCCGCAGCGAGTGAAGGGCCGAGGCGTACCCTCTGGGGTACGTTGAGGGTCTGAACGATGCGAGAACTCCGCTGGCGGACTGTTTCAGCATCCTGCTAGTTGAAGAGCAGGGCGTTGCCGATCTTCTCGGGGAGATGGCAGGTTTCGCATTTCCGGCTCACGACCTTCCCCTCATACTCTGTCTTCCCGTCGTGGCACCGGAAGCAATCCGTGAGCGACCTTGTCCGTAAGTACGAGCCCTCCGGATGGTCGGGATACCATGGTTGGTCGTCGGCCGAAACGTGCCCCCGCGGCATGACGATCGGATAGCCCTTGATCGGTTGCTCATGAACGACTCCTGAGTGGCACGTTGTACAACCCTCCCCTTGCCCACGCTTCGCAAATGCCTCGATATGTTTACGATGGCTCATGATGAGACCGACGTCGTTGACCGGCGGCGGCAGATCACGAGGGGCGACCTCGGACATCCGAAGAATGTTTCTATGGCAACTCAGGCAGACAGCGGAATCGACTTTCGCCTGCAGATTATGGGGATCGGTCGGGGTGCCGAACAGGTGGATCGCCACATCTTTCGTTCCGGCCCAGGCTTTATCGTGAAGCCAACCCTCAATGCCCGGTCGCACGTGGCAGGCAACACAGGTCACCTCTCGATGCGAGGATTTCACCCAACTCTCATATGAGGGCGCAATGGTATGGCAACTCGCACAGAATGTCGGGTGATTCGTGATAGGGATGGCCACCGCGCCAAGCGCGATGGCACCAGCAACGAGAGCCAGGACAATGGTCGCTTTAGGTTTCCAGCCCATGCTCCGTGCGAGACTGTGATCGAGGGAACTGCTTCATGATCAAGGCGGCCACACCGACGACATCGTCCAGATCGAACAGTGGAACGTCTAGAACGACGGGCTTGTCCGATACCACCGCGAGCAGCCCTTCCATGGGCACAGGAACGTCGCCGACCTGTTCACGGACGATGAGAATCTTCGGATACCCCTCGTGTTTCCATCCTTCGGCGATGATCAGGTCATAGGTGTGATCGAGAAACCGGTCCCGCACCTCTTCGACCTTCATCTGATCGGATACATCGGCAAACATCGCCATACTGCCCTTGGACAACACGGTGACGCTGCTCGCACCGGCTCGCTTATGGCGCCAGCTATCCTTCCCTTCCGTATCGAGATCAAACCCGTGTCCTGCACGCTTCACCGTCGCCACTTTGTAGCCGGCCCGGACCAACTCGGGAATCACGCGTTCGATCAGCGTGGTCTTTCCGCTGTTCGAACGACCGACAAAAGAAACAATAGGTATGGCCATGGGTGTAACTGGTCAATCGTCATTGGTCAAAGGCGATCAAGAATGATTCTCGCCATTGACTAGTGACTGATGACGATTGACCTCCTTTTCCTATCAGCAACAGGACAGCCGGTGAGGACCGGTATGAATATGTTCGGAATGGCTGGCCCAAGCCGCTCCGCTTAACAGTTGAACCGATACCAGATCGCCCGGGTTCACTCGTTCAACTTCGACGGGGATGTCGATCAAACAATTGGCCTTCACCATGGAGGTCAATATCCCGGATCCTTGCGCACCAGTCGTCCGAACCTTGAAGACACCTTCTTCACAAGTGAGCACACCGCGCAAAAAGTGGCGCCGGTCCGTCCGTTTGGAAAACTTCTCCTGGAAGATTGCCTGCACGACCGGCCGACCATAGCTCCGATGACCGCTCATTTTGAGCATCGCCGGCCGCACGAGCTGCTCGAACGTCACCATGGAGGACACAGGATTTCCCGGTAAGCCGAAAGCCAGCTTGCCTTGAATCTTGCCGAAGGCGAGCGGTTGCCCCGGCCTGATCGCCAGCTTCCAGAAGTTCATCTCCGCGCCCAGTTCGTGGAATACTGCCTTCGTAAAATCGTAATCGCCCATCGACACGCCACCGGATAGCACCAGGATATCCGCCCTCAATCCATGTGAAATCTTCTCCTTCAGCGCCGCAGGCGTATCTCTCGCAATCCCCAGTAGCAAAGGGATGCCACCCGCTTCCTGCACCGCTGCCGCAATCCCATAGCTATTGGAGTTGATGATTTTTTCTTCGCTGAACCGCTCGTCCAAATCCGCCAATTCGTCACCGGTCGAGAGGATCGCCACGCGGGGTCGTTGATAGGCAAAGATGAACGACTTGGCGAGGATCGCCAACATACCCGCTTCACCCGGACGAATCTGAGTCCCCTGGGCGATGATGCACTCGCCTTTCTTGACGTCTTCGCCTTGAGGCCGAATGTTGGCGCCTTGTTGTTCGGGTTTGAATACGCGAACGGAGTCGGGTGTGTGCTCGGTATCTTCCACCTTCAAGACCGTATCCGCCCCTTTAGGGATCGGTGCCCCGGTCATGATACGAATCGCTTGCCCCGCGCCCACCGTCTTTGTAGGCATCTGGCCTGCAGCCACATCTTCGATGACCGTGAGCGTCACCGGTTTCTGAATCGCATGCTCCTGCTTGATATCGTCCCACCGCACCGCAAACCCGTCCATCGCACTATTGTTCCAGGGTGGATTGTTCCGTTCCGCCACGATGTCCTCGCCGAGGACCCGTCCAAGGGCGTCAAGGATCGAGATCTTCTCCAAGCCTAGAGTCGGCGTGGCCTCCATTACGATCCGCTGCGCCTCCTGCAACTGAGTAAGTCCCTCTATCACATCTGTGGCCTTCACAAGCGCTCCTTCATCAGTGTGCCTGCCTGGGCGCGATTTTCACGAGCGACCCGCTCTTCTTACAGAACGCTTCGATCTTATTCGCAATCTCGTGATAGCACGCGGCCGTGGTCGTGTCGGAATTGAACATCGCAAATGGCTCACCAGCATCGGACTGGGTCACGACATCGGGATCGAGAGGGATGCGCCCGAGGAAGGGCACGCCCATATCAATCGCGGATGCTTCCCCACCACCCTTGCGGAACACTTCGATCTGGTTGTGGCAATGGGGGCACTCCAACCCGCTCATGTTTTCAACAATCCCAATGATCGGGACTTCGCTGTCTTTGCAGAATGTCACCGACTTGCGGGAGTCCAGCAAGGCCACTTCCTGTGGCGTCGTAATGATCACTGCACCGCTGACATTGCCGAGCAGATCGATGGTCGTGACCGATTCGTTACCGGTTCCGGGAGGCAAGTCGACAAACAAGAAATTCAGATCCTGCCACTCAACGCCGCCCAAGAGCTGGTTGATGAACTCATACTTGTACGCATCACGCCAGATGATCGGATCGTCCGGGTTCTGTAGCAAGAAGGACATGGACGCGATCTTGAGGTTATACGCCTGAAACGGGATGATCCCGCCCGAGCTGCTGATCTTGAGCTTCTGACCTTCGGCCCCCACCATCTTCGGAATGTTCGGACCATGGATGTCCATGTCGCAAATGCCGACGTGCCAACCTTTGAGCGCGAGACTCACGGCGAGGTTCGTCGTACAGGTGCTCTTTCCGACTCCACCCTTGTTGCTCATGATGAGCACTTTGTATTCGATCCGTTCCATCCGTTTGGCTACCAGCCAGCGACTGTGTCCCTCCTTGTCCTTCTGGCAGGTTTCGTTCTCGTCGCAGATCGCGCAGGCCCACATGTATACGCAGGCATCACTGCCGCCGGAGCTGGGAGGTTGAATGACATTCAATTCACGAGCCATGTATCTTCCTTCTGTAAAACGTTATGCCCAATCTGCGTGCTCTCATCAGCCTCGTCGACTTGTCGGCACGCCGACGTAGTCGTCCTCTCCCACGTTGGACACTCCCGCCGCCGCCTTACCGTTTCCTGCCGATGCGGTGGCCAAGGCCGGCACGCCCGACTCTTCCGGCAGCGGCTGCCGCTTGTTGAAAAACCCTGCGCTCACAATGCCGACTTCGTAGAAGACATACATCGGGAGAGCCATGAGACATTGGTTGAAGGGATCAGGCGTCGGCGTGAGAATTGCGGCAGTGATGAACGACCCCAACAGAGCCCACTTGCGATACCGCTTCAGAAAGGGCGCGTCGACCCACCCGAGCTTCGCCATGAGCGTGATCGCGAGCGGAACTTCGAATATCAGACCGAATACCATCAAGAACCACAAGGCAAACCCGACGTATTGCGCTATAGAGATCTGGGGAATAAAGCCAGCATTGACGCCATAGGAAACCAAAAAATTCAGCGCAAACGGGAGGACGAAGAAAAAGGAAAAGCCCACCCCTGCATAAAAGGCCAGGGCGCTCAACAGCACAAACGGTGCGACAAAGCGCCGTTCCTGGGCATGGAGGCCCGGCACGACGAATTGCCACACTTCCAAGAGAATGTACGGAGTCGCGGCAACCAGGGCAAAAAGCCCAGCCACCTTCACGTTTTGCCACAAGGCTTCAGCCGGTGCGAGAAACACGAACGGAACGGTCGGCAGATCGGTCGGCACCCACGACAGGGATCCCGGCACAAACATGTTCTGGAGTGGAATGCGGAGCCACTTGACCAACAGGTCCGCATAGAAAAACGTGCCGACGAACACCACGCCAGTGATGATCACCGCGCGTGTCAGCCGGACTTGGAGCTCCACAAGGTGCTCCATCACCGGCATTTTCTTATCTTCCAGCGGCTTGAAGATCGTGTCTTGCAGCCACTGGTTGAGCGAATTCAGGCCGTCGGACATACGAACCGTTCATCCGATAGCTGGCCATGGCCGCTCGGATACCGAGCGGCCATGGCCAGCGTCATGCATGTTACTTGGGATTGACCGCGACAAACAGATTATTTCCCTGCCGGCTCAGGAGCAGGACGGCCAACTCGTCTTTTTTCAATTTACCCGAGGCTTTCTGGTAGTCTTCGAGCGTTTTCACGACTTCGTGGTTTACTTCCTGAATCACGTCGCCACGCTGCAGACCAGCCGCTTCCGCAGGGCCACCGCTCTCGACTGACGACACGACCACACCGGTCATCTTGGCCGGGATGTTCAATTGACCCATCATGGCCGCATCCAATGCCTGCACACGGAGAGAGGCCAAAACATTATCCGGCGGCTTTATTGTCTCAACCGGTTCCTTGGGAGCCGATGGCTCCTTCTTCGCCAACATCTCATCCGTCGGACGCTCCGCCACCTTCACGGCAATGGTCTGTTCCTTCCCGTCCCGCAGCACCTTCACCTGCGCATCTTTTCCGACCATCGTCCGCGCAACGAGGTTCCGCAACTGACTCACATTTTGAACTTCTTTCCCGTTGAACGCGATCACCACATCGCCGCGCCTCATACCTGCCGCATGGGAAGGGCCGTTCTCATTCACATCGCTGATGAGTACCCCTTTGCGCTGTTCCGGGAGTTTGAAAGATTTTGCCAAGGCCGGAGTAATCTCTTGAATCGCGACACCCATCCAGCCGCGCACTACCTTGCCTGTCCTCTGCAGACTGTCAACAATATCCAATGCAATACTGCTGGGAATAGCAAAGCCAATTCCTTCCGACCCGCCGGTCCGAGAAAAAATTGCCGTATTGATCCCGATGAGTTCGCCGTTCACATTGACCAATGCCCCTCCGGAATTGCCCGGATTGATCGCGGCGTCGGTTTGGATGAAATCTTCATAGTCTGCAATGCCGACATTGCCGCGTCCCAAAGCACTGATGATGCCCAGAGTCACGGTGGAACTCAGTCCGAACGGACTCCCCACCGCCAACACAAGATCACCGACCTGTAATTTCTCATACTCAGCCCATCTTAAGGCTGGGAGATCCTTCGCCTCGATCTTCACCACGGCCAAGTCCGTCTTTGGATCGGTTCCCACCACTTTCGCGCTGAATTCACGTCGATCGCTGAGCGTGACGGTGATCTGCGTGGCGCCTTCGACGACATGATTGTTGGTGACAATAAAGCCATTCGGGTCAAAAATGACGCCGGAGCCCGCGCTTTGATCAGGACGTCCATGCCCTCCACCAGGAGGAGGGATAGGTGGAGGAGTCGGGAGTTCCCCTCCCGGCGGCTCTTCACCAGGAGGTCCACCAAAGGGACCTGGCGGTAAGGGCGATCTCCGGCCTCGACCCCCGCCTTCTCCACCACCGGTCACCGCAATATTCACCACTGCCGGCGTGACCTTCTTGACGATCTCTGAAAATCCTTGTGTCAGTCCGGAGGGAACCCCGGCGGCTAAGGCTGAGGATTCACTCGGCAGGACAGTAAACGCGAAGGTAGTCATGACCAGACCGATACCTCCGACAAGACCCAGGACATTCCCTCCCTTACTCCGCGTGACCATAACAGCGTTCCTCCACAGGGTTAACCGACACGACACTATGAGCTGAACGGTGTATTGTACACTATCCGTTCAGATGGCTTCAAAGGCTAATACTCCACCTCGGGCCATTATATAGACAAAGCCCCCAAGGCGGAGACTGAGCTAAGACTGCTGTGAGAACAAGTCTCTCTACGAACTGGTTTTCCGAGCCGCCGCCTCGGATTCCAATACCCCGAGCCAAGAGTTTTGGAGCTTCAGCACCAGCCGCTTCTCCGCTTGCTCAAAGGACACGACACGCAGTGTATTCGGCGCGCCCTCATACGTGGGAGGCCAGAAAACCCGCCGATCACCAGGACGGAGATACACAGCTGGATACCATTGATTGATCCCTGGCGCGCTCGGACGATCCAGTGTCGCCCAGCCCCGTCCTTCGGCCTGCATCAAGGTTTGACTGTTTTTCAAATCCAGCAGGGCAAATTCCAGCAGCGACCAGTTATCTCGACGAAATCCAGGCTGCGCGTGCGTGGTCCTTCCAAGAAAGAGCGTCATGGGATATTCCTGCTCGGTGCTGGAGACAACCACGACGGCCAGATAATCGAGCCCGCGTTGTCGTCCCAGTTCGGCGAACTGGGCCCAATCCCCATGCGGCTGTGGCCTGATATGGTCGGCTGGAATCACCTCTTTTACCACCACAGGAATCGCACGGCCAATTTCCTGTTGTAGACTTTCCACGAGGCGAATAAGGGCCTCCTCCGGCAGATTCGGAGCCGCACCGGGCTCCGCCGTATCTGAAACCACCACGAGCCCCGCCTGCAGCGGTCGCTGATTGATCCGAGTGAGAGCCTCCTCGTCGACCTTGTGCTCTGAGGACACATACTCCCCGATCCGGGCAGGGGGAATGGCTGAGGCACAAGAAGCCAAGAATACAGCGCTCAGCACGAGACTTAATTCTTTGAGCAGATGGCGCATTCTCCACCTCCTGGCTATTCAGGTTTGTCCGTCGCTTCACTCTCCACTCTGATACGTTCGCTCCCCATTGGCGGATCTGTCAAGTCAAGAGTCAGGCGGAGTCCTCCCCTTGCAATCTGCCTGTTGCTCGGCTACCGTGTTGCATTCGGCTTCTTCGCGGTTCACAGCAACAAGGTTGGCTTCCTGTGTCCTTCCGACACGTCTCAAGCCCCGTCCAATGGTCGATCGTCGTTCCAGCCCATAACGAAGCCGCTCGCATTCTTCCCTATCTTCGAAGCATCACCTCCTATATGCAGGACCGAGGACAATCCTACGAGATCCTAGTGGTCGACGATGGCAGCACCGATGCCACAGCCTCTATTATTGAGGCATTGGCGTCGACAACCCCTGAAATTCAGTTACTCAGGGCACCACAGCGCCGGGGCAAAGGCGCAGCCGTGCGACAGGGTATGCAAGCTGCGGTCGGACATCTGCAACTGTTTGCCGATGCGGACGGCGCCACTCCGATCCAGGAACTCGCCCGGCTCGAACAGGCCGTGGCGAGCGGAGCTGACATGGCTATTGGATCGCGCTCACTCGCCTCCCGGTTGCCGAACTACGCCGTCCAGGCCCGCGTATATCGAACTATTATGGGCAACTTGTTCAATTCCGTCGTGCAGCAGAGCGGCCTCAGGGGGATCACCGACACGCAATGCGGGTTCAAGTTATTCCGCCAAGCGGTGGCAGTGGACCTTTTTGGAGTGTCCTCAATCGACGGCTATGGCTTCGATCTCGAACTGCTCTATGTGGCGAGACAACGCGGTTACCGTATCGCAGAAATTCCAGTAAATTGGTCCGATCAGCCCGGATCAAAAGTTCGCGTCCTGAGAGATGGATTCGCCATGCTCCGCGAATTGGCCGTGATTCGACGAAATGGTGACAAGGGCTATTATTATTCTCCGTCACACACGCGGAATTTTCATCCGGCCACAGTCAGCCAGTTGGAACTCCCTCCGCCATAAAGAAAACAAGAAGAGACTTCCGCCCCTTAGCTGGATGAGTGGACATAGATCGCGACTTTCCCGTCTTCATATTCCCGCTTCCATATCTGCTCACGCGCAAGTGCCTCATCGAGCAGGCTCTTTCTCCGCACCATTGCCCAATCAACCGAGTACATATCCAAGACAGAAAGCCTCGGCGGGTCTGTCAGGCTCAAGGCAACATAATCTCGGAAAATCCATCGTTCGCCGCTTCGCCAGGCCGGCATCCGCCCATCGATGAAGATCTGCTCTTCCGGCAACCACCAGAGGAGAAACCCTCCATAGCCATAGTCGTTGTACAGGCGACGCCCGACTCGATCCCGATGTTCCCGAACCCACTGCACCGCCTCAATGGGATAAGACGTTCCCTTGAAATACTCGCCAGGCTGCAAACCGGATTGAGCCACATGCTGGAGATGGTCCGGTCCCAGCCAGATCATGAACAGTCCTCCCGCAAGCATCCCTACCAGCCTATATCGCCTGGCACGGACGGAATCTAACCTGAGCTGGTCTGTTAGGCGGCCCAGTCCTTTGGCCAACAACTCGACAGAGAGCGGGAGACTCACCAGCAGGAAAAAAGGAATGTTTCGCATATGACGTACCGATAAAAGCAGGAATACGATCCAGACCACCCATCGCACCGGTTCAATGCGTCGATATCCAGCTGCCACCGCCATCCCCAGTCCGGCAAGATAGAGCGCATAGCTACGGCCAGCCAACGTGTGCAACGATACCGGCTGCCATTCCTGCAAGGTGTCTAGCATGAATTGATTCGACAGGGAATCCAGGATCTCTCCGTACAATCTCCATCCATAGGGATTCACCAAGGTGACCAACGCTGCAACTCCCGCCGCCAATGTGAGCCGCCCGATCGCAGGCCAGGAGAGCGGCGCTTCATCGAGACGAGTGGCAAGACCGGGCGCCCACAAAAGAATCCCTTTAACCATCGTGGAAGAGACCACGACCAGCCCCAGGAGAAAAAGTCCTGCGGTAAACCCTCCATGCAAATTAGCCCAGAGCAAAAATAACGGCGGAATCAGCCATAGCACACGATTCTCTTCACGACGACTTCGCTGAAGAATCACCAGCAAGACAGCAAGGCCCAACAGTGTAACCATTTGGGTTCTCGCCCCCAGAAACGGCAAGGCCACCCATAAGGACAAGGCACAGGCAACCAGTCGGTACGTGATGTTGCATGGAACGGAGAGGCTCGCAACCAGCCAGGCGCCTGCCGTCACCACACCAAAGAACAGGATCACCCCCAAGGCACCGAACAGAGAATACAACGTCCCGATGATCAGATCGGTCAACCAGGCATGTTCAACCCATGGCCAATTTGGCGCGGTATGGGAATAGGGATCCAACCTCGGAAGTTTTCCGCCATGCCGAAGGAGATCAAGTCCGGTCCGTAGATGCCAACCGAAATCCGGTTCTGTCAGCGGCTGAAGCGTGAAGTTCAAAATAATGAGGAGAAGTAAGGCATCAAAGGCTGAGAATTCAGCGTGAGGAGCAAAGGGTACGGGGTGAGTGCGCATCGCCTCGGAGCAAGCGTCTGGCCCCCGCGCCTCATGCCTCACGTGTCGCGCCCCGGGCAGTAGGTTGTTGCACTAGCAGATTGCCCAATACCAACCACTCGATCTCCGTGCGGAGAAAACAGTTGATCGCCTCATCCGGAGTACAGACGATGGGCTCGTTGACATTAAACGAGGTATTGAGGAGCACGGGCACGCCGGTCTGGCGCTCGAATGCCTCGAGGAGCAGGCGGTATTGCGGATTGGAGGTCGTATCCACAGTTTGAACACGCGCTGACCCATCGACATGGACCACGGCGGGGATCAGGCCTTTGGCTGATGGTCGGACCGGAACCGTCAACAACATGAACGGCGACGGCGACGGAAGGTCGAAAAATTCGGACGCGCGTTCTTCAAGGACTGACGGAGCAAATGGGCGAAACAGTTCCCGGCACTTCACCTTGGCATTGATCAGTTCCCGCATATCCTCGCGACGTGGATCGGCCAACAAACTGCGATTGCCTAGGGCCCGCGGTCCCCATTCCATACGACCTTGGAACCAACAGACAAGCCGACCGTTTGCCAACTCGCGCGCCACCTTCTCGCACAGCTGGTCATCCGGAAAACGTTCGGCATGCAAGCCAGCCCGCTTGAGCGCAGCCAAACACTCCTGTTCCGTGAACTCCGGTCCCCAGGAGGCGGAGCGCACGACCATGCGCTCGGTCAATGCTCCGCGTCGGCTGGTCAGCCACAGTGCCGCTCCCATTGCCGCCCCGGAGTCTCCCGCTGCTGAAGGTATATAGACATCGCGAAATCCAGCCTCCCGGCATAGGCGACTATTGGCCACGCAATTATAGGCCACACCTCCTGCAAGACAGAGCCGATCGAGGCCGGTCAACCGTTGCAGGTGGCGGGCGAGATGGAGCAACGTCTCTTCCAAAACCATCTGTGCGCTGGCCGCCACATCTCGATGCCGCTGCGTGATCCCTTCCTCCGGCTGCCGATTGGGACCCAACAGTCCCAAGAATTCGGGTGAAAAGAGGCGATGCCGGGCCAAGTGAAAATCGAAAAGCCGCGTATTCAATTCGAACCCGCCATTGGGGAGGAGGCGGAGGACCTGTTCTCGAAGAACCTTGGCAAACCGTGGCTCCCCGTAGGCCGCCAGGCCCATCACGATATATTCATCGTGATCCGGCTTGAATCCCAGATAGGAGGTGATCGACGCATAGAATTGCCCGGAAGAATGAGGAAGTGAGACCCGTTGTAACACGTGAATGTCTTGGTCGTCGGCCCGTGCCAGCATGGTAGTATGGGCTTCAGAGGCTCCGTCCACAATGAGCACTGCCGCATGGTCAAACGGCGACACAAGCACTGTACTAGCCGCATGACAGAGATGATGGTCCAGAAAGACGGGTTTTGGGCAAGCGGTTCCGTCAATCTGCCTGGTGAGGTAGCCTTGAAGAAAGACGAGTTCCTTCCACTCCTGGGCCATTCGCTCCACACTCCTCTTGCCCTTCACCCAACAGAGTTGCGGCGACCGCAGCATAGACCCAAGGGCCAAGGTTCCCCGTCGACCGATCTTCCAATACTTCCAGGGCACCGCGACGGCATCGACATCACAGAGGCGCACACCGGCCAGGCGTAAGCAATAGCGAATCGCCTGAACAGGCAGCGCCGTGACATGCTTCACCCGGACGAACCGTTCTTCTTCTGCCGCGGCGATCACTCGGCCATTCTCGACCAGCGCCGCCGCCGCATCCCGCATGTTCGAGAGACCGAGTACCAGCATCGGTGCGTGCCCCTTGCCTCAGTTCACACCTATTATCAGGAACGCAGGATAACTGAGGGCTCTCAGGCTCGCAAGACGCACCCACGTCTTGTTGCTTTCAGCCTGACATTTCGGTACGGTGCAGAGCTTGGGTTCCAGTAACAAAACCAATCATGGCAGACCACTTCCCCAGGTCATGGTCACTGAACGTTACCCTGCAGGCTCACCTCAACGACTCACCATGCGATGGGCCGTCCTTTCGTGTCTCCTCATCGCAGCGGGTGGGTTCTTGGGATGCGAGAGGATTAGTTCAGCGTTTCACCGGACCCCATTGCCGGACATGGGTCCGCGTCTGGCCAACTCCGTCAAGATGACCTTCGACCCCTCCTTCACCAATCTCAAAATGCAGTATATCGATGGTTGCAACAGCCCGCACGAGCTCAATGTGGGAGAAGACATCGAATCGATCATGATTGACGCGGCCTCCAAAAATTTTACGGCCGTGACCGTCAGCGGGGGAATTACAGCACCGACCCCTCCCGACACGGAGATCGTGGTCACGCTCCAACGCTCGGGTCTCAAACTCTGGAATGACAATCTCTATGATCGGGTGCCTGCGGACATGACCCTCGAGACGCTCTTGACCTTTAAGGATGCCGCGGGGAAGGAGCTGGGCCAGCAGGCCGTTTCCATGGTACACAACCAACGGCTTATTCTGGAACCGATCGGCCACCGTTGTGATTACGGCAACATCGGGGAGTTTGTGCATGACGCTGGGATTATCCTCTCGACACAATTCATTCACGCCGTCCGAACCCAGTTGACCGCGACGAGCGGAACCGCTTCCGCAACCGTGGCAGCATCAACAGCGCGACCAGTTCCACCAACGGCGAACATCCCAGCCAAAGGCATTCCATCGGCACTGTCGTTCAAAGCCACCGTGCTGGATGAGAACAGTAATTTGGTCTTTGAGGGAGGCGAGCGCATTCGGGTACGCATCGACCTCGTAAACGGAGGAGAGCAAGAACTTCAAGGTGTCACAGCGGTCTTGACGGGAACCGCTTCGCTGCTCGCCCAATTTCCGACCACCACGCTTGCGGTTGGACGACTGCAGCCGGGCCAATCCCGCTCGATCGAATTTGCGGCGACATTGCCGCAGTCTGTCCAACAGCAGAAGACTGAGATTCAAGTAGCCGTCTCTGATTCAGGAACCCCGATTCAGCCGCCGGCTCAAGCCTTCGCCCTCTCCATCCAACCTGTCGCCATCAAGATCGACGACGTGGATCAAATCCCTGCTGTGGCAACGGGATTTCGGCAGCCTCATACCTACTTGATCTCAATCGGAATCGGATCCTATCGAGACCAGCAGGTCCCATCCCGGAAGTTCGCCTCCTTGGATGCCGAGATGATCTCAAGCTATTTCCAATCTCTCGGTGGGTTGCCAGCCTCCAATGTTCGTCTGCTGCAGGACTGGAAGGCATTACGCCCGGATATTGATGAAGCTCTGCTGGATTGGCTACCGCCTCACATGAATAAGGATGCGGTCGTCATCGTCTACTTTGCCGGTCTGGCTTCGGTGTCTCCGACGGGAGAGACCTTCCTGATACCGTACGATGGGACCGCCGCGACCACTTCACGGGCTTATCCGCTCAAGGATTTGGAGGCGGCACTGTCTCGTTTAAAAGCGAAACAGATAGTGTTTCTGTTCGATGGCATTGTGTCGCGTATGGGACCGGATAGCCGAACCAAAACCATCCTCCCCCAATGGAATCCTACCGGCAGCTCGATCATCCATGTCATCGGGACCAGTGGCATCAGTCGAGGGTTGGAGGATAATCAGCATCGGCATGGGCTGTTTACCTACTATTTGCTTCGGGCACTGCGGGGCGAGGCCGATACCAACCGGGATGGCGATGTGACGCTCGGAGAAACGGTGGCCTATCTCAACCAGAAAGTGCTCTGGGCCTCCAAGACCCGCATGAACCAGGAGCAACGCCCGTTCGCTGTTCCGGCGATCCGCCCGACCGATCCTTCAGCTGCCCTCATATTGACCAAGCTCGCGGCGATCCAGGGGACCGAAGCTCAATAAGACAAGACAGTGCTCAAACAGTCGCCCTCCTCACCTGTCAGTCTACGGCACGCCCCATTGGGCTTCTCCACAGGCGTCGTGCTCGCGGCGCTTGCGGGACCATGAAGCGCGAGACATTTCTCATTCCTTGAACGGATTTTCAATGAGAACGACTCACATAACGGAAGACAAAAAAAGAGGGTGGAGAATTCGGTTCTCCACCCTCTCGAATTCACTGCAACGAAACTACTCGCCTTTGCAGAAGCTCCGCTCGTAGTTGATGATCGTCCAGGCTTCTTCTTCGTTGATTGCGGCCGGAATCAGGGATACCATACCCGTTCCCGCGCTGCCGTTCTTGATGACCCAGAAGAGCTCGCCATCTTTCCGCTTCTTGTGGAACTTGCAATTCGTGAAATCGCGTGGGCTCGGATTCAGAATCGCACCAGCCGGCCCTTGGCCATTGCCTTCTTTACCATGACAATTGAAGCAAGTGCCCTTACCTTCGAACAGCGCCTTCCCTTTGGCGATATTCTCCGGCGTCGCGGGAACCGGGTTCTTATTGGCCTTCGCATCGCTCATCTGATCCGCCGGAACGCGTGGCTTAAGTGGATCACGCTCCTCGGCTCCGACCACCGAGACCGACAACATCATCAGCGCTGCGCTGATTCCCAGGAATTTAGAAAAATACCCCATCAGACTTCCTCCTTTGTGGTTAACCACCGCTTGTGAACTCGGCCGCTGGCCGCTGGCTCATGAGATCCATAAAAAAGGGACAAAACGCCGGCGAATATAACAATGGCTCTCCACTTATGTCAAGCAATCCAGGGTGCTGCGGGATACACTCCCCACTCCGCTACTCCCTCATTATCATTGTCGTTATCGATCACGGGCTCACATTCACTCTCCCGGCTTTTTTTAGCTCGATGAAAGATATGGATCAAACCTCGTGCCAGAATGGCCTCTCGGCGACGCACGAGATTTCGACTAGTTGGAGGCATCTACAATCCAGAAAATCTCTGAAGCTTCATAACGGTGGCACTATTGCGCCTCAGTCCCTGCTGCTGCGCCCCATCCCTCGATACCCCACATCTACACAGACCTCATCGCAGCGAGCCAAGACTGTCGTCCACAGGACCGAGCATGCGTGGATTTGATAAGGAGGGACACCAAGGCCGGGTGACGAAGAAAGCGTGCTGCGGCAGGATAGACCGTGATGGAAAGTGGCTAGCGCTTGATGACGATATCGCGTGCGACTTTACCGCTCGGGCCAAAGGGTTTTTGAGGCTTGCCGTTGAGCTCGGCCTTGACGCCCCCGGCGTTGCCGAGCGTCAGGATAAACTGATCCTGGCCTTTCCATCTGGCCTTTTCACCGGGTCGGAGCAAGGCCTCTTGAGGACTGCCGCCGTCGATTTGGACAACGACCCAACTGAGCTCTGTCGCCTCAAGGTCCAACGCCAACTGTCCATCCGTGGCCGCGGCCCCTTCGAGCGAAATCCCTCCTAGCGGCCCATCGCTCCCCAGGGAGGAAGGAGCAGGAGCGATTGGTTCCGGCACCGGCGACGCCGTGGGAGCTGCCCCGGTCACTGGTCCAATATTATTCCCTACGCTCGGCTTGGTCTTAGGGGCGGGGGAAACCATCTCGGTTTGCTGGCCTGGCAGCGCGTCCTGGGATTCTGGGGCCGGTGGAGCGGTCCGCTTCGTTGCGGAAGCGGGAGGATCTGAGGCCGAACGACGGACCAGAAGCGAGGACTGCTCCCTGCTCAAGAGGAAGATGAGCGTGAGAATCGCAATGCCGATCGCAACTGCGACGGCTTTCCGATTGGCTTGACGCTTTCGTTCTTCTTCCGCCTGCCTCACCTTCAAACGTTCCCGCTCGTCTTGTTTGTCATAATAGGCGCCTGCCGATTGAACAAATCGGTGGATGGCATCGTCTTCATCCAGCCCGAGCGACCGGGCATAGGATCGGACAAAGCCCCGTGCAAACACTTGATCGGGCAACTTGGCGAAGTTTCCATCCTCCAGCGCCTTGACGAAATCAGTCCGGATTCGGGTCTTGGATGCGACCTCCTCGATAGTAAGTCCTTTGGTCTCTCGTACCTGTTTGAAGAATTCGCCGATCGATTCCATACGCATCTCTCTACGGCTTGAGCCGTGCCAGCAGTTCGTTCGCCGCTGCGGCATACTCACCGCTCTTATCGAGTGTCGTCACTTTGGTCAGCATTTCCCTTGAGCGTCGCTCGAATCCAAGCTTGTAATACACCCGCCCCAATTCCAAATGTAACAAAGCCGGGGGAACGTTTGGCGGATTGACCACTAAGGCATCCTCAAACGCTTCCATCGCGCCCTGGAAATCATTCTCGTGAGCCAGCGACCGGCCAAGATGAAAGCGGGCCAGGTCTGGCGTGGCATACAACGGGTTGGTCAGGGCCTGACGGAACGACACGATAGCTTCAGGCCATCGCCCTTGTTTCTCCAAGACCTGGCCCAAGTATGTGTACGCCTCCGAGTAATTCCCATCGAGTTCTGTCGCGGCTCTCAATTCTTCCTCAGCCTTGGGCAATTTACCCTGTAGCGCCAGAATATGGCCAAGCGCATATCGTGCCTCTTTGTTGCTTGGATTGAGCTGTACGGCCTTCTGGAACGATACAAAGGCTTTCTGCTGATCGCGATCCAGGCTCGCGACGCCCTCCTGGTAATATCCCTTTGACTTCTGCAACGACTCATCCGATGTAGCACAGCCGGGCAGCCATCCGATCAACAGCGCCAACGCAAGCAATGGGCATGCGAATTGTCGAACGATGGAACCGGCAAAGAGAATCGGTATCACGAAATGTCCTCGAAATGGGTCAATTGCTTAAAGGCTCGAAAACGATCTTGCACCTCTTTGTAGTCCAGGATTCGCAAACGGTCAAGACTAAAGGATTCTACGGTAAACGACGCCATGACGCTTCCGAAGATAATCGCTTGCTTGAACGCCTCGACCGAACGATTACCGGTGGCTGTCAGATAGCCCAGAAAGCCGCCGGCGAACGTATCCCCAGCGCCGGTCGGATCGCGCACGTCTTCAAGCGGAAAGGCCGGAGCCCCGAACACCTGTTTCTCGTTGAACATCAGGACTCCATACTCCCCGCGCTTGATGATGAGGTGCTTGGGCCCGCGCGCGAGTACTTTTTGTGCGACCTTTACCAAGTTCGTACTTTCGCCGAGTGCCCGGGCCTCACCATCGTTGATAATCAAAATATCGACCTGCTCCAAGACCCGCCACAACGCGTCTCGCTTGCCGTTGATCCAAAAATTCATCGTATCGCACGCAACCAAAGGCGGACGCGGAAGCTTCTGCAGCACATCCAACTGGAGTTCAGGATCTATATTGCCCAAGAACAATAGATCTGGGGATCGGTAGGCGTCGGGAATCTTTGGCCGAAACGTTTCGAATACGTTGAGCTGCGTATCGAGCGTATGCGCTTCGTTTAACTGGTGACTGTACTCCCCTTTCCAGCGAAACGTCGCCCCCGGCCGCCGTTCCAACCCGGTCACATCGATGCCACGGCTCTTGAGGAATACCAGATGTTGCGGGGGGAAATCTTCCCCTATCACTGCAATGAGATCAACGGTGGTAAAGTAGCTGGCCGCAGTCGAAAAGTAGGTAGCCGAACCCCCAAGGACCTCGCTGACCTCTCCGAAGGGTGTTTTCACCGTATCTAGCGCAACCGATCCGACCACGAGCAACTTCCCCATAGTTCACCGAGCCCCTTTCTTCTTCGCCGACACGACCCGGTCCATCAACAACGACAACTTCCGCCTGAGCAAGGAGGGCATCCGATCCGGCGCCGTGACGATGGCATCCTGCAATGCGCGCTGACAGGTACAATCCGCGTCACCGGTCGTCGATGAGGCCACCTGACGCAGCATGCGCTTGGCGAGGGCTACGTTCCGACTGAGGACTGCCAGGATCGCATCGACTGTGACAGCCTCTTCCGTTTCATGCCAGCAGTCATAATCGGTGACCAGCGCAACCGTGGCGTAACATAGCTCTGCCTCGCGTGCCAGCTTGGCTTCCGGCATATTGGTCATACCAATGACATCGACGCCCCACTGCCGGTAGAGCCGGGACTCAGCTTTGGTCGAGAATTGCGGCCCTTCGATACACAAATACACGCCCCCCCGATGCACGGTGGCCCCCACTGATCGTGCCGAAGCAAGCAGATCGGTGGCCAGGGGAGCACAGATCGGCTGACCAAATGCCACATGCGCGACGATGCCCCTCTCGAAGAATGTCGACGTCCGTCGCTTGGTGAAATCAATGAACTGATCCGGCAACACCACGTCACCAGGCTTAATCGACTCCTTCATGCTGCCAACCGCGCTCACAGAAACCACCCTCCGAACACCCAGAGACTTCAGCGCATAAATATTGGCGCGATAGTTGATGTCCGAAGGATTAAGCCGATGCCCGCGGCCATGTCGTGAGAGAAAGGCGATACGAACCCCGTTTAACTCACCGAGCACTACCTTGTCGGAGGGAGCCCCGAATGGCGTACGGACCGAGCGCTCCATGACTTTCCGAAGTCCGTCGATATCGTATAGCCCACTCCCGCCAATAATCCCAATGTCTGCCCGTGATGCGTTCCCCTGTCGTGTCATCCCATGTCCCCAAGTGTGGTGAGAAATCGATCCACCTGCCCGATCACCTGCTCTGCCGTGTGCCGGACTGATTCTGACTCCTCGATCGTGAGCCACTGAATCCCCGGTTCCTTTCGAAACCAGGTCATTTGTCGCTTGGAAAAATGTCTCGTGTCCCGTTTGAACCGCCGAACCATTTCAGCAAGGTCATACTCGCCTGCCAAGTGCTCAGCCACCTGTCGATACCCCAAACCCTTCATGGCCGCACTGCCGCGCTGATACCCCTGAGCCAGGAGCTGCTTCGTCTCTTCTATCAAACCATGAGCCAGCTGCCAATCAATCCGTTCCTCGATACGCCTGTGCAACGCGTTGCGATCCCGGTTCAACCCGATGACCAAGGCTGAAAATGGCCGCTCGGCAAACCCATGCTCCTGCTGAAACTCCGACATCCGACGACCGGATAGCTGGTACACCTCCAGCGCTCGGATCACTTTTGATTCGTCGCGTGGGTGCAACCGCGCCGCAGCCACAGGATCGACCGCTACGAGCCGCGCGTAGAGGCGATCATGCCCTTGGTCCTTCGCCTCCTGTCGCAGGGCCGCCCGCACAATCGGATCGGCCGGTGGTGCGTCGCACAAGCCCTTGAGGAGTGTCCGCACATAGAGCCCTGTGCCACCCACGACCAGGGGAAGGCGGCGGTCTCGGTAGAGGCGTTCGATCTCATCGACCGCCTGGCGGCGATACAATCCTGCATTAAACGATTCATCGGGACTGACGAGATCGATGAGTCGATGGGGAACAGCCTGGCGCTCTTCTATGATCGGCTTATCCGTTCCGATATTCATACCACGATAGACTTGCCGGGAGTCCGCCGTGAGCACCTCGGTCTCGAAGGCCTTCGCAACCTCGATGGCGATGCGACTCTTCCCCACGGCAGTCGGTCCAACCACCACAACGACAGGCTTGAAACGCACTTGCGTCTCCGAGAGACGACGCATGGCTCTGGCCGGAACTGCCATCATGACCATCCGACCCGACCGAATAGTTTGGCAAGTTCATCTGTCGAGAGACGAAACGCCGTGCGGCGCCCGTGTGGGCAGGTCGTGATCAGCCCTTCCTGCACCCAATCGTCAATCAGCTGTTGTATTTCAGGAAGAGCCAAGGCGCGTCCGGCGCGTACTGCTCCATGGCAGGCCAACGACGCAAGCACGGGCTGAACCCGCATCTCCAGAGACGACGCGTTGTCCCACTCGGTCAAATCGTCGAGCAAATCCTGCACCAATACAGCCGCATCTACCTTGCCAAGTCCAACCGGTACCCCACGAATAGCCACGGCTGTGGCTCCAAACGGTTCAATCAAGAGGCCGAGTTTCTCCAGATCATCAAGACGCTTGAGCAATAGCATGCTACGCGCCGCTGACAGCTCGACCGGTTCCGGGATCAAGAGTGGCTGAGACGGGATATGGCGGCTCTGCCAGCCTCGCCAGAGACGTTGGAAGAGGACGCGCTCGTGTGCCGTATGTTGATCGATCACTTGCAATTCTTCGCCTACCTGCGCCACCAGATAAGTCCGGAGAATTTGTCCGAACGGTACAATGTCAGGTTTCTCTACTTGCCGATATGTCGCGGATGGCTCACGGGCAAAGGTTAACTGACTTCCCTCGACGATACCGGACAAAGGTGCCGACTCACTCGCATTGATCCGGGAACCCTGCGTGGGAGCTGAGATCAATGCTGAGAAGGGAGAATCCCGCAACGATGCGGTCTGCCGCTCGGATGCCGGAGCGAACTCCGATGCCACCTGAGACAATCCCGCCGACGTGAGGCCCAGCACGACTTTTCGCTCAGAACCGCCGAGCGCGTGACGGACGGACTGGCGCACCAACTGATGTAGGGCTTCTGTTTCCGCAAAACGGACTTCTTTTTTCGTGGGATGCACATTGACATCGATTCGACCCGGCTCGACATCCAGAAAGAGGACGAACGTCGGGTGATGCCCTTTGGGAAGAAACGATCCATACCCATCTATGACCGCATGAAACACGGTCGCATTGCGGATGGGACGCCGGTTCACAAACAATTCCTGCGGCATCTTCGAGGACCGCGCATGGATAGGATCGACCATCACGCCGCGGATCGATAATCCCGCTGCCCGACCCCGCACCTCGATGGTCCGATCGAGAAACGCCGGACGATATACCTGAAGTATTCGATCACGATCAGCCGTCACCGCGGGATAGTTGAGAATCTCCTGGCCGTTATGCGTGAGACGGAAGTGTACCGACGGCCAGGCGAGACCTGCGAGCTGGACGACATGACTGATGTGAGAAAACTCGGTCGCGGTCGATTTGAGAAACTTCTTTCTGGGCGGTTGATTGAAAAACAGGTTGGAGACTTCGATCCGCGTGCCAGGCACAGCGGGCGCGTCTATGATAGCGCTTCCCGTTCCTGCTACCAAGGTGAGCTGTGAGCCCACCATATCCTCCCTGGTCGAGGTCGTCACCAGCACGTGGGAGACCGAGGCGATACTCGGTAACGCTTCGCCTCGAAAACCCATCGTCGTTACCGAAATGAGATCCCGGTCGGACCGGAGCTTACTGGTAGCGTGTCGCTCGAAGGCACGAGGAAGATCTGCACGGCTGATCCCCTCTCCATCATCTGTGACTCGAATGAGTGCCAGGCCACCGTCTTTCACATCGATCGTGATATGCAGCCCCCCAGCATCGAGACTGTTTTCCAGCAGTTCTTTGACGACGGCGGCGGGGCGCTCGACGACCTCGCCGGCCGCGATGCGGCTGACTACGTCGTCCGGGAGGACATGGATCTTGGCGGAGCAACTGGCGGCGGGCATGAAGCTAGACTCCAGGGAACTCCGGGAACAGAACAGCCGCTACGAAGGTCTTGCGGGACGTCCGATCATCGAATTTCTGCCAGCTTGTTCTTGGCCAGCTTCGCCTCGTCCGACGTGGGGAATTCTTCAATGACCCGTTTGAGGTATTTCTTCGATTTGGCGAGATCTCCGGTTTCTCCCGCCGCGAGCCCAGATTTGAAGAGGGCTGCCGGGACCTTCTCGTTTCCCGGATACTCCGTTGAGAGATATTCGAACGATTGCATGGCGCGCACATAGTCTTTCTGCTGATAGGAAGATTCGCCCAACCAGTAATAGGCATTCGGCGTCAGGGCCGTACCGGGGAAGTCTTTCACAAATCGCTGAAAGCCCGCCACGGCAAGATCGTATTTTCCGTTGAGATAGTCGTTGTATGCCAAATTGAACGCCGACGTCGGAGTTATCGAGGGGACACCGGGCAGCATCGTCGGTACATCCGCAGAGCCAGGCTTCTGTGGTTTGGATGGACGACCAGGTTCTCCGGGGGCTGGTTCCACCCTGGGCAAGACCGGAACGCTCGATGTCTCATCCGGTTTGGCCAGCCGGCTTTCCAATTTCTGTATCCTGGCCGACATTTCATCGAGTTTCGGTCTGACGGATTCGCTGTCTTTGATCCGCTCCAGCGACTCCACGCGTCGTTGCAGCGCATCCAGCCGCTTTTGATCTTGATCTTGAGACTTAGACACTGTCGCCAAGTGGTCACGCAATTCCACGAAATCCGCGTGTTTGGCACATCCGGCGAGCGACAATACCGCCGCGGCTATAAGAACACCCGTTGCCTTGCAACCTGTATTCCTGCACACCACGGTTATCGCGACTCCTTCAACTGGGATAATTTGTCGGAGGCTTTTCCGGCCTCCGGACTTCGCGGATACAACGTCACCACTTGTTTGAAGGCCGAAGAGGCGCGCTTCTTATCTTTCATTGCCAAGTACGCATACCCCTTCTTCAAGATCGCCGCTGGTACTTTCTCGCTCTGGGGAAAATCCAGTTCGACACGGTCATAGGAATCGATCGCCTGCTTATAATCCTTTTTACCGTAGTGCGATTCACCTAGCCAATAGCGCGCATTGGGAGACAGATCCGAGTTCGGATGGTCGCGTAGAAACGCAGCGAACCCCTGCCGGGCTCCATCTAAGTCTCCATCGCGAAACAAGGCCAGCAGACGCTCATACTCAACTTTATCGGAATGTTCCACGCTGTGGCTGACTTGCGGACGCGGCGACTCTTCGGACTCGCCGGTCAATGATGCCACTTCAGCCGATTGTGCCGCTTCAGCCTGCGCAGGAAGCGAAGGCGAAAGCGTTTCCTCCTCAGCCTTTGGGGTTTCAGAGGAGGGCACCGATGCCGATCGATGGGCCGGCTTCGTGGTTGACTGATGTGTCCCCCCCCTGTTTCCGTTTCCCCCTCGCACATGCACCTCCTGCGCGACCTGCTCAACGGCTTTGGAGAGGGCATCCAGACGACGGTCCTGCTCATCGAAGCGGGCAGCAAATTTCTGCGCAACAGACGCGACGCTCTTATTGACCTCCCCTAAGTGACCAGTCACCGCCTTGTTCATCTCATTGATATGGGTGGTCGAGGCCCTGATATCGGATTCAACCTTGGTCGATAGTGCCTTATTGGCCTGCTCTTCTTGGGCCAGGCGCTCGCTCACGCTAGTCAACGAATCCCGAAACCCCGTCAACGACTGACTGAACTGCGCAAACTTCGTGGCCAACAGTTCAGAACGATTCTGGCTGTCCACCGCCGCCTTCCGCTGTTCCTCAAGGCGGGTGTCCACACCTTTCATGAGCGCACTGTTGGTCTTCTGTACCGCCTCGATCAGCTCTTTCCTCAGGGTCTCCATTTGCTTGTTGACATCGTCGAGTCGGCTGTTCATTTCCGTCCTGAACCGATCGCGATCCTCTTTGCTCTTCAGGTCCTGGGTATCGAGACTCTTTTGGGCCCAGGCAAAGCGAGTCGAACTTTCCGCCTCTATTTTCCCAGCCAGCTGCTCCAACTTCTTTGTTTGCTGCTCGATCTGGATCGAACGCTGCTCGAGCTGGCTTGCGCGCTGCTTGAAGTCTTCCTGTTTACCCTGGAGTTCCTGGGCTTGGTGCAACGCGCGTTCCAGTTCGCCACGCAACTGCGGCAACTCCTGCTCCCGAAGCGACGAAATTTCCTGACTCTGCCGTGCACGAGTCTGCGCCGACTCCTCGTTCGACTGCTTGATGCGCTGCTGAAGGCTCTTCTCCGTCTGTTTGAGGTCAGCTTGTTGCGCAACGCAGCCGGTCAACAACAGCGCGCAGACCGTCGTCCAGGTTCCCTTTGTATCTGAATAACCCCACATCGTTCCACCCACTATGATTAAGGAATCTCTGCTCTCTCTCCGCGGGCCATGGAATCACAACCATTGGGACAACAAGCGCGTCGCCTACTTCCCGGTCTTCACCACGAGATGGCCTCGCCGATTCTGTTGGTAGCACGACTCCGCATGTTCCTCGCAGAAGGGACGCTCTTTCCCATAGGACACCACGGACAGACGATTGGCACCGATACCGAGTTCGACCAGATAGTTCCGTACGGCTTTCGCACGTTTCTCTCCGAGTACGAGGTTGTAGGCCGAAGTCCCTCGTTCATCACAGTGTCCTTCGACCTTGACCTGCGCGCTCAGGTTGGACTTCATCCAATCGGCATCGCGATTCAACGCTTGACGCCCATCTTCGGAAATCGTCCAGCTATCGTAACCGAACAATACATCTCGCAAACCCGCTACGGATGAGGCAGCCTGCTCAGCACTGATCTCATCCATTTGTCGTCCTGCACTCCCGGAGGGATCCACCTTCGCCAGCATCGTGCCACCACCCACACGCTCTTCCGATGGGTTCTTGTCGAGGCCCCGAAGTCCACCGCCACCAGACTGAACGCCTGTGTCCGGGAAACTGCCGACACCGGATCTGGAACCATCAGAGCTCCCTGAGTCCGCTGAGTTCCCTGAACTCCCTAGACTTCCTGAATTACCTGAGCCTCCCGAACTCCCCCCCTTCGCCTTCCCTTGAATAGACTGGGAGTCGCCGCCGGATTGTACAGATTTCTTGGCACAGCCAGGCATGCCGATCACTGCCATGCTCGCGATCAGCGTCAACCCATATATGCATAGTGTTTTCTTCATGGATCCCTCTCCTCTTTCTAAGTTAGTCGTGGCGATAGTGGCCTTCGTTCATTCCGCTAGTATGGTCGCACTGCCATTCTCACGATGCCGGAGACCACGAGGGCGCACTGTTGTGCGCTCCCTCGAAGGTAAGCCGTTCGATGTCCTTACCGTCGGCATTGATCATATAGATATGGCTCTTTCCATCGGCCGTCGAACTGAAGACGAGATGGCGGCCATCTGGCGACCAGGAGGGAGAATCATCGACGCCCGGCCCTGTCGTCAATTGCATCCGCTTCTGTCCGTCCGGAGAAATGACACAGAGCTTATACTCTTTACGCGTCCGGCACACATAGGCGATCCAATTTCCACGCGGCGACCACACCGGCGCCGCATTGTAATCGCCTTCAAACGTCAGACGGCGCACATTCGACCCGTCTGAACCCATCAGGAACAACTGCGGCCCGCCGCCCCGATCTGATACAAACACCAGCTCTCTCCCGTTCGGGGACCAGGAAGGAGACAAGTCGCCGGACGGATTCACCGTCAGGCGCTGGATAGTTTTCGTCCTTGTGTCCAACCGATAGAGCTCAGAATTGCCTTCGTAACTTGAGGCAAACGCCAAAAAGTTACCATCTGGCGACAGTGCCGGAGTGATATTCAATCCCCCCAGGGAAATCACTGTCCATCGCTTGCCCGTTGCCAATTCGATCATGTCGATGTCCTGCGTATTGCGATTACGATAGGCAGTGAAGATGAGGAACCGGCGGTCCGGAGACCATCGCGGCATGAGGTTCAGGAATCCATCGGCCGTCAGTTGGCGCGCATCATAGCCATCATAATCCATCACGAACAATTCGCGTGCAGTTCCCTGTTCAGACACATACGCGATCTTTGTCCGCGCGATACCCGGCTCACCCGTGTAACGAAACACGAGTTCGTCGGCAAAGCGGTGCGCCATCAGCCGCACGACTGAGGGCGATCCCGCGTAACGCTTCCCCCCTACGACTTCATCGCTGCCGCTGTCATAGACAAACCCTTCCATGTTCACGTCGGCTTCTTTGTCAGCTTCCTTCTGGCTCGCTTTCCCCCAGACCAAGACCGATACACCCTTCTCAACCGCCTGCTTGAATACGACCTTGGAGCCGGCCCCCATCCCATTGCCGATATCGGGTGCTTTAATCCCAAGACTGGGCAAATCCACCAGGTCAAAGACCAACGAGCGTTTCACATCTTTCTTGAGTACTTCTTCGATCCGCCCTCCCAACCAGTCGGGACCTCCCGTGTTTTGTATTCCTACAACACCCAGAGAAATCTTTTGGAAGTCGGGACGGGTGGCTTCAAGGAACACATCCGCCGCCCCGGATTCAAGAATACCGATGGCTCCCGCGATGAGCAGCACTCCCCCGAACCAAGCACTGATTAATTTCCCCTGTGTCATCCGACCGACTCTCCGACGCGAAATACCATTTCTACGTCTTTATAGCCGTCAGTCATATCGGCCGGAAACATAGGCAGGGCTCGGGGTCGAAGCACCGCGCGCTGACCCGCCATATCGTAGTAGGCATTCCCGGACGACTGTTGCACGGCCACGTCTTTAATCGTCCCATCCCGTTGAAGCCGAAACTTGACGATCACCGTATAAGTTTGGCCCGCCATATCCACCGGAGGCGGTTCCCAATGGCTACTAATAATAGATTGCACACGAGCCCAGTAGGGATTTGACCCAGTCGTGCCGGAAATCTTCAGTGTCGTCTCAGGAGCCTTGGCCGCTGGCACTTTTGCCTCTTGCTGGGGTACCGGCTTTGCCGACACCTCGCTCGGTCTCACCTCTTTCGGAATGTCCAACTGGGCCGCAGGCTGAAACTGTTTGATCTTTTTCAGTTCTTCTTCTAGTTCATGATTTAGATCATCGCTGACTGAAGAGCGCTGCGGTATCTTCGCCACCGAGTCTTGCGCCATGTCCGGGACTCGCGGGATATCGAGCATCTTCACTTTCGCCGCCTGTTGAGGCTGCGCCACCGATTTTATTGCGGGACTCAAATCTCCAAACTTTGGCGCATCAGGTGGAAGCTGAAGATCCTGCAGCATGTCCCTTTTTTTCTCGCCTCTTGGAGGCGCGGTGTATGGAACTGCACTTGGAGCCACCGCCTTGACCAGTGGCGCAGGTGCAGGTTTCAAGTCTGAAACTTTCCTTGGTTCCGCTGCTTTCGGCGGTTCAGCTGGTTTCGCCTGCTCTGTTAATTTCACTGGTTCTATTGGTTTTACCGGTGGTTTTACCGGCTCTATTGGTTTTACAGGCTCGGCTTGCCTCACAGGTATTGGTAGACTGACCAACGACACTTCGACAGAGGCCAAGGGCCGTTCACCCTGTTGCGGAAACCGAAGCCCCACCATGACGAGCAGGACGGCCACATGAAGGACAAGCGATAGCGCGAGTGTTCGCTTGAGTCGAGAGCCCAGCCTGGATTGATCTTCCTGATCGAACCACACACCTGATAGGACCGACGCCTGGGACGTCATAAGAACTTGCCCCTTCGCACGCGTTGCGTCAACTTTTTCGCGCCGGGAGACGCGGAGCTATTTGTGGCGCTCCCACACGCTCGGGCCCGACCGGCTCCGTCACCATCCCGATTTTCTCGATTCCGGCCTTCTTCACGCCATCCATGACTTGCACCACGACGCCGTAGGGAACGTCACGATCCGCTCTGAGGTAGAGCGACACTTCTGGATGGTCTTGTTTCAATAGCTTCAATTTCTGTTCCAGCTGGGCCACCCCGACCGGATCTTTATCAAGATACAGTCGTTGATCCTTTTCGATCGTGAGCACCGTGCGCATTTCCGGTGTGATGGTATTCGTGGCAGAAGTCGGCAGCTTAATGTCCATTCCTCGATACAGCATCGGCGCGGTGACCATAAAAATCACCAAGAGGACGAGGACCACGTCGACGAGTGGAATGACGTTGATTTCTGCCAAAAACCGACGGTGACGGGACTCGAGGGTCATCCTTGGGCTCCGACCGGAACTGGTCTCGTCTTCGATGCAGAAGTTGAGAGGGATGCCAGAAGCTCAAGCGTGACTGAATCCAAGCGGAATGCGGTGTTGCGAATCCGGATGAGAAAATAATTATAAGCAATGACGGCGGGAATAGCGGTGAACAGACCGGCAGCCGTCGCGACCAGCGCCTCCGCCACGCCTGGAGCGACAGCAGAAATACTGGCAGTCCCTTGGGTACCAATCTCTCGAAATGCATCAATGATTCCCATCACGGTCCCGAGCAGTCCGATAAATGGAGTAATGTTTCCCGTTGTGGCAAGGAACGGGAGATAGGTCTCGAGGCGTGAGAGCTGGCTTTGTGCGAGATGGGATGCCGTCCGCTCCACCACGTGTCGATCAACTGCTCCCATGCCGACACCATCCCTCCCTTCGACTCGCCGAGACCCAGCACGCTCCATAACCCCTTCGAACACAAATGCACTGGGACTACCTTCGATTCGTCGAACTTGCCGATACAATTCGTCGAGATCTCTTGCTTTCACCAGGAGCGCGAGGAACCGCTTATCCTCCCGGTCGGCCACTCGAAACGCTCGCCATTTGAAGAAAATAATGGCCCACGAAATGACCGAGAAGACGAAGAGGAGCAAGAGCACGAATTTGGAAACTGAACCTAGGGAACCCACTACTCCGGTTAGACCTGTCTGAAACATGGGGCTATGACCTTTCCCGGCTTAGGAAATATTCAGAATTCTCCCGACGATAGCTAGCAAACATAGGGGAAATTGGCGGGGCCGACGGGATTTGAACCCGCGACCTCCAGATTGACAATCTGGCGTCCTAACCAGCTGAACGACGGCCCCTCGAAACCCTACTTATAGCGGAAGATGTGAGTGACAAGACTATATCTAGCGGTTGGTCCCGTCTACAATTTCATTCTTTCTGTTCAATGATCTGTCCTGCTCCCCTTGAGCCAGCTTTTGCACTGGTAGGCGGAACAGGGATCGAACCTGTGACCTCTGCCTTGTAAGGGCAGCGCTCTCCCAACTGAGCTATCCGCCCGATTTTCTTAGCAACCTTCGCGGATGCTACCAAGTCCACTAGCCCTTGTCAATCGAATCTCGCACTCTTCTTGCATTTTTTGACTGCCGCCAATCTACCCACATGAATCGGCTCTCCCCGATCATGCTTTTTATCTTTATGCCGGCTCACTCGAGGAAAATACCTGTCATGCACCCGTTTCAGACGTCCCCGTTCCACATGCGTGTATATCTGCGTCGTCCCAATATTCGCATGGCCGAGCATCACCTGAACAGACCGAAGATCCGCACCGCCTTCGAGCAGGTGGGTAGCAAACGAATGCCGGAGCATGTGGGGCGAAATGGCCTGTGCAATTCCGGCTCGCTGCGCACGTCGTTGCAGCAACTTCCAAAAAGCTTGTCGCGTCAATGGCCCTCCCCGTCTCGAAACGAACACATATCGTGAAGCCCGTTGTTTGAGTAACCGTGACCGCGCCTCATCCACGTATTGCTGCAGCAGCTGTCGGGCTCCCTCATTCATCGGCACGAGCCGCTGCTTCGCGCCCTTCCCCGTAACCCGGAGATACCCGACATCAACATTCACCTGCGCCACTTCAGCCATCACCAATTCCGACACGCGAAGCCCTGTCGCATAGAGCAACTCCAACATCGCGCGGTCCCGCAAGTCTTCCGGAGTAGGGACGGCTGCCAGGTTCAACAATGCCGTGACGTCTTGCAGCGACAGGGCTTTGGGCAGTCGTCTGCCTCGAGAGATCGGGGTCAGATGAAAGGTAGGACTCCTATCAATCACCCGCTCCCGCATGAGAAACCGAAACCACCCACGAATAGCCGAGAGGCAGCGGACGGAAGAGGCGCGAGACAGCCGGGCTTCCTGTAATGAACGCAGAAATCCCGTCAACGTTTCCGGGGTAAGAGGTCCCAGCGGCCCAATACCGCTTCGATGCAGGTACGAATGGAATTTACTCAGGTCGCGGCGGTAGGCTTCGACCGTATTGACGGAGAGACCACCCTCCACCCGGAGATGGCTCAAATATCGTTCGGCCAGCGGGTCCAGTATCATCGGTGCGATGATAGCGAATCACTCAGATGAACACAACGAACCTTGCGGGGTTTACCTTGACACCCTCACAGGGTTTCCGATAGTAGTCACGTGCGCATGACATATCCGTCACACCGCTCAGGAGCTCATGACCCGCCCGTTGGTATCCCTGTCTTCATATCGCACGTATGTCCTTTCCGTACGCTGGTGCCTTGCGCTGACGATTGCCTGGAGCCTGCTCTGGCCAGTCACCGGGTTCGAGTTCAATCCTCCCGTCTATGCGGAGACAAGACTCGCGAGCCCTGCGAACCATCCGACGCTGAGTCAGGCGAAACGCCTGATCGACGCAGATCATGCCGAAGAAGCCATCACCATACTCCGTCGTTTTCTGGCAACCTCTCCGAAGCCCGACCTGCTCGACGACACCTATTTACTCCTCGGCGCAGCCCTGCACAGTGCAAAGCAATACGGGGAGGCCTTGAAATACTTCCGGCAACTCCAGACAGAGTTCCCCAACTCCGAGGTGACGGACCGAGGTAAGTTGATGCAGGCCAGGACCCATGCGGCGATGGGCAACCTCGACCTTGCCCTGCCAATTTTGACGGGTCTGCGCAATCTCTCAAAAGATGACGGGACTAAGCGCGAAGCTCTGCAACTGAGCGGCGACTTCTACGCACAGAAAAAGGACGCGACCCATGCCATTCAGGCGTGGCTCGAAGAAATGGCATTGGGAACCGAAAACCAAGCGGAAGACGTGCGCACCCGCATTCACGAACTGGTCCGCGAGACATCCGACAAAAAAGCCCTTGAACAAATCCATGACGCCTTCCCGCGCAGCTTTCCTGGAGATCTCGCGTCCCTTCGACTCATCGACCTCTATGTCGGCCGTGGAGAAGAACATCAGGCCATCCGGCAAATCCAGCAATTTCTCGTGAATTTTCCGATGCACCCCCAGGCGGCGAAAACCTCTGAGCTTCTCGCCACACTCCAAGCCAAATTAAAATCCAACCAATTTTTTATCGCCGCGGTCCTGCCGCTTTCAGGGAAACTTGCTGCCTTCGCCAACGAAGTCCTCAACGGAATTCAGCTGGCCGTCGAAGCGAACAGAGACCGGGCAGGGAGCGCATCGGTCGGCCTGATCGTCAAAGATGTGGAATCCGATCATGCCTCGTTTTTAGACGACTTCTCAGGACTTTTAAACACCGATCGTCCCCTCGCCGTCATCGGCCCGCTCCTCTCGAAAAGCCTGCCGGTCATGGCTGAACTCGCCGAGCGGGCACACACCCCCCTGATCACGCCGGCAGCAACCTTGCCCAACGTCAGACGACTTGGCAACTATGTGTTCAGTACGGCGCTTACCTACCAATCTCAAGCCAAGCGAATCGCCGCCTATGCCATCAAGGAGCAAGGCTTCCGCCGATTCTGCATCCTGCATCCCGACACTCCGTATGGCCGCGAGCTCGCGCGACTGTTTGCCCAAGAAGTGCGCCAACACGAGGGTGAAGTAATCGCTATTGAATCCTACAAAGAGGGCGAAGCCGACGTGAACGCGCAACTCAAACGCATGAAGGCGCAGGACCTCAAGAGGTACGGTTTGTCCGTGCCGGTTGATCAGACCAAACTGACCGGGAAACCGACCAAGCTGGACAAAAAAATACTTTATACGCCGGGCTTCGATGCGGTCTTCATTCCAGGCCGAGCGTCCGACGCCGGCCTCATCGCAGCTCAGCTCAATTTTCACGACATGAAAGTGCCTTTTCTGGGCACAAATGGATGGAACTCGCCGGACTTCGCCCGCACGGCCGATTCGTCGATCGACGGAGCCGTATTCGTCGACGGCTTCTTTGTTGACAGCCCCAACCCTGCCGTGCAGGATTTTGTCGAGCGCTACAAGAAACGGTTCCAAGTCAGCCCGACACTTTTTGCGATGCAGGGTTATGATGCCGCGAAATTGGTGATCGATGCGGTTCGAAAAGGCGCCTCATCGGGCGAAGCCGTACACGACCAGCTTCTGGCCCAGCCGGACCTCTCCTCCCTCGCTGGACCGGCGGCGTTTGGCCCGGACGGGACATTGAATCGACCGCTCTTCCTCATGCAAGTCAAACACGGCCGATTTCTCCAGGTGAACTGAGAAAGCCAACCCAATGAATTCCCTGTCGCAGATCCTGCATACGCTTTCCTACATGGCACTCCCGCTCCTCTTCGCGATGGTGTTGCATGAATATGCCCATGGCTGGGTTGCCTATCGATGCGGCGATTCGACCGCCAAACTGCAGGGTCGGCTCACCATGAATCCGCTGGCACACATTGATCCATTCGGAACTATTATTCTGCCGCTAATCTGCCTGGCGATGCCGGGAGGATTTTTTCTCGGCTGGGCCAAGCCGGTACCGATCGACCCACGCGGTTTGCATCAACCACGTCGCGACATGGCACTGGTCGCAGCAGCGGGACCGGCGATGAACCTCGCGCTGGCCATCGGCAGTGCGCTCCTCTTCGCGTTCCTGTTGTCGATCGAGCCCACCATTGGGAGCTACTGGTCCAAATCAGAAAACATGAGTCCTCCGGATACATGGCAGGCGATGCTTCTCCTACCGATCGGCGTGATGGCGGTCTACTCCGTCTTGATTAACGTACTCTTGATGCTGTTCAATCTGCTTCCGCTCCCTCCCCTCGATGGCGGAAGAATTCTCACGAGCCTTCTCCCGCCCACCATGGCAATAGCGCTCATGCGCGTGGAACCATACGGCATGTTCATCCTGATGGCATTGATCATATTCGATCCGCAGATCCACCTGATCCATACCATCACGAGCACCTTGACCCATAGTTTGTCCAATTCGATTCTCTCCACTGCCGTCGGCCTCGGAACAGGGAATACACCATGACCACACCCAGGAAACGGGTCCTCAGCGGCATGCAGCCGAGCGGCCTGCTCCATCTCGGCAACTATCTCGGCGCCTTGGAGAATTGGAAAGGCCTTCAGGGCGAGTTCGAATGCTATTTCTTTGTCGCGGACTGGCACGCACTCTCGACGAACTACGCCGATACCAGCCGCATCCGGGAATTCGTCCGTGAGTTGTTGATCGACTGGCTTGCCGCGGGCATCAATCCCGCAAAGGCTACCGTGTTCGTGCAGTCACGCATCCCGGAGCATGCCGTCTTGCATCTCTTGCTCTCGATGATGACTCCAATCGCCTGGCTGGAGCGAAATCCGACCTACAAGGAAAAGCAGGAAGAGATCAAGACCCGCGACCTGAGCACCTATGGGTTTCTAGGCTATCCCGTCCTTCAGGCTGCGGATATCCTCATCTACAAGCCGGATTTCGTGCCTGTAGGAAAGGACCAGCTGCCTCACTTGGAACTCACGAGAGAGTTAGCCCGCCGGTTCAACAGCCTCTACAAGCCTGTGTTCCCTGAACCGATGGAACAGCTCACCAAGTTTCCGAAAGTGCCGGGCACTGATGGCCGGAAGATGAGCAAGAGTTACGGCAACACGATCAACCTCTCCGACCCTGAACCAGTCGTGCGACAGAAACTCAAAACCATGGTTACCGATCCCGCCCGAGTCCGACGACACGACCCCGGCAATCCGGACATCTGTCCGGTGTACGATTTCCACAAAATCTTTTCATTGCCGGTGATTCAGGAGCAGATTAATACCGAATGCCGGACAGCCGCTATCGGCTGTATCGATTGCAAGAAACTCGTCGCCGATCGAATCGTGGAACAAATGACGCCGATATGGGACGCGCGCGCGCGCCTCAGTAAGGATCCCGCATACCTGAACGACATCGTGACAGAGGGCAGTCGTCGCGCCGGCGAGGTCGCCCGAGCAACACTCCACGACGTGAACGAGGCGATGAATATCTAATGGGGTGCAAGATGAGGAATGGCAAACAGTGGCAAGGAGGGGTCGTGCTGTGCGCCCTGATCGGAGGGCTCTCGGGCTGCGGAACCTGGATGCATTCCGATAAACAGTCGGTCACTATTTTCACGAACCCACCAGAGAGCACGGTCGTCATTGACAACTATCTGCACCTCACGGCCCCAGGCACGGTGACCTTAAGCCGCCAAGGCAACCACCTCGCGCAAGTGAACAAGGACGGCTATGAACCGACTTCGCTTCGGATCGACCGCACCTGGTCCTGGTGGGTCGTCGGGGATATTTTCGGCTGTCTCGTTATCTTTTCACCATTCTGTATCATGCACGACATCGACCAGGGAGGCTACTATACGTTCGACGACAAGATCTATCTGACGCTTGATCGCCGCACGGCATCGGAGCCGGCCTTGTCAAAGTAATCCGCAGACCGGCCATTTTTCTGTGCAAGGAGAATGAGCCACCGCCCCTTGCGCTCCCGGTTGGTCACCACCCTCAGCTCAAGGATATTCCACCCGGCTCGACAGACGGCGCGAGCGAGTTCCTCCTTTCTCCAGCGAGCAAAATAACGTCCTGGGACCCACCCATCAGTCACTATGCGGCTCTTCACGCCATGGGTCACCGTCGCAGCAAACAGGCCGCCTGGACGGACAAGTCTGCACAGGTCGGTGAGGATACGACGGGCATCCGGTTTCGGAAGATGCATCAGCGAAGCAGCAGCCCAAAGGCCATCGAACGACATCGCCTGAAAGGGAAGATAGCGGAAATCGGCGCGGACCAAGGGCAGCGAAGGATAGCGGCGCCGTCCCGCTGAGAGCAATGCGCTCGTTCGGTCCAAGCCCACAACACGATACCCATGCTGACCGAGATCGCCCGCGTCCTGGCTCCCTCCACAGCCGAGATCCAACAGCCTCGCATCGGTAGGGAGCCTCTTGAGCCATTCGATCAATAATAACGGTCGGCGATGCCGTCGCCGGCTCCAGCGGACAACGCATTCCGTGGCCGACCGTTCGTATGCGGCGATCGTCTGCAAGACCAGTTGAGTTGTGCTATCGTGTGCCAAGTTAAGAGAAGCCATTCATGCGGCGAGTAGAAGAACAATGACCGTACTGGCCTTGGTATTCATCCTACTGAGCGCGGGTACTGCATGGGCAACCGATCCACCCTGCGACAAGTACCCAGCCGTGAAACAGACCAAATGTACGGCGATTTGGAAGGCACTGAACCAGGAAGACGGTCCTTCGATCGCGCAGTTCGGGCTGGCTCAACTGAAGCGGCGCGAGGAGGGGAAAATCAATGCCGAGCAACACCTGGCTGAGAACATGACATTCATCAAACAGTCCACCGACAAGCGCCTTGAGCGGCTCCGCGCTCGGATGGAGAAAGAATAACTCTTCATAAGTCCTCCGCTTTCGATTGCCCTAACACACGCCCGGCTGAGCTCAGCAAATCCCGTCCGACAATGATCGGCGCCTTGAAGTGAATCGCCAACGCGATTGAATCCGACGATCGGCTGTCGAACACCTTGACCTCATCGCGGAAGGCCACGGCCAACGAGCCGTAATACGTCCCCTCTTTCAACGTAATGATCGTCTGTGTCACGTGACCGCCAAACGTCTCGAGAATCGTACGCATCAAATCGTGCGTGAGGGGGCGAGAAAGTTTCTCGCCGCTCAACGCGCCGTGAATGGACAACGCGACTGTATAATCGACGAAAATCGGAATGGCCTTGCCCTCGGCCTGCAAGAGCACCACAGGACCGCGATCGGAGAAAAGAACCTTCACTTCCGTGATTGTCACCGGATCGGAAGGATTCGAGAGACCACCGTCAGCTTGTGCGTTCACATGAATGAACCCGACAAGGAGAGCACTCGAGAGGACTATCTTGCGTAGTATCGTCATGGTCACACCTCCTGCCGCGGTCTAGGCACGAACAAACCGATTCGTCTTCTTCTCCAAACCGATTTCGGTGTCAGATCCATGCCCCGTCACTACGATCGTGGCATCCTTCAACGTGTACAGCCGCTCTCGAATAGATTGCTCGATCGCGTCGAAGTCTCCGCCCCAGAGATCGGTGCGTCCGATGCCGCCACGAAAGAGTGTGTCGCCAGCCAAGACCAAGTTGTCGCCCGGGAAATGAAAACACATGGATCCCGGTGTGTGGCCTGGCGTATGGAGCGCGACGGCAGAGATCTGGCCAACGTGCAGCTTTTCTTCATCCTTCAACCAATAGTCCGGCAACGGCACCGGCACATAGGCCACGCCAAAGACATGACACTGCGCCTCAAGCATCTTCCAGAGGTCCAAATCATCGTGATGCAGACACAATGTGGCCCCTGTCGCCTCCTTCATTTCACCGGATGCCAGGAAATGGTCGAAGTGGGCATGGGTGTGGAGAATATGCGTGACTGTCAGTTCAAGTTGCTGCACCTCGCGCAAAATCCGCTCATAGGCGCCCCCCGGATCGACTACAATCGCCTGCTTCGTCACCGGATCGCCAATGATCGAGCAATTGCAGCCAAGCGGCGGTACGGAAAATGTTTTTCGGATCACGGTCGGCATCACGGACGCATGGTATCGCCCACGCCCCTTAGGGCGCAACCAGCCATTTTTATTGTTCTACTGGGGGTGGATGGTCCAAGCAACTTCCGTATCAAACAATGCCCAGGCCTGTCCTTGACGGCGAAACCATATAAGGAATCCCGCTCCGGTGCCGTCCGGACGCATGGTTTCCACATACACCAGGGCATGCTCATTGCGGAGGCTTCGTGCCACGCGAGAAAAAACGAGACGATCAAGGACCGACGGCGCTTGAACTTGTCTCGCACGAGCCACCGTGACTGGGCGAGCCAGGGAAACCTCCGGTTCTTCGATCGTTTCCCCTGTGGCGAACCGGTATCCGACACCAAAGTGAAATTTCCCTTCGAGCCGGCCTGCTTGCTGATTGACTGAGATGAATTCGCGAATCAGGTCCGATGGCAGGTCGCCATCGAAGTACTCCTGTTCCTGAAAAGCTCTGCTCGTCGCCGGCTTCTCCTGATCCGGAGAGAGACGGAACCGTGTCATACGTTCGATCACGACCAACTGAGTTGCTGACGTGAGAAACTTGCTCGTCACCACCTGGTCATAGAATGCATAATCGTCAGAAGGAATGGCGCCGGGCAGCTGATCCGATTCCGCAGAGGTTTCTGACACCCCCGTGAGACCACTCGTAAACAGCACAGCCACGATCATAATTGCCAGGTGAGTCATTATGGATCGAGCATAGCCGGCTGAACGACGAGGGTCAATGCATGGAATCCGGCGTGGACAAGTCGAAGCGAAGCGTGGATAATCGCGCAAATCAGCTGGAGGGATGTAACGTGCGGAACAAGACTCCATCGAAGCAGTGGCCTTTGTGGATCGGAGTGATCGCGTTCTGTTTCTTGACGAGCAGTTGCAAGCCTGACGATTCTCCATTCAAAGCGGAAAACGAATCGCTCCGCAAGCAACTGGCCAAGCAGGAATCGGTAGTCACCTCGTTGCAGGATGGGAACAAGGTCATGCAGCAACAGATCGATCTGCTGAACCAGGAGCTACGCGACGCGAGGAAATCGACCGAGAGCGCCAAGGCCGACGCCAAAACCGCCGCCGACAACCTGGCCATGCAATCGGCCCAGGCAAAAAAGCTGAGTGCTGAAGTTCAAAAAACCGCAGCGGCTCAGGCGGCGCTGAATATCCACATTGAGGAAAAAGGGACCCAAACCGACGAAATCCCCCGGCCCCTGAGCACCGTCACCAAGATTGCAGAAGAAGCCCTTGGTCGCAATGGGTACCACATCAAAGTGAGTATCAAGACCGATCAGAAAGCCGTCTACGTCACGGAGAGGAAAGTCTCCCCTCCTGCCTCGCTTGAAGTCGCCGGCTCACGCAATCAATATGTGGTATCGCTCCAGGCTCTCCCCTCGAATGTGACTCGACTCAGCGTCAAAGCCGACTTCGAAAAACTGGCACAGGGTGGACGCATCCTCAGCGTGAGCGCGGAAGAGGTCGCGGAAATTGAACGGAGCCTTATTCGGGAAATCAACAAGGCGTTGTCTTCCCCCAGCAAGACCTGATGCGGCACTCTCGCACATGGCTCCCAATCTTGCTCTCTCTCCTCTTCATCATCATCATAGGAACCCCCACAAGCGTAGGAGCCGGATCGAAGCCGTCACCGGAACTAGCCCGCCATTTGACCGGAATCGCGGCGCTGGCCCAACCGTCACCGATGGTCACCATTCCGGCCGGTCCGTTCTTGCTCGGCAGCAAGCGGGTGGACGACGATCCCTATGGGAATTGGACACAGTTCGACGACACGGAACTGCCTCAAAATCGAGTCTGGCTGGACACCTATGAAATAGATCGCGATGAAGTGAGCCTCGGGGAATACCTGACATTCTTGCGACAGAGGAAGCTCCATCCATCGGACGAGCTGCAGAAACTGGTCTGGCACGTGATCACGATCCACTCCGTCACGGACCAGACCCTGAGCCGGTGGCCCACGCTCTATGTCACGTGGGCTGAAGCGAAAGACCTGTGCATGGCAAAAGGCAAACGGCTTCCGACAGAAGCTGAATGGGAAAAATCAGCGCGAGGGCCTCTGGGAAACCTATTCCCCTGGGGTCAAACCGCCCCCAACCCTACGCTCGCCATGTTCGGTCAGCATCACGTCCATGAGATCCCCATTCTCGCGGCAGTGGATTCGCATGAGGCAGGCAAGAGCCCCTATGGCCTCCATCATATGTCGGGAAACGTCGCCGAGTGGGTGCAGGATTGGTTCGGCGCCGACTACTACGCCTATATGCCGGAGCGCAATCCGGCCGGTCCGACCAGCGGGCGCTATAAGAGCGTTCGAGGCGGCTCATGGAAGAGTAAGCAGATCATGCTCCGAACGGCCACCCGTGGGGGCTCGGCACCGGATCAGCGTTCGGCGACGATCGGCTTCCGGTGCGCGACATCATCGACCTTCACCACCCCATAGCATCGCGCAGCAAAGTTCCCTTTCCTTGGTGAGGCACGAGCCTCGTGCTAGCATTTCTCTTCTATGGCTCTAACAACCAGCGTGCACGATCTCCGTACCCTCATTCGCTCCTGTCACCCGCTGATCGTCATCGAGACAGTGGAAGAGGAGCGGGTACTGGCGTTGCTGCAATCCGTTGCCGCCCAGGAGCGAATGCCACTGTTTGAATGGTCCATCACCAGAGGACTCACCCGCACCGACGACAATCCCGGCCTGAACAAGATGACCGCTACCCCCCTGGCCATGCTCCAACACCTCAACGGGCTGACCGTGGAAGCGATCTTCTGGCTCAAAGATCTTGTCCCGCACTTGCAGGAGGCAGCCGTGGCGCGGCAATTGCGCGAAGTGAGTGATCACTTCGGCCGGTCGCGTGCCACCTGCGTGCTCACCGGCGATCCCATCGCCCTGCCGCTCGACATCGAAAAGTTCGTCGTCCGGCTCGACCTTCAACTGCCGGATCGAGACGAACTACAATCCATGCTCCAGAGCGTCCTGCAATCGCTCAGTCACAGAACCTCGCCTCGTCAGCCTCGATCGACCACTGTTGTGCAAAGCATCCTCAGCTCCCTAAGCGAGTCCAAGGTGGCAGACCTGGGCCCTTCGGCGCACGAGCGCGACGCCATCCTCCGCGCCTTACAGGGACTGACGCTCCATCAGGCCCGGCAGGTCATCGCACAATGCGTCGTCGAAGACGGAGTACTCTCCGCCGATGACGTGCAACAGATTCTGAAATGCAAGGTGCAGGCGATCAAGGATGGCGGCCTGCTTGAATACTATCCGCTCGAAGACAACCGGTTCGAGTTGGGCGGATTCGTCAATCTGAAATCCTGGCTGGAGCGCGCGAAAGTCGGCTTTACCGCGGAGGCCAAGGCGCTCAACCTCACGCCCCCGCGCGGCATCATGCTGGTGGGCGTACCAGGGTGCGGCAAATCGCTCGCCGCCAAGGCCATTGCCCGGGAATGGCAGCTGCCGCTCCTCAAGCTCGACGCAGGCCGGCTGTTCGACAAGTTCATCGGCGAATCCGAAAAGAATTTTCGCAAAGCGATTGAAACGGCTGAATCACTGTCTCCGATCATCCTCTGGATGGATGAAATCGAAAAGGCGATGGTCGCGGGCGGAGGAAGCGGCGACGCCGATGCAGGCTTGAGCCGCCGGCTGTTCGGCGCCTTCCTCACTTGGCTTCAGGAGAAGAAACAGGAGGTCTTCGTCGTGGCCACTGCCAACAATCTCTCGCTGTTGCCCCCTGAACTCCTCCGCAAAGGCCGGTTCGATGAAATCTTCTTCGTCGACCTGCCGGACGACGGCGAACGAGAAGCCATTTGGAAGATCCACCTCGGCCTCCGCAAGCAGGACAGCCGGAAATTCGACTTGGTCAAGATCGTCAGCGCCAGCGACGGCTTCAGCGGCTCGGAAATCGAACAGGCTGTGGTTGCGGCACTGTACCGTGCTCTCCATCAGAAAACACCGCTGACCACCGATCTTTTGATTGAAGAATTGACCAACACTGTGCCACTCTCCGTTATCCGGCGTGAAGATATCGATCGGCTCCGGGAGATGGCGCAAGGCCGGTTCGTCAACGTCCGGTGAGGCCGATGCGAATCCTCTTCATCCTGGCAACAATCGCGATCGTGGCCCTCGTGGGCTGTACCAACCCACCGGCCGGGCGCCCTCGCACGTCGGCGCCGGATGTGCGTCCCTGCTGTCCCTCCGTCGAGCGTGCACCGAGCCGGACCGCGATCGTGCGGACAGCGGCCCAACTCGTGGGCGCTAAGACGATCGAGAGCAACGGCCGACGCATCGCCTATGACTGTGCCGGGGTTACACGCGCAATTTTTCTCAAGCACGGTATCGATCTCTATAGCGGTGGACCCACCACCCCCTACGCCAACGGCGTCCGCCTCATCCATGCGCACATACGTCAACAAGGCACCTTCCACCAAGGGCCGGTTGTCTCCCCGGGCGATCTCGTTTTCTTCAACAATACATGGGACTACAACGGGGATGGCAAAGTGAATGACCTGCTGACGCACATCGGGATCGTCGAGCGGCAGGAACCGGATGGCACCGTGGTCTTCATCAGTCGCGTGACCGGCTCCATCGAACGCTACCACATGAATCTCGCCCTTCCCCACATCCACAAAACCGCAGATGGCCGGGTCCTCAACGACTATCTTCGCCGCAAGGATGTCATCGACCCAGCCAATACCGGATATCTCACGGGAGAGCTCTTTGCGCAGTTCGCCACTCGGGTGTGGAACTAGGGAGATAGTCCACCGCTCGTATCGTCCCTCTAGTCAAATCGTCAACTCGCGCTATACTTCAATATGTTGTCTGTTTCATCGCACTTATTCGCTTTGAATACTGAGTGATTTATGTAGCGCATTGCACCGTGCACATAGTCCAGGAGGAACGATGGGACAGACGGCTACCTATTGCAGCGATTGCTATAACAAAGTGGGGCGGGTTCAGGATGCGGAGATCAAAGCAGCGGAAAGCGACGGCAAGGTCCCGATGACAAAAGAGGGAACCTGTTGTTCGTGCAAGAAGGTCACGGTCGTCGTCTATTTCGAGGGATAGCACAGCCCTCTCGGATCGACGAGACGACTCTCATCAGGCAATGGCCCCGCAGGACTAGCGTATGGCGACATCGTCACCATCCACTCCGACTACCCACGCCGACCATCTGCGCCGCACCATGCTGGAGGTGCGACAGAAACTCTTTTCTCTCTATAGCGCATTGATTGTGGCGGAACAACTCACCTACGAACACGTCCATGGCCGTGTCGACTCAACGAACGAGCTCCTCCAATTGGTGCTCAACGATCCCTGGTTCACATGGCTCTGCCCCGTTTTGGATCTGCTCCTCCGGATCGACCAACTCTTGGGCGACGACGCGTTTGATATCACCTATGAAAATGTCGAACACCTTGTGGCCGAGGTGCGTACTCTGACCCGTCCGTCGATCGAGGGAGACGGGTTCGAGCGCGCCTACTATGAAGCCCTTCATCGAGCTCCTGATGTGGTGCTCGCCCATTTCCAAGTCACGCGTGCCTTGATGGTGAAGGCGGCGTAACGTCAGCGGGCACCAGTTTCCCGGTCTCTTGCCTGCGTGCTTTTCCCACAACACTACAGCACAGGATTGAATATACCGATATCAATCCTGTGCTAGATGACGACCTCCCGGTGGAATTCCAGAGGTCCCCATTTTTTCCAATAACCTGCTAAAGTTATTTTATGGCGGCGATATCACAGAAGGCCTCGACCAGGAAATCCTGCCCTCTCCGCAAGAAGCTCCTCGACGTTCGAGGCGGCCTCCTGAGGCTCCATAAGGCGCTCATTCTGTCGGAGCAAGTGACCTATGAGCGCATCAATGGCCGTGTCGAGTCAACCGGCCAATTGCTGCAACTGGTGCTGAACGATCCTTGGTTTACTTGGCTTCATCCCTTATCCCAATTGGTGGTTCGTATCGATGATCTCTTGGAGGGCGAGTCCGAGCTATTGCTTGTTGAAGTGGAGCACTTTCTGATAGAAGCTCGAACCCTCATTCGTCCTTCGGAGGAAGGAGACGGTTTCGAACGGAGTTACTACGAAGCCCTTCAGCGGGAGCCCGACGTCATCTTCGCCCACGTTGAAGTCAAGAAGCTCCTGAGACAAACCGCCGCATAATACTTTCACATTGCAGCCTCCCATCCGGCTCCTGCTTCTCAACGCTCCGGAAAATGAAACGGCGGCCTGCTCACGAAGAGCAGACCGCCGTAGGCTCACTTTGTCCTCTGGCGAAACCTCAGTCCTTACTTACCCTGTTCAGCGGCCGTGTCATTTGCCCGATCGTGGCTACGCTTCTTACCATGTCCCTTCTTATGCTTCCCCTTCATCTCCTTCTTGTCTTCTCCCTTCGGCGCATCGGTCGCCGGAGCAGGGGCCGTTGCCTGGGGGACGGGAGAAGGAGCGGGGGTGGTCGGCGCAGGAGCCTGCGCAAAGACGGAAGTAAAGGCCAAGAGCACGGTTCCTGCGACAAATGCTGAGGCTGATCTCGTCATTTTTGTTTCCTCCATTGATTGTGGACTATAGAACCTAGCGATTGTATGGCTACTATAACTTTGAAGCAAGCTCGATGCCATTCACATTTGCCATGGGTTAGCTTATGTTTTTCAATTTCTAAGGGTTTTTCTCATTCCTAACAACCGTGCACCGTCCATGTCACTGTGGCAGAAGAGTAACCCATTTTCCAGATTGCCCCACTATTATAGATAGCCCTGTCAGCTATCCCACCATAAAAAGTGATGGCATCGCCAATAAAACTCAAGAGTTCATCAAACCGGTCCGCGCGCGGAGACACTGGCCGATCCCGGTCAGCATCTTTCGTCTTTCCTCTGACCATGAGAACGACGTGCCCAGAGCTGTTCCCACCGACAAACAGCTCTTTAAAGGCCGCATTATACGTCGCAGCACCTCACATACGATCATCTCCAGGAAACAAACACCCAGCAGGCCCGGCAACCTGAGTCTCATCGCTCAGCTCCGTAAAGTTTTCCTCGACTCTACCGATATGCACTTATGACAATGCAGCCACGATGTGGTCTTCGAGTTCCGGTGGTCTACCCTACGAATATCCAAGGCGACACCGCTGTCGGAGAAGGGGTCTTGCTTGACCTCTCGCCTACAGGCTGCAGGATGCGCAGCAACATCGCACTGAATATGGGGGCCTATCTGACGCTTGAGATTGCTTTTTCTCAGGAACACACTCCCTTGGTCGTGGAAGTATCGGTGGTTCGCTGGTGTAACGAGGGTCATTTCGGAGTGGAGTTTCTTCGATACGGTCAAGGAGATCTCGAACGAGTCACCGATCTTCTAGCGGGCCTGCCACCGGCGGAAATATGCAGCCATCCTGATTACACGACATCGACGCTTTGCGCCGTCGCTTCATAATCTTTCCTCTCCATTGATCTCCATCTATCTGGTTAATCTCCCTACGGAGATTGAACGAGAGCTCTCCGAGGCCGCACGTTTTGCGAGCACGGGGAATGATCAAGCCGGGGATGTGACCTTGAATTAAAAGACGAGAACGACGCTGGAAGGCTTTTTCAGCGGCCTGTCTTGGCGGACTTGCCAGCGAGTAGATAGTTATCGATCCCCGCTGCCATCTTCCGCCCTTCGGCAATGGCCCAGACGATCAGCGAGGCGCCGCGCTTCGTGTCGCCGCCGGCAAAGACGCCGCCGAGGTTAGTCATGAAGTTTTCGTCCACTGCCACTGCGCCGCGCTGGTCGTACTTCACACCGAGACTGTCGAGGAGATCATTCTTCACCGGGCCGGTGAAGCCCATCGCGAGCAGAATCAGATCGGCATCCATCTCGAAGTCGCTGTTCGGAATCGGTATGAACTTGCCGCTCTCGAACTTCACTTGATTGGCATGCAGTTTCGTGACGTGGCCATTGTGACCTGTGAACTTGGTCGTCGATACACTCCATTGCCTGTCACAACCTTCTTCATGTGCGTGCGAGGTGCGAAGCTGCATCGGCCAGAGCGGCCAGGGCGTCGAACCGGCGCGAGTCGGCGGCGGCTCCGGGAGCAGTTCAAACTGATAGGCTTCGACGCAGCCCTGCCGGTGTGCTGTCCCGAGACAATCCGATCCGGTATCGCCGCCGCCAATGATGACGACGCGCTTGCCCTTTGCTGTGATCGGCTCATCCGTGACGGGAATCCCCGACGTCCGCTTGTTCTGCTGCATCAGAAATTCCATCGCCAGATGAACACCCTTGAACTCACGTCCGGGAATCGGCAGTTCACGCGCCTGCTCCGCGCCCATGGTGAGACCGACGGCATCGAACTGCTGCCGCAACTGTTCGCCCGTGAGGTCTTTCCCGATGAAGACACCGGTCTTGAACTCCACCCCTTCGGCCTTCATCTGTTCCAGGCGCCTGTCGATGACCCATTTCTCCATCTTGAAGTCGGGGATGCCATAGCGGAGCAGTCCGCCGATGCGATCGGATTTCTCAAATACTGTCACGCGATGACCCGCACGCGCGAGCTGCTGCGCGGCGGCCAAACCAGCCGGTCCTGACCCGACAATCGCGACGGTCTTCCCCGTCTTGGTGACGGGCAGAATCGGCTCGACCACGCCTTCATTGAAACCGCGGTCGATGATGTTCCACTCAATGATCCGAATGGAAACCGGATCTTCGTTGATGCCGAGCACGCAAGCCCCTTCACAGGGCGCCGGGCAGAGCCGGCCGGTAAACTCAGGGAAATTATTCGTCGTGTGAAGTGCCTTGAGCGCGTCTTGCCAGCGGCCACGATAGACGAGATCATTCCATTCGGGAATCATGTTCACGACCGGACAGCCGGTCGATCCCTGGCAGAAAGGCACACCACAATCCATGCAGCGCGCGCCCTGGGTCTTGAGCTTCTCCTCGGCCATCGGCTCGTACATTTCCTTCCAATCGAGCACGCGCAACTCGACTGGTTTCCGCTTGGGACCCTCACGGGCATATTTCATGAAACCTTTGGGATCACCCATCTCTTGACTTGTCTCTCGTCGTTCGTAGCTCGTGCCGTGGAAAGCGCTTCACGTATTATTTTCCCGCTGCCGTCTTCTTCTTTCGTTCTTCAAGCACCCGCTTGTAGTCCACGGGCATCACCTTCTCAAACTTTGGCAGCATCGAGTCCCAGCTATCGAGGATGCGCTTCGCATTCCGGCTGCCGGTATACATGAAGTGAGACGTGATCATCTGATGCAGCATCTTCTTGTCGGCGGATGTCTTCACCTTCTCCAATTCCACCATGCCGAGATTACAGCGAGACTGGAACTTGTCGAGTTCGTTCAGAACGAACGCCACGCCACCCGACATGCCCGCCGCAAAGTTTCGTCCCGTCCGACCCAAGACGACGACGACCCCACCGGTCATGTATTCACAGCCGTGATCGCCGGTCCCTTCGACCACCGTCCTGACCCCGCTGTTCCGCACCGCAAACCGCTCGCCCGCCATGCCGTAACAATAGGCTTCGCCCTGCGTCCCGCCGTAGAGCGAGGTGTTGCCGATGAGAATCGTCTCTTCCGGTGAATAGATCGCCTGCTTCGGCGGGAACACAATGATCTTCCCGCCTGACAGTCCCTTGCCCAGATAATCGTTCGACTCGCCTTCGAGGATGAGCGTGATTCCATGGGAGAGGAACGCACCGAACGACTGCCCGGCAGAACCGGAGAACTTGATGGTGATGGTATCGTCCGGCAAGCCTTCAAGCCCGTACTTCTTCGCCACGCGGCTGGAGAGCATCGTCCCGACCGTGCGGTTCACGTTTCGAATCGGCAGATCGAGAGTCACCTTCTCGCCCTTCTCCAGCGCCGGCTTGCAGAGGTCGATCAGCTTGTTGTCGAGCACGTCCGCGAGACCGTGGTCCTGCTGCTGCACACAATAGCGGGCAATCTCCGGCCCCACATCCGGCGCCTGCAAGAGCGGCGTAAGATCCAGCCCCTTGGCCTTCCAGTGGTCGACTGCCTTGTGGACCTTCAATTTATCCACACGTCCGACCATCTCATTGATGGTCCGGAAGCCCAACTTGGCCATGATCTGCCGCAGTTCTTCCGCGACGAAGAAAAAGAAGTTCACGATATGTTCCGGCTGCCCGGCAAATTTCTTTCGCAAGGCCGGGTCCTGCGTCGCAATGCCGACGGGACAGGTATTGAGATGGCACTTCCGCATCATGATGCAACCTTCGACGATCAACGGCGCGGTCGCAAATCCGAACTCCTCGGCGCCCAACAAGGTCGCGATCGCCACGTCCCGCCCGGTCTTCATCTGCCCGTCGGTCTCCACGCGGATACGACCACGCAGATCGTTGAGCACGAGAGTCTGATGCGTTTCTGCCAGGCCCAGTTCCCAAGGCACTCCCGCATATTTGATGGACGAGAGCGGAGAGGCGCCGGTACCGCCTGAATCGCCGCTGATGAGCACTTTGTCCGCATGGGCTTTCGCCACCCCGGCCGCAATCGTGCCGACACCCACTTCCGACACGAGCTTGACGGACACCGCCGCGTCCGGATTGGAATTTTTCAAATCAAAAATGAGCTGCGCCAGATCTTCGATGGAATAGATGTCGTGGTGCGGCGGTGGCGAAATGAGCTGCACCCCTGGCGTGGCATAGCGCAGCCGCGCGATGTTCTCATCGACTTTATGGCCCGGCAACTGCCCGCCCTCGCCCGGCTTCGCTCCCTGCGCCATCTTGATCTGAAGTTCTTTCGCATTGACCAGATAATGGCTCGTGACCCCGAATCGTGCCGAGGCCACCTGCTTGATATAGCTGTTCTTCGAATCACCGTTGGGCAGCGGGATAAACCGTTCGGGGTCCTCGCCGCCCTCGCCGGTGTTGCTCTTGGCGCCGAGGCGGTTCATAGCGATGGCCAGCGTCTCATGCGCTTCTTTGCTGATCGAGCCGAACGACATGGCGCCCGTCGTGAACCGCTTGACGATATCCTTCGCCGATTCCACTTCCTCGACAGGAATAGGTTCCGGCAGGAACTTGAACTCGAGCAGGCCGCGCAGATTTGAGCGCCGCTTGCTCTCGTCGTCGACGAGGCGGGAAAACTCGGCAAAGGTTTTTGGATCGTTGGCCCTCGTCGCGTGCTGCAGCTTGTAAATCGTGTCCGGATTCCAGTTATGGTGCTCGCCTTGGATGCGGTAGTGGATCTCCCCGCCGAAATCGAGTTGTCGTATCGGTGCCGGCTCATAGGCCATGCGGTGCCGCCGGAGCGTCTCTTCGCCGACGTCGCGGATGCCGATCCCCTCCAGGCGCGAAGGCGTGCCGGTAAAATACCGGCCGATCAACTCACGGTTGAGTCCGATCGCTTCGAAGATCTGCGCGCCGCAGTAGGATTGAACCGTCGAGATCCCCATCTTCGAGAAGATCTTGAGCAGCCCCTTATTGATCGCCTTGATGAACTTGCCTTCCGCGGTCTGCGCATCCAACCCTTCAGGGAAATACCCATCGCGCTCCATGTCCACGATCGACTCGAACACGAGGTACGGATTCACGGTCCCGGCCCCATAGCCGATCAAACAGGCGAATTGATGTACATCGCGCGGCTCGCCGGTTTCCACGATAAGGCCGACTTCGGTCCTCGTGCAGTCGCGCACAAGATGATGGTGGACCGAGGCGATGCCGAGGAGGCTCGGGATCGGCGCCCATTCTTCGTTGACCCCGCGATCGCTGAGGATCAAAAACTTGTAGCCTTCTTTAATCGCCAGGGACGCCTGGCGGCAGAGATCATCCACCGCGGCTCCGAGCCCTTCAGGGCCTTCGGCCACCCTGAACAGCATCTTGAGCGTCTTGCTCTTAAAATGCGGATCGGCGATCTCGCGAATCTTCTGGAGATCGGCGTTCGTCAGAATCGGCTGTTTCACCCTGATCCGGCGACAGGACTCCGGATGCTCATCCATCAGGTTAGGTTTCGGTCCGATGCTGGTCGTCAGCGACATGACCAGTTCTTCGCGGATCGGATCGATCGGCGGATTGGTCACCTGGGCGAACAGCTGCTTGAAATACTTGAAGAGCAATTGCGGCTGATTCGATAACACCGCTAGCGGCGTATCCGTGCCCATCGAAGAGGTCGCTTCCTGTCCCTCCACCAGCATGGGGGTGATGACCATCTTCAGCTCTTCGACGGTATAGCCAAAGGCCTGCTGGCGCTGGCGGATCGTCGGATGGTCCGGCTGCGGCACATTGGTGGGGTCAGGCAACTCGTCGAGCGAAATCCGGTATTGCGTGACCCAGGACCGGTAGGGCTTGCGGCTCGCGATTTCGGCTTTCACTTCCTCGTCATCGATGATGCGCCCTTGCACGGTATCGACCATGAACATCCGGCCCGGCATGAGGCGGCCTTTCTGCCGGATCTTCTGGGCGTCCATCGGCAGCACACCCGCTTCCGATGCCAAGATCACCAGGCCATCCGTCGTCACTTGATAGCGACAGGGACGCAGCCCGTTGCGATCGAGCGTCGCGCCGATGAATTTGCCGTCGGTGAAACAGACCGCCGCCGGACCGTCCCAGGGCTCCTGCATCGCCGCGTGATACTCATAGAACCCCCGCCGATCGAGATCCATTTGCGGGTTCGCGACCCAGGGTTCGGGAATCAGCATCATCATCACGTGCGGAAGAGAGCGGCCTCCCATGGTCAGGAATTCCACGGCATTGTCCAGACAGGCGGAGTCGCTCTGCTGCTCGGAAACGATCGGGTAGAGCTTGGCCAGATCCTGCCCGAACAACTCGGAATTGAGCCGGCCTTGCCGGGCGCGCATCCAATTGACGTTGCCCTTCAGCGTATTGATCTCGCCGTTGTGGCAAATGTAGCGATAGGGATGGGCCAGCGGCCAGGTGGGGAAGGTGTTCGTACTGAAGCGGGAGTGCACGAGGGCCAGCGCGCTCGTCAGACTCTCATCCTTCAAGTCCTGGTAGTACGCCGACATCTGTTCCGGGAGCAACAAGCCCTTGTAGACGATGGTGTTCGCCGACAGGCTTGAGATGTAGAAGTAGTGACGCCCCTGAATGGCCGATTCTCGAACGGCGTTTTCCACCTGCTTGCGAATGACATAGAGCTTGCGTTCAAACTGCCCTTCATTGAGGACATCGCGGGCGATGAACACTTGCCGCATGAACGGCTCAGTGCTGCGTGCCACGACACCGATTGCATCGCTCTTGACCGGCACATCCCGCCAACCAAGAAGCCGAGCGCCCTCTTCGACGATAATCCTGCTAAAGAGTGCCTCGCACTGTTGTCGCGCATCGGCCCGGGGCGGAAGAAACATCATGCCGACGCCATACTCCCCGGCATTGGGCAGGGAAACCCCCACATCGCTGGCCGCACGCATGAGAAACTCATGTGGTACTTGAAGCAGGATCCCGGCGCCATCACCCGTACAAGGGTCACAGCCCTGCGCCCCCCGGTGACTGAGGCTCTCAAGGATCTGAAGACCCTGTTGAACAATCGTATGGGATTTCCGACCCTTGATATTGACGACAAAGCCGATCCCGCAGGAGTCCTTCTCCTGTTCAGGGTCGTAGAGGCCTTGCTTCCGAGGAAGACCAGGGACATTCATCGTTCGTGTCTCGTGAAGAAAGAAGACGGTGATTCAACTGGACGAAGGCTACACCAGAAGTGGCATTCGGGATGGATAACCCCGTCACTCGCAAGGCGAATTCCGTTCGTGTTCGCTCCGCTCACCTTAATGGAAGCACGATTCTTCTGTCAAGATTGTCGCGTGCACAAATGGACCATACCGGCGCGCTCCCAATGGGGTGATTGGCTTGACTTTCTTTCCCCCTCTGCCCTACCATCCGCCGCATGCCTCAAGGCCCAATCACTTCCACTATCAACAACATGGCGGACGTCTGGGAGGCGTACCGCGATGAATTGGAAGGGGTGGAACGCCAGGTACGGATCAACCTCGACTCCAGTGTGGCTCTCGTCAATACCGTCGCCGCCCATATCCTGAACAGCGGCGGAAAGCGGATTCGACCGCTCCTATTACTGCTCTCTGCCCGTCTCTGCGGCTATACCGGTCGCGAGCATCACCAACTGGGCAGCCTGGTGGAATTTATTCACACCGCGACCCTGCTCCACGACGATGTGGTCGACGATGCCGATATCCGCCGAGGTCAGCGAACCGCCCGAAAAGTCTGGGGCAATCAAATCAGTATCCTCGTCGGCGACTATCTCTATTCCAAGGCCATCTGCCAGGTCGTGGACTTCCGGAGCCAGGGGATCAACGAAGTACTCGCCGAAGCCTGCAAGAAGATGGCGGAAGGCGAAGTGCTGCAGCTCTATTACAACGGCAACCCCGCTATGCCGGAAGCGGACTACCTCAAGATTGTCGAGCACAAGACGGCCGGCTTGATTGCCGCCTCTTGTCGCATGGGCGGCATTCTCGCGGACGCCTCAGAAGCCCAACAAGACGCCCTCTTCCGGTTCGGTCAATATCTTGGGATGGCGTTCCAAGTGGCCGACGATACGCTCGACTACACAGCCAATGGCGAACGTTTGGGCAAAACGCTTGGACAGGATCTCCGCCAAGGCAAGGCCACGCTGCCACTCTTGCATCTCCTGCATCATTGTTCGGAACAGGACCGGCAGATGATCATCGACCGCATGGAAACCAGGACCCTGACGGAAGAAGACCTCGGTCGGTTGATTCGCCTCATGGAAAAGTTCGGCTCGATTACCCATGCGATGGATCGCGCTCGAACCTTCGTTGTCGCGGCTCAACGGGATCTCAGCCAGTTCGAGGACAGTACAGCCAAGCGAGCCCTCTCAGTGGCCGCCGACTATATGGTCACCCGCGATCGCTAACCTTTCTTCTGCGTGTTCTGCGCCCTCGGGGCGTCGGGAGGCACCGCGCAGCGGATAAGGTTCCACGTCTCGGTCGTTGCGCCGCAACGGCCTCAACCACTTGTGGAGTAGAGGATTTCGTTATGTCGACCATTCTTCCGTTTCATGGCACGCGGTACGATGCAACTGTCGTCGGAGATGTCAAACAGGTGGCGGCGCCACCCTATGACATCATCGATGCCGCAGGGCAGAAGGCCTTGCACGATCGCCATCCACAGAACATCATTCGACTCGAATTGGGGCTCGATCAACCCGGGGACAGTCCAACTGCGAATCGATACACCCGCGCCGCATCGACGCTCCGCGACTGGCTCAAAAGCGGAGCATTGAAACCCGACGCGCAACCGACCCTCTACTACCATACGATCGAATACATACCGCCCTATGCCCCGGCCGGATCGCCGACGAAAACCCTCAAGGGCTTTCTCGCCACCGTCAAACTGGAAGCACTCGATTCGGGACATATCTACCCGCACGAGAATACACGCTCGGCCGCCAAAACAGATCGACTGAATCTCCTCGAAGCCTGCAAGACGAACTTCAGCCCCATTTGGTCGCTCTACTCTGATCCTCAAGGAACGGTCATGGGCCTGCTTGAAGGAGCGATCAAAGGGAAGCCGGCCACGATCGACTTTCGCGACGATGTGGGGTTCCGTCAGCAACTCTGGGCCGTGACGGATCCAGCCGTGTTGAAGCAGGCGGTCGACGCCCTGCGTAGCAAACCGCTCTTTATCGCAGACGGTCACCATCGCTATGAGACTGCATTGAACTATCAGAAACTTCGCCGGCAGCAGGCCGGATCGCCGGCCGGCCACCAGCCCTACGACAGCGTACTGATGCTGTTGACGGCCCTCGAAGACCCGGGCTTAACCGTACTCCCGACGCATCGGGTCGCGACCACGGCTCTTCCTACATATGACCGCGTGCGAGCATTGTTGGGCATCACGTTCGAACTGCAGGAATTTCCGTTCACGTCGGCCACACAAGCGGCCACGCGCGAGAGATTCATCGAGGCAATGAGGACGAACGGGCGAACCGTGCCGGTGTTCGGGCTGGCGTTGAAGGGAGACAACCGCTACATCACGCTGAACTTGAAACCAGCCCATCGTCCACCTGCGCAAGCCTCTCCTCGTACCAAACTCGACGTGTCACTGCTCCAACAACTCATCGTCACGACGCTCTGTCCTACGCAAGAGGAACAAGAAGCCATCCTCTATACAAAGGATGACCATGAGGCCTTGGATTGGGTGGCGAACGGAACGGGAACCGGAGCCTTGCTCCTCAATGCAACCAAGGTCAGCGAAGTGCAAGCCGTGGCAACGGCCGGCGAACGCATGCCACATAAGTCGACATACTTCTTCCCGAAGCCGCTGACCGGGCTAGTCATACATGTCATGGAGGCGTAGAAGCGGGGGAGTGAGGACGATTTCCTTGCTCGCAAAAATCCCACGCTAAACACAGTGGTCGCTCGCAGCCGCAGTCGGAATCATCCTCAGCCTCCCACGAATGGAAGGACAAGATGAAAGCCAAAATCCTGATCGTCGACGACGATACTGATATTGCCACGATGCTGGAGGATCGTCTGCAGGCCTCCGATTATGGAACCGTGATCGCACAGGATGGAGTACAGGCGCTCGAGCTGGTCGAGCAAGAGGCTCCGCACCTCATGTTGCTCGATCTGGATATGCCCCGCCTGACGGGTCTTGAAGTCCTCAAACGACTGCCGAAAGTTAGACCAGCCGAGGATCTCCCGGTGATCGTCATGACAGCCCATGCCTCGATCGATGCCGCGGTCGAGGCTATGAAAACCGGCGCCTACGATTTCCTGACCAAACCGCTGGACAAAGACCATCTCCTCATCGTGATCAGTAAGGCCTTGGAGCGAAACACCCTCAAGCGGCAGGTGGCCTGCCTCAAGTCCGAAGTCGACAGCCGCTATGCCTCGATCGTGGGTATGAGCGCGAAGATCCGTACGGTGATGGAGTCGGCCCAACGTGCGGCCAAATCCGATGCCAGCGTGTTACTGCTCGGGGAAAGCGGCACGGGCAAGGAACTCTTCGCCCGTTCCATCCACCAGTGGAGTCTGCGTCAGGCCCTGCCGCTGGTGGTCATCAACTGTGTCGCTCTCACCGAAACGTTGCTCGAGAACGAACTCTTCGGACATGAACGCGGCGCCTTCACCGGCGCGGATCGCCTGCAAAAGGGCAAGTTGGAGATGGCGGATGGAGGGACGATCTTCCTGGATGAGATCGGCGATATGTCACTCCAGTTACAAGCCAAACTGCTGCGCGTGCTCCAGGACAGGGAATTTCATCGAGTCGGCGGGACACGCCTCGTGTCGGTCAATATTCGAGTCATTGCCGCCACGAACAAGGATCTGCGCCAGGCTGTGAAGAACGGGGACTTTCGCGAGGATCTCTTCTTCCGCTTGAATGTCATCAGCCTGACCCTGCCGCCGCTCCGCGAACGGCCCGATGATCTCGCTTCCCTGGCCAAGTTTTTCTTGAACCGGCATGCCAAGGAGGCGAAGCGTCCCGGCATGATGTTCAGCCCGGCGGCAATGGAAGCGATGAGCCGATACAGTTGGCCAGGCAACATTCGCGAATTGGAAAACGTCGTCGCACGGGCCGTCGTCTTGAACCACTCGGACACCATTGAACCAGATATGCTGTCGTTGGATGGGATGTCCCGCTCCTCGCCGGGGAAATTTCTCCCCTATCTCTCACTCCCATACCATGAGTCGATGGGAGAGCATAGCCGCTATATCATTGAGCGAGCCATCGAGGAGGCGGAAGGCAATCAGACAAAAGCAGCAGACCGGCTCAAGCTCCAGCGCACGTATCTGGCCCGCTTGATCAAGCAACAAAAGGTGAAAGAAGAGCTAAGTTAGCTCTAACAGGTTGGAGGAAAACTATTTTGGCAAGCTAGAACTTCGTTGATCCACACGTATAGCACAACAGAAAAACACTCCTGCGGGATGTTCAAAAAGGCCGTCCAGCAAGGCCGCAGCGAGTGACGGCCCGAGGCGTACCCTCTGCGGTACGTGGAGGGTCTGAACGATGCGAGAACGAAGCTGGCGGGCTTTTTCAGCATCCCGCTATGCAGGTAGCTGTCTTGTCGCAAGGGAGATGAGACTAGCCGAGGCATCCTGTTCGGCTCGCGCATAACGCTCCGGCGTCCCGATGTCCGACCAGTACCCATCAAAATCATACCCGAGGACAGCCTCCCCCCGCTGAATCGCCGCCACATAGGGGTCGATGATCGTCGAGGCCACGCCCTTCGGCACATCTCGCAGCAACCGCGGACGGAACACATGAATCCCGGCAAACATACGAGGCTGAGTCGGTACCTGATCCGTGCGTCCGCGCCCGGTGATCCGCACGATGCGGTTGTCCGAATCCATTTCCACGAGGCCCCAGCGCGCCGCCTCGGGATCTTTGCGCAGGACCAACGTCGCCACTGCGTCGCGCTGCTGGTGAAACGCACACAACACTCCGAGGTCGAGTTCCACGAGTGTATCGCCGTTGAGCACCAACACCGACTCGCCTGAAAAATGCGGTTCCGCCTGCTTGAGCCCGCCACCCGTGCCTAAGATCACCGGTTCGCGCGAGTAGATAATCCGCAACCCATACCGTGAGCCGTTGCCGAGCGCCTGTTCGATCATCGGTCCGAGATGATGCAGATTGATGACGACATCGCGGAACCCGTGTCGCTTCAGGAGCAAAAGATTCCAGACGATCAGCGGAGTGCCAGCAATGGGGAGGAGCGGCTTTGGAATCGAGTTCGTGAGCGGCCTCAGGCGAGTGCCCAGACCCGCTGCGAGGATCATGGCTTTCATAACGAACGTGAACGGTGATGCGTGATGAGTGATGAGTCAGACTCGATGGGAATCACTTTCGCCCTCCGCATATCACTCATCACAGATGATCACGCATCACTCATCACTGCAATTCCGGCACATAGCGGTCCAACTGTGTGCGTAACGTGAATAGCTCCGGATACTTGTGCAGATTTCGCCGGACGTAGCCCAACGTGCGCGGAATGTCGGCGAGGAACTTGGGATTGCCTTTGACGCGATCGATGTAGACAAATCGCCCAGCCGCTTTGAGGTTCCGCTGGATGCTCGTGAAGTCGAATAGGCGGCGGAAGGCGTCCCGGTTGGTCCGCACCTGTCGGTGTGTCGCCAACTGATCGAGATAGCGGTCGATCAAGCGGTCGATCAGCTCCTCGTCAAGCTGGATATAGGCGTCGCGCAGCAGCGAGGCAAGATCATAGGTCTCCGGTCCCATCAGCGCATCCTGAAAATCGATCACACCCAACCGCGCGCCATCGACCATCAGATTGCGGGAATGATAATCCCGATGGACAAATACCCGTGGCTGCTTCGCCAACAATTCGGCGATCTTCTCGAACGCTCCGCGAATCTCTCGACGCCCCTCGTCATGCATCGGTATGTCTTGCCGCGCCTCAATCCCATATTCCAGAAAATGGTCGAACTCCCACATGAGGAGCGGCACATCGAAACTGCGGTGGAACGCGAGACAATTCGGATCGGGTAGTGACGTGGCCCTCGATTGCATGTGCGCGAGCGCATCGACGGCCTGCGTATAACGCGCCTCCACCTCCTCCGCGCTCGCATCGCGACAGGCTTCAGACAGAGTGAGATCCCCAAAGTCTTCAAGATAGAGTAGCCCCGCCGTCTGATCATAGTGATAGAGCCGCGGAACGGAGACACCGGCTTTGGATAAATGGGACAGGATGTTCAGGAACGGTAACTCGGTGACCTGATGAGCCGCCCCGCTGACGGCTTCTTCCGATTGCTTGAAGGCCTCCGGCTCGGCCAATTGCATGAGGATCACAGAGCGAGGAGCGGTCCCGGTCAACGCGATGCGAAAGTACCGGCGGTTGGACGCATCGCCAGCTAAGGGCGTCAGTGCCTTGAATTGTCCCTCAACGGGAAGCCGAGCCTCGACCGTGGCAGCCACGAGGGTAGGATCCGGCAAAGTCAGTGGCTGTTTCGGCGCGGCAGGATCGACAGTAGCCATAGGCTGCGCATTATACTGGCGCGGGTGAAGGTTGTCACGAAGAGGATGAACAGGGAGCGGCCAGGTGCCCTTCTTGCTCGCAGAACGCGCACGATGAAACGGTGCTCGTCCGATGCGCGCAGTGAAGGGCAGCCTCGGCCACTCCCCTAAAGAAAGATATTGGGAATGGAAGGCCTCGTTCGACGGCCGCAGTTGGAGTCACCCTAACTCCCCTCCCAATGGGATGGAAAAGAGAAGACGGAGAAACTGCGTGCAGTGAAGGGCAGCCTCGCCCACTCCTCTAAAGAAAGGTCAAGACTCTGAGGGGCGGACTAGATGGTCTCCTGTGCTCGTGCAACGCGCGGTCTCAGAAGACCCTCGTTGAACACGCGCAGTGGGAGACCATCTAGTCTGCCCTCAAGGGAGAAGGTAGGAGGCGCGTAATGGGAGTCACCCTAGGATAGAAAGTAGAAGACTAAGAAACTATTCGCGCAGTGAAGGACAGTTTGGCGAGGGCGTGAAGTGCAAGGTCAAGCAATGACCCCGGCAAGACACAAGGAAATCCTAGCTTGCTTTGGTTTTCGGAGTCATCGTCAGGGTCTTGAGGCGATTCATACTGACCGGCTGGTTCTCGAACGCCATGGACTGGTTCACCCGCTCCAGCAGGACTTTCCGGTGAGCCGCCGCCATCTTCGCCGAGGTATTGTGCAGACTGCGCCACTGTTTGAGTCTCGCGTCGGCCTGAGCGGAATCGATCGGCTGGTTCGGTTTCTGATTCATGACCGTTATTCTCCTTCAGTTTCTGTAGAGATGCAACCGACGTCGCTTCAGAAGAAGCCGGGAAATCAAGAGCCGTCAGGGCGACTCTTGTGCTTCCGGAACAGAGGGTGTGGCGCAAGGACATTGAACTGGAGAAGAGGGTACGAATGGAAGCACACAGTGGATAGCGCGAGCGTATTACTCAGGCAGGTAGCGATGGATACTCCGGTGGGAAAGACTTCAGCCAGTTTTTATTCCGCTTCCCGCTACTTGACCAGTTATGAAGAGAGCGATACAGTGCCTACCAATCGTATGAAACAGAAGGCTATAGCGTTCGACAAACACTTTGATGCGCGAGAAGTTGCTTCTTATGGCGTCATGGAAGCTGCGCATTATCTGCGCATTCCACGCACGACAATTCGAGACTGGGTTTCAGGTCGACATTACAGCAGCATCACCGGCGTGCGCTTCTCCAGACCGATCATTCAGGTGCCCGATCAAGCCGTGAAGTTGCTCTCCTTCATGAACCTGGTGGAGATCCACGTCCTCGATGCCATTCGCCGCAAGCATGACATCCCATTAGAAAAAGTCAGAACCGCGATGAACTATCTCTCGAAGCAATTTCCTTCGAGACACCCCTTGGCCGATCAGGAATTCGTCACCGATGGGTTGAACCTCTTCATCAAGAAATTCAGTCAATTGATCAACATTTCCCAGGAAGGGCAATTGGCCATTCACGAAGTTCTCCAGGCACATCTCCATCGAATCGAACGAGACCTTAAGGGCATACCAATCAGACTGTACCCCTTCACGCGGAAACGCGACCTCCAAGAGGAACCCAGAGCCGTCGTCATCGACCCACAGGTTTCCTTCGGCCGGCCTGTGCTGGCAGGCACCGGTATTCCAACAGCTGTGATCGCGGAACGCTATAAGGCCGGCGAATCCGTGGACGACTTGGCAGACGATTATGGACGCCGGCGGCTCGAAATCGAAGAAGCCATCAGGTGCGAACTCTCCGTCGAAGCTGCCTGAAGCGCCCGTCTTCTTCCTCGATCGCTCCTTGGGGAAGAAGCGCGTAGCCTCAGCGCTCCGTCAGGCCGGTACCAAACTCCATATCCACGATGACCACTTTCCCCCGGATGCCAAGGATGAAGACTGGCTCGCCGAGGCCGGACAACGCGAGTGGATTGTCTTGACCAAAGACCATCGCATCCGGTATCGACACGTAGAACGGCTGGCGCTCATGAAGGCGGGCGTGGCGGCATTTATCCTGACATCAGGTGATCTGCAAGGCGATGAAATGGCGCAGATCTTCGTCAAGGCACTCCCCCGCATCACCCGGTTTTTGAAGAACCACGCGAAACCGTTCATCGCCAAGATCGCAAAGGACGGCTCAGTCTCGCTGCTCTTTCAATAAATTCAAGCCCTTTTCTGCGAGCGAGTCACAATTTTTCACGAAACGCATACGCTCATAAGGGGATGGCGAGGCGGCTGGTATGGTCTCTGTGCTCGCAGAACGCGCACGATAAAACTGTGTTCGTCCGATGCGCGCGGTGAAGACCACACCAGTCGCCTCGCTAAATGCGGATGCGGGTGAAGAGTTGAGTTCAGGCCTCATGTGACCCGTTTCGCTCGTCCCGTATGTCTCGCGTCTAAGAAATTATTCGCGCAGTGAAGGACAGTCTGGCGAGGGCGTGAAGTGCAAGGTCAAGCAATGACCCCGGCAGCGTCGTATTAATTCGTAATAGCTACGTTTAATGCTATTGCCCCGTGCAATGTCTCTCAATCGCGGGCCAAAGTGAATCTAGGGCCTTATCCTTATCGCGATAGAAGGTACTTCCGTTAATACGCCAGAACTTCAATCCAGCTCGTCTGAGCTGAGTCTCTCTTCTTTGGTCGTATTCCCATTTTTCAGGACCGTGCCACTGGTCGCCGTCACACTCCACGGCCAATCTTCCCCTTGGTCCTTGCACCAGAAGGTCGATTCGGTATTGAAAATCTCTGGGAAATGGCTTGAACTGAGGGATTACCTTGAAGCCTCTCTTGATAATTTTTGTGCCGACCTCGATTTCAAAAGGACTGTCGGCCTTCTGCCTGAGCGTCTCGACGTCCGCTTCCATTTCAGCCAATGGGGGATTCTGGTACCACTTTAACAGCTTGTAACGGACGCAATTCTCATTCTTCACATCCTCAATGCGAATAGAATGAAATAAGAAAACCTGATCTTTTGCCCTACTGGTAGCGACGTTAAACCGCTGTCGCGCATCATTTCTTACCAGCGGAGCGAAACTTGCGTTTGGGGCTACGACAAGGGAAAGGAACATTACGTCCCGTTCGTCTCCTTGGAACGCATACGCATCCCCACATATTATGCGTCGTTGAGAGCACTCTCGTTCATCTAGCTCCCTCGCAATCAGATCTGAAATGTATTTAGCCTGGTTCTCGCCGAGGAGGGAGATGACTCCCATGGTTTTCCCTGTGTACTTTTCACATTTGCAGCTCAGAACTACTGCTTCGACAAGCGCCTCTGCCTCTGGTTTGTTCACGTCAGAGTCGTTTTTGAAACCGCTCGGAACAAAGGAAGTAATGATAGGTGGTTCCAGGCGCTCATGCGGGTTCGTTTGACGCAGAGGTTCGAGTCTGCCCGCGTATGTCGGACATAAGTTGTTGCTAAACTCGATAATTTCAGGAACGCAGCGAAAATGTTCGGTCAACATCGTTCGGGTCATCCCCGGAATCGTCTGTGTGATTTCGAACAAACTGTTGTCGATGATGAACCGCTCAGGGTGAGGAATCTGGGCAAGCCTGATGCGAATCAGCTCAAAAACCTTTTCTCTTTCAACGCCAACATTCGTGGGGCTAATCTGCTCTGGATCGCCGACGATTAGAACTTGTCTGGCGCGAAAAAGAACGGGCAACGCACGAATGTCGCATTGACTGGCTTCATCTATAATAACGAGATCAAAGAGATCCGGCTCAGCGTGAAAAGATTGGACCACACGATATAGGGGCATGATCCACACAGGAACAGCTTTGACAGCATCAATCATCGCCCTCGCCGCAGCAGCCAAGAATCTTCCTGCAAACTTTCCGGTCCCCTTTCCATAATTCTTCATGGCGGTAGCCCATGCTGCTAGTGCCATGTAGTGTTGATCGCGGACGTTTCCAAGCTGTCTTTGCCAGGTCCGCTCAATAACAAGTTCCGTAATATGCTCATGTTCTTTGTTTCGAAGCTTTTCGGCCTTTACCTGGAGATCCTCTACGCTCTCCCGACCATGTAAATGGGTAAGCCACTGTGTCAGGCGCTGCCACCTCCAGGCGTCTCGCCAATCTGGAGAAATGGCGTCCAGTCCGGCAAGCTGTGCTTTGTGTTCAATCTGAGACGCCCACTTGGGAGCCCTGCTCTGGAGAAGTTTCAGAAGCTCTTCTAGTCGTTGGACCTTCACGCGAACATCGTAAAGCCGGGAAAACTCGGCGTAGCACGCCTCATATTCCTCGCTCGACTGATGTCTGACTGCATCAGCGAGCCGGAGCAGTGTTGATCGACAGCTCGCATTCCTGGAAAGTTCATCTACACAGGTGGAGGAATGTTTTAATTCCAAGGAAAGGTCATGTACCCTCGTAGCGGCAATCTGGCCCTGAAGGCACTTGAGGTGCTCTAGCAGCGTCGCCTCTCGGTGAAACACCCGATTGTTCTTTGGACAACCTAGAGCGGTTAGACGTTCCTTGAGACTTCCCATCTGGGAGCGGGCCCATTCCACTACGTCTCGGGCCTTTCGCAGTCTTGCGTCAATATCAGCTAGGGCCATGGGAGCGTGTTTGTCCCGCCTCGGGCCTTCCACTATTCTTATTGTTTGTTGCCACCGAGTCTCCATTCTTCGAATATGGCTAACATACTCAAGACGGAAAGCCACCACGTCAATTCGTTCTATTGTTGAAAGCGGCTTGCCATCCACAACAACTGTCTGGAAGAGTGTTTTAGCCTGTTTAGACAGACTGAGCTGTGTAAAAAACTTCCCTGGGTTTCCACCTCTAACAACAACCCTTGCGAGCTCCTCTAGCGCATCGGCCCATTCTGTCTCGGCATCTAACAAGGGGAGCCCTTCAATCTGGTAACCTTGCACACGTTCAAAGCACCCAAAGGCCTTCTCCCGCAACTCACTACATACACTGATAAAGCTGGACCAAAAGCTTTGCTGAGAATCTTCGGAGGCCATCAAATCGAGTATTCGCCTCTGCCAATCTTCGGAGATTTGTTGAAGAGAGGCTAGTGCGGCTTCTAAGATTGCACCTACCTCGCTCAGCTCAGAGTGAGAAGCTAAAACGAGTTTATCGCTCCAATCTCTTCTCAACAGCTCAGTTTCATCGACGATGGCCTTTGATGCCCGGAGTTCGGAGAGCGTTTCCCTTATCTTCTGAGGCGTCGGTAATGACACTAGCGCTGGGAGTGGTGACTGGCAGAACTTCCTATCCTCCGGATTGAGATCCCTTAATAACTGACACAGTTCACGAAGCTCGTGGTCATTCAAAGGTGGAATGGTTTCAGGAGAAAGCTTGTCAGGAAGCCAACCGTGCCTCTCCTGCTTGAGTGAACATTCTTTGGCTGCCTGATGGGCAGTAAGTTTCTCCTCTCCAATCAGGATCACTTCTGAATCAAGCTTGGCCCAGTCTCGAATTTGATTCTGAAGGCGGGCTTGTTCTTCACGGGTTACCCTGAGGCTATCTTTTAGTTTCTCAATCCGCTGTTGTCGTGCCTGACTTCCTCTTTCAGCCAGGTGCTGGCCAATTTCCGTCACAGCCTCGTGGAGCTGTTTCTTGGATTCTGTATCGTTACCCAATTGGGAGACGCATAGACTTCGGATCGCAGAGGGAATATGCCCCCTGAGAACGCGCAACGCATTTTCTGTTTGGCTCGTGACAAGAATTTTTCTGCCGCGGGCCAATTGGTCGCAGATGATGTTGGCAATTGTATGGCTCTTGCCTGTGCCAGGCGGGCCTTGGACCAGCACACCAAACTGATGTCTCAACCTTTCCCAAATCTCTTTTTGCTGGTCATTGTGTAATAAGGGAAAATACAGTTCACTATCTTCATCCTCAACATCAGAACTGCCGTCAAGGGGAGGCCGGGAAGAACTTCTTGAGGAGTTGCTCAAGGCGAGGGAGTGCAATTTATCTTTCGCTGGATCTGAAACCGCAGCATGAATGAACGGAGGGACTTGTGCGCCTCCTGCGATTACAGCGGCTACTTTTCGAGCATCTTCAATCCAGAAGTGACGTACCCTTTCTCGCACGAAGATGATCGGAGCATTTGAAATTGTCGGTTTGGGAGAAGGCGAAGGTTTTGATACTGGTTTGTCGCTGTATAAGTTGGTCTCGGATTCAGCTTTGCTACTGAGGTAGCCGGAGACGGTAGCTGACAGCCCACGAACGGTGTTGTGGTTCCAGGGATTGGGAGGCTCCTCGCCCTCATTAATCCGACGAACCAAGCTTAGTAGTGTGTCTTTGTAGTTGTACTCAAGATCGCGCAAACACTCGAAATCGAACTTGGTTGGCTGACTGGGAGTAAGTGTGATGTTTCTCTTCTCCGGATTAAATTCGAGAAATATAGGTGTGAGAAGAAGTGGGTGGTATATGGCCTTACCCGGGCTATGCTGCCAGTTCAGGAACAGATGTCCCCACACGATTTCCCAGCGGTCACCCTCGACAGAAAGCCTCTGGTGTAGGCTAAAGAGCTGATCATACAGCTCGTTCGCTCTAAAGGGAAGCAAGGTTCTGTCGGCCCACAGACACCATTGCGTGGTTAAGTAGGTGTCCAAAAGCACCGGCTGGTTCTGGTCATCTTCAAAACGCTCTTCCTGTTCTTGCTCTTGAATCGGCGATGGTAAATTCGATTCTCCTCGGGAGAGGTCCAGCCAGTCCTTTAACGAATCAGGGATTCCTGGTCGTTGTTCCTCTCTTTGCTTCTCCCAGTTGATCCAAGCTTTGCGATATTCGTCATAACGCGATAGGCGAGCCGGATCTTCATCAAATCTATGTCGTTTTGAGATCTTTGGTCTAGGGCTGGGGCGTTTAGACGGATTAGGAGATAGCTGGACCCAGTCAAGCAAAGACTCTGGGAGAGGAGGAGGAGGATCACAGGCACTTTTTAGTACAGAAAGCCAAGCCCCATCTGTGTCGTCTGGGCCAAGTTGAGTGTCATTGTTATCATCAAAGCTTTTGACCTTACAGAAACGAGATGGCACGAGTTCGGCTTGCCACCAGCGCCCATCCCCATAACCCAAGACGTCCCGTATGACCGGCAGGTCAATGGAATAAACCTCAGCGATATACTCAAAGAGATCCTGAGCGTTTCTTTTTACAGACATCGCTGGGCCAGAAAAATAATTCAGGAATCTTTTTTAAGTTAACGCTGTCGCTGCAGAATACCCCTTTCCCTTCTGGAAATCACCCCGCCTTATGGGGAAGGCACGGGCGCAGACCAATTTATTTGGTTTGTCTGGTTTATCTCACAAGGGAACCAGATGGACAAGACAGACAAGCAGGAAGGCGGAGGCGCATCATTCCGACCTGATGGAGCACCAACTCATCGCTCCGATGACAGCCCCAACCGTATCGGCCAGCCAATCTTTCCAACTGGACTCGCGGAGGGGGACGAAGGCTTGATGCACTTCATCCGTGAGGCCGTAGACCGATGCCGTTACGATCGCCAGCACGACCGCCTGCCGAGCGAGAGCCGGTCCCGCCGCCCAGCGGAACGCGCGGTAACAGAGCAGGGCCAAGATGCCATACTCCACCGCATGCAAAATTTTATCGCTGACATGTGTGAACAAGAATGACGGCAGTCGATCCTCCGGATGCGGCTGAGCCGACATGAAAAAAATTGTTCCGGCATACAGCGCCACCGGCACCCAGTACAAGAACAATTGAGTCATCACACCTCGCCAAGTTGTGTCACACATCGATTTCCTCTCGCGCCGTTCCCGACCCTATGGCATACTTGTATCGAAATGGTTGCGGAAAAACTATAGATGCATGCGAAGACTTCGATCGTCTGTATATGAAGCTGGCGGACTTGTTCAGCCTCCTGCCACGTCCTCGATAACACCCGACTATGAAGACTGCCCACATCTGTTTTCTCTGGCACATGCATCAACCGTATTACACGGACCCGGTCGCGGGATCTGCCAGTATGCCCTGGGTGCGCCTCCATGCCACCAAAGCCTACTACGATATGGCGTATGGGTTGGAGAAGTTTCCGTCGGTGAAAGCCACGTTCAACTTCACTCCCTCGCTCCTGCGCCAACTGCAAGAAGTCGGATCGGGGACGGTGCGCGACCTCTTTCTGGAACATGCGCAGCGTCCGGCAGCGGATCTCCGTCCGGAAGAGAAAGCCTTTCTCGTTCGACATTTCTTCTCCGCCAATTGGGCCACGATGGTGCGTCCCTACCCTCGTTATCATGAATTGCTCGTGAAGCGCGGGACCGACGTCTATGGTCGCGACCTGGAGCGGATCTCGCGGCAGTTTTCCACACAGGACCTGCTGGACTTACAGACGTGGCACAACCTCGCCTGGTTCGGCTACGGTACCGTCCGTCGCTTTCCGCGCCTGGCTGCATTGCGCGCGAAAAACCGAGGCTTCACGGAAGAAGAGAAACAGGAAGTATTGGCCCTTCAACGCGCCGCCGTGCAGGACATCGTTCCGCTCTATCGACGGCTGGTGGAGCGGGAACAAATCGAGCTGACGACAACCCCCTTCTTTCATCCGATCCTGCCGCTCGTCATCGACACAGACTTCACTCGACGCGCCAGACCGGATCTCCCGCTCCCCTCGCGCTTCCATGCGCCGGAAGATGCGGAGGCGCAGCTGCAGCGGGCCGTCGAGTTTCACACCGCCACCTTCGGCCGAGCTCCTGTGGGCCTCTGGCCGTCGGAGGGCTCCGTCTGCCCGGAGCTGATCCCGATGTTGCCGAAGGTCGGCCTGCGCTGGTTGGCGACCGACGAAGGCATCCTCGCCCGCTCGCTTGACGCGGCCCGGGAACCGTGGCAACGCCATCGAGATCTGTATCAGTCCTACCGGGTCGGGTCGGAGGGCCAAGACGTCACGATCCTGTTTCGCGATCGAGAGATCTCCGACGCCTTTGGATTCGTCTACCACAAGACCACTCCTGATTTGGCCGTCGAGGATGTGCTTCGCCGGCTGCGCCACGCCATTCACGAAGCGCCGCAGGAACAGGTCACCATCGCGATTGTGCTCGATGGGGAAAATCCATGGGAGCACTACCACGAGGGTGGCGAACAGTTTCTGTCGCTCCTCTACAAGGCCTGCTCGACCGGCGCGCTCGATGGCGACGGAGTTCGCACCACCACCGCGACGATCTCCGAGGCCATCGCAGCCGCGCCAGCCACCCGGCGGGTCAGTCACCTCCATTCGGGCTCCTGGATCAATCAGGACTACAAGATCTGGATCGGCCACCAGGAAGACAATCGGGGATGGGACCTGGTCGGTCATACGCGATCCCGTCTCGCCGAAATCGCTGACACGCTTCCTCCGGACCGCGCGCAAGCGGCCTGGGACGAACTCTATGCCGCCGAAGGCAGCGATTGGTTCTGGTGGTATGGAGACGACTTTGATACCGACTATAAAGAGGAGTTCGATCGGCTCTTTCGGACCCACCTTCGAAACGTATGGACCATCGCGGGGCTGACTCCACCGGACCTGTTGAATCAGCCTATCAGCAGTCCACGCAGCGTGCCGGAGGCAGACCTCGTGACCGAGCCGCTCGCCTTGCTCAATCCGTCCATCGATGGACTCGTGACTGATTTTTTTGAGTGGCGTGGAGCGGGCAGGATCAAGACTCAACCGCCGCTTGGCGCGATGTGGAAAGCCGAAGGAATCCTGACCGACATCCAGTTTGGCTGGAGCCTTGACCGATTGTATCTCCGGCTCGACCCCGACGAGCACGCGCAGGCCCGGCAGGAAGCGCTGATGGTCGAGCTGCAACTGCAAACGCCTGCAGAGCTCTATCAACTGTCGTTTTCACTCGCACCGTCAGGGCCGGACCATTTTGTGCTCTCGCGGAGACTGGCAAGCGGATCCTGGCAAGAGATCGACTCCTCCCGATCGATCAGTCGTCGAAGTATTGTCGAACTGGCTGTGCCATTTAAGGACTTACAGGTCACAGCCGGGCAGGAACTCCGCATGGTGATTCTTGTGCTGGAACATCGCTTGGAAGTCGCACGCTATCCGCACCACAACCCTGCGACCTTTTTCGTTCCAGGTCCTGAATTTGAGGCGAATCTGTGGCGCGTTTGAAACTTTGGCGAGAGACCAGAGGCTCGAGGCGAGAGGGAAGAGAAGACTTAACCGCTGGCCTCTAGCCCCTTGCCCCTAGCCTGTCTGGAGGAAAAGATGCCTGATTTACGCCGTGATCCGATTGTCGGTCGCTGGGTCATCATTTCGACAGAACGAAACGCCCGGCCCAAGGACTTCATTCCGGTGCTACCTGCTCGACCGCTGGCCGCAGCGCTGTGTCCTTTTTGTCCAGGGCAAGAGCGACTGACGCCGAAGGAGATCATGGCCTATCGGCCGCAACCGCTGGAGCCCAACGGCCCGAATTGGACCATACGGGTTGTGCCGAACAAGTTCCCCGCGCTCCAGGTCGAAGGCGACCTGGACCGCCAAGGCTTTGGCCTCTACGATCGGATGAATGGCATCGGCGCGCATGAAGTCATCATCGAGACTCCGAACCACACTGATAGCCTGGCCGACATGCCGACAAAACTGATCGAGGACGTGCTGTGGGCGTATCGCGATCGCATGATCGACCTGAAAAAAGACCCGCGGTTCCGCTACATACTGATTTTCAAGAACCACGGCGCATCAGCCGGCGCCACACTGGAACACGGCCACTCACAACTCATCGCCTTGCCGATCATCCCTACCAGCGTCCTGGACGAGATCGAGGGCTGTCGGACCCATTATGAGCAGAAGGAACGCTGCATCTATTGCGATATTCTCAGGCAGGATCTTTCTGACGGCGATCGCATCGTGGCGGAAAATCCGGAGTTCCTCTGCGTCACTCCGTTTGCGCCTCGGTTTCCCTTCGAGATGTGGATACTCCCTAAACGCCACGCCGCCGACTTCGAAGAGAGCCAGAAGACGCAATTCGAGTTCCTCGCGCCGATCCTTTCTGAAGCGCTGCGACGGATGGACAAAGCCCTCGCTCGGCCGTCATACAACTTTATCCTCCATAGTTCGCCCCTCCACGAAAAGACCGTGGATTTCTATCACTGGCACATTGAAATTATTCCGAAGCTGACGCAAGTGGCAGGCTTCGAATGGGGCACGGGGTTCTACATCAATCCTGTGGCACCGGAGGAATCGGCGAAGTTTCTGCGAGAAGCAGAACTCTAGGCGAGTGGCACGGGGCAAGAGGCTAGAGGCGGAACGATTTTCGCCTTGTCCGTACGCCGCTTGCCCTTCGCCTCTTGCCTCGTGCCTGCCACCCAGCCTATGATGCCTCATGCAAGTCCAGCTAAGCCATCCAGCCAGAACCGTCGAGGTCAAAGGCCCCAAGAAGGTCAAGGAACTCTTGCGCGAGCTGAATCTCGTCGTCGAAGCGCATCTGGTGATCAAAGGCGATGATCTGGTCACCGAAGACGAGATGCTGTACGACGGCGATCAGATTGAAATCCGACCGGTGATCTCAGGTGGAGATTGAAAAGGACGAGGGGCCAGAGGCTAGGGGCTAGAGTAAATCGATTCTCCGTCCCCTTGCCTCCCGCCACGCGCCGCTAGCCCAAAAAAATATGAATTGCACTAAATGTAAAACCAAGGCTGTCATCGGTCTCCCTCGCCACAATGCCGCTTTCTGCAAAGGCTGCTTCAACGGCTTCGTCCACGATCAGGTTGCACGGGCGATCAAGTCGGAAAAGATGTTTGGGAAAGAGGACCGGATTCTCGTGGCTGTCTCCGGCGGAAAAGACAGTCTGGCGCTCTGGGACATTCTGCTCAAGCTCGGCTATCGCACCGACGCGCTCTATGTGAACCTCGGCATCGGGGCCTATTCCGAGCAGTCGCATGCGAAGGTGACGAAATTCGCTGACGCCGTCGCTGCCTCACATGGAGCCACGTTGCACCTCCATACGGTCGAACAGGAGGCCGGAGCTGGGATCAAGGAACTGGCCCAGCTCATCCATCGCCCGACCTGCTCTACGTGTGGAACCATCAAACGCTACCAGTTCAATCGCGTGGCGATCGAACAAGACTATGACGTGATGGCCACGGGCCACAATCTCGATGACGAAGCGGCCAGGCTCTTGGGCAACGTGCTGCATTGGCAGGAAGAATATCTGGATAAGCAGGGTCCGTCGTTGCCGGCCTCGGTGGAAGGGTTTGCCAAGAAGGTGAAACCCCTCTACCGGCTCTCGGAACGAGAACTCGCAGCCTATGCGGTGCTGAACCGGATCGATTACATCGTCGAGGAATGCCCCATGGCAAAGGGCTCTAAGATGCTCCAGTACAAGGAAGTCTTGAATCGTCTGGAGACCGAGTCGCCCGGTACGAAACAGACGTTCTACTGGGGATTCCTCGAGAAGCAAAGCAAGAAGCAGCCCACTGCGACCACCATGACGGAGAAAGACCGGGCCGTCCTCCACCCCTGCACCTCGTGCAGCCAGCCTACCACCGCCGAAGTCTGCTCCTACTGCAAGATGATGCTGCGGGCCAAGACTGTCGTTCCACGGTGACAGGATGCTGAAAAAGTCGCTCTTCTCACCCATCCAACCCCAGCGCGCCAAAACGCGCTTTTTCCCGTGCGGCGTTCTCGCCTCAAAAGCATCCTCAACGTAGCCCACTTGGAGAACAAGCTGTCTTGGCAGCTTGGGGTGGGCGGGTGAGAAATGCTACACCTCCGGTGCTTGTATCGGCTGCGGCCTTGCTAGACGGTCTTTTTGAGCATCCTGATGGTCGTGTTCAGTTGCCCCAGACATACGAGCTATTGGATCTCAGACGGGACAGCATCGTTTTTCACAGCCTGCAAATCCGGCCTCTCGCTCTTGCAAAGCCCTGATCGACCCCGTAAGCTGCGTAAATTCCAATTGCGACTAAGTCATTCGGTCCTATTCTTTTATTATGGCTACCACAGAGCGCGACTATTATCAGGTTCTCGGTCTCTCCAAGTCTGCGTCAGCGGACGACATCAAGAAGGCCTATCGTCGCCTCGCGCGCCAGGTCCATCCCGATCTCCATAGCGGTTCCAAGAAATCAGAGATGGAGAAAAAGTTCAAGGAGTTGAACTCAGCACACGAAGTCCTGAGCGATCCGGACAAACGGAAAAAATACGATCAATATGGAGCCAACTGGGAGCAGGCCGAGGCGCACGAGCAAGCGCGCCGTCAGGCCGGTGCACGCGGGGAGAGCGGCCCCGAGACTTCGTTCAGCGGAGAAGGCTTTTCCGACATCTTCGAGAACCTGTTCAAAGGACGAGGACGATCCGGCAGTAGTCGTGGATTTGCCATCCAGGGAGAGGACCTCGAGACGGAGGTACAACTGACGCTGGCCGAGGTGTTCACCGGCGTGACGAAACGCATGACCTTGCAAGAGCCCGTGACCTGCACCACCTGCCATGGAAGCGGAATCCTTCGCGGACGAACCTGTCCAACCTGCCAGGGGCAGGGTGCGACGCTGCAGCCGAGTACGATCGAAGTACGAATCCCCGCCGGGGTACAGGATGGAACGAGGGTTCGCGTGGCTGGCAAGGGACAAGCGGGCAGCAACGGCGGGAAGCCCGGCGATTTGTATCTGCGTGTGGCAATCGTTCCGGACAAAGTCTTTCGCCGACAGGGGAGCGACATTCATGTCTCCCTTCCCGTCTTCCCATGGGAAGCGGCCTTGGGGGCTGATGTCATGGCCCCGACGCTGGTGGAGCCGGTCCGGGTGAAGGTTCCGCCGGGAAGTCGCGCTGACAGTAAGCTTCGGCTGAAGGGCAAGGGCCTCCCCGCCGCAGCCGGCGGCCACGGCGATCTCTTTCTCACAATCCAGATCGTGATGCCGCCCTCATTGGCCGATGAGGAACTCAAACTGTACGACCAGCTCAGGGCCATCGCGCACCAGGACCCTCGTGCAGAACTGCTCGCCCAGGCTCGACGCCGATCACACTCATGACGCTCACTGAATATGCGGTCTTGGCGTTCAGCTCCCTCTTTGTCATCGTCGACCCAATCGCGACCGTCCCGGCCTTCTTGGCCATGACGGCTCGCGACTCGATCAGCCAACGACTGCATATGGCTCGCACCGCCTGTCTGGTCGTGGTTGGTATCTTGATGGGGTTTGCACTCATCGGGCAGTGGATCTTTACTCTCCTGGGGATCACGCTCCCGGCCATCCAGGTGGCCGGGGCACTCGTCTTGTTGTTGGTCGCACTCGATATGTTGCGTGCACAGCGGTCTCCGGTCCAAGAAACGGCAGAAGAGACCGCCGCCGGGGCGACGAAAGACGATATCGCCATTACACCGTTGGCTGTGCCGATGTTGGCGGGACCCGCAGCCATTTCGACGGTGATTCTGCTGGAAGCCCAGGCCATATCATGGGCACAGCGAGGTGTGCTGCTGGCTTGCGTTGCCTTGGTCGGTCTGGCAAGCTATATCACCCTGGCTCTCGGAGCCTCCGGCGCGAAGTGGATAAGCCCGATTGCCGAGAAAATTATCACCCGCTTGATGGGGCTGTTACTGGCTGCGCTTGCGGTGCAATTCTTGTTCAATGGGCTGAAGGGCGAGCACGGGTTACTGGGTCGCTAGTCATCATGGAGTCAGGTGTCTTCATTCGGTTCAACTTAAGGAGGCAGGCATGAAACAGGGAACACGTACAATCGTGACGCTCAGCGTCGCAACGGCATTCGCGCTGACCATGGGGATGTCTACGGCCTGGGCCAATGAGCCAGGCTATGGCAAGGAAGGACATGGGGACGGCAAGCATAGCTCGATGGGAGGGCATGGCGGGGACATGATGCACAACAGCACCGGTCATCTGATCCGACATCTGCTCAAGCATGAAAAGGAGATCGGACTCACCGCAGAACAGGTGACGAAGCTCAAAGACATGCAACTCAACCTGGACAAGACCCGCATCAAGAGTGAGGCCGACATACAGGTGGCGGAGCGTGAGTTGAGAGCCTTGATCGACGATGAGAAGTCCGACGTGGGGGCGATCGAAGCCAAGTTGAAGCAGAGCGGAGATCTACAGACCGGACTGCGCATGACCTTCATCAAGGCCCGACGGGATGTGCTCGCCATATTGACTCCGGAACAGCTCGCCAAGGAGAAGGCCGAGCAGGAGAAGATGATGCAACAGTACAAGGGTGCCGGAAAGGGCCACGGCAACCCTCATGGCGGCGCGACGAAGGATAATCCGCATAAGAGTGGCGATGCTGCAACGCCCGCACCGCCATCAAGCATGAAAGCGCAGTAATACTATCCGGGAAGCGCGAGCAGAGAACCGTGCCATCCAGCGAGGAGATGCATCATGAGGACAGTGGGCTCCATCACAGCGGGCGTCATCGGGTTACTGTTCGCCCTGGGCTCCCCCGCCTGGGCCGATGATGAGCGATGCAATATCGCAGACCTCGTCAAGGACGCCAAGGTCACGATCGATCAGGCCATCAAAACCGCGTCCGAAAAAGTGCCTGGAACGGTCGCCGAAGCAGAACTTGAGAAGGAACATGGCAAGACAGTCTGGGAAGTTGCAGTTCTCGGCGCCGACGGGCATGTCACGGAAGTCCACATCGACGCAGCCACTGGTGCCGTGATCGATACGGAATCCAAGAAGGACGAGAAGAGAAAAGGCGAGAAGAAAGAAAAGTAATTCTTACCGTCCTATTTTCTCATACAGAAGTCGATACCTCCCCAGGCTGATCAAAAGCCGTCCAGCAAGGCCGCAAGGAGAGGACCCGGAGGCGTATGCGGACAGAGTACGTTGAGGAGTTCGAACGACTGAGAACGAGTGCCGTGAGATGGCGTGTCTTGGCGCGCCTAGGAGATGGAGGGTGAGGAATGAGAGCATTTTCAGCAGCCTGTAAGAGGATGTCATGCCGAAAGAGTTGAAACTCACAAGCCATGGTCTACTGGTTGGTCCGGATCGGGCACCGGCCCGCGCGATGTTGAAAGCCGTTGGATTTACCGACGAGGATTTGTCTCGCCCGATCATCGGCGTCGCCAATACCTGGATCGAAGTCATGCCCTGTAACTTCCACCTGCGACGACTGTCGGAACGGGTGAAAGCCGGCATTCGAGCTGCAGGCGGCACCCCCATCGAGTACAACACCATCGCAGTGTCGGATGGCATTTCGATGGGCACTGAGGGGATGAAGGCTTCGTTGATCAGTCGGGAGGTGATTGCCGATTCAATCGAACTCGTGGCTCGCGGGCACCTGTTTGACGGCGTGGTGGCACTCTCCGGCTGCGACAAGACCATTCCCGGCACCGTGATGGCCCTCGCTCGTCTGAACCTGCCGTCGGTGATGCTCTACGGCGGCTCGATCATGCCGGGCCAATTCCAAGGCCATGATGTGACCATTCAAGACGTGTTCGAAGCGGTGGGGAAACATGCCGCGGGTAAGATGACCAATGCCGAGCTCAAAGATCTCGAAGACCATGCCTGCCCAGGCCCTGGCGCCTGCGGGGGCCAGTTCACGGCCAACACCATGGCGATCGCGTTCGAGTTCCTCGGCATCTCGCCGATGGGACGAAACGGCGTGCCGGCCATGGATCAGCAGAAGGACGATGTGGCCTTCGAATGCGGGAAGATGGTCATGGATCTGCTGAAGCGAGATCTGAGGCCCCGCCAGATCATCACGCGGAAATCGCTGGAGAACGCGATCGCCGCCGTGGCGACCACCGGCGGCTCGACGAATGCCGTGCTGCATCTGCTCGCCATCGCGCGCGAAGCAGGCATCAAGCTGAGCATCGACGACTTCGACAAGATCAATCGGAAGGTGCCGTTGCTCGCTGACCTCAAACCGGGCGGACGATTTACCGCGTCGGACCTCTATGCGGCCGGAGGAACTACACTGGTCGCCAAACGTCTTTTTGATGCCGGCATTTTGCACGCAGGCCAACCGACCGTGACCGGCCGGACGATCGGGGAAGAGGCCAAAGACGCCAAGGAAACATCTGGTCAAGAAGTTCTCAGACCCCTGTCGAATCCGATCAAGACAACAGGCGGGCTGGTGATCTTAAAGGGAAATCTCGCTCCGGATGGCTGTGTCGTGAAGGTGGCTGGACATTCGATCATGACGTTCCGTGGCCCGGCGAAGGTCTACAACCGGGAAGAGGATGCCTTTGTCGCCGTGCAATCCCGTCAAATCAAAGCGGGCGATGTCGTGGTGATCCGGTATGAAGGGCCGTCCGGCGGACCCGGCATGAGAGAAATGCTCGGCGTGACTGCGGCCATCGTCGGGGCAGGCCTAGGCGACTCAGTGGCGCTGCTCACCGACGGCCGTTTCTCCGGCGCAACCCATGGGCTGATGGCCGGCCATGTCGCACCGGAAGCCATCAAGGGCGGCCCGATCGCCGCCGTGAAGAATGGCGACATGATTGTTTTCGATATCGCCAAACGAACGCTGACCGTAGAACTCTCCCAGAAAGAGATCAAAGCCCGGCTCAAGAAGGTCAAACAGCCACTGCCACGCTACACCTCCGGCGTGATGGGCAAGTATGCGCGGCACGTCTCATCGGCCTCGGAGGGAGCGATTACAACATAGGAACATAGGAAAAGTGGGAGACGGCTAAACCTCAGACAGCATTCAGTTAACACTATGTGATGATCCGCTCTCGACTCTCGTGCCTATCGCCCCTTCATTCGTCCACGCATCTCTAATATCATGTTTTCAAGATCGGCTTCCGCTTTCGCACGATCACTGACCAACTGATCGAGGTTATACGGACGAGCGGGAACCGGCAGGGCTGTATCCGGCTTCAGCGTGGGCTTGAGCGGCAGATCAGGCTGAGAAGGTTGGACTGTTTTGGCTTGAGGCTGAGCTGATGGAGTCGCAGGTTGATCGGGTGCAGGCTGCATTTGCCCTGTGGGCAGCGGCGTCCCTCGTCCCGCTCGGACCCCTACGCCCTGTTCTCGCAACCATTGCGTCGCCACGCTCGACTTGAGCGAGAAACTGATGCTCGTGATCGGAAGCCCATCTGGTGCCACGCGAGCAATCGCCGTGTTCACCCCAATCATCCGCCCTTCTCCATCCAAGAGCGGACCGCCAGAATTTCCCCGGTTCAGACCTGTCTCCGTTTGAAACACGTTCTTGCCTCTTACCCCATTGAAGTTATCGACTTCGGCACTGATGACCCCTGTGGTGAGGGTCCATAGTCCACCTTGCTCTGGATGGCCAATGGCCACCACTCGATCCCCAATCCTCGCCAAACTCGATTCACTCACATCGATAACGGGCAACGCCCCGGCGACTTCATCAAGTTTCAACAAGGCAAGATCCAATGGCTGTGAATAGGCCAGAACCTTGGCGCGAACCATACGGGAGAGATCGCTTTTTGATTCTCCGGTAACTCGGGATGGCTTGAGAAAAACAGACAGACGGGCAAATGGCTTCCCGGTCTGTTCTTCGATCACGACATGAGCATTCGTAAGGACCAATCCGTTTGACTGAATAATCGAACCAGTTCCACCACTCCCCTTCCGGCCGCCATCCGCATACCCCATCACCATCACCACAGCTGGAGAAGCTTCTTCATAAATCTCGCGAGGCGATAATTCCTTGCCGGCAGCCCCAGTGCTCCATATCAAAGAGAGCATGAACAGGCCTCCCAACGTCATCGACCTCATCATCGCCTCCTTCTGCTGGCAGGATGCTGAAAAAGTCCGCCAGCAGCGTTCTCGCATCGTTCAGACCTTCAACGTACCCCAGAGGGTACGCCTCGGCCCTTCACTCGCTGCGGCCTTGCTGGACGGCCTTTTTGAGCATCCTGCGAGAGTGTGCTCCTGTTGTGCCACACGTGCAGGCCATCGAAGTTCTGCTGTGCCAAAATAGTTTTTCAACATCCTGCTATGCGCGCCGATAGAATTCCTCGATCATCTCGACGACGTAAACCTGCTGCGCTTCTGTCAACTCGGCATAGATTGGGATGGACATGACCTCTTCGGCCGCTTGCTCTGACAGGGGGAATGATCCCTTATGATACCCTAGGTCTCGATAGCAGTTTTGAAGATGCATCGGAAGCGGATAGTACACCTCCGTGCCGACCCCTTTCTCTTTGAGGAAGGTGCGCAACTCATCGCGCTTCGGCGCTCGCACGGTGAATTGGTTATAGACGTGGAAGTTACCCGGCACCGTTGGTGGAAGCGTCACGCGATCAACATACTTCGATCGGGCAAACAACTGCTGATACCGCCCGGCATTCCGACGTCGCCCGTCAGTCCACTGGTCAAGGTACTTCAATTTGATCTGGAGTATGGCAGCTTGGAGCGCATCCAACCGGCTGTTGATCCCCACCGCATCGTGAAGATACCGAACCTGGCTCCCATGAACACGGAGCATGGCCATGGATTCCGCCAGGGCTGTATCGTTCGTCGTAATGATCCCCCCATCTCCGAAGCCGCCTAAATTTTTGGTTGGGAAAAAACTAAAGCACCCTGTCCCTCCAAGAACCCCGGCGCGCTTCCCCTGCTGTGCCGCCCCAATGGCTTGGCAAGCATCCTCGATCACCTGCACGTTTTTTCGCCTGGCAATTTCGTTAATCGCAGCCATGTCCGCACATTGCCCGAAGAGGTGAACGGGAATGATGGCTTTCGTGCGAGGCGTGATCGCTTTCTCAATCAAGGATGGATCGATATTGAACGAATTCGGCTCAATGTCCACAAACACAGGCTTCGCGCCCAATCTCGAAATCGCGCCCGCCGTGGCAAAAAACGTGAACGGGATGGTGATGACCTCATCGCCCGCCTTCACTCCCATGGCCATGAGGGAGAGCAACAGCGCATCGCTCCCAGAGGCACAGCCGATCGCATAGCGAGACCCGATGTACCGGGCAACGGATTCCTCGAACGCCGCCACGCGAGGTCCCAGAATAAATCCCTGCTCGTCACAGACGGATTGTACCTCCTCCATAATCTCCGCACGGAGGGGTTGGAACTGCGCTTTCAGGTCAAGCAACGGCACATTCATCGATATAGCTCTCCAGTATGACTCTCGCTCGAAGAACCCAGAAGGCAGCAGTAACACTCCCTTCAATACCTACGTCATCGATATAATGCAAGTGGAGAATCAGAACCGCTGACCGGCCATCTTAGCGGAAATCTCGTCGATGAAATATAAGGCTGGCGGTGAAGAGGAGAAATGCCGTGTATGTCGCTCCATAGACGACAATCAAGATCAGGTCCGAGCCACTTATTTCCAGGTGATGAACGACGTGTCCCTTGAGGTTGAACCGTTCGAGGTTAGGCAAGAGATAATAGATCCCGTTCAAGATCCCCCGGCTGAGATCATCCATCTTCGCTCCAAATGTTTTCAGGTCAGCCGTGAGATGTCCGATCACATACATCGCCAGCGTGAAGATGGCACTCAGGGTGGCACTGGTAAACGTGGAAAACAGGAGGGCTACCGCAGTGATCACCATGAACTCGACGAAAATCAGCGCCAGCGCCTTGAAGAGCATCCCCTCGATGGGAACAGCTTGGGCATAGAGCACCAACAACAGTCCCAGCGCCATGACAACTGTATTGACGAACAAGGTGATCGTGAGGCCCAGATACTTTCCGAGCAGAAATTGATATCGTGCCACCGGCTTGGACACAATCGTATAGATGGTCTTCTTCTCGATCTCCTTGCTCACCAGCCCGATCCCCACAAAAATAGCAATCAACACCCCGAAGAAATTGATGCTCCCTAGCCCAAGATCCAGGATGAGACGGTGGAACTCTCCCAAGGTTAACCGGGACAGGAGCACAGAACTGCCGATCATGAGCAGGGCAAAGACCAGCAGATTATAGAGCAGCTTGTCTCGCAAGTTTTCTCGAAAGGTATTCAGCGCGATCGACAGGATTTTCATGCGCGATTCTCCGACGGACTATGATGTCCTGTGACCTCCCGGATGAAGAGATCCTCTAACGACCCCTTCTGAGGATTGAGTGACACCAGACTCGCCTTTGCACTGCGGATAATCTCCAGCGCTCCCCCCACCTGCTGCTGGCTCTTCAGCACCACCAGCATCCGATCCCCTTGCATCACCACTTTGTCGGCAAGCGGGCGTAAGTGGTCCAACCCTTCAGGGGTCAGATGATCCACGACCAGTTCCACTTGGTGACTCGCCCCTTGATCCATCAAGTCGTTCACCCGGCCACAGGCCACGAGGCGCCCTTTCAGGATCATCGCGACCCGATCGCACAACACTTCGGCATCGTGCAGGATGTGGGAGCTGAACAGGACAGTCTTCCCAGACTCTTTGAGACGCAAGATCAGATCACGCACTTCTTTCCGCCCGATGGGATCCAGCCCGGACATGGGTTCGTCCAGCACGACCAACTCCGGATCGTTAATTAAAGCCTGGGCGATCCCCACCCGCTGCAACATGCCTTTTGAGAACTTCCTGAGCTGTAGATCCTTGGCATGCGTCATGCCGACAAGCTCCAAGAGTTCGTCGACTCGCTTGCCCAGAACAGCGCCCCACAGCCCGAACAAATGCCCATAGAACCCAAGAAACTCCCGGCTCGTGAGGTAGTCGTAAAAGTAGGGCGACTCAGGAAGAAATCCTAGCCTGGCCTTGGTCTGCGGATCGCCCAGGTCCCGTCCGAAAAGCCATGCATTCCCACTTGTCGGATAGATGAGCCCCATCAGAATTTTGAGGGTGGTGGTTTTCCCCGCGCCGTTCGGGCCAAGAAAGCCAAACACTTCCCCAGGCCGGACTTCGAGGTTAAGGCCTTCCACCGCGGTTACCCGCTTGCCCCAGAACCCCACACGGAAGACCTTAGAGAGTTGCTCAGTCTGGACCACGAGATCGGAATTAGGCATCATGGCTCACTCCCATGTCCTAGGGAAACTATAGGAAGGCTCTACCTTGGGAAAGCTGTACGCAGGCGGTTTTTTACGTTTGAAAAACGTACGCAGCCGTTCCGGATGGGTCGAACTCGAGACCGAACCGGTCTTGAGATCCAACCGATAATCTCCTCCGAACGGTTCCTGCGGCAGCAGCTGAAAGACTCCCGCGGCCACGAGATCCGTGAGTGTTGCAGGGAGTGTCCCACGTTGCGTCCGATAGGCATCCACCGCGCTCTCCAATAGGCGAAGATCTCGTTCAATGATAACTTCTTTCATCCTGCTCGCCAAGGATTCTTGCGTTTGCGGATCTTGTGTCTCCAGCAAACGGGCTTCAAGAAACGCCAAGGCTGTGTCTGGATTCCCTGCCTCCGCAGCCATGCGAGTGGCGAGCCCTGGAAGATAGGCAGGCCGATCCGGTAGACTGGCAGCCTTCATAATATATTTCGCTCCCTGGGCCGGATCAGCAAGCAGGAAATAGTAGTTGTACCCAAGCAGAAAGGGAATGTACCAGACCTGAGGATTCGCGTCGGTGCCCTTTTCAAGCAGCAAATTGCTCAAATCCTGGCGGTTGGCTTGATCGACAAGAACGCTCCCTCCTGCATAGTAGGCGTATGCATATTGAGGGTCGAGCGTAGTGATCACGTCCAGGGCGTGATACATCCACTCAAATTCGTCTGCGCTAATCCGTCTCTGCCCCACCACCTGCAGCAGTCTGAGCCAGAGAAGATCGGCCCCTAAGTGGTGATAGCCGAGCAAGGCCGGTTTTAGATATTCGCCTTTGGGAAGCTGCGCGAGCCCTTCGATCTGGACGACCGTACGATCCTGCCGCCGATCGAGCTCCCCTTGCAGCCAGCCGACGCAAGCCAGCAAGAGGAGCCCCCCGATGCCGAGCAGAAGCTGATTCACGATCAAGGCGCTGCGATACTGTAAGGATAACGTTGAGATCGCCATGAGAGAGACACCGGCAGAATGAGCAAAACGGAATGTCCCGGCAGCCGTTCGGCTGCCGGGATCCCTTCCTACGCAACTGATTGGATTAGAATGTTCCTACGGTGCAATCTGCAGAACCGTTGTCCTGGCTCGCGCCCCAGTGTGAAATGGTAGCATCGCCATCCAAGTTTGACTGTGCAAAAGCATTAAAACCGATGTCCGTAGCCGCTCCGCCGCCACCTGCGAGTGCGTTAGAATTGGTTGCAAAGGCTGCTGGTGCACATGCCAGAACTGGCACGGTACCGCCCGTCGCTACCGGAACAGATCCGTACTGATATAAAACACTTCCGGTTGCCACGAACCCAACGTCGAGAAAGGACGCAGTGGCAGGAGCAGCATAGATTGCCGTGCAATAGGTCGTTACACCACCGGGCACAGGCGTGGTAGCGGTTGACCAGGGTGTAGGAGTACTTTTTGCCGTGGTGCTGGGGGTGTTCGCGGGCCAAACGGGAATTCCTATGTAGCAACCTCGTTCAGCCTGAAAGGCGGTCATAGAAGTCCGGATCGCCCCTAAGTTGGTCTTGGCCTCGGCTTGGCGCGACTTCATCTGATACTGCAAGAAGTTCGGGATGGCGATGGCCGCCAAAATCCCGATGATCGCCACGACGATCATCAACTCGATCAAGGTAAAACCCTTTTGACTCTTTAACTGCCTAAACATCGTACCGCCTCCTTGTTGATGGTTCACTGACCTTTCCCCTCATCCTTGCTTCTTCATCTCTGGACCTCACACCTGCTTCTGCCGCTAAACGTATAGCAGGTTCGGTGCCCAGTACATGGCCCAGCCATGGAAGTGCAAGTCACATGAATATCAAACAGTTATGGTTCTTAGTCTGACTGCAGCGGATACTGATCGGAAATGCTCTCTACGCTTTTGCTCTGATCTGCCAATAATTGTCATCCACTGTGCGAGGCCTTGTACCCTTCACGGAAGGAGGGAAGATCCAGAGATTTCCTTGTCCGAATGAGAGGAATAATTTGTAAAAGCAATTGTCTAGAGTAAGAAGACTGAAGCGACCAGTCTGTTAGATGCAGTGGAGATGATCAGATGGTTCGCAGTAAAATGAGATTACTGCTAGAGCAGAACATACAAGGGAGAACAGGACTACTCGTATAGCAGCGAAGGGAGACGGTTATGGGGCTGGTATCTTCTCGGATACACGCCGTTGAGCCTGTTGGATACGTTCTTCCTGCGTCGGATCGCCCATGCCTTGTTCACGGAATCGATCCATCAACTTGTTATTGGAGGGATCAAGCTCCAGCGCATGGAGCCAGGCCTCACGAGCTTCAGAGAGGTTTCGCTGCTTGGCATAAATATCCCCGAGATGCTCATAGAGCACTGGATCATCGCCGACAAGGGCGAGCGCACGCTTCATCTCGGTTAACGCCTCGGATAACAAACCGGATTTGAAAAACGCCCAGGCGAGGCTATCGACATAGTACCCATTGCTCGGTTTGAGCGCGACGGCCTGTTTGGTCAAAGAAAGCGCTTGGTCGATCTTGACCCCACGCTCTGCATAACTATATCCCAGATAGTTGAGCGCATCGGCATGATGGGGATCCAACTTGATCGCGGCCTCCATGACTCGCACCACATCATCGAACCGATTGAGCTTGTCGTAGACAGTGCCAAGATTGAAGTGCAAATCGGCGCTCTTGGGGTTTTGGCTGATGCCTTCCTCCAGAACCCTTGCGGCATCGTCGAACCGGTCCATCTGCAGATAGGTTAATCCCAACACGATATGGGCCTCAGGCTGCTTCTGATTCAGGGTGATGGCTTGGGTTAAATGCGTGATAGCCTCGGGAAATTGCTTCAATCGATAGTACAACACACCGAGATGAAGGTGCCCTTCGAAGTAGGACGGCTCAAGTTGTATGTTAAACGTGTAGGTTTCGATGGCTTTCTTCGTGTCCTTGGACTCCTCGTAGAGAAATCCGAGGTAATCCCTGACCTTGAGCTCCGTCGGTCGCGCCTTAAGAATCTGGGCAAGCTGGTCAATGGCCTTGGTATATTCCTTCTCTTCTCCGTACACGAGCGCCAATCGAAGCTGGGCATCAAGGTCCGAAGAGTCCTCAGCCAGCAAATCATTCAACTCATTCCTGGCCCCTTGAAAGTCCTTCGCTGTCACATAGAGCCGAACCAACTGATGTCGGATATCGCGGTTTCGCGGGTTCACACTCTGGAGATATTTTCGTAGCACGGCAACCGCTCGAGCCTGCTCTTGCCGCGACTCATAGATCGAAGCGAGCGCAAGATAGGCTGGTTCAAACGAGGCATTGACTGCGATCGACCGCTCTAAACTCGCCGTCGCCTCCTCTCCTTTTCCCGCTTCGAGAAGCATGCGGCCCAGGTGGTAATGGCCCACGGCAGATTCGGGAACTCGCGCCAGCCCAGCTCGAATGGCTTGTTCCGCCTCGGACTGTCGCTTCAGATTCAGGAGCAGCAGGCCCTTCGTAAAATAGGGATCGCCGGAAGTTGGATCAGCTTCAATCGCGCGATCCAATAGTTTCACTGCACGCTCTCCTTGCCCTGCACTGGCTAAAATCCCTGCCATCTGCGTGAGAAGCGGGCCGTCTTGACTCGGTCCCTCTGTCGCATGGTCCGCATAGCGTACGGCATTGGGGATGTCACCCAACGAAAAATAGAGACCAGCCAGCCGCGCTTTCACAGACTGGGACGTCGGATCAGTCTTCAGCGCAGCTTGATATTCCTGAATCGCGCGATCCGTGTCCTGTGCAAGCTCGGCTTGGTATCCAAGCATGAAATGATAGGACGCTGCGGCATCGGGGGAATGAATCGAAGGTGTCGTCTTCGCCATGCCGGCAGAGGCGAGCACCCTTTCAGGCGCCTGAGGCGTCGCGGCGCAGGCCACCACCATCAGGCAGATCAGCAAACATATCACGCTAGGAGCCTGTCTGACATTGCCGTTCGTGACGAGGCGAAGGAGGTGCGGCCAGATGCGAGGCCGCAGGGCTGGAAAAACCGGAAGTGTATTCGCTGGAATACATTGAGGATTTTTTCGGGCCGAGAACGACGCAGATGGTCGCGGATCGTTCGCCGCAGTAGAAAGGTCAATGTTGGACAGGCTCCTAAGGAGCGACGTGAAACCTCTGCTGTTCGGCGTTCGGTTCGGAATGAGGCTCATCGTAAACACTTGCACAATCCTCTTCATGGATGCAATTGAGGCTGTGGTGGTCAGAAAGATTATACGGGTGGGATGACACAGGGTCAAACGACTTCGCGATTGTCCAGGCTCTCGAACTTTGCAAAGCGGTCATGGAAGAAGAGTTCCTTTTTCCCGATCGGGCCGTTTCGATGTTTGCTGACGAGGATATCGGCAATACCCTTCCGTTCGGAATTCTGGTCATACACCTCTTCACGATAGATGAACATCACCACGTCGGCATCCTGCTCGATCGCGCCGCTCTCGCGGAGATCTGCCAACATGGGAATCGGTGGCTTTCGGGCTTCCACCGCACGGCTCAGCTGTGACAGCGCGACGACGGGCACATTGAGCTCCTTGGCCAACGCTTTGAGCGAGCGGGAAATATCGGAAATTTCCTGCTGCCGAGATTCTGAATCGCTTCGCCCCTGCATCAGTTGGAGGTAGTCGACAATCAACAAGTCGAGCCCCCGTTCGGCTTTCAGCCGGCGTGCCTTACCCCGCATCTGCTGCACGGTGATGCCACCGGTATCGTCGATATAGATCGGCGCTTGTTCGAGTCTCCCTGCCGCCTCCGCAAGACGCCACCAATCCTCTTTTTGGAGCTTGCCGGTTCTGAGGCCATGCGAATCGACCCGCGCTTCGGAACTCAACATGCGCAAGACGATCTGAGGCTTTGACATTTCGAGACTGAAAATCCCGACCACGGTGCCCGCATGGATGGCGGCATGTGTCGCCATCCCCAGTGCCAAACTCGTCTTCCCCATGCTGGGGCGCCCCGCGATGACCACGAGATCGGAGGGTTGGAGCCCGGCCGTGATGTCATCGAGGTCGTAAAATCCGGTGGGAACACCCGTGACATGCTCTTTCCGCTTCGACAACTTATCGACGAGATCGAGACTTTCTTTGATAATGGAATTAATGGGGGTAAACGATCGATCCAGTTTCCCTTGGACAATGCCGAACACCGACCGCTCCGCGAAATCGAGCAGGTCGTCGACTGAAGAGGTGCCTTCGTACCCGCGTGTGAGGACTTCCGTGGAGGTATGGATCAGCTCTCGTAACAGCGCCTTGTCGCGCACGATCTTGCAGTGATAGCGAATATTGGCGGAGCTGGCCACACTTTGCACGAGTTCCGCTAAATAGGCTGCTCCCCCGATGGCTTCGATTTCTCCCTGCGCCTTCAACCGTTCCGTCAAGGTAATCTGATCGATCACTTCTCCGACGTCCGACAATTCCAGCATCGCACGATAGATCTTCCGATGCGACGTGCGGTAGAAGTTTTCTTCGACCAGCAATTCCATCGCCTTGGCCATCGCGCTATTGTCGAGGAGGACTGCGCCGAGAACCGATTGCTCGGCCTCCAGATTCTGAGGGGGTAGTTTAGGCTGAGAGAGGTCGACGGCTGACATCGATTTCATGACCGTTCCTTTACCTGCCGACGAGACCGACGAGCCGTGGACACCAGGTCGGCAAGCCTCATCTTCTTCGAAAAACGGCTCAGGTTGCCGGTTCGGTGGCCAGGCATGTAAGCAGCGAGGGACTCAACCACCAGCACGTCATCATGATCCATTCCTGCTGCACCCACCACGACCACGGCCGCTGCCTGCTGGGTCGACCCCACCCTCACGGCAGTAGACACGAGCGCCGCGTCGCTCCCCTTCATGGTCTGCTGCACCACTCGGGCTTGAGTCCGACGCAACTGCGCTGCCACCTCCATCAATAGACGAATGGCCCGGCATGGCGCGACGACAAGATAATCCACCCGCGCTGATACCGAACTTTCCTCAGGGAACTCCACGGTGCGGAAGAGCCGATCGACGTCCAAGCCAAAACCGGTTGAGGGCAGTGGCCGGCCAAATCGACCGATCAAGTGATCGTAGCGCCCTCCGCCGCCTAACTCCGCCCCCATGCCTTCGGCAAACACGTCGAAGACTATACCATCATAATAGTCAAACCCGCGGAACTCCCCGAGATCCAGAAGCAGTGATTCCCGGTGGCCTGCTGCACAGAGCAACTGATACACCTGGGCAAGCCGTTCGAGCGGAGCGACCAATGCCTGATCGCTGGCCGCGAGAACCCTCCCTCGTGCCAACACTTCTTCTTGGCCGTACAGTTCAGGCGCTTCCCGAATGGCGCGCGCCGCCGTTTTGGAGATACGCTCGCTCGCAAGGATCTCTTCGAGCCTCGGCAGATCTTTTCGCGCAGCCGCCTGTTCAGCCAACTTCTGCCCATGCACCGACAGCCCTGATCGCATCAGGAGCCCTTTAATAAATCCCACATGCCCAAGCGACACTTTAAAGGACTGAAGACCGACCGCGTGGAGACACTCGATCATCAAATCGATGACTTCGCTGTCGCTCGCGACATCGTCCAGGCCAATGAGCTCGGCTCCCACCTGAAAAATTTCTCGACCGCGCCCAGCATGTTCTTGCTCGTAACGAAAGACGGACGTTCGATAGGAGAGCCGCAACGGAAGCGTCGCGCCGGTGAGCCCCATTGCGACCGTCCGGGCGATCTGCGCCGTGGCATCCGGACGGAGGAGTAGCGTTCGCCCCGTCGTACGATCGACGAATTGATAGCAGTGCTCGATCAGTTCAGGCTCAAGCCCGGGAGCCAGAACGTCGAGATACTCGAACGTGGGAAGAATGATCTCATCATAACCCCAACGGTCGATTTGAGCGAGCAACTGTTCTTCAAGGCGACGGACCTGCTTTGCAGCATGAGGAAGAATCGTCGCCATACCCACCGGAACAAGGGAGCGTTCACGGGACGACGCGACCTGTCCCGAAGAAGGATGAGGCTTCGGAGAAGCGGAGACCATAACTGACCTGATGGATGGCGCGCGGGGTTAGGACAGAGCCGCGACTTTGACTGAGAGAATATCCTTGCTCGATTTGATCGTCTCAAGCACCGTGTTCGGGAAGACTGAATCGGAACCAATGATGAGCAGCGCGTTTCCGCCCCGCTTTTCGAGCGCACACTGCATCCTGACGATGTTGATCTGGTTGTCGCCGAGAACCTTCCCCACCATCCCGATCACCCCTGGGCGATCGACGTTGAGGATTAAAAGCATGTGCCCCTCTGGCACAACCTCAACGTTGAACTGATCGATCTCGACGACGCGCGGATCCTTCTTGTGATAGAGCGTGCCGGCGACCTGGTACGATTTCTTACCGGCCTCCACTCGCACACGAATCAAGCTCGTGAAATCGCCCGCATCGGAGCTCTTCACTTCCTTCACTTCGATCCCACGTTCTTTCGCGACGATCGGCGCGTTCACGTAGTTCACAGGCGCTTCCATAATCGGACTCAGCAATCCCTTCAACACGGCGATCGTCAGCGGTGCGATCGACAGACTTGCCACCTCTCCGCTGTATTCGACGGTCACGCGCTCGAGCCCGCCTTCGCACAACTGCGTTTGTAACCTCCCCAGCTGCTCGGCCAAAGATAGGTAGGGCTGGAGCCTCGGCAGCAATTCTGGAGACACCGAAGGAATATTGACCGCCCCGCGTGCAATGCCTTTGGTGAAATAATCGACGATCTGTTCCGCAATCCCAACAGCCACATTCTCCTGCGCTTCAGTCGTCGACGCGCCGATATGCGGGGTACAGATGAAATTATCCAGCGCCAACAACGGATTGTCCGCCTTGACCGGCTCCTCTTCAAAGACGTCGAAGGCGGCCGCCGCCACACGCTTCGTCTTCAAAGCCTCTGCCAAGTCGCCCTCATGGATGATCCCGCCGCGAGCACAATTCACAATCATCACGCCCGGCTTCATCCTGGCAATGGCCTGTGCATTGATGATCCCGCGAGTCTCCGGGGTCAATGGGGTATGGACGGAGACGATATCGGCTCGCCGGAACAACTCGTCCAATTCCACCATGGTAATGCCCATTTTTTGCGCACGCTCTTCTGCCAAGTATGGATCGTACGCTACGACACTCATGCCCATGCCCTGGGCAAGCTTTGTCAGATATCCGCCGATCTGCCCGACACCCACGATGCCCAGAATCTTGTTATAGAGCTCCACGCCCATGAACTTCTCTTTTTCCCACTTGCCGGCCTTCGTCGAGGCCATGGCTTGGGGGATGCGCCGGCTCATGGTACAAATCATCGACATGGTGTGCTCAGCTGTGGTAACCGTGTTGCCACCAGGCGTATTCATGACCACGATGCCGCGACGGGTGGCTGCGGGAGTATCGACATTGTCCAACCCTGATCCGGCCCGCCCGACGACTTTTAGGCGTTCGGCTGCTGCGATCAACTCCGCCGTCACCTTCGTCCCGGACCGCACGATCAAGCCGTCAGCGTCTTTGATCTCTTTAAACAACTCTTCCTTCGAAAGCTTGGATTTGACCACCACGGTAAACCCAGCTTTCTCGAGAAGGTCTACACCCTGTTTAGAAAGGCTATCGCTAATCAGAATTTTCATCACAGTCCCGCTTCATCTGCCGTCATGGGTTCGCCGAAGCCTGCCCCCTACGCCATGAGAATTTCTTGCGCCTTCGCCACACCGCTCCCAAGCTTCATGGGATGCCCGAGTCCTTTGAGCACCATTTCAACAGCCGCTACGCCCATGATGACATCGAAGCGGTCCATGTAACCCATATGGGAGAGCCGGAAAATTTTCCCTTTCAAATGATCTTGCCCACCGGCCGCTGTAATGCCGTATTGGACGCGCAGATTCTTATAGATGGCCTCCCCATCAACGCCTTCCGGGGCCGAAATAGCGGTGAGAGCATCGCTGGGCGACTCTTTCGGAAACAACGCCAGCCCGGCACCCTGCACCCCTTCACGCATGGCTTTCGCGAGCATGGCCTGGCGACCGAATACCCCCTCAAGCCCCTCCGCCTTCATCATTTTCAGCACTTCCTGCAGACCGACAATGAGAGACACGGCCGGCGTATAGGCCGTCTGATTCTTCTGCTGATTCTCGTGTTCTTTCTTGAAATTGAAATAGAACGCCGTGTTCTTGGCTTTATCCGCCAGCTGCCAGGCCTTATCGCTCACGCTCACAAATGCAAGGCCCGGCGGGAGCATCAGCGCCTTTTGCGACCCTGTAATCACGACATCAATCCCCCATTCATCGGTCTTGATGTCGAACACTCCGAGGGCGGTAATGGCATCTACCACAAGAATGGTCTCGCCATAGGGCTTCACTGTCTCCGCAAGAGCCTTGATGTCATGTGCCACGCCGGTGGAGGTTTCACTCGCCTGTACATACACCGCTTTGATTCCCGGATCTTTTTTGAGGGCATCGGCCACCGTTCGAGGATCGACGGCTCGCCCCCACTCCACCTTGATTTCGGTCACCTGCGCCCCGAACGTCTTACAGAGCTTGGTCCATCGTTCCCCAAACTTCCCCCCGTTAATGGTGAGGGCCTTGTCGCCAGGAGAGAGAAAGTTAGAAACTGAGCCTTCCATGCCTCCGGTTCCGGAAGCCGCCAGCATGAGCACGTTGTTTTTCGTTTGAAACAACCACTTGAGTCCATCTCGGACTTCCGCGAAAAGCTTGTCGAACTCGGGAGCACGGTGATGGGTCATGGGCCGCGCCATGGCCAAGAGCACTTCAGGGGGCACAGGCGTCGGACCGGGTGCCAGCAAATACCGCTTCAGCATCGACTGAACCTCCTCCGAATAAATCGTGGAAAATCCTACGCGGGAAGGAGGGACGATACCATTGCCTCCCAAAAGCTGTCAAGGCGAGAAACCGTGTAGACACGCGTGTTTTCGAAGTGTTTCGACCTGCCGATGTCTGCGCTACTTCCGTTCTCGATCTTGCCCACACGTGAGAGAGTTTGGCCCCTATGCTACTAAAGAATGGATATCATTCCCTTTGCAATTCCTTGACAATAGCCTAGTCCATCGATAGTCTAGCTTCACGAAACATGATGAATCTCCCCCACGATACTGATTGCCACCGCATTTCGACGGTACCGCTCAGGCGAGGACATTCCGTCTTACCCCTGGCGCTCCTCCTCGCAATGGGGTTCAGTCTCCCCGCTCCTGTTATTATGGTAACGCGGGCGGCGGTTCCCTCCGAGCCAGCCACAGATGATTCGTCTGCGCTTGTGGATGAAAATACAGCGGCGGATGACGATCCAGATGCAAATCTGGTCCCGCTCGATACCGAAAGCCCTACACCGGAGGCCACCAATCCTTCCACAACAATGTCTAGTAATGTCCCGCGAGCTGAAGACCTCTTGCAGTTGAACCTAACGGGAAATTCACCAACGACCGCGCGGTTTTCAGACGCCTTGAATCCTCCGGCCGAACTGGCCCAGATACAAGACCAGTCCCCAAATGCCGCAGATCAGTCCGAATATGCAAGCTACAATGTTCCGATTGTCATGGACTCCTCGGTTCAGGCCCACATTCGCTACTTCAATACGGCCATCCATGGTCGCTTCGAACAGTGGCTCCTCCGTCTCAGCCGCTATCGGCCTCTCGTCGAGACAATCTTCACGGAATTTCACCTCCCCAGCGATCTGGTCTATCTCTCGCTAGTGGAAAGCGGATTCAACCCCTACGCATATTCCCGAGCGAAAGCCACGGGCCCATGGCAGTTCATGCAGGGCACAGCAAAGGCCTATGGGCTCCGCGTGGATAACTATGTCGATGAGCGTCGGGATCCCATTAAATCAACAGTTGCTGCGGCACGCTACCTCCGCGATCTCTATGACCTCTTCGGTGCCTGGCCGCTCGCGATGGCAGCCTATAATGCCGGCGAAGGCAAGGTGATGCGAGCGCTCCAAAAGGCCCAGGCCGAAAGCTTTTCCGATATTTCCAAGACACGATTGATTCGGCGAGAAACGAAGGAATACGTGCCACGATTTATGGCCGCCACGATCATCGCGAGAAACCCCGATCGATACGGCTTCACTCAGGAGTCTGCCGAGCCGCATCAGTTTGATGAAGCGATCATCACACGACCAGTCCATTTCCGCTCGATCGCCAATGTCACTGGCATTCCCTATGAAGAACTCCGGCTCTTAAACCCAGAACTGCGGCGAGACGCGACACCTCCTGGCGACGAGACCTACCATCTTAAGGTTCCCGTGGGAATGAAAGCCAAAGTGGAACAGTTGCTTGACCGCATCCCGACCTATAAGTTTCCAAAGCTTCCAGCAAAGACTCAATTTGTCACCACGGGACCCTCTCGCTGGTATAAAGTCCGTCTGGGAGACACACTGGAAAAGGTTTCGAAACGGTTTCGCATTCCGCTCAAGACCCTCAAGACGAAGAATAACCTCTCCGGCCCGACTATTAGACCGGGCGATTTTCTCGTTATCAGCCGCTAACTTCGACGACTCCCATTCCTTGGTCCGCAGACCGAACCTTGCCGAGGCGACACCACCAGATGTGAGCGTCTTGCAGGCTCCTGAAACACTATGCTGGGACGCTACAATTTCGGGTGCGACCGTTCGCCCTTACAATGGATTTGGAAGAACTGAAAAGCCCCTACAACGCTGCTGACCTTTGAGAAATTCCTACTTAACGTTGAGATCGGAACGGTGCAAGGGCGCGTGAGAAGAACGGATTCTTCAGCCTTCTGCTAGGATTTTTTCTTGCCTGTTGAGGAAGGAGGAGGCGGAGGACTCTTCTTCTGTGGCCCAGCATTGGCTGGGATCGTCGAGGCCGAGACAGGTGTCGATTCCTGAGTTTTCTTCATATCCATGATCTTGGTCCGAATCGTCGCCTCACTGGTAAAGGGAGAGTTCGGATAAGTCTTTATCAGCTCCTGATAGTGAGCTAAGGCCCCCTCAGGCCTCGATTGGGACTCTTCCAGCCGTGCCAATTCAAATAGCGCCTGATCCCGATTCAACGTACCAGGAGTTTCCAGGATACCCGTGAGGACTTTTACCGCTTGGTCTCGGTCTCCCTTGAGCAAAAACACATAGGCTAGACGTTGTTGCACTAACCCAGCCATTGAGGGATTCGAGCCATACAATAGAAGAAATCGCTGATAAGCCTCGATAGCTGCACTCAAATCGTTGGTTTGGACCAGCGTATTTCCCAAATGATATAAAGCCAATGGTGCTGTAGGCGTCCGTGGGTATTGATCGACAATTTGCCGATATCTTACGATCGCTTCCTTGAGCGCGTGGTCTGCCTTCTGGGGGTCACTGCCAGAAGGAGCAGTCAAGAAGCGCATGGCCTCACGCTCCAGATCCTGTGCTTTCAGTGCAGCCTGGCGGTCAACGTAGAAAACCCCTCCAATCACTGCGACCGCAAACACCAATATTCCAAGACCGACCAGCAAGGGACGTCGATAATCCTGTAATCTATGGAGCATATGCTCAAGCCAGCCCAACATGTGGGCTTCATCAGCCGGAAGCGTTCTCGCCGGGACCTTGATACGATAGCTCATAGTATGGATATGCCGAAAAGGGCGGAGCCCGTTCTCAAATTGTGTTTGGGCCTTATACTAAGGATGTCACGATCTTGTCAATGAGGCAGCAGCTTCATGTAGTTTTTCATACGGCATACCATCTCCGATCAATAAAGACGGACAATTTCAAATGTTTGAAAAGCAACTGAACGATTTGGCCGCACGTCATCTCACCAGACACCTCAGCCCGCTCCATTCCTGTATCGGTCCAATAGTTGAGATGGCGGGACGACCGATCCTCCTGCTTGCATCGAACGACTATTTGGGGCTGGCCATGCATCCGGAAGTGATTCGGTCCGCCGTCGAAGCGACAGAACAGTTTGGAGCCGGAGCGGGAGCCGCTCGGTTGATATCAGGTTCATTACCACCGCATCAAGAACTGGAGTCTGCTCTGGCACAATTCAAAGGAACGGAAGCCGCGCTGACTTTCAGTTCCGGTTACCTTGCCAACATTGGAACCATCCCTACCCTGATCGGACGAGGCGGATTGATTCTAGCCGATCGCTTGTGCCATGCCAGCCTCATCGACGGCTGCCGTCTGAGTGCAGCCGACTTTCGAATCTATCGCCACAACGATACCAAACACCTACAGTCCCTCCTAGCCAAGAGACACCGTGGACGATGCACGCTGATCGTGACCGACGGCCTCTTCAGTATGGACGGAGACCTCGCCCCGTTGTCAGAACTCAGTCGGTTAGCCCAGGACTATGAGGCTGATCTTTATATCGATGATGCCCATGGCACAGGCGTGATGGGATCGCATGGGAGAGGAACGGTCGAGCATTTCGGCCTTGAGAAACAGATCCCATTTCAAATGGGGACCTTGGGCAAAGCCTTCGGCAGCAGTGGCGCCTACCTCGCTGGGCCCTCAACATTGATCCGCTATCTTATGAACACAAGCAGGTCCTTCATCTTCACCACGGCACCTCCGCCAAGTTCGGCTGCCGCCGCCACTGCAGCATTACGAGTCATGCAACGGGAGCCGGAGCGACGTGCGCGCTTGTGGGCCAACCGTGAACGGTTATTCTCAGGATTGACGCAATTGGGATTCAGCTTGTCTCCCAGCGTCAGTCCGATCATCCCGATCCTGGTCGGCAATGCCAAAACCGCACTTATGTTTTCCGAACGCTTGTTCATGGAAGGTGTCTTTGCTCCGGCAATTCGTCCTCCTACCGTTCCAGACACCACCAGCCGCATTCGCGTCACGGTGACGTCCGAGCATACATTTGGCCACATCGATCACGCTCTCACCGTATTTCAACGTGCCGGACAATCCACGGGACTGATCTGAGCGAATTCATCACTCGCCGTCAGTGAACCTTTGAAGAATTCGCCTCGCCCCATCCGGCTATTTCCTTGCTTTTCCATGACCCTATGGCATCATGTTCTCAGGCAGTGCTACGGGCACGACAAACCATCATCCAATCCTTTCTTATCGAGGAGTCCTCTTCATGGATATTTCGAAGCTCCTGACCTTCATGGCAAAGGAGGGCGCGTCGGATTGTCACATCAGCGCCGGCGAGCCACCGATGATTCGTCTGAACGGGGACCTCAAGAAACTCGATCATCCCCCACTGACCACGGAAGAAACCCACTCGCTGATCTATGACATGATGAGCGATACCCAGCGGAAGAATTTCGAGGAAAAGCGCGAGTGTGACTTTTCTTTTGAACTGGGCGACATTGCCAGATTTCGCGTCAATGTCTTCGTCCAAAACCGTGGACTTGGCGCCGTCTTCCGAAACATTCCCACCGAGATCATTCCGATGGAGAAGCTCGGAATGCCTCCGGTCGTGCGACAGCTCTGCGATCGGGAAAAGGGGCTGATCCTTGTGACCGGCCCAACGGGATCTGGTAAATCGACGACGCTGGCCTCCATGGTCGATTATTTGAACAACACATTCGAAGGCCACATTCTTACAATCGAAGATCCTGTCGAATTCGTCCACAAGACGAAGAAGTGTCTGGTCAACCAGCGGGAGCTGGGCGTGCATACCCTGTCGTTCGCAAATGCGCTGAGGTCCGCTCTCCGCGAAGACCCGGACATCATTCTCGTGGGTGAAATGCGCGACCTGGAAACCATCCAGCTCGCGTTGACTGCTGCGGAAACGGGCCACTTGGTCTTTGGCACACTCCACACCTCCAGCGCGCCGAAAACCATCGACCGCATCATCGACGCCTTTCCCCCAAACCAGCAGTCCCAGATTCGCACACAGATCGCAGAAGCATTGGAAGCGGTCATCACGCAGACCCTGCTGAAGAAAAAATCAGGCGGGCGTGTCGCCGCTCTCGAAATCATGGTCGCCACGACCGCGGTCCGGAATCTCATTCGAGAGGGCAAGCTGCACCAGATTCCCGGGATTATGCAGGCCAGTCAGAGGGACGGCATGCAAACGATGGACATGGCGCTGGTCGATTTGGTGACCCGTGGAGTCGTCACGAAGGGCGAAGCCCAATCGCGCAGCATGAATCCCAATCTGTTTGGATCTGCAATGGGTGGCGCGGCCTAAGGCACCAAGCGGGAAGAACCGGGGGCGGAAATGGATGTTCGCAGTCTCTTGAAAGTGATGGTGGATCAAGAAGCGTCGGATCTGTATCTGACCGTCGACTCGGCTCCCGCCTATCGCGTCCACGGCTCGACACAACAAACCGACGCGCCGCCGTTTACCAACGAACAACTCGAAGCCCTCGCTCTGGCACTGATGCGCGGTCAGCAGCGTGGAGAATTCGAGGAAAAGATGGAAATGAACCTGGCCCTCTACTACAAAGAGCTCGGCCGTTTCCGTGTCAATATTTTTCGGCAGCGTGGGAACGTCGGCTTGGTCTTCCGCCATATCAAAGCCGAGATCCAGACCGTCGATCAGCTGGGCTTGCCTCCGATTGTGAAAGACATCTCCATGACGAAACGCGGGTTGGTCCTCGTAGTCGGAGCGACTGGGTCCGGAAAATCCACCACCCTCGCAGCGATGATCGACCATCGCAATACCATTCATCCCGGCCATATCGTGACCGTAGAAGATCCGATCGAGTTCGTCCACAATCATAAGCGATCGCTCATTACGCAGCGAGAAGTGGGCTTCGACACGCTTTCATTTCAAAATGCGCTCAAGAACACGCTGCGGCAGGCGCCGGATGTGATTCTGATCGGCGAAATCCGGGACACGGAAACGATGGAAGCCGCGATCACCTTCGCGGAAACCGGGCACCTTTGCATAGGCACGCTCCACTCGAACAACGCGAACCAGGCCATCGAGCGCATCATGAACTTTTTCCCGGTGGAGCGGCATGCGCAGATCTATCTCCAGTTGTCGCTCAATCTTCGCGCCATCATCTCTCAGCGGCTCGTGCCATCCGTGGACGGAAAGCGGGCCCCTGCACTGGAAATCATGCTCGACACGCCCCGCGTTAAAGATCTCATCAAGAAGGCCGAGGTCGATTCGCTCAAAGAAGCGATGGAACAAGGCGTAGAGGAAGGATGTCAGACGTTCGACCACGTCCTGTTCCAGTTGTACAAAGAAGAGCGGATCACGCTCGAGCAGGCCTTGATCAATGCCGATAGCGCGAACAATCTCCGGCTCAAGATCAAAATCGAAGGTCTGAGAGGGGACGATGCGGTCAACGCGCTCCTCGACAAAAAATCAGGTGACCCCTCGAGCAATGCCTTTAAGATCCAGGGCGGAGCCTCAGGAAACGTGACCCCCCTGCGTAAACGATAGCCCCACTCACCGTAGGCCTCGTCACCAGTCCGCGGCGAGGATCATCGCGCTTACTGAGGCGCAGTAGCCCCTTGCCGCTCAAGATACGACGCAATTCTCTCCAGCGCGAGCGCGCTGAGCTTCGCGCCATACCATATCGGCATCGTGTCAGCCGGGTATCCCGGCACGACGAACACTCCCGGTTCGATGACCGATTCGATAACATAATCGTGCACCGTCTGTGCGTGGCCCCGGTAAGACGGATCGGCTAATCGGGCAGGCCCTGTGGTGCCTAATAGGAGAGGTGGCCCTACGCGCCCATCGGCTCCAGGAATACCCGGAACGGTATGGCACACCGCGCAACCAGCTTTCATGAAAATCTCTGTGATCGGTTCGTCTCCGGTGACGAGCGGAACCATATCAGGCACCAGTGTCGCCATCGATGAGACAGGCACCGGATCGACGGGAGAGGGACTGAGGGAACGGAGGGCCAACCACATCCCCAGCAATAGCGCGGATACGATGAGGGGTGTAACAAACCGTTCAGACATGGAACTGGTCGCAGGGAAAGGCTGACTCAACCTGACCGTCGAATGCATTGCCAAAATTCGCCGGCCTGCAACCACCATCGCTCACTTCGTCACATTCATAGCACAGCGAAATCCAATCGTTCGATCTTCGAAGTCCAGCTCCGCTGAGAATCGCGCCGTCACCCGCAAGGCAGCCGGTAGGTCCGCCCACGACCCGCCCCGAAGCACTCGTTTTTCACCGGTGGCAGGACCGAGTGGATTTTTCTCAGGACTCTTCTGATAATAATCGCGATCATACCAATCAGCCACCCATTCTGCCGCGTTCCCCGCCATGTGGGAGATACCATATGGACTCTTCCCCCCTCCTTTGAGCCCATGCCGTACGCTCATCCCCTCAAGGCCACTGGTGACTGCCGCCAACGTGATGGCTTCGCTGACCCACACTCCCCGGTTATAGTTCGCAATGTCGACGAACGGCTGCATCTCTCCCCACGGATATCGACGTCCGTCGGTCCCCCGTGCCGCCTTCTCCCACTCAGCCTCCGTCGGAAGCCGTTTCCCTGCCCATTGACAATAGGCGGCTGCCGCACCCCATCGCATCCCAACGGCCGGCCGATCTCCAACCGCGGTCGCAGCCTCATCATCCCATGTCGGAGGAGGCTCTTCTTTTCCCGCTTCCAGAAACTTCCGATAGCGGCTGAGGGTGACTTCATATTGATCGATGTAATAGGCATCAAGGTTCACGGTATGTTCCGGCCGCTCGTTCGGGAGGCCGCTGTTACTACCCATGATGAAAGGACCAGCTGGGATGAGGACCATCGGAGCGCCATCTCCTCCCCGACCCGACTCAACCGAAAGAGCCGTCTGCCCATCCTTCGAGGACTGCGGCTCTGCTGCACCCAGACAGAATACCCCCATCACAAGGCTGACCCCGGTCCATACCATCATCCATAGTCCACGCATTGTCGTCCTCCTCCCTCGCCGCCGGGTTCTTGAACAAGTGACCCAGCTGTCGGTGACCAGTGTAGCCAGCTCTCGAGACAAACTCAACGGGATGAGAAGACTGAAACGGCGAGTCGGGTATCGCAGAGAAGACCGTCAGAATTGTTGGATTCACCAAAAGTATTGTTCCTCAACCTCATCTAGAGATTTACCAGTGTTCCATTTCCAGAGTAAATCAAGGTGGCTGCATGAGTACATATCGGACATCAGTGTCTGTGGAAGCTCATGCAGGGCCTTCGGTTGCTACCTCGGGGAAGGAAGGAAAACCTTCACATGCTCACTTAGAGGCCCGACCCCTCCGTATCGATTCGGCAATGCAGTGAAGAAAAACACCCCTATTTTGAGCGTCGAACCAGGTGGTCCATTCAATTCTCTATTGCCACCGTCCATGGCCGCGGCTAGACTGACTGGGAATGAGAGGTGGAAGCAATGCCACTCCTAATTGGCATCATCGCGCTTTTTATGCCTCGGGTGGTTGTGGCGCTCCTCTTCGCCTTCACCCAGTGGTTCTCTGGGCTATTCGACTCTCTCCTCTGGCTACTTCTCGGCTTCATCTTCCTCCCCACGACGCTCCTTTGGTATACCGCCGTTCAGCACTGGTTCAACGGACAGTGGACGATTTGGCCCATCATCGGCATCGTGATCGCGATATTGATCGATATCTCCCCCGCAGGAAGTCGCCGTAAGGGTTAAAGGCCACCTCCCAGACGCGGTTACAGACGATGTCCTAGGGAAGGGCTCGTGTGACAGAGCATGAACAGGCATTGTCTTTGCTGCAGGTAACAAGGAAAGCGCTGACATCGGTCCGAAAACAATTTTGAAATGCTTTGGCAGAAAATACAAAGCTTAGGAGCTTAATATTGAGAGTTGCGCCATGTGAAAAGGGGCAAGGGCCATGAACAGACGAGAACCTAAGGAGGATCCAGACAATGCTGACTTTCCAATGAAAGTGGGGTGGGTCAAGATGACAAGGAAATTTTTAAGGGAAAGGTGAGGCGGCGGACGGTTGTGCGTCAATACCGGATGGCAATACAGGCTTGCATATCGTGGTGTTTACCTCGATCCATTAGGCGACGTCTGGAGCTCGTTCAGCGCGCTCTGGGCTCGCGTCCTTAATGAGGCGAGGTCCGGAGTATTTGCGTGGAGCAACGCGAGATAGTACACGGTCGACGCTTCTTGGATTTCACCCGCTTCGACCATCGCTGATGCAGCCAAGAGGTTGCACGATGCAGCCAGAGCTTCGATATTAACGGATCTGCGAGGAAGTTGAGTCGCCCCGTCGTTAGTCCGCAATAGAACAGAATGATGCAACAACAAGGCTTGGCCTTTTCGCTCTTCCAGATTCGTGGATTTACGGCAGTGGTCATAGACTTGCCACAACCGCATCGTTGGGTCCTGATTCACGCTGTGCTCACCGGCCACTTTTGGTTCCGGGTAACACGCAAGAAAACTGACCAGTATACCGCAGGCCGCAAAGGCAAGAAAGGCTCTATTTATCAAGGTTTGATTCTTCATTTGAGAGTAGTTTTGCTTCTCGTTCCAGCACTGCAAATACACATATCCCCTGCTCCACATAATATGATCATGCGCAGAAGCGCGCACGCAAGGGACCTAGTGAAGATACTAGTATGAGGCAGAAAGTATACGTGGCCTCGTTCGGCCTGAAATAATGGGTCAAAAAGCGAGCGGCCATAGGCGAAGTTGCTCGCAGCAATGAGAAGAAACCCTGCGTTGAAGATACCTCTTCCGGAATCCAGGGGAAAAGGAGAATACAATAATCGCGCGGCACGGTTCATTCTTGATGGCTGCTTGATGGTTGAATGTGATAAGGGATTTTCCAGAATGGCGTATGTTTGAAGCACTCTACATAACCCGAGATCTCCCATCGGTCGAATAGTCCATTATGCGATATCCGGTCGGCTGCAGCATACTCCAATCGAGCCAGGTGAGGAGCCCCGTAAGCATCAGTTGTGGGCATGAGAGATCCCCTTCGTCTAGGTTCCCGTTAATTTATGGTCATCCATGTTCCGGCCCATCACCTCGTGCACGCTTCCAGCGATCAAATGCTGGACCAAGTTGTAGAAAATTATCGGGACCATGATTTGTGGGTATGAGGCGAGCACCAGAGAGGCCAATACGAGCCCTGTCCCATTATTATTCATTCCCAAGCCGTACATGAGTGAGACACGTTCAGCTTGGTCTACCTTAAACAGACGGCTCAATCCGTATCCGGATGCGAAGGCGGCGAAGCAAAGGCCTGAGGTGATCCCCAAAGTCACGCCCAAGAAGTCGAAATCTCGATCCTCCACCGCCTGAGGAAGCGAGGCCGAGGCATTCGAGTAGTTCAAGAGTAGCAACACAACGCAATTGACGAGCTTGATGGACGGCATGGCGGCAGCGAGCCGGGATTCAGGCACTGTGAATCGCACACAGAGGCCCAGTACCGATGGCAATACGATCCAGAGGCCCAAGAACGCTCCCGATCCATACGCAGCAAGGTCCTGTAACACTTTCTCATATTTCCCCGAGGCCATTTCCCCGAACACATACAACGCCACGGGGGTGATGATCGGACTCAGAACGGTTGAGGAAAGGACTAATCCTAAGCTCAACGCCAAATTTCCATTGGAGTTCTGCGCCCATGCGGTGGACGCTCCGGCAATCGGCATGGATGCGACCAATGCCAGACCGACCAGGATATGCTGCGCTTCCTCCGGTTCATACCACAGCCGCATGAGGAGCGTGACGCCAAAAATATAGGTCATGGGGATGACCAGATTGGCCGTGAGCCCTGCCAATAATACGCCGGTCTTCTGCATGAGGGATTTTAAGTGCGACGGCTTCACACCCAATCCAGCATTGAACATGAGCGTGGCAAGGAGGAGCAGGAGCAGGGAAATATGGACCTTCGTCTGGAAAATTGGGATGTCTCCGAACTTCATGTTTCTGATCCACAAGCCGATCGACGGAAAGACGGCGGCGATGGCATAGGCACTGATCAAAAGCCAGAGCAAATGGTGGTGGACGAACAGGGACAGCGCGAGAAACGTGAGTTTTCGGTTTGCCATTCTTATTGCTTCTTGGACCGGCTCTCGGATAATGCACAGTCCTTCAAAACAAAATCGCCCAGCTCTTATAGACACGTTATAGCAGAATGTTCACAAGCCCATCGGAACGTATGCTGCAACGAAAAATTGTCACGGGTCGGATTTTCACATGTGCGGCTGAGCCCTGACTCTACCTTGGAGTGAGATTCATCCTCATTGCAGAGTCGACATTGTACATTGGATTTTACTGGATAATTCCAGTGGGCCTGGGATGATCCCAGTACCGTTAATGGAGGCTAGGGTACGCTTAATGCTGAATTAATAATGAAGGGGAATCTGCGCTCCCGCACGAGTATGACAAAGGCTCCGCGGCTCAAACGGTTTGGGAACAAATGGGAGGTCTCCTCGACGTATGCCGTACCCTGCCAATTCTTGGTCGATATTGCCAGACATGAGGGTCACTCGGAGGTCTATCCGCATGCGGAGCGCGCGGACGGCCAGTTCATAGCCATGGACGTTGGGGAATTCGTTGTCGCCGGACACAAACGAACAATCTGGCGGAGACATGACCAGATCAGTCAGTAGGAGATGAATCGGGCCGGGATGATCCTTGCAGAACTTCAAGCCTTCCGAGCTATTTGTCGCAGGCAAGGCGGAAACGCCTCTGGATCGAGAATGGCGGTACAGAATTGGACCATGGCGGCCTCGTCATCGACTACCAAGATGGTCTGTTTCGCCGGTTGTGATGATGCAACGTTTAGGGTGGACATGGTGGAAGTCCTGGCTTATGGGCAGCACACGATATTGTTCTCGGAATAGTCCTGCTTTTAATATTCCGTCACCAAAAGACACTTGTATTTGAATGATTGGAAAGAGTATCCCCGGACGAGTCGCGCTCAAGCCTGCCGGCCCGCATTAGAGCGACGTCATGATATAGTTTTCCCATGACCGACGACTCCCACTATTAACCCCTTCACCTGATTTCCCCTGGATCGTTTCACCAATAAGGACTGAATATCGCCTCCTTGTGATAAGAGGTTCAAAAGACAATAGTCCGCAGTGACTTTCATCATGGGCTATAACGATGGAGACTGCGTATGCAGGAGTGCGGGCTTGCGAACAGGGGGACGGCGTATCACCTGTCTTTTCGTGGGCCACTGGATTTTGGCTGGAAGCGTTAGTGTGATCGGCTTCCGTTGCACCGCCGAGCGATACAGCGCCTGAACGATCTGGACATCAATCAGGCCTTCCAGACCGGACGGTTCTGGTTCTGTATTACGTCGGATGCAATCGGAAAAATAGACGAGTTCTGGCGCGAATTGATCGCCGACGGGAAACCGCCTGGTCCGGGTCGTCCCATCATATGTGAGGCGCTGCACGAGAGGACCGACATAGTCGAACGCGGGATCGGCTTGTAGTCGGCCTTTCGTCCCGATGAGTTCATAGGAAGAGACGTCCGCTGCACCGAAGCTGCAGATAAAACTTGCAAGCCTCCCACCGGGAAAACGCAGGAGCGCCGCAGCCATTTCATCCACTTCCCTGAAACGCCGGTCCGTCCCCTTCACCGAGAAGGTGGAAACTTCAATGGGATTATCCTGAAACAAATAACGGGCCGCATTGATGCAATAGACCCCAATGTCATAGAGCGGACCCCCTCCCATTTTTCGTCGGACTCGCACGTCGCCATCGCGCACCTGCAAGGCAAACACAGAGTTGAACATGCGCAGCTTCCCGAGCTTGCCGGACCGGGAGATCTCCACCGCGCTCACGTTAGCCTCTTCCAGATGCAGCCGGTAGGCAATCATTAATTTAGTCTGGCTATGTTCGGTGGCGCGGATCATCTGCCGACACTCCTGCTGGTTCACGGCCATGGGTTTTTCGCAGAGGACGTGAATGCCGGCTTTGGCGGCACGAGTCGCATAGTCGCAGTGCATGTTATTCGGCAGGGCAATGTAGACCGCATCAATGTGTCCTTCATTCAGACATTGATCATATTGCCCGTAGGAATAGGTGTAGGGAACCCGATAGCGTGCACTGAGCCCTTTCAACTTCTTTGGATCACCTGATACCAACGCCGTAAGCTGCGAGTTGGAAGCAGCATGGGCAAATGCAGGGAGCACCGCCACCTGGGCGATGTGCCCCAAGCCGACGACTGCGTACCGGATATGTTTCGGCGAGCGCGCCTTAGTCTTCCTGGTCGTGGTCATCTCGATCTTTTACCTCGGTCAGAGGGCACATCTCGTTCTGGTTGGCGCGAGACATGTTTCATGAAACACAAGAGTCATGAGCTTCCTGAAGCCCTATGGGCTGCCAGGGATAAGCGTCATCAATCACCATAACAATGGGCGTACACGTTAAGCTCAAGTTCTTGCATGGTCGGCCTCGCCATTGCCTGTTTCTTTCTTGAATCTGCCTCAGCGACTCTCTCGCAATTGTTTCGGGGGGATTCCATTACCGATGCTGCGGCCATTGGGTTGGAAGTGTTGGGCATGAGTCCTCCTAGGCTAAAGTGTGAATTGACTAGGAGACGTAAGGTGCCAATCCTTGGAATTTTAAACAGCTAGGAGAACCCCTAGTTGAACAGGCTCGATCGTTTATATGACTCGAATCAAGTGGGGGGTTCTGCCAGGAAATCGCGATGCGGTGCCGATCCATGTCATTTGCATCGAGCACACCAAAAAGGTTGAGACGGTCTTTGCAAATGAGCCGGCTACTGCTTTTGCCGTGCGGTGGCTGTTGGTCAGACCGTGGAAAAATAGAAGTTTCGGCTTCGACAGGAAGTGGGAGGGAACTGGGAATCAAACAGTGCTGATTTGCGTGAAAATCTTTTCATGAATTAATCGGGACGGACCGACGCAGCCACCTGAGCGATCCGGAGCCCAAGAGTTGACACCGCAAGGTGTCCGAAAGCCTTCTACGCGGCCCCTTTGCTTCTCTTGGCGATCGAGTAGGTGTCGAGATGCCAATTCTGGCCTCCTGGTTCACCAAACTGATGGCGTATTCCTCCTTGCTTGAAGCTCCGATTCGACAGGTGCCGCGCCATAATGTGGTTGAGCTGTCGTTGTTCCTTCTCCTCCATCCTGATGAACTCGACGCCGAATTGAGATCCATCGGTCCAGCGTACTGCTGCCAACGCCACTGCGATGGGCGACTTGAGACCAAGCAAGAATAGTTTGAGCTGCAGGTAATCTCCCCTTTTAACGGAAATGGGGCTTTCTATCAGACAGCCCGGCACAGTGATATCCAGAGCACGCCCCTCCCCAATACCTGAGCCAATAGTAAAGATGACCGGGGATTGGATGTGAATACGTTTGTTATATCGAGGCTTCATCTAGACTCCTTCTGCGAATTAATACATGCATCTCATGACCGCCGCTTGGTGCTGGGCCGGCTCCACGTGGACTCCAAGCATAGTCCCATAAATCATTGGACGACATACCTCGCATGGCAGGTATGTAGCCCTCCAACGAGGGGTGACAGAGAACAGCAGCAGGTTGACGGACCGACACACCCAGCATATTCCGCGACCCCCTCTTTCAAAGAACTGCATTGAGGTCTCGTGCCCATCATTGCTTCGGGATAAGATTGCCGTAACAGGCTTATGACTAAAGGGGCGAGATGATTTCCAAGCGAATTCGTGCGCGTGTCGCGGTGCAATGGCCGGTGGAATATCGGCATGCCGGGCGGAATGGCGATGGGATGCTCATGGAACTGTCTCTGCACGGATGCCGGATCAAAGGCACGCCGCCTTTCTCATGCGGGATGCGTCTCCGGCTGCAGTTCCTCCCCTCTGCCCAAGTGCAGCCCGTGGAGATTGAGCAGGCTGTCGTACGATGGAGCAAGGCCGATCAATTTGGCGTGAGCTTTCTGGAGATGTCCTCAGGGACTCTGGCGTGTCTTGCGCAGGTGTTTCAGTTACTCAACGAGGCCCAACAACCAAAAGCGCGCGTCATTTCCTGCCTATTATAAATATAGGCTCTGGCATGGGCCAGAAAGCACCGGCTCGGTTTAGGGTTTCATATTCCTCGCTCGCCTGACGCCCTCCCCCCATTCGCTATCGACTGCCTCCTTCGCATCTTGCTTCAGAGGCGGGCCGGCTACCTCATAAATGTTTCCTTACATAGAGCAAGACGACTAGGGTGTATTTGCAAACCACCTAGGGGATGTTCTAGTGGAGCCTTAGGAGCAGCCTTGATAATAAGGTCATGTCAGGCCATCGCATCGAATTAAATCGATCTCTCTGATTGGAGGACATCATGAGCGCTGCTACAACCGGCAACTCCCGTACCACTCATGGAACGAAATCCACTCCTTCTCGTTGGCCGTTCAATCATTCTGCTCACGGATTGGATGCGTGCCGGCGATGCGGTGGCTTCCTGGTCAATGAACACTGCATGGATCTGGATATCGGCGAAGGCCGGGGGAAACAGAGGTTCTGGGCGATGCGCTGTATCCAGTGCGGCGACATGATCGACGAGATCATTCTGCGCAATCGTCATAGTACCGGCCAAACACATCAAGAAACCCAGTCGAGCGGCAAAGGACAGGCCTTCCCTTCTTCGCCGCATCCTGGTGCTAAAGGAGGAAGATATGCCACGGTATATGATGCCTCTCCTACGATCCGGCGTCATGCGACCCTGCAAACCACCGGCACGATTCGCTAAGGCAAAATGGCTCAGGCCGTTCCTCCTTCGATGGCTCGTCATTTCTCGGATTGACAGGATCTCGTCTCTGTCAGTCCGTCGTTGAGGATAATGAGACCGATCCAAGGGGAATCGCTGCTGTTCCGGATTGGCTGATCCTGTCTTTTAATGGCTCACGGATCTTCTCGTCGCAGGCTGATCGTTTCGCTTCAACATGAATGTCAAACAGAACAGCACGAACGCGCTGCCTGCCAGCATCCAATAGGCGTCAATAAAGGCGAGGGTGTCCGCCTGATCACGCACCATTGAATACAATCCGGCATATGCTTGTTGTTGGGCTTGGTACGCGCTTGCACCGGCCTCTTCAAATCGGCGAGTCATGCTCCGGAGTTGATCGTGAAATGCAGGATCATCCGCGGCCAGGCGTGAAACCAAATATACCTGATGAAACTGCGCGCGGCGACGCTCTACAGCTTCTTGGGGGATCAACTCAAGAGGGAGGAACTACAAGGGCAAGTGGCCTGCAGTCTGCCAGATATTCTGTTTCAGACTGAGCAATTGTGACCAGACCGCGCTCGTGCTTCCAGGCAAACCCTACGGAGTCATTCACAGGAGGAGCCCATGTCAAAACACGCCGCAGACCATCATAAGAAAGCCGCTGAGCACTACGAGAAGGCCGCTCATCATCATAAAGAGGTCTCGAAGCACCATGAGGCAAATCAACATGAAAAGACGGCCCATCATGCTCACCTCGCGCATGGCCATAGGCAACAGGCGATCCAGCATGGGACGGACACCGCCACGTCCCATGTCGAACATCACGGGAATAAGTAACAGAGCAGAGAGAGACCCACTGACTGCTCGTGACACTGACCAGGGTGGAGAAGGCCTGTGTTAACGCGCTCTCCATCATTCATCCGCTCGACGCCGTGGTACGAAGGATCCGCGTATTTCAATCAATACATCGTCTTCTTCTTTATCTCGTTCCTCGAACCACACTGACCAAGACAGACCCAAGCAACCTGATGAACCAGATCCCGGCCATGCGCCCGCGAAATGTCGGATTGCAAGACCCGACCTTCATTCTCTCATTCTTACCATCTGCTCCTCATCTCTGGTAGATCGGCGCGTCTTTTAATGCATGTTGACCACCTTCAGATCGAAGAAGAGAGTCTTACCGGCCAGAGGATGGTTGAAGTCGAGGAGCACTGTGTCATCTTTGACCTCTGTGACGATGGGTTGAACGTCGCGACCAGCTGAATCTTTCCCATGGAGCCGCGTGCCGACCCGGATGTCTTTAGGAACCTTCTCCTTGGGTACCTCATGGAATGCGTTCGGATCTCTATCCCCGTAGCCGTCCGATGGTGCCACGACCACGTGCTTGGCTTGCCCAACCGTCAACCCCTCTACCGCTCTCTCGACGCCGGGAATTATCTGGTTGGCACCCTGCGTGTAGGTTATTGGGTCTTTTCCCACGTTGGTGTCGACCACATGGTTATCTTCCATTTTGAGGGTATACTCGAGAGAGATCACTTTACCTTTTGATACAGTCTCGGTCATCGGTGAACCTCCTTTCAGTCCAGGGCTTTCCGTTCGTCACCTGTTTCGCTAGGCCGTAGAATGCATACAAGCTCCAGGAGTCTATAGGTTCAGCCTCCCGCTTCTTCTGGCCTACCTGCTGAATCGGGGCGCATGAGGCTTATCGTTTCAGCGTGGCCCGTAGACGTGACATAGGCCTCAATCTCATCTCCGACTGCGAACTCTTCATCTCGTCCAGCGGTTCCCACTTGCCCCTTCTGCGTTTTCCGATCCACGACCATGCGCACTTCCTTGTTGGAGCCGGAGTTCTCTTTTACCATGAAGGAGTCGCCTTCGAGCTTCAAGACACGCCCTCTGATCACGTGGCAATCTTTGCTCGCGCACAAGTCAGGAGAGGGTTTGTTCTTCGAGACGGATTTTTTGATGCTGCCTTCGTTCTCGCGTAAGTCGGCGGGGGCCTTTGTGCTTTCCATGTCTTTGACCCACTTCTCAAGACCGGGAGATCGATCAGTCATGTCCGTTTCAGTGATACCCGGGGAAAGCTGATACTGGTTGGTGTTCAGAACCAGTTTCATTTCATCCCTGTCTCGTTGAATGTTAAACCGTGCCCACGGCGCAACTTCCAACCGATTGGTGTCATTCACCAACACGACGGCGTATTCGATTTGTCCAGTCTCGGAATCCATAAGCAAGGTTTCCAGCGATCCCACTATCTTCCCATCGGGAGTGCAGACTGAGCTGTTGAGCAGGACATGCTGGCTCTCGGTTATGAATTTCCCGCGCGGAACCGGGAGCAACGCGTACTGTTTCGGAGGATATCCCTGAGGACTGGTCATGTCGAGCTGTCCAGCTTTATCCTGTTTGCCGGGGATCGCCAATTCCCCTGTGCCAGCACTTTCTCCAAACGAGCGTGCTGTCTGAGGGTCCGCGCGCCCGGTACTAGGCATGGATCGGAGAGTCGTGACTCGGCCCTTGTCATCCACTTCGGCCTTGATCATGTCACCAGACTTGAAGGAACAGGTTCCGATTCTGAAACCCGACCCCATGGCAGTTTCATTCTTCTTTTGTCCCTGTTCTTGTTGACGATCACTGGCGTCGGGAGCATCCTGTTTTGCAGATAGCCGGTCGGCTGCGACGAGTTCGGAGACGGATGTCCCTCCTGCTGATGCCTCGACGGCACTGCAGATCAGATTCGTATCGCTATTTACCAGTAGGCGCACTTCGTGTCCGGACTCTTCATCATGGACGAAGTACTGGTCGCCTTGAATCCGCCCAATCTTGCCGGAAACGAAATACTTGGCCCCTCCCAGGGTGATTTGCGCGTTTTGATCGGCCCCCTGATCCTTGGCCGGGTTTCTTTGTTTTTTCGTCGTTTCCTGATCGGATACCGAGCCCGGTTCAGGAACACCCACTTCACTGCCGAGCTGCTGGGTGAATCGTTCTTGATCAGATTTCGGATTAGTTGCGTGCGCGAACGGAACTGTTCCAAAACTCAGCAGTACGGCTCCAAAAAATAGAGATTTGAACGTCATATCGCACCTCCTTGTTGCGAGTGTACCGTTTCTTGTTTTTCCGTTCGTTCTTGTTCCTCGCCCATCACAACTGCCACTTCATCCGCATCGACTTGAACTTTGTTCAAACTGCGGTCAAGACCCATCGTATCAATCTCATAGACCGGACGACCTTGAGCTATCTCCAGCTAGGCGTGTATCGCTTGTCCAGGGGGCTGCCGCTTCTGCAGCCTGTACGCCCAACGACATGCTGAAGGGCAATGGTTGGATCTGCGCTTCCTTCTCAGGTTCGCCCAACTCCGACACCTGGAGACACAGCGAAAGCCAGAACAGCCCTATCGCAGTGACCGTGCGCGCTCATATATTGAGACTCATGGATCACCTCTCAATCCAGAAATGGGCTTTCAGTTCATGGTCACTCGTTGAACGCTGTAGGGCCATGAGCTGTTCACGGTTGAGCCCGCACGGTGGGATACGAGCAGCTCCAACTGTTCTTGTGCCATTTCGACCACCTTCTTGTATTCGTCCTGAACCAAGGCCACCTGAACGATCGCGGCTCCCACCTGCGCTTGATTCCGATGAGTAGCATTCATCTGACTTTGCGTCTCCGCAACAATGGCCCTTCCTAAGTTGCTTTCTTTTTTTGTCTGCTCAAATTGTTCTTCTGTAATCTTCCCCGATTTGGCAGCTGAATGGATCATTCGGTGGTCATACTCTGTCTGTTGTTGATCCGACGGGGAGTCATTCTTAATGGCTCGTGTGGTGAAGTTGAACGATCGAACGCCCTTTACCAACTCGGCGCATGTCGTGTTTTCGACTTGAACCTTGTCGGCCTGTTCAGCAAGCTCATTGATTTGGTCATGAGTCGAACTGTTGATCTGCTGGGCTGTCATGGTCACTTGATTGAGCTTCGTGGCAGCTGTTTTGATCTTTCCGGAATGTTCTCTCTCCAGAAGAGAAATTACGACGACGGTTTGTTCATGCGCCGGTTGGACCGGATCGCTCGCTTCAGGGTTTGCAACATCATCAGAAGAGGCGGCGACTTGAAAGTGGCCTTGCGTGGACACAAACACGGGAAACGCTGCGATTACGAGTGCCACGATCCCCACTGCCACCATTAAATCGACAGGTTCCAGAACACGTTTCATGTTCATGGTGATCTTCCTGACCTCTGCTAGCAGGTAGCCGATGGTCTCAATCATAAATATTTCATAAATATTTACAGATTGTCCCGACTTTCTTCTGAGATAAAAGCCGGGATGACACCGTCGAAAATATTAAGTGCAAAGCGCAGACCATAGGTCACGAACTCGGCGATAAGGCTCCTCTTTCATTAAATTATGTCCTCATTCCAAAACGGATGGTTGAGCTCGACATGGAAACAGCTTGTCCGGATGTTGAATCGAATGCTCTTCAAGTCTGTGATCTACCGTCATTTCTGGATCGCGAACACCTTGTCCCCTCCCAGACAGAACGTCCATATTCCGATCAAGAAATTAACAACCGAGACATTCTGGTTTTCTGACGCTTCAGCTTCGCAGGGCACCCATCACTGGAGCGATCGGTGTCTATCCTCGCCAGGTTGGTGCACTACCCCACTTAATTTCCGGACAGTTGGTTGACCATTGCTAGCCACCCATTTTCTACAGAGAATCCAGCCCTCTTCGAGTCTCCACTTCTTACGGACACCGGATTCACTCGCTCGTGACTCTGTTGAGAGGACCTCGGCTGGCTCACGTTGTGATGGGTTTTGAATAAATTCAGTGGGTTTCCTGCATCCACCTGACTACGCGACCTGTCCGCAATTTAAGCGGGGCACGAGCGCAATATAAATTACTTAAGTGTAATTACTTTTCATGCGCTTTAAAATTAGTTTTGCTCTCGTCGAACCCCATGGCTTCAACAACCTCTGTCGTCTAAGACCGGCCCTGAAAACATATTGACAGCAGGAGGATGGCGGTTGCATTTCCTTGACGAGTCTACCCCAGCCTTTCAGACACTATGGCCGCACAATACCATCCCACGTTTCACACGAATGTTTATGATCCTCTATGCTCATGGTGCAAACAGCTCGTGATTGCCCCAGTTTACGGGATGTCCCTAGCAAACAAACGGAGAGCCGATGTTGTGAACAATCGGTTATGGCGAAATACACCATTGACGATTTAAACCATCACCGGGATACTTAGAGACACGATGTGATATGGAATCGTGGTTGCGGCCGCGTACGTATAACGATGCGACTGCATGGACTATTGTCCCAGTCTTCTGACCCCTGCCGAGTGACCAGTCATCAATGCACACTTTACATTAAACTAGATTAATCCTTATGCGTCGTTTGAACGGCTAGGGCGATTCCTAGTGTTAGAGATGGATGATCGGTTTTACCGTACGATTCAATGGAATTGGCACTTCACCTTGTTCGTGGATAACAGTAAAACATGGGGTGTCGGCTGAGATAAATCAAGAAATCCGCCCCTGTGAAAAGAGAGAAAGGAATCTACTTCCCTCACTCTCGTGACCATTCGAATTGAATCCGCATGGGACAAGCCCCGTCCTATTTCTCATCTTTCTCATCACACCGTATATCCGGAGTGTTTCACTCAGGTCATTCGGGGAAAGAAAGAGAGCAGTCTAACGAACGTTGCTCGGCAAGAAAGACTTGTATTGGAAGGGGGAAGAGAGTCTGATTCACGGAGGATTGAGAAATTGCGTTGGCGTCGACTTTTGAGGACTGTGAGGCATTGGTTTCCAAACAACAAAGTACTGGTGTGGGTGCAAATCAATGAACTCCCAAATCGCCTTGCCCCCGGAAAGCTGTATTTACTTGGGGAGGGAACATGTCTTTGGGCCCTCGCGATGCGGTGCCCTTGCGGATGTGGAGATAGTATCCACATTAATCTGTTGCCTGATGCTTGTCCCTGCTGGCAGTTGACTCATCATTCCAATGGAACGGTGAGCCTGCACCCGGCAATTTGGCGTCAGAGTAGCTGTGGAAGTTATTTTTTTATTCGAGGAAGCCGGGTCTATTGGTGGAATAGAGAGGCCTTAGACCATCGTAAATTCTCAGCTGATATCGCCGCCAGTTTTTTGCAGACCTCCGAACTTCAGTCTAAACAGTCATCTGTTTCCTCGGCGACTTCGCGTTCAGCTCAGACTCGTACCTGACTGGACAGAGTCGTACCGTTCCAGGATTACCGGCTGAAGGGGATTGAGGCTGCGGACTTGCTTGTTGCAAGACCGCGAGCCATCCATCCCTGGCATCTTCAGGTCAAGCACAATCACGTCAGGGCGTTCTCGAAGAAAGGTGTCGAAGCCCTTCTGGCCACTCTCAGCGAGTATCACGTCATGTCCCTTCTGACGGAGTAGTGTGTCGAGGAGATCCCGGATCCCCTGCTCGTCATCAATCACCAGAATCTTGGCCATCTGCCCTCCAGAATAAAAATGGTGAAACTGCCCGCATTGTCGGGAGACGCGAGGGGAACTCGGCCCGGCAGCCAGCTCAGTGTTACATCGGATTGGGGTCGGAAGTGGGTCCAATGAGAAGGGATCATGGTGGTTTTGGCAACGCCTTCACCGCCAACAATGCAGTCATAGTCGCCCGTCAAATAACTAACCGCATAATGTTCCCATTGTCGAGTCAACTTCAGGAAGAGCAAGGTGCCAGGGCTGCTTAGACCGAGCATGGGAATAATAGCAAAGTACTAAAATTTGTCTGTAGGCAAATGCTTACATGTCGGTCGGCTGCTAAGGGATGAGGCGCTCATGGCACGCGCCAGACTTGCTCACTTCTGCATGAACGGTTCCTCAAAGCGCGAGCTAGTCAGAAGATTATCGTGATTGACCCACTGAATCGACAGGTCGGAATCGCTCGTGAGCGGTGATTGTAGATGTTGGAGCGATGAGAGATTGTGGAGGGATGTCAGAACTCTGATTTGATGGGATGGGTACCTCTTGAGAGCAACCTTCAATGATGGCCCAGGTTTTCTCTCGCGTGCCGTGGCCATCATATCCGCGTCGATATTTCACGAGCGTCATAGCGGAGGGTGCTGGTTGAAACGTCAGTTCAAAAAGCGTGGAACGAGAATAGATCGCATAGACGCTGACGAGCGGAATGGAGGGGTCCGAGGTCGATTGCACGACGGGCCGGCCGAAGATCCAGGTGTCCGTCTCAATGCGGTGCTTCGCACAGGTGGCCAGTTGTTCATAGATCGCGGGAAAGGTCCCCGTCTGGTGCGACACAGTTGCGCGGACCTCTTCGAGGCTGTGGCCCACACAACCATTCAGGAACAAGAGTAGCACCAATGCACGCCACCGCATCGTGCGATCTCCCGAACTACTCATGCGTAAGGTTTATCCCTGCCAAGCCACTGGGATGTCCTGTTAACGGCTCCTACCTCCTGAGCCTCCACCCCGCCATCGCTTCCGGCAGGGCCTTGCACGAGGAGCATCAAATTGCCCTCATGAAAAGCGCTCACAACTGAATCTGCCTGGCAACGACTTCGTTCCCTTGTCTATTTGGGGGGAACTTTCGCTCCCTTTTTTCTTGCTTCCGAGAGACCGATCGCTATGGCTTGTTTCCGGCGGGTGACTCGCTTTTTGCTTTTACCACTCTTCAGAGTTCCCTTTTTCCGTTTATGCATTGCTTGCTTCACCGACTTCTTCGCTTGTGTTCCGTATCGAGCCATCACGATTCTCCTTTGCTTCGATCAATGTTGACCACTATGGATGACAGCTTAGGCTGGGCATTGGTTGTTTCTGTACTAGGAGAATCCCTACTTATGCACTTCTCTGACCGGACGCCATTAGGGTGTCGACCAGTAGTTCCTTCATGACATTTTTTCGTACGTTACTATCAGGAAGGCTGCAGAGTTATTATGGATGCTATAACTACACCTGTTCGAAATTACCTCCAGTACATCGTCATTCCACTATGGATGATAGTGTTTCAGCTTCAATAAAAACTCCACTGCCGATAGACTGTCGCACGACGCTGTATCCTGGAGAACTAGTCAAAGAGGGGTTCTTTGGTGAATCGTTACGGGTCTGGGATTGCAGACGTCGACAGCCTATCAAGCCCGGCTTCTCAGGGGGAGTGAGAGAAACTCAACCTAAGTCGAGGGTCTGTGTGTTTTCACCTCCGGGGTACCAATATCGGCGATCCCTCCGGTGTTATCGCGCCGCGCCTTTTCCGCCAACTGCTGGTAGAGAGCCCGGATCTTATCTAAATCATTCGTGCTCAATTCTTCGAGGTCCAACATGGTATTGTGCGCACCATGCGTGGAACGGATGATCTCGTCGAGCTTCAATTGAATGGCCGCACTGTCTCGGTTCTGCGTATTTTGGATCAAGAACACCATGAGGAAGGTAATGATCGTCGTTCCTGTATTGATAACTAATTGCCACGTGTCGCTAAAGTTGAACAAGGGACCAGTGAGGCCCCACGCAACTACGATCCCTATCGCCGCCCCAAACGCCGTGGCACTGCCAAAGTTGCGAGCGGAATAATTGGCCCACTCGCAAAAGACACTCACTTCTCCGGTCTTCTCGAATTGCGAAGCCATTGGTCACTCCTTTTGAAAGATATCTCCCTGAACATGAGTTGTTCTTTACGCTTGGGCACCCGAGCTCCTGGCGGAGACAAGCAAGACCGTGACGAGATTTTCATGCACAGTGGTGAGCCGGACCCATACTTATGGTGCGGAAACTGCGGCGACCAAAACCCGATCACTTGAAGTACCGCTCCAGTATGTCGGACTCCACCTCCAAACGTTTTCGTTCCATGGTTAGCCGTTGAGCCCGAAGATCGTCCAAGACTGTGACGAACTGCTGCTGCCGCGTGGTCCACTGGGTCCGGATCCCCAGTTTCTCGTGCGGCTTCGCTCGGACTCGTTGAATCTGGTTCAGGGCAAACATGAGATGTTCGCGCTGCAGAAGCCATTGTTGCTGGTGCAACTGCCAACCCAAGAGATCCAGCGCACGTAATTCTTGGATTCTGGGGTCCGACACCGCGGGCATCGTCTGAAGCTCCGTGATATGTTGATCGAGTTCGTCAATGTTGCCATTCAGCTCGAGGATGCCTCGGTGCAACATCTCCACCACGGGGTCGACCGACGGTTGCCCCTCTGGCGCCACGGTCGGACCACTGCAACCCAAGGCGACCAAGAAACCTAGTCCGATCAAAATTACCCTCTGCACCTTCATCGATCATCCCTCCCGTCTCACATGTCTAATCATGCTATGACCCCGCGTATCTGATCGCGATGCCTTTCAAAGTGTTTACGCGAACCGAATAGCGTACTGGTATATAGTTACGATAGCCCCAGCCGGATCCCCACGGTCCGTAGCCATAGCCCCATGGTCCCCAATATCCGTAGGGACCAGGGCCATAATAATACGGCGCATAATATCCCCACGGACTATAGACCGGTTGATACGCAACTCTGTCTTCAGTCCGCGTGGTCGGGGTGGAGAAGATAACCGCCTGCGCCCCTAATTCAGCGGCTTTTTTGAGGATATGTCGTTGGAGTTTGCCCACATCTGAAGTGGATGTCTCGCTCAGGTCGGCGATCCGTAGGTGTTCGGTGGTGGGCTCTTGGCTTAAGATCTCCACTTCATCAACAGAACGGGGAGGAAATATCTCAGACGTCAAGCGAACCACGTTTACATTGGAGCAGCCAATAGATGCCCAGCTCAGGATCAGGCCAGTGAAGAAGGGCAGCATGTTGAGAATCAGCATATTTCTACCGTACTGCGTCCAGCGTCATCACACCACCTGTACTCGACTTTAATCTCGTCCACTATGAACAAGAGCAGGCAGGGTCAAAAGAACCAGGAGTCTCAAATACCCTCTTTATACGATATGATACGGGAACAGCATGGCGGGTTACCCATGTGTAGAGGGTGAAAGAGCCTGTCACGGGAAGGATTTTCCCATATGTAATGCCCCGGTTCCGTTCAAGGCCAGGGTGCTGTTTTTGTAACGGTTGTCTCCGGTAACTTCCTTGCCCAACCAGGCTGGCGGAGAAAAACGCTTACTCTCTTCGGAGGATGCGAACTCAAGCTCAGCGATGACCAGCCCGGCGACCGAACCTTGATACACATCGATTTCCAGTTGGTAGCCGTTCCATTCCAAGGCATATCGAATCTTTTCAAGTCGCCGCCCTTCAGTTGCAGGCCATAACATGCAGAACTGGTCTTCTGAAATTTCGACTTCGATTTCGTCACGGATAAGACCGCCACGGCTCTTCACGGTCTCGAAATATTTATTGCCTTTGCGCCGGATCCTCACCTCGGTTCCGTCGGATGCGATCGCGAGATAGCCTTGAATGATCTGCTCGCGCTTCAGCTCTCTGAGCATCGGCAGATCCCGGACCAGCCATTTGCGCTCGATTTCCTGCCCGTGCTTAGCCATGGATGCGATGCCTGCATGGAACTGCAACCGCTAGCGGACCGCGATCGGATCGATTTTCGCCTCTGCACACCACGCGTGCCAGTACACTTCGAAGCGGCTCACAAAGGCCTTGGGGTTTTCACCATATATCCGTTCACCCAGTCGTTTGGCCTCAACCTCGAGTTCGCCGCGGCGCTGATCGATCAGCGCCACCAAAGCCTCCAGTTGCGTCCGATCCCCGGGCGACTGTTGAAGCACCATGTGCCGCAGGATAGCGAGATCGTGGTCATCGCTCAGATAGTCGCCCAATCTCTCCAGTTGATCGGCCAGGTCTTTCAGCATCGCCGGCCAGGTGGGTTTAAGCAGCCGTACCTGATACCAAAGATCCTTTACGCGCTTTCGCCATTCGTGAAAGCTCTCCGCCTTTGGCTCCGCGAGCGCCTGTGCCATGCCTGCACGTCCATGTTTATAGGTGCGTTTCAATCCTTGGCGCAACGCGGAAAAGCCATCGTCTTCAAGAGGCCAGTCGGTCACCCGCGATCGAGCCGACTCGAGCATCCTCGCTAAGGCCGAGAGCGCCGCGTTCTTATCGGAGTGCTGCTTTCTTTTTGACTTGAGGAAAGGCTTGCGCAGTTCAGCGAATGCATCCCGCGCAAGTTGTTCGGCATAGCGTTCGGTCAACTTATCAAAAGCCGAGACCATCGCTGTCGCGTCTCGCACCTCTGACAGGCGTCTCCCTGCATCCCGATAGCAGGCATTTTCGCGCGCGAAGGCGTCATCGTTTTTTTTCACTCGCGCGAGCCGGAGCAGCGCCCGCAACTTTTTGAAAGACACACGCACATCATGAATCGCTTCCTCTGGATTCCTGATCCCAGGTTTTGTTTGCTCTATAGCCTTCTCCAACTGCTCAAGCGCGATCCGCTTGATGCCGTCTGTCACGGTTTCGTGGTCTTTGAACCGATAACCCATATGTTGTGCGACTCAACGCGGTACATATTCGCTCGGGCACCACCTCTCTTTACCAAAGCGGTGCCCCGGCCCAAGAGGTATCGGACCTTCACAATAGTCGCACTTAGGCCGTTATTTACCGTATCAGAGTACAGTGACCAGGCTACTGGGGTAGACCCTAGCAGCTAGAAGATACAGGCCTTCGATGTTAGGAGGTGTACCATTTCCCCGCGTGCCTTTCTCCGCACATCATGGCGTCTAAGTGTAAACAGGAGAAGAGTTTTAACCACCTGACAACTGGCATTGGGAAGACATGGGAAATTCTCTCGGGTTTCTACGAGTAGGGCAGATCAAATCGGTCTGCAATAAATTAACAAAAATATGGGGGAATGGGCGGGGAAGAGCGATGCGCCCTTTTGTCTCACTCTGGTCACACCGCCAGTTTGGCCACGGACTCATTCACGAATCATGCAGGCACAAGCATGGCGCCTCCTCCCCGATAAATCGATTGGATAGCCTGGTGGCATCCCACAAAGTGCTCAAGGAACAAAAATGAAAGACATCACGCATATATCCCATAACCTGGATACGAAAAAACGAGTCTGCCGCGCCATCATCGAAACACCAAAGGGGTGCCGCAATAAGTTCGACTATGACCCCGAATCCCGTCTTTTCATGCTCGGCGGTCTGCTGCCCGAAGGTATGATGTTTCCATTTGATTTCGGATTTATACCGTCGACGCTGGGTGAGGACGGTGATCCATTGGATATTATGGTTTTGCTTGATGCGCCCGCTCACGTCGGGTGCCTCATTGAGGTCCGCATAATCGGAATTAATTAGAGCCCAACAAACAGAGGATGGTATCACCAAGAGCAATGACCGTCTTTTGGGCGTTGCAATTCACTCCTATGCTCATGAACATTTGAAATCGCTTAAGGACATTTCTTCTACTCTGCTCGATCAGGTTGAGCAGTTCTTTGTCTCGTACAACAAGCAAAGAAAGAAGAAATTCCAGATCAATGGCTTAGGAGGACCTGAGAAGGCGATAAAGTTTTTGAAAGTTGGGAGTCAGGCTTTCAAGGAGACCAAAAAAGGTTGATGGCCAGGAATGCAGAGACGCGCAACCGGCTGAGTTACCTTCGCGTGGAAGGCTCGGACTGTTCCTAGATGGTGTCTCTACGACAGGGTTGCCTGCTGATGAATCTGGCCCTGAGCGACTGTAACGTCATCCATTTCAACTTCAATGCTCATGTCGGCGGTGACCGAAGGAACAAGCCTGGCATCAGTGGACGTGTCAGGTCCCCCTATCAAATCTATCAACTCGGTCACCATTATCTCGCCTCATACTTGCCGCGTTCTCCGAGTCACGTTCTGGCAACCAGATCCCTTGGTCATGGGTTCCATAGCGCGGCAGGGACTCCCGAGGGCCGGGATGAAACTCATTATGGTGCTGGAGCACGCACTCAGGAACATTCGCCCCTATCATGGCGCAGAAGCGAAAACCTTTCCTCACCTCTTCGCTGGACATCTATGACTTTCGCTGTCGCAGATAGCAAATGAACGTGATGTGTGGGGCAGCCGCCGCCAAATCGGAAGTGCAATCTCCCTCGAAAGGTTCCGTATCGACCCTTCATGCGGATTCCGAAATGTGCCTTGCCCCGGTCATGAGTGATTTTTTGCGGGCCGAACAATTGACACGCGCTCATCCTGACAGCGATGGCCCGCGGTCTCCGGCAGCGGCTCGTGGCGGCCGATCGCAAATACCCGCGCGCAAGGCGGGCACGCGTCCCCGATCAGGGAAAGATCGGTAAACCGAAATCCATATTTCTCGCGATAGGCTGCGGCGGTAATCCAGGAGGAAGGACTGTCGGGGAGCGACAATTCATCAAGAACCTGGCCGCATCCTACGCAAAACCGCGCGGTAAGGGTATTCATGTTGGCGGCTCCTTCTCCCAAGATCGTGAAAGGGAAGATGCGTGCCATGAAGGAAGTGCAATGTAATAGGCCGTGCAAGTGAGGCGGCGAAACAAGACGATTCCTTCTCTTGACACCCGGTCCATGGCGAGGAACACCTCGCTCCAGCTAAAACCGGAAGTTGCCCGACGAGATCGTCCAGAGAGCAGGACCGTTTCTCTGTAGCGTTTCGATTACGGCCTCTTCAGCCGACGCATTGATGGACATCATAGCGTAAACCCTCCGCCATCAATCCTATATCGCTCCCATAATGCACAGAAATGTGGGTGAGGCGGACCTAGTGGATATACTAGTATGAGTCAGAAATTATATGAGAGGCACACTCGCAAGATGGACCGCGTTGCAATTGCAACCAGGGCTGGAAGGCACCCTAGCTGGCAACTATGCATGAAGCCTATATGCAGATGCCTAGCGGTGTAGGACAATTGATGCTTCGAAAGAAACCTTTGATCCTGCCACCGACTGGAGGAAAGCGAGTGTCGTAGCGCACGACCGTTGGCATATCGACATGCCGGGGGAAGGATGTGGATGATGAGTAATCCACAAATGAAACGGAATGCCGGACTGCAAGCGGGTTCCTGCGCTTGGAATTCTTGTGCACTGATAAAACTCATTAGTGATGAAGAATGACCGACACCAACACGACCCGCGTGACGAAGTAATAGGCCAGCACGACGAGGATAAGAACAACCCCACACTTCACCAGCAAAACACGAGATGGCATCATCCCTCCGGCGGAGCATGAGTGGCCATAAAACGCTCAAAATCCTCCCTCGTGATTCGACCATCAATCACCATCGCTTCACCGGCTCTATCTGCTAATGGAGGATCAGATCCCTGTTTGGCAGCCCACGTAAACAATTTCATAAGGTTTTCCCATGTCATTTCCATTGTCGTGTCCTCCTCCAAATGTCTCAGCGCCGCCACAGACCATGACAGGCGAGAGAAAAGGTTGGTCAGAGGCTCTTCGAACCCATCCAATGCCAGGAGGGAATAGGTCGTGAATTATTCCGCTCCATTGTTAATAACGCATTGATCAGGGCTTTTCGACCTTAAGGATCTTTAGCTGCACGACGAGCGGCTTTCCCGCTAGGGGATGGTTGTAATCCAACACTGCCGTTTCGTCCGATACTTCCGCCACCGTGGCGAGATCCCCTGCATCATTCCGCAAGACATCTCCTTCTTTCGCTCCAAACGGCAATAATGTTTTAGGGATATTCATCTTTTTCCGATCGTCATGAGCCCCAAAGCCTTCGGCCGGACTTAGTTCAACTTTCTTCTCCTCGCCGGTTTTCATCCCAATGACCTTTTGCTCCAATGCCGGGAAGATCTCGTGCTGCCCCTGAATAAACTCGCTGACGTTTCCATAGTCGATTTCAGTCGAGCCGGGAACGCTGGCCACATACTGAAGAGTGACTTTTGAGCCTTCCACGATTTGCGAACTCTCAGCCTCTTGAGGATGAGAAGGATTCGCTGGTAGAGGACCAGCCAATACCTCGTGCCCATATCCCACGACGGGCGCCATGCAAGCCAAACTGATGATGACACTGGCTCTTGTGAGGTAGCGTCCTCTCATATACACCTCCTCTTAAATCCGTACTGTTGCAATAGTTGCCAATAAGAATTGTTCCATCCAACCTATACCGCTGCTCCCGACATAGTTCCCGGAGTAAATCCACATTGCAAGCCTGTACTCGATGTGAGCGAAGTTAACCGCCCCCCATTTCTCCTCTTGTTTCCACAACCAGCAGCTCTCCCTTAATATTGGTATGGAGGTCACACAGGAACGGGTATTGCGTGGTCTCCCGAATCCCCGTCGAGGGATCTACATATGAAGCCTGTGTGAAGAAGAGTATGGCCGTCTTCCCTGGAGCTACATGGTAGGACCACACTCCATGTTTTTTGACCTCTATCGCATCACCTTCTTTCCGAATGGCCACCTCCTTGAAAAGCAGGGAGCTAAACCCATAGGTTTCCGAATCTTGGTTGCGAAGCACAATGGCTGTCGGCGAGTCAGGGTGCGTATTGCCTTTGACGTCATAACCTCGGTCTCGCATGACGATCTCGATTTTGACCAACGATCCGTCAGAATTCCGGTTCTCCCCTTCCACCTGCAGGCTCGCCTGCAGGTCTTCAATCAGCTTTCCCACTTCAGGAGACCGATCTTTTGACGTTTCTTGCGAGGGAGACACTTGATATTGCGTCGTGTTCAAGATGAATTCCTGCTTCGCCTCGGTCGTCCGCATTTTCAGGTGGGACCAAGCATTCCGACACTCAGAAATACCGCGGCTATAAAAACTCTTTGACATTTCATCATGACCCTCCGGCATTTCTTGATGAACCTCCTTTCGGGTTTATCTCATCTACTTTTATTGATGATCCCTCATCTGTTGAAAATGGCAGGGAACTTCACATGCAGCCGGGATTAACTAATCAATGAAATGGGCATTCACATAAGTTGAGCAAAGGGAATACCATCTGGCTCACAATGATTTTAAGGCTTGTCCTTCAAATAGATATGTAGCATTCATGAATGGGATAATTGTGCGACCAAGGCGCGTCTTGTCCGAGAATTCACTACAGAAAACCAAAGTTACTGTTTTATAAAACGTTTCAGCCACGACAGGTTGTCTGTTTCAAGACAGCTTGTCCGAAATCGTAGTCAGTCTCACCACCTCATCAACTGAAATACAAATACGGGAAACGGATCCTCAGGCCTGCTCGCGGAAGGTTGTGAAAGTCGTGGGCTTCAGAAGAAAAACAGGACCGCCATCCGCATAGAAACAAAAAGTCGACTCAACTATGATTTTGCCTATGCCTCGTTGCTTGTTACTATTGTACGCATCCCTCTCATCTATTTCACTGATGGCTGGATTTACTTGTATAACCGGGCGCGAATATTATTATACGGACCTGGGCACTGGGCACCATCCAGCGAGAAGGGACCTAGTGGTGATGTAGGGCTCGGTGGACGTTGAGACCGCGAAGGGCGACTCCTTTGTGTCTCGCAAGGAGCAAGGTGAATAATGACACAGCAGTGCGCCATCAGCTGTTTTTGGGATCGTGGGACTCGGAACATATGGGGAAGGTGGAGGCTCTCAACTCACATGCATTCCTCAAGTTTTGCGGAGAACGGCATGTGGAAAGAAGTAATCACTCAGTCAAGAATCCGACTGAACTCAAAACCCGGTCCGCTACCTTCCCTTCGACAAGCGCGTCACCTCTCCGGGGGAGTTAGAGGCCCGGCCCATTGACCCGGCAATTCGACGACATGCACCGACTTACCGTTTGACCAGACCGCATTCATATGGCCCCAGAACTCATAGACATAGGCCATCGCGGGATCTGCGTCATCTTCGCTCGCTCGATACCAGTACCACCCCGGTACCATCGGCTTCGCAGTTGCCCACATCATTCCCCCACCTCCCCCGCCAGAAATTCGATCTTCGCATCTGCTACCTCGAGGGATCCGTAGGGATGAGGAGGCGCTTTAAAGAGTCATCCAGAAGATGCAGCGAAAACTCTTTTTCAAGGTACTCCGTCACCCCAAGCGCACGAACCTGTTGCTCCATCTCAGCAGTACCGGCTCCGGTCAAAATGACCACTGGCTGCAAGGGACTCATACTACGGACCAGTTGCAGAACCGTGAGACCATCCATCCCAGGCATGTTCAGATCGAGCACAAGAACATCGGGGGATTCCCGACGAAAGAGCTCCAGACCATCCTGGCCGTTCTCCGCTACAACCACATCATAGCCGTGCTGCCGGAGGAGCGTGTTAAGGAGCTCACGAATACCCGGTTCATCATCAATCACGAGAATCGTGGTCACGGTACCTCCCTGGAAATAATATGGTGAAGCTCTTTCTACCGAACATAGCCGCCAGGAGTGATCTCCCTGAATGAGCGGCTTCTACGCCGTGTCGTCTCCTCCGAGAGCTCAAAATGAGCAATAGCAGGAAGTTGGAAGGATATCAAAGTCAGGACGTTTGTCTGTAGGCAGGGAGCGTACAGCTGGAAGGTTTTGTCGTACAGCCACGTCAGGCAAACGTCACTGTGAGGAATCACTCGTACGGCTAACCGGGTGGCCAGATTCTCAAAAACAAAGAGACGTCCATGCGCGACCCCGGCGGACCAGGTGGACAGGTTGGCTATTTTTCTTAGCGGATCCGATGCAGCCATCCCGGAAAAGCTTCGAACACCGTGGGAACTGTTCTCAATATCCGCATGATGCGAGCAGATGAAATTGAAGAGGCAACCTGGGGCCATAACGCAGATGCTGGAGAATCCCCTTATCTGCTAACAGGGCCTTGGATGCGGCGAGGGAGAAAGGGTACCGATGCAACTCAGTCGGGGTCTACGATGACACTAAAGTAGCCGCTAGGCATCGCGATCTGCTGCCAGGCGAACAGTCTGAACAGTTACAAATGGAAAATTAGGAAAAAGGCGGAATGCTGAAATTGATTCCTGGAGCGAAGCCAGGGCAGATGATTGTCAGAATCCTGCCTTGAGCGGGATAAATCATCCAGGACACGTTATTGAAACCTGGCAAATAGGACGCTGCGTCAGCGCGACAGGCATTCAAAGTCTTTGCAAGACGGCATGCTCAATGGCGCAACACAATTCTCCGACCGCAGACTCTTTCGTCAGATACGAGCAGATCCCGGCAGCTTGCATCTTCCTCCTGATTTCCATCTCGTCCTGGACAGAGAGCCCGATGACAGACGTCTGTGGAAACATCTTCTTAATGTGCTTGGTAGCCTCAACGCCGTTCATCTTGGGCATATTCACATCCATAACGACGACATCGGGCCTCACTCTGGTCACCGTTTCAATCGCCTCCAGACCGTTGGTCGCTTCCCCGACCACTTCCATATTGGCGCACCCATCCACAATACTCCGCAAGGCCTGTCGAAGCATCGTATGATCGTCTACTAAGAGGACCCGAATTTTTGACGGCGGGTCATCTTGTGATAACTGAGAGCGGCTCGGCAAAGGATAAGCCGGCCCATTATTAGGGGTCAAAGGTTGAGAAAACATTAGACACGCCTCTTACTTCCAATGATCGATGATTAAAATAGTTGCATTAGTAACTCTAGTGCTGTAACTGGGGGTTGCCCTAGGACCGGGAGAGTAGGACACTTCCCAAACAAACCTGTACAAATAGAAGACGCCTTGTCTGTCAGCGCATATCGCTCGCAAAAATGATTTCCACCTACAGATACCTAGCTCTTCTCCCACGATCGATTGAACGAGTGATAAGGATGTCGCCGTCTTCTAAGAAGATGACTATTGGCCTGCGCTCAAGCATTCAAAGAGTCTCAGAATGTTTTCGAAGACCTTACAAGTGGTTATCTCCTTTTTATGGCCGACAATTGCATTGGACCGGGATGCATATTATTATCTTTGAAACTTCTCCAGCGTGCTTTGGTGATTTCGGAATAATGCGAACCATACCTCCCTTCCTGAAATTTAGCATCGTGCTCCTCATTAGCTTGCTTGCCGGTCCTAGCTGGAGCAGCGGGGAACAACCGGCTCAAGTCCCTCCACGGTGGTCTTCCTGGTTCTCCTCACAAGGGCTGCAAACCCCTGCACAATCAGCGGAGACTCCGGTGTATCAAACGAATGTCACACCGACCTCCTATATGCCCCCCGTCGCCCCGGCGAATGTGCGTGACCTTTCACTTGATACCGAGCGGCCACGAACCCAGGGTGTGCTCGCCTCAACGACCTGGCTCAAAGGAGCCTTCGCGACAGAGACCGAGGTGGCGAACAACCAGGGGGGGCACAGCATTCCCGGCGACACTCAAGAGGATCCGGCTAGCCGCATGATGCGACTCGGCCTGACTACCTCCTCGGGCCCGGCCCGCTATGGCATGACCTACCGGACGGCGGGACAGGCTTTCTACAATGGACCAGACCAGGCTCTAAGAGAAGTGTGGGGAGAGTGGAAGAACGGGATGACCACCTTGCGCAGTGCCGTTGGCCAACAATGGAATAACGTGGACGGGGATCCTACGCGTGCTCGATTGGAACAGCATTATGGCCGAGTCGGCCTCTCCTGGAACAAGGCGTTCTGGCCCAACCTCGCCTTGACCTATTCGCAGAATGCTCTGAATAGCACGCTGGATCCGACCGGCATTGCCCCACAGAAAATGAACAATCACACACTCGAAGCCGCCCTCGGGTATAGCGGCGCCGCGTGGAGTGCCGGATTGACCTCCAGTTACATCCTCGGAACCGATCTCCTTCGCAATGAATCGGACGATCGCGTTAATATGCAGACGGTCACAGCCTCGCTTCGTCCGCTGAATACCCTGACTATTGCACCCACGCTCGGCTATCGGACGGAACAGCAAGACTGGTCCGGCGTCCGGATCGATTCGCCCTCAGCCTCTCTCGCCATGAACTACAAGCAGAGTCAGCGGCTCCTCATCAGCGCCATGGGAAACTATTCCGGCATACGATCGAGCGATCGACTCATCGACCTGGAGACGATCGGCGGGAAAGGCATTCTCGCGTGGGATATTCAACAATCACGAGGATGGACGACGCTGATGTCCCTGGAGGGGGGATATAACCGGCAAACAAATCGGGTCATGTCCTCCACCGAAACCCAAGACATCTCTGGGCTTCTTCGCTTCGTCCTGGCTCCTCTCTAAACATTCCATATAAGGAATATTTTCAGGTGAGCCGGCTACGGCTTAGATGGTTTGAACCTGTTGATTCTGCCCGTGGACGATTGAGGGCGACTATCCTGGTGTGGGAATGCGCGGATCCTGAAGAGGTGGAATGAATGGTGCCGCTAGCGAGGGAGGAGGACAGACAAGGCCACGCGGGTGATGACATAATAGGCCAGCACAATCACAAGACCGCCTATCACGATTTTCACGAGCCTCGCACGAGAAGGCATCATCCCTCCAGCGGTCCGGCCCAATAGCCCGGCATTTCGATGACGTATTCAGATCTCCCATCAGCCCAAACCGCATCCATATGATGGCCTCCAAACTCGAACACTCTGGCCTGGACATGATCATGTTCGCTCGTACGAAACCGATACCAGCCCGACGGCGTCGGCTTCTCGATCCTCCAGATCACTCCTCCACCTCGCCTTCTGGAAGACAAGTCGATCCGCACCGTAACTCTTGCTGCACGGCTTGGAGCAATCCCGCGATCGTGACGGGCTTCTTCATCGTTCGATGCGCTCCCAGAAGTGTCGCTGCATGAAGAAAGTCACGCTGTCCTAAGCCGCCGCTGAGGACAATGATCCTTACCGTGGGCGACTCACGACGCAAGGACATCGTGACCTCCAGACCATCCTAACCAGGCATGAATACGTCCGTGATCACGAGAGCGTAGGAGTCTGGCGGAACTGCCGAATCCCTTCCTGACCATTGGGTGCCTCGGCGACCAGGTACTCAGCCTCTTCCAGCACCTTCCGAAGAAATGCACGGATCTGCTCGTCGTCGTCAATGATAAGAATAGACCTCTGATTCACATTGGCGTCTTGCAAGGTGGCAGTTTCACCCAATTAGGAGAACAATCTGTTGCCATTTCCTCTCAGGAAAGACCAGTCGCTCTGTTCTTCTAGTCGTTGTGACCAGCAAAAAGGTTACACGGCTGGAGTGGCCAGGAGGGACGCAACATTCGATTGGATGGATCGCCCTGAAGCTCACGGAAGACATGAATAGAGAAAACGTCCACTCAAGCTTGCACAACTGGCCACGACGGATCAGACGTGTCTTGTCCCGCTTCTACCGACAGAGCATTACTTGAGTCCCGCCGTCGAAATCGTCGAGCTTCTCATTATCAATGTACACATCCATGGATGCAGCCGGAATATACGCAGTCACTTCTGCAACCATAATTGGCACGAGCGTACCGCCTATGGGACAGTCCTCGACCTTTCCAAGCTCAATTGTTCGGCCACCACGTATTTGTATATAGCTGGATGCTCGTGAAAAGAAATCTGTTGGATAGGAATGAGTCGCTGTGTCAACCAAGGCACCGTTCTTATCAGAAATACTGGTCAGCCTTTCCGTTCGAAATGTCAGCCAGCCTTCACGGGAGGCATCTTCGAGCGCCTCGTGGTGTAGAATCTGCTTCCCCTCTTTACAGTCTTTGGGGAGGATGTCGAGTTTCCGGCCATCCAACATGCTGGCATCGATCCCTTCCGGTAAAAGAAAAACAACAAGGCTATTTTCAATCTCAACGAGGAGAAACCTATGGAGGAAGCCAGAACATACTTCGGGAATCGTGGTGACATTTTGGCCAGGGTTGAGAGTTACCCATTCATTTTTGCCAGGGTCAAATCCCCGGACGCCGGCTTTCGTGTGCGTCAGCACGGTCTTGCTCACCAGCGCCTGAGATATTTGGTGCCAGGTCGGAGATTGCGGCGACACCTCTACAACTCGCTGTTGAGGCGTATTAATGACATAGGAAAGGGATGCAACGCCCCCCAGGCCGGGACTTCCGGACTCCGTCTCGATGAGGTGTTCGCCATATTCGAGGAGCACTTTCTTGCTAGTTTGCGGGTTAAGTGTGATGAACGGTTCACCGTCAATGGCAATTCGGCAACCCAAAGGAGAACCGCAGCGAAGCAGGATCTTCCCCTGGGATGGACTGACCGGCTGGTCCGAGCCCTTCTTGACCCGATGAGGCATTTCTCTCGCTGGTGATCGCTGAAGAAGTGAAGGATTGCGATAGTTGTCTCTGCGATCTTGATGTTCTGGCTCCGTCGGATTGTGGCTCATCTGATGACTGCATAGCGGCCAGAGACTCAGAGTGTAAAAGAATATTGAAGGAATCCACGCATTCATCATCAGCTCGTTCGTTGCATCTTGCCTATTCACATCTAAGATGACCCCGAGATGAAAATCAAACGTGCTTCGTTGACGTCTCTCATCCAGCCTTGAACCGTCCGATCCTACCGGATGCCATACATCTTGTCGATCTTGCTCGCGGGAAGCCCCTTCAGTGATTCACGCTCGTCAGGCGTTGACTGCGTGTATTGTTACGGCCCATCGAGACATACGAGCAAGAATAGGATCAACAGATGTTGCATCATCAGCTCCGACCATTGCCTTCTGATTATGTTCTCACCTTTGCCGGAGGACTTGTTAGACGCCCTTTGAGACGTGACCCTGTTCCCAATGGCCAGACTGTGCCTCGGAAGGACTCACCGGTCGGATTTTGAACGCATGTGGCGCTCCAGCTCACGCAGCCGAACATCCAGGGATTCAGTCAGTTGCTTGAGCCCTTCAGCCAGATGCCAAGATGGGGAATCGACGGGCATGAGATCTTTCGCGTGTTGAAAATGTTGGCGAGCCCACATAAGTGACATGACATTACCTCCTATTCAAACTCAACCATTCCCGGTTGACTCAACGGCTCCTTTTCCTCCTGCGGCATTCTTCTGATACCACCAGCACGAGCGCTACTTGACGAATCCTGGTTGCGATTCGTGCCACCTGTCAGGCTGACTGTCACCGATGGTGCGCACGGCTCCCATACAGACAAGGCACGAGATAGCACTGCTGAGGGGTTAACTAGGGATTTCCATAGTTGCTCGGTCCCGGCGAACCTTATATATACAACACAAGTGAAGATTTCTTGTTCAAGGAATTCTTCTTCAATTGGGCGAGGTCAGGAATTAAAATTTAGATCGAGATTGCACCATGTCCAATCGAGCGCATCATCAGTACACGTCAAGCCCATCGCAGACTGACCCGCCTTCTGTCTTTTAGATTCTTCTGAATTGTACGCCGTCTTTCCGGGTCCTTGCGCCCGGGGTATCCTTGGCATAAATACCATTTCCGATCGTGTCCGTCGACATGCACGGCAGCGTATCTACAGCTTGAGGGGGGAATCATGAGGAGCAAGGTATCCGCGCTATCGGCTCCCTACATTCTCATCGGCGCCTGTGTGAGCATCGTGCTATTCGAGGGGTATCACCGGTTCAGGCCGGCTCAGGAAGAAACGAAATCGGTCCATGCCGACTTAGCTGACCCGCGCATAGAAATATCAATTGAGGCTGTTCGATCAGGCCAAATGATGGTCGCTCTCGCGTTTGAGCAAACTGGTTCATCAAACTCCGGAAAGAGCCCAACCAACGGGCAGATGTTCAATTTCTTTAATGGCAAGCCCTATCCGACCGAAGGCCATCAAGTGCCGAACCTTCTGACTGGCCTAATTAATCCGATGTTCTTATCCGATGCTGAGATCCGCATTCGAGTCGTAATGGCGTTGCCGGAGAATACATGAAAGTCGTTCATCTCAGTACGATAGATGTTAAAGGGGGAGCGGCTCGCTCCACCTATCGTCTCCACCAAGGTCTCCAGCGGATCGGATGGTCTTCGACGATGTTTGTGATGGAGAAAACTTGTCCTGACCAGACGATCGTCCGTTTTGAGCCTCCGCACGGGCTTGTGGCGCGTGCGAGAAGCCGCATACGCGGAGAGGTCATCGCTCGAGACTTTTCTCAATACCGTACCTCGCGCCCTCTAGGGTATGAGATATTTAGTGATGATCGGTCTCGGTTCCAAAGAACGATGGTGGCTCAGATACCGCGGTGCGATGTGGTCAATCTGCATTGGGTGGCGGGGATGCTGGACTACGCCTCGTTTTTCCCGCTGATGACTCCGCGGACCCCGGTTGTGTGGACCTTGCACGATATGAATGCGTTCACTGGAGGGTGTCACTACGACGATGGGTGTGGTCGTTTTACAAGATCTTGCGGGCTATGCCCACAACTCGGTTCAACCAGCGAGCGGGATTTGTCTCGAGCGATATGGGAACGCAAGAAACAGGCGATCTTGGCAGCGAAAACAGGACATCTCCGGGTTGTCACGCCAAGCCGGTGGCTTGCGGAAGAAGCCGGGAAAAGCACACTGCTGTCGGGAGTCAAGGTCGAGGTGATTCCCTATGGACTGGACCTTGACGTGTTTGCCCCGCGCGATAAGGCCTATTCGAGAGACTTGCTGGGGATTCCACAGGATGCCCGGGTCGTGTTGTTTCTGGCCGATGTTGTCGACAATCGTCGAAAGGGATTTTCCGTTTTGCTGGAGGCTCTTCCGCATTGTGCAAAGAGCACAGAAAAGCTGTTGCTTGTCTCTTTGGGTAAGAAACCTCCTCAAGCAGATGGCCACGTGCCATGGCTCCATCTTGACTCCATCCATGAGGATCGATTGCTGTCTACCGCGTACAGTGCGGCGGACCTGCTTGTCCTCCCTTCGTTACAGGACAATTTAGCGAACACTATTCTGGAGGCCATGGCCTGCGGAGTGCCGGTGGTCAGTTTTGATTCGGGTGGGACTCCAGACATGGTCCGTCCTGGATTAACCGGGCAGTTGGTGCCGGCCTTCGATGTCTACGCCCTCGCAGCCGCCATTATGAAGTTGCTGAATGCGCCTGCCTTGCTTAAGAAAATGTCTGCGCACTGTCGGCGGGTTGCTCTCGCTGAGTACTCTCTCACGCTTCAGGCACAACGGTATGCCGAGTTGTATAAGGCGTTTCTGTAGGGCCTTGTGAATTGAAGGTTGCTCGTTGCCTGTCGAACCGTTGCCATGAGGCTTAGCAAGGACGACAATTCTGGAGCTCGAATTGAACGCACAGCCAGACCGTTCCGAACTACCGCCTGCGACAGGGTGAACGAGGCAAGGAGATGGAGCGGTACTTCACGCTCTACCATCACAACCGGCCGCATTCATCACTTGACGACAAAATGCCGGATGAGTTCTACTTCGATAGCCTGCCCGCATTGCCCCAAACAGCGCAGGCAAACAATCGCAAGGGCCACATTTATGAAGCCGGAGCTTCTGTCCAAACAACCGAGGCCACTCTAACAGACATGATGGATTCATCAATGGGCCGAGAGGCCAGCCACCAGCGACCTCGTGTCTCGATCGTCCTGATCTTTTTGGACGAAGCGCCGTTCCTTGAAGAAGCGGTGGACAGTGTCTTGTCCCAGACGTTTGGAGCATGGGAGTTGCTGCTCGTGGATGACGGTTCTACGGACGGCAGCACGAAGATTGCAAAAGTCGCGGCACGGCGGCTGCCACAAAAAATCCGCTTTCTCGAGCACGAAGGGCATACCAACCGGGGGATGAGCATATCGCGCAATGTGGGACTCAAGCATGCGCAAGGCGAGTATGTTCTGTTTTTGGACGGGGATGATGTCTTAACTCGCACTGCCCTGAGCGAACAGGTGGCACTAATGGAGGCTCATCCGGAAGTGGGGATGGTTTATGGACCCATGCAGTGGTGGTTCGAATGGAAGAAAGACCCTCCCGAGCCATACCGAGATTTCATCCAGAATCTTGACCAGGAACCTAATACCACGATCCAGCCACCCACTGTAGTAACGAGTTTTCTTCGTAACGAGGGGGCCACGCCCTCGGGCAATCTGTTCCGTACGTCACTGGTTCGAGAAGTAGGTGGGTTCGAAGACAAGTTTAGGGGCATGTACGAGGACCAGGTGCTCAGGGTCAAGTTCTGCTTACGATTCCCCGTCTATGCAGCGAATCAGGTGTGGTATAAGTATCGAAAACACGCCGGATCGAGTTGTGCTCAAGCTGTGAAACAGAACGAAGCCAATGACGCGCGAGGCATATTCTTATATTGGACAGAAGACTATTGTCGTCACCATCATGTCCGTGATGCACGTGTCTGGAAGGCCTTGAACGAAGCACTGCGCCCCTATCGGTATCCTCGGCTCACAATGGTAGGGAAGCAGATGGCTCGCTACAAGGCACGTCTGGTCTGCCGGATGATTGAGGCAGCAAGTCCGGTGGCTCGCCGCATGCTTCCCAAAGCCATTCGAGAAAGGATTTGGAACCACCTGAGCGGTATGAACAGTCTGCGGAAATCCTAACGGTGCTTTTAAAACAATGAAGTCAAAGGCACACGATAGGATCGCGTTGAGAGCGGAGGGGCTGTCTAAAAAATATACCATTACGGTGGGACAACGAGGCAATCAAACGCTGTCCGAAAGGATTTCTTATACTTTCAAAAATATTTGGGAAAACCAGACGGGGACGAGACAAGAAGAGATTTGGTCCCTACAGGACGCCTCCTTCGAGATCGAACGGGGCGAGGTCGTGGGAATCATCGGAAGGAATGGAGCCGGGAAAAGCACGCTTTTGAAAATCCTGTCCCGGATCACGGAGCCAACGAGCGGGCGAGCTGAAATCTATGGGCGGGTCGGGACACTGCTTGAAGTAGGCACCGGCTTCCATCCTGAACTGACAGGTAGGGATAACGTCTACTTGAGCGGCATCATCCTGGGGATGAAAAAACAAGAGATTGCTGCGCGTTTTGATGAGATAGTGGCGTTCTCGGGAATCGAGAAGTTTATCGATACGCCGGTTAAACGTTATTCAAGTGGTATGTATGTCAGACTCGCCTTCGCCGTCGGTGCATATTTGGAGTCTGAAGTGTTAATTGTTGATGAAGTCCTCGCGGTCGGTGACGGGGAGTTTCAAAGAAAATGCTTGAGCAAGATGCAGGAAATGGGGGAGCAAGGAAGGACTGTACTGGTTGTCTCCCATAATCTTCCCACGATCACGAGACTCTGTCACAGAGCCATCCTCTTGGATAAGGGTCGGTTGATTGCCGATGGGCCGACAGGAGAGGTGGTGAGCACATATTTACATGCCGGAAATATTGCTTCCTCCGTAAAAGAATGGCATGACCGGGAGAGCGCGCCAGGAAATGATGCCGTACGCATCCGTGCCGTCCGACTCCGCAATGACCATATGGCGATGACCAATGTCATCGATATTAATAAAGCGTTCTGTGTGGAATTGGAGTACGAGGTGCTTCAAGCTGGTCTGATTCTGGCCCCCCATTTCGGATTGGTTAATGAAGAGGGCGACCTGCTTTTCTTATCGTATGAAGTCAATATATCTTGGAGAGATTGTCCCCGAAAGATTGGAAAATATACCAGCCAGGGCATAGTGCCGGGGCACTTGCTCACGGAAGGAACGTATTTCATCAGCGCGTTTTGCAGGACTCTGCGAACGAGAGAGGTGGATATTGAAGAACATGAAGCGGTGATGTTCCAAGTGGTGGAAAGTCAAGAAGACAATTCCGCGCGTGGAAACATTGGCGGACATATACCTGGCCTGATCAGACCGCTGCTAGAATGGAAGACTCGTTTCGAAGAATTAACAGAACCCATTGTCCCGCTCAGAGTATAGCCCCGCACGCAATGGGCAGAATGGGTCGAAGGTTACAAAAGTCATTGAGGAATGGCCCGCCGCATTGAGAAGGCACTAGCTCTGTAGGATCTTGCAGCGGTTTTTAAGAAAACCAACTCGAACATTGGAGCGGTTCCCCTTCACACACAGTCCAGAAAACCAATCGCCACAGGCCAGAACGCCCCAGCCGTCTTATACTGCCACTCGGCTGCTTGCTTGCACTGACGACATGGTTTCATATTGGCGGCTTGAGCGGCCCCTGCCCTATCATCCATCGTCGGCCCCAAACTGCCAACGATGCGCACAGGCCGGCTTGCCCATTCTTCCACCTCCTCCGCAGTCACCAAAAACTATAGACATGCTCTTTGTTCGGGTCGACCTCAAGATCCTTGCCCTTGTGGTACACAGACAAGGGTTCGCTCAACAGATTTGTTACTGCCGTAATCTTCGGCTCGGGACGAGATGGCTATCTTTTAGCACGATCGCACCGACTACTCCTGATCGCCCTTCTCATCCCGGCTTTAGGCACGGACTCTCGTGCCGACGGTCTCTCAGGTTATGCTAACGGCAACGGGATTTGAGGCGGGTTGCACAGCTACCGCATGGTGGACGGTTCCTTATCGAAAGGATGAACGAATGTCCAAACGAATACGTACGCGTGTCTTCATCCATCGTCGAGTAGCCTATCGTCACGCCGGTGGCCATGCCTCTTTCGCGTGCGGCACGCGTCTGCGGCTGGAGATCTGGCGTCCTGACCAGACGGAACCCCGTGGCGACTGAGCAGACGGTCGTGCGATGGGGTCGAGGACGATCCGATTTGGGGTGAGCTTTCTGAAGCTACAGCCGACCGTCCAAGCGCGCCGTAATCAGGTGTTTCAGTTACCCGATGCCTCACAGCAACCAGAAGTGCAAGGGAAGCCTACATCTGCGTTTGCACGCCATGAGCATGCTCGGAAAGAAGGCTAATCACCCCTCTTCATCATCTGCTAATCGTTCAATTACCTGACGTAAGCGTTCCCGTTCTGTCTCGCGGATGTGCAAGAAGCCGAGCCCGCACGTCCGTCCATTCACCCATTGCATGGTCACTCCATCAATCATGAGCGGCCGATTCAAATCCGGAGCATGGATCCGGAGTTCCGTGGATACGGAGGGAGGCACGCTCGTCGTGGTCTCGATGCGACAACCTCCGAGGGACAAATCCAGGACCGCCCCGGCTCCCTCAAGCATGGTCGGTCCAGAAAAGGTGCTCCGAAATTGCACGCGAAAGCGCGGCGTACCGCGTCGGTCGTTTAGCGTCGCAGTCATCTCGATCCTTCCCCGCTCAGAGCAAATGGGAGGTGCGGGGGGAGGCCGGCGTCTGACGCGTTATCAGTCCCCATAGCAATGGCTATATGCATGCAGTTCGACATCTGAAATGATCCTCCTCGGCATATCCTGTTTCTTTCGTGAATCCGCCTCAGCGAGTCCGTTTACTCTCTCGCAATTTGTTTTTGGCGATTTCATAACCGAGGCTGCTTCCGTTTGATTGGATGTGTGCGGCATGGAATCCTCCTGAGTCTACAGCGTGAGTGGACAAGGAGACGTAGGGTGCCAATCCTGAGGATGTTTCACAGCTAGGAGAAGCCCTAGTTGAACGGCTCGACTGTGTATCGCTGCTATTTCATGGAAGTTTTCAACCACAATATTCCGGCAGATTCCGTCACGGATCCATTCCCTGACGTCACCAGCCTCTTTATAAAAGTTCACAAAGTGCGGACAGTGTTGGTCCTTCGCTCGCGGCCACCGCGATCTGACCAGTTTTTAGTCACTAAGGTTTTGCTATTCATTCTTGGGAGGGACTCGCATGAACCGCCAAGAACAAATGAACGAGTTCAAAGCGAATCGTGCTGCAGCAGCACTGCGCGAAAGCCAGGAGCGCGATCGCACCTTGTTCGCCTTACCCCCATCGCCGTCTATTCCTGTGATGCTTCGGGGGTAATCCGTGAATACAACAACCGGGCAGCGGAACTGTGGGGGGTTTGCAAACCAGAGCCGAGGGATCCGATGAGCGGTTCTGCGGCTCGTTCAAGCTATACCGCCCAGACGGCGGTTTTATGCCACACGAGCAATGTCCCATGGGGGACGTGCTGCGTGGCAAGATACATGGACGCATGACGCGGAGGTGCATATCGAGCGGCCCGGTGGCTCGCGGGTGATCGTTAGTACAGCGACATTCGGGTAGTCGGGGGCCGGTTCAGTGACTGGCCAAGCCTTGCCATCGGATAGACCATAGCGGCCCCATCTCTGCGACTCTCACACTTTTTCCAGAGCGAGTTGCTTTGCCAGTTGCGTCGTCGTGCGAAGAAGGTGCAAGACCGGATGGCCCTAAGACCACGCCGACGAGTCTAGTAATTATACTGCATCTTTCAGGGGGTTCTACCAGTTGGCATAGTCCCACACCTCGTATACCATTTGATCATGTCTCGATAATTAATCGCGTTATTCCCGAAGTGGGTGCACTGATGAACACATGCGAGGAGCTCTTCAGCCGCGTCATCACGAACAGGAAGCTGGCTGCGCTCGACCGAGAAATTCTGCAAGACTATACAGAGAGTTACAGAAGCACCTCCGAAGCTCAAGCCACAGGTATGTAACGTTTCCGAGTCTGGCATATTGGACTTGCTAGGCTAAGAGTAGACCATGAAACGTGAAAAGGCCCGTTGACGGATACGAGAGAGCCAAGCTGATAGGAGGGTGGGGGTAATTCAATGAGGCTGATCCGATATTTTGGACTGGCATTGCTTCTCATGTCTGGCTGTCAGGCCTTACCCACAGTGACGCGGACAGGGGACGTTAAAACCATCATCCTAGGGGAAGGCGCGGCAGGACAAGAAATCGCTGTGAATCCAGGCGATGAAATTCGATGGGTCAATGAAGGGACCAGGTTTGTCGAAATTGTCTTTAATGACCCTCTGCTGGACAGACACTTATCGTGCAAAAATAATTTAGGTGGAGTGCTCACGCCTGGCGATACGGCTCGATTAGCTCCGAATGAAACGGCCAGCATTTGCTTCCGAGATGCGGGATTTTTCCGGTATACCGTCCGAATGGAAACGGGCTTGACGTTCGGCCAAATCAATGTTCCTGGACTGATCAAAGTGGAGGGAAAAAGCGGTGAGGGAACTGAGCCAACACATGCTCATACCAGTGATCGCACTGGGGCAACGTCAGCATCTTTTCAATAGCCGGAAAATGTCTCTAAGCAAGACAGCGCATACTTCCACGCTCACACCCGATTCAAGGGACTCGTCGGACTCCTCGGATTGTCTCGGTTTATACCAAGCTTCCTGATTTTCCCGCACTCCCGCGGCGGCACTGGTTCCGGATCCGCCCACAATCCTTTCCGTCCCTCTCGCGATTCCTTTTCTAGCCCTTCGAGCATCGTATCGGCCGACGTATACTTCCGATACCACCAGCTCCAGCCTTGTTTGGCGAGTTCCTGATTGGCAACTTCTAACTGCCTCCGCCGCGAGCCACCGCTCATGTTGCTGGAACCGGACGACGGCGATCACCCGTGCTCCCGCTGTGCTGGACTCGTGCCACCCGGACTCCTGGGATGTTCCGCCATTCCTGCTAGCGAAGGGGTATACTATCTCCTTGGAAGTTGGATCTATGTCGTTCGAAGGATCATGATCCTTCGGCTTCTCAATAAATCCACCTCTGGTCTGAAGGTTAGGGCGTTCCTTTCTTGAGAGTATCCCTGCAAAACGAAAAGCGACACGTGCTCTACAACCCAGGAGGGCCACTTGATATGAGCAGGAAGAAGACGGACCGCCTCGCTAGAGCCCTCGAAAAGATCCCGACGAAACAGCTGCGCGCCTCCATGGTGAAGACCAGAGCGATCGCCCTTCGGGTGACAGCGGGCGACCATGCAGGCATGCATAGGACCGCGAAAGCGTGTGGCATGACCGTCACGGAATACATTACCCGACTGCACGCATTCGCCGCTGAGAGGTTGGTCAGCAAGGGATAGAGAGGGGGATTCGGTGGAGTACGCTCTTAGTCGAAGATCAGTCATGGTCGGTGAGCCATCGACCTACGCTCATAGCAATGTAGACAAGGATTTTACTGAGTGAGTCGGGCGCTTTCGCTCAAGGCGCATCGTGCGAAACGAGACAGATTGATTGGAGTGTGGCTGTCCCTCATAAGCCTATTCGAAAGATTTCACCCATTCTGCGTTATTTTGTGTCTCTCGTTCACCACCCCACCAATCATTTATAACCCCGCACCATGAGGAATACAATTTGCTCCTCTCCCCTCCTTGTCAGGAGCAGCACCCTGGGAAAGCCACCTTTAAGCCGACTGTTCAAACCAGGAGGGATCTATGTCGCAACCAGGTACGGTCGCAAATCAGATTCTTGACGTGGTGCGGCTGAATCCTGAATGCACTATGGAGGACCTCATCCACCACTTCCCTGAATTACCGTGGCCCGAGGTGTTATACGAAGTGCAGCAGCTCAGTCGGTCGGGCCAGCTGCGGATGACCGAGAGTAGTGTGGGATTTACGACCACCCTACGCGTACCATAGGCAGCGTAGGGGAATGATCCGTGTCATCGTCGAGCTGAGGAGATCCTCTCCATCAGCTTCTGACGATGTCAGCAGGCCACGACTATTCGATCCTGACCGCGCCACCTATCCTCGTGGCCTTGCCCGTTGCGGTCTTATCCGTTCGCAGATCATAGGTGTACGTCCCTGGAGTTGAAAAACAGAGACTGACATAACCGCGACCGTGCAACCTCGCGATCACGAGAAAATCGGGCTCTGAAGATCCGAACAGATAGCCCCATCCTGCGGAGGCGAATCCCTTCTCACAGGAGACGATACCATCGAGCGATTGGTCAAAAGAAATGTCTGCAGGAGTGCCTGTGGTATTGACCCACCTGATTTCATCGCCTGGTTTGGCCGTGATCTCCTTTGGGGTGAGGGACTCACCTACCTTCACCTCGACGATCCGTCCCGTGAGGGAACCGGCGGGAAACGGAGGAGGACTTGCGCAGCCACCCGTGACGATTACTCCAAGCATGAGGAGCACCCCTATGCGCATCAGGTTCATGGTCGAGTTTCCTTTTCCAGCTTCTATTTCTTCGCAATCCGACCTGCTCTTGATCGTGTCGCATGCCGCTCCGGAACGATCATCTTCCGGACCACGTCATTCTTTCCACTGTTAGGGTGACCTTGCTGATTTTAACAGAAGTACGTGTCACCGATCACTGAGGGACCCTTCAGTCCAGAGCCATGGCGAGTTGAGGAGCAGTTTTCAAGCTTCGCGCTCACAGTCAGCACACTCACCCTGCCAGCTCCCCGGATGGAAACAGATGATCAGCCCATTGAGGGTGGCCTGGATAGTCGATAGGTCCCCTTTCCCCTCATTCGCTTCGGGGCCTCTACATAGACTTACGAAGGCTGGGCAGGGGTAGGTCTACGAACTCATTCCCATGACAAATGAGAGTGGTGCGCAGTATGAATTCAAGGGAACCGCCTCGATACCGGCTGCTGACTGGAAGGGCAAAGGCGGTGGTGTCCCCAACAGGATTCGAGGCAGTTTGCAAGGTCTCAATAGCTCATGGTGCATCCCGTTTCAAGGATTCGTGGAGGCAGCTTGACGGAACAACATGTTAGATCATGTCTGCAGACAAATCCGGCCATGTGGGCTGGGGCGAAACAAGCGTTAGACCTGCGGTTTACAAAACCCTTCTGATCCCTTTCCCAATAAACAAGATCAAGGACATGACGAGACAGAACAGTGAAAAGCGCGGCAGGATTTCCACAAATCCGCAATCAGACGCAGACGCAACCAGTCAATCTGAACATTCTGAAGAGGCGGGGGTCAGGGGACCGTCAGCCGACAGAGAGCCATGGTGCCATCCAGCTCGCACTTTGGGGAAAAATCCCCTTGTGTCGCACCTTATCATCATGCTTGTTCAGGCCATCGATGTACATTTTGCCTGAGGCAAAATGCACATCACTATAAAAAAATAATGCATCTTCCAAATGGTTGAGACGCCAAACTCGACCCCGCATTCTCTGTGCTTACTTCCGGATGAAAAAATGTGCAGGAGATAAACTAGCGATTTCCCTAGTGGGCTGCCTCAGCGACCTGAGATAAGCTTCCTAAGATACGGCAAATTTAAATTTGTTCACAGGATGATAACGGTGTCTACCGCAGGATTGATGCTGCGTTTTCATAAGTAAGAACTTCGGAAAATTCACACCATATGTCTGACGATGCCAAAAAACGGGTGCTCCTCATCGATGGGCACCAGGACGACCGGCAGTATTGGGCGGATTGGCTCAGGACGACATCGACAGAGTATGAGGTCGTCGAAGCCAACAATGGGCAGGCAGGTCTCGAACTATGTCGGAGGCAGCAGTTCGATTGCGTGGTTCTCGAACTCGAACTCCCTGGCGCATTCGAAGTACTGTCGCATGTGGGTATAGACAGGCCACGGAGTGCGATGGTGGTTCTCACCCGCATCTCCGCTCCCTCATTGCTCAATCTCGCCGAGAAGAATGGCGCTCAGGTCTGTTTGTCGAAAGGCCGCACTTCAGGCCCGGAATTGGATGAGGCGATCCGACAAGCATTGCACCAGTGGAATTAACTCACCCCAGCCATGCTTTGAGGAAATCGTGCCACATCTCACAAAAATTGAATCCTGGTGAGCATTAGGACCAAGGATGCACCTCGTTAGTCCTTCACAAGATGAGCTCGGCAAACAATGAGATACGGGGAAAGTTGTCCTCGCTATGAAGTGGAAGGTGGAAAGTTCACGGATAAGGCTTTGATATAGAGCTGGCCACTATCTCGCTCAACGTCGGTACGTGTACCGATGGAGGCGCTCAACAACCGCTCGCTGCAACTCATGAATTGTGAAACCTATTTGAATACCTGTTTGGCACCCGAGGTGACATGTTGCTCCTCCTTGATGAATAAGTGTGCGCTGCAGAATAGTCGACTAGCTCTTCTGCGGCTCGATCAGCCCAACCCATTCCTCATCAACGGCTAACAGACCCGAGCACGGTTCCTCCGATGCAAGGGTAACGGTCGGCATCCCATCGGCAAATCCGTACATGTGCACGGTTCAATCTAAATCGGCACAGCCTGCAATATGGACGTTTCGAATCCAGTAGATGATGCATGGCATTAATATACTTGACTCACTATCCTAAACATGGTACTGTTTTCCCAACAACAGGGAGGACGCCATGAGCCAGCACAAATTACCCACCACTCTTCAAGAAGCGATGCAATACTTTGCCGAGCCGCAACGAACTTTGGATTTCGTCATGGCGTTGCGCTGGCCGCATGGTCCGCTCTGTCCTCGCTGTCAATCGCCTGAACATCGCTTCATCAAGACTCGCACCATGTGGGTCTGCAAGAGCTGTCAGAAGCAATACAGCGTCAAGGTCGGAACGATTTTCGAGGACAGCGCCATCAAGCTCGATAAGTGGGCGTGCGCGATGTGGATGATTGTGAATGCCAAGAATGGCATCAGTTCCTATGAGATCGCCCGCAATCTCGGCGTCACTCAAAAGACCGCCTGGTTCATGATGCATCGGATTCGGCTCGTGCTGCAAACTGGCTCCATGGATCGCAAGCTGATGGGTGAAGTGGAAGCCGATGAGACTTACATCGGAGGAGAAGCTCGCAACATGCATGGTGACAAGCGGCTTAAGACTCTGCGGACTGAAGGCAGCTTCCGCAAGGCTGTCGTGATCGGTATGTTAGAGCGTAAAGGTGAAGTGCGGACTGCCGTGTTGAATCGGGCTTCAGGCAAACTCATTGAGCGAGCCGTGCGTGAGCACGTGGTGCCTGGTTCCACTCTGTATAGCGACCAAGCGAATACCTATGTGAAGGTGGGCAGAGATTACGCGCACAAGGTGATTAACCACGCCGAAGAATATGTGCGAGGGAATGTCCATACTAACAGCATTGAGAACTTTTGGAGCCTTCTCAAGCGCGGGATCAAGGGCACCTATGTGAGTGTGGAGCCCTTCCACTTATTCCGCTATCTGGATGAGCAATCCTTCCGCTTCAACACTCGAAAGGACAACGATCAAGGCCGCTTCATGCAGGCCCTTTCCACGATCAACGGTAAGCGTGTCACTTATCAGCAGCTTATAGGGCAATCAGCACAAGCCTGATGGATATCAAAGGCAACATCGTGGCAAGCGTAAAAAGCTCGTGTAGTTCTGACTTGATGATTCGTGTAGAATAGTGTTTTCCCAAGAGAAAGCGATGAAATATGAATGAAATAATTTATCTTTCTCTTGAAGGACATGACCACCATCTAAACCCGCAGACATTTTCTAATTCCCTCAGAGGGTTTACAGGCCTTCTGAAGGAATTGGATTCCGCCCTGTCGCAAAATCCAAGTGGCGCTATGAGATGGGAGATAGCATCACTAACAAAAGCGAGCCCTGCCACGATAGGAATTGCCGGACATACTAAAAAAAGGTCTGATCGTAATTTTAGTGGTGAAATTTTCAGTAGCTGTGTGGGCGGATTAAATCTTCTCTCTCAGAAACCTGAACGACTCCCAATTTATTCAGATAGGGCATTGGCCAGGACTGAATACTTGGCGAAGTTGAGGATGGTTGCCAAGATCGATGAGATGAGAATTATAAGCTCTGGACACGAAGCTTCGATTGATATTTCAACTTTGAGCAATATACAAAAATTACGCGGCGTGGAATATCAAGGCTCTGGCTCAGTAACTGGCACCCTGGACTCCATCACCGTGCATAACAATAATGAGTTTCGGGTCTGGAGCGAGGTAACAAACAAACCAGTCACCTGTAAATTTGACGATTCTATTTTGAATATTGTGAAAGACCGTCTTAAACAGCGTGTCCTTGTATATGGACTTGTTAAATGGAATCACCTTGGGCACCCCATATCAGTAACGGTTCAAGGGGTGGAGGATGTAGATAAAGGTCATGTGCCAACCATAGAAGAAATGTCTGGATTGTTTGACGACTTCACAAATGGGAAGTCTCTCAAGGACTATATGGAAGAGCTGCGGAATGGATAAGATTAGAAGCATTTACTGGGATACCAGCTGTTTCATATGTTTTCTCAATAGGAGAGAGGCAGAGCGGCGATTAATATGTGATGATATTCTCCGTCATGCCCAACGAAACGAACTAAAAATCTATACATCTACCTATACGATTGCGGAAGTAATTAGACCCAAGAATAAGGACATCCCGAATTCTCGAAAGTTGACTCCACCTGAAATTTCCAAAGTAGGGGATATGTTTCGATGGAAGTGGTTGATTAAAATTGATGTTGATCAGCGAGTCGCATTTAAGGCGGTGGAGCTTTCAAGGGACTTTGGCTTATCTCCTGCCGATGCTGTCCATGCGGCCTCGGCTATCCTTTGGAAACTAGAAGAGCTACAGGCATGGGACAGAGATTTCAGTCCAATAAAACACCTCATTGATTGTGAAAATCCCAAAAGACTCACCGCACAGCTAGACATTGAAGCTGATGATTTACCGCAAATTGCTCCAATTGGCCCGAGTCCAGAAGATTTTGATGAGTTGATATCTGGCCCCACAGCCTAGCTGTAGTCTTAATCTAGAGGATAAGCATGACTGATCACAGGAGTACCAAAAAAATATTAGACGTGAAAACGAATCAAACGCCGTTCGAGCGGTTCAAAGCGGCTATGTCCGTCGCCCTCACGACTCCGAAGTCCTCCCTTCCCAAACCTCAGAAGAAGTCCCGCAAAAAGTAGTCTTGTCAGTCCTTCGGCTCTAGCCGTTCTGGTCATTTATCCACAGTCCGTGTATATGGTGAGTCTAGTATATTGGTGCCTGATGCATGGCATTAATATACTTGACTCAGGATGCATAAATGGGTATACTCCGATCAACGAACACGGAGGACCCCATGAAATTACCGACCACTCTGCAAGAAGCCGTTCAGTATTTTTCCGATCCACAACGGACTTTGGAGTTCGTCATCGCCATGCGCTGGCCACACGGGCCAGTCTGTCCACGATGCAATGCCGTCGAATATCACTTCCTCAAGACTCGTGCGCTGTGGGAATGTAAATCCTGCAAGAAGCACTACAGCGTGAAGGTCGGCACTATTTTTGAGGACAGTCATATTCCGCTCGATAAATGGATGTGCGCCATGTGGATGGTCGTGAGTGCGAAGAATGGTGTGAGTTCGTATGAGATCGCTCGCAGCCTGGGCATCACCCAGAAAACTGCCTGGTTCATGATGCATCGAATTCGCTTAGCCCTACAGAAGGGCTCGATCGACCGCAAGCTCATGGGAGAAGTCGAAGTTGATGAAACCTACATTGGCGGGAAAGCCAGGAACATGCATCTGAGTAAGCAAGTGAAGATGCAGCGCACCGACGGCTACTTCCGCAAAGCCGCCGTGGTAGGGATGCTGGAGCGGAAAGGCGAGGTCAGAGCTGCCGTCATCAATACCGCGTCCGGGAAGGTGCTGAAAGAGCACATCAATAAGAACGTGGTGCCAGGCTCAGTCCTGTTCACTGATGAACTCAGGAGCTATGTGGGCATGGGAAAAGACTACGCCCATCATGTGATTAATCATGCTGAACGCTACGTGAAAGGGAACGTCCATACCAACAGCATCGAAAACTTCTGGAGCTTGCTCAAGCGCGGGATCAAGGGCACCTATGTGAGCGTCGAGCCCTTCCACTTGTTCCGCTATCTCGATGAGCAATCCTTCCGCTTCAATACTCGCAAGGATAACGATCAAGGCCGGTTCATGGCAGCGCTGTCACAGATCCAAGGAAAGCGCGTCGAATACAAGGAATTGATTGGACAAACGACGCACTAAACCGGCGAAGGTAAATGATTATGGGAGGCAACGGAGAGGGAAGCGTAAGAAAACCTAGCGCTTAGGGATCTCGCGCGAGACAGCGGTCTTTCGTATAGCCTCGGCATTGAACTCCAATGGATCGCATTCAATTCGATCAAGAATTTCTTTAATGGAAGGTCGTAATTCGAAATCTGGTCCAACCATTGTTTGTTGGACCAACTGCCTTTCTGCATTGGCTGCTTCCCAGACAATCAGATCACATGCTTGAAGCGGGGTGAGAGATTTTCCTTTTAACGGCAAATCGAAGCCAAACACCTCTTCAACGATTTTCTTGAGGTGCCCCTTATCTTCATCCCCATCTTCATGGAAAAATTCGACGTGCTCCAATGGAATCTTGTGGTCTTCACACCATGTATGGATTCTCAGCATGCAACTAATTCCAGCGATTGCGAGCGGGGTATAGCCTGTTTCTTTTAATTTGTACTCTTTGTTGACCTCTCTCCAATCATTCAAAGAGATCAAGACTGTCGGACTGAATAGCGCTCGCCCGCAGATCGCATTGACCAACTTTCTTAGAAAATTCTCTGAGTAGCCACTGTTCTGTTTCCATTTATCGTCCTTGAACTCCCCATGGTGCGTCACGAAATCGGTCATGTGAAATTCTTTGACGCCAGCCTTCTGCAAAATTGCCTTCCAATGTACGTCAAACTCATCCCATTTTTTGACAGAGGCGAGATAACCACCAGTCACTAAGAAATTCCCGCTGCTTCGGCAACCACTGGTGTCGAAATAGGCGCTATGGCTGGTTAACATGGCAAAGAACCTATGGCATGGATTGTGTCGAAAGAATAATGCATGCGCGAGATGCTGAACCTTTGAATAGGCAGATTTGACCACTTCCCCTCCAAAATGCTACAAGGTGGAGGGGATGCCTTTCTGCCAGGAAAGGCACTCTCAACGGTCTATGGTCCTATGCCGAAGAAACTCGCGCCGAAGCCTATCGCAACCGCTCAGACGAAGCAAACCTCGTCTGAGCGGCCCAGCCCGATCCTATGTAAGATAAAAGGATATGAGTCCGTACCCTGCCCGTTATGCAAGGAGTTTACGTTGCTACGCCATGGCACCTCTTTGACATGTGAAACTTGCGGGACATGCGTGTGAAGAAACTAGCGCACGAGACCATCAAGATTTCCCAAACGAATCAAACGCCGTTCGAGCGGTTTAAGGCTGCGGTCGCGCAGGTCTTATCGGTCCCAAAGTCATCACTCCAACTCTCTAAGAAGAAATCACGCAAGAAATAACGCCATGATGAGCTTCCTGCGTCATGTGCCTGGACAGCCCTATGCGCCGGACGATCTGGATTGTCATTGCCAAACCTCTACAGATGAGGGAGGGAAGGTCACGTATATTTTCTTTGCTAGGCGCAGTACGAACAAACCTCCCACTCTAGATCATGATACAGCCGAGGTTTCAGGGGGCGATTGTGACGATTAGCAAGAAATTAGTTGTGGACATGTCTGACATTCATGTGGTGCGAATCACCTGTCATCAATGCCCGACATCGCTGAGCTTAGCGATTGATGACAAGAAAAATGATCCTCCTGAAAAGTGCCCGAATTGTGGCGCACCGTGGTATGCCTATGGATCAACGGAAATGTCACAGATCAATACGCTTTTAGCGGCGCTCAAAGAGTTTCGATCACGGCATGGAAAGCGAGAACGCCAAATTAGTCTAGAGATTACCCAACAGACTGAGCCTGCTAACTCATTTCCAGATTAATTTCCATCCACGATCCGTGCATTTGCCCCCACTTATCTAAAGTTTTCGCTGGAGATCGGAAGAGCG